>Ga0209233_1000029_pt1 | contig 641642 bp, 560 predicted proteins | sample AraplaCL_Cvi_mCL_FD_184269 | JGI IMG/M metagenome (GOLD analysis project Ga0209233, IMG submission 184269) | Arabidopsis root microbial communities from the University of North Carolina, USA - plate scrape CL_Cvi_mCL (SPAdes) (version 2) | ecosystem: Host-associated > Plants > Roots >...
CCTTTCCCTCACGGTACTGGTTCACTATCGGTCTCTCAGGAGTATTTAGCCTTACCGGATGGTGCCGGCAAATTCCCACAAGGCGTCTCCGACCTCGCGGTACTCAGGATACCACTATCTTATCATTCATTACCCGTACGCAGCTCTCATGCTCTATGGCCGGGTTTCCCACCCCGTTCCGGTTTTGTTTGATTGTCATGTTGTGGTCCTATAACCCCTATTATGCCGTAACATAATAGGTTTGGGCTGTTTCCATTTCGCTCGCCACTACTCTGGAAATCACTGTTGTTTTCTCTTCCTATGCTTACTTAGATGTTTCAGTTCAGCACGTTCGCGCATTTATGCAACTATTCTTCAAATAGTTAGGTTTCCCCATTCGGAAATCCGCGGATCAATTCATATTTGCTGATCCCCGCGGCTTATCGCAGCTTATCACGTCCTTCATCGCCTCTGAGAGCCAAGGCATCCCCCGTGTACCCTTTCTTACTTTCTTCTACTCATGCGCCTTTTGCGCCGCATGGTATGTTTTTATTTAGTTAGTCATCTTCAGAATCAAGCACCAAGCGTCAAGAATCGAGATTTGCACCTCTCTTCTCATCTTAGTATCCTGAAACTTCCAACAACGTCCCTACTGTTGTCTTCTCTTTCTTTTTACTTCTTCCAATATGTCAAAGAACTTGCGCCCCGGTCCTCCCCTAGCGGGATCGCCTTTGTCAATATCCATCCCTTGTTAGGGTTATGGTGGGCTTTGGTGGAGAATAACGGATTCGAACCGTTGACCCCCTGCGTGCAAGGCAGGTGCTCTAGCCAGCTGAGCTAATCCCCCTAAAAATGAGGTGAAAGCTTAAAGGTGAAAGCTCAAAGGTTTTTATTACCTTTCGCCTTTATCCTTTTCCCTTTCCGCCTTAGTAGTCCCGAGCAGATTTGAACTGCTGACCCCTACATTATCAGTGTAGTGCTCTAACCAAGCTGAGCTACAGGACTGTTTTAATTTCGGATTTCGGATTTTCGATTTCGGATTTATCAATCGTAATTCGTAAATCGTAAATCGTAATTTCTTACAATCTCGTTGGCCTCAGATGATCTTCGCCTAAACTTCCGGCTTCATCTTTTGGGTTTCCTTTTTTTGTGTGTCTTTATTAGTTATATAACTAATGAATAAAAGAATCAGAATCATGCAGGTAACAGCCTTGATTGCTGTTATGTGTAGTAATGTGAGAGTGTTGTGGATACTGCTCCAGAAAGGAGGTATTCCAGCCACACCTTCCGGTACGGCTACCTTGTTACGACTTAGCCCCAGTTACCGGTTTTACCCTAGGACGCTCCTTGCGGTTACGCACTTCAGGCACCCCCAGCTTCCATGGCTTGACGGGCGGTGTGTACAAGGCCCGGGAACGTATTCACCGCAGCATTGCTGATCTGCGATTACTAGCGAATCCAACTTCACGGGGTCGAGTTGCAGACCCCGATCCGAACTGTGAACAGCTTTTTGAGATTGGCATCCTGTTACCAGGTAGCTGCCCTCTGTACTGCCCATTGTAGCACGTGTGTAGCCCCGGACGTAAGGGCCATGATGACTTGACGTCGTCCCCTCCTTCCTCTCTATTTGCATAGGCAGTCTGTTTAGAGTCCCCACCTTAACGTGCTGGCAACTAAACATAGGGGTTGCGCTCGTTGCGGGACTTAACCCAACACCTCACGGCACGAGCTGACGACAGCCATGCAGCACCTAGTTTCGTGTCCCGAAGGACTTGAGCGTCTCTGCTCAATTCACTAACTTTCAAGCCCGGGTAAGGTTCCTCGCGTATCATCGAATTAAACCACATGCTCCTCCGCTTGTGCGGGCCCCCGTCAATTCCTTTGAGTTTCACCCTTGCGGGCGTACTCCCCAGGTGGAATACTTAACGCTTTCGCTTTAACGCTAACTGTATATCGCTAACATCGAGTATTCATCGTTTAGGGCGTGGACTACCAGGGTATCTAATCCTGTTTGATCCCCACGCTTTCGTGCCTCAGCGTCAATCATACCATAGTAAGCTGCCTTCGCAATTGGTGTTCTGTGACATATCTATGCATTTCACCGCTACTTGTCACATTCCGCCTACCTCTAGTACATTCAAGCCCATCAGTATCAAGGGCACTGCGATAGTTGAGCTACCGTCTTTCACCCCTGACTTAACAGGCCGCCTACGCACCCTTTAAACCCAATAAATCCGGATAACGCTCGGATCCTCCGTATTACCGCGGCTGCTGGCACGGAGTTAGCCGATCCTTATTCTTACCGTACATTCAACTCTTTACACGTAAAGAGGTTTATTCCGGTACAAAAGCAGTTTACAACCCGTAGGGCCGTCTTCCTGCACGCGGCATGGCTGGTTCAGACTTCCGTCCATTGACCAATATTCCTTACTGCTGCCTCCCGTAGGAGTCTGGTCCGTGTCTCAGTACCAGTGTGGGGGGTCATCCTCTCAGATCCCCTAAACATCGTAGCCTTGGTAAGCCGTTACCTTACCAACTAGCTAATGTTCCGCATGCCCATCCATATCCTATAAATATTTGATCATTATGCAATGCTGCACTGTGATTTTATGCGGGCTTAATCTCTCTTTCGAGAGGCTATCCCCCTGATATGGGTAGGTTACATACGTGTTACGCACCCGTGCGCCACTCTCATGGAAAGCAAGCTCTCCAATCCCGTCCGACTTGCATGTATTAGGCCTGCCGCTAGCGTTCATCCTGAGCCAGGATCAAACTCTCCATTGTAAAATGTTTTGTTTGTATCACTGACCCTATCTCAAAGTTTTCTTTTTAATAGAATCTGTATTAATTATCTTTATACAATATCCCATCTCTCTTTTTACTGTCTCATAACCATCATTCCTGACCGTTACGCTACATGATTTTCCTGATCTTTTAAGAACTTTTTGCCCTCACCTCACGGCTCCGGTCTTTATTATGTTTCCGCTTTTTACAGCTTTACTTTTTCTTTGTTTATCCACCGGGAATCGCTCCCGGCTTTCGCTTATTTAGCGCCCCTTTCTTTTGGGACTGCAAAGGTAAGAACCTTTTTGTTATTTGCAAACTTTATTTTTTTATTTTTTTCGTCTGCCTTTTCTGTGAACTCTCCCGCTTTTCCCTTCCGTTCTTGCGGGCTGCAAAGGTAGCTGTTTCTTTTCTCTCTCACAAGTGATTTTTCACTTTTTTTCTAAACCTCGCCTGCTCACTAACTCTTCAAATAACAACCGTTCCTTCCGAAGCGGGGTGCAAAGGTAAGCAAGATTTTGTATCATGCAAATGGTTTTTGAAAAAGTTTCAAAGTGTATTTGTAACACACTTGTAATGAGGAGGATTTTTTTGTTTAGCGGTGAATTAGAATCAAGAACCAAGAGTCAAGAATTAAGACAGGAGGAAGAACTAGTTACCCGTGATTAAAATATTAGCAAGAATAGCAGACAATTAAACAGCTGCCAATCCATATTATTATACACGTTCCTTTATCTTGGCTCTTGATTCTTGGCTCTTGGTTCTCCTCTCTTGGTTCTTGACTTCTTGACTCTTGATTCTTTCCCACTTATCTTCGTATTATATGGAAAATATAGGCGAAAACTACCTTTCAAGCGTAAAACACCAGTTTCATTATTATAAATCTGTAGGCGATCGTGTAATGGCAACAGTAAGCGAAGAACAAATGCACCGGCATTATAATGATGATTCGAACAGTATTGCTGTTATAATAAAACATGTGTCGGGCAATTGCTTGTCGCGGTGGACTGATTTCCTAAGCAGCGATGGTGAAAAGGATTGGCGGAACCGTGATGCCGAGTTTGAGGATAGCGCCTCTTCAAAAGATGAACTGCTATCGTTATGGGAAAGTGGCTGGCAATGTTTGTTCAATGCTATTGATCCGCTTACCGGGGATGACCTCGCGCGCGTTGTATATATACGTAACGAAGGACACACCGTAATTGAGGCGATCAACCGGCAACTGGCGCATCTGCCCTACCATGTGGGGCAAATAGTTTACCTGGCTAAAATGGCTTCGGCGGGCTGGCAATCACTTACTATTCCAAAAGGAAAATCCAAAGAGTTTAACATGGGGATATTTTCAGGGAGGAATAAATAATTATAGCTACGCTTTCTAATCGAGGGAGTGATTGCATGGCGTAGAAACCTCACCCTCATCCGCCCGGAGGCGGGAACCGAATTCAGGAGCCTATGAATGCCATAAGAGCCAAACATTTATTAATAATCGCACGGGCCTATACCCTTTAATTCTGTACCAAATTCCTTTACTCCTACCATGACCTATAAACTATCCACCATTCCCCTCCTTGTTAAAAGATGTTAAATCCACACCATATATATAGCACAGCCCAAACCGGCGTTATATCTTCGCTTAAAATAAACTTGCGGATAGTGTTGCCCGATAGCCGTATACTGCCGCATTAAATAAATAATTGACTGATTTATAATATTCAACTATCTTTGCAAAATGTTTAAAAAACAACTTACGTTTTTAGTCGCTGTATTTGCCGTTCTAATGATTGTGCTAGGCAGCTGTAAAAGCAAGTACGAAAAGCTGAAAGCGAGTAATGATAACGCCAAAAAATATTCTGAGGCCATAAAGCTTTATAATAAAAGGGAATACTCAAAAGCGCTGGGGTTGTTTGAAGACTTGGTTACCCGCTACCGCGGTCATGAAGGCGCTGAAGATCTGTTCTATTATAATGCGTACGCTAACTATAAGCTGAAAGATTATACTGCCGCAGGTTATCACTTTAAAAACTTTGCAGATACTTATCCATCAAGCCCAAGAGCAGAGGAATGCCGGTTTATGTATGCTTATTGCCTTTACCTTGATTCGCCGATATTCTCGCTCGATCAAAGTAATACCAGCAAGGCTATAGATGGTTTGCAGTTGTTTATTAACCTGTATCCCAAAAGCGACCGTGTTGCTGAAGCGGGTAAACTGATACAGACACTGCGCGATAAACTGGAATCGAAAGCGTTTGCAAATGCGAAACTTTACCTTACAATAGGCGACTACCAGGCTGCCGTTATTGCATTTAACAATACACTGCGTGATTATCCTGATACCAAATTCGCCGAGGAACTTGAGTACCTGACCATTGAGGCGCAGTATCAGTATGCAAAACATAGCAGCGAATTCTTCCAGGAAGAACGTTACGGATTAACTATTACCGATGCCGACCAGTTTACTGAAAAGTACCCAACGAGCAAGTATTTAAGCGATGCCGCCCGTTATAAAAAAGACAGCCAGGAAGGCATAGTTGAAACTAAAAGAATATTGGCTGCAGCTGCAAACGATGTGCGTTTAGCTAAAAAAATTGCTAAAAAAGACTCAGTGACCACACAGCCATCATCAGAAAAAGGAAAAACGGATCAAAAGATCCCTCAATAATAAAAATATGAACGCTAACAATAACAATAAGCCTGCAGTAGCAAGCAGCACAATTACCCGCGATTTGCGCGAGTTAGACGTAAAGACCGACAACATTTATGAGTCGCTTGTAATTATGTCGAAAAGGGCTAACCAAATATCGAACAACATCAAGGAAGAATTGCACCAAAAGCTTTCTGAATTTGCATCGTCGAACGATAACCTGGAAGAGATATTTGAAAACCGCGAGCAAATTGAAATCTCTAAATATTACGAAAAACTGCCAAAACCATCATTGGTTGCCGTTCAAGAATTTTTAGAGGACAAGGTTTACTACCGCAACCCGGCTAAAGAGCAGCAATAAGCTTTTTAATTCAAAAGTTAAAAGTCAAAATTCAAATCGAGGCATTCCCGTTTTGAGTTTTGACTTTTTGTTTTTTGTGTAACTTCGCATAGCAAGTCATAACTTTTTTGACTTTTTAATTTTGACTTTAATTCATGCTTGAAGGCAAGAACATTATAGTAGGGGTTTGCGGAAGTATTGCCGCTTATAAATCGGCAACGCTTGTGAGGCTGCTGGTAAAAAGCGGCGCCAACGTGCAGGTGGTAATGACGCCCGATGCGACTAACTTTATCACGCCGCTTACCTTATCTACCCTTTCTAAAAATCCTGTTCATGCGCAATATTTTGACCCGGAGACCGGCGAATGGGATAACCATGTTGCGCTTGGCCTTTGGGCAGATGTAATGATCATTGCACCGACAAGCGCCAACACGCTGGCCAAAATGGCTAATGGCCTTTGCGATAATTTGCTGATGGCGGTTTACCTGTCGGCCAAATGTCCGGTTTACTTTGCTCCCGCGATGGACCTGGATATGTGGAAGCACACCGCAACACAGGAAAACATAGCGAGGCTGCAATCTTACTGCAATGTTCTGATCCCGCCGGGAAATGGCGAATTAGCCAGTGGGCTGCATGGCGAGGGCCGCATGGCAGAACCTGAAGAGATCGTAGATTTTGTTTTTGGCGATATTCAGCAAAAGCTTCCTTTGAATGGTAAGAAAGTAATGGTGACGGCAGGACCAACTTACGAGGCCATTGATCCGGTTCGTTTTATTGGCAATCATTCCTCGGGTAAAATGGGATTTGCCATTGCGGATGAACTGGCTACTCTGGGTGCTGAGGTTACGCTGATAGCCGGTCCGACAGGCCAGGTGAGCAAGCATAGCACTATTAAACGGATTGATGTAACATCAGCGGCGCAGATGCTGGACGCTTGTATTGAAATATTTGAAAACGCGGATGCCTGCGTGATGAGTGCGGCCGTAGCCGATTATACGCCGGTTACCGTGGCCGACCAAAAAATCAAGAAGCAGGACGCCGGTTTTAGTATCGACCTGAAGAAAACAACCGATATTTTAAGCGAGTTAGGCAGGCGGAAAAAGCCGGGCCAGGTATTGGTGGGCTTCGCGCTGGAAACCAACGACGAAGAAAAAAATGCAATTGACAAACTTCAGCGTAAAAACCTTGACTTTATTGTATTAAATTCGTTGAACGATGCCGGCGCCGGTTTTAAAAAGGACACCAATAAAATAAACATTATTGACAAAGACCTGCATAAAACCGCTTACGACCTGAAAAGCAAAGACGAAGTGGCGCGCGATATTTGTACCAAGATAATTGATCTGATAAAACGATGAAATTGATCTGCATTTATATCCTGTTGAGTTTGGTGAGCTTCGGCGCGTTTTCGCAGGATCTGAATGCCCGCGTGCAGATCGTTTCCCCAAAAATACAATCCACCAATAAACGGATTTTCCAGACGCTGGAAACTGCCATGAAGGATTTTCTGAATGGCCGCAAATGGAGCGCCGACGCTATTTTGCCGCAGGAGCGCATCGATTGTAATTTTATCCTCAACATTACTTCGTGGGATGGCAGCAGCGCTTTTAGCGGAGAACTGCAAGTGCAATCGTCGAGGCCGGTTTTTGGTTCGGGATATTCCTCCACCCTGCTGAACGTAAATGACAAAGACATTGATTTTACTTATACAGAAGGACAAAGCATCGATTACACTGATCAGAACTTTCAAAGCAACCTTGCTTCGTTGATGGCGTTTTATGCTTACGTTATTGTTGGCATGGATTACGACAGCTTTTCAAAATTCGGCGGTACGCCCTACTTTGCCGCTGCGCAGAACGTAGTTACCAATGCGCAAACCTCGAACAGCAAAGGCTGGAAAGCATTCGACGGTAACAACAATCGGTACTGGCTGGCCGAAAACCTGAATAATAAACTCTACCAGCCTCTGCGCGAGTTTGTTTACAATTACCACCGCAACGGGTTAGACCTGATGGCAGAGAGTACTACCAAAGGGCGCAAGGCTATACTTGCTTTTCTACCTATACTTTCTGAGGTTGACAGGCAGCGCCTGGGCGCGATGTTCCCGCTGGTATTCTTTACCGCCAAAAGTGACGAATTTGTTTCCATTTTTGCGAAGCAGGATGCACAGGACCGCGTGCAGGTAATGAACATCTTAAGCCAGGCTGACCCGGCAAACGGGTTGAAGTACCAGACACTGAAGTAAAGAGGTGAAAGGGTAAAGGTAAAAGGCGAAAGCTGAAAGTTTTGACTATTTCTCCTTTAATGTTTTCAATGAATAAAAGCTTTCGCGCCAGTAAATGCCACCTTGCATTAATGTTATTGCCATTGCCTGGAAGAAACCCCATGCCAGGAAAAATCCCGAAAAGGGAATCATAAATGCGTACCACCATTTGTTAGGCGGCACCAATATCATATAAATAATGTGCAGCGCCAGCATTATAGTCGCCAGAATGCGGATGGTTTCGTTACCGAAAATAAACATCACAGGCATGGGTAAACCTACCGTGAGCAGCATTCCCAACACATTGTACATAACCTTTCCTATGCTATAGTCGGCTATGGCAAATGAGTTTTTCCGGATGCCGCGGTTTAGTTCCCGTAGATTTTTATACCATTCCAGCCAGATGAGATCGTTGGCCGCAAGCACGTCTTGCCGCGACCCTTCCTTTTTTATCATTTTGCCGAGTTGCAGATCATCGTCGGGTCGCATTTTTATGCGCTGATGTGTGCCCATTTTTTCGTAGGCGCTGCGGCGAACCAGGTTGAATGCACCAACGCCGCACGATGCTTTTGATTTTGGATTTTTTGCATCCCAGGGTTTCACGTCCACCATCAGCATAATAATCAAGGTGGCAAATACGCTGTTGAGCAAAGCAGATCGCGACACTAGTTTGGGCAGCATGGTGAGGTGACCTAAATCCTCCTTCACTGCATACCCTACGGCTTTATTAATTGCATCGGGATGAAAAACAATATCGGCATCGGCAAAAAGCATCCATTCTTCGGTACTGTTCAGATACCCCTGGTACAAGGCGTTATTCTTTCCCAACCAGCCCTGGGGCAAGGTTTTGATGGTGATAACACTGAGCTGGGGGTATTGCGCTTCGAATTTCTGCAGAATCCCCGCGGTGCCATCGGTAGAGCGGTCATCAATAACCAATATGCGGTGATTGGGATAGTTGATATGACACACACTTTGCAGGGCTTTTTCAAGGTCGGCCTCCTCATCGCGCACCGGGATGATGATAGCCAGCGAGGGCGGGTCGGTAAGTAAAGGCAGCCTTTTTAATTGCTTGATCTGCTTGAAACCAATGAGGAGATAGAAGTTAAGCGCCACCGTGATCGTAAATATGATCACGCCGTACCAGAATATAATCATGACAAACCAGGTTTGGGCAAAAGTGATTAAAATTCAGGAGATAAGGGCATAAAAATAGTCTATCGCGCTGGTATGTTGCAACATTTCATATTTCCGGGCGTCATACCTTAAAAAAAGTTTACAAATTATTTTGAAATACGAAATCTATCGTACATCTTTGTACGAAGATATTCGTATAACTATAAAAAGATGGAAGTAAAACCGACAGAAAGCGAGCTTGAGATATTGCAGGTGATTTGGAAAAAAGGCCAGTGCAGCGTACGTGACGTGCACGAGGAATTGTCAAAAAATAAAGATGCAGGTTATACCACCACTTTAAAACTGATGCAGATTATGCATGATAAAGGCATGGTTGAGCGCGACACCACCTCGAAAACTCACCTTTACAAAGCACTGGTGAGCCGAGAGCAGGCACAGCAAACCGCGCTTGATAAAATCATATCAACCGTATTCAAAGGTTCAACCTCTGACCTGGTGATCCAGGCGCTGGGGCATCACCGGGCATCGAAAGATGAGATAGATGCGATTAAGGATTATTTGAAACAGTTTGAGAAATAGGGATTAGAGGTTAGAGACCAGAGGTTGGGTTAAACAGATATAAGACAAAAAATTAAAACGACTGGAGCAAAGAGACAGGCAACTAATCTCTAACCTCCAGTCTCCAATCAACTAAAAATGGAAAGTATATTATATAACATCAGCCAGGTTTTAGGCATCACCATCATCCACTCATTGTGGCAGGGGTTGCTGGTTTATGTATTGCTGCGCATTGTGTTTGCGGGCTCGTCATCGTTAACCGCGGTGAAGAAATATAACCTGGCCATTGCAGCCACGGTGGCCATTGCCGGTTGCTTTATTTATACGTTATTTATAGAGATTGCCAATTACAGCTGGGTAACGTTAAAGCCGAGCCACTCGCTGCCGCTGCTTTCTTACCTTAAACTGTCGCATCATACATCAAATAGATTTTCGCTTTACAATAGCATCAAAGCTTATCTGCCTTTTATCTGCGCCATTTATTTTATAGGATTGCTGATAAACATTGCGAGGCTTGCTGTGGAATGGAATAAAGTACGGTTTGTAAAATCGTCGGGCGTATCGGCGGGTCCGTTGCAGCAGTATGTTAATACAGTTGCGCAAACGCTGAACATAGCCAAAAATGTAACTATCAAATTAAGCAGCCTGATTGACGTACCCTGCGCACTGGGTTACTTTAAACCGCTGATCCTATTACCGGTTACCATGACCACCAACCTCACTACTGCTGAGGTTGAGGCCATTATACTTCACGAACTTTCACACATTAAACGAAACGACTATTTAGTGAACTTGCTGCAGCAGTTTATTACTGTGTTGCTTTTCTTTAATCCCTTTACCCAATTAATTAACGGTATCATCAACCAGGAACGCGAAAACGGATGCGATGACCTTGTGGTTGAACACACCGGCGAACCTTTGATTTATGCGCAGGCGCTTATTAAGTTAGAGGAAGTCCGGAAGATCAACCTGCAATTTGCCATGGCAGCAACCGGTAAGAAGTTCCACTTACTAAACAGAATTGAGAGAATTATGAAAACAAAAAAACATATGGCCAGTGTGCGCCATCTAATTATAGCATTATTCCTTTTAACAGGAACCCTTAGCTGCATCGCCTGGTTCAACCCAAAAACAGCAGCCGCCAGAAGCCTGAAGGCGAAAATGGAAAGACAAGCCCGCCTCGCAAACGGCGATTCGACTGAATATTCTCTGGCAGCCGATACCGGTAAAAAACACAAGACCAAGCTTATTGCCAAAAACAAAAAATCTGTTCAAAAAAACGCTAAAACTGAATCCGGCCACTATTCTTTTAACGGCAACACCTACACCGAAGAGGACCTGCCAGACTCTGTACGCCAATATTTTAACAGCCCTCAATGGAAAAACCAGATGGCGCTGATTAAAAAACAGGGCGAAGAAATGCAGAAAAAATTCAATAGTCCTGAATGGAAAGCTCAAATGGAGCAGATCAAGAAGAACGGCGAGGAAATGAGCAAGAAGTTCAACAGCCCTGAATGGAAGAATCAGATGCTGGCAATGCAAAACCAGGCGAAAGAAATGCAGAAAAAATTTGATAGTCCGGAATGGAAAGCCCAGATGGAAGACATCAAAAAGAATGGCGAAGAAATGCAGAAAAAATTCAATAGCCCTGAATGGAAAGCCCAGATGGAAGACATCAAAAAGAATGGCGAAAAAATGCAGAAGAAATTCAACAGCCCTGAATGGAAGAGCCAAATGGAAATGATGAAAAAACAGGGCGAAGAAATGCAAAAGAAATTTAACAGCCCTGAATGGAAAGCGCAGATGGAGGACATCAAAAAAAATGGCGAAGAAATGGCCAAGAAATTTAACAGTCCCGAGTGGAAAGCCCAAACAGAACTGATGAAAAAGCAGGGCGAAGAAATGGCAAAAAAATTCAATAGCCCCGAATGGAAAGCCCAAATGAAGGAAATGGAAAACATGGGCAAGGAAATGCAGAAACAATTTAAAAACACCGACTGGGGTAAGATGAAAAACAAAAAATGGAAGTTGAAAGACACCCTTGGCAATAGCAAAGTTTACACCCCTGAAAACGATACGACCAAAAACGACCAGAAATAATCCTGACATAGATTAATTCACACTAAGCCCCAACGTAACATGCAGAATATTTTGTTCAATATCAGCCAGGTTTTGGGTATCACTATCATCCATTCGTTATGGCAGGGCTTAGTGGTTTATTTTGGATTGAGGCTGGTATTGATGTTTCATGGGCAGCTATCAGCATCAAAAAAATATACGCTGGCTGTGGTGAGCCTGCTGGCTATAACCGGCTGGTTTGGCTATACGTTGGTGAACGAGATTGGCATTTATAACTGGTTGGCTACCATACCCCAGAAGTCGTTAGCGATGCCACTGCTGGCCGAAATCCCCCCGGGCATCCGCAATTTCAATACAGAAAGCATCCGTTATTATTATAGCGTGGAGGCGTATTTGCCTTATGTGGCTGCGCTTTATGCTGCCGGGCTGCTGTTCAATATCGGCAGGCTTGTGATAGCCCGCAGCAAAATGAATACCATTAAACAAGACACCATCGGCGACGCATTGCTGCAACGCACTGTAGACAATTTCACGGAGGTATTTAATATTTCGAAAAACATAAAAGTAGGCATAAGCCGAATAATCGACGTGCCGTGCATGGTTGGTTATTTTAAGCCGATGATCCTGCTGCCGTTCACTTTGTCGAGCTATTTATCGGCAGAGGAAATTGAGTCGATATTATTGCATGAACTTGCTCATATTAAAAGAAACGATTACCTGGTGAACATGATCCAGCAGGTAATTTCGATCCTGTTGTTCTTCAATCCGTGTGCACAACTGATTAACAGGATCATAAACGAAGAACGCGAAAACTGCTGCGACGACCTGGTTGTAAAGGCCACCGCAGACCCACTGAACTATGCAAAGGCTTTATTAAAGCTGGAGCAAACCCGCCAAACCGACTGGCAGTTAGCGCTGGCCGCAACCGGCAAAAAGCACCATTTATTAAACAGAATTGAACGAATTATGAAAACCAAAAAAGAAATACAAAGCTTGCGCCCTACCCTACTGGCCACGCTTATATTAACCGTGAGCATAGGCGCTATGGCCTTGCTGAAACCAGAGGTTGCCGAGGGCAAGATCTCCGTAAAGGCCATTACCCCAATTATTAACCGCATGCTTGCGGACACAGGCCGCAAACCGGTATCAAAAGCAAAAAAAGCAGCTCTTGTAAAAAAGAAGGCGACGCTGAAAACCAAGGCAGATGCAGCAGGCGAAAATGACAATGATAACGATCGTGAATACGCCTACTCAAACGATAACAATTACAATTCAGACTGGGACTTTAAAGACCCCGAACTGGATAGGTTGAGCAAAGAGGTTGAAAAACACGGAAATGCCATTTCCAAATACTACGAAAGCGGCGACTTCAAAAAAGTACAGGAAGAGTTAGAGGCAAAGGGCCGTGAAATACAGAAATTTTATGATCGCCCGGAATTGAAGGAACTGGAGAGAAAGCAGCAGCAAGCCGCGGAGAATTTAGAGAAAAGCTCGGGCAATAAAGACGAGGTATCCAACATAAGCCAGCAAATGGAAAAGCTTGGCAAAAAAATGGAAACCTACTACAACAGCCCTGAATTTAAAAAGATTAATGAATCGCTGGAAGACAAATACCACATTCCGCACGATCATAATTATGGCGACGACCGCGATGAAAATTACAGGAATTACCAGGCAGAGCTGAAGAAAAACATTCCTGCCGATGTACAACAGGCCACCGAAGACATGAAAAAATTAGGCGCAAAAATGAGAGAGCACTTCCATTCGCCTGAATATGAAAAAGCCCGGGAAGAACTGCGCACATCAAGCGACAGCATGAGAAAAGCTTTTCACAATCCACAGCAAGAGCAGTTGAAAGAGGACATGAAGGCACTTAGCGCAAAAATGCGTCAATATAACCACAGCCCGGAAGTAGAAAAGGAAAAAGAAGAGTTACACGCAGCTACCGCAAAACTGCACGCATACATGGCAACACCTGATTTCAAGAAACGGTTAGCAGAATATAAAAGAACACACCCGAGAACCCGCTGGTATAACGACCAGGAAAAGCCGGAGAAACCAGAGAAAGCCGAAAAGCCTGAAAAACAGGAAAAGCCGGAGAAACCTGAAAAACCTGAGAAGCCCGAGAAACCAGAATCGGATAATTAATATCGTACAATTCCCAATTAATTTAATACGCCGTAAGGCAAATATTTAGAAGCTCTTCGCCAACGCGAGGGGCTTCTCTGCTTTAATTTTGACCCTTTCACTTTCAACATTATACCAACAGGCAGCCTCAAAACAAAACTAAAACACGTAATTTAGTGCCAATAAAACAGCAGGTACTTTTTATGCTTCAAAAGCTCAGCATCAGTAATTACGCGTTAATTGATAACCTTGAAATTGGTTTCGGCAGTGGCCTGAATATCCTTACGGGCGAAACAGGCGCAGGTAAATCGATCATATTGGGGGCGCTGTCGCTTATTTTAGGGCAGCGGGCCGAGAGCCGTTATTTTTTTAATCAGCAGAAGAAATGTGTGATCGAAGGGACATTTACCATCGGCGCATTTCACCTGAAACAGTTTTTTGAAGATAACGATCTTGACTACGAAGCCGAAACCGTTCTGCGCCGCGAAATCTCGGCCGACGGTAAATCGCGCGCGTTTGTAAATGATACGCCGGTTAACCTCACTGCCTTAAAAGCACTTGGCGAAAAGCTGATCGACATCCATTCACAGCATGCTACGCTTGAAATTAATGATCCGGAATTCCAGTTATTGGTAGTAGATGCGGTGGCCAAACATCCTGACCTGCTAAATGATTATCGCACCAGATACCGCACTTATAAAAAAGCGACCTCGAAACTTCAACAATTGATTGAAGAAAGCAATAAAGCAAAAGCCGATCTTGATTATTACCAGTTTCAGTTTGATGAGTTGGAAAAGGCTAACCTGGTTGCCGACGAGCAGGAGCAATTGGAACGGGAGCTTTATTCACTCAATAACGCAGGGGAAATAAAACGTAACCTGCTTGCCGCGCATTATTTAATGGAGGAGGGCGAAACGTCGGCCATTATACAGCTGCGCGAGGCCGGACACCAGCTGGTTGCGCTCGAAAAATTCAATCCGCAGATAACAGAATTGCACCAGCGTTTAAACAGTACATTGATTGAGTTGAAAGATATTGCCGCCGAGATAGACACTATTGAACAACACACCAATACCGATGAAGCCCGTGCCGAGGAAGTAAACACGAGGCTGAGCCTGATCTATAACCTGCAAAAAAAACATCGCGTAAGCAACAACGCCGAGTTACTTGAACTGCAAAGCGATCTATCGGACAAAATACAACAGGCCGTTTTTGGTGATGAGGCGATTGAAAAATTAACTGCTCAGCTTGTTATCGATAAAAAAGAATTGGAAGATTTAGCTGCGCAATTATCAGCCAATCGCAAAAAGGTCATTCCGCAAATAGAAAAACAAGTGCTCGACACTCTTGCTGAAATGGGCATGGGCAACTCCAATATAAATATTGAACTCTCTACCACAGCAGGACATAACTCTCCTTCAGGGGGTTTGGGGGATAACGGAACAGATGTTGTGAAATTCCTTTTTACCGCCAACAAAGGGCACGCATTGGCCGAAATGAGCAAGGTAGCATCGGGCGGTGAGCTGTCGCGGTTGATGCTGAGCATTAAATCGCTCGTGGCACAGAATACCGCTTTGCCTACTATTATTTTTGATGAGATAGATACAGGAGTTTCGGGCGAAGTTGCTAATAAGGTTGGTCAAATTATGGAGCGCCTTGCGCAGAATTTACAGGTGATCACCATAACCCACTTGCCGCAAATTGCCAGCAAAGGGCAGTATCATTATTTTGTTTATAAAGACGATAAGGCAGCTACGACTTATACCCGTATTAAACAACTGGACCAGGAAGAACGCGTAATGGAAATAGCCAAAATGCTAAGCGGCGATAAACCGGGAGAAAGCGCACTGCAGAATGCGAGGGAACTGTTAGGCTAAGCGCCCTTGCCCCCTAAAGAGGGAAATCTAACTTCTGACTTCCCTTGTTATTACTATATCAATCATGATAAAACCTAAATATTTCCTTATTGCGTTAGTCCTGGTTTGTTCATGCGCCAGTAAAAGGAGTCCGTTTAATACCGATGTTTATCTCAATGGCACAATTCGTCCAACCATTAAAGTCTATAAAGAACCGGCAACCTTTTATGACAGCTCCCGCAACCGGGAAATCCCGACGGCTATTTATCAGCGCAAAGATACTACCATCAAAAAGCTGGCTATGATTAACGTGGGTTATGGCAGCACAAAGGACGATTACGAATACATTGCCTCCAAATTGGCCAAAAGAGGGTACCTGGTGGTCACCATTCAACATGATCTGCCTGGCGATGCCACGTTGCCGCGCACCGGTGATCTGTATAAACTGCGGAAACCATTTTGGGACCGCGGTGTAAAAAGTATCTTTTTCGTGACGGAACAATTGAAACAGCGCTATGCAGATATCGACTTTGACGACATTGTTTTAATTGGCCATTCTAACGGTGGGGATATGGTAATGCTGATTGCTAATGAATATCCCCAATTTGCCAGTAAAATTATTTCGTTAGATAACCGCCGGGTACCCATGCCGCGCGCGCGTCGGCCTAAAATGTTCTCCATCCGCTCCAGCGATCAGCCTGCCGATCCTGGCGTGCTGCCATCGCCTGAAGAGCAAAAAAAGTATCGCATCAAAATAATTAACGGCACCGTTAAACACAATGATATGGCCGGCGGGGCAACCGAAGGAGGAAAGAAGGAGATAGTTAATTACATTCTGAACTTTTTAGGCGAGGACTGATCACTCATTCAACTGTGCGTTTATGGCTTCCAGCTTGCTGATGATCTCGTTCAGCGCTTTTTGCCGTTTCCTTGCTTTGCGCTTCTGCAGGTAAAACCAGTTGATGGCCAACAGCGCCAAAGTGATACCGTAAACAGCTATTTGTAAGATCAATTTACCTTTCTTTAAATATTCTATATAATAAAACCCAAGCCCCACAGCCAGCAAAATGAAATAAGCTTTGATAACCAAATTGTCAATAACCTCCTGTTTGTGCTTGATGCGGATCATTTGCGATAAAAAGGCATGGCTATCGGTCTCCATATCGGCTTTTACGAGCAGGGGATACAATTGATAATTTGATATTACGTACATCACCATAGCGCCAATCATCAGCATCCATCCAATTTTGGTAGTGATCATTTGCGGGTGAAAATGCCACCACATCAGCGCATAGAAAATAATGGTGAGGATGAGTAAAATATTACATACCACTATCTTTCTGCGCGAGTTACGGTTGTGCTTATTTGCCCTTGCGAATATTTCGCTTACATCGGGAGCGCTGGTCTTTTCACGGTTCCACAGCGCCTTAAAGTCAATGCTGTTGCTCATATTGTTTAAATTTTAAGGTCAGCTTTTCTTTTATTCGATAGATGCGCACGCGCACATTGCTTTCGGACAGACCTGTTATGCGGGCTATCTCGGCCTGTTTTACATCTTCCAGTTCGAGGGAGATGATAATACGGTCGGTTTCTGGCAGGTCGGCAATACATTTGTATAGGAATTTGCTTTGCCATTCAATATCGGTTGCCGGTTCGGCGGGAATTTGCTCCGGCAGCTCGGTTTTAGGCATCCGGGCATGCCGCTCTATCTGCCGCAGGCAATTATTAGTTGCTATGCGGAAAATCCAGGTGCCAATGGCCGCTTCGTTCCTGAAACCGGGAAGTTGTTTCCATATCGTTATAAAAACATCCTGCGCAATGTCTTTAGCCCAGTCGGCATCGTTGGCATAGCCCAGGCAGATCCTGAAAACTTTATTCCAGTAAACGCGATAAATATCTTCGAAATTGATGCCGGAGTGTTCCATTTAATTGGTGGTTAGATACGGCGACCCGCAAAATGCTACAGGATGAATCGATTTAATTTAAAAAGGTTAAGTTTATGAACGTAGCTAAAATTTACAATACCAATAATTAATTTTAATTTTAGCCCGCTAATTAAAATCAACAAAATGGCTTACAACTTATTAAAAGGTAAAAAAGGGATAATTTTCGGCGCTTTGAACGAGCAGTCAATAGCCTGGAAGGTAGCACAACGCGCTGTACAGGAAGGAGCAGAAATTATTTTGAGCAACGCTCCTATTGCTTTACGCATGGGCGAATTAAATAAACTTGCTGAAGAATGCAATGCGCCGGTTATTGGTGCCGATGTTACCAACAATGACGACCTGGTAAACCTGTTCACCAAAGCGAAGGAGCATTTTGGCGGTGGTGTTGATTTTATTCTGCATTCGATAGGCATGAGCGTGAACGTGCGCAAAGGTATTTCCTATCCTGAAAACAACTACGATTTTACGCACAAGGGGTTCGATATTTCGGCGTTAAGCCTGCACCGTGTGCTTTCTACCGCTATGAAAATGGATGCCATTAACGAGTGGGGGTCTGTACTGGCGTTGACCTATATCGCCGCGCAACGTGTATTTCCTGATTACAATGATATGGCCGATAACAAAGCTTATTTGGAAAGCATTGCCCGCAGTTTTGGTTACTACTATGGTAAAAAGAAACATGTGCGTATCAATACCATTTCGCAATCGCCTACCCGCACCACCGCAGGTTCTGGCGTGAAAGGCTTTGATGGCTTTATCAACTATGCAGAGAAGATGAGTCCGCTGGGTAATGCTGATGCGGACCAGTGTGCTGATTACTGCGTAAGCATGTTTTCTGATCTCACCAAAATGGTGACCATGCAAAATCTCTTCCACGATGGCGGCTTCTCTTTTACCGGCGTAACGCAGGAAGTGATAGAGCAGATGGAGAAATAGAGGTAAAGGTGAAGAGAAGTATCTCGAAAACTCAATAGAAAAGGGCTTGCATAGTTAATATGCAGGCCCTTAAATTTTCTTTCTAATCTCTGTTCTTTAATTAATTAATCACTGATTAGAATCAATCAGTAAAAGTTTTAATACCATATCATCAGGAGGGGCGATAGGCGTCAAACCGTCTGACGATTGTGCGTACAGTACTAAACTTCCAGGATTAGCATTGTGGGTATAACTGTAAGAGATTCCTTGATAAACTTCCGGCACTTGCTCATACACGCCATCGGTGAATGAAAAATACACCAGTACACCGCCAATTTCGTTAAACACATTGTTAATCTCTTGCACATTAATTGTTGCCGAGTATGTTTTTCCACCATCTGTAGTAGTCCAGGCTGCAGATTTTACAGTAAACTGTATGGTTTTGTTAGTGTTAGGGGTAATGTACTTTTTAGTACAGGATGAAGCTGCCAATACAATAACGCAGCCAATGATAGATAAGATTCGTTTCATATAATAAGTGTTATTTATATATAAGAACAACGTTTTTTAAAAAGGTTTAATATAAATCCAATTTTTTTTTCCGCTGTTCGATATTGCTAAAATAAAATAAATAACCGGCTTTGAATTAACTAATTTTTTAGTTTAAATTCGGGTATGTTTAAGAGATTGCTTTTCCTTTTATTTTTATTCCCCCTGACCGGCTTTGCGCAGTACAGAATTACCGGCAAATTGCTCAATTCAAATGATAAGACTGCCCTGCCCAATGCCAGCGTTTTTTTGAATAATGCGGTGGCGGGCAGCAAGTCGGGCGAGAGGGGTGATTTTACAATCACCAATGTACGGGCAGGTCAATACGACCTGGTGGTTACCTGCGTAGGCTACGAAACCCTTTATCAGCACATTGTTGTTAATGCCGACGTGGCCTTGGGTGAGATCAAACTTTCGCCAAAAATAATGGAACTGAAGGAAGTACGGATTCACCCGAAAGGCAACTGGAGCAAAAAATATGCAATGTTTAAAGAATACTTCTTTGGGAACTCGGAATTTTCACGCCAATGCAAGATCGTTAATAAAAACATTGAAGATATGCTGGACTTAGAATACTACGATGGTGTGTTCAAAGCGCATTCTGACGATTTTTTGGAAATAGAGAACAAGGCGCTCGGCTACAGAATCCGTTACCAATTGCAGCAACTGGAAAGCAACCAATATACGCGTTCCTGTTATTATGAAGGTATTGCGGCTTTTGAGGAAATGGAGGGCAGTGAAGGAGATAAGCGGAAATGGAAAAAAAACCGGCTTAAAGCTTACCAGGGATCAAGTATGCATTTTTTGCGTTCGGTTATATCAAATACTTTTACCGGCGAGGGTTTTAAAGCACTGCGTATTATCAAAAGAGATAAAAGCGCTAAAGGCATGCCTATGGGCGGTGGCGCTCAGTCGCTGGTGAGTACGCCGCTTACTGTTAATGATTTTGTAAAGCTTACTGATGTTCCCGGCGAATATGCTTTAACCTTTGAAGATTACCTTTATATTTTATACTATAAAAAGAAGCCCAACCTGAGCGAAAAAGATAAAAAGAAATTGCAGGAAGACCCCGACGCTTTAGGCACGCCGCTAAGCACAACGGTTGTTTTTAATGAGCAATATGCTTTTTTTGATGGTAACGGAATTATCATCAACCCTTTAAGCGTATCGTTTGGGGGTAACTGGGGCGTTAGATTAATGGCCGAATTGCTTCCGGTAGATTACGTGCCGGAGTAACCTTAGAACTTATTCTTCCACATCATGCTTTCAACCGGGCGGGTTGAAGGGCTGTTGTATTTGGCACTGTCTTTTGTATTGTATAGGGTTTCAATATCTCCTTCAACTGCAAAATAGATCAATTGGCCGATAGGCATACCTGGGTAAATTTTAACAGGCTGGGTGCATGATATTTCGAGCGTCCAGGTGTTGCAGAAACCTACGTCGCCCTTACCTGCCGTTGCATGGATATCAATACCCAAACGGCCGGTGCTCGACTTGCCCTCCAGGAACGGCACATGGCGGTGGGTTTCGGTGTACTCAACAGTTACGCCGAGGTACAGGGTATGCGGCTGCAAAACGTAACCTTCTTTTGGGATCTCGAAATAAGTGATCTCATTATGCATCTTGGCATCCAGCACCCTGTCTTTATAAACAGCAAAGTATTTACCGAGATGGACATCGTATGAATTGGTACCCAGACATTCGCGCCTGAAGGGTTCAATGATGATATGCCCTTCTTCTATTTCCTCTAAAATTCTTTTGTCTGATAATATCATGATTGCCCTGTTACGAAGCGACTAAATTATAACTATTTGCCGGGCGGGGCAACGCATTGTTACCAACAAATGTTTTGGGAGGATGTGGAAACAAAGTTCGGTTTTTACGTAAAAGGATTGCACTGATTTTGGGGATGATTGCACCGATGGCCCCCCTCGTTGTCATTTCGAACATGGTGAGAAATCTTATAGGAGCGACATTAGCACTGATGTATTAACGCCAATACACAGTCGGGATGTATGTAGCATAAGATTTCTCGCTCTCGCTCGAAATGACAAGCGGGAAATTGTATTACGCCGTCATATCCCTCACCACTACCTCGCCTGTAACCTTATGCTTCAAGATTAACTTATGCTCACCTGATGGTAGCAACTCCCTTTTAATTAAATGATAATCATCATCGTAGGATGCCGTTGTCGGGCCATTATCAGCGTTAGTATTACCCCGCCAGCCGTCGATCTGGATGGGTTCCCACTTGCCGGTTTTGGCGGACAGGTAGGCCGCATCGATAATGGCATTCACAATGTAGCCATCGTAGAAAGTTTCCATCGGTTCTGTTTTGTTTTCGATGGCGTTGAACATATCGGTGAACATGTTGGTGTAACCGAGCTCATGCACTTCATCACCTACGGGGAAGAGCCACCCGCTGTTGCTTTCGGCCTTCTCGGCAACGTAGCTGCCTTTGCCGGTGCTGAACATTTCGAAACCGGTACGCAGGAAGCTATTTGTCCAGATGGTGCCTTCGGTACCCATTATTTCATCGCGCAGGTCCATTCCACCGCGGAAACACCAGCTGGTTTCGAACTGCCCCATGGCGCCGTTGGCATATTTAATGAGGCCGATAGCACTGTCTTCAGCTTTTATAGGGTGAACCTGAGTGGCTGTCCAACACATTACCTCAACGGGGCGAACGTCTTTGCCTATAAAATTGCGCGTGATCTCAATGCAATGACAACCTAAATCGACCATTGCGCCGCCGCCCGATTGCTCACTGTCCCAAAACCAATCACTATGCGGACCGGAATGCGCTTCGCGCGATTTTGCCCATAATACTTTACCGATACTTCCCTCTTGTACCGATTTAAGCGATTTGATAAATTTCGGCGTATAGCAAAGGTCTTCGAGATACCCACCCATGATGCCGGCTTCTTCCACCAGTTTCAGCATGCGTTTGGCTTCGGCGGCAGTACGGCCCAACGGCTTGGTGCACAGCACATGCTTTTTGGCGCGGGCGCAGGCTTCGACAGCGGCGAGATGCAGGTTGTTGGGCAGCGAAATAATCACCGCGTCCACATCTGCGCGACTGCAAACTTCGTCCATATTATTGCTGTAAAAACTCAGTTTGTAATCGTCAGCAAATTTCTTTGCCTTATCGATATTGCGCGAGTACACGCTGATCAGGTTATCTTTTGCACGCTGCGCCTGCAATGAGTCTGCGTAAAAACGGGCAATAAAGCCCGAGCCTAACATGGCAATATTCATATTTTGAATCGTTAGTTTATAGTCTAAAGTCGTTAGTCAAAAAAAGTTGGGTCAATGTTATAAGCCTTTATAAGACTCATTTACTATTGACTCAGGGCTCAGGACTTTACATCACTCTCCCACCCCGTCTCTTTCAAGGCCGGGTCATTCTCTTTCTTCAAAAAATCAGCATTGGAAAGCGAATCTGATTCCCATTCCAAAATGGCATTATCGGGCACCATATCTACCGGAACTTTATATGATGTTGACGTTTCATTATAAGCCGGGTTCGATTGCAGATTGTAGCACGATATTACCGACCAGCGCGGCCCATCGGATAAATTAGCTTCCGAACGATGCAGTAAATTGCTATGGAAAACGATTGCGTCGCCAGGCTGCAATTCTACATAAACCAACTCCATGGTTTTCAGGGCGTTGTTTACCATTACCATATCAGCCCCTACCTGTTCGCCCGCAAAGCCGTGATTTACGCGGCCCAGTTTGTGCGATCCTTTTATCACCTGAAGGCAGCCATTTTCTTTGTTAGCTTCGGTTAACGCAACCATCACGCTAATCAGTTCATCAGGAAACATAAACTGGTTTTTGTACCAGTAGCCGTAGTCCTGGTGCCATTCCCAGGCCCCGCCAACCCTGGGCTCTTTCTGCATCAATTTGGAATGGAAATGACAAACGGGAGCCTTCTGGCCAAGCAATTGCTTCACAACATTTATCATCCGCTTGCTGCGGGTTAAATAGCCGAATACATCATTGCCCGGCGTAAACCATAAAGAAAGGCGCGTCTTTTTACCGGTTTGATCGTTCAGATCGAGGGCGTTATTGCGCATGGCATTATCAGCCAGGGCGGTGCTGTATAATTTGTTTATCTCGGCTCCGGAGCAAAAGTTCTTGATAATGATATAGCCATCGCGGTTATATTGCTCAACTTCAGCCGGTGTAAGCTTTTCAGTTAGCATGATGTAATTTTTGAATTATTGGTTTTTATAATTGACGAAATGCAACACAATTTAGCGTAATTTGATATAAGTTTGTCATCCTTTTTGCAATTTTACTTTTATGGCTATAGCATACCGACAGCAGGTTGATGACGATACAGAATTTGCGATCTGGAAGATTGAGGAAGAAGCTGACGAGTTATACAGCCAGCTCCGCTTAGATGAGCAGGAACAGGCGCATTACGAAAGTCTGAAGAAAGGCAAACGCAACCTGCACTGGCTGGGTACACGTGTATTGCTGCGCAAAATGCTGCAAACCGATGAATTTATCGACTGCAAGGTAGATGCGCATGGCAAACCTTATCTTGTGAATCTCCCCTATCACATTTCTTTGAGTCATTCTTTTGATTATGCCGCGGTGATGATTGGCAAGCAGCCGGTTGGGATTGATATTGAACAAATAAAGGACAAGGTAGAACGCATTGCTCATAAATTTATGAAGGAGGAAGAAATGGCTTTTTTAACTCCTGCCGACAGGATAAAACAATTGTATGCCTGCTGGTGCGCTAAAGAGGCTGTTTATAAATGCTACGGCCGAAAGGAAGTGTCGTTTGCCGATAATATCCTGCTCGATCCTTTTAATTTTGAGGGGCATGGCTGGTTAAATGCGCATTTGCTAAAGGGCGATACCAGTATCAGGTACGATGTGGGGTACCTGCAATACCAGGATTACATGGTTGGTTATGTAAAGGGATAATACAATGAAAAACAAACAGGTTTTTTTTAAAGACTGGGGACTGATTGACTATAAAGAAGCCTGGGATAAACAGGAGGTGCTTTTTGCCGATACGGTGAATCATAAAATAGAATTAAGAAACAAACATGTTGAGGCTTTAGCTACCGGGAGCAGTGGTCATACTTATGATGATTGTGTGGCCAAAGAAACCCTAAATTATTTGGTTTTCTGTGAGCATCCCCATGTATATACCCTTGGCAAAAGCGGCAAGCCTGAACATTTGCTACTGGATGAGCAAGGGCTGAAAGATAAGCAAGCGGTTTATTACCCGATCAATCGCGGGGGGGATATTACCTACCATGGACCGGGGCAGATCGTATGCTATCCCATCCTCGATCTGGATAATTTTTTTACGGATATTCACCTGTACCTGCGTACGCTGGAAGAAGCGGTGATACAAACGCTTGCACATTATGGATTGAATGCAGGCCGTTATCCGGGCTACACCGGTGTTTGGTTCGACGCGGATAATGAAAATGCGCGGAAGATCTGCGCGCTGGGTGTAAGATGCAGCCGGTGGGTGACTATGCACGGGCTGGCTTTCAATGTGAATACTGATCTGGATTATTTTAAAAACATTGTACCCTGCGGCATTGACGATAAAGACGTGACCAGCATTGAGCGCGAGCTTGGTCATAAAGCAGATATTAACGAAGTAAAAGAAATCTTAAAACATCATATTTCCGTATTGTTCAATATGGAGATGATAGAATGAGATTACTGAATGTTCTTTTAATTACGTTGACCACTTTTACCGGCTGTCAGAAAAAGGATAGTCAGCGGGTAAATGTGATACCCGATACAACAGCAACCACCAAACCTATGACACCTGCCATAACCTATCTTGCCCTGGGCGATTCATATACCATTGGCGAAGCTGTACCACAAGCCGAATCCTATCCTTATCAGCTTGCGACGTCATTGAACGCGGCTGATCTGAATGTGCAAAAGCCCGATATAATTGCAGTAACCGGCTGGACCACCGATAACCTGATCGACGCCATTGCCCAAAGCGATTTTAAAAATAAGCAATACGATTTTGTGACCCTGCTGATTGGCGTGAACGACCAATACCAACGCCTGAGCAAGGATAACTACCGCGCCAAATTTGCACAGGTTTTACAAACGGCTATCAAGTTTGCACATGGCAATGCCAGCAGGGTATTTGTAATTTCCATTCCCGATTGGGGAGTTACCCCATTTGCCGGCGGGCAGGATGCGGTGATCGGCCCGGATATTGATGCTTTTAATGCCATTAATAAGGAAGAAACAGCCAAAGCACATGTATCGAATTATATCGATATCACACCAGAATCACGAGACGCTGCCAATGACCGTACGTTAATAGCAGGCGATGGTTTGCATCCATCGGGAAAGATGTATGCAGAATGGCTGAAGTTGCTTACGCCGGTTGTTAAGGCCGCGCTGGCCGGGAAATAGGTCTATTCGGCTAAAGCCAACTACTCTATATCAATCCTTATGCCTTACTTTTCGACGCAATCTCTCCTATCGCTTTCACCAATTTATCCAGATCATGTAAGGATGTATAGACATGCGGGGTGATACGCACGCAGCTGATATTTTCCCAAACAATACCTACTGTATGGATCTTGTAATTATTGAAAAGCGCTGAATCCAGTTCGCCGGGTTTCATGCCATCAATACTTACACCGCAAATAGCGCATGAATATTTCGGATTCAACGAGGTGTGTAATTTAACCTTCGGGATCTCCTGAACTTTTGATGCCCAATAATTTTTCAAGTAGCGGATACGCTCTTCTTTACGCTTGCTGCCAATGCCTTCATGAAAATTGATGGCTTCGCCTATACCCTGCTCAATAGGGAAACTGCGTGTGCCGAGTTCTTCAAATTTGCGGATGTCTTTGCTGTGCGGATCGCCGCTGGCAGGCAGCGGCCATATTTTTTCGATCTTTTCCTTTTTGACCCACATCATGCCGCTGCCTATAGGCGCCGACAGGAATTTATGCAAACTGGTGCCGAAATAATCGCAGCCGAGATCGGGGATCTTATAATCCATCAGTCCGAACGAGTGCGCGCCATCAACAATCACTTCGATGCCTTTAGCGTGGGCCATATCGCAGATCTTACGCACCGGCATGATCTGGCCCACCCAATTGATCACATGTGTAACATGGATCAACTTGGTTTTGGGGGTGATCGCATCTTCATAAGCCTTTAGGATTTGCTCGTCGTTTTCTATAGGAAGATCGAAGCTGAGCTGTTTATAGATGATACCATCGCGCATGGCCCTTTGCTTATAAGCCTGGATCATGTGCGGATAGTCTTGTTTAGTGCCAATCAGTTCATCGCCGGGTTTAAAATCAAGCCCCAGGATGATGGTATTGAGGGATTCGGTAGCATTGCGGTTAATGGCAATTTCTTCGGGTGAGGTTCCGGCAAGATTGGCCAGTTTTTCGCGCAGCGGTTCGCGACCCTGATCGAGGATGCGCCACATGAAATACGAAGGGCCCTCATTGGCTAGTTGGTTGTACCGCTCAACTGCCTGTTGTACTACAATTGGTGAAGGCGATACGCCACCGTTGTTTAAATTGATGATATTGGGATTGACAGAAAAAGATCGCTGGATAACGCTCCAATAATCCTCATCCTGCGCGGCCTGTGCCGCATCGAGGTGCTGAATTTTGCGCGATGCTGTTTGCCAATCGGCAGCGTGTGCCTGGTTAAAAAGGCTGTTTGCAGAAAAAGCCCCCGCAAGGGCTGCTGCCTGTTTCAGGAATATCCGGCGGTCGTTTGTTATCATGCTCTAATATAAGAAGTTAAAAGAGCGATAACAAATGCAACTAACGTAAATTCTCCTGGTTGATTTCCTAATTATTATCCATGCCTAATTGAACCAAAAGGCGGCAATTGCGCACGGAAAGCAATGTTAACACTCCGGCAAACTGATAGGAATATTTATTGCCAGTCCACCGTCTGATGTTTCCTTGTACTTAGAGTTCATATCCAACGCAGTTTGCCACATAGTTTTCACTACGGCGTCGAGGCTAACTTTAGCGTTGTCGGGGTTAGTTTGCAGGGCCAGTTGCGATGCGGTTATGGCTTTGATGGCGCCCATTGTATTACGTTCGATGCAGGGCACCTGTACCAGTCCACCAATCGGATCGCAGGTGAGGCCGAGGTGGTGCTCCATGGCTATTTCGGCGGCCATGAGCACCTGGCGCTGAGTACCGCCGAGGCATTCGGTTAATGCGGCGGCGGCCATTGCGGATGATACGCCGATTTCTGCCTGGCACCCGCCCATCGCTGCTGAGAGTGTTGCCCCTTTTTTGAATATGCTGCCTACTTCTGAAGCCGTGAGCAAGAATTGAGTTATTTTATCCTCATCGTATCCATCGCAAAAGGCAATGAAGTATTGTAATACGGCTGGCACCACGCCGGCAGCACCGTTTGTGGGCGCAGTTACCACCCGTCCGAATGAGGCATTCTCCTCATTTACTGCCAAAGCAAAACAGCTTACCCAGTCGAGGGTATTCTGGAAGCCGTTACCGGTGGCGCGAATAGCGGTAATCCATTCGTCGTAATTGCTATAGGTATTGGTGCCGATGAGCCGTTTATTTAATGCAGCAGCACGGCGCGCAACATTAAGGCCGCCGGGCAAGGTGCCGCGGGTATGGCAGCCGCGATAGATACAATCGCGCAGGGTGGCGAAGATATTGTGTACACCTTCGCGGGTCTCTTGCTCGCTGCGCCAGGCCAGTTCGTTCTCCATTACCACTTCCGATATCTTCAGCCCGGTTTTCATGCACCAATGCAGCAGATTATTTGCTGTATCGATGGGAAATGGCAGATCCACCTCAGCCTTTGCATTGCCCTGGTCGCCGCCTTCTTTTACCACGAAACCGCCGCCTATTGAATAATAGGTTTCGGATATGGCTGTGCCGTCTGTTAAAAATGCCTGAAAGGTTACCGCATTGGGGTGATACGGAAGGCTCTCGTTATATAAGAATAGCAGATCATCTGTAAAATTGAATTCTATCTCCTTTGTACCGGCAAGTACCAGTTTACGGGAGTTGATGATTTTTTCAGTTTTGGGCGTTACCTGGTCTACTTCAAAAGTTACCGGGTCATCGCCGCTCAGGCCTAAAAGGATAGCGATATCGGTGCCGTGGCCGTGGCCGGTTTTAGCGAGCGAGCCGTAAAGCAAAATCTTCACCTGTTCCACGTTATCGAGCGCGTGTTTTTGTACCAGTGAACCTACAAATTGCTGCGCGGCGCGCCACGGCCCAAGTGTGTGTGAGCTTGACGGGCCTATACCTATTTTAAATATATCGAATACCGAGATCTGTTCTTTTTGCACCATTCAAAATTACGATAGTAACATCACTTTTGTCGATTTAATGTTTGAAAATTCAAAATAGATTTAATACTTTCAAACAAATTTAAAACTTATCGAAATGGATCAAACACAACCTACCGGGCAAATGCCGCCGCCGCGCCCAAAGAACTGGCTCGTGGAGTCAATTTTAGTAACACTATTTTGCTGCCTGCCTTTCGGCATTGTTGGCATCGTAAATTCAGCCTCCGTAAACTCGAGGTATGATGCAGGCGACTATGCAGGAGCCCTGAGCGCATCAGAGCAAGCAGGTAAATGGACTAAGATCGGGTTCTGGATAGGGTTAGGTGTTTGTATCCTTTACATCCTGTTTGTATTTGTAATCGGCGTGAGCTTCCTGCCCCGCTATTCTAATTAATGATATCTAAAAAAGGCCTGTATTTTGGTTTGTGCGCAGCGGTAATAGCAATATTGGCTATTGTATATTTCCGTTACGACCCATCAAAATACGGGCTTTTTCCTAAATGCCCCTTTTACACGATAACCGGTTACAATTGCCCGGGCTGCGGCTCGCAACGAGCTATTTACAATCTATTACACGGCAATATCAGGCAAGCGGCGCGCTTTAACCTGCTGCTGGTTTTAAGTTTGCCGTTATTGGCCGTTCATTTCTTCTACAAAATCAAATCGGCCATTCAGCAAAAAGATATCCGTCTGAAATTATTATACAATCCGCTTACACCCAAGATCATATTTGTAGTGGTGGTGATCTTCTGGATAGCAAGGAATATTCCGGCTGCGCCGTTCAGCTATTTAGCTGCAAATCATTAACAATTGCCGTGTGGTTGTAATCCTGTATAACTATCTGTAAAAAACGCAATTCATTCATCCCTTCGGGTATGCTGGTAATACCGAGGATTTCTTTTACACGCGCCGAAGCATTAAGCACAACCTCGGTATTACCAGTTTTAGTATAATTACGTACCACTTCCTGTATCAGCGTAACATCATTATCGTTTAGTCTGTAAAGATCTTTAAAAGTAGGTTGATAGCTCTCTACCATTGGTGCGAACACGAGGTTATGCTTTAAAACGCGTGGCTTGGTTTTTATAAGCGTGGTTCCTGCCACCATATCACCGAGGCGCTGTTGCTTTTCAGAAATAGCCACACATAGCAGCCCGCAAAGCTGCATCGACAGGGTAAAATCTACAATCCGGAACAACCAGCGCATCAGGTATTGCCCGAACGAAGGCCTGCCGCCATCAATGCTGATGACCTTTATTTTCATAATGAGTTTGCCAATGCTCCGGCCGCCCATTGCTACTTCGCAAATCAAGTCATAAAAAACAAACAGCGCGCCGTAAACAATCAGTATAACGGTGAGCGTAGTGCCTTCACCAAGGCTTTTTCCTACAATTAAAAAGCCGATTACAGCTAATAGATAGATCACAAAAAACACCCCGAAATCAATCAGCCGGGCCAGCAGACGTTCACCAACACCCGCTACCTCATAATCAATATCAATATTTTGCGATGTTGTGATCCTTATGGTTTGCATAGAAACAAATATATGTGCGTATTATTTTCTTTTTAGTTGAAAGATAAAAATTTGTAATTATTTTAACGCATTATTTCACACAAATAATTTAATGCGCGAGCCCCTGTTTGTTAAACAAAATTCGGAGAAGTGGAACGACTTTGAGAACAATCCCACGGGCGATCCTGATGTGATTGCCGACCGCTTTGTTCAGATTACCGACGACCTCGCGTATGCCAAAACCTTTTTCCCAAATTCAAAAACCACTGCTTATCTGAATGGTTTAGCAGCCGGTTTACACCAATCCATTTACAAAAACAAAACAGAAAAAGGGAACCGGTTTATCACATTCTGGAAAACGGAACTGCCGCTGCTGTTTAAAACCTACGAAAAGCAGCTACTGTACTCATTCATCTTCTTTATTGTTTTTTGTGCCATAGGTGTGCTGTCGGCTAAGTATGATGAAAACTTTGTACGCCTGATATTAGGCGACGGCTATGTGGACATGACGAACGCCAATATTGCCAAAGGTGATCCATTCGGCGTATATAAACAGCAGGGCGAGTTTTTGATGTTCCTGGAGATAGCCTCGAACAATATCTATGTTTCGTTCATAAATTTTGTAAGCGGTATTATTTTTTCGGTAGGTTCGGTATTCTTCCTGTTTCAGAACGGGCTGATGCTTGGATCGTTCGAGTATTATTTTTTCAGCAAGGGAGTGGGCATGCAATCCATCCTGGTGATCTGGATCCATGGAACCATCGAAATAATGAGTTTCATTATTGCCGGGGCGGCCGGCCTTGTGTTGGGCAACAGTTTTTTATTCCCAAAAACCTATACCCGCCTGGCGTCACTAAAACGGGGCGCTAAAGACGGCATGAAAATGGCAATTGGCCTTGTACCGCTCTTCCTCACCGCTGCTTTCTTTGAGAGCTTTGTGACAAGACACACAGAAATGCCCATCTGGCTTAGTATAAGCATCTTAACCCTATCATTTGTGTTCATGGTATGGTATGTGATAATTTACCCGAACATTCTTTCAAAAAAAACAACCAAACCTCATGCAACCCAAAGTTGAACTTCTCAAGATCCGCGATTTCGGCGAGATCATCAGCGACACCCTTATGTTTGCGCGGCAAAATTTTAAAGCACTGTTAAAATGCTTCTTTATTTTCTGCGGATTTTTTATTGTGGGCGCCGTTTTATTCTCGGTGCTTCAGCAAATTAAAATGGTAACCGAAATAAATGAAGGATTTTCAGGCCCCCGTACCGTGTTCGGCAATTCCAATCCGTTCCGCTTTTTAGGCGTCGATTATTTTATTTCTATCTTATTTTATATAGTGGGGTATGTTGCCATGCAGGTATCCATCTACTCGTTCATGGTTTTGTATAAAGAAAATGGTAACGTTGCCCCAACACCTGTACAGGTTTGGGGATATTTCAGATACTACTATATCAAGATCTTTTTCAGCGCCCTTTTGCTGGGTATAATCGTTTTGGTGGCTACGTGTTTTTGCCTCATCCCGGGATTTTATCTTTATCCTATTCTATCTTTGGTACTCCCCATTATGATATTTGAGAATACCTCGTTCGGGTATGCGTTTAACCGCAGTTTCAGGCTGATTAAAGAAAACTGGTGGCTCACCTTCGGCGCAATAGTGGTAATGATCATCATTGTATATTTTGTGTCGATGCTGCTGATACTGCCGGCAAGTATATTCAATGCGGTGAATATGGTGACGCATATTGGCAAAGGCATGTCAATGTCGGTAACAGCTGCAGTAATCACTGCTATTGCCAGCGGTATATGCCATGTGTTTTATATCCTGCCGATTATAACCGTGGCCTTATGCTATTTAAATTTGACTGAGCAGTTAGACAGTACCGGCCTCATTAGCCGGATAGGGCAAATAGGAACCGCTAACGCCGACGATAGTTTACCGAAAGAAGAGTATTAAGATGAGGTGGCTGTACCTGGCTTTTATTTTTATGGTGATGTGTGTTTTCACTGCCGCAGCTGCGCAGCCTAAGGTGAAAGCCAAAGTCAAACCGCCCGCTGTAAAGGCTGTTTTAACTGCCGATACCGGTTCGGCGGTTAATGTGCGTCATTTTAACCAGGAAACCTTAAACAAATACCGCAAGCTACCCCAATTTCAATATAATGCGGTGGATACAGGGCCATCACTTTGGACAAGGTTTTGGCGTTGGTTTTGGCATCTTTTTGATTTTCTAGATTTTAAACCCAATCCTCATGGCGGGTTCTGGCCGTTCGCCTTTAAGTTCCTCGAATATTTCATCATAGCGGCGGGTGTTGCGGGTATTGTGTTTCTGATATTGAAACTGGTGGGGATAGATATGTTCAACCTGTTCAGGCGGGGGGCGCGTGCGGCAGGAATCCCTTACTCCGAATCGTTAGAGAATATTCACGATATCAATTTCGATACCGAGATAGAAAGCGCTATCGCCCAGCACAATTACCGCCTTGCAGTACGGCTGCTATACTTGAAATGCCTGAAACAATTAAGCGACGCCTCACTAATCCACTGGCAGCCCGAAAAAACTAATAGCGCTTATATTGACGAACTGCGTAATACCGGCCAGCACGGCGCCTTTACCAGGTTAACCCATCAGTTCGAGTATGTTTGGTATGGCGAGTTTCCCATAGATGGGCAAGTTTTTAAACAGATCAACTCGATGTTCCAGAATTTTAAAAACGAGATAGCATGAAAGACTTTAAGATCTATCTTTCAATAGCCAGCGTGCTACTCATCGTGTTCCTGGTGGCACAGTACAATAAGCCGCGCGAAATTAGCTGGACACCGACGTTATATTACGGTGATAAAATTCCGTACGGCACTTTTGTGACCTACGAAGAACTCGGGCAGATATTCCCGGATGCAAAAGTTGTTAAAACAAACGGATCGTTATACCAGGAATTCCACGACAGGGGTGTTAAGAGTGGCAATTACCTCATCATCGCTAAAAACGTTACTATAACCCGTATGGATTTCGCAGAACTGGCGAAATTTGTAAAAGCCGGCAACTCGGTTTTTATGACGAGTTTTTCCTTTAACGGTTTTTTTGCAGATACTCTGAAAATAGAAACCGGCTATGAGTTGAAGAACCCGACCTTAAATTTCACCAATACTAAACTGAGGCAGGAAAAAGATTACACCTTTCGCAACGATGCGGCCGGAATTTATTTTACCAATTTTGATACATCAAGAGCAGTTGTTTTAGGTAAGAATAACTTCGGGCATAGCACTTTCCTCAACTTTAAAATGGGCAAGGGGAATTTATTTATTACCTGCACGCCTTTAGCCTTCACCAATTATAGTTTGCTGAATAATAACGGGGGCGATTATGCAGCCAAAGCATTATCATACATGCCGGTAGTGAAAACGGTTTACTGGGATGAGCACCAAAACGGAGATATTATTGAAGATGAATCACCGCTGCGCGTATTTTTTGAGCATCCGCAATTGCAATGGGCGTATTATATCGCACTGTTCAGCCTGGTGATATTTGTATTGTATGAAATGAAACGCCGCCAGCGCATTATTCCCATTGTTGAGCCGCCGGCTAATTCCACACTTGGTTTTGTGACTACCGTTGGACAGGTTTATTATGAAAAACGCGATAATACCAACATTACCCAAAAGAAAATAACTTATTTCCTGGCTCACCTGCGCGATGAATATCATATCAGGACAAATAAGCTTGACCAGGAATTTATTGAAGTACTTGCTGCTAAAACGGGCATCACTACCGAATTTGCGACTGAACTGGTGAATAAAATACTACAGCTGGAAAAACAGCGCATAACCGATAACGAACTGGTGAATTTAAACCGATTGATAGAGAAATTTTATACCCGATCAAAATAATTATGGACGACGGAATATTTGAACAAAGAACCGACCTGAGTGCTTTAAGCCAGGCCGTTGCACAGATAAAGGAGAATATTGGCAAAGTGATCATCGGTCAGCATGATACGATAGAGCTGTTGATTGCCGGCATACTGGCCGACGGTCATGTTTTAATTGAGGGTGTGCCGGGAGTGGCCAAAACACTAACCGCCAAGCTGATCGCCAAATCAGTAAATACGCAATATTCACGTATCCAGTTTACGCCCGATCTGATGCCATCGGATATTCTGGGCACGTCGGTATTTAGCCCGAAAATTACGGAGTTTGAATTTAAACGCGGTCCGATTTTCGGTAATATAATATTGATCGACGAGATTAACCGCGCGCCCGCTAAAACGCAGTCGGCCTTATTTGAGGTGATGGAGGAACGCCAGCTAACTATTGACGGGCAAACCTATAAAATGGAAGAGCCTTTTATGGTACTTGCCACCCAAAACCCTGTTGAACATGAAGGCACCTATCGCCTGCCCGAAGCGCAGCTGGACCGTTTCCTATTCAAGATAGAGATCAAATACCCAACACTTGATGAGGAGATCACCATCATTACCCAACAGCATCAGCATAAAACCAATGAGCAACTGCTGGATATCCAACCGGTATTAACCGCCAGCGATATCGTATCATTAAAGAGGCTGGTAAGGGGACTTCATATCGAGCCAAATATTATCGAGTTCGTAGCTAAAATTGTTCACGAGAGCCGTATCAACAAGTTGCTGTATCTGGGCGCTTCGCCGCGCGCATCGCTGGCTATTGTGAATGGAGCCAAGGCTATTGCCGCCATTAAAGGCCGCGATTTTGTGACGCCGGAAGACGTTATCCAGGTTGCAACGCCGGTTTTAAGGCATCGGATTATGCTTTCGCCGGATAAGGAAATGGAAGGCGTTACTACCGATGATGTGGTGATGCAGATGATCCAAAAGATCGAGGTACCACGTTGAAGTCAAAAGTAAAAATTCAAAAGTGAAAACATGCCAGGCAGTTATGCAGTCGGGGGTGTTTGTAACTGATGTTCAGGAATTAGTAAGTGAAGAAATTTTATAAGCTATTTTATAAAGACCTGTTTTTAACTAACCGCCTTTTTATAGGGCTGGGCTGTTCTTCCGTGCTATTTTTGCTGGCTTTCTTTTTTCCGTGGCTTAGTATTATCCCCGAGCTGGCGTTCTTTTCCGTCGTGCTGCTTTTCCTGGTGGATGTGGTTATGCTGTACCAGGTGCCAAAAGGAATTTTCGCCAAACGCCATGCACCCGAACGGCTAAGCAATAGCGATGATAATGAATTAGGGATTTATATTGAAAACTGGTATCCTTTTAATGTGGATGTGGGTATCATTGATGAGGTCCCCGTCCAGTTTCAAAAACGGGACATCTGGTTTAAGACATCGCTAAAGCCTCGTCAGCATAAATTAATCAATTACTCACTCAGACCCACTCGTCGCGGTGAATATGAGTTCGGCGCTATAAGGGTATATGTGATGACTGCCCTGAGGCTGGTAAGGCGCAGGTATGATTTTAGTCAGGGCGAAACGCTGCCCGTGTATCCGTCGTTTTTGCAGATGCGCAAATATGAACTGATGGCTATATCAAATAACCTGGTGGAGATAGGAATTAAAAAGATCCGGCGGCTTGGGCACAGCCTTGAATTTGAGCAGGTGAAAAGCTACGTACAGGGCGATGATTACCGCACTATCAACTGGAAAGCTACCGCGCGACAGGGCAGCCTGATGACCAACGTTTATACCGACGAGAAATCACAGCATGTGTATTGTATTATCGATAAATCGAGGGTAATGAAAATGCCTTTTGAGGGGTTAAGCCTGTTGGATTATGCCATCAACGCCAGCCTTGTATTATCAAACGTAGCTTTGCTGAAGGAGGATAAAGCGGGCCTGATCACCGTTTCCGAAAAGATTGGTTCGGTTGTTCCGGCCGATCGCCGCCCCACCCACATTAATAAAATATTGGAAGTATTATATAAAGAACGTACACGTTACCTCGAAACCAATATGGAGCTGCTTTATACTACCATTCGCAGCGTTATCAAGCAGCGCAGCCTGGTGGTGTTCTTTACCAACTATGAAAGCCTGCCTGCGCTGCAAAGACAGCTGCCCTTTTTACGGCGCATCAATAAATTTCATTTGCTGCTGGTGGTGTTTTTTGAGAATACAGAATTACGACAACTCAGCGAAAAACCCGCTGCAGATGTGGAAGGCATCTACATCAAAACCATAGCCGAGAAGTTCGCTTATGATAAAAAATTGATCGTGAAGGAGCTGGCGAAGCATAATATTCAATCTATTTTAACCAGCCCGCAGAATTTGACGGTCAACACCATTAACAAATACCTTGAATTAAAAGCCAAGCAAAAGATATAACGTTATGGGAATATACGCATTATTGCTCCCCCTCTTAGGCTTAATTATCAGGTTGATAATCAGAAGCCAAAACCGGCAGGCTATCAACGAAATAAAGGAAACAGTTGTCGCCCTACGGCCATCTCAGGATCCGTACGATTACCTCATCATGGCGACGAATGCAATGATTAACAGGGACGAGCATCCGGAGTATATAAAGAAGAGGCTGACGGAGAAGAAGTTATCTGAAGAAACGGCGACGGCGGTGGTTGATAAAGCGCGTGGGATATATGAAAAATGGCAAACCGGCCTGGGCCCGGAACAAAAACTCGAACACGACAAAAGAGTCAAAAATTTCAACGCGCCGGCAAGTAAATTGCCCGACGAAGTTGCCGTAAATCCTGCTATTTACCGGTATTCAAAAATGGCGCACACCGTTCTCAATTACCGTGGGTCTTTAATGGGGCATGCAAATTTACGGCAACAAAAAACTGCAAAAGAAAAGCTGTATATGGTTTCGGCCTTAGCATCGGCTGCGCCGGTAAAATCGAACATAATTGCTGAGGTTGGTCAGGCCTCATTTAAAGAGGTCGGTGGAGACGACGTCACTCCTTTTGTGAGAACGGTTACTGTTAAAGGCGCCACCACTGGAATTTTGCCTTATCTGCGAACAAATATCCTCACTTCTTTTGAAACCAAAAAAATAGGCGAATGGAAACCTGCAAATGACGTGGATTACGTTACCGAAGCCGAGCTATCAGGCAGGGTAAATGGCGCATTTGATGTTGGTTTTATGGCTACCGATTATGCCGTTAACCAGCACATTTATAAAACGCAGCCAAATTTAAAAACCAGGCTTTCGGCATTTGCATTTTTGATTTCAGAGTGGCGGGCCGATAATGACCTGCTTGACCGGGCGGGCAATCCAATTGGATTTTTACTGGATACCGAGGAAGGACGCCTTTCCAACTACTATTTTGTTGGAAAAATTCTACAGCTGACCCCGATCATGCTTTATAATGAAAGTCATGGGCACGTTATCAAACTGGAAATAAACATGCCAGACAATAATGCCTTTACGCTCGATATTTTTGTGAACAACGAAAACATGAAAATGGCGCAGATGACGGCGGGTATGACCATCAGAGGCGGTTTATGGATGCAGGGCGAAATTGCCGAAAACGCATAATTTCTGTTAGCCCGGCTTAGGGAAGTTGATACCGGCAGCACCCAATTGCTTCACGATATTTTCCATCAGCTCAATTTTTGTTGCAAGGTAATCGTCCGGCTTTAGCCATACATTTACTGTAAAACGGATGTTATCGGTTTCGAGGCTTATTACCCCAACGCGCACGGGCTGCCCGGGTATGATGGTTTTCGTCGATTTTATAATATCAAGCACAATCTCTTTCGCTTTTGCAATGTCGGCTGCATAGCCCACCTTAAATTCGAAATCGAGACGACGCCGTTCTTCGCGGCTGTAGTTTACGATCACTTCGTTGAAAAGCTTGCCATTAGGTATAATAATGGTCTTGTTATCAACAGTTAATAATACGGTATAAAATATCTGGATAGAAGTTACCTTCCCCTCCTGCCCCTGTGCAACAATGCTGTTGTCTATATCGAACGGCTTTAACAAGAGTATCAATACCCCACCGGCGAAATTTTGAAAGGTACCGGAAAGCGCCAGGCCCACCGCTACGCCGAAACCACCTATAATAGTAGCAAACATTGATGTTGGCACGCCTATTACGCTGGTAACTAAAATTATGAGCGCTATGTATAGGGCCGTTATAGAAAGACTTAGAAAAAATGGTTGAAGTGACGAGTGAACGTGGCGGCGACTCATCCGGCTACTTAAACGGAGGCGGATGAACTTGATGACCTTGAGGCCGATGACAAGAATTATCAGGCCTATAATAAGTTTCGTTCCGTTAATTAATAACCAGTCGTAAACCAGGTCATAGTATTTTTGAAGCCTCGCATGCATGATACTGCGAAGGTAACACTTTTATTATTTACCGTAAATGGTTATAAAAAGTTCCGGTCCTTTAAAAAGTACCCAGTCTAAGATGTGGCTTTGGATGTGCTTTGCTGTTTCTGTTAAATTTTTCATGGCGATCAAGGTTATTCAAATGCTGTGCCTAATTCCCGCTCATTTGAATTACAGTACAAAAATAAGCCTAATTGTAACCCTATTATTACCTAATCAATCATTTGATTAACAAATGACTGATCGTTTACGCTGCCATGACGAAGCGGCACTGTTTAAAAAACAAAACCCCTGTCTGATAAAACAGACAAGGGTTTTTATTAGTACAGCGTCTTCAGTATAAAGTCTTTAGTCAATAATTACTCAGTACTTTTGACTCCCGACTTGAGACCGAGGAAGGGCATCTTACATCATGCCGCCCATACCGCCGCCGCCCATTGGAGGACCAGCTGGAGCTTCTTCCGGATCGTCGGCTAAAACGCACTCTGTTGTAAGCAACATAGCTGCAATTGATGCTGCGTTCTCTAATGCTACACGGCCTACTTTAGTAGGATCGATAACACCAGCGCCGATCAGGTTTTCATATTTGTCGGTACGTGCGTTGTATCCAAAGTCGGCTTTACCTTCTTTCACTTTTTGAACAACGATAGAACCTTCGATACCTGCGTTTTCGCAAATCTGACGTAACGGTTCTTCGATAGCACGACGAATGATAGCAATACCTGTATTTTCGTCTTCGTTTTCGCCTTTCAAGTTAACAAGAGCTTCAACAGCGCGGATGAAGGCAACACCACCACCTGCAACAATGCCTTCTTCAACAGCGGCGCGGGTTGCGTGTAAAGCGTCGTCAACACGGTCTTTCTTTTCTTTCATTTCAACCTCGGTAGCGGCACCTACGTAAAGTACAGCAACACCGCCAGATAATTTGGCTAAACGCTCCTGTAATTTTTCTTTATCATAATCAGAGGTAGTAGTTTCAATCTGCGCTTTGATCTGACCGATACGGGCTTTGATCTCGTTTGACTCGCCATTACCGTTGATGATAGTGGTGTTGTCTTTATCAACAGTTACTTTTTCAGCAGTACCTAAGTAAGAGATATCAGCTTTCTCGATAGTGTAACCACCTTCTTCAGAGATCACGATACCACCTGTTAAAATTGCGATGTCCTGCAGCATAGCTTTTCTGCGGTCGCCAAAGCCAGGAGCTTTAACAGCAGCAATTTTAAGGTTACCCCTCATTTTGTTAACTACCAAAGTAGTCAAAGCCTGACCGTCAACATCTTCTGCGATGATCAGCAACGGACGACCTGATTGTGCAACTTTTTCAAGGATAGGAAGGATCTCCTGTAACGAAGAAACTTTTTTATCGCAGATCAGCAGGTAAGGATTGTCGAAATCAACCTCCATTTTATCAACGTCGGTTACGAAGTATGGAGAAAGGTAACCACGGTCAAACTGCATACCTTCTACAGTTTTAACTTCGGTTTCAGTACCTTTTGCTTCTTCAACAGTAATTACACCGTCTTTACCAACTTTACCCATTGCATCAGCAATCAGCGCACCGATCACCTCGTCGTTATTAGCAGAGATAGAAGCAACTTGTTTGATCTTGTTGTTATCTTCACCTACGGTTTGTGATTGAGCTTTCAGGTTCTCAACAACAGCAGCAACAGCTTTGTCAATACCGCGTTTCAAATCCATTGGGTTTGCACCGGCAGCAACGTTTTTAATACCTGCAGTTACAATAGCCTGCGCTAAAACGGTAGCAGTGGTAGTACCGTCACCGGCAATGTCAGCAGTTTTTGAAGCTACTTCTTTAACCATCTGTGCGCCCATGTTTTCAAGAGCGTCTTTCAGTTCAATTTCTTTTGCTACGGTAACACCGTCTTTAGTGATAGCCGGTGAGCCGAATTTTTTGTCGATGATTACGTTACGGCCTTTAGGACCTAAGGTTACTTTAACTGCATTAGCTAAAATATCAACACCGCGTTTCAGGGCGTCGCGTGCTTCTACGTTATATTTAACTTGTTTTGACATTTTGTGTTATGTTTTAATGTTTGAATGTTGTAGAGTTGAAATGTTGTGAGAATTACATCTCGTTAATTATCTGAAAACGCTGAAGGCAACTTTACAACCTTTCAACGTTACACTTTTCAACAATTACAGTACTGCGTATATATCGCTTTCGCGCATTATCAAATACTCTTTGCCTTCATAGTTGATTTCGGTACCGGCGTATTTTCCGTATAAAACCTGGTCACCAACTTTAACTGTTAGGGGTTCGTCTACTTTACCGTTGCCAACAGCAACTACAGTTCCACGTTGCGGTTTTTCTTTAGCGGTATCGGGGATGATGATTCCCGAAGCGGTTTTCTCTTCGGCTGCAGCAGCTTCCACTACTACCCTGTCGCCGATAGGTTTAATGTTTAATGACATAGTTATACAATATTAATTTTTATATTAATTTAAGTTTGTTCTGATTCATCATCAATTATGCCAAGCAGGCATAAAGGTTAAAATTGGCATATTACCTGTTCAATTGTCACCCTAAGACAGATTGTAATTTGGGGTGCGAGTGATCAAATGCCATCGTGTCAGCAAAGCATATAATGCTAAAAAGGCTTTGCCCTTATTGTTCGGTGCAAAGCCTTTTTATATTTTTCAGCTGCCTGATTACTTAGATTTGTTCGGCGTGGCAGGTGCCGGGGTTGATTGCTGCGGTGCCGGTAAAACAGGGGTTGCAGTAGCCGGTCCGGTAGGTTTCGAAGCCTTTTCAATCTGCTCGTTCAACTGCGGCTTGTCGCTTTTCTCGGTGCCGCCTTTTACCATTACATTCATTGTAAGCGATATCACCATTAAAACGATAGCTAATGCCCAGGTGCCTTTTTCAAGGAAATCGCCTGTTTTTTGAACACCCAGCATTTGCGATGAGCTTGAGAAGTTTGAAGATAAGCCACCGCCTTTAGGGTTTTGGATCAACACGATACCTACTAACAGGACACACACAATGATCGCAAGGATCAGCAATAATGAATACATTTCTTATTTATATTAATTGGTTTTCTTTTCTAACTGTTCAATTTTATCCGCAAAGTAACGGCTTTTTTCCGGAAATCTCAACATCAATTTTTTGTACGATGCAATGGCTTTGTGATATAGCATCTGATCACTGTAGATGGCGGCAAGCGTTTCCGACACGAGTTCGTCGCGGTCTTCCGAGCTCTTCTTAGCTTTGTTCTCATTGTCCAGCTTGTCACTGCTTTGCGGGCGGATCTGCGGCTCTTCCTGTATAAAGCGGTCGATAATGGACTGCTCCTTGCGTTTATGATCTATTGGCGAGGCATAAGGCGGCGGCAGCGGAGCGCTTCTCTCAAATTCCTCGAACGAGGTAATGTGAAAGATATTTTCGTAATACTGCTGCTGTAGTGCGTCTCCGGCCGGTGTTGCCTGCGAAGCGGCCGGATCAACCGGTGGCGCTACATAAGGCTGGTAAACGCTTGCATGCTCCTTGCGGGTTTTATCCAGCCACCACAAAAAGCTGTAAGGCATTTTTTCATCGTGGTATTTTGATACATCCTGCTGATCGTCGGCATTGTCACCGGCGGCGCCGGTTCTCCTTTCGTTTACCGGTTCCGGCGTTTTATGTGCGCCGAATGTGCGGTCGAACGAGAAATAATCGGTAGCGGCAATATTGCCGATGATATCCGGCTCAATACCTATGTTCTCTATTCCAACGATCTCATCGAAGGTTTCGTCTTCTATTATTTCGTTTTGAGCTGCGGCAGCGGGTTCTGGTTCCACTATTACCTGGTGCTCTGCCGGGGCTTCTGCAAAGGTTTGATACTGTTCTTCGGGCTGATGATGAGCCTCGTGCTGCTGGTTATGTTCTTCAGCAGGCTCGGCAAATCCGTTGTATTCGGCAGCAACCGGATCGGTGAAAGTATATTCATGCGGATCAGTTTCGTGCTGCGCGGGTTGTTCCTGCTCAGACACGTGAGTATGTTCTGTTGGGGCTGAAGTTAAATGGGCTTCCTCAACAGTTGGTTTCTGATGCTGGTGTTCGGCAACGTAAGTTTGCTCCTCGTGGATATGCTCAGGTGCCGGAGCTTCTGTAGACGGTTGTTCGTAATTATTTTCGGCAGCTTGATGATGCTCTTCATGTGCCTGAGCGGTAGCCTCCGGCTGCGCGGCTATATACTCATGACCTGCTTTTTCTTCAGCTTCGACAGGCATCTTCTTACCTAACCCCGCAGCATAATTAATGATGGGCTCAGAATAAGGCGTATCATTCATCAGCTCCTTTATCTCAGAAAAGATACTTGCACGTGAATGCGGTTCCTCTGTAGGCTGATGTTCCGCGGTCTCCGGTGTTTCAGGAACGTGTTCCGCAATAACAACGGGTTCACCGGTATGCGTTTCGCTGATGGGTTCCGGCTCATGTGCTTCGGCTCCTGCAGCTACAGGCTCAGCCAAATGTGCTTCGGCATCAGGCTGATGTTCATAAACAGGCTCTGCGAATGCCTGATGTTCAGTATGGTTGGTGTGCTCTTCAGCTACGCCCTGATGCATTTCAGCTTCCTGTTGCTCCCAATAAGTTGGTTCACTGTGCAACGCGTGCTCAACCTGCTCTTCAATAAACTCGTGTTCAGGCGCGGCAACAGGCTGCGGCGTATGGTGTTCGTAAACTGTTTCGTGGGTAGGCTCGTGTGCAATTTCGGGACGATATTCTTCCATCGTCGCAGCGGCTTCGTGCGCAGCCTCATCGGGATGCGGAACGCTGAAATAGTTTTCGGTTATTTCAGGCTCAGCCTGTGGTTCTGCTTCCGGCTGTTTATATCCAGCCCAGCTTCCCGAATTGATATTGCCCTGAACAATGATCTTTTCGTCGGCTACGCCGATAAACGACGACGGTGCATTGATCAGCTTGTATAATGCCCGCGAGTTAAAATAAGCCGATGCCTGTTTCAGGTTCTTTTCGTCGCTCGAGTGCGCCAACAAGGCCTGCAGAATGCCGCTCTGCGGAAAATCGTTAACCAGGCGCTGTAAATTATAATTATGGGAACGGGCATCGTCGGCCGGGTTGGCCAGCAATGTCCATAAAAAATCGTTCTGACTGTTATTATAATTCTGATCCACGTTGTTTGAAACTACAAATTAATCCCAGTTTGCAAAAGCCCTGTTAAAAATATCTTCAGTTAACTGTTTATTAATATCTGCTATAAGTGATTGCTCCTGCGAACCAATGTCGCCTTTAAAATCCTTATATTTTGTAAATGTTTGCTCAAAACTAAGCTTTTTATCTGCATCGTACACATATTTTACACTTATGGTGATGCTTAACCGGGTTTGATCGGCTATCGGTGCCGTTGTGTTGTTAGTTGCCTGTACGGATACCGGCGCTATGTTATAATCAGTTATAGTACCCGACATTACTGCATCGGCTTCGCCGTTTACTACACTGAGTCTTGTTGTATTCCTGATCCTGTCTTTTAACGCTTCTGTAAAAAGCTGGCTTAAATTATTTACTACTAATGCCGCCGTGTTCTCAAAAAACTCGACCCTTATGGTTTTCATATTGGGCGGTATGGATGCCCCGTTCAAACTTAACTTGTAAGTACATGCCTGCAATGACCAGATAACCCCGACGAGCGCTATTGCCAGCCCCTTAATTTTGCGCATTTAATTATAAATTTAATTCTTTTATTTTTCTGTACAAAGTCCTCTCAGAAATCCCCAGTTCATTGGCTGCAAGCTTGCGCTTACCTTTGTGCTTTTTCAACGCCTTGCGGATCAGGTCTGATTCCTTGTCGACCAGCGACAGGGATTCTTCTATTTCCTCCGCGTCCTGCGTAATGTTGTACGGATTTACGGTATTCGGATTGTTATTGGTGATAACGGGCTGTTGCAAAGTAAATTGCGCTTCGGGTGCATTTGGGAGCTCAATATCCCTGTAAAGCTGGTTGATGGTTTGCGAATGATTAGCATGATTGATGGATACGCCGCCATGCTCAATGATATCGGCCACCAGTTTCTTCAGTTCTACCATATCGCGCTTCATATCAAAAAGCACTTTATAAAGAATGTCCCTTTCCGAAAAATCTTCTTTGGGCTGATTTTCCACGCGCATGGGCAGGTTGCTTCTGCTGGCTTCCAGTGGAATATAAGTGAGCAGGGTTTGCGCGGTGATGATCCGGTCGCGTTCCAGTACTGCTAATTGCTCGGCCATATTTTTGAGTTGGCGCACATTGCCCGGCCAGGAGTAGTTTACCAGTACCTGTTGTGCATCGTCGTCCAGCTGGATGGGCGGCGTGCGGTACTTATCGGTAAAATCTGAGGTAAACTTGCGGAACAACAGGTAAATATCTTCTTTCCTGTCGCGCAGCGGCGGGATGCGCAACGGCACAGTGTTTAAGCGGTAATACAAGTCTTCCCTGAACTTGCCGTTCTTTACCGCTTCGAACACATCAACGTTGGTCGCAGCAATCACACGCACATTGGTCTTCTCAACCTTTGATGAACCTACCTTAATGTATTGTCCCGATTCGAGCACCCGCAGTAAACGCGCCTGTGTGCCCAGCGGCATTTCGGCAATTTCGTCCAAAAAAATGGTACCGCCATTTACTGTTTCGAAGTAGCCCTTACGCTCGCCTACCGCACCGGTATAAGCGCCCTTTTCGTGACCAAATAATTCGGAATCGATGGTGCCTTCGGGTATGGCGCCGCAGTTCACTGCAATAAAAGGCCCATGCTTGCGCGGACTCATCTGGTGGATGATCTGCGAAAACACTTCCTTACCACTGCCACTCTCGCCGGTAATTAAAACCGAAATATCGGTAGGCGATACCTGGTTAGCTATGTCTATTGCCCGGTTCAACAACGGCGAGCTGCCGATGATGCCGAAGCGCTGTTTGATGTCTTGGATATTCATTCGAAATTAGATTCAAGAAGTCAAGAATCAAGAGTCAAGAAGAAAAATTGAGATCCTTCTTAAATCTGGAATCCATATCCTCATTTATTATTCGCCGCCATTCAGAATCCGCTCCCTAAAAGCAAATATCATTTTCTGAAGTTCGACTACCAATTCTAAACATTCTTTTAATTTCTTTTCAGAACCATAAGTTCTGCGTTCACATATTAATAGTTGCGTTTCAACTTCGAAGGAAGAAGTTAATGACGTAGTTAAAAATTCCGCGAAATGTGCATTCGTTCTCTTTCCAGAACCTTCAGCTATAATTGAAGGAATAGAACACGAACATCTATTAAGTTGATCTATTAAATTATATCTTTCCTCTTTCGGTAAACCTTTACAATAATCATAAGTCGTGTCGGTTAAATCCATCGCCTTTTGCCAGATTTTCAGACTTTTAAAATTATGCTTAAACATGCCTAAACTCTTCTTTCTTGACTCTTGATTTCTTGATTCTTGACTCTTTGTTTCTGCCTCTAAATAACGGTTCCTATCAATGTCGCTGTCGTGCAGCGTTCTATTTTTACATTCACATATTCTCCCGGTTTATAACCCTCGCTTACCGGGAATACCACCATAGCGTTCTGATCGCTCCGTCCGCAATAATCTTTATCTGATTTTTTTGAAAAACCTTCTATTAATACTTTTTGTGTGGTGCCTACCAGTTCCTGCAGCCTGATGTGCGAGTGCTGCTGCTGTTTGGCAACGATCTGTTTCAGGCGCTCGCGTTTTACCGGTTCGGGGATATCGTCGGCGTAACGTTTGGCGGCCAGTGTTCCGGGGCGTTCTGAGTACATGAACATGTAGGCAAAATCGAACTTTACATAATCCATCATGCTCAGGGTATCCTGGTGCTCTTCTTCGGTTTCGGAACAAAAGCCGGTGATCACGTCGGTAGAGATGGCGCAGTTAGGGATAATGCGGCGGATGGCCTCTATCCTGTCCATATACCATTCGCGGTTGTATGTACGGTTCATGATCTTCAGGATCCGGCTGTTACCCGATTGAATAGGCAGGTGGATATAATTGCAGATGTTGTCGTACTTTGCAATGGCATAAAGCACATCGTCGGTAATGTCTTTTGGATGCGATGTGGAGAAGCGTACACGCAGTTGGGGGCTGATGAGTGCTACCATTTCCAGCAAATTGGCGAAGGTGGTATCACCGGCTTCGTGCTGCAAAGGCTGAACTTCGGCCAGGTCTTCACCTGATGCCAATACTTTATCCAGCAGGTCCATTCCGCCCAAAACAGGCTTCTCACTTTCAGACTTTCCCACTTCGGGACTTTCAGACTTCCACTTATATGAATCTACATTCTGCCCCAACAAGGTAACCTCGCGGTAGCCTTTGTTGAACAGATCGGTACATTCGGCTACGATAGATTGTGGGTCTCGGCTGCGCTCACGGCCCCGCGTGAACGGCACCACGCAGAACGAACACATGTTATCGCAGCCGCGCATAATAGATACAAATGCATTGATGCCATTGCTGTTTAAACGTACCGGGCTAATATCAGCATAAGTTTCCTCACGTGATAGCAGCACGTTAACCGCTTTTTGTCCGCCGTCCACCTGGTCTATCAGGTTAGGCAGATCGCGGTATGCGTCCGGACCAACCACCACGTCAACCAGCTTCTCTTCCTCTAAAAATTTAGACTTCAAGCGCTCAGCCATGCAGCCCAATACACCCACCACGAGGCCGGGGTTCTTTACTTTGGCTATGGTAAAATCGCGCAGGCGGTTGCGTACGCGCTGTTCGGCATTCTCGCGGATGGAACAGGTATTGATAAAGATCACGTCCGCAGTATTATAATCGGACGTGGTTTCAAAGCCTTTTTCGGCTAAGATAGATGCAACGATCTCGCTGTCAGAAAAATTCATGGCGCAGCCGTAGCTTTCTATATATAACTTACGGCCGTTGTTGTTATTGGTATCCAATTCCAGCAGTAAGGCTTCACCCTGCCTGCTTTCGTCGTGTGTTTTATCCGGGACAGCAAAATCCATCATCTATTGTAAATATTAAGCCTGCAAAAATACATAAATTTTAAATATTGAGTGACAGATTGGCAGTTATTTTATTTACGTGTGTATAAGAAAAAATGCGAGGATGCTTCTCCCGCAGCCGCAAAGTATTGTGTTTCTACGGTATTCTTAACCGCTCTTTGCGGATTTCTAACAAAATCAAACTTTTAGTGTTGTAACTTGTGATTTAACGCATGCGCCTGTGGAACAGCAATATATAGAACCTAAGAAAATAAAGAAATGGCCGTTCGTGTTGTTGTTTATTGTGGTGGCTATTGCCGGCACGGGCTATTACTTTTATAACAAATACCTGGCATCTAACCGCTGGAAGCCTATTTTGCAAGGGCAGCTGAAAGAACTCATCCTTAAATCGACGGATAGTCTGTATCATATTGAGTATTCTGATTTCGATCTGAACCTTACCTCGGGCGATGCTGCCGTGCATGATTTCAAGCTGGTACCGGATACCGGCGTTTATAACAAACTGGTAGCTTTAAGAAAGGCGCCCGATAACCTGTTTATCCTGAGTGTAAAAAAACTATCAATAAAAAACGTAGGAGCGCGCAAGGCTTACCAGGATAAGATCCTGAATATCGACAATATCACCATTGATAAACCCGACCTCACCGTTATTAATAAACGCTACAAGTTTAACGACACTGTTAAGGTAGGTAAGCCAAAAACACCGTACGAGATCATCAAAAAGATCTTTAAACAACTGCATATCGACTCGATTGCGTTGAACGATATCAGCCTGAATTACATTAATAAAAGCGGGCCAAAGGTGAAACATACCGCACTGAAACATTTGGATATCCATATCTCTGACGTACTGATCGACTCCTTGTCTGACCGCAGTCCCTCGCGTTTTTATTATACCAAGGATGTTAATGTTACCGTGCACGATTATGACGTATTTACACCTGATGGTTTGTATAAGGCCAGCCTGAAAAAGATCTTTTTCTCGACAGAGCAGCGCAAGATCGTACTGGACAAAATTGCTTTTGTGCCGCGCTATAACCGCAATGACTTTTATAAGGTGAGCGGCAAGGCAGGCGATATTTACACGCTTAAATTTAAACAGATTGCCATTAACGACATTGATCTGCAAACATTTTTACGCGACCAGGTGCTTTGGGCCGGCACGATGGATATCAGTAATCCTGATGTGAACATCTATAACAATAATAACTATAAAGGGACCAAGAGCAGCAAGATAGGTAAAGATCCGCACCAGGCGTTGCAGAACGTAGCGTTGGATATGAAGCTAAAACGTATCAATATTAAAAACGGCAATATTGTATATGCAGAAACTGACGCTACTTCGGGCTATACCGGCGAGATACTCTTTAAACACACCAATGGTTATTTTTTGAACGTGACCAATGATGACGATCAGAAAAAGCGCAACCGGTACATGAAGGCCTTTATTCATACCAGTTTTATGGGCGAGGCACCGCTGCAGGTGAATTTCAAGTTCAACTTGCTGGCGAAGGATGGCGCGTTCAATTATTCGGGCGAGTTAGGTAAACTTGACGGGCGCAAACTGGACAGGCTGGTAAAGCCACTGGCGCTGGTACATGTGGAGTCGGCTGATATAGAAAAACTGAAGTTCAATGTGGATGCGAGCAACTATGCGGGAAAGGGTAACCTGGAGTTTTATTATAAAAATCTGAATATACAGCTGCTGAAAAAGGTTGAAGGCAAAGCTCAACTGCAAAAGCAAGGCCTGATATCGATGATTGCCAATAAATTGATACTGGAAAAAGATAATCCTGGTAAAGATAGCGTGTTTCGCCCCGGGCCTATCGATCTGAAACGGGAACCCACCACCTCGTTCTTCAGCTTTCTGTATAAGGGATTGCTGGACGGGTTGAAACCAAGCGTCGGCTTCACTAAAAAGAAGGAAAACAGTGTTAATACCGCCGTAGAAAAAGTTGGCAATTTGTTAGATAAGTTTAATAAATTTAAAGCCGACCGCAAGGCCAAACGTGAAGCCCGCCGTGCTGCAAAACAGGCAAAAAAAGACTCTCTTGAAAAAGCAAAGCAAAATAACGGTAATTAATGGCGGTTAAACTTCTAAAACACAAATGGCATAAAGTAACCGTTGTTATAGCCAGTATAATTATTGCGCTTATTTTGGTGCTTGGCCTGGTTGTGAATGCTTATTGGTCGCCCGTTTTGGAAAATAAGGTTAAAGACATTGTTGCGAAAAGCAGCGATGGCTTGTACAAAGTTGATTTCTCTTCTGCCGATCTGCACGTGCTGCGGGGCACCATCGTTATTTTCAATATCAGCCTGGTACCCGATACCGCTGTTTATAATGCCAAAAAGAAACAGCACCTGGCGCCAAATAACCTACTGGAACTGCACATCAAAAAGCTGGTACTTTCAAACATCCATCCATTCAGATTATACTTTCAGCATAAGCTTGATATTGGGCAGATCATGCTTTACAACCCCGAACTTAACGTGGGTTATGAGCTTAATCATAAAAAGGATACCATTTTAAAAGATCGCCGTACGGCATGGCAAAAGATATCGAAAAGCCTGCATTATATTCATGTGCGTAAGATTTTAATGGGCGACGTGAAGCTGAAGTACACCAATTATGAGGGCGATAAACCTGCGGTGACGGAGTTTAAGGAACTGAACGTTAGTGCAACCGACCTGATGATAGATTCAGCTACGCAAACTGACAAATCGCGGCTGCTTTATTGCAAGGACATCACGGCCGAACTGAATAACTTCAATTCAAAAACACCTAACGGGCTTTATACCTGGGCCGTTAAGTCGGTAAAGTTATCTACCGAAAAATCGACACTGACAGTTACCGGCCTCACACTTAAACCAGCGGCTACCGACGTGTTTTTTTCTAAAAGTCATAAAGATCGTTTTACCGTTCGCCTTGATTCGGCACGGCTGAATAATTTCGACTACCTGAATTATCATAAGTACCGCACGCTCACGGCATCGAGTCTCATCTTTGGCGATGGTACGCTTGAGGTATTTGCCAATCCGAATCACAGCAACCAACAAGAGGATAAGATCAAGAGCTTTCCGGGCGTTGCGTTGAACAAATTGCCGGTTGATATTCGGTTAGATACCGTGCGATTTAAGCGAATACACGTTATTTACGACGAGTTCAATCTAAAATCAAAGAAAACCGGAACTCTTCATTTCAATAATACTTCGGGTTCTATTTTAAATGTCACCAACAATGCTGAAGCGCTGAAAAAAAATAACATTGTGGCCATGCAGCTGAGCAGTTATTTTATGTACCGCGGGCTGCTGAAAGCACAATTCAATTTCAATCTCACCGATCCAAATAGCGCATTTACCTATAAAGGCAGCCTCGGGCCTATGGACCTGGTATCGCTTAACCCGGCATGTATGCCATTAAGCATGGTTAAGGTAAACGAGGGAACGTTGAAGGAATTTACATTCGATATCAAAGCTAACCGGCGCATGGCCAAAGGCCGTGTGGAACTTTTATACAATTATGCCAAAGTGGTGATGCTTAAAGCGGATACCGCGCAGGACAAATTAAAGAAAAAGCTTGTTGCTACGCTATTTGCCAATATCTTCATCCTAAAACATAATAATCCCGATAATCCCGGCGAGCAGCCACGCGTTGCCTACGTGACCTATATCCGCAAGCCCGAGAAAGCCTTCTTTGGGTATATGTGGCAAACTTTACTGAGCGGCATTAAGCCATCGGTAGGTTTGGATAAAAAGACAGAACAGTCGATTGCCATAATGCAAACGCAGAGCGAGATCAAGAAGCAGCAACGCGCGCTTAAAAAAGAACAACGCAAGCAACGCCGTGCCGAGCGCAAACTAAAGCGCGAAGAGAAGAAAAACGAACAATCGGAGTAAGCAAGTCAAATACAGGCCTCGTGCTCTTCCTTCCCCGGGGAAGGAAGGAGGCAGGGTTAGCAAACTATTCCCCGCACGGCATATTCATCAATGCGCAGCGTAGAAACCCCACCCTGCCCCCGCCCCAAGGCGGGATTCGCACAGGGCCGCAGCTTTTAACTGTCAGCGCATCTGCGGCGGTGCTTAAAGAAAACTTTCGGCACCATGCAACGTTTTTCTTTGCAAACCTATCTTATAATAAAAGCAATAAATAAAGATCAATTATGAAAAAAATAGCATTTACCATTTTTGCGGCCCTATTAATGGTAGGCACAGCAATCAAAGCTTCGGCACAATCAGAAGAATCACGTTCGGTTTCGGGCTATAACGGCATTGCATCAAGCGGCCCGTTCGATGTTCATGTAAAGATAGACGGCACGGAGAGCCTGAAAATAAAAGGCTCGTCTGACGCTTTAAAAGACATTCAAACTGATGTAGAAGGCGGAAAACTTCGCATCAAATTCAGAAATCACTCAGGCAACCATAACTACGGCCCGATAGATATTTACGTTACTGCAAAATCATTATCAAGCGTTGCTAACGCAGGTTCGGGTTATGTTAAAGTTGACGGTACCGTTTCGGGCAGCAACGTGGATATCGTTGTAGCAGGTTCTGGCAGTGTAACCGCTGTTGCAAAAGCAAATGCCCTTAAAGCAGTCATTTCCGGATCAGGTTCGGTTGAATTGAGCGGTTCGGCGGCAGATACTAAAATTTCTATTACAGGATCGGGCGAGTTGAATGCAAAAGGTTTTAAAACAGACAACGTATCGGCCAATATAGCCGGATCTGGCGGCGCTTACCTGCAGGCAAACAAATCGGTATCTGCCAATATTGTTGGTTCAGGCAACCTAGTTTACACCGGCAATGCTACTATTGAAAGCAGCCATACTATAGGCTCGGGCAGGATCAGCAAGGCTAATTGAGTTTAGCAACTGGTTGATTAGCAGCCAGAAATTAAGATGCACTTTATTAACTTATATATATTCAAGACCGCCTGATGGGCGGTCTTTTTTATTGTGACTGGCGGTTATACCGGCTATTGTAAGTTAAAGTATTAAAGGACAGGTGGATCGTTTGTGATTATCCGCTCACCATAGGAGACGTGACGATCGCGTCCTTAAGCGTTTCATTATCGTGTCTCTATTGCAGCAACAATTTCAAATTCACCCCAAAGTTGGTGAACGCTGTATTAAATGTTTGCGAAGTGTATGGCCGTGTGATATTCGAATCGTAGAAGATGTTCAGGTTGAAACGCTGGTTGATCACATAATCTATCGACGGCCTTACGGTGATGTTCTGTGCGCCCGACGATACTTCGGCGGCTTGTACGTCGGCGCGGTAGATGAGGGTTTTGTTGTCCTGTAAGGAGAAATCAACCTTAAATGTTACATCATTATCCTGTTTGCCGCTCATAATTCCAAACGGGAAGCGGAAGTTTTTAGAATGATAGCCCCAGCCAAATACCAACACCCGTTCGTTCTGCTGCGCAAGCTGACTATTGAGTAAACTGAGGCTCAATGCGCGGCTTTGGCGGTATTCAAAGTTGGCCGTCATGTTGTTTTTGAAACGGGCGTTCATACCTAACAGCGGTACAAATTGTTCAAAGATGGTAACCTGCGAGAACTGATATTGCGGCAGAAAGTCATTATTGGCATCGCGCGAGCTTACTGCGCCGTTGGCCGCCTGATATTGCAGCAGGCTGGTGTAGCCGGCCACACTATAGGTTGAGCGGTAACCGTGTGTCAGGTCGAACGAGTCAAACCATTCCATAAACATCGGCACATGGCTTAGTCCGTTATAAGTGATCTGCCAGTTGGGGATGGGAATATTAGGAAACTGGCCCAGCCCTACCTTACCCGGCTGCTTGCCGGCGTATGCTGCAAGGAATGCCGGCACCAACACATTTTGCGAGTTTGCGCTATAGCCATCAGAATAACCATCGCTGCCTACACCCTGTGAGTTCGGATTCTGGCCGCCGAGGCGCTGCGAAACAACTGCCCGGTTAGCCAGGAATTTCTGGAACGTTGGCGAGGTGTTGTCAACACCTTTGGTCTTAGCAAAGGCAGTTCCTATGGTGAGGTACGACACGCTGTAATCGCCGGTAGTAACAGGGCTTAAACTCTGGATATTGTTCGAACCGTCAATCGATTTAAAATTAGTTTGAAAAGTGTGGTTTTCCGTGCGGAAAGCCTGCAGTTCAATCCGCAGGTATTTGACTGGCTCCAGCGTGCTTTTTAAACGAAGGTCTTCATTCAGCGTTTTCACATACAACTGGTTTTGCAGCGTATCGGTGCTGATCCATCCTTTTGAAATAGCTTTTGAACGTAAGTCGGCCTGACTGCCCAGCAGGAAGCCGAGGCCCGGTGCACCGGCGCTCAGATCCTCACCGGCGAAGTTTGATTGCGGCAGATAGCCTGGTATAAACGTACCCTCGGTGCGGGTATAAGTACCGCCTACGTTTTTGATGGTAGTCAATAACCCGATAAGGAATTTGTTGAGGCCGTTGCCGTCAGTTGCGGCAGTATTTCGTTTAATAAACTTGAACTTATTATAGAACTGGTCAAAATTCAGTGTCGGGTTCAATTGAATGGTGCGTGCGTTCTGGATACTGTTACCCACGTTGTACTGCGGATCGTTAATAGCGAAAAGCGGCTGGGTTTGCCAATGGAAGTTGGTGCTGTAATGGGCAATCATAGTGGTCCAGTCCATACCCGGAATCTTGCCGATAGGCACCGTATAATTCAAATTTAATGTGTGGTTATAATTAGTGGTGCGCCCTAGTCGTTTCAGGTTTTCCCAAAGCGTATCCACCTTTAAGCCGTTAACGCGCTGCGTAGGTTCGTCCACTACCGAAAGGTTGGTGGCATCGAAATCCATGGTGAGTGATTTCGACAGGTTCCAGCCTATCCCGTAAACCCTGGTAATATTAAAGGTTTTGTTGAAGGTGGTTGGAATGGGGATAAAGTTATTCGGGTCATTATTCCGCAAGGTATTTTCAGAATAGAACCTATCGAAACTGATACTGAAATTCAACCGCGATGGCAGCAAACTAAAGTTGATATCGCGTAACAGGGCCAGCATGTTGTTCCTGATGATCTTAGCAAACGGCGACGTGAACTTAGGTTGCGTGGTGTAGTTGTAATCCAGTTCGGCCTTGTAGGTCTTTTCCAGGTCGTTCTGCGTGGTAAAGTCGTGGTGCTGGAATTCCGAATAGGCGTATGTGGCGTTGAAGTTCGAAATATCGTAAACGTGTTTCTTAGCCTTGGCGCCCGTTGCCGGGGCTATATGCACGTTGGTTAAACTGAAACTTTTACGCATGGTATAATCTTCAGCGGCGTTCTTTATCGAGTCGCGCTTTTTGGAATCGTTGGTTGCGGCGAGGGTTTGTTTTAAGGTGACGTCGGGCGATGCAGGGTCATACTGCGGTGTGCTTACCTGCGATGACACATTCACATAGGCCGGGATATGCACCCCGCTCTTATCCGGGAAGAACTTACCAAGCTCCACGTTGGCGGCGACATCATAAACCTGGTTATCGTACAAGCTGCGGTCGGCCAAACGGGAATCGAGCGCGCCAAAGCCAACGGTGGTCTTGCTGCCTGAAACGGTAATATCTGCAAAATCGGCGAGTTTGGCGTTTACACGCGCGGTTGCTGCCCAGCCCCCCTTCTGATCAAAGTTGGTGAGGCGCAATTCGTCAAACCAGAGCGTACCGTCTTTATCCAAACCGTCGTCCATGCTGGTGTTCGAGGCTGATTTAAGCGGGTTTCGCACGCCCAGCATTACGGCCGTCAATCTGCTCAGATCGGGTTGCCCTACTATGGTGATCTTGTTCACCCCATCTGATACCGTGAACGGCAAGGTAAGCGGCCACGGCTTGCCCTGGTACCGGGCATTGTTTCGGGCTACCTTGGCATTGGTCAGCAAATCCAGTTGAAGGGTCAATTCGTTTGCATCAGGCCATATCGAAGCCGGCGCCGAAGAACCTGGCGAGGTCACCTTCAGCGGAATTTCGTATTCGTAGTAGTTATCCACGTAATCAACACCGAGGCGGATAAACGCATGCAGGTCATTATCCTTCAATTGGTCGCCTTCAGCGTGGATAAACATTTGCATGGTTTTGTATTTACGCAGGTCATTATTGAACAGTCTGAAGGCGGCACGTGAATAACCATCGCGCAAGGCGCTTACCTTCAGCGATAGTGACTGTTCGTTAAGGCGGGTATTAGCCTGGATATTGTTGTAATCTATCTGGCGGGTAATGCCTGGAGGAACCACATAAGGGATTGGCTTGCGGTTACCATTCTCTTCAATATTTACAGTTTCAACATCAAGCACCGAGTTATCCAGCGGCGGGTTAACTATCGATGGATCGGCAATTACATTGTTTGGGTTATTTTCGGTGTTAAATGCACGCCACTCGCCGCGCACCAGTTGCAATGACGCAAAACGGAGGATGGCGGTATCGGCAAAACCGGTCATGTACATACGCATGTAGCGGATGGATTTGAAATCCTGGATCCCGTTAACGGCAGACTCGTAATTAATGATCGGCACCCTGAACTGGTACCACGTAACCTGCTGGGTAAGGCCGTTGGCCAGCTTCACTGTTGATTGAACCTTATCGCTGATGTAGTTTTTACCAACCACCATTCCCGAAGGGGTCAGCGGTACGTGGTATTCAAAATACTCATCGTCCTGGTCCATGTTGTTGTCATGGTTAACGTCCTCGCCATCGGGCAGGGACGTTGAGGCCGATGTTTGCAAGCCAAGTTTTGCCTGCGATTGCTCTGAGGTAGGTGAGTTACCATCAGTACCGTTGTACTCGCTATAGCGTTTCAGAATGCCGGCGTTCTGCTGATCCAGGTCTGGCCCACGGTAATAGTGATAGTCGTCTGATGAAGGGTCTTTAGCAAAATCATTTCCCGCCTGGGTGCTTAGTTGTCCTTTTACCTGGTTTACAATATTCGCATACTTTTTTTGCTCGTCGGCATCATTCAAACCATCCAAACCAACGTCCTGTAACTGGCGCGAACTTGGATTATTATCGAAAGCATTTACCACCGGCTGCAGCTTGGATACACGCCCCCAGTTGGTTTCGTCGATATTGCTGTAGTTACCGTCAACCGGCAAGCTATTTTCAAGGCCTTTCCTGCCGTCCTTCAAAATATCCTCTGAAATATTACCTAAGTTGAAATACAGGTTACCGCCGGTTGAATTAGGCTTGGAGATGAACGGATCCATCACCCAAAACTCAATATACTGCACGTTGAGCGACTCAAAATCATTGGCATTAATGCCGCGCATAATACCGCCCCAGCGGTCGGCCGGTCTTTTCAGGGTACCATCGGCGTTGATATCGGTAGTGGTAAAGTTGTAAGGGCCACGCACCATTGGATAATAGGCCAAATCTAAAGTCGAGATATTTAAAGGCTGCCCGGTTGGCGACTGTTTGTAAGGATAAACCTCCTGTTGAAGGATCTGCCTTACATAAGGATTCGACAATTCGTTACGGCTAATGGGAATATTTGTACCTGAGCCGCCGGTATAAAATATCGGGTCGATATTGTAAAATGCCAGGCGGGCGCGGTTGTAGCCATAACTCAAGTCATTAAATAATGAGGACTCCTTGAAACGCTGTGGCGTACCGGAGATCTGCCAGCTGTTGGCGCTCTTTACATCTATAACCGACTGGCTGTTCTCGAAATCGTCGAGGTAAGAAGTACCGTTCTTCGCACCTGCAAAGTTAAGCACCGACGGACTGCCCGGCAGTAACTGCGCAAACTCACCGTTGAAACTGAACGATGAAGGCGCCTTGGTATGAATAAATGGTATCCTGTCAACCAGTTTGGTTAAAAACCGCGACTGGGAATTATAATTAACGTCGAACCCATAAATAGTATTGGAAATAGACTCCTCCCCTATGATCTCATTTTGCGTGATGGGTTGTTCGGTGAGGTGCATAATGGTGGCTCCTATTGACAGGTTATCATTCACCTTATAATCAAACCTCGACCCAAATAATGATTTTTGCTGCACGCCGAAAAGTTCGTTATTCTCCACCTTAACCGTTATCGGCTGGCCGGATGAAAGGAGCGCCGTATTAAGGATCCGGATCCGGCCTGCGCCATAGTCGATGGTATAGTCGGTTCCCTCTACCAGTTTCAGCGTACCTGCATTCACCACTACCGAACCTTGCGGAATGTTAACCGCATTCAACTGGTATTCGGAGCCGCCCGTGGCCGTGTAAGTACCTTTGATGAGGTAGCGGTTCAACTGCGGGAAGAACTGCTGAGCGATGGTTTTGGTAGAGTCGTATAACTGCTGGTAAACATACCGCTTCACCAGGTCCTGTTCGCCTGCCGTAAACTTCTTTGCGAGGTCTGAACCGAAAGGCTCGAGTTCGGGAAAAACGATGCGCCCGTTTTGGGAATCTATGGTTATCCCCTCCAAAAAGTCGAAGTAGCCGTCGGGTTGTTTATTTTGCTGCTGATCAAGGTTATCGAGGTTGGTGAGCTGCAGCCAGAGCTTGCTCTTGGTATTCTGCCCCTCTTCCATAATGGTTTTCTCGATGCCTGATTTATCATCCAGACGAGTAACGGTCAGCCTGAAATCTTTAGGGCTCACCTGGAACGAGTTAAGCGAATAGATGTTTTTCATCATCAGCTTCCAGGTTGGCAGGCTGGTTTTGAGCAGCTGATTCTTTATCAACTTCACGTACAATACCTTCGGGTTAACGGGGTCTACCGGCACATCGCTCGAAAACTCGCCCACCTGGTACTGCACGCCGTTATAGGTGTACTGGTAAGCTACCGCCAGCACCTCGTCGTTATTCAAAGGATAATTCAGCGAGATGTAACCTAATTGCGGATGCAGCGTAAATTCCTTTGGTGTTAACTTTCGGGCGTAGGTGAGTTTGGTAAAGTTGTCAGAAGCGCCGGTATTTTTGAAGTAAGTGGCAATAGTGTTCTGCGGATCATTAGTTAAACGTGTGGCCGCAGGGAGGTTGGCCAGCAACGTATTGGATTGCTGCGGAAACCCGGGTCCCTTGAAACCGGCAGGCAAACCTGAATAAGCCGGGCCTCCGTGAACCAATGTTTTGTTATATGGGTCGTTTTCACCCAAATCCATCAGCGCCAGTACGTCGCGCGAATCAGTTGTGGCATTGGTGCGGTTTGTTGTCCATACCTCTATCCTTGTGATGTTGATATTCGAACTGATGATCGGGATATTGGCCAGCGCCTTGTTGTAATTATTGCGGAAAAACTGCGACAGGAAGAAGTGTCGATTGGCTTCGTAATCGGCAGGCGTAAATTTAAACTGGCCCTGCTGCGACCCATTGGTGATGGTAATAGTTTTAGACTGTGACCGCTGCTGCGACAAAATGGTGGTTACATCCAGTTTGCCGAATTTCAGCTTTGTCTTTACCCCAAAAAGTGCCTGGCTGCCTGTTATCAGCGTGGTGTTCAGCGGCATGCTTACGGTACCGGCCTCTATCTTCTGGATAATTTCGTCGGGCTTACCGGTATAATCGAGCTTGATCTGGTTCTCGAACTGAAACTGTGCATCGGTATTGTAATTGGTGGTGATCTTTAACTTATCACCAATATTGCCGGTTACGTTCAATTGGATCTTCTGATCGAAATTAAAGTTGAACTGGGTACGCTGCCTGGTATTGTACAACGGATTTTCGTTTTTGTTGATCTGACCGGTCAGTATCGCCTCAGCCGATCCCTGCGGACGGATATCGATGGTATTACCACCAAAAATCTGGTCGAAGGTCTGGCTCCTGATCTTTATGGGCGGAATAAAACCCGGCTGCTGCGACTGGTAGGCGTAGTCGTCTGACAGTTTTTTAAAATTGTTCCGCAGATTCTCTTTTTCCTTCAGCTTTAAATACTCTTCAAAAGTTAAATACTGCGGCGGCCTGTAAAGCAGGTTCCCTACACGTTCGTAAAGTATGTAGCGATTAGTGATCGGATCGTACTCAATGGTGCGAACGAGGTTTATCGGGTCGAAAAGGAATGAGCCTTCGCGGTAGCGGTAATTTTTCGACTCGGTGATCTTAGAGGGGATCTTGACCTTTACAGAATCGTTTTTTGAAGGCTGTTGCTGGGCGAATACGCGCTCGCCTCCGCAAAATACGGCAGTAAGCAATATAAACAGCACAACCTTTTGGGTAAAGATTCTAATCAAGGCTCGGTCTTAATAATTACGTAATTATAAACTTTTTAGCGCAGATTTAATAAGTTGTTCAACGGTTAAGTCGTTATTATTTCTACTAACCTCAAGGTCAACCACTTTCTCGGCAGCGTTGCGGGCAAAACCCAGCATAATCAATGCAGACAAGGCTTCTTCGCGTACGGTCTTGTCGGCTTTTACGGTCGACAGCGTCTCAGGCCCCTCTTTTTTCAACTTATCCTGCAATTCCAAAATAACGCGCTGCGCCGACTTAGGGCCAATTCCCTTTATCTTTTGAATAAGGCTTACGTTACCCGAAACAATAGCTTGCTGAATCTCCTCCGGCGTGATAGACGATAACATCATCCGCGCGGTATTGGGCCCTATGCCCGATATGGAGATCAGGTGCAGAAAGAGGCGACGTTCGCCCTCGTCAACAAAACCGTAGAGTGTGTGTGCGTCTTCCTTCACATGCAGCCAGGTATGCAGCTTGCAGCGTTCTCCGTCGCCAAGTTTTGAATAAGTGTTAAGGGAAATATTGATGTGATAGCCAACCCCTCCAGCATCAATCACCACATAAGCCGCGCTTTTAAAAGCTAATTTACCATCAATATAAGCGTACATAATTTACCAGGTCCCCGTGAAAGGTTCAATGGCGAAAGGTAACAGGAATTTTATACTTTAAGAAATAAAAGTTGTTAAAGACTACTGGGAAAAGGTGAAAGGTGAACCCCGCCCACAGGCTCGTCTTCGCGGAGCGAGGGGAAACAGACTTACGAAGTTTTAAAAACTTCGTAAGTCTGCTAACCTGTTATAGTATTTTTTATTCGCACATTCAAAATCCACACATCATCAGGCGCTCTCGCTTTTTTCCTGGGCATCCACAACGGCAATGGTGATCATATTCACAATTTCGCGAACGGAACTGCCCAGCTGAAGCACATGCACCGGCTTTTTCAAACCAAGCAAAATCGGGCCTACGGCTTCGGCGCCGCCTATTTCCTGCAACAGCTTGTAGGCAATATTACCCGATTCAAGGTTGGGGAATATCAATGTATTGGCGGGCTTGCCTTTTAATGTCGAAAACGGGAAGTTATCGGTAAGCAAACTGGTATTCAGGGCAAAGTTGGCCTGCATGTCACCATCAACAATCATTTCGGGGTGCTGTTCGTGCAGTATGCGCACTGCCTGACCCACCTTGTCGGGGATGGGGCCAAGGTTTGATCCGAAGTTGGAATAAGAAAGCAGTGCTACCCTTGGATCGATGTTGAATTTCCGGACGGAACGTTCTATCAGTGTGGTGATATCAACCAGGTCCTGAACCGATGGGTTAACGTTAACCGTTGTATCGCCAAAAAATACCGGCCCTTTTTTGGTGATCATCATATACATGCCGGCCACACGGCTCACGCCTTCGCCGGTTCCAATAATCTGCAGAGCGGGTTTTATAGTAGTCACGTAATCTTTGGTAAGGCCAGAGATTAATGCATCCGCTTCGCCGAACTGCACCATACAGGCACCGTAATAATTACGGTCGTGCATCAGTTTTTTTGATTCGTAAAGGGTTACGCCTTTACGCTGGCGTTTATTGTAAAGGTATTCGGCATATTCTTCCAGGCGCTCGCAATTTTCAGCGGGATCGATGATATGCACATCGCCCAGCTCAATGTCGTTCTCCTTCATGATCTGCTTGATGCGGGCAATATTACCCAGCAGTATTGGCGTTGCAATGCCTTCTTCCTTAACTATCTGCGCAGCACGTAATATCTTGTAAGTATCAGCCTCGGCAAAAACAATGCGTTTTGGGTTCTGACGGGCTTTATTGGTAAGGTTACGCAGCAGTTTGTCATTAATGCCGATGCGGGTGCGCAGCTCTTCAATATAGCCATCCCAATCGGTAATGGCCTTACGCGCCACCCCCGATTCCATTGCCGCCCTGGCTACCGCCGAAGATACCTCGATGATGAGGCGCGGGTCCATCGGTTTAGGGATGATATAATCGCGGCCAAATTTCAGGTTCTTGGTGTTGTAAGCCAGGTTAACCGTCTCGGGGATGGTCTTTTTTGCCATCGCGGCAATTGCGCGTACTGCGGCGATCTTCATTTCCTCGTTAATGGCGGTCGCCCTAACATCAAGTGCGCCGCGGAAAATATACGGGAAGCCCAACACATTGTTTACCTGGTTAGGGAAATCGGAACGGCCGGTAGCCATAATGATGTCTTTACGTGCACTGATAGCCAGGTCGTACGAGATCTCTGGCTCCGGGTTGGCCATTGCGAAAACGATAGGATTCTTCGCCATCGATTTCAGCATATCCGGACTAACAATGTTTCCGGCCGAAAGCCCTACAAAAACATCGGCGCCCTTCATGCCTTCGGCCAGTGTTTTTACGTCTTTGCGTGTGGTGGCAAATTCAAGGCGAATATCATCGAGGTCGGCACGTTCAGGGGTGATTAAGCCACCGATATCGAACATCAGGATATTTTCTTTTTTAACGCCTAAGGCCAGGTACATTTTAGTACAGGAAACAGCCGCGGCACCGGCACCGCTAACCACCATTTTTATTTTATCAAGCTTTTTACCCTGGATCTCGCAGGCGTTCAGCAATGCCGCACCGGAGATAATGGCGGTGCCGTGCTGATCGTCGTGCATTACCGGGATCTTCATTTCGGCTTTGAGCCTGCGCTCAATTTCAAAACAGGTTGGGGCCGAGATATCCTCGAGGTTGATGCCGCCAAAGGTAGGCTCAAGGGCTTTAACAATGTTTACAAATTCATCAACTGTCTTAGCGTTCACCTCCAGGTCGAACACGTCGATATCAGCATATATTTTAAACAGCAGGCCCTTACCTTCCATCACCGGCTTGCTGGCTTCGGGGCCAATATTACCAAGGCCGAGCACCGCTGTGCCATTGCTGATGACCCCTACAAGGTTGCCTTTTGCGGTATATTTATATACATCGTCAACGTTATCGGCTATGCGCAGGCAGGGTTCGGCCACACCGGGCGAATAAGCCATGGTAAGGTCGCGCTGCGAATTGGTGGGTTTGGTAGGAACTACCTGTATTTTACCTGGACGACCTTTTGAATGGTAATTCAGCGCATCCTGGTTACGGGTGGGTTTGCTCATTATTTTCAGTTACTGGTCTACAAAAGTAGGGATTTTTTTGATGCCGGATGTTCGATTTCGGATTTGATGAGTCCGGTGCCGCCTGCGAGGATTGTCCAAAAGGTGGCGTACCTACGTATATTATTATCATTTCGACCAACGTTGCGCCCCCAAAAGGGCGGTTTAAAAGCAAGGCCCCGTGCGATTCCCGCCTTAGGGCGAGGCGGGGGGGGTTCTCCACCATGCATTAACGAAGTGTGATTAACGATGTGCCAATTAGAAATATCATGCGGGGATAGTTCACTAAACCCCACCCTCCTCCCGCCCCGAGGCGGGAATCGCACGAGGCCCGCGCTTCGCAAATCGGTCTAAAAAGCAAAAGCCTCTCCAACCGGAAAGGCTCTTAAATTCTTTAAATTCCGAAATCGAACATTCGAAATCCCCAACTATCCCTTAGCAACTTTCAAAGTCATGCCGGGCTGAACTTTGCCTTTTTTAAGGCCGTTGAGTTCTTTTATCTTTTCTGCCGAGGCATCGAACTTATCGGCAATGCTGTTAAGTGTATCGCCATGTTTTACCTTGTAGGTTACGTACACTTTATGCGATTTTGCGGGCGCTTCTTCAGGCACATCGTTCGGCTCTTTTACTTTCAGCTTTTGGCCTATCGGGGCCTTGCCGGTGTGCAGGTGGTTCCAGGCTTTCAGGTCCTGTACTTCTATGCCAAAGTTATCGGCTATTTCTCTCAGTGTTTCACCTTTGCGCACCTTGTGGAATGCCGGCATTTTATCGGCTTTATCGTCATGGTAAGCGGCGTAAACCGGTTTTGGCGCAGTGGCTACGGCTACATTGTTATTGTTCAGCGCATCGTATAAGGCGGCATATTGCGTTTTATCAATTTGCGGGATGACCATCCGGCGGGGCGCATTGGCCGTGCCATTAACTATCTGGCGTTTGTAAGATGGGTTTAAAATGGTAAGGGTATGCAGGTCAACATTCAATGATTGTGCAACTGTGCTTAAAGGCAGGAATTTGTTTACCAGCACCGTATCGGTTTTCATGCTGATATTGCATGTTTGCGGAACAATGCCTTGCTTATCGTAATAGTTCATCAGGTAGGCCACTGCGATAAAGGCCGGAACGTATCCTCTTGTTTCACTTGGCAGGTATTGACGGATGGACCAAAAATCAGTGGCGCCGCCTGCTTTCTCAATGGCGCGCTCTACGTTGCTTTTGCCGCAATTATATGAAGCAATAGCCACCAGCCAATCGCCAAACTCCTGGTAGGCGTCTTTTAAATAAGCTGCTGCTGCGTAGCTGGCCTGTATAGGGTCGCGCCGATCATCTACATACTCGTCCATTTTTAAGCCGTACAACTTGCCGGTGGTGTACATAAACTGCCAGAGGCCGGTTGCACCCACACGCGATACCGCGTAAGGATCGAGCTTTGATTCAACTATAGATAAATATTTTATTTCGTCGGGGATGCCGGCATCATGGAAAGCCTTTTCGTAGATGGGAAAGTAATATTTGGTGAGGCCCACTACCCTGCCCATTTCCTCGCGGTTGCGGCTATAGATCTCTATATAGCTTTGTACATATTCGTTATAATCAAGCTGGATATCTTTTTTGATGGAATCGAGACGACGTTTGTAAATATTGGCCTGATAATTTAGCGGAGCCGGTTGACTAACTACCGGAACAATAACGGTATCTGCATAGCTTTGCAGTTTGGGAGCAACAACAAGGTGGTTTTTCGGGGCCGCCCTGAGCGAATGCAATAGCAATAAACAAACGATTAACGTAAGTGTTTTCTTCATTAGTTAGGGGTTAACTCAACAAATACTACCAATATATTTTACTAATATATAAATTTTCTATAGTTCAAGGAAATATTTAGAAAAATCCAATAAGCCCTGTTCGTCGAAATGTTTAGTAATCAGTTGCAGCCCTAACGGTAAACCTTTGGAATTATTGCCTGCAGGCAATGAAATTGCGGGCGCTCCTGTTAATGATGCTTGTACGGTAAAAATGTCGGAAAGATACGTTACAACGGGATCTTTTTCTTTCCTGCCCAATTCAAAAGCAGGTTCGGGAGCGGTTGGTACGAGAATAAAATCGTATTCCTTTAAGATCTCGTCGGTTTTTTCACGGATGAGGCGGCGAACTTTCTGAGCCTTGGCAAAGTAGGCATCATAATAACCGGCGCTTAACACAAATGTGCCGAGCATAATGCGGCGCTTTACTTCTTTCCCAAAACCTTCAGAACGCGAGCGTTTATAAGTGGAAACCAGATCGGTAGCCTGCGGACTGCGGTAGCCGTAGTGCACGCCATCGTAGCGCGAAAGGTTTGATGAGGCCTCGGCCATAGCCAGTATATAATAGGCAGGCACCAGGTAGTCTAAATATTCAAAAGCGATAGGCTTTACAATATGGCCTTCAGCGCGAAGTTTATCAATGTAGTTGGCAAACGTATTTTTTACTTCCACATCAACACCAGGGCTTGACAAGGCTTCCTGCAAGTAAGCTATCTTCTTCGGGCCGGTAGTTTTTAGTTCTTTGCTAAATGCAGGCACGGGTGCGCTGGCAAGCGTGCTGTCATATTCATCAGGACCGGCCATTACCTCCAGCAGCAGGGCTGCGTCTTCTATTGAGCGGGTAATCGGACCAACCTGATCGAACGATGAGGCGTAGGCAATAATACCATGACGCGAAATGCGGCCATAGGTAGGTTTCAGTCCAACCAAACCGCAAAATGAGGCCGGCTGGCGCACCGAGCCGCCGGTATCCGTACCGATAGCTGCATGGCACATATTGGCCTGCACTGCAACAGCCGAACCGCCCGAAGAGCCACCTGAAACTCTTGTCTCGTCGGCTGCGTTCTTTACCGCACCAAAAAAGGAAGTTTCATTGGCTGCGCCCATGGCAAATTCATCACAATTGCAGCGGCCTATAATCACGGCATCTTCTGCCAAAAGGCGCTCAACAATGGTTGATGAATATATGGCGGTAAAATTTTCTAAGATCTTTGAAGAGGCGGTTACCTGGTGGCCCTTGTAAGATATATTATCTTTTATGGCAATCACCATCCCGGCAAGTTTTCCGCCGGTTCCGTTTTTTATACGGGCATCAACTTCTTTTGCCCGGTCAAGCGCTTCGTTTTCAAATACTTCGTTAAATACGTTTAAGCGCTTGTTTGCGACTATGTTCTTTAAATAATCCTGAACCAGTTTTTCTACTGTTACGTTTCCCGATTCAATTTCACTCTTTATCTCGTTTAGCGAGGTATAAGATTTACTCATGGGCCTAAAATAAAAAACTTATCCGTTGAATTATATAAATAATCAACAGATAAGTTAATATGATAAACTTAGTACGAAATGGCCCTTGTTAAAGGCCTCAATTCGAAGCCTGTTATTTTCTTTCTTCGGTTGTGGTGTTGGTAGTGCTTCCTGAAGTTGTGCTGCTGCTTTCGCCGTTCTGAGCATCTTTAAATTCCTTCATGCCTTTACCTAATCCTTTCATCAGTTCAGGAATTTTTTTACCGCCGAACAGTATCAAAATTGCAAGAATGATCAGAATAATTTCTGGTGCGCCTAATCCCATGACTTTTTAATTTATTTTATGATTTAAAACTTTTGTTAATATCTATTTAGGGGTATTTTAATTTAGTGGTGCGAAACATCGGCAGAATGATTTTCGGCTGTCGCGCCGTGGTCGCCTGTGTGTGTTTCTGTAGCCGGGGTGCTATGATCATTTTTTGTAAGATCGATGCCATTTCCGGTATGTCCTCCTTCATGCAGGCTTTCGGTTGTGGTTTCAGCCGGCGCCTCGTAAGTATCTTTTATAGCTATCGTATTTTCAACAGGAGTAAATCTTGGTGTTTCGTGCTCCGGAAGCTCTTTTGTTTCGGCAGCTTCCTGCTCTCTTTTGATGGTTTCTTCCATCTTTTTTTCTTCCCGTTTTTCCTCGTAGTTATTGATCTGCTCGTTAATCTCGCGCTTGATCCCTTCCGATGCGTCCTTAAAATCGCGGATACCTTTACCGAGTCCGCGCGCAATTTCAGGCAACTTTTCGCCACCGAATAGCAACAGGGCCACAAACACGATAAGCACCATTTCGGACGAGCCGATGTTCAGAAATCCCAATACTAAGCTGTGCATACGGAATATTTAGTTATAATAGCCTACAAATATAGGCAAATTAAATTTTATAAAGTCCAAACTAATTTGAAGAGAGCCATATTTTAGGGTTTATAGGCTCTTTCCCTTTGTACACCGAAAATTCAACAATCGCCTCACCAGTAGCAGAATCTGTAGCTACCGTGCCGATGATCTGCTTGGTTGTTACTTTCTGGCCCTCCTTTACAGAATATGAGCGCAGGTTTGAATAAGCGGTAAAATACACTCCGTGTTTTATCAGCACCAGCCAGGTACCGCTCACGTTAATAATGCTGGATACTTCGCCCTGGAATACCGCCCTTACCGATGATCCGGGGTTTGTTTTGATGTACCAGCCGTAGCTTTCATTCTTGATACCTATCTCATCGGTGTACATACCAAAACCTTGTTTAACGCTGCCGTTAGTAACCGGCCACGGCAACGAACCCCTGTTTTCCAGAAAATCGTTCGATAGTTTGGCAGCTTCCGGCGTAGCATTCAGCACCTCGTTATCTGTCGACCTTTTGGTAATGACTCTTGGCTTTGGCGCAGGAGCTTCCTTATTCTCGGCTTTGGCCTTCGCTGCGGCTATACGGGCCTCTTCCCTCGCCTTCTCTTCAGCCTTGCGGCGCGCTTCCTCTATTTCTCTCCGAATAGCCGAAGCAATTTCGCGGTTAGTTCGTGTAATTTTTTGCTGAACCTCCTGCTGCTGTTGTTTCAATACACCTTCGTGTTTCGAAAGATCAGCCACTACGGCTGTTTGCGCAGTTTTTTCGTCGCCAAGGGTCCGTTTTTCTTTTTCCTGATCGGCAAGCAGGTTACTCTTTTCTTTTTTATTCTTATCCAGCTCGTTGATCTTTACGTGCAGCTCGGTTTGCGTTTGCTGTATGTAATTGGCTTGTCGCTCGCGGTAAGTGCCAATCTGCTGTAAATATTTTAAACGCTTATACGCCTGGTTAAAGTCTTTTGCGGCGAAGATAAACATCAGCTTATTATGGGCGCTCTGGTTTCGGTACGAAAACAAAACCATGGCGGCATATTCCTTTTTAAGCTGCTCCAGCTGGCCTTGCAGGTTATGTACAAAATTATTGCTTTCAGAAATCTGGTTATCTAAATTTCTTACTTCAGAATTAATGTTGTTGATTTTTTCTTCGCGGATATTGATCTGTTGTTTTAAAAGGTTCAACTGTTTCAGCGTGGCCTTTTTATTATTCAATGTTTCCTGGTAATCGTGATTCAGTTGCTCCAGTTGTTTGGTTAACTCTTCGCGACGGCGCTTCAGTTCGGAACTGCTTTGAGCATGCACGTTGAGTGCCGCAAAAACAAGAAAAAAAAAGAATACTGCTCCTAATAATTTCATTTATTATATTTATTGTTACTCTGCCGGCTGATACCTTGACGGAATGCTGAATGGAAATTCCTGCGGCTGATCGTAATCTGCTTTTGTGTAGTGCAAATTAACCTGTATTTTTTTATCTTTTGTTGCCGATGCGATATCTATTTCTGATGGCATGATCTGATTGGTAGCCTGGATGAACGCGCTGTTACTTACCTGCAACGATTGACCGGCGGCCTGGTTGTTCAGATTTGTTTGCGTCGCTTTCAGATCAGGACCTAATATCAGTTTAAAAATAACATCGTTTAAATTACCTTCAACGGTGGTATTACCGGCCAGCGGCATAAACTCTGCATTTTCATTCAGCAATTCGGGAATGGTATTGCCAATAAGCAACGATTCTATGGTTTTGTAATTAACCTGTTTACCCGCAAATTTAGTAATATAGCTGAAAGGTTTGCGTAAGTACAAACTTTGCAGGCGGTTTATCAGCAGCAAACTATCAGGCGTGATTACGGCGCGGGCCACCTCAATACCGGCAATAGCGGTAATAGATACCCAGATCTTTTTATCGCGCTGAATACGGATATTTAAGGTAACGTCGTTACTGTTTCCGTTAATGCTGAGCTTGGTTTTAGCCTTGCCCGAAAAGGTATTAAAATTGGTTTGTCTGGCCCTGATAGCCGCAATGCGTGCGGCCTTGGTATCAACCGCCGGATTGCCGGTAACGGCCGAACTATCGGCAGCTACCCGCTTTACAATCGGCTTTTTAGCCTTGCAGCCAAATGCCGCAAACAGGCAGCAAACAGCCATTAATTTGATACAGTTCTGCACCTTATTCAACGTATTTCTTTTCATTTATCTTTCTTTCCAGAACAGGCGATTGAATGCCTTTTTGTTTTGCCAGTTTCCAATTAGTTACTGCGCCGTCTGTATCACCAAGAAAGAACAATATGTCGCCGCTGTGTTCAATTTTGCCGGCGCTTTTTGTTTTATCGTCGGCAAGGGCTTTGTCCATCCAGGTTTTGGCACCTTTGTAATCTTTCTGCTTAAACAGAATCCATGCATAAGTATCTTCGAACGACGCATTATTGGGTTGAAGATCGTTAGCATGCTTCGACATTTTTTCAGCTTTGTCCAATTGCTCCCCTCTTACAGACAGATAATAGGCGTAGTTGTTTAATGTAAACGCGTTATCCGGATTATAAGTCAGGGCCTCATCGTAGGCATCGTCAGAATTTTTAATATCTTTCAAATCGTGGTAACAATCGCCCAATGCCGAAAAGCTTTGTGAAAGCAGGTCTTTGTCCTGCGCTTCCAGCGAGGTTGCATTCTTGATATAGTCAACTGCCCTGGCGTATTTTTTCTGCTGCATGTAAGCTACGCCTACAAGATAGTTCATCCATGCCTGGTTAGGGTATAACGATAAAGCATTTTCACCGTCTTTAATAGCGGCATCAATGTCATTATCACTCAGGTCGAGTCTTACCAGTTGTTCCTGTACTTCGTAGGTCTGGCCATTAAGGGCAATAGATTTTTGATATTCAGTACGGGCCTCCTTAAATTTTTCACTCTGCAGCAGTATGTCGCCATAAATGGCATGGGCCCTTGCATCGCCGGGATGGGCAACGGTGAGGATCCGGCTTAGTTCTAAAGCGCTGGCTTTGGCGTTTGGGTCGGCAAACTGGGGCAGGTAGCCGCCGATAATCTTTATTTTTTGGTTGATGTCGAGATCGGGAATGGCGAAAGCAAGGGTAAGCTCGTTATAGCTGGCCTCGATATTCTTTTTATTGCGATACAAATCGGCGAGCGCCAGGTGAATAAGACCGCTGTTAGGACTCATCTTTTCGCCTGTTTGCAATACTTTCAGGGCTTTATCAGGGAAATTATTGGAACTGTACAACTGCCCCAAAAACAAATAGTATTTAGTTGCCGAGGGGTTGGCGGCAATCATATCCTCCAATTGCTTTGCTGCGAGGTCAACCTTGCCTTGTTTCAGGTATACCTTTTGACGATTAGCCAGCAGGTCGTCTGTCGGGCCGGTTAGCTCCTCCACCTTTTCATAAACCTTCAATGCGTCATCGTACCGGGCCTGGTAAAAATAGGCATTGGCCTTATCGAAATAATAATCCGCGCGGTCGGGGTGGAGGCGGATCAGTTCATTAAAAACATTTTCAAGCTTATCGAGGCTGTTTGTTTTTTCGTAGCAATCGGCAAGCGCTGTCCAGTACCACTCATTATCGGGGTTAACGGTAACAGCTTTTTCGAGCAGGGTCTGCGCTTCGGTATAGTTATTCTTGGCCCGCTTTATTACGGCAAGTTCATATAACGACGCATCGTTAGCCGGGTCTATCTGTGTAACGCGCTCAAACAGCTCGGTGGCCAGCGTGGTGTTCTCAATGGTTTTAGCGCTAAGGGCCGAGAAAAACAATTGCTTAACGGTAACGCTGTCATTAGCGGTCATGGGCCGGCCGGCAACTACGACTATCTTTTTATCCTGCGCATGAGCGGAGCTCAGAGCCAAGAGCCAAGAGCCAAGAGTCAAGACAGCTGCACCGAGCACTTTGAGGTGGGCACGTATGTTATATTTTTTTCTGTTGACTGGCATTCTTATTTTTTCTTGATTCTTGTATCTTGACTTCTCGATGCTTATATCTGTTTTTCCTGTCTTGATTCTTGACTCTCTCCCTATCTTCTCAAAATCGCTCTCAACTCTTTTCCGTCACTCATATAGGCGCCTGCTACAAATAACAGTAACATTACGTTACCTGCAAATATATTACGTTTAAATACATAGAATGATAAATAAACGAGCACAACCGAAATAATAATATAGACGAGATTCTTTTTTAAATTGTAAGGGATGGGATAATTTTTTTGTCCCCATACGTACGACATGATCATCATGGAGGTGTAGGCCGCGAACGACACCCAGGCCGAGGCCATATAGCTATATTTAGGAATAAAGATGACGTTGAAGACAATGGTAACTATGGCCCCGATGCCAGAAATGTACAGTCCGTATTTGGTTTGATCAGACAGTTTATACCACACTGAGAGATTCATATACACGCCCAGCGCCACATAGCCAAATAACAGCGGCGGCACCACGCCCAAGCCTTCCCAGTACGCGTGATTGTGCACGTAATATTTAAGGATCTGGATATTGGCAATAATGCCCACGAACATGATACAGATGGCAATCACGAAATAATCCATAATCCGGGCGTAGGTTTGCCCGGCATTTTTGTTTTTAGCGTGACTGAAAAAGAAAGGCTCGGCCCCAAGCCTGAACGCCTGCACAAAAATACTCAGGAAGATTGACAATTTGGCGCAGCCTGAGTAAACGCCCACGTCGTGCTCGCTGATATTGGGCAGCAGGAGTTTTCCCAATAAAAGTTTATCAAGGTTCTCGTTAATAATGTACGAGAGGTTGGCCACCAGCACCGGCCAGCTGTACACCAGCATATTACTGAAAATATCGCCATTGAATTTCAATTGCACCCAGCGCAGCTGCGGCAACAGCATTAAAAAGGTAATTAAACTTGCCACTACATTCGAAAGGAATACGTAGCCTACCCAACCGTGCTGATACCAGCTGTTAAACCATGCGGTACCGGCATAATTATGTTTGATCCAGAAAGGGATACCAAAAATAAAGATCAAATTGAGCGACACCATGATAATGATGTTCACCAGTTTGATGACGCCATATAGCATGGGCCGACCATCGGCGCGGAGTTTGGCAAATGGCAGCACGCAAAGGTTGTCAAGCACCAGGATACCGATAAAATAGCGGATATATCGTTCAAATTCTGCCTGAGAAGTAGTGTCTCCTATCTTTATAAAACCTGCTATCTGATGAACAAAAGGGAAGGTACACAAGAAGAATATTGCCGTTAACATGGCCACCGCCCAGAAACTGTTGTTGTACACTTCGCGTTTCTTTTCAGGAATCTTATTCATGTACCTGAAAAAGGTGGTTTCCATCCCGAAGCTCAGTATCGCATTAAATATTGATGCGTAGCTGAACATGGTAGTGAAAATACCGTAAATGGAGGGGCTGTAAGCGGTGGTGTAAAGCGGCGTAAGTACCGAGCTTAACAGCCGTTGTATTATAGTACTAAGCCCGTATATGGCCGTTTGTCCGGCGAATTTTTTTGCGGTAGACAATGTTGATCGTAAGAGAGTTTATTCAGTTGTAACAATACAACTATCTTTTCACCACAAAATTACTATAGTTTTTCAATTCGCCTTCATTGGTTTCAACAGAAGTTATTTCCGCGCCCTCCGGCCCTTCGTGGCACCAGTCTAAAAACAGATCGAGCGAGAATTTGTCGCCTTCGGCTTCAATGTACACGCTGCCATCGGGTAAATTTTGCGCGAAGCCCGTAACCGTCACCAGATCGGCATTTATTTTTGTCCCGGCGCGGAAGCCTACGCCCTGAACTTTGCCTTTTATGATGATGTTGAGATGCGTCATTTTTGTGGGAAATTGAATTGGGTTGCTAATTTATAAAATGATAACTGGATTGGGACGAAAGAGTTTGGATTTGTGGCAGGTGTGCTAAAGCCAAATGTTTTAGACTTCTACCCATCGGTTAAAACCGCCGGCAATGATAAAAAAGTTGTTGCGGACGTTTCAATTTAATCGCTGTGTTCTCTGTTACTTCTTGGTGATCTCTGTGATTAAAAATAATCACAGAAGAAACAGAGAGTTTCGCAAAGGACACAGGGAGAAAAGAAAATCCCTTTAATTGCCGTCGGCTTTAACCGGCGGATAGAATGGCACAATTAGGATGGCTTTAGCCGAATTAGCTAACTATTCTCCAACTAAATCAACTTCCTAACCTTAGTTTCGGGAGTGATCTTCCCACCGTCCAGCCCGGTAATGAGGTTAAGGCCCGGCGTTTTGCCAACTTCTATGGTTCCTTTTTCATCGTCGATACCCAAATATTTTGCACCATTAATAGTACCCCATTCCAGCAGCATCTGTGTGCTGATGGCCGGGAATTTTTCCTGTATAGTGCGCATTTCGCTCAGGATGCAAAGCTTATTGTTCGATGCAAGACTATCGGTTCCGAGGGTAATATTGTAGCCCTGCCCTATAAACAATTCTATCTTGGGTAATATTCCCTCAATATAAAGATTGGCATTGGGGCAAAAACAGAAATTGATCTTGCGGTCAAACCGTTTGATGAAGTAAATATCTTTCAAATTGGTACAGGTGTTATGCACCAGCAATATTTTCTGCTTGCTGGTTAACAACGGCAGCACCGACTGTACCGAGTTACGGGCCTGTGGCTTAAAATAACTGATATCGAGGCCAAAATGAGCGTACAACTCATTAAAGTTGCCCAGCTTATAACGGTAAAATTTATTCTCGTCCTCGCATTCCTGGTTGTGGATACTGATGAGATTCTCGCCCGCATCGGCATATTTTTGGATCAGCTTAAAAAGATCCTTTGATACCGAGTAAGGCGCATGCGGCGTTATGGAGCAAGGCATGGGTTTAAACTCGTTCAACAGATTCAGCGCCTTATCAAAAACCTCCTGGGCCCGCTGGGGCAGGAAGCCAAAAGTTTCGATGAAACTATGGTAATAGAGTTTGCTTTTTTTCTTTAACGGAATGGTATCAGCAGTATTTGAAATATCGCCCACGGCAACTATGCCATTATCGTACATCTCCTTGTCGGCCTTCTCAATGGCATCGGCAATGAGGGCGCTTACGGCGCCGCGACTTTTCTGAAGTTCAATAATAAAATTCACCAGCCCGGTGCGCTGTGTCACCTTATCTTTAAGGTGCGACAGTTCGAGGTGGCAATGGGTGTTCACAAATCCAGGGCAAATAATTCCGCTCACCTGCTCTAAAGGGGTGTTGAGGGATTCCGGGGATATGGAAGGATCAATAACAGCGGTTATCTTTCCAACATCATCAACGGTTACTATTCCATTTTTAATTGGATCGGCACAAACAGGATAAACGTAATCGGCTTTAAAACTTTTCATTCAATGTATGAGTAACACTCCCCTCGTGACATTTATTTCAACAATCCCTAACAAAATTAATTACGTTAACTTTTAGTTATTGTTTTTAAATGTAAAAAAATGTCATTAAAAAAGATAGTTTTTTTTATTTAGTATCTTTGCACTGTGATAGATACAAAGAAAAAAATTGACATCCGCAGCTTAAGCCTCGAAGCCTTGCAGGAACATTTTGCGCAAATAGGCGAAAAAAGTTTCAGGGCAAAGCAAGTTTACGAGTGGCTTTGGAAAAAATCATGCTTTTCGTTCGACGAGATGAGTAACATTTCAAAAGAACTGCGCACCAAACTGCATGACCTTTTCACTATCAATAATGTAAAGATTCACAACTCGCAATTCAGCGCGGATAAAACTATAAAAAATTCTTTTATTTTACACGATGCCCACCTGATAGAGGGCGTGTTAATTCCAACGACCGAGCGGATGACGGCGTGCGTATCGTCGCAGGTGGGATGCAGCCTTACCTGCAAGTTCTGCGCAACGGGTTACATGGAGCGAAAACGCAACCTAAACCCCGATGAGATATATGACCAGGTGGTGTTGATTGACAGGCAAGCCCGTGAAAACTACGATATTCCGCTCTCCAACATCGTATATATGGGTATGGGCGAGCCCCTGCTGAATTACAAAAATGTACTCGAATCCATCGACAAAATTACATCAGAAGATGGGTTGAACATGGCCGCCAAGCGCATCACTGTATCTACTGCCGGCATTGCCAAGATGATCAAAAAACTGGGCGACGATAATGTAAAATTTAATCTGGCGCTGTCGCTTCACGCTGCAAACGACGAAAAACGTAATACCATTATGCCTATCAATGAGCAAAACTCGCTCAAGGCATTGGCCGAAGCGTTGAAATATTATTACGCCAAAACCAAGAACCCGGTAACCTACGAATACATTATTTTCGACGGGTTCAACGATAACATTGAAGACGCCGCCGAACTGGCCCGTTTTTGCAAGCACCTGCCCTGCAAGGTTAATATCATTGAATATAATCCTATCTCGATGGCGGCATTTATCAACGCCGGCGAGGATAAGGTAGAGGCCTTTGCAGAACATTTACGCCGGAATGGTGTGAATACGCATGTGCGCCGCAGTCGTGGTAAAGATATTGATGCGGCTTGCGGGCAACTGGCTATTAAAGAAACAGCTGTTTAGGCTCAAGAACACCCTACGCGTCTTTGCGATGAACGAAGCAATCTCTGAACTGTCATTACTGCGAATGTATTCATGCTAAACATCGTCATTGATCATTCCTCCGCTTGTATCTTTTGTTCAATCCACCTATCATCCTCCCGCTCATAGCCGCGGAGGCCTATTTCTTTTTTCTTGATAAAAAAGAAACAAAAATCAAGACGAAAAGAAGCTTCAGCGCACAAGGCCAGCTCCCGGCCCGCTTTTTCGTCAGGCCTTTGCCCGCCAAGTGGTAAACGCGCATGGCGTTTGTCTGAACCTTGATTCGAGGATTAAATGATGATAAACGAAATAGCCAATTATGCAAAGTACAACCTAAAGTACACCTTTCTCAATGCGGCATCAGGGCTGAACCGATAAGCACAGACCTAACTTAAACCAGTACCGCTCGTAGGTTCAGAACGTAGCCGCAAGGTTTCTTTTGGTTACTATTCTTTGGCTGCAAAGAAAAGTAACTACCACTGACGTAAGTAAAGCGCATCCCGATAATAGTAGCACTAATAGCCTGCCAATGCGTTGTCGCCAATATCCTACGCAGAGATTGCTTCGTTCTTCGCAATGACGAGCTGGGTAAGGTTCTTTTTCTTGGTTCTTGATTCCTGGCTCCAAACTCTATATCTTCAAACCATGAACTTTGCCCGCACTTACCTGCATGATTTTGTTTCCCTTCTTTTTCCTGAGCTTTGCGCGGCTTGCCGGGAAAGCCTGATGGCAAATGAAGAGATCATTTGTATGGATTGCCGGTTCAATTTGCCATATACCAATTTTCATTTACTGGCCGATAATATTGTTGCGCAGCAGTTTTGGGGCAAAATCAATGTGGAGGCGGCGTTTGCACTTTTTTATTTTACCAAGGGCGGTAAGGTTCAAAATTTACTGCATCAGCTTAAGTATAACGGGCAACAGGAGGCAGGGAAACTGATGGGTAAAATGGCTGGTGAGCAGCTATTGAAAAACGAGGTATTCAAATCGGTAGATTATATTATACCTGTCCCGCTGCATAAAAAACGACTGCGCGAACGCGGCTATAATCAAAGTACCTGTTTTGCCGAAGGGTTAGCAGGAAAGTTAAATACGGTAGTTGAGGAAAATAACCTGATAAGGCAACGTGCCACTTCAACCCAAACGCGGAAATCGCGCTTTGCAAGGTTTGAAAACATGCAGGAAGTTTTTGCTGTGCTCAATCCGGAGAAACTCGCTAATAAACAAGTTTTATTGGTAGATGATGTGATTACCACCGGATCGACACTGGAAGCCTGTGGTGCCGAGTTACTGAAAATTAGCGGACTTAAACTAAGTGTAGCCACTATTGCCTATGCGGAGTAATGCGGAAGGCTAATCTTCGGAAGTAAATGGTTTGTCCGGCTTGTCGCACGTATTCACACCTAACAATGAATAAAGCGGGCAAAAACTAACAAAGCTTGTTAAAATTAAAATTACGCCGATGATCATCAGCGTAATGCCAAATGCACCAGTAATATATTCTGTATAATATAAAATAAATATTCCAATAGCTGCTACCACCCTTATCAGGCGGTCGATAGTACCTAAATTACTTTTCATCTTATTTTAATATTGTAAGATAAAAGTACGTGTCGCAACATGGATCAACTTGCGCAGAATCACCAAAAAAAATGATCCTGATCACAAATTTTTACATGGTAACGTAATATGGAAGAAGTTATACTTTTTGATACGTGCTCAGCTTTTCGAAAAGATTTTTTGGTTCGAAGGGTTTCAGGATGTAATCGTTCATGCCGGCATTGGTGATCTGTTCGCGTTCAGTGCTCAGCATCGATGCCGTGAGGGCAATGATAGGCAATTGCTGAAAGTAGGCTTCGGGCTTTGAGCGGATTACCTGCGTTGCTTCAATGCCTCCCATTTCGGGCATGTAAACGTCCATTAAAACAACGTCGTAATTTTGATTGGCGGTAACTTTTTCAACAGCCTGCAGGCCATTTTCGGCAAAATCGGCGGTGGCGCCCCATTTGCCCAGCACTTTATTTATTAAAAGCCTGTTTATGTTGTTATCATCAACAACCAGCACATTTATGTGTAATTCGGTTTCCAATTTTCAAAAGTTTAGTAGCTGTAATTATCGCTTTAACGCAATGAATGCCAAAAAGGTTATAATTTTCAGAGACGCAATACAATTGCCTCTCTGGAGAACATTATACGAGAGACGCAATGTATTGCGTCTCTCGTATAATATCGCCTTAATCTATTTCGTGATGTGCATGGCGGTACAGCGGATAATCATGCATCAGCTTATGTACCTTTTTGCGCACTTTTTTCAGGTTATCCTCATTTTCAGGGTCCTGGATCACCTGGTCTATCAGGTCAACTATCTCATCCATTTGTTTTTCCTTCATATCGCGGGTGGAAATGGCGGCAGTGCCTACCCTGATCCCCGAAGTAACAAAGGGCGACTTATCGTCAAACGGAACCATGTTCTTGTTAACGGTGATATCGGCGGCTACAAGCGCATTTTCGGCAGCTTTACCGGTAATGTTCTTGTTGCGCAGATCTATCAGCATCAGGTGGTTATCGGTACCGCCCGAGATGATCTCATAACCGCGATCAACAAAAGCTTTGGCCATCGCCGCAGCATTTTTTTTAACCTGGACGATGTATTTCATGTAATCCTCGCTCAGCGCTTCGCCAAACGCGATTGCTTTTGCTGCGATGATGTGCTCCAGCGGACCACCCTGTGTACCGGGGAAAACCGCCATATCCAGCAGGTTCGACATCATTCTTATTTCGCCTTTGGGTGTTTTTATGCCCCATGGGTTTTCAAAATCCTTGCCCAGTAAGATCATACCACCACGCGGACCGCGCAGGGTTTTGTGCGTAGTAGTGGTAACAATATGGCAATGCGGCAGCGGATCAGCCAGCAAACCGCGGGCTATTAAGCCGGCAGGGTGTGAGATATCGGCCAGCACCAGTGCGCCAACCTGATCGGCCACCTTGCGGATAAACTCATAATCCCAATCGCGCGAGTATGCCGAAGCGCCACAGATGATCAGTTTCGGTTTTTCGCGCAGTGCTACTTCTTTCAGCATATCATAGTCCACCAGACCGGTTTCCTTTTTTACCCCATAAAAATGAGGCTGGTACAATTTACCGGAAAAGTTAACCGGCGAGCCATGCGTTAAGTGGCCGCCATGAGAAAGATCGAATCCTAAAATTTTATCGCCGGGCTGTAATACAGCCAGCATAACGGCAGCGTTGGCCTGTGCGCCAGAGTGCGGCTGCACGTTTGCCCATTCGGCGTTGAAAAGTTGTTTAGCCCTGTCGATAGCTATTTGTTCAATTTCATCAACCACCTGGCAGCCGCCGTAATAGCGTTTTCCGGGGAGGCCTTCGGCATATTTGTTGGTGGCAACCGAACCGGCTGCTTCCATTACCTGCCTGCTAACAAAATTTTCAGACGCGATGAGCTCTATGCCTTCTTCCTGGCGTTCCTGCTCTTCGTCCAATAGCTTAAAAATCAGTTTATCTCTTTTCATTGATGTGGGCGTTAATGGCGGCAAATGTAGCGATTTTAGACGGGAGATTTGAGATTTGCGGCGGGAGATTTTTTCCCAAAGTTTACGATTTATTAACAAGTTAGAGAGATCAGTTGATTAGAGGTTAGAGATTAGTTAATGGAGATTAGCGGTTGGGAGATTGTTCGCTGTTAGTTATCTGAACCGGGATTTATAGAATTTAGGAATTTTCAGAATGCCATGGCAACAGTATTAACATATCATTAGATATAATTCAATTAATTCTTTAATTCAACAAATTCGGGTTCAGACATTTTTGGCGTTGCCTGCGGATACCGCTGCTATCCCTAACGCAGGGTTTTTCGGATTTCGGCGACGCATGGTGGTTAGCCTGTATGAAAGGTGACGCCCCTATGGGGCGGAGGGCTTTGTTTTGCGTTTTCTACCAATATTGCGCTCCTAAAGGAGCGGTGTGGATGTCGGAATATCAAGCGGCATAGAACGGGTTCAGGGATTTTCGGATGACCGATATGGTGGTGAAGCCTGCATGCAAGGTGACGCCCCTACAGGGCGGAGCGCTTTTTCGCTGCTTTTCTACCAATATTACGCTCCTAAAAGGAGCGGTGTGGGTGTCGGAATATCAGGCCACATAGAACTTTTCTACCGATATTACGCTCCTAAAGGAGCGGTATGGGTGTCGGGATATCAGGCCACATAGAGTGGTCAGGGATTTTCGGTGATACCGATATAGTGGTGAAGCCTGCATGCAAGGTTACGCCCCTACAGGGCGGAGCGCTTTTTCGCTGCTTTTCTACCAATATTACGCTCCTAAAGAGCGGTATGGGGTCGGAATATCAGGCGGCATAGCGTGGGTTCAGGAATTTTCGGATGATACCAATATGGTGGTGAAGTCTCCGTGCAAGGTTACGCCCATACAGGGCGGAGCGCTTTTTCGCTGCTTTTCTACCAATATTGCGCTCCTAAAGTAGCGGTGTGGGTATCGGAATATCAGGCGGCATAGCGTGGGTTCAGGGATTTTCGAATGATACCTATATGGTGGTGAAGCCTGCATGCAAGGTGACGCCCATACAGGGCGGAGCGCTTTTTCGCTGCTTTTCTACCAATATTGCGCTCCTAAAGTAGCGGTGTGGGTGTCGGAATATCAGGCGGCATAGCGTGGGTTCAGGGATTTTCGAATGATACCTATATGTTGGTGAAGCCTGCATGCAAGGTGACGCCCCTACAGGGCGGAGGGCTTTTTTCGCTGCTTTTCTACCAATATTGCGCTCCTAAAGAACGGTGTGGGTGTCGGAATATCAGGCGACATAGCGTGGGTTCAGGAATTTTCGGATGATACCGATATGGCAGTTGGCCTGCATACAAGGTGACGCCCCTACAGGGCGGGGCGCTTTTCGATGCTTTTCTACCAATATTGCGCTCCTAAAGGAGCGGTGTGGGGTCGGAATATCAGGCGACATAGCCTGGGTTCAGGAATTTTCGGATGACACCGATATGGTGGTGAAGCCTGCTTGCAAGGTTGACGCCCCTACGGGGCGGAGCGCTTTTTCGCTGCTTTTCTACCAATATTGCGCTCCTAACGGAGCGATATGGCAAAATTTACTATATGTAACGAAATATTACCAGCTATTTCAGCCTAATCTCTAATTAACCAGCCTCTAATCTCTACTTAGCGCTTATCCAGAAGTTATTATAGCCCAACCCTACCTGTATGTCTATCAGCTCCTGCTGCAGCATCTCTAATACGGCCAGGAAGTTGTACACAAAATGCACCTTGTTTTCGGAGTTGCCGGCAATGGCTTTAAAATCCATCATTTTGTTGATGCGGAGCAAGTCGGCAAGGGCTTTCTTTTGCTGCTCGATGGTGTAAGGATATTGTACTACGGTATGCTTAACCTCTTCACTGCGGGTTTGGTAGCGTTCCATCATGCGGTGGTACACCTTTGCGAGGCGGTATAGCGTGAGGTCGGAAAGTTCTTCGCCGGGCAGGGCTGCGGTTCCGGCCTGTTCTATGTCGTACTGAATATTGCCGCGTTTCTCGAGCATAAAGCGCTCTGCTTCCAGCGGATGCAGTTCTTCGCATACTTCCTTGAACTTTTTGTATTCTATCAGCTTGCGGATCAGGTCTTCCTTAGTATCGGTTTGATCGCCTTCAGGATCGGCTTCATAGCGCGGCAACAGCATTTTTGCCTTGATTCGCATCAGCGTGGCGGCTACGATGATAAACTCACTGGCTATCTCCATGTTCAGGATGGTCATCTGGTGCAGATAGTTCAGGAAATCGTCGGTGATACGGGCAATGGGAATATCGTGAATTTCCAATTCATCGCGCTCGATAAAGAAAAGCAGCAGGTCGAACGGTCCCTCAAACTGGGGCAGCTTTATCTCAAAATTTTCTTCGACCGTCATGGCCTCAAAAATAGATTAATTTTTACAGTTGCAAAGGCGGGAATTTTTCAGGAGCATTTCGTTTTAAAGCATATCACGCCGCCATTCCCTGCGGATCTCGGTTAGTCGTTTTTCTATTTCTTCATTCGTGAGGCGAATTTCTGCCGCTACCGTTGCCGGGGAAGCGTCGGAGCTGTCCTTCATTATCCGGATGAGGCCTAACTGTTCCATATCTTCCAAAAGTTTATAAACGTTAGGGTTCATCAGCTTCACTATAATCGTTTCCATGGGCGTGTTTTTGGGGTGATAAATGTCTTTTACAAAGGTATTATGTTTCGGCCGTTATTAACATGTGCGGGGGCGATGTTCATTAATATTACAAAAGTTTGGACTTAATTAATAATAAAATGCCGTACTTTGCAGGTTATATATTCATAATTTAAATGCAGGTACCCGCAGGCAATTTACTCCAGCAAATCAATTCCCCTTCTGACCTGAAACAGCTTAAAGAGGATGAACTAAAACAGGTATGCCAGGAATTGCGTCAATATATTATCGACGTGGTTTCGGTAAACGGAGGCCACTTTGCGGCCAGCCTTGGTGTTGTTGAACTGACGGTTGCCCTGCAATATGTCTTAAATACCCCATACGACCAGTTGGTATGGGACGTAGGCCACCAGGCTTACGGACACAAGATCCTGACCGGTCGTCGCGACGACTTTCATACCAATCGCGTACATGGCGGCCTCAGCGGTTTTCCGAAACGCTCGGAAAGCATTTATGATACCTTTGGCGTTGGCCACTCCTCAACGTCGATTTCTGCGGCTTTAGGTATGGCTGTCGCCTCGCACTATAAAGGCGAAACCGACAGGCAGCACGTTGCCGTTATAGGCGATGGTTCCATGACCGCAGGTATGGCTTTCGAAGCGCTGAACCATGCGGGTATCGAAAACTCGAACCTGCTGGTGATCCTGAACGATAACAACATGTCGATAGACCCGAACGTGGGTGCATTGAAAGAATATTTGACCGATATCACCACTTCAAAGCCGTACAACCGCTTTAGGGACGATATTGCAACTATCCTTGCCAAGATCTCTTCTATCGGGCCTGACGCATTTAAGATTGCCCAAAAATTAGAGAAGAGCATTAAAGGCACACTCCTTAAAAAGAGTAACTTTTTTGAAGCGCTTAAATTCAGGTATTTCGGCCCGATTGACGGGCACGATGTGGAGCACCTGGTTAAAGTACTGCGCGATCTGCGCGATATTCCAGGACCAAAGCTTTTGCACTGCGTTACCGTAAAAGGAAAAGGCTATGCACTGGCCGAAAAGGACCAGACCAAATGGCACGCTCCCGGTTTGTTCGATAAGATCACCGGCGAGATCAAAAAATCCAAATCAGACAAACCGCAGCCGCCTAAGTACCAGGATGTGTTCGGTCATACGATAATTGAACTGGCAGAGCAGAATCCCAAGATCATGGGTATTACGCCGGCCATGCCATCGGGATGTTCGTTGAACCTGATGATGAAGGCCATGCCTAACCGCGCGTTCGACGTAGGTATTGCCGAGCAGCATGCCGTTACATTCTCTGCCGGATTGGCTTCACAGGGGCTAATTCCGTTCTGTAACATCTATTCGAGTTTTATGCAGCGCGCGTACGACCAGGTGATCCACGACGTAGCTATTCAAAAATTGAACGTGGTGTTCTGCCTGGACCGTGCCGGTGTTGCCGGTGCCGACGGACCAACACACCACGGCGCTTATGACCTTGCCTTTATGCGTTGTATCCCGAATATGACCGTATCGGCGCCGATGAACGAAGAAGAACTGCGTAACCTGATGTACACTGCCCAGCAGGATGACATGGGGCCGTTTGTGATCCGTTATCCGCGCGGGAATGGCGTTATGGTTGATTGGCAGCGCCCACTGAAAGCAATTAAGGTTGGCAAAGGCAGATTAGTTACCGATGGAGATGAAATTGCCGTTTTAACTATTGGCGCTATCGGCAATGAGGCCGTAAAAGCCATTGCCGAACTGAACAACGATGGCTTCTATCCTGCACATTACGATCTCCGTTTTGTTAAACCGTTGGATGAAGCATTGCTGCATGAGGTTTTCCGGAAATTTGATAAAGTGATCACTGTTGAGGATGGTTGCTTAGAAGGTGGTATGGGAAGCGCTGTGCTGGAGTTTATGGCCGATAATAATTACAAAGCCCAGGTTGTACGCCTCGGCATCCCAGACCAGATAGTAGAACACGGTGAACAACCCGAACTTTGGGCCGAATGCGGATATGATGCCAAAGCTATTGCTGAGCAAGTAAAGCAGTTAGGCATGAAGCAGAATGAGCATATTATAGCTTCTTAATGTTGAATTTTTGATGTGCGGATGAGTAAATGATGCGCGGTTTTGATGTGCGAATGTGCGGATGAAGAAAGTGATGTGCAGATTTTGATGTGCGGATTAATTAGCACAGTTACAAAAAGAACCATTATGCAGAGCTTTTAAGCAGATGATTCTTAATCTAGAAAAAGGGGTGTCAAAAATCCGCACATTAATGCGCCTTATAGCTTGCCAGATCATTGTAAAGGCTTCGGAATGAACTGCGCAGGCCGATGGTGATCATCGAGGTTTTATCGTTAAACTGCGCATTCTTTTCATTCCTGAAGATGCCTCCGAGTTCGATGCGAAGGTTGTATTTCGGATTTAATAAGTAAGCTACTTTTCCTTCTACATAAACCATATTGGTAGTGAGGCCCTGCCCTATGTAATTACCCGTGGTTTTAGCTGGAACACTGTAATCCTGAAAAGGGTCTTTACCATAATTAAGGCCGTCTGTATCCAGCCCATAACGACCGTAATCTACCTCGCCCATAAAATCAAACCTTTTGTAAGTGTAGTTTAACAGGCCCACCACTTCCCTGAAATTGGCGCCCCACGGGTGTGCCAGCATTTCGCCGTTTTCGGTATAGCTGATAATAGAACCGCGCTCAGAATAAGTATACGGCGTAGCACCGTTGGTTTCAACCAGGTAATTCAGGTCCTTCACACCAAACAGATCGGCACCACGGAAACCAACCTGCCAGGCATATTTATTCCGTGAACTTCCTTTACCTGAGAAAAAGCTGGCCGATTCAAACTCATCCAACGCAAACTGACCATAAGCGGTAATGCCGTCAGTAATTTTATACTTACTGGTAAAGCCGATAAGCGCGTTATCCGGCGATCCATTTAGCGCCTCTACAGGACGTAAAAAAGCTATAGGACTGAGATAAGACACATCGAATGGACGTTTATGGCCTGCATCATCCTTATTATACCAGATCACGGCATCGAAAAATCCCAACGAGAAACGGTTGCTTACATTCCAGTCGAGGTAGTGAAATACAGCGCCTTTTTTTTGACTGCCCCCGTTAGGTTCTAAATTAACCGGATCGGTAAAACTGGCCCACATAGCCATGTATCGTACATTACCAAGCGTACCTGTAAGTCTGAAAAAAGGATACGGCGATGCCGCGTCCGACAGCAGTACAGAACGGTAACCATCGCCAATAAAAGTTTTATCACGACCGGCAGAAATATTTAAATATTTAACAGGAGTGTATGATACCGTGGCGGTTATGTAATCCCAATCGTAGCCATTGGGTTTATATGTTTTAGCATAAGCCTGGCCGGGAATAATACCTACCTGGTTCACATAAGTTGACAGATAGTAAGGCAACACGGCACTGTTTTCATAGCCGGCAATATAATAGCTGAATTTATTGCCAACAGTACCACCAAGCTGAAGGCCAAGTTCGATGTTATTGGTATTGAATTTATTGGAAAAATCGCGGCCTATGGCAACGCCGGGCAACAAATCGGCATAAAAGGTAGAATTTGTACCTTTATAATCAATCAAATGCTCATTAAACAGCTTGTTGTAAATGCCGGTATGTGATTTTCCATCGGCATTAAAATTCATCAGGGAATCATAGCGCTTTTTGAGCAGGGAGTCATCGGCAAAGAACGGTTTGAGCGAACTATGCTGACGTGTTTGGGTGGAATAAACACTCGCATCCAGCTTTTGATAAAACTGGTATGAATAAGGCTGATATACCGATTGCGCACCAACGGTGCCTACCATAAAAAGCAATAGCAATGCGCCAAGTATCTTTCTTATCATACCTTAAATTATTCGAAGTAATTCAATGTGTTAAATCCGCCCTTTTTTAAATAATCATCCTTTTTCACTGCGTGCAAATCTGAGTGCACCATATCATTCACCAATGCCGGCAGATCATATTTAGGCACCCATCCCAATTTTTCTTTCGCCTTGGTAGCATCACCTATCAGCAGGTCAACTTCCGTTGGCCTGAAATATTTTGAATCGACTTTTACAACGGTCTGCCCGAATTTCAGGGCATCGGCATTAAGCCCGAATTCCGCTATTTTTTCCTGGTCGATATCGATAATTACACCACGCTCGTTCTCGTCCTTGCCGCTAAATTCAACCTCGATACCCAACTCACCGAACGCCATTCTGATGAAATCTCTTACCGTGGTGGTAACGCCGGTAGCAATAACGTAATCTTCGGGCGTGTCCTGCTGCAGCATCAACCACATGGCTTCGATATAATCTTTGGCGTGGCCCCAGTCACGCTGCGCCGACAGGTTGCCAACATAAAGACAATCCTGCAAGCCCATGGCAATTTTTGCTGCGGCACGGGTAATTTTACGGGTAACGAACGTTTCGCCGCGCACGGGGCTTTCATGGTTGAACAGAATACCGTTGCAGGCAAACATATTGTAAGCCTCGCGGTAATTCACAATTATCCAGTAACCATACAATTTAGCCACTGCATAAGGTGAACGCGGGTAAAATGGCGTTGTTTCACTTTGCGGAACGGCCTGAACCAATCCGTAAAGTTCGGAAGTAGAAGCTTGATAAATGCGGGTCTTTTTTTCGAGGCCCAGCAAGCGCACGGCTTCCAGTATTCTTAGGGTGCCAATACCATCGGCATTAGCGGTATATTCGGGGGTATCAAAGCTCACCTTTACGTGGCTTTGTGCGGCAAGATTGTAAATTTCGTCGGGCTGAATTTCCTGCACCAGGCGGATGAGATTGGTAGAATCGGTCAGATCACCGTAATGCAGCTTAAATTTCACGTTAGGCTCATGCGGATCGTGATACAGGTGATCGATACGGTCGGTGTTGAACAGCGAAGCGCGGCGTTTAATGCCATGAACCTCGTATCCTTTTTTCAGCAAAAATTCGGCTAAATAAGCGCCATCCTGTCCCGTAACCCCTGTAATTAAAGCAACTTTCATTGATAATGTTTGAAATATCTATCAGACTACAATATTATCCAAATTAATTGAAAGTGTGGGTATGCGGGGCGGGGAGTCGTGCAAAAAATTGAAATAGAATGCAAAAGTGATATATGGCTTAAAATGCGTAAATTTGAGTATGGGCATTACGAGAATAGTTCCGGTTGTAAGAAAAGCCATTTTAAAAGATATCGATGAGGGTTACGAAGATATCATATTTTGGCTTTCTAAAACTCCACAAGAACGTATTGCTGCGGTAACTGAATTAAGGTCGCACGGTATAAAACCGGGACAGCGAATGGATAAAACTGTAGTTATCAAAAAACTGTTGCATCCATGACACTTGACAAAGACTTTGAAGAATTCGTTTTTTTACTAAACAAGCATGCTATCGACTATATGATTGTCGGCGGATATGCATTGGCCTTTCATGGAAAACCGAGACATACCGGCGATTTGGATATTTGGATAAATCTTTCGGAAGACAATGCCCAAAAAATGATTATTGTACTGAATGATTTCGGCATGGGTTCATTAGGAATGACTCCCGAAGACTTTTTAGTAAAAGGGGGCATTACGCAAATAGGTTATCCTCCATTGCGCATCGATATTTTAAATGAAATTGATGGAGTCACATTCCAGGAAGCTTATCCTAACAAATTAGTCCTTGATATTGACGGACTAACCATTAACTACATAGGTTTGGATGACCTGATAAAAAACAAACAGGTTAGCGGTCGTCCACAAGATATTAGCGATATTAAACAGCTTAATAACTTGCGGAAAAAGTAAGATTTTATTTTCCGAGAACTCCCGGTCCCTCCTCCCCTCTTCTTTTCGTACCTTTACGTTAATGATCCCTTCTACTTCAAATAAGAATAAATACAACGAGAAATTTCAGCAGGCGCTTGATCAGTTGAACCCGGAACAATTGGCGGCGGTGAACAAAATGGACGGTCCGGTACTGGTAATTGCAGGACCGGGCACGGGCAAAACACAGATCCTGGCGGCGCGGATTGGTAAGATATTGACTGAAACGGATGCCAATGCCCATGAAATTCTTTGCCTCACCTATACCGATGCGGGCGCGGTAGCTATGCGCAAGCGTCTTTTCGACTTCATAGGCCCCGACGCTTACCGGGTTAACATTTATACCTTCCACGCTTTTTGTAACGAGATCATACAGGAGAACCTCGACTATTTCGGCAAGCTGAATATGGAGGCTTTGTCTGATCTGGAATCGGCGATGCTGTTCAGGGAACTGGTGGATGAGTTTCCGAACGATCATCCGTTGAAGCGGTTTACAGGCGAGATCTACTTTGAGGCGCCGCGGTTAAAAAGCCTGTTTTCAGCTATGAAAAGCGAAGGCTGGGATGAAAAGCACATCGCTAAAGCAGTAAAAGACTATTTGGAAGACTTGCCCAACCGTGAGCAATTCATCTACAAAAAAGCGAACGCCAAAGCGGGCATCAAAGCCGGCGACCCAAAGCAAAAAGACATTGACAAGGCGTACGATCTGATGCAAAAATTGCTGGCGGCCGTTGGTGAGTACCAGAACTTTGATAAAAAAATGAAGGCACGTGGCCGATATGATTATGACGATATGATCATTTGGGTACTGAGAGCCTTTCGTGAAAATGAAGAATTGCTGCGCCGTTACCAGGAGCGTTACCAATATATCCTGGTGGACGAGTTTCAGGATACGAGTGGCTCTCAAAACGAACTGCTGAAATTCATTCTAAATTACTGGGACACGCCGAACGTATTTGTGGTGGGCGATGATGACCAGTCCATCTTCAAATTCCAGGGCGCGAATATGAAGAACATCCTGGATTTTGCGAGCGATTATGTGGATACATTACATACGGTAGTGCTGCGCCATAACTACCGCTCCAACCAGCAAATTCTGGATATTTCGCGGGCGCTCATCAACAACAACCGTGAGCGGCTTACTGCTCAACTGGCGCTGGATAAGAACCTAAAAGCCGCTCATCCGCGCTTTGATATACTGACCGTTGATCCGATAATTAACGAATACGAGAACCCGGCCAAGGAATTGGTTGATGTTGCCGAACATATTAAAAAACTACTGGCCGGCGGCGCTCAGCCGGGCGAGATAGCGGTGATATACCGGAACCACAGCCAGGTAGAGGAACTGATCCAGTACCTCGACACACAGAATGTGGCGGTGAACACCAAGCGGAAGATCGATATTTTCACTTTGCCATTTGGTGAGAAGATCATTAACCTGATGCAATACCTCTCGATGGAGATGGATTCGCCGTATAGCGGGGATGAGTTGCTGTTCGAGATCATGCATTATGATTTCTTTGACATTGCGCCCATCGAAATTGCCAAAGCCAGCATCGCGGTAGCAAAAGAGAATTTCTCGACCTCAAAAAACAACGAGCCGAAAACATCTTTAAGGCGCTACATCAGCGAAATGCATGTACCTGCACAAGCCGGGCTGTTTGACAAGACGCCAAATTACGGCATGAAGTTTTTGGTAAGCGACATTGATTATCTGCTCGGCTATTCGGCCAGTAATACGCTACAGCAGTTGTTTCAGCAGATGATTGCCAAAATGGGCATCCTGAAATACATTATGCAACAGCCCGACAAAGGCTGGTATATGCAAGTGCTCATCAATTTTTTCGATTTTATAAAGGACGAAAGCCGCAAAAACCCGGAGATCAAACTGGCTGAGATTGTAGCCATCATCAAACTGATGAAGGATAATAAGATCAGGCTGGAACTGAACCAGGTGATCTTCTCAGAAAACGGCGTGAACTTTTTGACGGCGCACGGCTCAAAAGGATTGGAATTTGAGCATGTGTTTCTGATCGGTTGCACCAAAAAGATCTGGGATGGCAAGGGACGGAATAGTGGCTTCAGCTATCCTGATACGCTGACGCAATCGGGCGGCGATGATATTGCGCAAAAAGAAGAATCGCGCCGCTTGTTTTATGTAGCTATGACGCGGGCCAAGCAGCATTTGTTTATCTCCTATTCGAATAAGGATAAGAATGGAAAAGACCAGGAATCGTCGCAGTTTGTTGGCGAGATTTTGGCCGACACCGATCTGCCGGTTCAGCACCCGCAGGTAAGCGCTGATGCCATGATCACATTCGAAGCGCTGCAGTTCAGCGAGGCTGATAAGCCTAAAGTGGAGCTGCTGGATACGAACTATATTAATCAGCTGCTGCAAGATTATACGCTTTCAGTAACGCATTTGAGTAATTACCTGGATTGCCCGCTGCGGTTTTATTTCCAGTGTTTGATCAGGGTACCCTCGGGTAAGAGTCCGTCGGCTACGTTTGGGCAGGCGGTACACTGGGCTTTGAACAAAGTGTTCAGGAGTTTAAAAGTTAACGGCGATGAGTTCCCGCTCACGGATGATTTTATGAAGGAATTCCGCTGGTATATGTACCGCAACCGGGATTCGTTCACTAAAGAGGAATTTAAATTGCGCCTCGATTATGGCGAAAAAATCCTCCCCGCCTATTATAACCAGAACATCGAAGTGTGGAATAAGAACGCCGTTACGGAGCGCAGTATTAAAAATGTAGTAGTTGAAGGCGTGCCGATAAAAGGCAATCTCGACAAAATTGAGTTTAACGACAACAAACACGTTAACGTGGTTGACTACAAGACAGGTAAGCTGAAGTACGCCAAGGATAAGTTTAATCGCCCAACGACTGAACAGCCCAACGGCGGTGATTACTGGCGGCAAGCGGTATTCTACAAAATATTGATAGATAACGATGCCAGCATAGACTGGCAGGTAGTAAGCACCTTATTTGAATTTGTGGAGCCGGTAAACGAGGGTGAATACCATAAAGAAAAAGTGATGATCGCCCCGGAAGATGTGGAACAGGTAACCGGGCAGATCATATCAGTTTATGAAAAAATTATGGCGCACGATTTTAATACCGGCTGCGGTAAAAAGGAATGCGACTGGTGCCATTTTGTGAAAAGCAACTTTAAGCAGGGAGATGTGATGGTGGAAGAAGAGCCCCTCTAATCTCCCCTGAAGGAGAGACTTTGATTAACAGGTTTGAATTTAGATCAGCATATAAAATCATATGAAAAAAATCCTATTCATTATTATCACATTCGCTGCTGTGCAGGCATCGGCACAGACCACTATTAAACAGGATGGCGCCATTAAACAGATGGTTGACGAGGTATCGTCGAAAAATATTGAGGCGACCATTCGCAAACTGGTGAGCTTTAAGAGCCGCCATACGCTGAGCGATACCACCAGCAAAACTGAAGGCAGCGGTGCAGCGCGGAACTGGATCAAGGCGGAATTTGAAAAATATGCGCTGGAGTCACAAGGGCGGTTAACCGTGCAGTTCGACACGTTTACGCAACCTAAAAGCGACCGTGTGGATAAGCCCTTTCATTTGAAGAATGTATTGGCGACCTTGAAGGGTACCGATCCGAACGATACGCGGGTTTATATTGTTTCGGGACATTATGATTCGCGGGTGAATGATGTAATGAACGCCAATGCCGTTGAGCCGGGCGCAAATGATGATGCGTCGGGTACGGCGGTTTCGATGGAGCTGGCGCGGGTGATGAGCAAATGGTCGTTCCCATCAACCATAATATTTATGGCGGTTGTGGGAGAGGAACAAGGCTTATATGGCTCGGGCAATGTAGCCAAACGTGCCAAAGCCGAGAAATGGAATGTGGATGCCATGTTAAATAATGATATTGTGGGCAATACCCACGGCATGGAAAACGACCTGAAAGATAATCGGAGTGTCCGGGTTTTCAGTGAAGGTGTTCCGTCAACCGCTGCCGGTAATGAACGCGAGATTCGTACCCTGATAGGACAAGGTGGCGAGAATGACAGTCCATCGCGCGAGCTGGCGCGGTATGTGAAGGAAACTGCTGAACGCTACGTTGATTAACTGGACGTAAAACTAATTTATCGCCGTGACCGGTATCTCCGTGGCGGCGATCATGTACCGTTTTTACAGCAGGGCTTTACCGCCGTGCGCTTCACCGAAATGAACGAGGATTTCCATCGCCAGCACCAGGATATCCGGACTGAAAAAGGTATTGATTACGGCGATCTTCCCGATTTCGTCGATTTTAATTATGTGCAGAAGGTGGCAAGGATGAACCTTTCTGTATTAGCCAACCTTGCCTCGGCACCGTCTGAACCCGAAAAAGTGGGCGTGGTGACCAGCGACCTTACTAACAAAACTACTTTACGTTGGGAAGCACCTAAAGTTGGCAAGAAACCAACCGGCTATTATGTGCTGATGCGCGAAACTACCAGCCCATATTGGGAGAAAAAGTTTTATGTGGAAGGGACAGGGTTGACGCTGGATTATTCGAAGGATAATTACTTTTTTGCAGTGCAGTCGGTTGATGAGAAGGGGCATGAGAGTTTGCCGGTTTATCCTAAACCAGTGAGGTAGGTGTTGGTGATTAGAGACTGGAAATTAGAGATTAGTAAAAATGACGGAGAGTTGGCAGTTGATACTTATCAATTCAATTTTTGAAGGGTCGGTGCTTTTTATGCTCATTTTATTTATTTCAGCTTTCTTTAGGGGGCGTTCATTCCCGCTTAAAAAAAGTACACTGATTCGTTCAGTCAATTATGCGTTACTTTCAGGCTCGGTATTTTATATAATGCTGATTTTGATAGATATCGTAATGTCATTTTCTGCCAGTGAATTTGACCAGTACACTGTTCTTAACAGGTACGTTGGGGCTTATTGGTTAGCAATATGGCCTTTCATGATTGTGCCCTATGGCATTTTGCCGCAAATATTATGGTTCAGGAAATTAAGGAGCAGTACCACAGCCTCGATGATTGTAATTGTGTATTGGTGGTTTAGTAGTTTAATTCGGATTGTTCACATTTTTTAGCCAGATCCTGGGACGTGCTAATATACTTCGACTATCCAGGCTTACTGCTAAAAGTGGTAATATACATTGTGATAATCGGCAGCTTATACTTTTTCCTTGCAAGAAAAGAACGGAATAGCCTGATGTATAGTTAATAATTGTTATAGCTGTACGTTTGTCTTTGCCCGCCAGGTTGTAGAGCATGTTGGCAAGAGGTTGTCTGAACCAGAATTTATAGAATTAATGAATTTACAGAATTAGGCCATCCAAAAGCACTGTCCAAAGTACACCTTTCCCAATGCGGCATCAGAGCTGAACCGATAAGCACAGACCTAACTAAAAGCACTACCGTTCGTAGGTTCAGAACGTAGCCGCAAGGTTTCTTTTGGTTACTTTTCTTTGGCTGCAAAGAAAAGTAACTACCACTGACGATCGACTTGCACCTCTCCTGTAATAGTAGCACTAACTAACTCTTGAGGTTGAATTGACGCTAATGTCCTGTGTAGAGATTGCTTCGTACCTCGCAATGACGCGCGAGGGGTGGCATTGGCGACGAGATTGCTTCGTTCCTTGCAATAACAAGTTGAAATGAAATCTTGGGATTAAGACGCGATGCATCGCGTCTCTACAATTACTTCACACTCTTCTTCAACACAATAAAATATCCAACAATAAACACTGCTACGGCTACCACCAAACTTACCCAGGTATCTTTTGTAAGCATTTCGATGCTGAGCTGTGGCATGGCTGCGGGGTTACCTTTGTCGCCGTGCTGAGATAGGGCACGCATGGCCATCATGGGGTGCGAATAGGGAAACAGCCAGGCGTACTCCCAGTTATTGGCCGACAGGATGCTGCCTGTAATGGTGCATACAAAACCGATTCCCATTGGTTTAATGAAATCGTTAAAGAGCAGACTAAGCAGGAATTGAATGGACAGGATACCCAGTGATGCCAGGAAAAATTTGAAATAGATCTGCGCCAGTGTGCTGGTAATGTTGTATTCATTAAATTTTAATACGGGCTTTACTGCGCCAAGCAGGTTGCCGAAGCCGAGCGTAAACAATACGAATAATGACAGGCAAAAGAAGATCAAAAAGAAGGCATAAGCATATTTGGCGCTATAAACGGAAAGCTTTGATATAGGCAGACTGAACAACGTTTTCCAGGTATCGGCTTTGTGTTCTACGTTGTTGACGGAGTAAGCAATGAAGATGATGAGCATAGGCATCAGCAATAAACCCATTACGCCTAAAATTGCACCTGCAAACTGGAACCAAAGCGCCATACCGGGGGTGCCGGCCAGCTTATCGCTCTTCATAAAAAACCCTACAAAAAGCAGCGTACAAAGCAGCAGCGGCAAAATCACCGTGCTCCAGAAACCCATGGTTTTGCGGGTTTTATAAAATTCGGACCGGAACGAGAGTATAAATCCTTTCATGAGCTCAGGCGGTTTGGGTGATGGATAAAAACAATTCCTCCAAGTCTTTCTGCTGTTTGTTGATACTGTAGATGGTAAAACCGTTCTGATTCAGCAGGGCGTTGATGTGCGCCATTTCATCTTTGTTGGTAAACGGTATATATAGATGGTGATCGTTCACCTCGGCAACTGCGAAATTATTTTTCTTCAGGAAATTGGCCGCATCGACAGTTTTATCGGTTTCGATCTGAACAAGTGGCTGACTCAACGCACCTAACTCTTCAATGCTTCCCTGGAACAGGAGTTTGCCGAAGTTAATAATACCCACGTGAGTAGCCATGCGCTGAATTTCGGCCAGCAGGTGGCTTGATATGAAAACGGTTTTTTTATGTTCGGTAGTCAAACGGATCAGCAACTCGCGGATTTCGATGATACCATTGGGATCGAGGCCGTTGGTGGGCTCGTCGAGGATAAGCAGCTTAGGGTCTGACAGTAAAGCCAGGGCGATGCCGAGGCGCTGTTTCATCCCTAAGGAATATTGTCCGGCTTTTTTATGGGCTGCATCCTGTAAATGAACAAGTGTAAGCATTTCGTCGACCCGTTTTTCGGGGATCTGCAGCAGCAGCGCCCGGTTCATCAGGTTTTCTTTTCCGCTAAGGTGTGCGTAGAGGGCAGGCTGCTCAATCAGTGAGCCGATCTGCGACAGGATTTCGATCCGGTTGCTTTGCAGCTCCTTACCGAAAATGTGAATGCTGCCATCCTGCGTTTTGAGCAGGTTGAGCAGCAATTTTATAGTGGTGGTTTTTCCGGCCCCATTTGGGCCAAGGAAGCCGTAGATGCTTCCTTCCGGAACTTGTAATGATAGCGATTTAACAACCGTTTGGCTGCCAAAGGTGAAGGTTAGGTTATTGGTATTAATTACCATACTTTTTCTTTTGCTACAGAGCATACAGTTTTTACCAAACTAACGCCCTTGTAAAATAAAGAGGTTGCATGAACTGTAGTACCAACAATTGTTTCCTTTTTTTGGTGAAACTGGTAACTTACGCCCATTATCAAGGCAAAGAATACCGGAACCAGTAAAAGGATAAAAGGATTGGAGTTTTTGATAAGCGTTTTCATCGTGATTGCTTTTGATGATACAAATAAACTGCAAAGGTTTAACGCGCTAAAATGTATTAGACCAACACACAGGATTCATAGATGAACCGCCAGCCCGGCAGACGAGCCTGTTCGTCGGAGAAAAATGGCAGTTTATCGACAAAACGGTGTGCTATATATAATATAAATGCTTTAGCACAGCGTAAATATTAACTTAGATGTGATGAAAATGCGCAGGCAAATATTCTGGCACGTACTGTTTTGGGTAGTGATGATCTCCTTTTTGATCTTCATTGCGCAGCTGGATTCTAAAATTACCGTTAACGAGATCCTGGTGATCTATATCTTATATCCCTTCGTTAACGTTTGCGTTTTTTACCTCAATTACCTGTTGCTGCTGCCGCGCTTTCTGGCCCGCAAAAAATACACGCAATATGTACTCATAGTAATAGTATTGCTTATTGCGGTAGGCTTTGGTAAATATGGCCTTGCACTTGTGTTTAAGCAATACATCCTGATGCGGGCCAAAGGGCATGTATTGGGTTTCGGCGCTTACTTTTTAGGGGCGATGTTTACCAGCCTGTTCTTTATATTTTTGAGCACGGCGCTAAAGTTTGCTATCGACTGGTTTTTGAATGAACGGATTCAGCGCGACCTGGAAAATCAGCGTTTAAGCGCGGAACTGGCGTTTTTGAAATCGCAGATCAATCCGCACTTTTTATTTAACTCGCTCAATAGTATTTATTCGCTGGCCTACCAGCGGTCAACCACCACGCCGGAGGCTATTTTGAAGCTCTCTGAAATTATGCGGTACATGCTTTATGAGTGTAACGATAACAAGGTGGACCTATCGAAAGAGCTGCAATACCTTCAGAATTATATCGACCTGCAAAAGATCCGTTTCAGCGATAAGGCTTATATTGATTACAAGGTGGAAGGGACGGTAACCAATCAAAAAATTGTGCCGCTGCTGCTCATTGCCTTTATTGAGAACGGCTTTAAGCATGGCGTGGCGAACGATCCGCTCACCCCTATCCGCCTGCTGATTGACGTTGACCCCGAGCACCTGCATTTTTATATGCAGAATAAAAAACACACCAACAACCGCGATGCATCGGGCGGTATTGGTTTGAATAATGTAAAGCGAAGACTAAATTTGCTGTATCCAAACAAGTACAACCTGGATATAAACGACACCCCCGATAGCTATACAGTTGAATTATCATTAGTTTTATAAAATGATCAGATGCCTAATTGTTGACGACGAGCCTTTGGCATTGCACATACTGGAGGACTATATTTCCAAGATCCCGTTTTTGCAATTGGTTAAGGCCACAACAAATCCTATTGAAGCGCTAACGCTGGTGCAGGAAAAACAGGTTGATCTTGTTTTTCTCGACGTACAGATGCCCGAGTTGACCGGCATCCAGTTCCTGCGGATTGCCAACGGCAAGGCTAAGGTTATTTTAACCACCGCCTACCCGCAGTATGCATTGGAAGGCTATGAACTTGATGTGATCGACTACCTGTTGAAACCCATCGCATTCGACCGTTTCTTTAAATCGGTACAGAAGGCACAGGCAGTATTACAACCGGCGGCAGCGCCGGCTCCCGCCCCACAGCACGACCCTGCACCTCAGCAAAAACAAAAGGATCTGTTAAGCGATTTCATCTTCGTAAAAACCGAGCATAAGATCCAGAAAGTTTACCTGAACGATATCCTTTTTATAGAGGGACTGAAAGACTATATTTCGATATTTACCCCCGCCGAGCGGATCATTACGCTACAGAATATGAAGAAGATGGAAGATGCCCTGCCCGAACAGCATTTTATCCGTGTACATAAATCATACATTGTATCTATCAACAAGATTGACAGTATTGAGCGCAGCCGGATCTTTATCGGTGATAAGATAATTCCGGTTGGAGATACCTACCGGGAAGAGTTTTTTAAGATTGTGGACGGGAAGAATATCTAAAGTATTTCGGAATTCAGATTTACGATTTCGGATTTTTCAGGCCTCGCTCTGCCCTATTTCCCTTTTTATTGCTATTTCAGCCTCTGCAACCACTTCATCTGCCTTGCGACCCGCCGGGTCAATTGCAGGGAGCACTGTCCAGCTCATACCAATAAAAGTGTTTAGCGGGAACTTGCCGTAACGTACCATTTTCCATGAATTATTAATAGCTACCGGTACAATCAGCGCATCGGGGCATTTTTTAAGGAGCATGGCTACACCGGCGCTTTGGAAGGTACGCACCACACCATCGGCAGAACGGGTGCCCTCCGGGAATATCATAGCCGACCAGCCTTTTGTTTTCATATCGGTGCCGAGGCGGCTCAATTCGGTCATGCTCTGGCGTGGGTCTTTACGGTCGATATTGGCAGCGCCGCCATGGCGCAGATTATAGGAGATAGATGGAATGCCTTTGGCCAGTTCGATCTTCGACACAAATTTGGCGTGATATTTACGCAGGAAATAGATCATCACCGGGATGTCGAACAAACTCTGGTGGTTCGCCACAAAAATCATGGAGCGTCCCCGGGGAAGGTGTTGTTTATTGGTGAATGTAACGGTATCGCCCAGTAAATAATAGGTACTTACCAGGAAAAAGTTCAGCACATCAACCGAACGTTTATGTGCCTGATAGCCGAATACGTTGAAGCAAAACCATTGTATGGGTTGGAAAATAACCAGCACCAATCCAAAAAAAATATAGTGGATGGGTGATAATAAAATGCCGAAGATTTTTCTCATAAAGAAGCAAAGTTATTAAAAAGTCTGGAAAGTCAGGGAGTTGGAAAAGCCCGAAAAGTTGGGGGAAAATGGTTATTTTAATTTTCCCTCCAATATCATTAATTGTACTTTAAGCACTGCTGCCACGGTCATCGAGTCGGTAATTTCACCATTACAAACCATTTGATAAACTTCGGCAAAGGTGACTTTTTTGACGACGAGCTGCTCCGTATCTTCGGGCTCTGCTTCGTGCTGTTCAAGGTTTCGGGCAAGGTAAATGATGCAATCCTCATCGGTCACGGAATTGGAGAGGTGCATACGCTGAAGTATACTCCAGCCGGTAGCTTTGAGGCCGGTTTCTTCCAGCAATTCGCGTTGTGCGGCAATTAGGGGCTCTGCCCCAATCTGACCTCCGCCCTCAGGCATTTCCCAGCTATATTTATTTAATGGGAACCGGTATTGACCTACCAGGTAAGTATTTAAATCCTCGTCCAGCGGCAGCACACCAATAGCCATGTTCTTGAAATGCACCTTTCCATAAATACCGGGATTACCCGATGGATTGATGACCTGGTATTCAGTTACATTGATCCAGGGGTTATCGTAGACGTCTTTTTGGGAAGTAATTTGCCAGGGGTTGTGTTCGGGGTTGTGCATGGGGTGAAGATAGGGATGGTAGAGTCAGGAATCAAGATAAAAACATCTTACATCACGTCATTGCGAGGAACGAAGCAATCTCTGCGTAGGATATTGGCGACAATGCATTGGCAGGCTATTAGTGCTACTATTATCGGGATGCGCTTTACTTACGTCAGTGGTAGTTACTTTTCTTTGCAGCCAAAGAAAGTAACCAAAAGAAACCTCGCGGCCACGTTCTGAACCTACGAATGGTTGTGAGTTAACTTAGGTCTATGCTTATCGGTTCAGCCCTGATGCCACATTAAGAAAGGTGTACTTTGGGCAGTGAGGCTATCGCCAAAAAGAATAATCGAATTTTGCTTCCAGTTGATGTACATGGTTAGAACCGTCAGCAGAAAGGCTTCGGCCAAAGCGGACAAAACCGTGGCCAAAAGCGTGGGGCTAAGGGCATAGGAAATTTTTGCATGCAGGGTAATGAAGCGATAGGTAGTCCGGCAAAAATATTCCAGCCCTCAAAGGTTTTGGGAGCTTGTGCGCAAGGGCCTGAAGCGACAAGAAGCCTTTCTGCTGACTTGATTTTTGGTTACTTTTTATCAAGAAAAAGTAACAGCCTCCGCGGCAACTGAGCGGCACAATGACTAAGTGGATTGAACCAAAGATACATGCGAAGGAATAATAAGTGACGATGTTTAGCGAGAATGCATTAGCGCCAATGTCCTTTGTAGAGATTGTTCGTTCTCGCATGAAGCGCAGAAGACAAATACGCCATTGTCTTGATTCTTACCTCTTGATTTCTTGACTCTATTCTAACTACCTTCCAAACGCCCAAATCAAAAACTTAGGCATGGCCTTGGACCAGGTTTCAGTGTTGTGCGCTCCACCGAACATTTCGATATATTGAACGTCGGCCGGGCGGGTGAAACCCTTGTTTTCGAGTTCTTTGATCAGGTCGATGGTATCGTCGATAGAATCGATGATGCCGTTTTTGTTGCGGTCGCTGGTTTCGTCTTTTGTGCCGGTTTGCAGCCAGATCCTGATGTTGGGTTTTACCGGGGTGCTGCGTACAATGCTGTGCATAATACGGTCGGCCTCGGTATAGCCTTTTGCAAGGTCTTTGCTTCTCCACCAAAACGAGCCGGAGAAAACGCCAACCTTATCGAACAGTTCCGGATTATTCCAGGTAATATCCAAAGCAGATAATCCGCCTAAAGAAAAACCTGCATAAGCTGTTGAATTGAACTTTTCGATGCCGGTCATTTTATTAATGGCGGGCAGCAATTCGGTTTTGATGAATTGGGTATATAAAGCGGCCTTTGATCCGCGTTTTTTGAAATCGGGTTTACCGGCGGTGCCGTACTCCTGCAGGCGCTCTTCGCCGGCGTGGATGGCTACCACCAATGTGGGCTTTATACGGTTGGTATTGGTAAGGTATTCGAGTGTTTCTCTGAGGAACAACGCTTCGATCTCCTGACCGTCATTCAGCAATAATAAATTAAGGGGTTCTGTTATTTCATCGTCTTCGGGCATCAGCAACGTAACGGTTACATCGCGTTTAAGCACCTCAGAGGGTATTGTTATATTATTTTCAGTGATAGTTATCTCCATCTCCTGCCAGCTCGCGTACATCTCTATGATAATTAATTAAGGGCGCAAAGATACATTTCCTGCGGCCTGTTTAGTTGAAAATTTGGCAATTTGACATTTGTACGATGAGGCGCCGGGGATAGTTTTTGATTTTCAAATTTTGTCGTGTTTCAAATTAATTCCCTAACTTACAATCACAAACAGAGATAAATATTGAAAGAGCAATATCACCGCTGGTACTCGCAGAACCTGGGGCTTAATGTAGAAATGCTGGTTTTTGGCGACCGGGGTTACCCGGTAATTCTTTTCCCTACTTCGCAGGGGCGCTATTACCAGAATAAAGATGAGGGATTGATTGACAGCGTGCGCTGGTTTGTTGACGAAGGTTTGGTGAAAATATATTGCCCCGACAGCTTCGACTGGTTAACATGGTATGACAAGGGCGTACATCCGCTTGATCGCGCCAAACGCTATAATTTTTATGATCAAATGCTTGCCGACGAGCTTGCGCCGTGGACCATGCACGAAACGGGCGTGAGCAAGGTGGCTACGGCGGGATGCAGTTTCGGCGGTTATCACGCACTCAATTTTGCGCTGAAACATCCGGATAAGGTGGGGAATGTATTCAGCATGAGCGGCGCTTTTGATATTAAACAATTTGTTGACGGCGCTTATAACGATGATGTATTTTATAACAATCCTCCGGATTTTTTACCGGGCAGCAATAACCCGGCGTTGTGGCACATGAACATTGTTCTTGGCGTGGCCGAACATGATATTTGCAGGGAGGATAATAACCGGATGTCAAACATTATGAGCCAAAAACATATTAACCATTGGCTGGATGTGCGTGGCGTTGGCAGTCACGACTGGCCGATGTGGAAAGCGATGTTTCCGCATTATTTGTCTACTATTCGTTAGTGATCAGCGCTGGAGATTAGAGGTTAGGAGAAATACGGATAAATTGATTTGATGAGTATCAGGTAATTCGAAATACAATAACATAATACAACAAACCCAATCTACTACCATGAAAAAAATCGGAATCTTATTTGGCCAGGAAAGATCGTTCCCGGAGGCATTTGTGGAGCGCATAAATCAGAAGGCTGAAAAAAATATAAGCGCCGAGTTTGTGCGCATTGATAAGGTGATGCAGGCCGAACCGCTGGATTATGCGGTGATCGTTGACCGCATTTCGCAGGATGTTCCGTTCTATCGCGCCACGCTGAAAAACGCGGCGATTTGCGGAACCGCCGTAATTAACAACCCCTTTTGGTGGAGCGCTGACGAGAAATTCTTCAATAATGCGCTGGCCGTAAAAATTGGCGTGCCGGTGCCGAAGACCGTAATTCTGCCATCAAAAGAATTACCCGACGACACCACCGAACAATCGTTCCGCAACCTTGCTTATCCGCTGGATTGGGAAGGAATTTTTAACTATGTGGGCTTTCCGGCGTACATGAAACCTTTCGACGGCGGCGGCTGGAAGGAGGTTTACCAGATCAATAACCTGGACGAGATGTGGGACAAATACGCCCGTACCAAACAATATGTGATGATGCTGCAGGAGGAGATTATTTTTGAAGACTATTTCCGCTGCTATTGCATTGGCGGCAAGCACGTGCGCATTATGCAGTACGAACCGCGCAATCCGCATCACCTGCGCTATGAGCATGGCAAGGCGCCTGCCGCTAAAAAGCTGCTGGAAACGGTGAAAAACTACGTCATCAAACTCAATAAATATTTAGGCTACGATTTTAATACCGTTGAGTTTGCGATCCGTAACGGCGTTCCTTATGCCATTGATTTCTGCAACCCCGCGCCGGATGCCGAGGTGACCAGCGTTGGTCAGGAGAATTTTGATTGGGTGGTAGAAACTGCTGCCGATTATGCCATAGAGCGTGCCAAAAAACAAAAAGACGATGCCGATAACCTGACCTGGGGCGAGTATGTAAAAACCAGCGCGGCAAAGGAACATTTGCTATCTTCAGAAAAGAAAGTAGAGAAGAAGGCTGAAAAAAAGGAAGCGACAACGAGCAAGATAGATCACCCGATTACGGATGAGGGAACGATCATATCGGGGCCGGTGAAAACGAGACGAAAACCGGCTGCGAAGAAATAGAATGCCCATTTTCCCGCTTGGCATTTCGACGAGGAACGAGGAGAAATCTTATACACCATGCATCCGGACGATGCATTGGCGGTAATGCAACAGCGTTAACGCCGCTTGTATAAGGTTTCTCGCTCGAAATGACAAAAAGGGAGTTTTTGAAAAGACCGACCAATAAAACCTAATTAAAATGAACGAATTCACCTTAGGTGTTGAAGAAGAATTTATGGTAATTGACCCTGTGAGCAGGGAGCTGAAATCGCATGAGCAAAAGATTGTTGAGAGTGCACAGAAGATTCACGAGGACCAGGTAAAGGCCGAAATGCACCAGGCCGTGGTGGAGGTGGGCACACACATTTGCCGCAACACCGATGAGGCGCGTAAGGAGGTGACCAAACTACGCGGTACCGTGGCACAGCTGGCCGGGGATATTGGCCTGCGCATCGGCGCTGCGGGAACTCACCCGTTTTCGCACTGGCAGCACCAGCTTATTACCGACCATCCGCGATATTTCGAGATTGTGGATGAGATGCAAGAGGCGGCACGCTCTAACCTGATCTTTGGGCTGCATGTGCACGTGGGTATCCAGTCGCGCGATTTGGCGGTGCATATTGCCAATCAGGTGCGGTATTTTTTGCCACATGTGTACGCACTATCGACCAACTCACCTTTTTGGGAAGGGCGTAATACGGGCTTTAAATCATTCCGGACTAAGGTTTTTGACAAGTTTCCGCGTACCGGCATTCCTGATTATTTTAATAGCATTGAGGAATACGACCGCTACATCAGGTTGTTGGTGAAAACCAATTGTATTGATAACGCCAAGAAGATCTGGTGGGATATCCGGGTGCATCCGTTCTTCGAAACCATCGAATTCCGCATTTGCGATTGCCCGATGCTGATTGATGAAACGATGGCCTTTACGGCGTTATTCCAGGCACTTTGTGCCAAGTTATATAAGTTAAGGCTTCAGAATATGTCGTTCATGACGTATAACCGGGCGCTCATTAACGAAAATAAATGGCGGGCGGCGCGGTATGGCATCGATGGAAAAATGATAGATTTCGGCAAGGAAATGGAGGTGAATACCCGCGCCCTGATATTGGAACTGCTGGATTTTGTAGATGATGTGGTGGATGACCTGGGTTGCCGCGAAGACCTGCAATACGTGCACAAGATTCTGGAGCATGGCACCGGCGCCGACAGGCAATTGGCGGTTTATCAGCAAAATAATAACTTTGCCGACGTGGTGGACTACATCACATCGCAAACGTTGAAAGGGATTTAATAATAATGATGACACAAGCAGAAAAGCCGGAAATTAGGGTTGCTATCCTTGACCTGTACAATGGTATAGCCAATGAGGGCATGCGCGGTTTCCGTGAAATTTTAGACAGATACAAGGCAAAACACGATTTAAATTTAAGCTACGAAGTTTTTGATGTGCGCAAAAAGGTGGAAGTGCCTGATGCGGACTTTGATATTTATATTTCCAGCGGCGGTCCTGGTGACCCGTTGGAAAGCGAGGGTACGGAGTGGGAGAAAAAATATTTTAATCTGATAGATAAACTGGAAGATCATAACCTATCGAACACCTCGCCGAAGAAATATGGCATTTTTGTTTGCCACTCCTTTCAACTGTTGTGCCGCAAGTATGGTTTAGGTCATATCGGGCTGCGTAAATCGCCCTCATTTGGGGTGCTACCGATAAATAAGACCGAAGCCGGTATAAACGAACTGATATTCGAAAACATGGCCGATCCGTTTTATTCGGTAGATTCAAGGCTGTGGCAGGTGATCAATCCTGATGAAAAACGTTTTGCCGATCTGGGTATGCAATTGGTGGCTATTGAAAAAGAGCGCCCGCATATTGATTTGCCGCGGGCTATGATGGCCATCCGTTTCAGCGAATATTTTTTCTCTACGCAATTTCATCCGGAAGCGGATGCTAAAGGTGTAAAATCGCTGTTATTGAAAGAAGAGAAAAAGAACGAAGTGGTGAATGAGCATGGTATTGATAAATACAATGAAATGCTGGAGCGTTTGGACGATCCGGATAAAATTACGCATACACAGAACACCATGATCCCTAACTTTTTGGATCAGGCGGTGCTGAGTTTGCAAGAGGCGTAGGGTTGTTTCTGCTCCACGCGTCATTGCGGGGAACGAAGCAATCTCTGAGCTTTACAATGACGAAAATGCTTTTAATTCCCCTCCTGGGAGGGTACGCGTTGGGACGTGTAGCAGCGAGGTGGGTTTCGCCGCAGGGCATTAACGCCAATGCATTTGCGGAATGTCCTGTGCAGAGATTGCTTCGTTCCTCGCAATGACGCGCGGGGTAAAGCGGTATAATTATTGCCCTTTTTAAATTCTGTTGATTAAATGCTGGATCAGATAGAAAAAGATTTACAAGCCGCTATTTCAAGAGCAGAATATTGCTCTAAACTTCCGTCAATTAACAGAACAGTGGATTTCGAAGACCTTTGGAAACCCACAATATCGTAATTACGGAACTTCATAAAGAGGATAATGACTTTTTCAAAAGTCTTGTCCCGCTGACTTTTCAAAGCCCAGAACAATGAAACGTTTCATGAAAGAGCAATACTATGGTCAATTCTTTGGTGAACAAGCATTACCTGTATTGGAATCACTAAGAAAAGGCGAGCAGTTAATAAATGAATACAAAAGCAAATAGTTGTAGAAACCTCTTTATTATCTACCTACCCATATGAACTCATCCGCCAGAAAAACATTCAACGAAAACTTTACTGAGGAAAAACACCAGGCCTTCTTAAAGAAGTTATGGGGCGATATACCGGAGCCTGCCCCCTTTCGCGTGGCGGAGACGCCGGTGTTTTTAACCGATGATTTTCGCGATAAATTAATCGCAGCCGGGAATGATATTATTGAAACTATTCTTCAACCCAATTTTAAAGAAATTACCGAGCGTGCTATCCCGGAAAAGTGGCGGGTGGCAAATGAGAACGATCATCCGCATTTTATTGCGTTGGATTTTGGGGTTTGCAGGGATACTGATGGTAACATCGTCCCTAAGCTGATTGAATTGCAGGGGTTTCCTTCATTGTTTGGGTTCCAGGTTAAGCTGGGCGACACTTACCGGGAAATGTTCGGGATTGATGATAGCGAGTCGATATTTTTCAGTGGATTGGATAAGGCGCAGTATATCGATCTGCTGAAAAAAACCATCATCGGCAATCATCAGTCCGAAGAGGTGGTGCTAATGGACGTCGATGCGCATCACCAGAAAACCTATATCGATTTTTATTATACGCAACAGATGATCGGTACGCCGATTGTTGCGCTGGAAGAACTGATCAAGGAAGGTGATCAGCTCTTCTATGAAAGAGACGGCAAAAAAAACCGCATCAAACGCATTTATAACCGCCTGATATTTGATGAGATAGAGAACAATGCGGCGCTTTTAAACAAAGTGGTTGATGTGCGCCAGCCGCTGGATGTAGAGTGGATCACACATCCCAACTGGTTCTATCGCGTAAGCAAATTTACCATGCCGTTTTTAAAGGGCGAGTATATCCCCAAAACGCAATTTCTGCATGAGGTTAAGGAAATCCCTGCCGATTTGCAGCATTACGTTTTGAAGCCGCTGTTCTCGTTTGCCGGTCAGGGAGTAATTATTGACGTACAGGAAAGCGATATCAAAGCAATCGAAGATCGGGAGAACTGGATCTTGCAGGAGAAGGTAAATTATGAACCAGTTGTACAAGCTCCGGATGGCGGGGTAAAATTGGAGATCAGATTGTTGTATTTGTGGCCGGATGGGGATGAACGGCCAACGTTAGCAATTAATCTTTGCAGGTTGAGTCGCGGGAAAATGATCGGGGTGCGATATAATCAAGATTTTGATTGGGTTGGCGGGACGGTGGGGTTTTCGAAGAGCCAAGAATCAAGAGCCAAGAACCAAGATTAAAAAAGGAGGAGCAAGAAGCAAGACTGGAGAAAAATCGCTGTTATTATGACGCTGCCTTGATTCTTGCCTCTTGATTCTTGACTCTATTTTCCGCTTTCCGAAGCTGTCTTGACTCTTGATTTCTTGATTCTTGACTCTATTTTCCGCTTTCCGAAGCTGTCTTGATTCTTGCCTCTTGACTTCTTGCGTCTCAAATAAACCTTTTGACAATTCCATTGTCTCTATTAAATAGAAATTGTATTAAATTTGTGACGTGAATATCCAGGTAATTATAATAGCGATACTTTTTGCAGCGGCAGTGTTTTATGTGGGCAGGCTTGTTTATAAAAATCTGTTCACCAAAAAAGGCTGCGGCACCAATTGCAAATGCGGCGTTGATTTTTCGGCTATAGATGTCGCGAAGTCAACCAAAACCAAATAACCGATTATATACCTTATAAGCGCACAGTACTTATTAAAGAATTTTAATGGCCGATAAACAGGTTTTTCAAACTGATACCCCGAGCAGATGGATCCGTTTTAAGTGGCTTAGCCGCGCGCTCATCATCATACTAATTGCCAGCGTTGTAGCTGCTGCAATTACCGTAACTTCCAAGCAGTATCCAAGCTTACCTAATTTAAACCCAGCCCCAAAAAAGCTGACCAAAGAGGAATTGGAGCTTTTAAAAAGGTCGAAGAAGTTTAAAGATTTCAAGATCGACAAAAAACAGATTGAAAAACTGGCTGCTGCGCGTCGTTTGCACCAATTAAAGCGCCCGAATAACAAGGACCGCATCAATGCGGCTTTTTACCGCCCCTGGGAGGCGCAGGCTTATACGTCGCTTGCCGATAATTTCCCCAAGCTGGATATGGTGGTAAGCGAAGGCTTTTTTATTAAGCCCGGTCGTGATACCATTGTGGCTAACGTGGATACCGGCCTTATCAACCTCAATAAAAAATACAAGAAGCCGGTACTGATCTCGCTTTCAAACTACGTGAACGAGAGCAATACCAAGGGCGGGTATGACGCGGTGGACGTTGAGCGCATTATTAAGAATAAGGCGCTGCGCGTGGCATTCATCAACAATATCGCCGCGCAGCTTACCCGGTTCAAATTTCAGGGGGTGAACCTTGATTTTGACGAGATAAAAGACCGCAACAGCAAAAATTATATCGCGTTTGAGAACGATCTGTATGCAATACTGCATCCACAGGGGTTCCTGGTTACGCAGAACGTAATACCTGATGATGAACAGTTTAACATTAGGCGTCTTGCCGGGGTGAATGATTATCTTTTTGTGATGGCCATTGACCAGCACAACGAGAGCAGTAACGCGGGCGATCTATCTAACCAGCATTGGGTGGAGAAAATATTGGATGAGGTTTGCACCATGATACCAAGCGAGAAGGTGATCTTAACGGTTGCCGGCGGCGCGGTGGATTGGCCGGAGAGCAGTGTGGGCAAGTCGATTGGCTATCCGCAAGCCATCAGTATTGCGCAGGAGAATAAGAGTAAGATCACGTTCGACCCGATGTCGGCGAATTTGCATTATACCTATTTTGACGATGACAGCCTGGAGCATACCGTTTACTTTACCGACGCAGCCACCAATTTCAACGTTATCCGCATGGCCGACGATTGGGCGACAGGCGGCGTTGCACTTTGGCGTTTAGGCTCGGAAGACCCAAGGTTATGGACCTTCTTCCCGAAAAACCTTTCGATAGATTCGCTTAAAAAGACCGGTATCGATGTAAAAAGGCTGACCTCGGTTGGTTTGAACAACAAAATCAATTACGATGGCGACGGCGAGGTGCTCGACCTGATCACTACCCCTACTACCGGCCACATTGATGTAAAGATGGATACCACAAACTTTGTGATAACCAACCAGAATTACATTAAGCTGCCTACCAAGTACGTGATCAAAAAATACGGATACGCGCCGGGCAAGATAGTTTTAACATTTGACGACGGCCCGGACCCGGATTATACGCCGCGTATTTTGGATATATTGAAGCGGGAGAAAGTTCCGGCAGCGTTCTTCGTGGTGGGATCGATGGCGGAAAAGAACGTATCGATATTGCGGAGAGAGTATGAAGAAGGCTACGAAATTGGTAACCACACCTTCTTCCACCCGGATATTTCAACGGTAAGTATCCAGCGTGTAAACCTTGAATTGAATGCAACCCGTAAGCTGATAGAATCGGTTACCGGGCGCAGTACTATTCTTTTCAGGCCGCCATTCAATGCCGATGCCGAGCCGCAAACACTGGCCGAGGTGATCCCGGTAGCGGAAAGTCGCAAGCAAAGCTATATCAACATAGGCGAATCGATTGACCCGTGGGACTGGCAGCCGGGCGTAACCGCCGACAGTATTATCGCACGCACCATCAGGCAAAAAGATGCAGGTTCGATGCTGCTACTGCACGATGCCGGCGGCGATACCCGCGAGGAAACCATCAAGGCACTGCCCGAAATTATCCATTTCTTTAAAAGTCATGGTTACAAGTTCACCACTATTGCCGACGTGCTGGGCAAAACTAAAGACGACCTGATGCCGCCGATCAAAGACGATGCTAACTCGGGAGTACTGGGTTCGTTATATAACCTGCTCATCCAGTTCTATTTTTACGGCAACTGGTTCCTGTTGTATTTGTTTTTATCAGCTATATTCCTGGCTGTTGGGCGGGTAATATTGATAGGTATACTGGCCATCCGTCAATTTGGTGAGAACAAAAAAGTAAACCGCCAGGTAGTTGATCGTTCTACGCTTCCGCCGGTAAGCATTATTGTGCCGGGTTATAACGAAGAAGTTACCGCCATCAAGACTATCCAAAGTTTGCTAAAAACGGAGTACGATATTTTTGAGATCATATTTGTTGACGATGGATCGAAAGATAAGACTTTCGAGCTGGTGAATAATGCTTATGGTAACCATCCGCAGGTTAAAGTGTTGACCAAACCTAACGGTGGCAAGGCATCGGCGCTCAACTTCGGCATCAGCCATGCGCAGTATGAATTTGTGGTTTGTATCGATGCAGATACCCAATTACAGCCGGATGCCATTTATCACCTGATGACCTATTTCACTGATGACGAGATTGGCGCGGTTGCCGGAACGGTAAAGGTGGGGAATGAAACCAACATCATCACCCGCTGGCAGTCGATTGAATATATTACTGCGCAAAACATGGACCGTCGCGCGTTCGACCTGATCAATAGTATTACAGTAGTGCCGGGTGCGATAGGGGCATTCCGGAAGTCGGCCATTTACAAGGCCGGCGGCTTTACTTATGATACCCTTGCCGAAGATTGCGACCTTACGATGCGCATCTTAAAACAAGGTTATATCGTTAAAAATTGTGCTGAAGCGGTAGCTTATACTGAAGCTCCTGAAAGTTTGAACGGCTTGCTTAAACAGCGTTTCCGCTGGAGTTTCGGTGTGATCCAAAGCTTCTGGAAGAATAAGGACGCGCTGTTTAATAAGAAATATAAGTTTTTCGGGATGCTGGGCATGCCTAATATCCTGCTGTTCCAGATTATCCTGCCCTTGTTCTCGCCGCTGGCCGATCTGATGATGATCTTCGGTCTCTTCAGCGACAAGCCGGGTAAGATCATTATCTTCTACGTGCTTTTCGTGGTGATAGACCTGATTGTGGCTGTGATTGCCTTCTGGATGCAGAAAGAGGACTATAAAAAGCTGGTGTACATTATCCCGCAACGTTTTGTATGGCGTCAGCTGATGTATTACGTACTGTTCAAATCTATCCGCAAAGCGCTGAAAGGCGAGTTAAGCGGATGGGGCGCACTGAAACGTACCGGTAATGTGATTATTAAGAAAAGCGAACCGGCGGAGAGTTAGTGGGCAGTTTTGAGTGGGCAGTTGGCAGTGGGGTTATTGTAAGCGTGGACGTTTGAACGGGCGGTATAGGCGGCATTGGCGTAACACATCCCTGCCGCTCTCAAGAGGGAATCACACGGGGTGCCGGCTTTTGAGAGCAATTGGTCGATGTTTTTAATTCCCCTCCTGGGAGGGGGGGCGTTAGAATGTGTGGTGGCGGGGTGGGTTCGCCGCGGGACATTGGCGCTGATGCATTGGCGGTAATGTCGCTTTGTGAGGCCCGCCCGCATGCTTCGAGAGCCTCAGCATGACACCCGGTTTAAGAGTAAACGTGGTCGCTTGAACGGGCGGCTTTTATAAAATCAGCGAAATCAAAATAATCATCTAAAATCAACGGTTTACTGACTTCTCTATCAAACACACCGCATAAGCAACTACACCTTCTTCTCGTCCTATAAATCCTAATTGTTCGTTGGTGGTGGCTTTGATGGAAATATCATCTGCGTCAATACCGGCGGCCTGAGCGATGTTGGCCTGCATGGCAGGGATATGCGGGTTGATCTTCGGGGCTTCGAGGCAAACCATTGCATCGATGTTGCTGATCTCCCAGCCCTTTTCGCGCAGCAAAACCATTACATGCTGTAACAGTACCAGGCTGCTGATGCCCCGCCAGCGTTCGTCTTTATTAGAAAAATGATAACCGATATCGCGCAGATTGGCCGCACCTAACAGTGCATCGCAAATGGCGTGGAGCATTACATCGGCATCGGAATGGCCAAATGCGCCTGCATGATGTTCCAGATTTACACCGCCTAAAACAAATGGATGACCTTCCCTCATCTGGTGAACATCAAACCCAAAACCTACCTTAATCTTAGCCATTAGTGCTTGCGTGAATTTTTATCGCCGCCAAAACTGGCCGACAGGGTAAACCGTAGCGTATTAGCCAGCGGACTATTCTGCTGAGCGGCGGCAATGTACGAGAAATCGAAGGTGAAGTCGCTGTATTTTAACCCTATACCAGCGGTGAGGTAACCGGCGCCGCCTTTGCTTTGGCTCAGGTAATAATAACCGGCGCGCACGGCAAATAGCTGGTTATACCAGTATTCGAAGCCCGGTGATACCGAGATCTCTTTAATTTCTTCGCTGAAACCTCCGGGAGCATCAGAAAATGAACCGAAGATGCTGGAAGGAACCGATTTATTATCGTCTTTACCTTTAATGATATTTCCATCAGCATCTCTTATGGGCGGTGTTGGCACCAGCAGTTTATTGAAATCAATGGTAAAGGTTACCTGGTTGTAATCGTCGAGGTTAATGGTGTTGGCTGCGCCGATCTTTAAGTTTGCCGGCAGGTAATATTTCGGCCCGGCATCGCTATAACTTACTTTGTTGCCGATGTTTGAAATATTGGTGCCGAAGGCAAAAGTGGCATCGTTGCCAAACTCCTGAAAATGACTGTTGTAATATAACGACACACCTGCCGCTATGGCGTTACCTGCCTTAGCCTGCTGATTGTTGTTGGTGGCGAACGATGCATTAGATAAGCTTGAATGGATATAACCGGCGGTTAACCCCAATGAGAACGACTCGCCGAACTTACGCGCAAACGAGGCGTTGATGGCAAATTCATTAGGGGTATAAGTTCCCTGGTTGTTTTGACCTTCATCGGTAAGCTGGATAGATCCATAGTTAAAATAACGGAGCGATGCGCCGATGGTATTGCGGTCGTCTACCTTATGTGCATAACTTAAATAGGATAAACTGATATCGGGAACCAGCTGACGCAGCCACGGGCTGTACGACAGCGACACGTTATCATCACTTTCCAGATAGGCCAGTTTGGCCGGATTCCAGTAGTTGGCGTTAACATCGGGAGTTATAGCAACCCCGGCTTCACCCATAGCTCCGGAGCGTGAATCGGGGGTTATGTTTAAAAAAGGCACTGCCGTGGGCAAGGCAGTTGAGTAATTTGACCCGTTACTGCTTGTTTGCGCCATTGCAAAGACGGGGAGTAAAACCGAGGTGCAAACAAAGAGGGCCCTGCTGTATAAAAACTTCATTTGTGAAATTTACTCTTACTTTTAAAGTAATAAATATATGCTAATTGGTGTCTATTACGTACAAGCAGGCAAATAAGTTTTCCACCAAAAACTTTAAGTAAAACGCAACACCCGCCAAATACTTTTCGTTAAAAGGGATACAAAGTTTAATTTTTCTTTAAAGATCGGGGTTAATAAATTAGCATTTTAGGCAAAATGTACTAAATTTACCCTGTAAATTAACTGTAAAAACATGAAAGTACTTTTTACTAAGACTGCAATGGTGTTGTTGGGCGCGGGAGTGATTTTGAGCAGCTGCAGTAAACGCCAGCAATCTGACAAGACCGGAATGGCTTATAACGACAAGAATAACGGTGGTTATGAGCGTTTCAGGCAAACACACCCATCGCCGGGACCGGGCCTTATCCCCATTGAAGGCGGTACTTTCGTAGTAGGCGGCAGCGCCGATCAGGATGTTACTTATGATTATAACAATATTAAACGCCGTGTAACTATCCCTTCATTTTACATGGACGAAACTGAAGTTTCGAACCAGGACTGGCTGGATTACCTGCACTGGATAAATATTACCTTTCCTGATGACCGCGAATTGTACTATAACGCTATTCCCGATACATTGGTTTGGCGTAAACCTTTATCGTACAATGAGCCTTATGTTGATAACTATCTAAGGCACCCCGCCTTTCAGGACTACCCGGTGGTAGGTGTAAGCTGGGACCAGGTACAGGATTACTGCCAGTGGAGAACCGACCGCACCAACGAGAACATTTTGCGTGAGCGTGGTAACATGGTAGCATGGAAAGATATGAACGGCAATGCAAAAGGCAAAAATGCTGCTCCTGCTCCGGCATCAAAAGAACCTTTTAATACTGATATTTATTTGAATGGACAGATCAGGGGCGCCGGCATTGACGGTAAAAAAATGCTTCCCGATCTGAGCCCTAATGCAAAGCCATCTGCAGGTGCTAACGGCAAAGGCGGCGGCAAAGCTGTAAGGCCGGTGCGTATGGAAGACGGTATTTTGAAACAAGGTTATCGTTTACCATCAGAAGCGGAATGGGAATATGCCGCTTTAGCGCTGATAGGTAACACTCAATTTGAAAACATCGACGACAATAAAGTTTATCCATGGAATGGCCTGGGCGTACGTTCATCTAAAAAAGCTACCCGTGGTTTAATACTCGCCAACTTTAAACGTGGGTTGGGTGATAACGCCGGTGTTGGTGGCTACCTGAACGATAAGGCCGACATTACAGCGCCGGTGCGTTCAAACCAACCTAACGACTTCGGTTTATACAACATGGCCGGTAACGTAAACGAATGGGTGCAGGATACTTACCGTCAAACCTCATTTGAAGAGTTTGAAGACTTTAATCCTTTCCGCGGTAATGAGTTTACCAACAAAAGGTTAGCCGACGCCACCAAAGGGCTTTATGCTAAAGACAAGTATGGCAGGCCAATTAAAGATCCGGCAAAATCGAACAAAAAACTGAAATACAGCGAACTTGTTGCCATGCAGCAGGCACAATCGGCAGCTACCGATGCTAATGGTGCACAGGCTGCTCCGGCCGCTACAGCACCAGCCAACGGTGTTGCGCCAAACAATGGCGCCGGCCCGGTTACGGCATCTGCTGCAACAGGCAAGAGCGACCTGTTAGGCAAAGCCTACAGCCCTGATGCCCGCGGTTACAATGATACGGTTAACACTACCTTATACGGCAGGACCACCCTGGTTAACGACCACTCTAAAGTATATAAAGGCGGTTCGTGGAATGATATGGCCTTCTGGCTAAACCCGGCAACCCGTCGTTTTATGGACGAGGAAGAATCGAGCGCCGAAGTTGGTTTCCGTTGCGCAATGACGCTGGTTGGTGCACCTGAAATTCACCCTGAAGGCAAACCGCACTTCAGCGTTAAAAAATCGAAACCTTACAAGGCCTCGAGATAACAACAAGAACTTAAACTATAAAAAAAATGCGCTTCGAAAACGGAGCGCATTTTTTATTTGCCTGAACCTGAATTTAAGAATGAGCAGATTGCAATTTTCTCTCCAAATGCTAAAAATCCTTAAATTCTGATCCAAATATTTGTTAAAACATCAGCAGTATCTGCCCTTTTTCTACCTTATCGCCGGGTTTAATTTTTACGGTTTTGACCACTACATCCGCAGGGGCTTTGATAATGTTTTCCATTTTCATGGCTTCGAGCACGAAGAGGTTATCACCTTTTTTAACTTCTGCACCTTCCGATACAAATACCTTTAACACCAAACCGGGCATAGGCGCTTTGACCTCGCTTACCTTAGCTGAATTGAGGCTGCTGAGGCCGAGTTTATCCAGCAGTATATCGAATTGGTCTTTAGCCGTAACGGTGTAAATATTGTTGTTCACCTTTATTTCGGCGGTTTTTTCTGCGGCGTTAAAGCTCACTACCTCTACATTGTACGATTGCAGGTTGCTGATAATGTGGTAGGCCTGCGCATTCAGCTGACTGATATCGGCTGAAGTTTTTTCGCCGTTCACAGTCAGTGCATCGCCATTCCGGTTTATATCATAATTGTATTTGTCGTTTACTTTAAGTTGATACATCAGCGTTATTGTGTAAGTACGTATTGAATCATGTTTGCGCCCATTTTGAGGGCTTTGATACGGTTTTCCTGGGTGTCATTGGCATAAGTGCCATAGTCTTCCCAGCCGTTGCCTAAATCGCATTCGTAGGTGTAAAAGCATACAAGGCGACCTTTATAGATTAGCCCAAAACCTTGCGGACGTTTACCATCATGCTCGTGAATCTTAGGCAAGCCGTTAGGAAAGGGAAATTTCTGGTGATAGATGGGATGATTTAAGGGTAGTTCAACGAAATCAAGTTCGGGGAACACCTTTTTCATTTCACGGCGGGCGAACTGGTCAAGGCCGTAATTATCGTCGATATGGAGGAACCCGCCACCCGTGAGGTATTTACGCAGGTTGCGCACGTCCTGATCGGAAAAGATCACGTTACCATGGCCGGTCATAAACACGAACGGATAATTGAAGATCTCAGCGCTGCCAGCCTCTACTACTTCATCTTCCTGCTGGAAATTAGTTTTCAGATTATCGTTGCAGAATTTTATAAGATTGGGAAGGGCCGTGCGGTCGCCATACCAATCGCCGCCGCCATTGTATTTTAGCTTCGCCATTTTATAGGTTGGCGGAGTGAAGCTGCTGAGGGTGAGCAGGAGGATGGTGGTGAGGATATATGCGACTTTATTCATTCTACTATAGCAACACTTTTCGTTTCTAATCATTCATTTTTTTGAACGCGCCGAAGGTGTCACACTGAGGCTCTCGAAGTGCGACGTGCGCAAAGGCCAATGCCCGCATGCTAAGCATGGCATACAGGCCACTACGCTCATGCTTCGAGAGCCTCAGCATGACACCCGTTTTTAACATCACAACCTATCTATTCAAAAAATTCACTTCAAAACAGGCTTCAAGGGCGGCTGTTTCGGTACGTAAACGGCTTTCGCCTAAAGTTATGGGTTTAAAATTGTTTTTTAAAGCTTCTTCAATTTCTGCCGGGGCAAAATCGCCTTCGGGCCCTATTAATATCAGATATTTTCCGTTTGGTTGCAGGTCATTGCCAAGGTTGAGTTTTTCACCCGGCTCGCAATGGGCAATGTATTTTTGTCCGTCGAACGGTTGTAAAAGCAATTTGTTTAAACTTGCCGGCTCATTTAAAACGGGGTGATAAGCCTTGAGCGATTGTTTAATGGCCGAGGTAATGATCTTGTTCAATCGCTCGGTCTTTGCCTCCTTGCGTTCGGAACGCTGACAGATAATGAGCGAGATCTCATCGATACCAATCTCCGTGGCCTTCTCTAAAAACCATTCCGTGCGCTCTATGTTTTTTGTGGGCGCAATGGCAATGTGCAAATAATGGTTGCGCTTATTAAACGCCTGCACCGCAGAGTTTATTTGAAGGATGGTTCTTTTTGGATGGGGATCAAGAATGCTGGCAGTATAGAGTCCTCCCCTGCCGTCGATCAGTTGCACCTCTTCGCCTTTTTCGAGCCGCATAACGCGAATGGCATGTTTGCTTTCCTCTTCGTTCAGGAAGTACTGCGTGTGCGTGGGGTCGATGTCAGGAGTATAGAAAAGATGCATTTTTTTGAGGCCGAAAACTGAAAGACCAATGCGTAAAGCTAAGAAAAGGGAGCGAGAGGTGAAAGGAGGAAAGGCGAAAGCTGAAAGGTATTGGCACGAGATTAAGATTGCTTTGTTCATGGCCCCATCGGGGCCAAAGATTAGTAGAAAATCGCCAATCTCTTTTTCCGCTCCATCAGGTGCGGCAACCGGAGGCTCAGACGACGGCGGGCTATGTTGCGTACCTACGGCACGAATTATTGGGGGTGGCGTCTTTCTACCAATATGTTGCCCCTAATGGGGCAAAAATGCGAAGTGGATTGAAGGGGTGATATATTCGCGAAATAGTGCGCGGGTTTGGCTAAAGCCATTCTTAACTGTTTGTTTGTTACCCGTTGGCTAAAGCCAACGGCAATGAGAAAAATATAGATTTATGCCGGGGCTACACTTTAGATACTATTTGATAAAAGATTTTTTCATCTCTTATTCCGTTGGCTAAAGCCAACGGAATAAGAGATGAAAAACAAATGGCTTTAGCCAAAATAACCGGGCATTTTTTGACCAAAGCCATTTCCGTTGTTTATTGGCCGTCGACCGAAACTATCAATGCAAATCTACCGTATCTTCTTCGCTGATCAGTAACTCCAGCTTTACGGATTCAATGTTCTGATCTGATTTTTTGAGGACGGTAATGTTGTAGCCGTTTGCTTCTTTTTGTTCGCCTACATCGGGAATTTTGCCAAAAATATCGCCAAGCCAGCCTGATACGGTGTCGAAATCGCCGTCTTCGGGAAGGTCATGCGGCAGGTGGCCGTTAACGTCGTATATCGGGGCAAGGGCGTTGACAATGAATTCGCGATCGTTTACTACTTCTACGATAGGCTTTTCTTCGTCGTATTCATCCTGGATCTCGCCAACTAATTCTTCTACAATGTCTTCCAATGTTACCATGCCGGCGGTGCCGCCAAACTCGTCAGACACGATGGCTATCTGGATACGCTTTTGCTGTAGCTCGGCCATCAAGTCGTTGATCTTTTTGGTTTCGGGAACGAAGTATGGTTTGCGGATAATATCTTTCAACTGGAAATCTTCGTTTCGGGCCAGCAGGGGCAGGATATCTTTGGCATGCACTATCCCCACGATCTTATCGATCACGTCGTCGTAAACCGGCATGCGGGAATAGCCCTCAGTAATGATCATTTGCACCAGTTCGTCTTTTGGCGTGGCGATATCAACGCCCGAGATTTTGGTACGGGGAACCATTATATTTTTTACCACGCGCTCGTTAAAATCGAAAACATTCTGGATCAGTTCGTGCTCGGTTGAATCGAGCGCGCCGGTTTCTTTGCCCTGGTCTAACAGGTATTGTAATTCTTCGGAACTGTGGTGCGATTCACCTTCTACCTGGTTGATGCCGAACGCCCTCAATATCAGCGTAGCAAAATAGTTCAGCACCGTTATAAGCGGCTTGAACATAATATAGAACACCCGCAGCGGCGCTGATACCGCAAGCGCAGTACGCATTGACCGTTGAATGGCTATATTCTTAGGAGCGAGCTCGCCGAAGATGATACTGATAAAAGTGATGAAAATAAACGCCAGTACGTGGCCAATAGTGATAATTACAGGCGATGTTATGGCCATACCGAATATTACGAAAATGCGCAGCACAACATCGGTAAACACCCCCTCGCCTATTACACCCAACGCCAGCGATGCAATGGTAATGCCCAGTTGGGTTGCCGCCAGGTAATCGTCAAGGTTACCCATAATGTTGCGGGTAAGCTTGGCAATGCGGCTGCCCGATTTTACCTTCAGCTCTATCTGTGATCCCCGAACGCGGACCATAGCAAACTCAGCGGCCACAAAAAAGCCGTTAAGTAACACCAATAACAAGGTCAGGAAGATTGATAAACCGTTTATCTCATGCTCGGGGCCCATATATTAATTATTGATACACAGGAAAAGTTGACTTATACAATTCCATACTTTCAAGGATCACTTTGTGGGCATAACGTACCCCCAGCAAATGCTCGATGGTTACGTTTTTGCCTTCCAGTTTTTTGTAGTCTTTAAAGAATCTTACGATCTCGGTCATGGCATGCGGCGGAAGTTCGCCGAGGTCGTTAATGTAATTTACCGACATATCGTTCTTAGCCACGGCAATGATCTTGTCGTCCTGTTCGCCGTTATCCACCATGTGCATTACGCCTACTACCTTGGCCTCGATGATAGACATCGGGAAAACGTCTATAGAACAAAGCACCAAAATGTCGAGCGGATCTTTATCGTCGCAATAGGTTTGCGGGATAAAGCCATAATTTGCCGGATACATTACTGACGAAAACAACACACGATCGAGCTTTAACAGGCCCGATTCCTTATCAATTTCATATTTGGCCTTAGAGCCTTTTGGAATTTCAATTATCGCGTTAACAATTGCAGGGGTATTATCTCCAGGCGATACCTGGTGCCATGGATGCTGTGTACTCATTTACTTTTATTTTAACTCTTTAACACTTTTTTTGCTGCCCAGTTGCCGTATGAAGGCAATAACCAGCGGAACTGATGTTAAAATGATGAGCCCGAGAACAACGTACTGCATATAGTCCTTTATCTGCGGATATCTCCGTCCGAGGAAATAACCGGCTAAGGTGAAAATGTTTACCCAGGCAAAGCAGCCGATAAAGTTGTAGATGGTGAATTTTCTCAGGTCAACTTTAACAACACCTGCAAAGATAGGTGCAAAAGTTCTAATTATTGGGAAAAATCTGCCTAAAACCAGCGCCATACCGCCGTATTTTGTGTAAAAATCTTCGGCAAGCTGTACATAGTGCTGCTTAAAGAACAGGGAATTGTTCTTTTTGAAGAGTTTCGGCCCCGTTCGGTAACCAAACCAGTAACCTGTGTAATTCCCCAAAATGCCCGCCGCCATGAGTGAAAGTACAAGGGTGTAGATAGGCACATCGAGCTTGCCACTTGAACACAGAATACCGGAAAGAAACAGAAGATAATCGCCGGGGAGGAAGAAACCAAAGAACAAACCAGTCTCCGCAAAAACAACGATCAGCAAAAAGTAGAACCCTAAGCCGATGATGAATTTGGCATCAGTGAGATGGTGAAAATGTTCCCAAAAGTTGTCCATTAACTATCAGGGTAAAGCTACAAATATTAAATGAAATTGTAATAGATGTGTTACGAAGGAAAAAGTCAAAATTAAAAAGTAAAAATTAAAAAGGGGGGATGTCGCGCGGCGAAGACTCACCCAGCCATTGCATCGCCCGGCCATCCTATTTGCCACAGCGTTTTTTGTAGAAACGCAATACTTTGTGTTTCTTTTGGATTTGATTGCAAAACAGGGTTAAGCAAGGCCGCTTGAATGGGCGACGGTACAAAGACACAAAGTATTATGTCTCTACAGAAAAAAATCCCCCTTTCTGTTTGGAAAGAGGGATTCAAAATATGTGGTTATAAGTTATTTCTTACAAAAACTTCGCAATCAGATCGGGATATACACCGATTACTATGGTTGCGATGGCTGAAAAGCCGAGTACCAGTTTATAATAAACAGGAACCACAAGCTCTGTACGCTCCGCATCGCGGAAGTACATGGCTACAATTACGCGGAAGTAATAGAATATGCTGATAATAGCGTTCACTACCGCCAGTATAACCAGCCAAACCTGGTATTGCCTTAACGCCGTTGAGAACATAAAGAACTTACCGATAAAGCCAGCCGTTAGCGGGATACCTGCCAGTGATAACATGGCTATAGTGACTACCAGCGCCAGGAAAGGATTCTTTTTACCGAGGCCATTGAAACTTTCAAAGTTGTCGCTGCCCGACTGTTGCTGTACCAATATTAATGCGCCGAAGGCGATGATAGAGGCAATTGAATAAGCAGTTGCATAGGTAAGTACGGCATTGCCTGAACTTGCGCCCAGTGCTACGATGGCGAACAGCAGGTAGCCTGCGTGCGAAATACTTGAGAAGGCCAGCATCCTTTTAAAGCTGTGCTGATACAGTGCCGTAATGTTTCCGATAAAGAGGGTTACGACGGTAATGACCAGCAATACCGGCACCCAAAAATCTGACAGGGGCTGGAAGCATGCCGAGAACAGGCGCAGAAATGCTGCGAAGCCTGCTGTTTTTACTACTGTTGACATGAAGGCAGTAATGAGGGTTGGCGAACCTTCGTACACATCCGGCGTCCAGAAATGAAAGGGGGCGGCACCCACCTTGAAGCAAAGCCCTACAATGATAAGCAATACACCGGTGTAGAACATCGGCGTGATATCTTTTGCATGCGGATGATCGAGCACCCAGTTGCGGATGGCTTCAAGGCTGAATGAGCCTGTTGAGCCGTAGATGAGCGCTACACCAAACAGTAAGAAGCCGGTTGAGAACGCACCCATCAGGAAGTATTTCAGGGCCGCTTCGTTCGAGGCAAAATCGCTCTTTTTGATACCTGCCAGGATATATAAGCTCACCGACATGATCTCGATGCCGATAAACAGCATAGTGAGGTTATAGAACGAAACCATTACAATGATACCCGCCAGCGAGAACAGGATAATGGCATAATACTCTGCAATGTGCGAGCTTATCTTTTCGAAATATCCGCGTGAAAGGAAAATAATAAGGATGGTTGAAACAATGGTGATGCCCGAAAATGCGATAGAGAAGTTATCGAACAACATCATTCCGCTGTAAATAGGCACGGCATTGCTGTTCCATTGTGCAATAGCGAAACCCAAAGCTGCCAGCAAACCAATAATTGTAACCGGTAACAACGCTTTTTGCGCCTTGTATAAACCAAGGTACAAAAGCAAGAGAGGTACAACCGATATGATAATTAACGTATTCATCTATTTTATTTGCGGAAATTTAAGGTACACTACTTGGAACAGGTGATTTACCGCTGCCTCGGAAATGTGAAGGATAGGCTGCGGATAAATGCCTATAACTATTATTAAAACACAGATGATAGAAAGCGCAAGTGTTTCAGAACCGCTGATGTCTGTAAAAGTGATGGTAAGATCATTAGTTGGGCCGTGCATTACTTTTTTGTACATGCGCAGCATATAAACAGCGCCGAAGATCATGGTTAGGCCGGCAGCGGTCACCATCCAGATGTTCCATTGATAAACGCTCCGTAATAGCAGGAACTCGCCCACAAAACCGTTTGTTAACGGCAGCGCTACGGTACCCAATACGATGATTAAAAATGCAACTGCGAATTTCGGCGCGTTTTTGGCAATGCCGCCCAGCTCGTCGATATTACGGGTGCCGAGGCGCCTGCTGATAATATCCCAGATAAAGAACATACCCACCACGTTAATACCATGGCTCAGCATCTGGATCATGGCACCCTGTAAACCTTCAATAGTCCATACAAAGATACCGGCGGCAATGAGGCCAACGTGCGCTATTGACGAGTAAGCAACCAGGCGCTTGCCATCGTTTTGTTTGAATGCAATAATGGAGGCGTAAACAATGCCGATCACTGCCAGCATAATGCACATGCTTTCCCACTCAAAAAAGCCGAGCGGCGCATTTGGGATCATCCAGCGGATCACACCGTAGATACCCATCTTCAGCATAATACCCGATAACAGCATGGTACCGGCAGATGGCGCTTCGGTATAAGTATCCGGCTGCCAGGTATGCAGCGGGAACAAAGGCATTTTGATAGCGAAAGCCAGGAAGAACGCCCAGAAAATGAAAGTCTGGTGGTGCGCATCGAGGTTAAGCTTATAGAATGAAAAAAGATCGTAAGTGCTTGACGGGCTTTGCAGGTACAGGTAAATGATCCCCAGCAGCATGAACAATGAGCCCGAAAAGGTGTAGATGAAGAATTTGAGGGTAATACGGATCCTGTTTTCGCCGCCCCATAACGAGCAGATGAAGTAAATAGGGATCAGCGCGGCTTCCCAACCAACATAAAATAAAAATCCGTCTAAAGCTGTAAATACGGTGAGCATACCTGCCTGCATGAACAGCACCAGCGCGTAGAATGCACCCGCGTTTTTATATTGGTGCTTGTAGGTGGTTAAGATGATGAGCGGGATGAGCACTACGGTGAGTAATACCATCATCATGCTGATGCCATCGATACCTGCGCTGAAGTAAATCCCGAATTTTGCAATCCATGGCACTTCGACGCCAAACTGTACAGAGCTATCAGGTATAAATTTTGATAGCATGATTAAAGCTATCACCAGTTCGGCAACAGAAAAAGTTAACGCAGCGTGCTTAGCCGCATTGCCCTTGAAGAATAAAACAGCAAGGGCTGCAATTACCGGTAAAAAAATTAAAATACTAACCGTCATTTTATGTTGAAACGCTAATCGTTCGTTATGCTTTAACTAACATGTACATCAGGATGGAGATAATACCCACTACCATCATGAAAATATAAAATCCTACATTACCGGTTTGCAGCAAACGCAAACCTTTACTTGCCTCTACCGAGCCCTTGCCCAGTCCGTTCACAATGCCATCGATACCCATCCTGTCGATCACTTTATAAAAGAACACCGACAGTGCATCCAGCGGCTTGCGGATGATGGCATCATAAAGCTCATCGATATAAAACTTATGGTAGGAGATATCAACTAATGCAGGGCGCTCTTCGTCATCACGTACCGGCACATGTGCATTTTTTACATATTTTACATAGGCATAAGCAATGGCCAGCAATGCCGCACCCACAGAAATGATCATTAAAGTCATCTCGGTGCTCTTTGATAATTCGTGCGAGGTAAGCAATGGCGCTGATCCTTTAAACACCGGCGCTAAGAATGCCGCCAATTCGTGGTGACCGCCTAATGATTCAGGTACGCCTATAAAACCACCAATAATGGAAAGGATAGCTAACACGATTAAAGGAATGGTCATGGTTGCAGGTGATTCATGGATATGGTGTTCCTGCTCGTGCGTGCCGCGGAACTTTCCGTAGAAGGTAAGGTACAGCATACGGAACATATAGAATGCCGTGAACATAGCGGTGATGACACCGATTATATACATCGGCGTGCTGTGCTCATAAGTATGCGCCAGGATCTCATCTTTAGAGAAGAAACCGGCGAATGGCGGAATACCCGAAATTGCTATAGTACCGATCAACATCGTAATGAAGGTGATCTTGAGTTTGCCCCTAAGGCCGCCCATGTTACGCATGTCTTGTTCGCCGCTTACCGCGTGGATAACAGAACCTGCACCGAGGAATAATAATGCTTTGAAAAATGCGTGCGTTAATACGTGGAAGAACGCACCGGTGTAAGCGCCAACGCCTAAACCTAAGAACATATAACCTAACTGTGATACGGTTGAATAAGCCAGTACCTTCTTAATATCTGTTTGTGTTAGCGCAATGAGTGCTGCTATTACCGCCGTTGTTAAACCAACCACCGCAACAATATGCATGGTAACCGGCGCCAGCGTAAATAATATGTTTGAGCGGGCAATCATGTACACACCCGCGGTCACCATGGTTGCGGCATGGATAAGGGCAGATACCGGGGTCGGGCCGGCCATTGCGTCGGGCAGCCAGGTGAATAACGGTAACTGTGCCGATTTACCAACCGCGCCTACAAACAGCAGGATAGTAATAACCGTAAATGGTGTACCGGCAAATTCTTTAGTAGCCGCTTTAGGGAAAATATCGGCAAAGGCTGTACTTCCGAAAAACGCGATCAGGATCAGGATGGCGATAATGAAACCTAAATCGCCGATACGGTTCATGATAAAGGCTTTCTTGGCAGCGTCGGCATAATCAGGGTTGGTGTACCAGAAACCGATGAGCAGGTAGGAACAAAGCCCCACGCCTTCCCAGCCGATGAACATAATGAGGTAATTTGAACCCATTACCAGCAGCAGCATGAAGAAGATGAACAGGTTGAGATAAGCAAAGAACTTACCGAAACCAGCATCATCATGCATATATCCGGCTGAATACAGGTGGATCAAAAAGCCCACGCCGGTAATAATGAGCAGCATAATAGCGCTCAGTTGATCTATCAAAAATGAAAATGATATCTTAACCTCACCGGCAGAGAACCAGTTGAACAGATCGACATTGAAACCATGACCGGCAGCCTTCACCTCGAAGAAAACCCCGACACTGATAGCGAACGACGCTAATACCAACGCGCTGCCGATAAAACCGATAACGCCTTTTGATAACGTATTACGGCCGATGCCGTTGATTAAAAAACCGGCTAACGGTAAAATTGGAATAAGCCAGATATATTTGTCCATATAAGCCCCCTCTAAATCTCCCCGCAGGAGAGACTTTTGGATATTTTGTTAAGTTCTATTTATTAAATCCGAAATCGAAAATCTGAAATCCGAAATCGTGTTACCATTTTAATCTGTTCAGCACATTAATATCTACCGAGTTTGTGTTGCGGTAGATCATTACGATAATGGCCAGGCCTATTGCTACCTCGGCGGCGGCCAGCGCCATAATAAAGAACACGAAAACCTGCCCGGTTGCATCGCCGCGGTACACCGAAAAGGCGGTAAGCAGCAGGTTAACCGAGTTAAGCATCAGTTCAACAGACATAAAGATCACGATGGCATTACGGCGTATCAACACACCGATAACCCCTATCGAAAAAATAATGGCGCACAATAATATATAGTGATTAAGCGGTACGCCCTGCATTGTTTTGGTTATCGTTTCCATCAGGCTGCTTTAGGGTCTTTAGTGGCCAGTAATACCGCACCTACCATTGCCGATAACAGCAATACAGACGATACTTCAAATGGCAGTAAAAATTCGTTGAATAATATTTTTCCTAAGTTCTTTACCAAACCAAGGTTCGGGCTGTTCATAATTACCGGTTGCGAGGTGCCCAGCGCTTTTACTGATGCAACTATCGTTATTAAAAAACAGGCGCCGCCAATAAAGCCGGCAATTTTAACCAGGTTTGATTTGCGGGGTTCGCTTTCTTTGTTCAGATTGATGAGCATCAGCGTGTATAAGAACAACACAAGGATGGCCCCCATGTACACTATAAAGTTAACAACTGCCAAAAACTGGGCATTCATTAAGATGTAGTGAATGGTAAAGGTGAAGAAGGTAAGGATCAGGTACAGGATACTGTGTACGGGATTCTTCGCAGTGATAACCAGCAGTGAAAAAAATATTGACAGAAATGCGATGAAGTAAAATGTACTCATGGTTTATATTTCAAAATACCTTTACCCCCTTCTGGAAGAGTTGGGCAAAGGTATAAAACTTCTTTATTGATTTAAGGGGGCTTCTACTAATTTGTCTTTACCGTAAATAAAATCCTTCCTCAAATAATCAGACGGCACGTGCGGGCCATCCAGATAGATCGCTTCCTTAGGGCAAGCCTCTTCGCACAATCCGCAGAAAATGCAGCGCAGCATATTGATCTCATATACCGCCGCGTATTTTTCCTCGCGATACAAATGCTCTTCACCTTTCTGGCGCTCGGCGGCAGTCATGGTGATGGCTTCGGCCGGGCATGAAAGGGCGCAAAGTCCACAAGCAGTGCAGCGTTCTTTGCCGTTCTCATCGCGTTTAAGCGAGTGCATACCGCGGAAATTTTCCGAGTATTCACGTTTTTGTTCAGGATAGCTGATGGTTACCGGCTTCTTGAAAAAGTGTTTGATAGTAATTGAAAGGCCCTGTACAATAGCGGGCAGGTAAGCGCGCTCTGCAAAGTTGAGCGGCTTCGACTCCAATACTTTTCGTTTATTACTTAATGGTTCCATTTTATACGCTTCCCTCTATTTAATAAAAGTGGTAATAACCCCTGTAAGTATAATGTTGGCAATGGCCAGCGGGATCAAAACTTTCCAGCCCAAGTCCATTAACTGATCGTAACGGAAACGGGGGATCGTCCACCTCACCCACATGAAAAAGAAGATAAAGGCAAAGATCTTAATGAACAGTGCCACCACCCCTAATATGGTAACTAAGTTTTCCGACAGCCCCAAATGATGCATGAACGGAAAGTTATAGCCGCCGAAATAAAGCGTAGCCATCACTGCCGACGAAATGAACATGTTAATGTATTCGGCAAAAAGATAGAAACCCAGTTTCATTGATGAATATTCGGTATGGTAACCGCCTACAAGCTCGGTTTCGCATTCAGGCAAGTCGAACGGTGAACGGTTGGTTTCTGCAAATGCACATACGATGAAGATCAGAAAGCCCAACGGCTGACGGAACACATTCCAGGTAAACCAGCCGTGCGACCAGAATCCATGTTGTTGTTCAGCAATTTCGCGCAGGCTCAAAGTTCCGGTCAGCATCAGCAGGGCAATGATAGATAAGCCCATCGAAATTTCGTAGCTGATATTTTGCGATGCCGCGCGGATAGCGCCTAACAGTGAATACTTGTTGTTCGATGCCCAGCCACCTATCATAATGCCGTACACGCCCAGCGATACTACGCCGAAGATGTACAGGATACCTACGTTGATATCGGCTACCTGCAGATCGATCACCGTGCTGCCAAAGGTGAGTTTTTGTCCCCATGGAATAACAGCGGAGCCGATACAGGCCGTCATGATAGCCAGCGACGGACCCGCTATGAACAGGAACTTACTGGCATTGGTTGGAATGATCTCTTCTTTCAGAAACATCTTGCCACCATCGGCAAGGGGTTGTAAAAGTCCCCAGGGACCGGCGCGGTTAGGGCCCACCCGGTCTTGTAGAAATGCCGCAACCTTACGTTCGGCGTAGGTAGAGTACATGGCTATCACCAGGCTTATGGCGAAGATGATAAACACCAGTACAAATTTAATTACTATATCTGCTACTCCCATTATAAGCGTGTGTCTCGTTCAAACTGTTCTTTATTAGCCTCTATCAACACCGGGTTGGTCTTCACCACCGGCAGCGGCACGAAATCATAGTGGTTTGCGCTAATCACCGAGTGGTGCGAAATTTTACGCGGACCATCGATCACCCAATCGGCCGTTTTCTTTTTCTCAAAGCGGCAAGTGTTGCAAATAAACTCTTCCACTTCGCCGTACTGGTCTTTACGTGCAGTTACGCGCAATACATCTTCGCCTTTGTACCAAAGGGTTACTTTGCCGTTGCATTTTTCGTGGTCGCAATCGCGGTGGGCATCAACCGGTTTGGTGAACCATACACGGTTTTTAAAGCGGAAAGTCTTATCGGTCAAAGCGCCTACAGGGCATACGTCGATCACGTTTCCAGAGAAATCGTTATCTACAGCTGCCTGAATGTAGGTTGATATTTCTGAATGATCGCCGCGGTTCAGGATCCCGTGTATCCGGTGGTCGGTGATCTGATCGGCAGTGAAAACGCAACGGTAGCAAAGGATGCAGCGCGTCATGTGCAGCTGGATCTTATCACCAATGTCTATTTTCTCGAACGTACGGCGGTCAAACTCGTAGCGGGTTTTGGCTGCACCGTGCTCAAAACCGAGGTTTTGCAGGTCGCACTCGCCGGCCTGATCGCAGATAGGACAATCCAGCGGGTGGTTCAGCAGCAGGATCTCAACGATACCTTTGCGCGCTTCGACCACTTCGGGCGAAGTAATGTTCTGCACTTCCATACCATCCATTACGGTGGTACGGCACGAGGCCACCAGCTTTGGCATAGGACGCGGGTCCTTTTCAGAACCCTTGCTCACTTTCACCAAACAGGTACGGCATTTACCGCCGCTGTCTTTCAGCTTCGAATAATAGCACATAGCGGGAGGAACAATGTCTCCCCCTATCTGCCTTGCGGCATTCAGGATGGTTGTTCCGGGTTCTACGTCAATGGCAATGCCATCTATTGTTACTTTCATTGACATTATATACTTGTCAAAATTGTTATTAATCTTATTCTATCTAAAGCAAATTACTAAACACGTCATCAACCGAAAGCTCAAAGCCGGGTAGAATTGGGGTTTTCAACTTATCTCCGACAGTTAGCGCACCGCCTTCAACTGTAAATTTCCCTCTACTGTTGAGGATGTATTGTATAATCGATTGTTCTTCCGGATATACCACCCAATATTCCTTTACGCCAAACTCTTCGTATAAATCGTATTTCGTCTTTAGCTCTTTTTTATTATTCCCTGGCGATAGTATTTCTACCATAATATCCGGCGCGCCTAAACAACTTCTCGGATCAGCCATTTTTGACGGATCGCAAACAACGCATACATCAGGTTGAACAACATTTTTTATTTTTTTATCGCTCGTTTCGTCTCTCACCAGTCTCACATCAAACGGGGCGATATATACCCTACAGGGTTTATTCTTTAAAAATGAATGCAAACTACTACCGATATTCAGCGTTATAGTCTGATGATTTCCTGTCGGTGCCGGACTCATCTTAAAAATCTTCCCCTTAATTAATTCCAAGCGCTCTTCAAAACGCCAGGAGTAATAATCTGCGTAGGTGTAAGTTTTCGAGAAGTCTAAATCATCAATACCATTCATATCTTAACTTCTTTCAATCATCCGGGCGTTCCCTGCGGGCCGTGCTATCCGCTCATACGCCTGCAGGCCTTACGCTTTGGCCGGTATCCGCTGCTATCACTAACGCAAAATCACCCGTCAAATCTCTTCTACCTCTTGTCATTGCGAGGCACGAATCTATCCCGCGGCCCTGCATTGCTTGAATGTATTGCGAGGAAATTGCTTCGTTCATCGCAATGACATAACGGATTGTTAAGCAGCCGTTTCTTCTTTCTTCGGCAACGGGTCCGCATAATGCGCTATACCGTAATTCCTTGTCTGCGCTTCTGTGCCGTTGGTAACGTGCCATTCAAATTCATCACGGAAGTGACGGATTGCACTGGCTACCGGCCATGCGGCTGCATCACCAAGCGGACAGATAGTGTTACCTTCTATTTTCTTCGATACATCAACCAGCAGGTCCATATCGCTCATTTTACCGTGACCGTGTTCCAGGCGATGCAATACTTTTTCCATCCAGCCGGTTCCTTCACGGCATGGCGAACACTGTCCACAGCTTTCGTGATGATAGAAACGGGTGAAGTTCCAGGTGTTGCGTACAATACACTGGTCTTCGTCGTATGCGATGAATCCACCTGAACCTAACATGGTTCCGCTTACAAAACCACCGTCGGCCAGAGATTCGTAGCTCATCAAACGGGCTTCGTTATTGATAGTTTTCAGGAACAGGTTAGCCGGTAAAATTGGCACGGATGAACCGCCTGCGACTACTGCCTTCAGGCGTTTGCCATTGGCTATGCCGCCGCAGTATTCGTCAGAATATAAAAACTCTTCGCATGACAGGCCGAGGTCGATCTCGTAAACACCCGGTTTCTTCAGGTTACCACCTGCCGAGATCAGTTTTGTGCCGGTACTGCGACCGATACCTATTTTGGCGTACTCTTCTGCCCCGTCATTAATGATGGGCACAACAGCCGCTATCGATTCAACGTTGTTCACTACCGTTGGGCAGCCATACAAGCCTGCAATTGCAGGGAATGGCGGCTTGATGCGCGGGTTACCGCGTTTGCCTTCCAGTGACTCGAGCAGCGCAGTTTCCTCGCCGCAGATGTAAGCGCCGCCACCCGGCTGCACATACAGCTCCAGGTCGTAACCGGTGCCCAATATATTTTTGCCCAGGAAGCCTGCATTTTTGGCTTCGGCAATTGCTTTTTCAAGGATGCGGATCTGCGGCATCATTTCGCCGCGAACGTAGATGTATGATACCTTGGCACCCAGCGCAAAACTGGCAACAATCATCCCCTCTATCAGCGCATGCGGGATATAGGTCATCAGGTAACGGTCCTTAAAAGTTCCCGGTTCCGATTCGTCGGCGTTACAAACCAGGTAACGGGCTACGCCCTCCGGTTTAGCCAAAAAGCTCCACTTCATGCCGGTTGGGAAACCCGCACCGCCACGGCCGCGCAAACCCGATTTTTTAACTTCTTCAACTATTTCGTCGGGCGTCATAGTTTTCAAAGCCTTCTCTACCGAGCGGTAACCACCCTTCTGACGGTAAACATCAAAAGTGTCGATGCCCGGTACGTTTATATGCTCTAACAGTAATTTGCGTCCCATATTTAATTAACGTTCAGATGATTTCTCAAATCAGCTTTCAATTCTGTTCTCTCTTGCTGATTTCTTATCTGTTTATCTTTTTGATTGCTTTTCCTGGTTGAATTTCTTCTTCTTTTGTCACTCACCATGGATTTAAGCCCATACTTACTCCAAATTAATCTATATCGTTTATAAGCCTCGGCGCTTTCTTTAGTCAAATAACCGTAAGAATCTGAACTATCTCCCTTTAGCTCCGAATATTTATCCGGGTTACGCAGTTTATGATAGTCTTTATCCTTTTGCGAAGCCATAAACTTAGTTGTTGCCCTTTGCTTTTAAATCGGCAATCAGTTTATCAACCGATTCGTTGGTTAAGTTCTCGTAAAAAGTGTATTCGGGGCCTATCTGTAAAACCGGACCGTAGCCGCATGCTGCAAGGCATTCCACACCGCGCCAGCTGAATAAGCCGTCGGGGGTAACATCGCCTTCCTTTACGCCAAGTTTGGCTTCAATATGATCCATTATTTTTTCGGCGCCTACTATACCGCAAGGTCCGGTGCGGCAAACTTCCAATACATATTTGCCTTGCGGGCGCATAAAGTACATGGTGTAAAACGTAGCCACTTCATAAACCTCAATATCCTGAATTTTCAGGTAGCCGGCAACCTTATCCATCGCATCTACCGGCAACCAGCCAAATTCGGCTTGTACAAGGTGCAGAATAGGGAGTAACGCCGATTTTTGTTTTCCTTCAGGATAGCGGCTAACAATCTCGTCAAACTGTTTAATCAGCTCCGGCGTAAATTGAACCGGGGCCTGTTGTTGTTCGTCAACTCTAAGCATCTAATTCTCCGGCTATAACGTTTAAACTACTCATATTAATAATCGCGTCAGACAGTAACATGCCGCGGCTCATTGGCGCATACATCTGGTAATTGATGAAGCTTGGTCTGCGGAAATGCAAACGGTAAGGCGATCTTCCGCCATCGTTCACCAAATAAAAACCGAGTTCGCCGTTAGCGCCTTCCACCGAATGATAAACCTCGGTTGTCGGGGTATCCACCTCGCCCATCACAATTTTAAAGTGATAGATCAGGGCTTCCATGTTATTGTAAACTTCCTCTTTTGGAGGCAGGTAAAATTCGGGAACATCAGCGTGGAAAATGTCCGTTGGTTCTTTTTCCAGTTTGGTTAATGCCTGCTCAATGAGGCGAAGGCTTTGCCACATTTCTTCGTTACGCACCAGGAAACGGTTGTAAACGTCGCCATTGCTGCCTACGGGTACTTCAAAGTCGAAGTCTTCGTATGATGAATATGGGTTCATGGCCCGCACGTCGTAATCAACGCCGGCAGCACGCAAAAGCGGACCGCTCCAGCTGTAGCTTAAGGCATCCTCTGCAGTAACTGCGGCAACGTCTTTAGTACGGTCGATAAAGATGCGGTTACGGTTAAACAGCGATTCAAATTCTTTCAGCGCAACCGGGAAATCTTTCAAGAACTTACGAAGCTTGCTGAAAGCAATTGTATTAAAATTACGCTCAAAACCGCCGATACGGCCAATATTTGTAGTGAGGCGCGAACCGCAAACCTCTTCATAAATTTCATAAATAGCCTCACGGTGTTCCATCATATAAAGGAAGCCGGTAAAGGCGCCGGTATCAACCCCCAATACACCGTTACACACAATGTGGTCGGATATACGGGCCAGCTCCATTACAATTACGCGCAGGTAATCCACACGCTTTGGGGTCTGAATGCCTAACAGTTTTTCTACAGTCATGTGCCAGCCCATGTTATTGATGGGCGACGAGCAGTAGTTCAGCCTGTCTGTGAGCGGGGTTATCTGGTAAAAGGGCCGGTGTTCGGCAATTTTTTCAAAGGCGCGGTGTATGTAGCCAATGGTTGATACGCCGCTTACTATACGCTCGCCGTCAAGCTGCAACACGTTCTGGAACACACCATGCGTTGCCGGGTGGGTTGGCCCCAGGTTAAGGGTTGATAGTTCGCTTTGCGGATCGTTATCTGTATATACCGGATGGTTCTGCATCTCTGTTATCTTCCAAAAAAGTAATCTTTCTTATCAACGCGGTTCGGGTCTTCGAGCGGAAATTCCTTGCGCATCGGGAAAGCGGTCATGTCATCAACATTTAATATCCTGCGCAGGTCGGGGTGGCCAACGAAGTTCACACCAAAGTAGTCGTATGTTTCGCGTTCCATCCAGTTGGCGCCATTCCATAAGAAGGTAGCGGTTGGGATGTTCACGTCGCCATCGGTCATAAATACCTTGATGCGTACACGCACGTTGTTTACCAGGCTGTGCAGGTGATATATTACGCCAATCTGTTTTTCCTGTTCGGGATAATGGATAGCGGTAATGTCTGTCAAATAAATGAACTGAAGGGTGGGGTCGGTCTTCAGAAAAGTCAGCAGGTCGATGATCTGCGGGCGTCCTGTTTCCAGTGTCAGCAAACCGAAAGGCTCGCCTGTAACGGTAACTTCCCCGCCAAAACGGGCGTTTATTTTATTTAAAAGCTCTTCGTTTGAAATCTTACCCATTATTGTATTCCGTATGAGGCTAATAGTTTCTGGTATTGCGGCTCGCTACGGCGGCGCATTGATTCTGTTTTCACCAAATTCTGGATCTGCATAAAACCATCAATAATGGCTTCAGGGCGCGGCGGGCAACCCGGCACGTACACATCAACAGGAATAATCTCGTCTATACCCTGCAAAACTGAATAGGTATCGAAAATACCACCGCTCGATGCACAGGCCCCAACAGCCATTACCCAACGTGGTTCGGCCATTTGCAGGTAAACCTGGCGCAAAACCGGGCCCATTTTTTTGGCAATAGTTCCCATCACCATCAGCAAATCGGCCTGGCGCGGTGAAAAGCTCAAACGCTCTGCACCGAATCTCGAAAGGTCGTAATGTGAGGCCATGGTAGCCATAAACTCAATACCGCAGCACGATGTTGCGAATGGTAACGGCCATAATGAATTTGCACGTGCTATACCTATTGCGTCGCTAACGCGGGTAGCAAAGAAACCTGCTCCCTGAACCCCTGCGGGGGTATCAACTAATTGAATATCACTCATTATTTATATGATACAAAAATGCGTCCAAAACATTTCTGACTTACAAATTTATAACAATTTAAGCATGTAAAAGGTACACTATAACAAAGGTTGGTCTATTTAGAATGGTTCTAAAGAAAGAACCTCAAGCCCCACCTAAATCCTCCCCTGAAGGAGAGGACTTTGAAAAACCTTTGAGAAATTCTTTTAAGATCTTTCAACCTGGATCACGTTATAGGCACTTTAAGCCACCCGGTCAGGGAGATCAGTGGGCTTCGGGCCGTTTAATCCCAGTTAAGTGCTCCCTTTTTAATTACGTAGAAAAAGCCCAGTAACAGCGTAGCCATGAAAATGAACATCTCGATCATGCCGGTTTGGCCAAGGTCTCTGAAGTTTACAGCCCAGGGGTACATAAATATCACCTCCACATCAAACAATACGAACAGGATAGCTACCAGGAAATATTTGATGGAGATAGGCGTGCGCGCATTACCGATAACTTCGATACCCGACTCAAAGGGCGTCAGTTTATCCTTAGTTACACGTTTCGGCCCAATTTTATGGGTAACAAACATAGTAGTAACCACAAAACCAACAGCCACCAGCATCTGGAAAATGATGGGCAAAAAATTAACAGGTAAACTTTGTACTTCCATGATGCAAATATACAAACGGGATTAAATAAACAAAGCCTTACATTTTAGGGTAAGGCTTTGTTTATTCTATTTGGAATGGTTATTATTTACTCTTTGCTCCGCCGGCCGCTTTACCCTTGGTTTGGAAGTAGTAAACTACCTGCGGGTTGGTTGGATCAAGATCTTTGGCCTTGGTAAAATAGTCCATTGCTTTAGTGTGATCATTATCCTTATACTCGGCATAGTTGCCAAGATATGCGTAGGCAATAGCTGTGTTTTCTTTGTACTTGTCGCCTACGGTGCCGCTGGCAGTTGTTAGCTGAACGTATTGTTCAAACAATGGCTTAGCCAAGCCTTTAAATGCTTTCGGATCGTTGCGATCTCCGTCCTGGAAGTCTTTTACCTGCGCATGCAGAAAAATCACTGTTGCTACAGGTTTCGCCGCAGTTTTATGCTCAACATAACTGAAAGCTGAATCGGCCCTTACAAGGAAAGTGGTGTCTGGCTTAGGCGCAGTTTTATTATTTTGCGCTGCAACATATTGTTGCTTGTAAGCCTCGAACCAGCTGTACCCTTCTTTGTAGTGATCCTCAAGCTTTGCCGAACGAGACCTTTGACCGAACACGTTGTAAGCTTTCGCGGCATCTGCAAATTTCTTGTTGGTATACAACGCAGCAGCTATCTCGCCGTAAACATCAACCTGTGTGGTATCTACCGTTAAGGCTTTACGTAAGGTTTGTACGCCTAATGAGTCTTTTTTCTCTGCTATCTGGGTTCTGCCCAAGTAAAGGTAATCAGTCGGGATCAAACGTTTTGGATCGGCTGTTGATATCCACTTATTTAATGCGGTTTCTGCAGCAGGATAATCTTTGTTCTCGTAAGCAGCGTAGCCTAAATATCTGTAAGCTCTCAGGTTACTTTTTGCTGAAGCTGATAAATCGGTAGCAACTTTTTGAAGAGTCGGATAATCTTTGGTACGCACCAGGAAGTCGGCGTAACGCATTTGCGACTCAACCGAGTAATCAGTTAAGCTGATGTATTTTTTGTATTGTTCGGCCGCTTCTTTCACCAACGCGTCGTATTTAGTTGGATCTTTCGGTGCCTCGCGCAAATCGGTTTCAGCCCATTCGCGGTAAGCCGGACCATAGTTAGGGTCAATAGCCAGCGCTGCTTTGAACTGATCTCTTGAACCGTCAAAGTTCTCAGCATATTGCCACAATACACCTTCAGCCACGTTAGCAGCAGCCAGTTTTGGGTTAATAGCCAAAGCTGCATTGTATTGGGTGTAAGCATCTGTACTTTTCAGTTGTGAACGGTAAGCATCGCCCATAGCTACTAAAATTTCAGCATCCTTAGCGTTAACTGCCTTTCCTTTGGTTAATACTGCGATAGCTGCATCAGCATCAGCCGGTGCAATTTTTGAACCGTTGATACCTACAGTGCTGCCGCTTACCGGTAACAGGTAGCTTAAACCTACATATAAGTAAGGCGTGCTGTTTTTTCCGGCCAGCGCAATTGCCTGGTTAAAGTCAGATGTAGCAGTGGAATTGTCTTTTTCAACGTGGGCTACTGCGCCAAGGCCCACCATGTTTAATGGTGATTTTGCATTTATAGCAAGGCCTTTGTTAAAGATCGCTTTCGCAGAGTCGGCATAATCTTGTTTCAGATAAACCCAACCGAGGTAAAAATAGTTTTCATCCTTGTCTGCCTGTGTGGTTGTAAGGTTTTTAAGCATCGATTTAGCCTTTTGATACTGTTCGGCATCAATGGCCTTTTTGGCATCGGCTAAACTTTGTGCAAAAACCGATGATCCTAAAAACATCAAACCCAGCCCTGCGCCGGCTATTTTACTGATCATTTTCATTTTGAGTTACTTGTTTTTTAAGTACAATGGCGGTTTAAAAATAGAGCCTAGTTTAAGTGCTCCTGATAAAACGCCCCCCTACATTAGTTAATTTACTTAGTTTGTTAGTTATTAGTGTTAGCGTTTTTAAACGCTGTATATGGTTAGTTATTATTATAGAAGCGCTATTGCAATAATATAGTTTTTTGACAGAAGTAACAGGTACAAGTTTAAACAACTCCGGACAAAACCGCGACTGCTTACTTTGCTTTGACAATATTAATCTCCCTGCCCGGAATTGCATCCGGCAGCAGGCCCGATTTTAAAATTATCCGCTGCCCCCTGTCGCCGGCTATAAATACAGCAAATTCCATACCCACGCCCATCTTTCCTGTAAAATTAAGAATATATAAGTTACGGGTAAGCGGATACTGGTGTAATGCTATACTTTGCTGCGATGGCAGAAAATACTGGCCCGACCTGTTGGGCGCGTCATCTTTAACGGCTACTATCTTCACTTTGTTTACCGCATCTGCATAATCTTTTTCAGGATCATTCAGCCAACTGAAACCGGTGATGCCGATAGCATTGGGGTGTGTGCTCACGTAAGCGATCACATCTTTGTTCGATTTTAGGGAATAGATGTTCTTCTGCTTAAAATCCTTAGCGCCCGAGAACTCTTTTAAATACCTTACCAAACCGGAGTTGGGGTTGTCGAAAACAATGTCCTTATCAGTTTTGGCAGCACCGGTAAGCATTTTTTTTACGTCGCTTACGGTAATGGTGGTATCGGTTGATGCCTGGTTAACAATTAAAGTAACGGCGTCAATGGCGAAACGGTTAACAATGGGGGTCAGATTTTTTGAAGCAAGCGCCTTCTTTTCTTCGGCGTTCATTTCGCGGGCTATGATCAGTACGCGTGTACTGTCACTAAACAACAGGTTTACGGCTTCATTTTCCGGAGCGTACCGTATAACGGGATTCGCTTTTTTATTTAACGCCTTAAAAACGTATAATTCCTGGTCAACTATCGGTTTAAACGATTCATCCACTACAAATGTATTGCCTTTATCCGGTCCGCTTTTCTTTTCCTCGTGTTTACATGCTGAAAAAAAGATAAGCACGGCAGCCGTGGCATATATCATTTTGAAACTATACTTCATCAGGCTTCTTTTTTATTAGTCGCGAAAAACGCAAAACACCGTATGCAATTAAAATAAGGCCAAAACCTATGCGCTGGGTTTTTGAAAGATTTGGCAGCATGGCGTCCCAAAAGATCACCATTAAGCCCAGCGCCAAAACACATATAAACCCTGTGACGCCTAAAATAAGCAAAAACCGCCTTGCGGGCGATTTTTGCTCGTTATTATTGAATAACATTGATTTTATCGTATTATTCTGAAAGTGCAAATGAAATTGGCACACTGTAGGCAACACGAACGGGACGCCCGTTTTGAATACCTGGCGACCATTTTGGTGAAGCTTTGATTACACGAATTGCTTCCTCATCGCAACCATCACCAATACCACGTGATACGTGAACGTCTGTCAATGAACCGTCGCGTTCGCACACGAAGCTCACGATAACTTTACCCTGCGTACCGTTTTCTTTTGCTACCGCCGGATACCTGATGTTCTTGCTCAGGTAGGCATAGAATTTCTCCATACCACCTTGGAATTCTGGAACCTTTTCAACCGAGGTAAAGATCTTGTTAGGGTCTTCCTCAGTAACTTTGGTTTCGGCAGTACCTACCGGTTCGTCGATAGTTACTTCAGCGTTCTTGTCGCCTTTCAGGTTTTTCTGACCCGGGTCAGCAACCTTTAACTCTTCAACTGTTGGTGGTTTTTCCTTCACCTCGATATCCGGTTTCACCACCATCGGCGGGAACTTCACTTGGTCAACCTTTGGTTTAGGCGGTTCAGGCGGGGGTGGCGGAGGTGGTTTCTTTAAATCTGGCGGCGGTGGCGAAAGCACCACGTTGGTGATCTTTATTTTTTCTTTACCCTTAGGTATAAACCCGGCAATCATATCAATAATGGTATTTGCAGATATCGCCACAACAAATAGAACAACACCTATGAGCAACGCCTTCCGGGTGTTCCGGTCGTTGCTTTTTCTCAATTCGTAGGCGCCGTATGCTTTGTTACGATCTGTAAAGACCACATCAATCCAGTGCTGGTTTAATATGTCTAATTTTGATCCAAACATTTTTTTTGGCTTTAATATTAATTAACGTTCAAGTAATCTAAATATTACTAAAATAATCCCTGTGCTTTCAGCGCATCAATTTCGCCCGATAAGATCTTACCGATAGAATATGATTTTATGCCGGTTATGCTCATTTCATCAAGCGTGTTAACCAAATCTTCGTAAGTTGATTTATCGCTCGGGTGGATCACAACGATCATGAAATTGTCTGGCCCAGCATGCGATGCTGCAATTTCTGAGCCCTTTTCAAGCAAATCTTTCCGCAAGCCATTTGGGCCGAAGCCAACGGCTGTTGGAGCAGACTTTCCAGGTTCACCAACATACCATACCGCTTTATGTTTACTACCCAGCAGGATAGTCATGGTACGGGTTGCCGCTACAGGAAGCTGGCTGGTTTTAACTGAATTATCAGGCATAGCCAAATTCATGGCCTTTGGTTTGTTTAGCGTAGTGGTAAACATGAAGAACGTGATCAGAAGGAAAGCCAAATCCACCATCGCGGTTAAATCCACGCGTGTTGACTGCTTTTTACTTCTAACCTTCCCGCCTTTATGCTTACCCCCGCCGGAGGTATCTAATTCTGCCATTGTTTCTTATTTTTTAGGAGCCGCTCTAAGCGTCGTAATTAAATCGAATTTGAAAAGCTTTTGGTTTCCCAAAATGTTGATAACGGTGGCTACAGCCGGATACTCCTCTAACCTGTCGCCTTTAATAGCGATGCTGAAGTCTTTTCCATGTAAACCTCTGTCAGCTTTACGGGCATTGATGATCCAGTTAGCCAGCTCGCTGTTGCCGGTAGTGTCAGCCGGAATACCTCTCTGTTCGAAAGTCTTCATCTGATCGCTCGGCGTGTTCAGGAACTGTTTGATCTGGGCCATCGGAACACCAAAAATTTCAGTATTTGCAAATTTATTCTGTTCGGCGGGTGTGAAGGTCAGATTGTACTTTTCACCCATCGCCTTTAGGGTCTCTATACGTACGTCGTTACCGCTGATACCAAAGAAGATCTTGTTTCCTTTACCGATAGATATCGTCATTACGTTATCGTCCGGTATGGTAACCTCCTTTGATGAAGCGGGAACCTCTGCTTTAGAGGGGTCCTCTACTTTAGGTTTTGCCGTTAATATGAAAAAGGTAAGCAACAGGAAGGCCACATCACACATGGCGGTCATATCTATTGCCGTGCTTTTCCTGGCAACTTTTACTCTGGGCATAATTTTTTATTTTTTTAATGTAAAACGTATAAATTGATTATACTATTACGTCCCGGCACCTGCCGGGACGATAAAAACTAAGCAACAGCGTAAAAATTACTTTTTGTGCGATGCAGCAAATGTTTGCACAATGCTGAAACCGGTTTCGTCAATTGCGTAAGTCAGTTTATCAATTTTCGAGGTGAACACGTTGTACATTACAATTGAAGTAGCAGAAGTACTGATACCCAATGCAGTGTTTACAAGCGCTTCAGAAATTGAAGCAGAAAGTGCGGTTTGGTTAGTTGCACCTGCAGCAGCAAGTTCGGCGAACGCCTTGATCATACCAAATACTGTACCTAACAGACCGGTTAATGTACCGATAGATACCAGGGTAGCGATGATGGTTAAGTTTTGCTCTAACATCGGCATTTCCAAAGCGGTAGCTTCTTCAATGTCTTTCTGGATAGCCAGTGATTTCTGCTCAACAGTCAGGTTGTCATCCTGCTCCATTTCGCGGTATTTTTTCAGACCTGATTTGATAACGTTTGCAACAGAACCTTGTTGTTTGTCGCACTCGCTGTCAGCAGCAGAGATATTACCTGCGTTTAAAGCAGTAGTTACTTTTCTTACAAATGCGTCAACGTTGCCTTTACCTGAAGCTTTGCCGATAACAACAAAACGCTCGATAGAGAAAACGATAACCATTAACAGGTAAGACATAATTACCGGTACTAATTTACCACCACGATAGATCTGACCAAGAAGACCAGCAGGGGTACCTTTCTCTACATCACCGTCAGCAAAATTGCTTGGCTGACCTAATACAAAGAAGTATATTAAAATTGCAACTACGATACAGATTGGAATAGTTAAAGTTGCAAAAAGGCCTGATGAACCTGCGCTTTCTTTTTTTACAGGGCTTGTTGGTTTTGTTGGTGCGTTTGCCATTACTTTTAGTTTTTAGTTTTAGTTTTTAGTTTATGAATATAAGTTTGTTAAATGCGCGTTTTATAAAGTTTGTAAAAGAGAGTAACAAAAATAGAATTTATATGAAATAAAAAAATATTTTCTGCTATTCTTTACAAAATAATAATTTCCTCTTTATCCACTTCACACAATGGTTAGTGCATAACGTCAGAGATTGAAAAATTGTGTTTTGTACAACTAATATTCTGCAATAAAACCCATTTTTTTTAATAATAGCAAACAATAGTTTATAAAATTTATGTTACCGACCCGGTTAGCGTTGCATTTGGAGCGGCATTTGTGATCTCGGGCTTGCAAAAAGGAGCATATTGTTCAAAGTTGCGGTTAAAGGATAAGGCCAGTTCGCCGGCCTTTTCGTCGTAGGCATCGGTGCTTGCCCAGGTACTGCGCGGATCAAGCAGATTATCAGGCACATCGGGGCATCTTTGCGGCATCCGGAGGTTAAATAAAGGATGAATATTGTACTTAACATTATCCAGTTCCCCGTTCAGCGCGGCGGTGATCATGGCCCTGGTATATTTCAGGTTCATCCGTTTACCCACGCCATAAGGGCCGCCCGTCCAGCCGGTATTAATAAGCCACACCTTAACATTGTGCTTTTTGATCTTGCTGCCCAGCAGGTTGGCATACGTTACCGGGTTAAGCGGCAGGAACGCCTCGCCAAAGCAGGCTGAGAACGTTTCCTTAGGTTCGGTTATCCCCGCTTCGGTACCGGCGACTTTGGCGGTGTACCCCGAAATGAAGTGATACATGGCCTGCGCCGGACTGAGCCTGGATACAGGCGGCAAAATTCCAAAGGCATCGCAGGTTAAGAAGAAGATGTTCTGTGGCACATCGCCAATGGATGGGATCACCGCGTTCTTTATATTATATACAGGGTAAGCAACACGGGTGTTCTCCGTTTTACTGATATCAGCGAAATTTACGGTGCGTGTGTCCTTAATGAAATTGATATTTTCAAGCAGCGCGCCGAATTTGATAGCATTAAAGATCTGCGGTTCTTTTTCGGCGGTGAGGTCAATGCATTTGGCGTAGCAGCCTCCTTCAAAATTAAAGATCGCATTATCGCTCCAGCCGTGCTCGTCGTCACCTATCAGATGGCGGTCGGGATCGGCAGAGAGGGTAGTTTTGCCGGTGCCAGACAGCCCGAAGAATATAGCAGTATCACCCCTGGGACCTGTATTGGCCGAGCAGTGCATAGAAAGTACGTTCTGTTGATGCGGCAATATAAAGTTCAGCACCGAAAATATGCCCTTCTTTATTTCGCCGGTGTAGCCGGTGCCGCCTATCAGAATTATTTTTTTAGTGAAATTAATAATAGAGAAGTTATGCTGACGGGTGCCATCTACCGCCGGATCGGCTTTAAAGCCCGGCGCGGCAATGATAGTCCACCCTGGGGTAAGATCGACAGCAGGTTCGGGCCGCAAAAAAAGATGGTGCACAAAAAGGTTCTGATAGGCCGTTTCGGTAACCACGCGGATATCGATGCGGAAGTTCTCTTCGGCGCAGGCGCTGCTATCGCGCACAAAAATGTCCCTGCCGGCCAGGTAGGCAGTTACCCTTTTATATAGTGCATCAAATTTTGAAGCATCAAACTTCAGGTTCACCTTGCCCCACCAAACGGCATTGCGGGTAATATCATCTTCAACAATAAAACGGTCTTTGGGTGAGCGGCCGGTAAATTCGCCGGTATCTATGGCCAGGGCGCCGGTATCGGCCAAAACGCCTTCGTTTCTTTTTATGGCTTCGTCAACCAGTTCGGCAGGGGTCAGTTGGTAATAAACATTCCCCGCCCGGTCAAGCTGTAAGTAGCTCAGATCGGGCAGATGGGTAGTACTTTTTCTCATTCACACAGTAAAATTGGTTGCCGCAAAATTACAGGTTTTAGCGGCTAACAAGCAAGAGAATTTGGCTATTTATTTACATAATGTAAAGTTTACACACATTTTAAGTAATTTATTTACAGTTACTTATACACATTTTATTTTTTTAGCTCAATACACTAAGTGTAGGATTTACATGGGTGGTTTTTGGTGGGTGGATTTGTTGTTTGTATCGGATGCATTGGTATTGCATCGGCGGTAATACATTAGCGGTAATGTCGCTCGGCGAGGACTCACCCGGTCGACGCTGCGCTGGACCTCCCTCTCTTCGCTGCGCGTAAAGAGGGAAGAAGAAATTCTTGTTATTGACATTTTACGGGCGGCTGTGAGGACACAGCCGCGGGGATATTTTTGTAGAGACGCAATACATTGCGTTTCTACATGAGATACATTGGCGTTAATGCATAGCTCACAGGCCTTTGCACTCATCCTTCGAGAGCCTCAGGATGACACCCGTATAAAATTAGAGAATGCCCGCGTTAGGGGTAGCAGCGGATACCGGCCTGTGGATAAGGCCTGCGGGCGTATGAGCGGATAACCCAGGCCGCAGGCAACGCCATTATCTGAACCAGAATTAAGCGGATTTTAGGATCTGCAGGATATGAACTTAGATTAAAAAGTGCACTGCCTATCTGATTCCATAAATTTTAAAGTTCAATAAATTCCGGTTCAGACAAACTGCTACTTTACGGTGCCACTGTTACTTCTCCCAAAGCTGCCAACTCAAAAATCAGCCTCCTGCTTTCTTGGCTTTGTAGCCATCGGTGGTTAACAGGGTTAAGATTTTATCGCGAAAATCGCCTTGTATTAAGATCTCGCCATCTTTTGTGGAACCGCCAACGCCGCATTTAGCTTTCAATTTTTTTCCTATAGCCTCCAGATCTGCTTCGGGACCAATGAAGCCGGTGATGCGGGTTACCAGTTTACCGCCGCCTTTGCGATCGAGGTAAATTTTGAGATTTTGCTGCTGGGGCGGCAGGGCTTCGGAAGGTTCGCTCCCCTCTTGCTGATACTGGAAATCAGGATCGGTGGAATACATTATCCCTGTGAATTTATGTTTTGCCATTTTTTTCTTTTGCAGAGACGAAAAGTATTACGTCTCTGAAGTTACACATTAACGCGAATCTATCTTTCGGGAGACGCAAGATGTTGCATCTCTATAAAAAAAACCAACAGGAGATACGACGTATCGTGTCTCTACTCAAAATCTTTCGATAACCACTTTAACAGGAGACACAACGTATTGTGTCTCTACTCAAAATCTTTCCCGACAACAACTTTCAAAAGGAGACACAACGTATTGTGTCTCTACTCAAAATCTTTCCCGATAACAACTTTCAGACACAATGTGTTGTGTCTCTACTTAAAATCCTTCCCGACAACAACTTTCAGCGAATGCGGGTACAACACGATCTCCGCATCGGGGCCTGCCATCTGGGGCTCGCCGTCAAGGTGTATCGGGCCGGGTGCCGTGCGTTTAACTTTGATATGCCGTCCTCTTATAATTTCTACATATTTGGTTTTGTCGGCCAGTTTGAACAGCATGCGGAAGCCCATCTCCGGGAAGCGCCATAGCGGGAATTTCCTGATAATACAAACATCCAGTAAACCGTCTATAACGGAAGCATGCGGCGAAATGTGCGCATCGTTACCATATTGCGAGGAATTGGCAAAGCTGAGCATAAAGGCCTCGCGGTCATAATCCTTACCGTCAATATTAAGGTGGTATTGCTGAGCTTTATAGCTGCGGATTTCTTCTATAGATGATTTAATATAGGAAAAGAAGCCGCGTTTGGTGGTGTGCGAAAAAACCTCGCTGATGTGGGCATCGAAGCCCATGCCTGCCATATTAAAGAAGGGCTGTCCGTTCAACTCGGCCGAATCGATAGCTACGATGGGACCGCTAACCAGCGACTCGATTGCCTTTTGGGTATCCATCGGCACCTTTAAAAAACGAGCCAGGCCATTGCCCGACCCAAAGGGGACAATACCGAGCGCTGTATCGCTCCCTACAATGGCCGACGCCACCTCGTTCACGGTACCGTCGCCGCCTACGGCTACCACTATATCAAATTTGCCGGCCGCCTCTTTCGCTATTTGCCGGGCGTGCGATACGCCGTCGGTAAAAACGATAACAGGCTTCACCTCATTCGCGTTCAAATGCTTTTCGATCAGCCCCGGAACGCCGTCTTTTTTCTTCCCGCCCGATATCGGATTTATAATAAATAACGCTTTCCTTGCCAACTAAATACAGATTAATCGGGCAAAAGTAAATCTATTTTCCGCTTTGTAAAAATTGTTTTAATTTAGCCGCCTGAAAGTGGACTGATTTAATTGCCTCGTTACTCATGGCTACCCTAACGGCAACAGGCTGGATTGCAACCACGTAAAAAAGTGCTAATACCAGGCTTCTTTTACTTCAATCCCTTAAATCTATTTATTAAAACAACATATAGGCTGCGCTTTGCGTTGCTGTTAATTAAATCTTTGTAAAGATCTATGTCATATTTATTCACCTCCGAATCCGTTTCAGAAGGACACCCAGACAAAGTTGCCGACCAGATTTCGGACGCTTTGATAGACAATTTTTTAGCCCATGATCCTGATTCGAAAGTTGCCTGCGAAACACTGGTAACTACCGGCCAGGTTATTTTAGCCGGCGAAGTAAAATCGAAAGCTTATTTAGATGTTCAGAAAATTGCCCGCGAGGTGATCAACAAGATCGGCTACACCAAGGGCGATTACATGTTCGACGGCAGCTCATGCGGTGTACTTTCGGCTATCCATGAGCAGTCGCCTGATATTAACCAGGGCGTTGACCGCAAGGCTAAGGAAGAGCAGGGCGCGGGCGACCAGGGCATGATGTTTGGTTACGCTACCAAAGAAACAGATAACTATATGCCTTTGGCGCTGGATATTGCCCATGCTTTATTGATTGAGCTGGCTGCTATCCGTCGCGAAAATACCGATATCAAATATCTCCGTCCGGATGCAAAATCGCAGGTGACTTTGGAATATGACGATAACAACCAGCCGGTTCGTATCGATGCCATCGTGATCTCGACACAGCATGATGATTTCGACGAAGAAGCCGTAATGCTGGCCAAGATCAGCGCCGATATCATCAGCATCCTGATTCCGCGTGTAAAAGCTAAATATCCGAAATACGCCCACTTTTTTGGCGACGGAATTAAATATCACATTAACCCTACCGGCAAGTTCGTGATCGGCGGCCCGCATGGCGATACCGGTCTGACCGGTCGTAAGATCATTGTTGACACTTATGGCGGCAAAGGCGCACACGGCGGGGGCGCATTCTCGGGCAAAGACCCTTCAAAGGTTGACCGCTCGGCTGCTTATGCTACCCGTCACATTGCTAAAAACTTAGTTGCTGCAGGCGTTGCCGACGAGGTACTGGTACAGGTATCGTACGCTATCGGCGTGGCACAGCCAATGGGCATTTACGTAAACACTTACGGCACAGGCAAAGTTGGCCTGCACGACGGCGAGATTGCCAAGAAAGTTGAAGCCATCTTCAATATGACCCCATACGCCATTGAAACCCGCTTTAAACTGCGCAACCCGATATACAGCGAAACAGCAGCTTACGGTCACTTCGGCCGCCCAAGCGAGGTGGTAACAAAATCATTCATCGGTCATGACGGCCACCGCATTACCCGTGAGGTTGAATTGTTCACCTGGGAAAAGCTGGATTATGTGGAGAAGGTGAAGGAAGCGTTTGGTTTATAGGCTGCTTTAATTTGAAGATTTGAAAATGTGCCGATTTGAAGATTTTATCTTTGGATCGGCATTTTTTGTTGGAAGAATTTTACCGGAGACACAAAGTGTTGTGTCTCTACATCTTTTGATGCTGCAAGCGTGTGGCTTGTGGCGTTTAAGCGGATATCAGCAACTTAACTTGTTGCAAAGATTTAGATGTCGTACGGGCCACAAGCGGCACGCTTGCGGCAGCAAGAGAGATTTAAATTATGGTACTTGAAATGATAAATTAATAGGCATTGCTCATTTACAGAAATTTCTGTATTTTTGTAATAGTCATCGATAACCTAAATCTCGAGCGAAATTGTTATCAGCGATCATCCATCGTTCAAATAAAAACTTACGACTTGTTTTAATATTTCCGCTCTTAAACTGCTATACCAATTGGCGGTTTAGTTCAAAAACCTGCTTCAGACTTCGTCGAGGAGCTTTTTGTACATTAATCTTCTAAAACTTGGGTATGCCCTAAATGCTATTTAGACCGTTCCACGCTGAAAAACGACATTATCTAAATGCGGTTTAGACCATTCCATCGCAAAAAACGACATGCGCTAAACGGCATTTAGACCGTTCCACCGCAAAAAACGACACGCCCTAAGTTAGATTTAGACCGTTCCATTTGCCTGAATAATGCCTGCTGACCGCTTATTACCCTTCGTAAAAACTAAAATATATGTATAACACAACCATTAAAGGTTATAAACCTGTGCGCTACCTGCACGAAACTTTGGGAGATCCCTGCCCGGTAGTGGGCGATGTCCCGGTGCTGCAATTTATTAATACCGTTAAGAACCGGAACGGTATTAACCGTAAAGATTACCTGAGATGTTACCAGGACTTTTTGAATTTGTGCCACGACGCCGGCCTGATAAGCCTCGATGATTATCATGTACTGGACTTTGAAGCCCATTGCTATGTTGCAGAGGCAAAACAGCGCTTCAATACGATGATCAACATGCGGGAGGTGCTTTATGACATTGTTTACTGCCTGTTTAACGGTAAGGATATCCACGAGGCCTCTCTCGAATGCCTGAACGGGCTGATCGGCGAGGCAAATGCATGCCGGCGCCTGGTTATAACGGCAAGCGGTATTGGAAAAGCATGGATCAACGCGGAAGAGGAAATAGCCAGGCCGTTGTGGCTAATGGCTTTAAAAGCCGAAGAGTTGCTGCAAAGCAACGGGTTAAAGAACATCAGGCAGTGTTACTGCGGCAATTTCTATATAGATTCTACTAAAAACGGGAAACGCCGGTGGTGCAACCCGCAAACTTGTGGTAATGCCGCCCGGAAGAGAACTTACAGGGAAAGGAAGAAAAGGACGGAGGATGTGCGAATTTTGGATGTGCAGATGATGTAGTGTTTGACTGTGCTATTATCTCACTTCGATAAAAAAATTGCACACCGACTACAACATTTTGGTGTAACCGTTACTTTTATAGCATAGTTAACCAATACCCCCATTTATGCAAGTTAAACGGTTCCGCTATAATCCCAGGAGAAAGGCAGGAAATGTAGGCGCAGCACCCGGCAGTATCATCATTCCGGAAGATGCTTTAAAACCGCTCATCAGTATTTACTCATATAACACCAAAGAACTGGTGCACGACAAGGGCCAGGATATTAAGGTGATCCTGAACCAGTTTGAAAAGTGCTGCGACCATACCCATTGGATCCAGGTTCGCGGCCTGGGCGATGCGCAAATGCTGGTAGAGATTGGCGAAATGCTGGGCATTAATTCGCTGGTACTGGAAGATATTTCCAACATTCATCAGCGCCCCAAATTTGACGAGTACGATGGCTATGTGTTTGCCGTAAGCCGCATGATTCAGTTTACCAAAGATTACGAGCTTACCAATCACCAGTTTTCGGCAATTGTTAAAGATAACATCATCATCACCTTTGTAGAAACTTATGAAGAAAACTTCGAGGGGGTAAAACATCGGCTGGAAGCCGGAAAAGGCAGCATCCGAACCGCGGGCGCAGGCTACATGTGTTACGCGCTGATGGATACCATCCTTGATTGTTATTTCGCGCTGCTGGCCCAACTTGGCGACCAACTGGACCTGGTGGAGGACCGCCTGTATGGTTATACCAACAAAAGCGTAATGTACGAGACGCAGCAGCTGAAGCGCACGCTGATTGTATTGCGCCGCTCGTGCTGGCCCGAACGCGATAAGATCAATGATATGCTGCGATCTGAGAGTCCGTTGATTACGCCCGAGGTAAAAATGTACCTGAAGGATGCCTATGATCATTGCATCCAGATCATGGACCTGATTGAAAGTTACAAAGAGATCACCTCCAGCATTATGGATATTTACTTGTCGATGGTGAGTAACCGCATGAATGAGATTATGAAAGTGCTGACCATTATCTCGGTGATCTTTATTCCGCTAACGTTCGTAGCCGGTATTTATGGCATGAACTTTTCCCGCACCGACCCCGTCACCAATAAAGTAATGCCGGCCAATATGCCGGAATTGTACAGTCCGCACGGTTATATCTATGCGCTTATCGGCATGTTCCTGATCGCTATTATCCAGGTAATTGTATTCTGGAAAAAGGGATGGTTTAGTAAGCTGTAATTGATGTGCGGATGCGAGGATATGCGGATGTGCGGATGTGCGGATTTTTGATGTGTGGATGAAAAATATGCCATAACAAGGAGGCATCGGCACATTCGCATATCAAAAATCCACACATTAACTTTTCTGTCCCAGCGAAAACCAGTTGCCGGAGTCATCTTTAAACAGCGCTTCGAAGCCGTAAAATTCCTGCGTTGGTTCTTTGGTAAATTCAACGCCTTTTGCTTTTAGTTCTTCATAGGTTACCAACAGGTTATCGCACTCGAAAACGCCGAAACCAAAGGTTCCCTTGCTTACAAGTTGGCGCATGGAGGCTGCTGATTCTTTGCTGAACATCATGCCTTCGTCGATTGACATGAGAGAGATCTCCAGATCCGGTTGTTGCGGCGGGCAAACGGTTAACCAGCGCATGCCCGGGCCCATGGGTGCATCGGTATGTACTTTAAAACCCAGCTTGTTAACATAAAAGTCGAACGCACTATCCTGGTTCAGGACAAATACGCTTACGTGGTTCATTTTGGTGATCATTTTATTTTTGATTTGATAAAGCAAATGTGGAGATTGATTTGGGATGATGCTTCTCCGAAATTGCGATATTAGGGTTAGAGATCAGATACCGGTGATTAGAGATTAGTGAAGTGCTGCTATTTACTGTTACTACTTACTGCTACTGCTTCCCTCCACCCTTTCTTTTCAACAAAGCAGTTAGGGATAAACTTTAGCGGCGCTTGCGCTATCTCTGCTTTACGATGACGTTGGGCGGCCTGGTACGCGGCGGGCGTTTGGCTTGTGATGCGCTTAAACAGGCCAGTAAACGAGGTAACGCTATCGAAGCCTACCGCATAGAAAACGTTGGTAACGCTGAGATCGCCGGATAACAGATGTTTCGCCTTTTCAATTCTCACGGCAGACAAGTACTGATGCGGTGTTTTACCATAAACCGAGTGGAACAACCTGATAAAATGATATTTGGAAAAAGCGGCTTCGTCGGCGATGTTGCTGAGGTCGATCTTTTCGGAAAAATGGGTGTCGATAAATAGCTTAGCGTAAACTATGCGGCGATAGAGGTATATTTTGGGAAATGGGTTTTGCACTGCTATTGAACTTTAACCTATTCTGAAGCGTTTTAAATATATAAATGATATTTCACATTCGCACATCTATAATCCGCACATTCGCACATCCGTAATCTGCACATCCACATCATCCCAACATTAACACAAAATCAATATTTTACCAATTACTTGCATTGGTTTTAAAATTTGATTAAATAACCGTACCTTTGCGCAAAATTCAGAGGCGCATTTTCATGCAAAAAATAAGAAATATAGCGATCATCGCTCACGTTGACCACGGAAAAACTACCCTGGTTGACAAGATATTACACAGTTGTGCCATTTTCCGCGACAACGAACAAACCGGCGAACTCATCCTGGACAACAATGACCTGGAGCGCGAGCGTGGTATCACCATCGTTTCAAAGAACGTTTCGGTACGCTACAAGGATGTTAAGATCAACATCATCGATACCCCTGGTCACGCCGACTTTGGCGGCGAGGTGGAACGCGTACTCAAAATGGCCGATGGCGTATTGCTGCTTTGCGATGCCTTCGAAGGCGCCATGCCGCAAACCCGTTTCGTTACCCAAAAGGCTTTGGCTTTAGGTCTGAAACCTATTGTGGTGGTGAACAAGGTTGACAAAGAGAACTGTCGTCCGGAAGAGGTTTACGAGCAGATCTTCGAACTATTCTTCAATTTGGAAGCAACCGAAGAGCAGCTGGATTTCCCGGTGATCTACGGTTCGTCGAAACAAGGCTGGATGAGTACCGATTGGAAAAAACCGACGGAAGATATCTTCCCGCTGATGGATGCCATTCTGGAAAATATTCCTCCGGCTCCTGAAAACGAAGGTACCTTGCAAATGCAGATCACCTCGTTAGATTACTCTTCGTTCGTTGGCCGTATCGCTATCGGCCGTGTAGCGCGTGGCACCATCAAGGAAAATCAACCCGTATCGCTGGTAAAACGCGACGGCAAGATCCAGAAATCAAGAATAAAAGAACTTTATACTTTCGAAGGCCTGGGTAAGGTAAAAGCTACCGAAGTTAGCGCCGGCGATATTTGTGCGGTAGTTGGTATTGAAGGTTTTGACATTGGCGATACTATTGCCGATTTCGAAAATCCGGAACAACTGGAAGTAATCCATATCGACGAGCCTACCATGAACATGCTGTTCACCATTAACACTTCACCGTTTTTTGGTAAAGAAGGCAAGTTTGTAACCTCACGCCACCTGCGCGACCGTTTGTACAAAGAGATGGAGAAAAACCTGGCGCTGAAGGTTGTGGAAACCGAATCGCCCGATTCATACCTCGTGTATGGTCGTGGTATCCTTCACTTGTCAGTATTGATCGAGACCATGCGCCGCGAAGGTTATGAGTTGCAGGTTGGTCAGCCGCAGGTTATTGTGAAAGAGATTGACGGTGTTAAATCTGAGCCTGTTGAAACCCTGATTGTTGACGTACCGGGCGATGTTGCCGGTAAAGTTATCGAACTGGTTACCCAGCGTAAAGGCGACCTGCTGATCATGGAACCGAAAGGCGACTTGCAGCACTTAGAGTTCGAGATCCCGTCACGCGGTATTATCGGCCTGCGTAACAACGTATTGACTGCAACTGCCGGTGAGGCTATTATGGCGCACCGCTTCAAATCATACGAGCCGTGGAAAGGCACTATCCCTGGCCGTTCAAACGGTGTACTGGTATCGATGGATACCGGTAAAACTACCGCTTTCGCAATCGATAAATTACAGGATCGTGGTCGTTTCCACGTTGATCCAGGAGTTGATATTTACGAAGGCCAGGTTTTGGGCGAGCACATCCGTGATAACGATTTAGTGATCAACCTGACCAAGGGCAAGCAGTTAACCAACATGCGTGCTTCAGGTAGCGATACCAACGTGCGTATTGCCCCGGCAATCAAATTCTCGCTCGAAGAATCGATGGAGTACATCCAGGCTGACGAGTACATCGAGGTAACGCCGCAGAGCATCCGTCTGCGTAAGATCTTCCTGAACGAAAACGAAAGAAAGATCAACGCTAAAAAGTTTGTGAATCAATAATTGGGGAAGACTCAGGAGATCAAGATACAAGAATCAAGATTTTAGATATACGAGCCGGAGGAGACATTCTTCCGGCTTTTTTTATATACACTCACTCCACGCCCATCGCCTACTCATGCCCGCGCATCATTGCTGTAAGGAACGAAGCAATGACGCGCAGGAAGTGCCATGCGATCAAAAACAAATATTATATTTGCCCGGTCTTGACTCTTGGCTCTTGATTCTCGACTCTTCAACAACTATGCGTCTCCCCAATATTAAAGGTTTCGATCAGCAGGCTTTAGAAAAGTATTTCAAAAATACGGGGATGACCTTTATTGGCAAGGTAGGCAGCCTTATCATTAAACTTGTTGTCAACATTGCCGTTGCGCGCTACCTGAGCAAGGCACGCCTGGGTATCATTACCGGCGGTATCACCTACATCTATTTATTTTCGGCACTGGCCACACTGGGGCTCGATCAATTTATTGTGAAGGAGCTGCACCAGTTTCCCAAAAACCGCGACCAGATCCTCGGCACCTCTTTCTGGCTCAAGTTAGTCGCAGGTGCAGGATGTATCCCATTGATCTGGCTGGTGTACCAAATATATCCCGCCCACGGAACTCCGTACAGCTATGTGCTCATCATTTCCATAATAGGCATATTCCAGGCTTTTAATGTGATCGATTCTTATTTCCAGAGCGAGGTACAATCGAAATACATTATGCAGGTGCAGGTTACCGGCAACCTGTTGTCGGCAGCTATAAAAATTGGGCTTATTTACCTTAAAATGCCGCTTATTGCATTTGTATATGCTTATGCGTTAGACTTTTTGTTGCTGGCCGTGGGCTATTATTTAACCTACCAACGCAACGGACGCAGCGTATTTAATTGGGGGTATAGCGGACACCTGGCAAAAAAACTGTTCAAAAACTCGTGGCCGCTCATTATCTCTGGCATCATGGTTTCGTTGTATATGAAGATAGACCAGTTGATGATCCAGAACATTTCGGGTTTAAAAGAAGCCGGAGCTTATGCTACAGTAGCCTGGTTTAGCGAGGCGTGGAATTTTGTGCCGACAGTTATCGTCACCACGCTGTTCCCTGCTATTTTGAACGCCCGCCGTGACGACCCCACTCGTTATAAAAAACGCATTCAAAACCTGTACGATCTGATGGTGTACCTCAGTTTGCCTGCGGCCATCATTATCACCCTCTCTTCGCATTTAATTTATAAGGTTTATACGCCTGAGTTTGCTTATGCAGCTCCGGTATTGTCGGTACACGTATGGTCGGGCGTGTTTGTATTTTTGGGGGCGGCGAGCAGTCAATATTTAATTGCCGAAAACCTTAGTACGCTTACTTTTGTTCGGACAGGGGCCGGGGCTGTAGTGAATATTGTGCTGAACCTGATCCTGATCCCAAAAATGGGAATGATGGGCGCCGCAATTGCTACACTGGTAGCATATGCCAGCTCTACATTCGCTATTATCTTCATCCCTAAAGTGAGCAACCAGGGTGTGATGATGTTAAAATCATTATTCTTAATTTCGCTCGCGCAAAAGATCTTTAAAAAATGAGTAAAGTTTCCTCCCTGTTACAAGTAATAACCAGTCCTAAGCGGCTCAAAATGCTGATGTCGTTCAACCATAAAGGGTATCTGAAAGACATTGGCTGGTTCAACAGCTTCGACAGCATGGCGCCGGTTGACGGCGAGAGGAACCCGATCCCCTGGGTAACTTACTCGTTTATCGATTTTATCAAAGAGCGCATCAAAAAGCATCATTCTGTATTCGAATTCGGCTCTGGTAATTCTACCTTCTTCTACGCAAAACATGCCGGGCTGGTGATCTCTGTTGAGCATGACAAGCAATGGTTCGATAAGATCTCGGGTAAGAAACCCGAAAACGCTGAAATGATTTTCTGCGACCTGGTGCGCGACGGCGACTATTGCCGCATGCCCCTGAAACTGGAAGAAAAGTTCGACGTGATTATTGTTGATGGCCGCGACCGCGTGAACTGCTGCAAACAGGCCATCGGCGCAGTATCAGATGAGGGCGTTATTGTACTGGACGATTCGGAGCGTGAGTTTTACCAGGAAGGCATTAAATTCCTGAAAAGCAAGGGCTTTAAAGAACTGTCGCTCAGCGGCATTTCGCCGGGACTATTCTACCGTAAATCAACCTCGGTTTTTTATAGGGCCGATAACTGCCTCGGTATCTAAATCGCCACAAATCCCGTATAACTTAAAAGAAACACTACAGGTCGTGGTTTAAAATGGCTTGTGGTTATTGAGTGTACTTTAAAAAACTATCGGAACACGAAAAAAATATTTTAGAAATAGGCCGTTTTGTGATAGTTTTATAAGGTTTTTAAGACGTGTCCCCAATTTGACGACTATCGCGCATATTTACAAAAAAGTATTCTGTATTGGCATGACGAGAAAGCTTACCCGTCATTTTGCGCTGCTCATACTTTTGCTGCCGGTAGGCCTATGGATAGTAGTAGCTTCGCCGCTGAAAAATAACTTCTTAAAAAAGCTTCCTCCAGCTTTAAATACAGCCCGATCTCCAGAGCCACATAAACAGACTAAAATAAAGAAAAATGGTGCTTTTGGCGGCCAGATTGTTACTTTTTCTATACCGGAAGAGCTCGGTCCAGCAAATATCGACCAAACACACCAATTCGTCGGAATTACGGTTCATGCTACCCAGGATAGGAGCCATCTTATACCAACAATAACCGTTACGCCGGGCTCAACAATAACTCCCGGATCGGGCGTAGCTAACGATTTTACAAACGCACCGCTATATACAGTTGATCCCGGAGTTGGGGAGACCAACTACAATATCCAGGTATTGCCTGCCCATACGGCTTCAGCCTGCGATGGTTACAATACAACTCTCGCAGGAGATTCACCTGTTGCTTCAGCTACTTATGAATGGCAGGTGTTCACCGGCGGAGCCTGGTTGCCAGCTCCCGGCGCCAATTCAGGTGTCGATTATATTACTCAAGTTTTTAATTTGGGCAATATATCGCCTGTTATTTATACCTATCGCAGGCAAATTACTGTGGGTGTGTTTATAACTTACGGCTCTTATTATGATGTTACCGTAAATCCGTCAACACCGATTTCCAACTACAATATTCAACAACCTCCTGTATCCACATTCTGCGGAACCGGCACACCAACTATAAACGGAGATGCCCCCACCGGTGGATTAGGCCCCGGTACTTATGTTTATCAATGGAGATTTTCGACAGATGGAACCAATTTCTCCGATGTAGCAACAGGAGGGACTGGACAGAACTACACCCCTGCAACTTCACTGACTCAGACAACCTGGTTTAGGCGAAGAGTACAATCGGGGCCTTGCGCATTGTTACAAGAAAGTAATACAGTTAAGATAACTGTTGAGCCTCAATTGGGTACCAATACTATAGCCGCAACAGGTACCTTCTGCGGATCAGGTGATCCCGGCCTTATTACAGGTAACGCCGTAACAGGCGGAGACGGCACTCCAGTTTATAAATGGGAATCATCACCAGATAACCTGACCTTTACGGCTATTCCGGGCGCGGCAGGTACTGCGTTTCAAAATTACGACCCGCCCCCTATAACCGCAACTACTTATTATCATCGTATAGTTACGTCGGGCAGTTGTTCAACCGGTAGCATCAGCGCATCGGTGAAATTCACTATCGAGCCTGCGCTAAGTGCTAATACCATCACATCTACAGGTGCCACAACCTTCTGCCAAACCGGAGACCCGACAGTAATTAACGGTTTACCTATAACAGGCGGCAATGGCACACCTGTTTATCAATGGGAATCATCTACAGATGGGACTAATTTTATACCAGCCAGCGGCAACGCTAATTTTCAGGATTACGAGCCGCCGGTTATTACCACTACAACTTACTATCGCCGCAGGGTAACTTCCGGTAGTTGTTCAATTCCGAATTATAGCACAGTATTGCAATATATCATTGAACAACCAATCGGCAACAACACCATTTCTGCCAATGGTCCATTTTGCGTTTCAGGCACGCCGGTTGTTACCGGCAGCGTACCAACCGGCGGCGATGGCGTGAACTATGTTTATACATGGGAATCATCGACTGATGGCGGCGCTAATTTTAATCCCATTCCCGGCGCAACAGGTCAGAACTATACCCCATCGAGCCCAATTACGGTTACCACATCTTATCGCCGGACAGTTTCATCGGGCAGCTGTACGCCGGGAACTACCAGCGCCGCTGTAACATTTACCGTAACCCCGGCCATTACCGCCAACACCATTCATACGCCCATAACCGAATTCTGCATTTCATCAGGTGCGTTTACCATCACCGGCGATCCACCGGCAGGCGGCAACGGCACTTATACCTATCAATGGCAAAGTTCCACCGATGGCGTGACTTATGGCAATGTTTCCGGCACCGGCACTGATATTAGTTATAATTCACCGTCAATAACCGGCACTACCTGGTTCAAACGGGTGGTATCGTCGGGCAATTGTATAGGAACATCAGAAAGTGCACCTGTAAAAATAACCGTTTACCAGGCCTTTGCAGGAAATACATTGACGCCACCGGCCGTAAATAAATTTTGCGGATCAGGTGATGCCGGGCAGATAACCGGCCTGGTGCCAACCGGTGGTGACGGCAATCCCCAATATCAATGGCAGCAATCGGCTGACAATGTGGATGCGCATTTTACGAATATATCGGGCGAAACCGGAAAGGATTTCGATCCGCCTGCATTGACTTCAACGATGTTTTACCGGCGGATAGTTGCGGGACCTGTTTGTACTATACCAGATGCGAGCCCCGCGGTTGAAATTCATATTACACCGCCGATAACGCCAGGCACTAATCAGATCAATCCCCCCCTTACCACAACATTTTGCACCAGTGTGGATCCCGCAACCATTATAGGCGGGCTGGCACAAGGCGGCGATCCGGGCGCAATTAATTATCAATGGGAAACCTCAATCGATAACGGCACAACCTGGGTACCTGTAGCTACTAACGGCAACAGTCCGGATTACGACCCTGCCCCGATAACACGGACCACTACCTATCGTCGCGGGGTAACATCAGGTGCCTGCGTTACGCCGGTTTACAGTAACACCATAACGTTAACCATTATCCCGAGTCCCCCCAATATTACTATCGCTCCGGTAGCACCTGTTTGTTCGGGAAGCCCGGCTGTATTGTCTGTTAACTCACCCGATCCGGCGCTTACTTACTATTGGTACGACACCCGGACAAGAGACCACCTGCTTTACACGGGGCCAACGTTCACCACATCGCCATTAACGGGCAATACAACCTTTTTTGCAGAAGCGTCGAACGGCGTTTGCCAAAGCCCGCAAATGGCCAGCGTAACGGTTACCGTTAACGCCCTGCCCGATGCACCTGCGTTAGACGGCGCACCTTATACGGATTGCCGCGGATCGGGCGTAATACTGAAAGTGCTGAATCCGCAGGCCGGCCTTACTTATCAATGGTACACCGTTGCCACAGGCGGCACAGCCGAGCTAACGGGCGCTGCCGTAACCACACCTGTTTTGAACGACAATGCGACTTACTACGTTGAGGCTGTCAATACCGCTACGGGCTGCGTATCGGCCACCCGTGGTGTTGCAGATATTGCAGTCTACCCGCTGCCGGTTGCCGTTGCGCAGGGTGCCGATATATGCCCCGGTACAAAAGCTGTATTAACGGCAAACAGTGAAGATCAGGACGAACAGGTTATTTGGTATGATGCGCCTGCCGGCGGCAACCAGGTGGGTACCGGAAGTACGCTTGTGACACCGGAATTGACCACCAACACCTCCTACTACGCCGAAGTTATCAATACGATAAGCGGCTGCGTTTCGGCAACCCGTGCGGAAGCCAAAGTACGGATGATCCTACCGTTAGATGCGCCGATCATACAGGTTCAAAACAATTTTGCGCCTACCATTACCTTCAGGTGGGCGCCTGTAAGCGGCGCTACCGGCTATTTGGTAAGTACAGATAATGGCGCAACCTTCAGCAATCCGAGTTCCGGAAGTAATGGCTTTACACATTCGGTTGGTGGCTTGCAGGTGGGGCAAACAGTTACGCTGATTGTGCGTTCACTTGGCGATCTTGATTGTGAAACCAGCGCCAACTCCAACCCGGTTACAGCCACCGCCATTAACCCCAATACCGACGAGATTTTTGTAGCTAATGCCTTTACCCCTAATGGCGATGGCCGGAATGATATAGTTTACGTGCATAACGAGAATATTAAGAGCCTTAAATTTTATGTGTACAGCCAGTACGGCCAGTTGCTGTATGCATCGCAAAGTCAGCAAAACGGCTGGGACGGCACATTTAAAGGAAAAGCAGAGCCGGCAGGTGTATATGTATATTACCTGGAAGCCGTTATGAACGACGGCAGCCTGCAAAATAAACGGGGAACGATTACATTAATACGGTGAAAAAAATAGTTGTACTCATATTGATCGCAATAGCGGCTGCCGGCTCTGTAAAGGCGCAGATAGACCCGCATTTTTCGCAGTATTACGCGTACCCTCTCTGGCTTAACCCGGCGCTTACCGGTGTTTTTGATGGCGATGTACGCGTTAACGCCAATGCCAAAACCCAATGGACCGGTATTCCCGGCGGCTACAAAACAGGCGGCGCTTCGGTGGATCTTCGTGCAGGCGAAAAGTCGGCGCTTGGGCTTAATATCATTAACCAGGCGGCAGGCACCGCAGGATGGAATTACTTTGCGGCTTACGCATCCTACAGTTACGGCATTTCCGTTTCGGCCGATGAAACGCAAAAACTGCGCTTCGGGCTACAGGCGGGGATCATCAACCGCAGCTTCGACCCAAGCAAGTTACAGTTCGACGATCAGTACAACCCCGTTATCGGCTTCGACCCCACTACCGCCAGCTTTGAAACCTTCGCCACCACCAGCGCTACCGTATTTGATGCCAGTGCCGGTTTATTTTATTACGATGGCGACCCGCAGCATAACTCCAACTTTTTCGGCGGGTTAAGCGTGGCGCATCTTACTTCACCAAAAGATCCGTTCACCAATGGCGGCACCATTACCAGTCGCCTGCCTATGCGCTTTACCGCCCATGCGGGCATAAAAATCAAAGCATCCGACGATTTTGATGTGACGCCCCATGGTGTTTTCATCAGCCAGCAGGGAAATTCCATTAAGGCCCTCGGCGTTTACTCCGAACTGAAGGGATCAAATGACGACGGCCTCATCCTCGGGGCAATGCTCCGCCTCGGCGATGCCGTTGTTGCCGACGCAGGTTACCACATCCAAAACATGACCATTGGCGTAAGCTACGATTTCAACACCTCACCACTTAAAAGCGCTACCAACGGCCAGGGTGGGTTCGAGGTATCTATCAGCTATATCTTTAAGAGCAAAACCAACCCATCAGTAGTTTGCCCGAAATTCTAGCCGTTGATTTTTGTGATTGAATGATTACGTTGATTCACTGCCGCGAGTTTAGCGCAGCGTAACTCGTGGTAGTAGAAAGGATTGAAAAGTAAATCCGAAATCGAAATTCCGAAATCCGAAATAAATAAAACTTTCTCCCAATAAAAACGTCCATTGTTTTAAATTTGAACCTTGAACAACCCATGAGCATGCAATCATCTGCCATCAGCGATAACGTAAAAACAGCTTACGACGAGTTTTACCAGAAACACGACGAAGCGTGGCGCATGCTTGGCGCGAAATACAAGGCGCAGCATATCATCGATGTTTGCAGGGGTCGCGATTTCCGCAAGGTACTGGAAGTAGGTGCCGGCGATGGCAGTATCTTGAAGCTGTTGGCCGACCAAAATTTTGCGCCAGAATATGCTGCCGTCGAGATCTCTGAAAGCGGCGTAGAACATATTAAAACAAGGGAGATTAAAAACCTGCAGTCGGTGCAGATATTTGATGGTTATAAATTGCCGTTTGAAGACAACAGTTTTGATCTCATCATCTTATCGCACGTGCTGGAACATGTGGAGCACGAACGCCTGCTGCTGCGCGAAATGAAGCGCGTGGCCCGACATTTTGTGATTGAAGTGCCGCTGGATTACCGTCACGGTGTTGATACGCGCATTAAGCATTTCCTGGCGTACGGGCACATTAATATGTACACTCCAACATCGCTGCGTTATCTGCTGAATACCGAGGGATTTGTGGTAGAAGAAGATTTAACATCGATTATAGCGCCTGAAGTGACCCGCTTTAACACCTACACCAATCAAAAGAAACCGAAGAGCGTGGTGACCGATATGCGCATCGGCGCCGAATATGCCGTAAAGAATACGCTCGGAAAAATCTTCGGAAAAAAACTGAACGAACAATTAGCCAACGCATATACCGTTCTTTGTAAGAAAGCCGACCAGCACCTCGAAATATTCTAAAGTTTTTACATGCAAAACCTTGCCCCGATAGCCCTTTTTGTATATAACCGGCCTGAGCATACACGCCGCACCCTCAACTACCTGCAAAAGAATTTGCTGGCAGACGAGTCACGCCTGTTCATTTTTTCGGATGCGCCGAAAACCGCCGCCGATAAAGCAAAAGTTGATGAGGTAAGGGAATTGATCAACGAGGTAGAGGGCTTTAAATCGGTTAAGGTGATTTTGAGGAAAGACAACCTCGGCCTGGCCAATTCCATCATCAGCGGCGTAACGCAATTGGTGAATGAATATGGCAAGGTGATTGTCTTTGAGGATGACCTGCTTTCGTCTGTGCACACGTTACAATACTTCAACGAAGGCCTCGACCGCTATGCCAAAGAAGAAAAAGTAATGCATATCGGCGCTTATATGTACGACCTGGCCGATAAAAAGCTGCCGCAGACTTTCTTTTTCCGCGCCGCCACCAGTTGGGGCTGGGCGACATGGGCGCGTGCCTGGAAAGATTTTGAAGAAGATATCGACGTTCTGCTCAACCAGTTCGACAAACAAAAAGCTGATCAATTTTCTATCAACGGCACCATGAATTTCTGGAAGCAGTTGATTGGCTTTAAAGCCGGTAAAAATAATTCGTGGGCCATCCGCTGGTACGCCTCTATCTTCCTTAAAGGCGGATTAACGCTTAACCCATCACATTCCCTCATCCAAAATATTGGTAATGATGGCAGCGGTACACACTCCAACAAGGAGGATATGTACCAGGTGCGCATTGCCAAAACAGCTGTAAAACAGTTTCCCACCGAAATAAAGGAAAACGCCCAAGCTTATGCTGCCATCAAACATTTCCTCAAAAACCGTAAAGGTACGCTGATTCAGCGTGGGGTGAGGTTTGTAATGCAGTTGAGGGTGAAGTATTTGGTGAAGGGGTAGGTAGAGATTGGTGGTTGGTTGCATCGACGCTACACGCACCTCCCCGCGCGTCATTGCGAGGAACAGACTTTCCCGAGTTATTCGGGACAGCAATCTCTGCATATGGCAAAGGCGTTAATGCCTTCTTGCCGACATCCTCACTTATTATTCCTCCGCAATATTCTTTGGTTCAATCCACTTATCATCCTCCCGCTCAGTTGCCGCGGAGGCTGTTACTTTTTCTTGATAAAAGGTAACCAAAAATCAAGACGAAAAAAAGCTTCGGCCCGCAGGCCAGACTCCCGGCCCGCTTTTTCGTCAGGCCTTTGCCCGCAGGGTGGTAAAGGACGCCCGTTGCTTGTCTGAACCTTGATTTGCTTGATTGAAGGATTCTTCGGATTGTGGATTATTGTCTGAACCAGAATTTTTAGAATTAATGAATTTACAGAACTAACTTTCCAAGCGCACTAACCAAAGTACAGCTTTCATAATGCGGCATCAGGGCTGAACCGATAAGCACTGTCTTAACTTCACTCACTACCGCTCGTAGGTTCAGAACGTAGCCGCAAGGTTTCTTTTGGTTACTTTTCTTTGGCTGCAAAGAAAAGTAACTACCACTGACGGTCGTTAAGCGCATCCCAATAATAGTAGCACTAATTATTCAGCGATATAATGGCGCTAATGTCCCACGTAGAGATTGCTTCGTACCTCGCAATGACGCGTAGAGGATTAGCCTCGCAATTCTTCAATCTCCTTCAACGTCTTCGGTAAATACTTTCCAAGCAACTGGCTGCCGGTATCGGTTATCAAAAAGTTGTCCTCAATACGGATCCCACCGAAATCGCGGTAGGTGTTCAGTACATCGTAATTGATAAAATCGGTGTATTTGCCTTCGGCTTGCCAGCGGTCTATCAGTTCGGGGATGATATAAATACCCGGCTCTACGGTAAGCACAAAACCGGCTTCCAGTTCACGGCCCAAACGCAACGATTTCAAGCCGAATATCGAAGTTTCCTTTTTCAGGGTTTCGGTGTATCCAACATATTGTTCGCCCAGGTCCTCCATATCATGCGTATCCATCCCGAGCATGTGGCCCAGGCCGCATTGAAAGAACATGGTATGCGCGCCGGCATCTACCGCATCGGCTGCATTGCCTTTCATGATGCCTGCATTGATCAAGCCCTCCGCTAATTTTTCGCAAGCCGCGAGGTGAATGTCTCTATAGCGCATACCCGGTTTCAGCAGGCTAATGGCGTGATCCATCGAGTTCAGCACTACTTCGTATAATTCTTTTTGTCGAGTAGCAAATGTTTTGCCTACCGGGAAGGTACGGGTAAGATCGCCGCCGTAGTTCATTGCATTTTCGGCTCCGATGTCGCTCAGTACCATACGGCCTTCTTCCAGCGTATTACCATAATAATGCGTATGCAGGGTTTGACCGTGTGTGGTGATGATAGCAGGATAGCCCAACCGCGCATTATTGGCAATGGCCACCTCGTGCGCTTTAGCCACCAGTTCGTATTCCTTCATTCCCGGGCGGGTGTGTTTAATAACCGCCAATTCCATATCTACACTGATGGAAACAGCCTTCTCCATCTCCGCAATCTCTAAAGGCGTTTTGATCACACGCTGCGAAATCACGGCTTTGATGAGCTTAACCGAAACATATTTGGCTACATCGTCCAGACTCGTGTTCAGCCACGAAGCCAGTTTGATCTTATTATCATGACGGTACGGCGGCAGTATATGCACTGCCCTGCCCGATGTTATCGCTTTATGAATGTAATGCCTGATATCGTCATACGGCCGCGTTTGCGAAACATTCACCATCGCTGCCATTTCGCTTACAGTGGGCAAGGTGCCGGTCCACACGATATCATCGATGGTTAGCTCATTGCCGAAGATCACCTCTTCGCCGGTATCCGTATCAATGATAGCCGCCAGCGAGGCAACATTTAGCCCGAAATAATATAAAAAGCTGCTGTCCTGCCTGAAGGGATAAGTATTATGGGCGTAATTCATCGGGCTTTCCTCATTACCCATCAGTACAATAAGGCCATCGTGACCCATTTTTTCCTTCAATACGCGCCGCCTATCGGCATAAACCTGTTTTTCAAAAAGATCTAAATGCATGGAACAAAGATGCACACGATTTTATGGATTTTAAAGGATTTTCAGGATTGGATTTTGTAATACGTTGTCGGTAATGTCGCGCGGCTAGCCACCGCACCGCTTACCTCACCGCCTTCACCACAATATACGGCGACATTGCCTTGCTCTCCATCGGCACGAGTTTGCTAAATACTTTACCCGCAACCCAAATAGTTTTAACTATAGCTTTGGCAATACCGCTTTGCTCCGATTTATTTTCCAGCCAAACGGTAAACCGGCCATGATAATAAGCCTCGATTTCCTTCAGACCCAACTGGCGGCAACACTCTTTCAGCAGTGTCAGGTCCATGCTGTTAATATTGTGTTTATCGTAATTCTCCTTGTCAAAATTACGCTGAACCCAGCCGTTAACACTTTTAAAATTGGGCAGGGTGATGAAGAGTACGCCGCCAGGTTTTAAAAACTGCAGGTGTGTTTCGATGATGGATTTGGTATCATTAAAATGCTCGATCAACCCAAACGACAATACCATATCGTACAGCTTTTCGGGTGTATAACTAAACAGATCAGCCTCAATGATATTGATGTCTCCCGGTTGAAGGCCATTCTTTTCCAGCAGCTGGTTGATGAGCTCCTGGTGGATATAATAATCGAACAGTGTGGTATCCAACCCCTGGTACTTCTTCAGGTAAGTAGCGTAATAGCCCGGGAAACCGCCGAGCTCTATAGCGTTCTTAACGTTCTTTTCCCTAATAAGCCGTGCTAAAATATCCCCGAAAACATAGTTCGGTTTAATATAAAATATGAGCCCCTTCCTTGATTCCCAAAAGGCTTTCCAGAATGAGCGGTCGGTTAAGTTTTGTTCCATTAATGATTCAGCTTCTTATTATTTATTTGTCATTGCGAGGAACGAAGCGATCTCCCCGCTAATGTATTGGGCTAATGTATGCCGACAAGATTGCTGCGTTCCTCGCAATGACAACCGGAAGATACAGGGATATATAAATCCGAAATCGAACATCCGAAATCCGAAATTATTTCTGCTCCACCACCCTCGCCGGGTTGCCTACTACCACACAGTCTGACGGCACATCCTTCACCACTACCGATCCTGCGCCGATGATCACATTATCCCCAATCGTTATCCCGCCGATGATACACACATTGGCGCCGATATCTACATTATTCCCAATTCGCGGACAAGCGCTGAACGTGCCATCCGACAGTTTTTTATGTCCTATAGTAGTGCTGTTGCGCAGCACGCAATTGCTGCCGATGATGGTGCTTTTATTCACCACCAGCGCCTGCCCATGGTAAAGCGAAAGGCCTTTGCCAATAGTGAGCTTGCGCGGCAATTCAATCCCCAAATGCCATTCCACAAAAAAGCGGTAAAACATAAAGTAAGGAAAGAAAATTATTTTGGTAACGGTGTACCGGTTAAAAGCCTGCACCAGTCTGAACATAAATAAAACCAGTTGCGCTTTAAAGTTCTGCCGGTTGGCGCTCCAATCCTGGAATAAATACGCAAATGGGTTCATTTATCTTGTTTCTGTTCTTAATCTAATATCATCAGGAGACGAAAGTATTACGTCTCTACAATGGCAATTTTCTTCCCTCTTTCTGCGCAGCGAAGAGAGGGCAAGTTGCATTTACTCATTTAATCGCGCCTGTTCGCTTCGCCATCACCCCCAAAAGTAAAGTTTTCATTTTAGAATTGTTATAATTGCTGCGATAATTAGCGGCGCTTACATGAAGGTAACCTTGATCAACACATCCGATGCCGGCGGCGGCGCTCCGGCGGCCTGTATGCGGCTGTTAAAGGCGCTTCAATTGCAACAAACCGATGCCCGCCTGCTGGTTCAGGAGAAAAAGACCGGCGACCCGGCGGTTACTTCTGTGGCGACCGGCGAGCGGGGCAGGCTAAGGGCGAAGATCAATTTCCTGCGCGAACGCCTTCCCTTCATCTGGTTTCAGGCAAAAGACAAATCGGTGCGGTTTGCCTTTTCAACTGCAAATGCCGGTACGGATATCAGTCAGCATCCGGATGTTTTAAATGCTGATATCCTTCACCTGCACTGGACTAACTCCGGTTATCTCTCCATCAAAAACCTGGAACAACTGCTCAAAACCGGTAAACCCATCGTGTGGACGCTTCACGATATGTGGACCTTTACCGGCGGTTGCCATTACAGCGGCGATTGTGATCATTTTCACCGTACCTGCGGTAATTGCTGGATGCTGCGGAATCCCCACAAGGCAGATCTTTCCTTCGATGGCTGGATGGCAAAGGCGGCTATGTATAAATCGGCTAAAAATATTGCTTTCGTAACCTGTAGCCATTGGCTGGCCGATGTGGCGCGCCAGAGTTCCCTGATTCAAAACTTTCGTATCCAGGCTATTCCTAATCCGATAGATGTTGATATTTTTTCGCCAAAAGATAAAGTTACCTTACGGTCAAAATGGAAGATTGATCCTGAAGTAAAGATCATTCTTTTTGGTGCGGCCAATATAATGGACAGGCGTAAGGGTATTTCTTATCTGGTTGATGCCCTGAATGATCTTAAAGATAATTACGCCGGAACCGATGATATCGAGATTATCATCTTCGGGAAAAACAAATCATTCGACGTCAATTCGCTGCCGTTTAAAGTACACGAAGTTGGCATTATTTCATCACAAACCGATATTGCCGAACTATATAGCCTGGCAGATGTTTACGTATCGCCAACCATCGAAGATAATTTGCCAAACACCATAATGGAAGCACTATCATGCGCAACTCCGGTGGTTGCATTTAACACCGGGGGCATTCCCGATATGGTGGAGCACCGGCAAAACGGATACCTTGCGGAATTTAAATCTGCAACTGATTTTGCGGCCGGGATCCACTTTGTGTTGACGTTAGGTCAAAAAGATGAGTTATCGGCTAATGCCCGGAATAAAGTTTTGAATACCTTTACCAACCAAAAGGTAGCGGAGCAATATATGGAGGTGTATAGATCGATGATGAATAAAACTAATTAAGGTGCGAGGGGTGTCATCCTGAGGCTCTCGAAGGACGCGCGGAAAGGCCAATGCCCGCGTGCTTAGTAGCCGATGTCGCTCGGCGAGGCCACTCCACATGCTTCGAGAGCCTCAGCATGACACCCGTTTGAAAAAGAAAATAAGAACCGAATAACCGATGCCCTTTACTCCCACCCTTTCTGTCATCACTATAGTTTACAATAACGTAAGGGATATTGAGCGCACCATGCTTTCGGTGCTGAACCAAACGTACCCGAATATCGAATACATTATGGTCGATGGTAAATCGACAGACGGCACTTTGCAAATTATAAATAAATACCAGTCACGCATTGGAAAGCTCATCAGCGAAAAGGACGAGGGTATTTACGACGCCATGAACAAAGGCCTTGCCGCTGCAACCGGTGATTATGTGATTTTCATGAACTCCGGCGATGAATTTTACACATCCGAAACTGTTGCGCAGGTATTCGCCGCTGCGCCCGACGCAGATATCTATTACGGCGAAACCGAAATGGTGAACGACGAGCGTGAAAGCCTCGGGCAGCGGCGGCACAAAGCGCCCGAAAAGTTTACCTGGCGTGGCTTTAAATATGGCATGAGCATCAGTCACCAGGCAATCTATATCCGCCGTTGCCTTACCGAGCCCTATGATCGCCGGTACCATCTCAGCTCGGATATCGACTGGATCATTCGCGCAGCAAAAAAGGCGAAGATTATCGTTAACGTTCATCAATATGTTGCCAAATACCTGGTAGGCGGCATGTCAAAAACCAAACACCGCCAAAGTTTGAAGGAACGTTTTGATATCATGAGAAGAAATTATGGGCTGCTACCTACTATTTTTAACCACGGTATTATCGCCGTTAATTTGGGGTGGTATTGGTTAAAGAACAGAAGGACCAATGATTGAGTTACCCTCCCTTAATTCCCCCCGCTCGTCATCTCGAACGTAGTGAGAGATCTTATACAAGCGACATTGCCGTTAATGCATCAGCGCCAATGCATGGTTTGGATGCGTGGCGTATAAGATTCTCGCTCTCGCTCGAAATGACGACAAAAAGAAATTTCCCGCGGCTGTGTCCTCACAGCCGCCCTGCGACAGAAAACGCGTCTCATCGGAGAAATAAAACAAAAAAGGCGATGAGCCTTAACCCATCGCCTTTAGTCAGCAATACCAAACTGCTTATTTCTTTTTGCCGGTTGCCTTTTTAGTTGGCTCCGGCTCTTTAGGCTGTGGCTTTGCAGCAACAGGTTCGACATTTTCTTTTCCTTTTTTGATGCCAACGAAAGCGGCACCACCCAAAGCCAATATCAACAGGATAGAACCTGCCAGCGAGATCTTTTCGCCGGTGTAGTATGATGCCGGGTGAAATATGAATTCTATCTTATGATTACCCACCGGGATCTGCGCGGCGCGTAATACGTAGTCGGCACGGAAATATGGTTTTTCAATACCGTCTATCAGCATTTTCCAGCCTTTTTCATAATAAATTTCAGAGAACACGGCTACCTGCGGAGCGGTTGAACCGCTTTGATAAACCAAATGATCCGGGTTATAGCTTACCAGTTTAATAGTACCGCTGGTATCAGCGCCTAATGGTTGTTTTTCATCAATAGTTTTGCGGTACTGCTGGTCAACAATCGCCTCGTCTTTTGGCGAGAAACTGCTGATGGCCTGCATTTCTTCGTCTGCGTTCTTGGCATATTTAATACTTTTCACAAACCAGGCATGTCCGCATGCTGTTGGGTTAGCCTGCATTTTTAGCGTCTGCTGCTGGTCGGTGGTAATAAAATACTTGGTGTTCAGCATATCCAGTACATCATGATTCGGAACACCGCTGGCAAACTGGTTATCTATCAGCTCGTCATAACGTTTTAAGCGGGCTGCAGAATAGCCGCCAATAGATTTATGGAAAAACGGACTAAACCTGTCAAATTTAATTGTCTGTGTCAAATCAAATACGCGGTAATCCGGGTCAGGGTCACGCATGATGAATGAATCAACTTCGCGCGGTTTTACCTGGTTATCCAGTTTATCGGCAAAATTGGCGTCTTTTAAATAACGCTTGTCAACCAAACATAGATCCACAGTGATCAGCACCAGCAAACCAACTGAGAACATCAGCACGTTTGCTTTCTGTTTGATAAAGGCCCATAACAGTCCAAATGTTAACACCACAAATACTAATGAGCGGATAGCATCGCTGCGTTCTAAACTCTGCCTGTCGCTTACCACTGCGTTGGCTACGGTGGTAGCTGTAGCGTTATCGCCCTTCATGGCTTGTGCCAGGTAAGTAATGCCCTGTTGGAAATCGGCGCCTTTAAAGCTCAGGAAAACAGTAGGTACGGCAATCAACATCAGTAGTAAGCCGCCTGTAATATAAAAAGCCAGTTTCAGTTTTTTAAACAAATAGGTTTTGTCTTCTGCGTCAACAATCTCCTTCACCGCCAAGAATGCAAGTATGGGGAAGCAAATGCTGGTAACTGCCAGTATCGATTCAACCGCGCGGAACTTGTTATAAAGCGGGAAATATTTAAAGAAGATGTCTGACACAAAAGGGAAGTTACCGCCAAACGAAAGAAACATGGTGAGTACCACCGTGCCCAGCAACCACCATTTGAAGCGGCTTTTAACTACCAATAACCCAAACAAAAACAAGAAGCAAACCACTGCGCCAAAGTAAAACGGACCGGCAGTACCCGGCTTAGCGCCCCAATATAACTGCAGGCCGGGAATCCCGTTGGTAACCTGCTGTGCCGTACCAACAGCCTGCTGCTCGGTTGCGCCTTGTTTTAAGAAAATCTTAGCGGTTTCAGAACTTGCGTCGAGTGTTTCAGGGCCTGAACCGAAGCTGTAAGCGTTAGGCACCAAAAAGGTAAAGCACTCGGCAACACCCTGGCTCCATTCGTAAGCGTAATCCTTGTCGAGGCCGTTTGTAGGCTCTTTGGTATTTTTGGTGAGGTTTGACTGACCGCGATAGCTGTATTTGGCATACTCGCCGGTACTCCATAATAACGATGCATTGATGGCCAGCGCAAGCACTAAAGCAGCACCCAGGTAGGCAAGCGCCTTAACAAATGATGCGGTGGTTTTTCCTTTGATGGCATGGTAAAGCTCAATACCTAACAGAATCAGCAAAGCCAGCATCAGGTAATAGGTCATCTGGATGTGGTTAGCCCTGATTTCCATAGCCAGGAACAAAGCCGTGAGCGCTCCGCCCGTAAGGTATTTACCTCGCAGCGTCATGAAGATACTGCCCAGTAAAGGCGCAAAAAATGCAATGGCGAAAGCCTGGTTGGAGTGACCTGCAACCAGCAATATGATATTGTAGGATGAAAACGTAAACGCTATAGCGCCGGCAGCAGCAAGCCACGGATTCAGTTTTAAAACATTGAATAAAAAATACGCACCAAACAGCAGGATCAGCACGGTATCAACCGGGTTGGGGAACACAGCTTTTAATGCTGAAACGATCTCAGTAGTGATGTTATCCGGATAAGGAGCCCAGATTTGGAAAGCCGGCATCCCGCCAAAGATCTGGTTGGTCCACAAAATAGTGATCCCTTTTTCTTTATAATCGTTAATTTCTTTTTGGGTCGATTGAGCGCCGGTCACATCCATCTGGCCCAATACTTTACCCTGGAAAGCCGGGGCGAAATAAATAAAACATATCACAAAAAAAATCACTCCCACCAGGAAGTGAATTCCGTTCCGCTTAAACCAATTGTTCATTTAAATTTTCAAAAAGGGATAATATTAATTCCCCAAAAATAGAAATTAGAATGACAAAGTGAATTATATGTTATTGATTTATTGGAAGGCCAATTATTGCAGGAAATAAACCAGGAGCACCAAACCCACCAGTACAACCCAGCTTATGCCATAGGCAATAAGATCTATCTTACTGTAAACTTCCAGGTTCTTACGAAGGGAAAAGAAGTTGTAAACCGCCAGCAAGCCGATAATAACCCAAAAGAACCAGTATATAGCGTGATGCCCCGTGCACAAGGTTTCGGCAACACAGACCACTATAAAGTTGGTTATAATCAATTTAACCGACTCCTGCAAACTGTTGTGCCCCGGCCTGGGTTTAAATACTTCTTTTGGTATCAGCATCTTATTTTATTTCCTCGTAGTCTATAAAGTCGCCTTCGCTATCGGGCACCTTGTTTTTAGGTTTTTCGGGAATATAATCAACCTTTATTTTAGCGTCAGGACGTGCCTGGCTATTGTAATTCTGCCTTTGATTCTGATTTTGCTGCTCCTGCGCCTTGTTAATAACGCTCTGAAAAATTGACGGCAATAAATACCGCACCAGCGCTTTTACAAGATACAAAACCAGGATTATAATTAAAAGGATATCTAATAACCTACCCATTTCTTTTTAATATTAGCCTGCAAATATAATACTATAACGGGAAAATTGTTTGGATATGACTTTGATGTGCGGATGTGCGGATTTTTGATGTGCAAATGACTTTTGAAAATCAAGAGGCAAGAGATCAAGAATCAAGATAAGAGAATCTTGTGCGGTTCTTTCCCTGGGGAAGGCGGAAGAAGGGTTTCGCGAACTACTCCCCGCACGGCGCCCTCTTTAATACAAGGTGGGAAACCCCACCCTCCCCGCCCCAAGGCGGGAATCGCACGTGCCGGAGCCTTTTTTCATTCTGCTGACAGCTGTGGTGACAACATCAACGTTGGCGCTGTTCTCCTGTCTTGATTCTTGGCTCTAAAACTTCTCTTCCATCATTTTTTCCAAAGCAAACATCTCATCCCTTAACTTGGCGGCTAACAAAAAGTCCATATTCTTGGCGGCGGCCATCATTTCTTTTTTGGTGTTTTCGATAGATTTCTTCAGATCTGGCTTTGTCATGTATTGAACAATAGGATCGGCCGCGAGACTGGCAGTATCCATTTCCACATAGGCTTTTTGAACCCCTCCTTTAAAGTCGACAACCGAGGTTTGTTCAATGATTTCTGTTTTTGATTTGCCCACGGTGCGTGGCGTAATGCCATGTTCGGTATTGTATTGGATCTGCTTCTCGCGGCGACGACTGGTTTCATCCATTGTGATCTGCATGGAGTCTGTGATCTTATCGGCATACATAATTACACGCCCGCGGTCATTACGTGCCGCACGGCCAATGGTTTGGATCAGCGAGCGCTCCGAACGCAGGAAACCCTCCTTATCAGCATCGAGGATAGCAACTAATGAAACCTCCGGCAAATCCAACCCCTCACGCAATAAGTTAATCCCAATCAACACGTCAAACTCACCGAGGCGCAGCCCGCGGAGTATTTCAACGCGTTCCAGTGTTTTTACTTCAGAGTGAATATAGCGGCATTTGATACCCAGGCGGTCCATGTATTTGGCCAACTCTTCCGACATGCGCTTGGTAAGCGTAGTTACCAGCACACGGTCACCCATTTTTATCGTTCGGTCCACTTCTTCCAGCAGGTCATCCACCTGATTAATTACCGGGCGGATATCTATTACCGGATCGAGCAAGCCCGTAGGACGGATCACCTGCTCTACCACTACCCCACCCGATTTCTCCAGCTCAAAATCACCCGGCGTAGCGCTTACATAAACCGTTTGCGGCGCCAGTTTTTCAAACTCCTGGAAATTAAGCGGGCGGTTATCCAGCGCTGCGGGCAACCGGAAACCATAATCAACCAGCGAGATCTTCCTCGATCTATCTCCACCATACATCGCCCTGATCTGCGGCACGGTAACGTGGCTTTCGTCTATTACCATCAAATAATCTTCAGGAAAATAATCCAGCAAGCAGAACGGCCTCGCCCCCGGCAAACGACCATCAAAAAAGCGGGAGTAATTCTCAATACCGGAACAATAACCCAGTTCGCGGATCATTTCCAGGTCGTAGTTTACCCTTTCCTCCAGTCGCTTGGCCTCCAGGAATCGGCCGTCACCGATAAATTGCTTTTTGCGGGTTTCCAGTTCTTCCTGTATGGCCCAGATGGATTGCAGGAAACGCTCACGTGGGGCCACATACAGGTTAGCCGGGTAAAGCACCATATGGGTCATTTTCTCCTGCGTTTTGCCGGTGGTTACGTCGAAACTGCTCAGTTCCTCAATATCATCGCCAAAGAACGAGATCCGGTAGGCATGATCCATATAAGCAGGGAAGATATCAACCACATCACCCTTAACACGGAAAGTACCGCGCTTAAAATCGGCGGTGGTGCGGGCGTAAAGTATCTCCACCAAACGATGCAAAAAAGAGTTACGGCTAATGCGCGTACCTACTGCGAACTTGAACACCGATTCCTTAAAATCCTCTGGATTACCCATACCGTAAATACACGAAATTGACGACACGACGATCACATCCCGCCGCCCCGACATTAGCGCCGAGGTAGTGCGCAGCCGCAGTTTCTCTATTTCCTCATTAATCTGGAGGTCTTTCTCTATATATGTATTGGTGGTAGGAATGAACGCCTCAGGCTGATAATAGTCGTAGTACGACACGAAGTAGTTCACCGCATTCTCCGGAAAAAACTGCTTGAATTCGCCGTAAAGCTGCGCTGCCAAAGTTTTATTGTGACTTAATATCAGCGTGGGCTTCTGTGTTTGTTCAATCACATTGGCCACCGTAAAAGTTTTACCCGACCCGGTAACCCCTAATAAAGTCTGAAACGGATCGCCGTTGTTTACCCCCTCAACCAATTGCCTGATGGCTTCAGGCTGATCGCCGGTGGGTTGATATTGCGATGTGATCTTAAAATCCATAGTCAAAGTTAGTGATTAGAGATTGGAGAATAGTGATTAGTTCCTGTCTCTGGTGTCAAAATAAATCAGGCGGAGTGACAACAGTGTGTCAGCAGTGGTTTGTGGCCGATTTTTTTAATGGATAACAAGAAAGATGAGTGGATGTTCATTTCATGACGCAAACTGCCCCGGCACCTAATGACCCGTAGGGTCCGCTTTGTAGAAAAACGACGAACCGGATTTATGCCGCGTAGCGGCTACCCATCCAGGGGTAGATAACAAACACATCTCCTTTACGCGGAGAACGCTGACTAAAGGGTAGCCCTTACAGGGCAAAAAACTCTTTATGGCGAATTTCTACAAAGCGGTAGACCCTACGGGTCAGGGAAGTTTCGCCGCTTTCAACCGCTGCGCTCTGGCAAAAAAACTTTGTTCGGCAATTTTCTTTTCTACCTCGGCGATTGCTTTCATCAGGTTGTTTTGAGTATCGATAAGTTCTGTCGTCGCGGCCTTGAAAATTTCCCAAACCGGCTTCATTTGTTCAATTAGTTCCTGGCCTTTGGCGGTTAGTTGGATCAGGCGCTTGCGCTCATCGGCCTTGTCTTTTTTTGAGCGGATGAGCTTTTCCTTTTCCAACTCTTTCAGCAAACTAATGGTTGATGGATGTGTATAACCTATCTCGTTGGCAATTTCAACAACGCTTAAAACGGGCTTAAAATGCAGCGTATAGATCACCGGGAACCACTTCGGCTCAAAATCGATCTGATTAGCCTTATAGATCAGCACGCCATCTTTACGCAAGGTATCGGCCAGGCGCTGCAGCCTTGTAGAAATGGCTAATATTCCCGATTCATCAATAACGTTCATTTGCTGCAGGTTAGTTGTCTAAATGTACCTCATAAAACATGGTATCCGAAGACATCAAAGGGAAGTTTACCGGAAGATCCTCTTTTTCTATCCTTGTAAAACCGTTTCTTTCATAAAAACGGTGAGCGGCCTTTAGCTGTTCTACGGTACCCAGATATATGTCATCAATTCGGTTTTGTTTACAATGCGCCAAAAGCGTATCCAGCAACAATTGCGCAATGCCCATTTCCTTACCGCGAAATTCGCTGCGGACAAACATCTTACGCAAAGCGGCGCCATGTCCGTCAAAAGCAATGAACCCGATGGTGCCCACCAGCCGGCCATCATAAAATGCGCCCCAAAAGTTGCCGCCCGTTTTATGGTAATAAGTTTCGATATCCAGCAGATCGGGCTGTGCTTCAAGCGTTACCGCTACATTAAATTCTATTTGTTGTATGGGGATGATTATATCAACTATCTGTTCGCAGTGGCTGTTGTTCAGGGTTTTTATTTCGATCATAACACTTAACAATTTTATTTATGTTCAAATCTACGTAGTTAACTACATATATTCAAATAGCTGACATACTGATTTTTTAGGATTTACCAAAAAATGACATAAGAAGTCTGTTTCGCTTTATATTTCATAAATTTATCCGAGCCAAATCTCACGTTTCAAATCTAATATCTAAACTCATGGTCTTCATTCTCAATCAAACCAATACCATTGCCAACAAGTTCTTAGCCGAACTGCGCGATGCCGGCATTCAGCAGGACAAGGCGCGGTTCCGTACCAATCTTACCCGCACAGGCGAGATATTGGCTTACGAAATGAGCAAAGGCCTTAAATATGAAGAGTTTGAGATACAAACGCCGCTGGGCTTAGCCAGCATTAATTTACCACAGCACGATCTGGTCCTGGGTACTATCCTGCGCGCAGGCCTGCCCTTTCACCAGGGTTTTTTAAATATTTTCGACGATGCTGCCTCGCTTTTCGCCACCGCCTACCGGAAGGTAAAAAAGACCGGCGCCTTTATTATCAATATCGATCACATCTCCGCCCCCGATCTTAACGATAAAACCCTCATTATGTGCGACACCATGCTGGCTACTGGTCAAAGCATCGTCCAGGTTTGTAAGGAACTGATTGCCCAGTATGATATTAAAGAGCTTCATATCGCCGCCGTAATTGCCAGCACCGAGGGCATTGCCCACGTGCGCGCCAACCTGCCCAAAGCCAAATTATGGATCTGCGCTGTTGATGAGGAAATGACCAGCAAGGCGTATATAGTTCCAGGTTTAGGTGATGCGGGGGATTTGGCGTTTGGGGAAAAGGTTTAGGGATTTAGAAATTACGATTTTAGATTTACGATTGAGGGCCATCAATAATTTAGGATTAAAGAATTATGAGTAAGATTTATGATTTGAATTGTCTCACATTATCTTTGCTTTTAAATGAGCAATTCTGAAATCGTAAATCGTAAATCTAAAATCCCTTACCGTCATCTTTTCTTCGATCTTGATCACACCATCTGGGATTTTGACCGCAACGCCGAAGAAACCCTGCATGAGTTGTATGACATCTACCGGCTCAGCGAGATCGGTTTACCCTCGGCTGCGCTGTTCATTGAAACTTACACCCGCAACAATCACCAGCTTTGGGCCGAATACCACACCGGTAAGATCACCAAAACTGAGTTACGCGAAACCCGTTTTAAACGCACTTTTCTGGAACTCGGCGTACATCCCGATGTATTGCCCGTTGCGTTTGAGGACGATTATGTAAAGCTTTGTCCCACAAAAACCAACCTGTTCCCGCATGCTCACGAAACGCTGGAATACCTGCAGGGCAACTACAAGCTGCATCTGATCTCTAACGGATTCAAGGAAGCTTCTGAACTGAAGATAGGTAACACCAATATTGGCCGCTACTTCGAGAATATCATTATCTCAGAGATCGTTGGTGTTAATAAGCCCGATCCGGCCATTTTCCAGCATGCCCTTGACCTGGCCGGCGCTCAAAAACATGAAAGCATCATGATAGGCGATAGCCTTGAAGCTGATGTTTATGGCGCTTTGAATTTTGGGATGGATGCTATTTATTTTAATCCTTTCAATACACCTAAGCCCAATAATGTGCCGGTACAGGTGCACGGATTGAAGGAATTGATGGAAATGTTGTAAGCTTACATTCAAAGCATTGGCGCTCATGCATAGCGGGTCGACTCACCCCGGCATTGCTTCGCTCGCCTACCCGCTCTTCGATACGCGGAAAGAGGGAAGAAAAATACTCTGTTCCCTGAACCCATCGGGGTCAAATATTGGTAAAAAAAAAGCTAAATATATTTCCGTGCCGTAGGTACGGCACCTCGCAAATTAACCCAACTTTGCCGCTTTACAAGCTTGCTAATCAAAAAACTCCTACCTTTAATCCATGAACCTCAATAAAGAGCGCAAAAGCATTGAAGCCGCGCTAGACGATTACCGTTCGATGCTGGAAACCATCCCCGACGATGTTTTTACGGAAACGCCTGCGGATGGCGGCTGGTCGTACGCCGAGGTGTATTCGCACATCACAAAGGCGACGCTTGGTGCATCCATCGCGTTGGAACGGTGCACTCACGGAAGCTGCGAACCCACTAAAAAAGGACTTACGTTAGCGGGCTGGTATATGATGCTTACAGGTACTCTCCTCCGTTCAAAGGCTCCGGCCGAGTTGGAAGCTAAGATCCCTGCTTTAAAGATCAGCAAGGAGGAAGCAAAAAATGCACTGATCAAATGCCGCAAACGCATAGACGATACCTTTCCATTAATTGAAAAATCATCCGACTCATCCCGTATCAATCACCGTAAGGCGGGGATGCTGAATGCAAAGCAATGGCTCCGGTTTATCCGCATTCATTTGTACCACCATCTTGGTCAGATTCAGCGAATTGAAAAAAAATTTCACGCCGCGTGAAACCTTTTACATTTAACGCGGTCTTAACATTAAAATAATCTTTCAACCCGATATTTGCTAAAATATAAAAAGATGCATTTCGAATTAGGATATATGGTTGTAGGCAGCTTACTATTCTTAGTATGCATTTACTACGTTAGCCCATTTGAACTAAAAGTTAATGACGACGACGAAGAAGAAGACTGATCGTTATCTGTATATTTCCCTGATTATTTTCCGGTATCACTTACCGGGCAGACAAATATCCCCCCAATTTTAATGGCAAAACGCGAAGTTGATATTGTTGTAATATCCGACGTGCATTTGGGTACGTACGGATGCCATGCCAAAGAACTGCTCAAGTACCTGAAGAGCATTAAACCGAAGATGCTTATTTTGAATGGCGACATCATCGACATCTGGCAGTTCAGCAAATCGTATTGGCCTGAAGCGCACATGAAGGTGGTACGCCGTATCCTGAAATTTGTTACCGATGGCATTCCCGTGTATTATTTAACAGGTAATCACGATGAAATGCTGCGCAAATTTGCTGATTTTAACATGGGTTCGTTCCAGCTGTTGAACAAAATTGTGTTAAATATTGACGGCGAAAAAGCCTGGATCTTTCACGGGGATGTGTTCGACGTTACCATGCAGCATTCCAAGTGGCTGGCCAAATTAGGTGCTGTCGGATATGATACACTTATCCTTATCAACAGCTTTACCAACTGGGTGCTTACTTTGATGGGTCGGCCTAAAATGAGCTTCTCTCAAAAAGTGAAGGCCCGCTTTAAGGAAGCCGTAAAGTTCATTAACCAGTTTGAACAAACCGCCGCCGATCTTGCCGTTGAGAAAGGCTACAGCTATGTAATTTGCGGACACATTCACCACGCCGAGATCCGCACCATACAGGCTACCGATAACCCCGGGTCGGTAACTTACCTTAACTCTGGCGACTGGGTAGAAAGCCTCACCGCGTTAGAATATCACAACAAAGCCTGGACGATATTTAAATATGAGCCCGCAATATTTGAGACCGAACCCGAAGATGAGGATAAAATAGACGCAGAAGACCTTGACGCCAAGCTTGACGTGCGCGAACTGCTGGAAAGATTTAAACAGGAAGCGTAACCTTTCTCCGGTTACCGAGTCAAAACATAAACAAGAGATCAATTTACACTAATTTAATCAGCACTTAACACAAACGATATTGCAAACGATATCTTTGTGCGTACACACCTACCACCCTGATGAAGATACTTTTCGCTATACAAGGAACAGGCAACGGCCATATTAGCCGCGCCCGTGAAATTGTGCCGCTGTTGCAGCAATATGGCGAAGTTGATTTGTTAGTGAGTGGTACCGAAGCCGAAGTAACATTGGCGCAGCCTCTGAAATACAAATTTCACGGTTTCAGTTTTGTTTTTGGGAAAAATGGCGGAGTCGACAATTGGGCTACTTATAAGCTGATGGACCTGCCCCAGTTATGGCGCGACGTGCACAGCCTGAACCTAAAACAATACAACCTGATCATCAATGATTTTGAACCGGTGAGCGCCTGGGCATGCAGGCTGCAAAAAGTCCCCTCAGTATCGTTAAGTCACCAGTGTTCGTTCGTTTCAAAAAATACGCCGCGGCCCCCCAAATGGAACTGGGCCGAGTGGTTATTCAAATATTATTCACCCACCACGCATCATATTGGTTTCCATTTTGCAAGGTATGATGATTTTATACATACCCCTGTTATCCGCAGCGAGATCCGCAATTTGCAAACCTCCAACAACGGGCATTATACCGTTTACCTGCCTGCGTATGACGATAAGCTGCTGATCCGGGTTTTGAATAAAACCAATAAGGAATGGCACGTTTTTTCCAAGCGGCAAAAGGTAACGCACCGCGAAGGCAATGTTCACATTTTCCCGGTAAATAATGAGGCGTTTAACAATAGCCTGGCCAGTTGCGAAGGCCTGCTCACCGGCGGCGGCTTTGAAGGCCCGGCCGAAGCGTTGTTTTTGCAGAAAAAGGTAATGATGATACCCATGAAGGGCCAGTACGAGCAGCAATGCAATGCACTTGCCGCCTCAAAAATGGGCGTACCGGTAGTTACAGAGATAGATGAACGCTTCATTTTCCACCTCAATAACTGGATCAGTCATGACCGGCGGGTGATTGTAGATTTTCCAGACGAAACAGCAAAGATAGTTGATGAGATGGTAAAGAAATATGCCCGTTAAACCACCCGCTCTTTACTCATCGTTTCCTCATAAGCGCAAATTGTGCTAACTTCGCCCCTTCAAACAAGGCCTTAATGATCAGGTTTTTTAAAGCGCTCAATCCGCTCAATATTTTATGGCTTGCCGTGGTGCTGTTTATCTCGAGGATGGGTTACCTGTTTAACGCGCCCGCCAAAACAGAATTCGCCTTTTCCGAGCCTGTTGCCCGCCTGCTTATTCCTCCCGGCGCTTACTTAAATGGCGCCTCTACCACTTTAAGCATTTTATTGGCCGGCGTAGCGGTATTTATACAGGCTTTGCTGCTCAATCATTTGGTCAATCATTTTAACCTGCTTGGAAAACCAACATTCCTCCCGGGGCTAATGTATATTACCTTATCGGCGCTGTTTGCGCCCTTTTTGTTATTGAGTCCGCCCCTGCTGTGCAACTTTCTGATCATTTGGATGCTGTTCAAACTATTCAGCTTTTATAAAAGTGCCGACGCCAAATCTTCGGCCTATGACCTGGGGTTAATGATAGCCGTAGGCTCCGTTGTTTATCTGCCATTCATTTACTTCTTTCTCGGGCTTTGGATAGCACTGTTCATTTTCAGGCCGTTAAACTGGCGCGAGATCATTGCAGGCGTACTCGGCTATGCCACCATCTTTTTCTTTTTGGCTGTTTATTATTACATGAACGATAGTTTGGGCGAATTCTCCAAGATCTGGGCACCGCTTGGCGCCCGTTTCCCTGACAAGATCGACATTCATTACATCAGCTATCTCGTGTTGGTTCCGGTTATTGTTATACTGGCGCTTTGCTTTGTAAAGCTGCAGCAAAACTTTTTTAAGAGCTATGTACAGGTGCGCAAATCATTCCAGCTGCTTTTTATTATTTTCCTGATAGCGGGCCTTTCATTTTACATCAAAAAACCTTTTAACATTAATCATTTTGTACTTTGTACGGTTCCTGCGGCGGTTTTTTGTTCCTATTATTTTTTGTACGCCAAAAACAAATGGTTTTACGAATCGCTGTATTTGCTGCTGCTAATCAGCGTTGTTTACTTTCAGTTTAACACTTTTTAACTTTTGCATTCGTTCAATATACAGCGGTTATGTTAGTTTTGTAGCGTGAAGCTACTATTGGGCTAATTGCAAAGGCCTTTTATACCTTTCGGGCAAACCGATAAGGATTATCACTTAAAAATCAGATCAATGAAATTTGGAGTTGTTATTTTCCCGGGCTCTAATTGCGATGAGGACATCATCTACGTATTAGAAAAAATAATGGGCCAGCAAGTGGTTCGTTTATGGCATAAAGATCACGACCTGCAGGGCGCCGATTTTATTGTTCTGCCCGGCGGTTTCTCTTTTGGCGATTACCTGCGCTCTGGCGCTATTGCCCGTTTTTCACCTATCATGACCGAGGTTATCCAGTTTGCCGCAAAAGGCGGCTATGTGATGGGCATCTGCAACGGTTTCCAGGTATTAACCGAGGCAGGCCTGTTACAGGGTGCTTTGCTGCATAACGAAAATCGCAAGTTCATTTGCCGCAATATTTACATGAAAGCGCAAACCCAGAACTCACTGATCACCGCACAGATAGACTTGGAGAGAGCTTTAAAAATTCCAATTGCACATGGCGAGGGTAACTATTTTGCCGAAGCCGATGTGTTGAAATCACTTTATGATAACGACCTGGTGCTGTTTAAATATTGTGACGAATCGGGCATGATCACTCCTGAATCAAATCCAAACGGATCGTTGGACAACATTGCCGGCATCACAAATACTACAAGAAACGTATTTGGGTTTATGCCGCATCCTGAGCGCGCTTCAGACGCACTGGTTGCCAACGAAGACGGGCTGGCTATTTTTGAATCGATATTATCGCTGGTGAAAGCATAGTAGTCATTAGTCACTGGTCAATAGTCATTGGTGAATCGGCCTTGACTAATGACCAATGATTAATGACCAATGACTCAAAAATGGAGCTGATCATCGATATAGGCAATACCTACACAAAAATTGCTGTTTTTGAGCATAACCGCTTGTTGTATTCCGAACAGTTCCAACCTGCCGATTCAACCACCATTGACAACCTGCTGGCCGATTATCCTGTAACAAGGGCTATCATATCATCGGTAAAAAAGGAAAAGGAAAAATGGGAAGCCCTGCTGACCAAAAAGGTGGACCTGATATATTTTAATAACGGGATGACAAGTGGCATAACAAACCATTACCTCACCCCGCAAACGCTGGGGCCCGATAGGCTTGCTGCCGTAATAGGCGCATACCACTGTTACCCCGGCCAAAGTAACCTGGTAATTGACGGCGGAACAGCCATCACTTATGATTGGGTAGATCCCAAAGGCAATTATTTTGGAGGCAGTATATCGCCGGGCTTAAATATGCGTTATAAGGCATTAAACAACTATACGGCCGGCCTGCCGCTAATTGAAGCCGATGAAAGCTTTACCGCCAAAAGCGGCAATTCAACAGCAACGGCCATACAATCGGGCGTACAAAACGGACTGAAATACGAGCTGGAAGGCTTTATAAAAAGTTATAAAAAAGACGAAGAAGAACTAAATATTATACTAACAGGCGGCGACGCTATTTTTTTTGATACCCTGTTAAAAAATAGCATCTTTGCCCCCTATATTAAAATTGAACCTCAATTGGTACTAAAAGGATTAAACGCAGCCATACACACTTATAATGATTAAATATACCAGGCTTTTCATAATGTTATTACTTGCTGTTTCTGCACTCGGGGCAAAGGCGCAATCAACTGCAACAACCAGTTCACCTTACTCGCGGTATGGCATAGGCGATTTTGATCCTTCCATTTTGCCGCAAAGCCGGGCAATGGGCGGTATCTCAACAGCAATAAACAAGATCAGCAACTTCAATACCATCAACGTTCAAAATCCCGCATCATACGGCGCAATAAACTATACAACTTTTGATATAGGCATTTATTCAAACATTGTTAATTTAAGCCAAACCGGGCAAACAAGCGTAAGCAATGCCAATTTCAGGCTTAGCCACGTAAACTTTGCAGTGCCGGTAAGCCACCGCTCGGCGTTAAGCTTCGGGTTAATGCCATATACCGAAGTTGGTTACAACTACAAACAAACCCGGCCTAATTTCGGCACAGGCTCACCTACAGATACCAATGCAGTAAATTACATTTATAGCGGCGACGGTGGTTTGTCTAAAGCATACCTGGGCTACGGTTTTGGCTTAGGCAAGCACCTCCTCCTCGGTGCAAATATATCTTACATATTCGGCAACCTGATTCAAAACAGCGATACCGAGGTGCCAAGTCTTTATGGCACCCTTAATTCGCGAATTCAGCAAAGCAATGCCATTGGCGGCTGGAACTATGACTACGGTTTACAATATTCTTTTGATTGGTCAAACAATACCAAGCATGTGATACTGGGCTACTCAGCTCAAGGATCGAGCAATATCCGCAGCACTGCCACCTATATTGTAAGCCAGTACACTTATGATGCGCAAGGCAACCAGAATACGCCTGCCGATTCCATCATTAATCGCACAAGCGCAAACTCACACATCAAGCTGCCGCAGGTTAATCACTTCGGGGTATCTTATCAGCATGACGGTCATTACCTTATCGGCGCCGATTTTACGCTCGGCAACTACAGTACTTTATCAGTAAACGGCACCAATGCCGGTTTCCAGAACAGTAAAACATTTAATATAGGCGGCCAGATCACCCCTAACTCAAACGCGCTGCGTAATTACTTTGCAAGGGTTGATTACCGCGCGGGCTTTATTTATGACGATACTTACCTTTCTTTTAATAATACTAGTATTAAAAGATACGCTGCGACATTCGGATTAGGACTGCCATTAGCTCCGGGACAAAACCTCACCACTTTTTACAAGATCAACGTATCGGCCGAGGTTGGCAAACGCGGTACTCTTGAAAATAGCCTGGTTAAAGAGAATTACGTTAACATACACTTAGGCTTCACCCTTAACGATAAGTGGTTCCAGAAATACAAGTTCCAATAACACCGGCGGTAACCGCTTTTCTTAAAAAATAAACTGCGCCGCAGGGCGTTAATGATACAGGCCGCCGGTTTTTCCCGGCGGCTTTAACTTTAAAATGAAACACCTGGCTTTACCGGTATTGTTCGTACTTGTGCTGATCTTTTCGGCATGTGAAAACTCTTTGAACGATATCCAGAAGATTGCCTCAAAAGAAGCCGACAAACCAATTTCCAGATCATTTGGTGTGGATGTTATCTACAGCGATTCCGCACACGTTAAAGGGCATTTGACCGCCCCCTTAATGATCGACTACTCCGACAATACACCCAAGCCCTACAAAGAGTGCCCCAAGGGTGTTAAGATTATATTTTATGATAACGACCTTAAAGAGTCGGGCAACATTGTTTCTGACTGGGCCGTGATGCGTGAAAAAGAAAACATCATAGAGTTTCGCAAAAACGTGGTTGCCACCAATGCACAGGGCACCATATTCAAATCGGATGAGCTGATCTACGACATGACCGCTAAAACCATGCACTCAACCAAGCCCATCCAGATCCTCACCACCGACGGAAATATTATGCAAGGCATCGGCTTCGACAGCAACGAAAGTTTTTATCCATGGCATATCCTTCAAAGCACAGGCATCTGGCATGTAGACGAGAAGCAGGTGCAGTAATTTCGGAATTCGGATGTTCGATTTAGTATTTTTTCCGGTCAAACCGTAGAGACGCGATACATCGCGTCTACCGTAGCACATTACCGCCATCACATTACTAATCCGCGGTCTCTGATCTCTGATTAACCACCCCAACTTTTCTACTTTTTTAAATACAAAAAATTGTGTTATAGAATTTTACTAAAAATTGTATCTTGCGCCCTCTTTTTAATAATACAAAAAAGTAATTAGAATAAACGTTTATGGGTATTATGGGTTTTTTGCGGGACCGAATGGGGAAGATTCTCGCATTTTTTATCGGTTTCGCGCTCTTCGCATTCATTGTGGGTGAGGTAGTTAAGTCGGGGGGATCGTTCTTCAGAGACGACCGTAATTTACTGGGTGAAGTTAGCGGCGAAAAAATTGCTTACGACGATTACCAGAAATTGTACGATCAGCTAAGCGCTCAGTTTAAACAACAGTCGGGCTCAGCCGATCTTACACCGCAGATCACGGCGTATGCACAGGAAAGTGCCTGGGGACAGCTCGTTCGCGAGAAAATCTTCCAAAAAGAAATTGACAAATTAGGTTTGGTTGTTGGTACCGATGAAACGCAATCAATGATCAGCGGTAATAACCCTGACCCTGCAATTCTGCAATATTTCGGCGACTCGCAAGGCAGATTAGACCGCACAAAGCTAAATACCTTCCTTACCAACTACAACGCATCGAAAGCTGACGATCCTATCAGAGCGCAGTGGGCCGCATTCACCACTCAACTGATCGAAAATAAGCTTAACCAGAAATACACTACGCTGATTAGCAATGGCCTGTATGTTAACTCGCTTGAGGCTAAAGAAAGCTATACAGACAAAAACAAACTGGCTAACTTCAAATATGTAACGCTTGATTACGCTTCTGTACCCGATAATAAAGTTACCCTTACCGATGCCGATTACCAGGATTACTACAACGATCATGTTAACGAATTTAAAAATCAGCAGGAATTAAGAACTTTTGATTATGTGAGCTTCAACGCCGCACCATCGAAAGCAGACTCTGCCGCTGTTAAAGCAAAAGCTGAAAAATTGGCTGCCGATTTCAAAACCAGCACCAACGATTCGCTCTTCGTTCAGGTCAATTCGGAAACAAAGCTTCCATTGGTTTTCTTGCACAAAGGCAAAGGCCTGGAGCCGAAAATTGATTCAGTGATGTTCGGCGCTGAAAAAGGTTTTGTTTACGGCCCATACTTAACCGGCAGCAGCTACAAGATTGCTAAATTGGTTGATTCGCGCGTTGAGCCCGATTCGGTAAAGGCACGCCATATTCTTATTGATGATAAAACCATCGGCGTGGAAAAAGCAATCGCCAAAGCCGACTCATTGAAAAAACTGATCCAGGGCGGTAAATCATTTGCCGAATTGGCGAACACCTTCTCTATCGACAAAAACTCAGCTGTAAAAGGCGGCGACCTGGGTACTTTTGCCCGTAACACCATGGTGCCTGCTTTTGAAGATGCTGTATTTAAAGCGCAAAAAGGCCAGCTACTGGTTGTTCCAACTCAATTCGGCGTTCACCTGATCGAAGTTGAAGATTTGAAAGGCAATTCAAAAGTAATTAAAGTTGGTTTGGTTGATGTGCCTTTAAAGGCCAGCACCACCACCCAAGCTGCCATTTACAGCAAAGCTCAAGCTTTCCTTGCCAACCTAACCAACGAAAATTTCGATTCAGAAGCAAAAAAGGAAAATCTGAAAACGCAGCTTGCTCCTGATGTTAATGGTGTAGCTATCTCTATCCCTGGCATTGAAAGCGCACGTGACATTGTTAAATGGGCATTCGGTGCAAAAGCGGGCGATTTCTCTGATAAAGTTTATGACACCGGTAACCAGTATATCGTAGCTCACCTTGTTTCTATCAAACCAAAAGGAACCCTTTCTTTGGCCGATGTGAAAAAACAAATAGAGCCAATGGTTAAAAACAAAGCTAAAGGCAAAATTTTGACAGATAAGCTGCAGGCCGCATTAAACGGATCGTCATCTATCGATCAGGTTGCGCAGAAAGCCGGCGCCAAGGTAAACCCTATTCAGAACATTGTATTTGCAAACCCGGTTATTCCTGGTACAGGCCCCGAATACAAATTGATAGGCAGCGTATTCGGTTCACAGCCTAACAAACTGTCAAAACCGGTTGAAGGTATGCAAGGCGTATTCGTGTTCAGCGTTGACAGCTTCGTTAACCCTGCACCGGCTACCAACCTTGTTCGTGAAAAAGAACAGATTGCACAAATGATGCTGCAGCGCTCACAAAGCCAGATCTTTGACGCCCTGAAAGATAAGGCGAATGTAAAAGATTACAGAGCCAAGTTCTTATAAGATATTTTTAAAGTAATTTTGCATCCGGGACGGTTAACACCGCTCCCGGATTTTTTATTTCAGAACACGCCATGGAGATACAGGAAAATATAATAAACAAGGTTGCACAAAGCGGACTGGTCACCCTCGACCCGGCTTCATTTTATCCCGAAGGCGAACGGGTGGTTTATGACATTAAAGACAACCTGTTTATGGAGCTGATCTTAAAGGAAAAAGATTTCAGGGAATTTGTGAAGGGGCATGACTGGTCGGCTTATACCGGCAAATTTGTAGCTGTAACCTGCACCGCCGATGCCATAGTACCGGCATGGGCTTACATGCTGCTGGCCAATCGCCTGGCGCCCTATGCAAAAGAAGTTGTTTTTGGCGATGCCGATGTGCTGGAAACCGTATTGTTTGTAAAAAGCATAGCCACCATGGATGCAGAGCAATACCGCGATCAGCGTATTGTGATCAAAGGCTGCGGCGACACCCCGGTACCTGTATCGGCTTATGTAGAGCTCACCAAAAAACTTACCCCCATAGTAAAAAGCCTGATGTTCGGCGAGCCATGCTCTACCGTGCCGATTTATAAGAAGAAGGACTGAGGGTAAAGAGCCAGGAACCGAGAAAAACGTTATTGCAGTATCCGCGCGCATCGTTGCGACGCGTAGAGAGCGATGACGGGCACGGATCATATAATTGTCATTTTCCTACATACTATTTTACCTGTAAGGCAGTTTATAGTCAGAGCCTTAACAAATAACAATCGCTTTGGCTAACAACAAAACAATGAACAAATTCCTTTTCTTCCTGTCCTTTTTTGCGGTATTCACGTGTGCATCTTATGGTCAGGAACTGGCTTACCTGGGTGAACCGTCGTTCAAAATCGGCGAAGAATTGAGTTATAAACTAAAATACGGCTTTTTCACCGCCGCCGAAACAACTATCAAAGTTTTGGAAAGTGACAGGAAATTTGAGGGCAATCCCGCCTTCCATATCGTAGCCGACGCCAAAACCGCCGGAACATTTGACATCTTTTACAAAGTACGCAACCGTTACGAAACCTACGTTGATGAAAAAACACTGGAACCTTATTTCTATACCGAAAACCGCAAGGAAGCCAGCTACAAGCATTCAGATAATGTGACGTTTGATCATACTACCGAAAAAATAAAGGCCGACAAGGGCGTTTTTCAGATGAAGGGCAAAACGTTCGATTTTCTTTCCGCCTATTATTTCGCCCGCAGCATCGATATTTCAAAGATCAGGGTAGGCGAAAAATTTAAGCTCGATTATTTTTTGGAAGACGGCGTTCACAGCATGGAGATCACCTATTCGGGCAAAGAAAAAATGGATTGCGCGCTCGGCAACTTTAATTGCCTTAAATTTAGCCCTACTATTATTCCCGGCCGCGTTTTCAGAAAGAGCAGTAAGTTGTACCTTTGGATCACTGATGATGCTAACCGCATACCCGTAAAGGCGCATGTGGAGCTGATAGTTGGTAGTTTGACGATGGAATTAACCAGCGCCAAGAATTTGAAATATCCTTTAAATCCCTTAAAAAAGTAATGATAGAGGTTGGTGGTGTTTTACTGCACGAAGACGTAGTAAAAGAGAATTTTGTTTGTAACCTGAATAAATGCAAAGGCGCCTGCTGCCTTGAAGGCGATTCGGGCGCGCCGCTCAATGCTGATGAGCTGGATATTTTAAAGGAGATTTATCCAAAAGTAAAACCTTATATGACGGCCAAAGGCGTAGCCACCGTAGAACGGGAAGGCACTCACGTTACTGATTTTGACGGCGACTATACTACGCCTTGTGTCGACAAAAATAAGGAATGCGCTTATGTGATCTTCGAGAATGGCATCACCAAATGCGCCATCGAGAAGGCATACGAGCATGGTGATATCAAATGGAAAAAACCTATCTCGTGCCACCTCTACCCTATCCGCATCACCAAGTATCCCGAATTTGACGTATTGAATTACGACCGCTGGAATATCTGTAGTCCCGCCTGCGCCTTTGGCGATGAGCTAAAGGTACGTGTACACGAATTTCTGAAAGCCCCCCTTATCCGCAAATACGGCGAGGAATGGTACGCAGAACTGGAAGACTTTGTGGAAGGGATGGACGACGCGTTGGGAAAGATTTAGAGGAGAGAGTCAAGACAAAAAGACCTCAATAACTTGTCATTTCGAGCGAGAGCGAGAAATCTTTTACGCCCTGCTTCCAGACCATGTATTGGCGCCGATGCATTAACCGTTAATATCGCTTTTATAAGATTTCTCGCTCTCGCTCGAAATGACAAGATGGCGATTGAGGCTTAATTATTCGCCGCCGCCTTGATATCTTTTACTTCCAAAATCTGTTTCGGATAACCATTAAGCGTCACATTGATCATTGCCTGGCCAACCTGTGCCAGCGTACTCACCATATTTGGCGTTAACATGCGCAGAATTGGGAACAACCAGCCCATATACTTATACAACGACAGCGTATTTTTAAGACCCGGGGTTGGTTTCATAAAGCCGGGACGGAAATTGAATACCTGCTTAAAGGGAAGCTTCATTAAAGTATTTTCTGTTTTCCCTTTAACCCTCGCCCACATCGATTCACCCTGTTCTGAACTATCGGTATGCGCACCTGATACATAGCAAAAAGTCATATCCGGGTTTAAGCGGCTCACGGTTTCGGCAAAGTTAATGGTTAGCATATAGGTGAGCTTATAATATTCAGGTTCCTTCATACCAACAGACGATACTCCCAAACAAAAATAGCAAGCGTTGTAGCCGGCAAACTGATCCTCGATGGCAGTCAGGTCAAAAAAATCGCTGTGTATAATTTCCTTTAGTTTGGGATGAGAGAAGCCGCTTGCCTTCCGGTTCACGATCAGTACTTCGGTAACCCGCGGGTCATGCAGGCACTCGTGTAAAACACCCTCGCCTACCATCCCGGTAGCGCCGGTTACTATTGCTTTTATGTTTTCCATATTTCTTTTAGGGTAGACGATTCATGAGCAAAATAATTTTAACCGGCCGACATTTTACAAAGCCGCTCTTAACCCGGTTACAAATTCCTTGGTAACTGTTACCGGCAATCTCCCTGACGGCTTCATTTGCCTCGTAATAACCTTCACTGCCGAGCGCTGCAGGGCATCGCTTAATTGGTAGCAGGCCAGCAAAACGCTGCATTTTTCAATTCCGGGCAGATCAGCAATGGTGTACGCATTGGCGAAAACCGCTATTACTGTACCTTTTTTTGCAGCCAGATCGGCAACAAATTGTTTGACGTCGGGGCTGTAATCCAGTTTGCTGGCAGGGCGGGTGCGGGTGTCGTTAATGCTTACGATCACCTGATTGTAACCCTTTATCGTTTTCAGGAGATCTTGCAGTTCGGCAACCGGCGCGTGCTTATCAACTGTAAACCACGTATCATATCCGTACCACCTGGATAGCTCCCGTTGAAAAACCGTTGGCTGACTAACGCCTACACTCACAAAAGCCGTTCGCACCAGCGGACTTAACTGCAAAGCTGCCGGGCTGCCTTTTATCATTGTAACCGCGGCATCGCTCAATTGTTGCACAAGGTCTGTAGCGGCCGGGCGGTTAAGATCTTCCGTAAGGTGTGCGAGGTCGGTTTCGTGGTATTTATTCAATCCGGCCCAGTATTTGGCGGCAAGTACTTTCTTAACGCGGGCCTCAAATTCGGCCTTCGAGATCTGGTTTTTACGGATTGCCTTCCGAATAAGCTTAATGGCGCGTTCTGAGTTTTCCGACAACTCGATAATGTCATTCCCGGCCAAAAACGCGCGTACATCGGCTTCGCCATTGGGGAAATATTTTAAAACGCCTTTCATCTCCATCGCGTCAGAAACCACCAATCCCTTAAAACGCAGCGAATCTTTCAATATCCCGGTAACAATGGGCCGCGACAAAGTAGACGGTAAATTTTTCGTGCTATCAAGCGCAGGGATATCCATGTGGGCGATCATTATCCCGCTGATTCCGGCATTTATGGCTTCGCGAAAGGGATATTCCTCTAATGAGTCGAGCCGTTGCCTTTTGAAGGGCAACAGGGGCAAATCGAGGTGCGAATCAACATTGGTATCGCCGTGGCCCGGAAAGTGCTTAGCGGTGGTTAAAAGGCCCGAATTCTGCATACCCGTAAAATAAGCTATGCCTTTGGCGGCAACGTTGTATTTATTGTCGCCGAATGAGCGGTAATTGATCACCGGGTTATTTGGATTATTATTGATATCCATATCCGGCCCGAAGTTGATCTGCATGCCCAGGCGCTTAAAATCGTAAGCCACCTGTTGCCCCATTTTATAAATCAGCTTATCATCTTGTATGGCGCCAAGCGTCATTTGATAGGGATAAGAAATGGTAGAATCCAGCCGCATGCCTACGCCCCACTCGCCGTCCTGCGCTATCAGTAAAGGTACCTTTGCAATCTTCTGATACCGGTTGATCAGCGCTGCCTGCCGCACCGGGCCACCCTGGAAAAATACGAGTCCGCCCACCTGCTGATCTTTGATTACCCCGGCAACAGAATCTTCATAAGCCTGCCCTAAATTGGTATGCGCCCGCACAAAAAACAATTGGGCTACCCGGTTCTTCCGGCTCAGCTTTTTAAAAACCGAATCGACCCAATGATTCTGATGACTTAATTGTTGTATATAGCTTTCCCGCTGCGCAAAGGCACCGGTGCTCATCAGACAAATCACAAATATTAAAGGAAATTTTAAGCGTTTTAATGCTGCTAACATAGCCAAATGTAGGTGAATTATAATTTTTACAGGGATGATACCTATAAAAAAACAATAATGAATAAACCTTTGTATTGTTTTTTAATCTATGTGATATAATTAAACAAACACGACAATGAAAAAACTTCTCTTTTTTGCGATATGCCTGCTGGTTGCAGGTTCAGTAAGCGCACAAGGCTACTATTATGGCCATCGTCGTGCGGTGAGACGCCCCGCTCCCCGCAACTCAAATAACGATTTTTACAAAGTACGCGTGGGTATAGCCGGTGGTTTCAATTTTGCCGATGCGGTTGACTCCTATAATTCCGATTACTCAACCGATGGTATCACCGCATACCACGTTGGCTTAACGCTCGACGTGCCTATTGTTTACCCGCTGTCGTTCGCGCCCGAAGTATTGTGGTCACAAAAGGGCTACAGAGCATCAACAAACGATGGTAATTTTACCCAGCGCAGCAACTTTATAGATGTGCCTCTGCTGGCCAAATTCCGCTTGTCGCCGTTCTTTAACGTTGTAGTTGGGCCGCAGGTATCATTCCCGATCTCTACCACCAACACCTATGATGACGGCTTCAACGTAACTGCCCGCGACCATTACAACACCACAAGCGACCGCACCGTGGTTGACGGCGTTATAGGCGTAGGATTCGACGTAACACCCAACGTAGAGATTCGCGCACGGTACACCGTTGATTTCCAGGAAACCGACGACAATGCTTATTATATCCCGGGTTACCGCAACGAGGTATTCCAGATTGGTTTAGGATTCAAATTCCAGTAAGGAAGGTTAAAGCTGAAAGGCGAAAGCTAAAAGGTATAAAGAAAGGCGAGGCATAACTGTCTTGCCTTTCTTTATACCTTTTGTTCATGCCGTTTTTAAAGCGTAATTTTGGCCAACATTATCACTATGCCTAAAAACATTTTCGTTTACGAAACCCGCCCTGTAAATTACCTGACACCCTATCTCGACAAAGCAAAATCTTTAGGTTTCAACGTTACGTTGATCGATAACCCGCAGCTGGCAGACAATAAACTGTATAATGAATTTATAAAAACGTATAAACACTACAGCGTTAATCCGCCAGAATTTGAGATTGCCTGTTTTGCGCGTTATTATGCAATTGCTGCGCTTTTAAAAAACGATGAACCATTCCTGATGACGGATACCGACGTGTATATAGCCAAATCGTTCAGAAATGTGCAGGGTTATAAATTTGAAGGTTCATTTGTAGGCAGCGAAGGCTATAACGAACATGGCTCTGAGGGGCAGATCTCGCCGCATTGTACTTTCTGGAACAGAAGCCTGATCAATGATTTCATAAATTTCACGACAGACGCATATAAACGCAATTATGAACACGATTTTCTGGAGGATTACTACCGGGCACAAACCAAAAAGCTTGGCGTTACCGCAGTATCAGACATGAACCTGCTTTATATGTGGATAAAGGAGCGTAATATTCCATTCATTAACTCAAACTCTACCAAATTTGAGCTCGGGATAGATCACAATTTATCTACGGTTATTTGTGAAGATGACGAGTTTAAATCCTTTGCCGACAGGAAAAAACTAAAGATCTCTAACGATACGATCACTTGTTCGCTAAAATCCGGAAAGAAAATGGATATGTCGCTTTTGCATTTCCAGGGGCCATATAAGCCTATTCTCAAAAGATTCTACTTAAAGCGCTACGCTAAATTCATCCATTTTTCGCTGCGCAATAATTACCGTCAAAATAAAAAGATCTTTAAAAAGTAACTATAAAGCAGCGTTTCTAAAAACGCCATTCAGCCATTTTTTCATTCGCGTTTTAAAAGCTCTTTCTTTTATACGGCGTTCCTCTAACTTAAAGTCGCGATCAATGATATACAGATCGGCCTGTTTATTGGGCACCATAAACACGGGGTGAGTTATTTCATCAATTTCCTCTAAGGGGTTCCGTTCGTGAAACTCATCAATTATTTGCGTATGCGTAGCATCGGGGCCATACCCGATATTTTTTATCAGGTTTTTATTGGGGATAATGACCAAACCGTTATTAAAGAAATTGGCAAAATCCAGCGGATAAGCCCATGAGTTCATCGTACCGGCTTTTATTTCCTCGAAAATATTTTTCCAGACCTCAACCACCATAGGATCATTGTAAATATTACTCAAGGTTTCATCTATTTGTTCGGTGCTGTATTTTTCGAGATTCTTGTCGTATTCGTTCCAAACCCTGCGCCAGCTTGCCCAGCCCCAAACGTGGGTGCGGTTAGAAAAATAATAGCTGTCAGTACCGCGTTTCACCCCATTTTGAAAATTACAACCGGTAATATGCCTTACCCTGGCATCGTCGCGGTATTTATCAAGCAGTGAATCACAAAACTTAAAAAAGCTATTGGAGGGGAGGCAGTCGTCTTCTAAAACTATACCTTCTTCTTCGTTATCAAAAAACCAGGTAATAGCGGCAGAGACTGCGTCACGGCAGCCCAGGTTTTCCTGGTTAAAGAGTGTATGCACCTGGCAATCCCAATCAACGAGGCTGATAATTTCGCGGGCCTGCTTGCATGCGGCCGCATCGTCAGGCTTCTGCGGGCGGGGACCGTCGGCAGCCACGTACAGGCGCTTTGGTTGGGCTAATTTTATCTGTTCAAAAACCTTTTGCGTGGTATCGGGCCGGTTAAATATAACGAACAGTACAGCCGATTTAGTCTGGTAAGGGTGTATTTTGACAGATGCCATCCTTCTTGGTTTAATTTTCTGAAACCCAAAACTGGGCAGAATATTTCACTGCTTGGGTAACAATAAGGATGGAAAGAGGTTTGAAAAAAGATTGTTACAAAGTCCATAGACGATAGTCCATGGGCCGTAGCCCGCTTCAGAACTATGGACTTTGGACTATCCCCCCCGCCGTCAGTCTGCGGCAAATGTCTGCATATCTATCAGCTTGCGGTAAACGCCGTTAGCTTCTAACAACTGCTGGTGATTGCCTTGCTCTACAATGCGGCCATTTTCTAAAACAATAATGATATCTGCATTTTGGATGGTACTGAGACGGTGGGCAATAATGAGCGACGTACGGTTTTTCATCAGGTTATTCAAGGCCTCCTGTACCAGTTTTTCCGATTCGGTATCCAGCGCCGAGGTGGCTTCATCCAACAGCATGATAGGTGGGTTATTCAGCACTGCGCGGGCAATACAAATGCGCTGCCGCTGACCGCCGGATAACTTGGTGCCCCTGTCGCCGATGTTGGTATTGTAACCCTTTTCGGTTTCTAAAATAAAGTTATGCGCATTGGCAATGCGGGCCGCGTTCTCCACCGCCTCTTTCGATACGTTGGTTTTGCCGAAGGCGATATTGTTAAAAATGGTATCGTTAAATAAGATAGATTCCTGGTTTACGATACCCATTAATGAGCGCAACGATTCTGAAGTTACCGTGCGGATGTCTTCACCATCTATCAGGATCTGCCCCGAATTTGCTTCCTGGAAACGCGGGATCAAATCGATCAGCGTAGATTTACCACCGCCCGACGGGCCTACCAGCGCCACTGTTTTTCCTTTAGGAATGGTTAGGTTAATATCTTTCAGCACTTCTTTTTCCTCATAAGCGAACGACACATTGTTGAAATGAATGCCTTCATCAAAGCCATGTACCGGTTTCGCATCGGGCGCATCAACTATTGCAGGTCGCTGGTCTATCAAAGCCAGTACGCGTTCGCCGGCCGCAAGACCGGAATGAATATTACTGAACGAATCGGAAATGGCTTTTGCCGGGCGCATCAACTGTGAAAAAATAGCAATATAGGCTACAAAATGCGCACCGTCGAGGTCTGATTCCTTATTCAGGATCAGGAAACCGCCATACAATACGATACACGAAATCATGATCACAGCCAGCGTTTCGGACACCGGCGAGGCCGACTGCTGCCGCTTGGCCATCGATCTTAAAATCTTGGAGTAACGCTTGTTTTCATCATTGAAGCGTTCCTTAATGTAATCGGTGGCATTAAACGCCTTGATGATCCTTACACCTGATAAGGCCTCGTCAAGGTAACTGATCATGGTGCCATAGGTTTTTTGCGCATCGGAAGCCTGTGAACGCAATTTCTTTACAATTTTGGATATAATGAAAGCCGAAATTGGCACTACCAGCAATGAGCCCAGCGTAAGCTTGACCGAGTAGGAAAATAACAAGAACAGGAAGAACAGCAACTGCGCCGGTTCTTTAAAAATTACCTGCAGGGTTGCCGTTACCGAGAACTGCACCACTTGCACATCAGACGCGATCTTGGCAATGATATCCCCTTTGCGCTGGTTGCTGAAGTAGCCCAGGTGCATATCCATGATGTTATCAAATACGGAGCGACGAAGGTTTAGTATGGTATGCAAACGTAGGTTTTCCATCGTTCTGGCAGAAAGGTAACGAAACACGTTACCGATCACCATCGTAAAAATAATAACCGAGCAAACGTATTTCAACGCGCCCCACGCGCCATAAGTGCCTACAAAATAATTCATGTAATACTTAAACCAGCCGGTTATATCCATAATACCTGGTTTTTTAACAATTACAACGGCAGTAGTAACACATTTTTCGTTGATGAAAAGCATGTTCAGCAACGGAATGAGCAGCGGATAGATCAGCGAGCTGAACAGCACATAAAGCAAAGTGTAAACAATATAAGGTATAGCGAATTTTTCAATTGGCCGGGCAAAGGATAGCAGACGAAAATATGTCTTCATTAAAAAGGATAATAAAAATGCAAAGCTAATAGTAATTAACTAAATAGTATAGGGTTTATGATATGCATCACTTTCCAAATAATTTGTGAATATTAATGCACTCAGCCGCTTATCATTGCGGCAACAACAAAGCAACCTCCTGCCATACAGCATCTACCCCAACTTCAGCAATACATGGGTACACCCCGTCATCGGCAGGTTTATAAATGCAATTCCAGTTACAGTAATAACACTCCATCTTATGGTATACGCAAACCGGCCGGTGCTCAAAGTATTGCGGGTAAGGTACAAACCTGTCGAAATGCCCTCCGCCTAATATGCAAACCGATGGCGTGTGCGTGGCTACGGCAATGTGAATGGCGCTGGTATCATTAGCTATTACTAATGTCGCACTCGCAATCATGTCGATCAAACCGGTCAGGCTGGATTTACCGATGCGGTTAATGACACTGCCTGCGGGTAAGGCTGCTTCCAATGCTTCACCCAATGCAATTTCGCCGGGACCGCCTGCAAGATATACAGGCTGATTGCCCTGCTGTTTGATCAACCTGATCAGCGCTGCAAAGTTATCACTACCCCACTCCCGCCTGGCTACCCCGGCACCGGGAAAAACGATGATGCCTTTTCTGTCTGCATTGCCGGTTGGGATATCGATATGTTTAAGGCTGATCGTTTCGCCCAAAACACTTTCAAAAAAGAAACGCGTCCGTTCAAATTCAAAATAAATATTTTGCGGAAGAATCAGCTTATGCGTATAAAATTTATCCGTCTTCGCTTTGTATTTGGGGAGGATACCCTCCAAATCGCCCTCAAAGCCAATAATCTCTTTGCCCGCAGTCAGGGCAACCAAACCGTCGGTAATAAAATTACGGGTATAGACAGGGTTCAGCACCACACCATAATTATTGCGAAATAACCGCCAGCCTAATTTAAAAGCCCGCCACGGTTGATAATACAACTTAACAGGTGTTGGTGTAAAAATGAATTGGCTAATGAACGCGCTGTCGTATTTTAAGGCAAGATCCTTCCATAGCGTATTGCCTAATAAATCGATCTGATAGTCTTTATACTGCTCTGATGTTTTTACTATTTCAATAAAATTGCGGAACAGGATGTAATCACCAATGGCATCGATCTTAACAATCAGCAGTCGTTTTTTTGTGGGGCGGAACTTTGCAAAAAACCGGAACAGCTTGGGCAATTTCAGCAGTACAAAACGGGTAAGCCTGAATAAGTTCCTGTTTTCGGCCATTGGTTATTTGTTTAGGATGATATGCCCCAGCATGGCCAGTACCCCTTTACGTTTTTTAAGATAATGATAATAGGCCGATGGTTTCAGATGCTTTTTAAACAAGGCGTCTTTATCAGCTTCAAAGGCAGTATCGGGCGTGTAAGTGGAAAAGCCACCTTCGGGAAAATTGGCGATCAGGTAATCGAGGTAAACAAATTTAAAATCCTGATCATCCCACAAGTTAATGTTCAGCACATAATCGGCACATTTAATATAACGGGTTTCGTACTGATACTTTTCAAAAACAGCTTTGGGATAAAATATGGCCTGGTGACAGATATTGGTCTTGGTGAGCATATAATCGCCGGTAATGGGACCGGTAATCAGTGCGTTATGAAAGTTCACTTTCCCATAATAAATGGTGCGCTCATCATTTAACGCCGCAACCATCTGCGGAAAACCTTCCAGCAGCTCATCGTCGGCACCCATAAACAGCAGCCATTTTCCGCGGGCCATTTTGGCGGCCTTGTTCATGGCATCGTAAATGCCTTTATCAGGTTCACTGATCCAGGCATCGATGACTGCTTCGTTTTGTTTAATCAGGCCTACAGTATGATCCGTACTTGCACCATCCAGCACCAGGAACTCAACATCGCCGGTTTTAAATTTCCGGACACTGTCAAACAAGCTCTGAATAACTTTCCCGCCATTGCGCACAACGGTAATAACAGTAACCTTAAAAGTTTTAGTGGCTGTCATCCTGCGATTCCTTCTTTTTTAAAACGTATTTCTTTTTATGATAGAAGAACTTGTAGAACTGCCGTACAAAAAACTTAATGGGACGCCAGTTGTACAGCCACGCGGTAAACCAATTACCCGAGATAAATAATTTGGTAATTGTAGTTGCCATAAAACGCCCCCTGAAGGCGTGATCATACTTTTTCATAAACGCCCGCTTGCTGCGGAAAAAGCCTTCATCGGCATTACCCAAACTTTTATGAAGAATATTAAAATCGATGACGTAACTGTTAAAGCCGATGATCTCGGCCATTAAACAAAGATCGGTACCATACATGTGAAACCCGGAAAGATCATGCGATAAAACCAGGTTGGCATCGGCTTTTACAATAACAAAATTTTCATCGATGGTTTTGGTGAGCAGCGGCAGGCGCTTTTCCTTAATTACCTTGCCCGATGGCTGCGTAATGTTGGTAGCCACCCATTTAAAGTTCACCCCGCCGGCATTAGCCAGCACACCCCAGTTGGGATCGTTGGTTTCAATTTCGGCTATTACTTTATCCAGATGCGCGCGGTCATCATCATACACCAGTATATCCTGGTGGCAAAGGATGATGTATTTTCCTTTGGCTTGCTGTAAAAAATGATTGAGGCCCTGGTACGCATCAAAAGTGCAGCCGGCTGTATTGTCTATATAAAGGTATTCGCAGGTTTGGGTATCAAAGCCCTTGTCCAGAAATGTCTGCATCATTTCCAGGTATTCCGCCTGGCGGGTAACCAATGTGCAGATGGAGAACTCGTATTGATAAACGGGTTCGGTTACAACTCTGGCTATATTTAAGGCTGCGGTATCCATGGTGCTGCAAAAGTATCAAATACCGTGTAGTTCTTTAAGCTTATCCATAAAATTCAAATGACCGAAAGCATTTTCATGCACATTCGTTATCACCAAACGTTCCTACGGAACATAAATCCTGTTTTATTTTATTCTACCGACCAGATTTCCCGATGGGACATGAAAAGCCATATCTATTTTTTTTGCGTCCCATTGAGATGCCTGGTAGGTAGATCATAAATGAGAAATATTTTGCGTTCCATCGGAACGCCTGGTGACTAAACGATATGCTTATATCAACAATTCGGGTTTGACTTACGGCTTAAATTTAACCAGCTTTTTACTTTCGGCGGCAGTTCGAATCTCTTTCACTACTTCAAAAACCGAGCATTCGCTGTGATTATTGTCCATCAGTGTTTCAATCTTCATCCGGTAGGCATTAATGAGTCTCCGGTTTCTGAAAAGATCGCGGTAACTGTTCCAGATCCAAAGCTGGCCAACCAACAGTTTTGGCAGCAGATCGATCAGCGTGATCTGCAGGTAATAGGCCAGCCTGGCAAAGCCATTGAAATGCAAAGCATGCATATAAAACCTGTTGCGGAAATAAACGCTTTTTACCCAGGCAGGCGTTTTGTATTTTTTTGTGGTGGCCGATAGCAGGTGGCGGCACACCGCGTTATGTTCGTAGTAACATTTCCAGTTTACCCGCCACGCCCGAAGCGACAGTTCATTATCCTCACAATAAAAAGGCGAAAACAACTCGTAAAAACCGCCTAATTGCCGCAGCTTTTTGGCATCTATCAAGGCATTGGCGCCCGAAAGGTAAAAGGTGTACAACATATCATCGGCATCGTCGCTATAGTAAAAATAGCCGGTCTTTAATTTCAGGCCATTAAACTTAGGTACGCGGGCGGCATCCTGTATATGATCGCCATCCATATCTATAATGCGGCCCATAACGCCGAAGGTATCGCTCTTTTCAAAGTACCGCCATTGCCGGTCAAAATAACCTTCGGTAAGCTTTACGTCAGAGTTCAGCAGAAAGATCAACTCACATTGTGCCGCCGCAATGCCTTGATTACAGGAAAACGAAAAGCCTTTATTTTGAGGATTGACAATGAGGGTGAGTTCAGGGTAGGTTGATTTGACAAAATCCACCGAATCATCCTTCGAGCAGTCATCAACAATTATCAGTTCATAAACCGTATCGGCGTTTTTGATCACCTCAAGTGTAACGGGCAGGTATTGTTCCAGCAGATGCTTGCCGTTATAATTGGGAATGATGATAGAAACGCTTTTCTTTTGGGTCATAAGGGCTGTTAGTCGGGCGGTGTTTTGGCAAATATAATGTTATAGATGGAAGAAAAAATCCGGTTTTAACATACATCGAGAGACACAAAATATTGTGTCTCTACAAAAAAAATCTTCGTCCCTCTTTATGCGCAGCATAGAGAGGGTGGTCCAGCGCAGCGTCGACCGGGTGAGTCTTCGTCGAGCGACATGAACGCCAATGCCTAATTTACAAAGCGTACAACATCATTCACCATCATTAAGGATGACAAACTGGAATGTTTATATTTGTCCTCACATGTCAAACCTCACCCCCGTCAACCTTTCTACTGCCGATTTCCGTTCGGTTGCACGTGCGTTGACGGTGGTGGAAAATGATTTGGATGGCGCTGATGATCTCCTAAAAAGCCTGCGGTTTCTTAAAACCGTACCCGTTATCGGTATCACAGGGCCGCCGGGCGCCGGTAAAAGCACGCTGGTGAATGCATTGATCAGCGGTTTAATTGCAGATGATAAAAAGGTAGCTGTGCTGGCTATCGACCCAACCTCGCCCTTCAATTTCGGGTCCCTGCTGGGCGACCGGATCCGTATGGCGCCTCATTTTAATCATCCCAATGTTTTTATCAGGTCGCTGGCTACCAGGGGTTCACTGGGCGGTCTGTCGGCAAAAACCATCGAAATGACCGATGTGCTCCGTGCTGCGGGGTTTGATTATGTTTTGGTAGAGACCGTTGGTGTGGGGCAGTCTGAAATAGAAATAGCCGGTTTGGCCGATATTACCCTGCTGGTGCTGGTACCCGAAAGCGGCGACGAGATCCAGAATATAAAATCGGGCCTGATGGAAATTGCCGATGCCTTCATCGTTAACAAAGGCGATCGTGCAGATGCCGATCTGTTTGTCAACAACCTGAAAAAGATCCAAACCAAAGAGAATAATCTGCCGGTATTTAAAACCGTAGCCTCAAAAAATGAGGGTATAGACCAGGTATTAAATTTTATCCGTACCGGCAGCCACAATAAGAACTCCCGCCGTGAACTACTCCTTGCTGAAAAAGCCTATCAGCTCATCCGGCAGAAACGCATGGTCGGTATCGACAAAAAAAAGCTACAGCAGGAAATTGCTGAAGCCGCGTCTCTCCCCGATTTTAATATCTATTCATTTATAAGCAACCGGTAATAAAATCTGTGCACCCGGGAATAGTAGTAACAAAAATGTTACGCTTGAATTTATAGGTTAAACTATTTTTTTAGTAGGTTAGTTTTCAGAAAAGCACCCTAATTTTTCGTTAACCTAAAATCTATCACATATGGAGAAACCTCATTGCTTTATGCATTAACTTCCTAAAATTTTTATCGCATTATGCGAAGAGACAATCAATTCTAAATTATTTAATAATCTACTAAAATTTAAAAAAGATGAACACATTAAATATGCTTACCAGAGAACAAATGAAAGGCGTTAAAGGCGGATTTGTGAAAGCCAGATGTACACTATTTATAAATCACGGTTCCTATTATACAGAAACCGCTTTTGATTGTCTTGATGCTGAAACATGTGATGTTGAGGGAGACTTAACCTGTCAGGAAACAGGTGGTTGTACAGGTTATTCTTGCGACGGCGCGGTTTAATTACATGACGGACATATAATCAGAGGCAGATGATTTAATTTCCATCTGCCTCTAAATTTTCGCCGCCTCTATCAACCTCTCACTAACTGTTCATTATCTCCTCGATATGATCCGCCTCTACAGGAATGTCGGCCATCAGGTCAACATTACCATCGGCAGTAATCAGAATGTTATTTTCTATACGGATGCCCAGGCCTTCGGCGGGAATATAAATACCCGGCTCGCAGGTAAGGATGTTGCCAACTTCAAAAGGCTTATAACGGCTGGCAAAATCATGCACGTCCAAACCTAAGTGATGCGAGGTGCCGTGCATAAAGTACTTTTTATAGGCCGGCATTTTAGGGTCCTGTTTGGCAACATCGTGCTTATCTAACAAACCCAGGTCTATCAGTTCGCCGGTCATGATGTTTCCTACCTCTTCGTGATACTCATTCCAGACCGTTCCGGCGACGATCATTTCGGTAGCTGCGCGCATTACCCGCAATACAGCATTATAAACGTCGCGCTGGCGTTTGGTAAAGCGGCCGTTCACCGGAACCGAGCGACTCATGTCTGCATTATAATTAGCATACTCGGCCCCAAAATCGAACAGGATCACGTCGCCATCTTTACAGATCTGGTTGTTATCATTATAATGCAGTACAATAGCGTTTTTGCCCGATGCCAGTATAGGGTTGTAAGCATGCCCGGTAGCTCGCTGCCTGATAAATTCATGGATGATCTCCGCCTCTATCTCATACTCGGCAACGCCGGGCTTCAAAAACCGCAGCACACGTACAAAGGCATCGCGGGTAATTTCGCAGGCCGTTTTGGTGAGTTCAATTTCAATATCCGATTTTACTACCCGCAGATCGCGTAGTATCAATGCCGAACGTTCATATTTATGCAGGGGGTATTTGGAACGAAGCGTTTCCAGCATTCGCAGATCCCGGTACGGAACACCGTGAACATAGCGGTCGTTTTCGTTTGTATTTATATATATGTGTTCTGCGTAGTTAATAATGGTTTGCAAAATCGCCTCAAAATCATCAAGCCAGTAAATACTGGTAATGCCCGAAGCCGCTTTAGCTTCTTCTTTGGTATATTTATGGCCTTCCCAAACAGCAATGTGTTCGTTGGTTTGTCTTAAAAACAGTACTTCTTTGTATACAGGATTAGGACACTCGGGAAATAAAATCAGAATGCTTTGCTCCTGGTCGATACCGGTCAGGTAAAAAAAATCGGGGTTTTGCTTAAATAAAAAGCTTTGATCGCCGCTGCGTGGAAACTCGTCGTTCGAGTTGAAAATGGCTATAGAAGAGGGTTTTAATCGGGAAACGAAACTTTTTCTATTACGGGTAAATACCTCATTATTAACGGCGAGATATTTCATCTTTTAAAATTTATAAATTTTTTAAAAACTTTTTTTTTCATTTATTTGTATAATTATTATAAAATTTGGAACGGTGTTTGGTTACAAATTCAAACATAATTACTATTTTTGAAAAAAATCACAATTAAAATCGTTTAATCTTAAAACTATGAACTATTCTACATTAAAGAAAACAGTCGCTTTATCAGTAGTTTCCTTGATGGCGGTAGGTTACGCTTCGGCGCAAGATACCACCAAAAAAGCTTCTGATGCTGCTACTACTGCCAAATTGTTTGGTGGTGCAGGGCAGTACAACACCTGGAGCATTGGTGTTAATGTTGGGGTTACAGCCCCGTCAGTGTTAACCGGTGGCTTCAACAAATTCAACAAAAGCACCCCTGACTTAGGTTTCGGTATCTCAATTAAAGATCAGTTGAGCCATGCATTCGGTATCCAGTTAGATGCTCACGCTGGTCAGCTTAAAGGCAAACAGGATCAAAATCCAAATCCTAAAGATCCAGGCGCTACTACTACTGTTACCGATTTCATCAACGGTACCCAGTATGAAGGTTTCAAAACCAACTTCTTTTCAGGAAGCTTAAGCGGCGTTGTTAACATCGGTAGCATCAGCTTCTTACACCGTGCAAACGCTATGCAATTCTATGGTTCAGCAGGTTTCGGTTTCATGGTATATGATCCGGCACCATCAACCGACCTGAACACTTACACTAAATGGAGCTCTATAAACGGCGATGGCCACAAAGTAAAAGAAGTTTACGTACCAGTAGGCGTTGGTGTTAAATTCCGCGCTTCTGATCACTTAGACGTTAACTTAGGTTATACCGAAAACTTTGTTGATGGCTTTAACTTAACAGGCGTTCACTCTAAATACCCTTCAAACGACAAATATTCTTACGGATATGTTGGTTTGGAATACACCCTGGGTTCTTCTTCGAAACCAAGCTTAGAGTGGGCAAATCCAGTTGCTATGATGTATGACGAATTGTACGATGCTGCATTACGTCAGGAAGTTGAAGCACTGAAAGGCCGTGTTACTAATGTTGAAAATGCAGTTAACGACCTGAAGAAAGATTCTGACGGTGACGGTGTATCTGATCAATTCGACAAATGCCCTAACACTCCTGCTGGTACTGCTGTTGATGGTGCAGGTTGCCCACTTCCAAAACCAGTTGTTGATACAGTTAAAGCTACTCCTGCTGCTGTTGCTTACTCAAACATCCAGTTTGAATTTGACAGCTCAGTATTGAAAACATCTTCATACCCAGTATTAGATGCAACTTCTGCTGACATGAGAAGCAACTCAAGCACTTTAACTTTAGCTGGTTATGCTTCATCTGAAGGTACTGCTGCTCACAACATGCGTTTATCTAAAGACCGCGCTAACTCAGTAAAAACTTACTTAGTTAACTCTGGTGTTGATGCAAAACGCTTAAAAGTAAAAGCATTCGGTGAAACTCACCCAATTGCTGACAACTCAACCGAAGAAGGCCGCGTGGTTAACCGTCGTGTTGAATTCCACAAATAATTTTAAATAACTTAAGATTATACAAAAAGGCTTCCCAAATTTGGGAAGCCTTTTTTTTTGGCTTTTGATAGAGTTGAAATGTCTTTCACGCTCTCCCGCGCCATTGCCTCGTTCGTCGCAACGACGTTTTGGATGGAGTAAACGGCCTTAAATACGATGTTGGTCGCTTTCGCCATTAACCTTTTACCTTTCCTCACAACTTCCTATATTTGTTTATGTATTTTTTCAGAAAGAAAGATCCGAACAGGCCCACAAACTTTAACCTTAAGGTAATGCATACCATTAATGCCATTGCCATTATCATGTTCCTGGCGGGAATTATCTGGACGCTGATCAAGGTCTTTATCCTGAAAAAGTAACGGCTTAACTGTAAGCAATCAATTCATTTACCTTTCTTAAACAATAAGCATTTTATCATGAAAACCATAGTTAATACCGTAAACGCTCCTGCTCCCATTGGCCCGTACAGCCAAGCTGTTGCTGCGGGTGGCTTCTTATTCCTGTCTGGCCAGATAGCTTTAAACCCCGCAAGCGGTGAGCTCGTTACATCGGACATCAAAACCGAAACCAAACAGGTGATGGAAAATATCAAAGCCATTTTGCAGGAAGCCGGAGCAGATTTTAGTCACGTGATCAAAACCACCATTTTTTTAATGGACATGCAGAATTTTGCGCAGGTGAACGAAGTTTACGGAACCTATTTCAGCGATAATTTTCCTGCGCGCGAAACGGTACAGGTGGCCGGTTTGCCAAAAGGCGTTAATGTAGAGATCAGTGTTACAGCAATAAAATCTTAACCAGATACCTGATTCCATCAATCAGTAATTCAATAATTCAGCAATTGAATAGCCAGGCATTTGAAACCCCTATCGAGTATTTAAAAGGCGTAGGCGCTACCCGTGCAGAGGTTTTAAAAAAAGAACTGCAGCTATTCACTTTTGGTGATTTACTGAACTTCTTTCCCTATAAACATATAGACAGGACGAAGTTTTACAAAATTGCCAATATCAATCCGGATATGCCTTACGTGCAGGTGCTGGCACGGCTCATCAATAAGGAGATACTCGGCGAAAAGCACACCAAGCGCCTGGTAGCCCACGCCAAGGACGATACCGGCATTATAGAACTCGTGTGGTTTCAAGGTATCAAATGGATCGAAAAAACGCTTATACCCGGTAAAGTATATGTACTGTTTGGTCGCCCGGGAATGTTTAACGGAAAGCCCCAAATGGCCCATCCCGAAATGGAGCCTTACAGCACCGATGTACAGCAGCGTAAGGGAAACCTGACGCTGCAACCCGCCTACAACTCTACCGAAAAATTAAAACAATTCTCGTTAGATAGCAAGGGGTTACAAAAACTGGTGGCGACCCTGCTTGACCAGCACCTGAAAGACGTACAGGAAAACCTCCCGCAATATATCATTAACCGCTTTAAGCTTGCGGGCAGAGCTGCCGCCTATAAAAACTTCCACTTCCCCGAAGACGCCGACCAACTGAACGAAGCTCAATATCGCCTCAAGTTCGAAGAGCTTTTTGTGTTGCAGCTAAAATTATTGAAGAATAAGTTATTGCATTCACAAAAGTTTAAGGGTAATATTTTCCAGTCGGTAGGCAATTATTTTAATGAGTTCTATCACCATAAATTACCCTTCCCGCTAACCAATGCACAAAAAAGGGTATTAAAAGAGATACGGCAGGATACTCAGCGCGGCGTGCAGATGAACCGCCTTTTGCAGGGCGACGTAGGCAGCGGCAAAACCGTTGTGGCATTAATGAGTATGCTGCTCGCCATCGATAATGGTTTTCAAACCTGTATCATGGCGCCTACGGAGATCCTGGCCAGCCAGCATTACGCTACTATAAAAGAACTGGTGGGTGATGATTTTATAGAAGTTGGCCTGCTGACCGGTTCAACCAAACAAAAGGACCGAAAAGTTTTGCATCAGAAACTAGAAAACGGGGAACTGAAAATATTGATAGGCACCCACGCCCTTATAGAAGACAAGGTTCAGTATCAAAACCTCGGTTTCGTGGTGATAGATGAGCAGCACCGGTTCGGCGTAGAACAGCGGGCGCGGCTTTGGCGCAAAAACACCATTCCGCCGCATATCCTGGTCATGACCGCTACTCCTATTCCCCGCACGCTGGCCATGACGCTTTACGGCGATCTCGATATCTCAGTAATAGACGAACTACCGGCAGGTCGCAAACCTATTCAAACGGTGCATTATTATGAAAACCAGCGCCTGGCCATGTTCGGCTTCATGAAGCGGGAAATTGCTAAAGGTCGGCAGGTATATGTGGTTTATCCGCTGATACAGGAAAGCGAAAAGCTCGATCTGAAAAACCTGATGGACGGCATCGAGACCATGTCGCGCGAGTTTCCCCTGCCCGATTTCCGGATCAGCATTGTACATGGCAAATTAGCGGCGGCTGATAAACAATTTGAGATGAACCGTTTCATCAAAGGCGAAACACAGATCATGGTAGCAACCACGGTGATTGAGGTGGGCGTAAATATTCCGAATGCATCGGTGATGATCATCGAGAACGCTGAACGTTTCGGCTTGTCACAGTTACACCAATTAAGAGGGCGTGTAGGGCGTGGTGCCGAGCAATCATACTGCATCCTGATGAGCAGCGCCAAATTAAGTAACGACGGCAAAATAAGGCTGAACACCATGGTGCGCACCAATAACGGGTTTGAAATAGCCGAAACCGACCTCCAACTGCGCGGCCCCGGCAACCTGGAAGGCACACAGCAAAGTGGCGTGGTCGACCTGAAAGTGGCCAATCTGGTAACCGATCAGGAGTTGCTGATACAAGTACGCCGCTGCGTTGAGGAAATATTTGAAAAAGACCCGCAACTGGCGCTTCCTGAACACCAGATCTTGCACCAATCCTTTACTTCGAAAAAGGATGGCTTAACGTGGGATAAAATTTCGTGAGTATTTATCTATCGAAGACTTACGAAGTTTTCGAAACTTCGTAAGTCCGACTACCTTCAGCTTGCAGAACTATGAGCAGCCCAGGAAAGTACCATGCCCTGCCGCGCTGCAATAAGCCGGGGCGCAGCCAATTTGGTAAATACCGCCGGTACAACTGGTGTACCCGGTTACGCCTCCTGTAACTTGTTTCATTTCTTTTTTGGTGAGTTCGTTCTTTAGGCTGAGTGTGCCCGTCACTTTTTGCTTTTTCATATTGAATTGGTTTAGTTTTCTTAAATGTAGGGATATATTTATTAATTACAATAATTATTTAATAAATAAATATTATCATATTGGTATAAAAATACATGTTTCTTATTTTTAGCTCAACTTCAAACACGTTCGCTATTCTCTTAATTTTCCTCCCTTATTCCATATATTTACCCCTGTAACTGACCAAACTCAACCACATGAAACTAAAATTTACTCTATTATCTGCAGCATTGTTACTGGGCGGCTTTGCCAAAGCGCAGGATTCGGCCATGATTCGCAAGATCTACGACGAAGAACTTGTTAATGGCCAGTGTTATGGTAACCTCCACTACCTGTGTAAGAACATCGGCCAGCGCATCAGCGGTTCGGCCAATGCGCAAAAAGCCGTTGAATGGGGACAAAAACTAATGGAAAGCTACGGCTTTGACCGCGTGTTTCTACAGCCCGTTATGGTACCACACTGGGTGCGCGGCGCAAAAGAAGAAGGAGCAATTATTAAGGGTAACCAAAAAATCAGCGTACATATTGCTGCGCTGGGCATGTCGGTAGCTACGCCTAAAAACGGCATTACCGCGCCTGTAATAGAACTCCAAAGCCTGAAAGAACTCGAAACCTTAGGTAAGAAGGCTATTCAGGGCAAAATTGTATTCTTTAACCGTCCGTTCGATGAGCGCTTTATTGAAACGCTCTGGGCTTACGGTACTGCCGGCGACCAACGTAATGCCGGACCAGCCATGGCAGCAAAATATGGCGCGGTAGGTGTAATTGTACGCTCGCTGACCGGCAGCCATGATAACTATCCGCATACCGGTGCAACACTATTCGTAAAGGAAGGACCAAATGTTCCGGCGGCGGCCATCTCGACCAATGACGCCGATAAGCTAAGCGCTATGCTTAAAATGAGATCTTTACCGCAGGTGAAATTCTATTTTAAGCAAAGCTGCCAGACTTTGCCTGACGCCCCCTCCTTCAACGTGGTTGGCGAGATCAAAGGTTCTGAACATCCAGACAAATACATTGTTGTTGGCGGCCACCTTGATTCATGGGATCTGGCCGAGGGTGCGCATGATGACGGTACCGGTGTAATGCAATCTGTAGAGGTATTGCGTGTTCTTAAAGCTACCGGCTATAAGCCTAAAAACACCATTCGCGCCGTATTTTTCATGAACGAAGAGAATGGAGACCGCGGCGGCGAAAAATATGCAGAATTGGCCAAAGAGAATAAAGAAGAGCATATTGCAGCCATTGAATCGGACCTTGGCGGCTTTACACCGCGTGGGTTTACATTCGGCGGCCTGTCGCACGATGCCATGGAAAATATCGGCAACAACTGGGGTAAGCTGTTGGCGCCTTATGGCTCGGGCACCCTTGTACCTGGCGGAGGCGGCTCAGATATCGGCCCGCTGGCCGGCAGTTCAAAAGGTGTTGTACTGATAGGTTACATGCCCGATTCACAGCGCTATTTTGATGTGCATCACACCCCTAATGATGTTTTCGAGAATGTAAACAAACGTGAGCTGGAACTGGGCGCCGCATCAATGGCGTCGCTGGTTTATCTGATTGATCAGCACGGGGTAAAATAGGCATTAAACTACTGGCAGGGACCCAAAGTATTGCCTCTCTACATTGAAAATCTTTTTGTAGAGACGCAATACCTTGCGTCTCTTTTTTATGCCATTTTTTTTACTCTTCAAACCATCACCTTATCGTCAATTTTACAAACCCTGTTATATTATAAACCATAAATTGTAATTTTACGGCATCACAAAAAACCCGTTTAGTGGCCGACGAAACCGACAGTACCTCCAAACCAGATTCTTTTGCTGCACTGCGCTATAAAGATTTCCGCTCATACCTTGGCATGCGGTTTTTCTTTACGTTCGCTTATCAAATGCAGGCCGTTGTTATCGGCTTTTATATTTACCAGCTCACCAAAAGTGCCTTCGCTTTAGGGCTGGTGGGCTTATGCGAAGCTATACCTGCCATTGGTATTGCCATGTATGGCGGTTACGTGGCCGACAAATCAGAAAAGCGTAAAATGCTCCTCACCATATCGGGGCTGGTGTTTTTTGCGTCGGTAGTGATGTTCCTGGTCACTATGAACAGTATGGCGCCTTACCTGCACAAAGGCTGGATAGTGCCTGTAATTTATGTAATGATATTTTTAAACGGACTGGCCCGGGCTTTTTACGGCCCCGCAACGTTTACCATATATGCGCAAAGTATTCCCAAAGAACTTTATCCCAACGGTAGTACCTGGAGCAGTTCCAGCTGGCAGATCGCGTCTATTCTTGGCCCGGCAGCGGGTGGCTTGATCTACGGTTTTTACGGCATTACCGCGGCATTTAGTGTTATTATAGGCTTTCTGATATTATCTATTATATTGATCTACCTGTTACGGTCATACCCACCGGTGTTTATTCCCAAAGAAAATATCTGGATCAGCCTGAAAGAAGGATTAACTTTTGTATTCAACAGTAAAATGCTCATCTGGGCTATGAGCCTCGATTTGTTTTCCGTATTCTTTGGCGGTGCGGTAGCTTTGTTACCGGTATTTGCCAATGATATCCTGAAAGTAGGTTCGGAGGGTTTAGGCATCATGCGCGCTACCTCTTCCCTGGGCGCCGTGCTTACCATGCTGGCGATGGCGCGTTTTTCGCCTATGGGCAAGCCGTGGCGTAATTTATTAATAGCAGTTACGGGCTTTGGCCTTTCTATTATATGTTTCGGCTTGTCGCGGAGTTTTTATTTATCGCTGGTATTCCTGTTTACCGAGGGCGCATTTGATAGCATCAGTGTCATCATCCGCGGTACCATCATGCAGCTGTTAACACCCGATCATATGCGCGGCCGGGTTTCGGCGGTAAATTCAATGTTCATCGGCTCCTCAAACGAAATAGGCGCATTTGAATCGGGCACGGCGGCAAACCTGCTGGGCACCGTTCCATCGGTTATTTTTGGAGGCACCATGACGCTTGCCATCGTTACCATTACCTATCTTAAAACACGCAAGCTGGTGCCTTTGTCCTTAAACCAGATCCAGACACCTGAAGCCGTAGCGAAAGGGTAATCTCTCTTTTTCTGCTTGAAAGTAAGCGCTTCATAACCCCTTAAGTCGCGTGCCTCAACGCGTCACGGGTGCAAAGCCGCACCTCTTTTTGCTGTTGGTTTTCTTGTCCTTACATAACCTTTACAAAAAAATAACGTACAAGGTTTAGTAACAAGCTGGTATATTATTTGCACTTCCTGTTAAAACATTCCATACCCGCTAACCAATTAGGCTTGTTAAAGAAAACTTAATAGATGCATTATAACTTAAAGTGGTTTGTTCTGAGGTTGCTTTTATTGTTGGGATTAACTCCCATGTTTTGTAAAATAGCATTGTCGCAAAATAAGGTGGTGAATTTTTCATCGCTTACCCTACAGGACGGACTTTCACAAAACGACGTAAAATATATTGTAAAAGACCACACCGGTTTTATGTGGTTTGCTACTGACGATGGCCTTAATCGTTACGATGGCTATAAATTCACCGTGTACCGTCATCGCCAGGGCGACAAACACTCCCTCCCATCAAATGATGTAACCACCTTGTTTACCGATAGTCACGGTAATCTTTGGATAGGCAGCACGGGCTTAAGCAGATTTAACGCCAATACAGAATCGTTCGAAACTTATTCAGAAGTAAAAGGTGATACCACTTCGCTAACCTATCCTATTGTCAATTCCATTTTTGAGGATAAAAAAGGCCGTCTTTGGGTGGGTACTTATTCCGGACTAAACCTCTTTGATACCAAAACAAAAAAATCGCGGCACTTTTTTTACAAGCCCGGCCGGGACGATATTACAGAAAACCAGATCAACACGATCACCGAAGATGACCATGGCAATCTTTGGATAGGCACTAATGGCGGGCTGCGTGTTTTCAACTATGAAACAGGCATCAACAAACTTTATAAAACAGGGAGCCCAAACAGCTTAGTGGATAACCATATCAACGCCCTGCTGAAGGCTCCTGACGGAAAAATCTTTGCGGGTACCGCCAATGGTTTGAGCATACTCGACCCTGTTACACGTGTTTTTACAAATTTTAAACATCAGCAGGGTAATACCGCATCATTAGCCAATAACAACATTTTCACACTTGCCGTAAATAATGCTCACCAGGTGTGGATAGGTACAGAAGACGGCCTTGACCTTTACAATGGCCACAACTCATTTACCCGTTATATAAGCGACAAACCATCCACATCCGAAAATAACTCTATCAGTTCGCTCTATAATTGCGGCGGAATTTTGTGGATAGGTACGTATGAATCGGGACTTAGATCTTACGACACCAACCTGGTATCGTTTGAGCACTATTATAAATACCCTTATTCAAATGGGTTGAGCAACAACATCGTCACCTCGTTTGCGGAAGACCGGGGAGGTTATTGGATAGGAACAGATGGCGGTGGGCTCAACTTTTTCGATCCAGCCACACGAAAGTTCAGCGCTCTTTCTGCCGGGCCCAATTCTATCAGCGGCAATCATGTACTCACCCTGTTAAAAAATGAGAATAAATTGTGGATAGGTTATTACGGCGCAGGCCTTGATGTTATGGACAGCCAGACCCACAAAATCAAACATTTTGCCACAGGCAGCAACGCCGACCAGATAAGTGGCGACAATATATTTGGGCTGATGAAAGACCATGCGGGCAAACTTTGGGTTGGTATTGATGATGCAGGAATCAATGTAATTGATAACGGCAAGGTTGTGAAACGCTACGCTCATGATCCAAAAGACACGGTAAATTCGCTTTCAAATAACGATGTGCGTTCTGTCTACCAGGATCGGGAAGGAACGATATGGGTAGGCACCTATGGAGGTCTGAACCGCTATAATCCGGCTACGGATAATTTCAAACATTACAAACCCTACAATACAAAGATACCGGGCGCGGCCATAGTTTCAATATTTGAAGACAGCCGCGGCATACTTTGGTTAGGAACCCTGGGTGGCGGCCTTGCTACCTATGATAAAAAGACTGACGACTTTTCGGACTATACTTTCCCCGATAAAAACGAATATTCCATTATTAACAGTATTACGGAAGATAATCACGGCTGGATGTGGATGGGCACCAGTACGGGTATTATAACCTTTAAGCCCGGCACCAATCAGTTCAGAAAATATACCATACTGAACAACCTGCAGGGTTATGAGTTTTTCCTGGGCGCCGCGTTGAAAACAACCGGCGGGCAGCTAATGTTCGGCGGGCACAATGGCTTCAATATCATTGATCCCGATCATCTGTCAATAAATAAAATCAACCATCCCGTCGTATTTACCAACTTCGAGTTATTCAATCAGCCGGTTGCCGTTGGAGACAATAGTGTGCTTAAACAAAGCATTTCTCAAACTGGTGAGATAAAGCTGAAATATGAACAATCGGTATTTACCATCGAATACAGTTCGCTTAACTATACTTTGCCCGGTACCAACAGCTATGCCTACAGGCTCGTCAATTTTGAGAACGGCTGGAATTACGTTGGTTCGCAGCGAAAAGCAACCTATACTAATCTTAATCCCGGCGAATATATTTTTGAGGTAAAGGCAGCCAATAACGATGGCATGTGGAACAATACACCGTCGAGGCTAAAGATCATCATAGTGCCGCCTTTTTATATGACCTGGTGGTTCAGGTTAGCCGCAATAGGTTTTATAATTCTAGCCATTTACAGCTTATACCGGTACCGTGTTTATGCCATGCAGCTGCAGCAAAAAAAGCTGCAAAAGCAGGTTAGGGAGCAAACTGCCGAAGTGGTAAAACAATCGGACGAATTGCAGTCGCAATCGGAAGAATTGCAGGCACTTAATGAAGAACTACAGGCGCAATCAGAAGAGTTGCAATCGCAATCAGATTACCTGCAGGAGCTGAACAACCAGCTATCCGACCAAAAAGAGCAGGAGCTGCGGGCCCGTAAAGAGGCCGAAAAAGCCAACAGGGCTAAAAGCGTTTTCCTTGCTACTATGAGCCACGAAATCCGTACGCCTATGAACGGGGTACTGGGGATGACCTCACTGCTTTGCGAAACTCCGTTGAATACCGAGCAGCGCGAATACGCTGATATCATTCGGATCAGTGGTGAAAACCTGCTGAATGTAATTAATGACATTCTTGATTTCTCAAAGATAGAATCGGGCCAGATGGAGTTGGAACACCAGCCTTTCGATCTGCGTAACTGTATCGAAGATGTGCTTGATCTCTTCTCCGAAGCATCTGCAAAAAAACAACTTAATTTGCTTTACCGCATCGCACCAACCGTTCCGGAAAAACTCATCGGCGACCAGCTACGCATCCGTCAGGTACTATTGAACCTGGTTAACAACGCCATTAAATTCACCAGTAAAGGAGAAATTTTTGTCGAGGTAACCCGCCTGAACGACGTTGATGGCAAGTTGAACCTCGGTTTTAAGATTCAGGATACGGGTATTGGCATCCCGCAGGAAAAACTGAAGAGACTGTTCAAGGCATTCTCGCAAGTCGATGCTTCCACCACCCGCGAATATGGCGGTACCGGTTTGGGTTTGGCTATTTGCGAGCGTTTGGTTGAACTGATGGGCGGCGATATCTCTATAGAAAGTGAACACGGGAAAGGTACCTCGGTTATATTTAACGTTCAAAGCACAGCCGATGAGGTTGCCATTCAAGCTAAAAGCACCTGCGATGTATGTAAGGCTGCCGGTAACCGGATACTACTGGTAGAACAAAATGCAAAGGCCCTGCAGCTATTGGAAGAGCAACTGATCCATTGGGATCTTGTCCCCGTAAGCGCAACCACCGCACAAGAGGCCCTTAAGCTCCTTGCTGAGGGTGGAAAGTTTGGCATGGCCATAACAGGCACCAATATTCCCGGCGCGGATACTCTCGAACTGACAAAGGCCATCAGGAATATCGATAAAAAGCTGCCGGTAATACTCATGTGTTCCGTTCTTGAAAAAAATAAGGTAACTGACGCCGACGCCAAAATATTACTGAAGCCTGTTAAAGAGCATCAGCTTTGCACGCTGATTAAAACACAATTGCTGCAAAATGAAGCTGAGCCAGCAGAAAAAGTCAGCGCATCCTTGCTATCGGAAGAGTTTGCCAAAAAATTCCCGATGAGCATGCTCATTGCAGAAGATAACCTCATCAACCAAAAACTCATTACCAAAGTGGTGAACAAACTGGGTTATACGCCGCTGGTGGTTAACAATGGCAACCAGGTAATTGAAACCCTTGCCCGCGAAACGTACGATATTATTTTAATGGATGTGCAGATGCCTGAACTGGACGGCCTCGAAACTACCCGCGCCATCCGCAAAAGCAATGTAAAGCAACCTTATATTATTGCCATGACCGCCAGCGCCATGGCCGAAGACAAAGCTGCCGCCATAGACGCAGGCATGAACCACTTTATTTCAAAACCCATCAACATCCAGGAACTGGTGCAGGTATTGGAACGCTCTTATATTGAAAAGGAAATGAGATTTACAGTGGACTGATTTCGGATTTAAAATACGCCCCTGCCGCGAGTTTAGCGCAACTCGTGGTAAAGCACTGCGTAAGCTTTTAGCTTACGTATCAATCCGCTCCTTCAAATTCCTCATCAACGCTTTCCCTTAAATCATATAGCAGCCATTGTTTTTTTGCTATCGACTGCGTTTTCGATTTCAGTAGCTTGATAAAATCGTTCACCCCAACCGGCTCGTTACCGTTGCCATGAATTAAAACAATGCTGCCGGCTTGCGGTTGTTGTCCTTTTGCCAGCCAGGCATCGGTGCCTACAGGTATGAGGCCAAAATCTACAATTTGATATACCAGCCGCTTATCAGATACCAACCCGGGAAAGCGGAAAAACACCGATGGCAGCAACCCGTTTTTCAGCATGGCCATTTCCGTTTCCAGTACTTCAAAATTAATGTTAGTACCGGCCTCCAGCAGAAAGTTTTCTTTCAATGGCAACTTAGCGCTTACGCGGTGATTAAAAGAATGATTGATCCAGGTGATGTAGACCTGCCGGTTGGCCTGCAGTTTTTTTAGCCATTCCAGGTCCTGCGGGTGCTGCCGCATCCATATCCCTGTTACCGACAAGGCCACCGGAACCGGTCGCTCAACCTTCCCAAACTGGGCAATGATGTCAGTGAAGATCACCCTGTCCAGCGGCTTGTGCGAGGGACAAAGATCGGCGGTAAGGCTTATGCCTGTTTGCTTTGGCATCCCGCTTTCTATACCTGCATCCTGCAAATTTGCCGATTCCCGTTCCGCCTTTATCAGCGCTTTGATATATGGCGTTGATTTGAAAAAGGTCCGCGCCTCATCAATGGTCATCGGTTTTATATCGTAAAATCCCGGCTCGTCAATTTTGGTTTCCAGCGTTTGCGGGTTCACCAGCAGCAGGTAGGTTTTGCCATCGTTCACAAACTGGCGGGTAATCATCCAGTCCTGCGGATAATGCCTGGCCCAACCGTAATACACCCGGTAATTGGTGATCCTTTTAAAATTGGCCTGACCATAGGCCAGCCGAACGGAACCGGTCAATAAAATGCAAGCTAAAAAGTATTTGAGCAGTTGTTTCATTGAAATTTAGCATTTCGAAGTTAGTATTTATAAGTTTGCATTCAGGATTGTGTTTTAAAAAGAACAAAATCCGAATTCGAACATCCCAAATCCGAAATAGAAGATGACCCGTCTCTCCGTCAATATCAATAAAATAGCAACCCTGCGTAATTCGCGCGGAGGTGATAATCCCAATCTGGTACAGGTTGCAAAAGACTGTGAACGCTTCGGCGCGCAAGGAATTACCGTACACCCGCGCCCTGATGAACGCCATATCCGCTACAACGATGTTTTCGATCTGAAAAAGATCGTCACTACTGAATTCAACATCGAAGGCAATTGCCAGGAACAGAAGTTCATCGACCTGGTGCTGGCCAGCAAACCCGAGCAGGTAACCCTGGTACCTGACGCCCTCGGCCAGATCACCTCCAATCATGGCTGGGATACCATCGCCAATCAACAGTACCTGACTGACATGATAAAGGTGTTTAAGGACGCCGGTATAAGGGTGTCAATATTCGTGGATCCAATTATTGAAATGGTTGAAGGCGCCGCCAAAACCGGCACCGACCGGATAGAGCTCTACACCGAGGCTTATGCACATCAATATCAACAGAACAAAGAACAGGCAATAGCACCTTACGTAATTGCGGCCGAAGCAGCTGTAAAACTCGGCCTCGGCATCAACGCCGGGCATGATCTTGACTTGCAAAACCTGAAATACTTTGCCCAGAATATTCCGGCTTTAGATGAAGTAAGCATTGGCCATGCCCTCATTTGCGATGCACTGTATTACGGCTTAGAAAACACCATCCAAATGTACCTGCTGCAATTGCGGCCTTGACCTTCGCAGAGACGCAAAACTTTGCGTCTCCCTCAAAACAATCCTCAAGCGACCAAAGTATTGGTGACTCTGCAATGAAACTGTCTGTTCCCGTGCCTTTTCACACATCGGGAACGCCCTAAACCCTGTTTAGACCATACCCATTTTTGCACATGGAACGCCCTAAACCCTATTTAGGCCATACCCATTTTTCGCGTGGAACGCCCTAAACCCCGTTTAGAGCATACCCAAAAATTGTGAACTTTTTATCCGAAATCGCCCCTAAAACGTCGCTAATGCCGTTTTTGAACCAATATCCCCTTGAGTACAAAGCACTAAACGCTTAAAAGAAGAAGATCGAGATTTTTTTTGATGGAATTTACGTGACCAGGTCCGGCCCTTCGTTTAACCAAAGATACGGAATTTTGCCCTATTTTAAAAATCACAGGTCAGGCGGGCCACTGCCGCTGCCACTCACCAACAACTGCTGCTAACATCACCGCACTATCGTCAAACTGCCCGATAAGATACTGCAGTCATTGTTCAGTTTAATAATATAATAATAAACCCCGGCAGGCAGCCTGTTGCCGCTCATCGTCCCATCAAATGGCTTGGTATAGCCTTTCTCTTCAAACACCTTCTGCCCATAACGTGTAAAAACCTGTATCATGGCATCCGGATAATTTTGGATATTACTGTTAATCATCCAGTAGTCGTTCACACCGTCGCCGTTGGGGGTAAACGTATTGTTGATGTTAACAGCCGACAGCCCAACCGTTACTTTGATCTCCGCCCGGCTACTCTCGCAGGTACCGTTAAACTGGCTCACAAAATAACTGCGGTTCCCGGTTACGTTAACGCTGAACCTGCCGCCCTGCCGCTCGGCAATAGGATTTGCGCTGCTCACGTCTTCATAAAGCCGGTAAGTAGTAGTAGCCGATGGATCATTAACTGAAATCAGCGCTCCGCCGCTGCTGCACAATGCTACGTCTGAAACCGCAGGCGGCGAAACCTCGGCGGTTGTTTCGGTTATGGTGTACGGAATATCTACTATACCACACCGTGTATCCACTACATGCAGCGTATAATTTCCCGGTGAAAGCCCCGAAACAGAGTTGGTGGAACCGAGGGAATTCCCGCTACCATCTGTCCAGCTATAGGTATAAGGCGGCACGCCGCCGGCAATGGTTACATTATTGATCGCGCCGGTTTTTAGCCCGCATTGGTCTTCGGTAACATCACCCCGGTTGGCTACCGTAAATTCGGGGTTTTCCACAACGGTATAACTGTTATAAAGACCTTCACAACCATTCTGGTCGGTCAGGTACAGTCTATAAGTTCCGGGCACCAGGTTAGTGATGGTGGGCTGATCGCCCGCAAAGGTACCCTGCGCGTCGATCCAGCGCAGGGTTTTAACCAGCGCATCGGTTGTAACAGAGATCGATCCATCGTTACTTGCAAAGCACGAAGATGTAATAGCAGCATTATACTGTGGAAACTGGATCGGCGCCGGTGAATTGATATGATAAACTGCACTCTCCCTGCTGCATCCAAAACCGTTCGATGTGGTAAGTTTATAGTCTCCCGCTCCAACGCCTATCAAATCAGCGGTCGATGATTTGAGTTGATTATTCGCGTCCCTCCATTCAAATTTCGTAGCGCCGCTGGCCGTAATGCCGGTAATCGAACCGTTAGCCAATCCACAGCCTGCATTGGTTTTTACCGCTCCGCTTTCATCAAGGGTGATGCCGTTGGTTTCGGGGATGGTGATATCTGCAGTATAAACCGGCCCGCAGGAAGTATTATCCGAAACCTGTAATTTATACGTTCCGGCGGGCACATTCAGCAGGTCTTTACCGGTGCCAACTTGTTGTTGCTGATCATTCCGCCAGATGTATTGTAAAGTACCCGCGCCTGTAGCGGTAATATTGGTGATAGAACCGGTGGATTGACCGCAATTGGTTGGTTGAATATGCGCAGTCGTTTGATCAATATTAGGCCCGGTGGTGTTTATCAGCCTATAAGGACCAAACGTTTTGGTACAGGAACCATCTACTGATGTGGCCGATAAATAATAACTTCCCGCCGGTACATCCTGCAGATTAATATTGTCGCTCACCGTTTGCCCCCCTGCATCCTTCCATTTCACGTCGGTTATTCCGTCTATATTGCTGATTACATAAATGCCTGTAATACTCCCCAATGGGTTATCGCAAGACGGATTATGCGTAACTATATCCGTTATATTCACCTCAAAATTTTGCTTTATCTCATAAAACGGTGTCGAATCGGTACAATCGCCGTTCTTCACCATCAACTTGTATTTACCCTGTGGTACATTCAGCAGGTCGGCATTATTGCCCACCACATTCCCTGCTTCATCAACCCAGGTCATATTCGCTGCACTTTGAGGTATTGCCCCAATGATCGATCCCGTTCCATCAGCGGTGCACGAATGAACAATTTTCAAATTATCTACATTCACTGTAGTTTTTGTAAAATCGGAAGTAACATTGCCAAGTGTGGCCGATGCAATAACAGTTCCTGCAATATGGCCATTGTACTTCCATTTACCGTTCGCATCGGCGGTTATCGACGCAAAATAGGTTTGAGGCGAGCATGTTTTACAAACGTCACTATAAAACAATTCCACGCTCGAATTCGGAGTGGCCGTTCCGCTTATTGACGTTGATGATATATTTAGAATATTGATATCCGGAAACGGAAACTGATATCCCACGTTAGGATGCATAGCACTGGCGCCTACAGTACAATAAAAACTGTTTTTATTCACCGTTGCGTACGTGTAAGGCCATATTGTCACCGGGTTACAATTGGTTATATAGTTTGCATCGGCAGGATTTGTGCTTCCAACAGCTATGCTTGTATCCCAATAAAAAAAAGTCCCCAATGTGGTAAAGGTTTTGGTGCGGCTCCTGTTCGTGCCAATATAGTTTCTTAATATGGTAACCGGCCTTCCATTATTAATAATGTATATTGAATTATTTGCGTCGGCCGCTATCACATTGTCTTCAATAGTAACTGTATTCTTCCCATTAGGATACACAGTTCCAATCCAAATACCGAAACATTTGGGTATTGAACGCTGCTCTGTATAGTCAACACCAATGTTGTTATTTTTAATTAAAAAATCCGCAGGCGTTGATGTATAGTAATCCAGCGGATTGTCACTGTCGTCATGATTAATTTGGTCAATTTGCAAACCGCCTGGCATAAGATTACCTTCAGCGGGGGTACCACCAATTATAACAGTACCTACTATGTTTCCGATTCCAACCGCTGCCGCCTGGTTCGCCGGCATCGTCTCTCCATCAGGCTCAAATCCAAAAAAATTATTTTTCAGTGTTAAATTTTCAAAGAAACGGTTTACCTGACCACCTGCCGGATCAGGCGTATCGATAATAAGCGGAAAAAGAAACCCGCAAACAACATTCCCTTTATTTGCCGCACCTACAATAACATCTTTACAATTGTAGAGCGATATCCCTATCGACTGAACGAAATCCTGCTCTGAAATATCTTTAATATACAATCCGTATATTTCTATCTTACTTTGTCCGCTTCCCAGCAAACCGTTAATTGACACACCGGGCGCACTTTGGAAAAATATTCCAACTTTGGCGCTGCTTACGCCGAACACGGCGCCCTGTTGGGTAGTACCATCAATTACAAGATTAGATGATAGCCCGGGGAGCTCTGTAAGCAATCTGATGGTTCGGCCGGCTTCGCTATGATCGGGCAGGTTAAAATTGATATAGTCGATTTCCGTACCGCCATTCGCCGCTGCCAAAGTCAAGGCCTCGCGCAAAGTTCCCGGCCCCGAATCAGCATTGCTCGTCACCACAAAAACAGCAGGGAACGCACTGAAACCAAACAGCAACAGCACAAGCAATAAGGTTATTTTCTTACAACACATTAATTAGGAACACCAGCCACCAAAGTAATAATTATTACTGAAAATCTGTCCACCGGAAATCGTCAACCAAATACAACTGCTACCCAACACTGCTACTGTTACTCATTCACCTCATCTTTCTGTAAAATCCATAACACAGCGTTAACACCGTTGATACTCATTTGGTAAAATCGTACCTTTGCGCCCAAAGTAACTGACACCCATTTTGATGAAGTTGAATATCGACTACCAGGAGAAATTCCAGTCGCGTCATATTGCGCCGAACCAGGCCGATACTGCGCAAATGTTAAAAGCTGTTGGCGTTAATTCGCTTGACGAGCTCATCGGTCAAACCATTCCGGAAAAGATAAGGCTGAAAGCGCCGCTTAACTTGCCGCCGGCAAAAAGCGAGTTCGATTATCTGGCTACCTTGAGGCAAACGGCGTCGAAAAACAAAGTATTTAAATCATTCATCGGCCAGGGTTATTATGATGTGATTGTGCCGGGCGTTATCCAGCGCAATATCCTCGAAAATCCCGGATGGTACACCCAGTACACCCCTTACCAGGCGGAAATTGCACAGGGGCGTTTACAGGCGCTGCTGAATTTCCAGACCATGGTCATCGACCTTACCGGAATGGAAATTGCCAACGCATCGTTGCTGGATGAAGGCACCGCCGCCGCCGAGGCCATGTTTATGCAGTACAGCCTCCGTAAAAATGCAGGCGCAAACATCTTCTTCGTTTCAGACGAGGTTTTCCCTCAAACTATCGATATTCTTAAAACCCGCGCACAGCCTTACGGGATCGAGCTGCTTATCGGCAGCCACGAAACTGTCGAGCTTTCCGAAAATATGTTCGGAGCCATCGTTCAGTACCCGGCAGGTCATGGCGCCATTTATAACTATACAGACTTTGCTGCAAAAGCACATGAAAAAGGCATCAAATTAACCGTTGTTGCCGACATTATGAGCCTTGCGCTCCTAACCCCTCCGGGCGAGTGGGGCGCTGATATCGTTGTAGGTTCAACCCAGCGTTTCGGCGTACCAATGGGCTTCGGCGGTCCGCACGCTGCGTACTTTGCCACTAAAGAAGAGTACAAACGTTCTATTCCGGGACGCATCATTGGCGTAACTATCGATAGTGCGGGCAACTACGCCCTGCGCATGGCCCTCCAAACCCGCGAGCAGCATATCCGCCGCGATAAGGCTACCTCAAACATCTGTACCGCACAGGCATTATTGGCTATTATGGCCGGTATGTACGCCGTTTACCACGGCCCGCAGGGTGTTAAGCTGATAGCCGAGCGTATCCACGGCTTAACAATCCTGTTAGCCAATGCGCTGAAGGAATTGGGTTACGAGCAGCAGAACGAAGCTTACTTCGACACCATAAAATTTGATTTAGGCGAGTTGACAGGTCCGGTGCATGCCGAGGCCATCAACAACGAAATGAACTTTCATTACAATGATTCGGTAGTTACTATTTCGCTGGATGAAACCACTTCCCCTGAAGATGTAAAAAGCATCGTTCGTTTCTTTGCCCGCGTAAAAGGCAAAACGTTAAATGATGTTTCTTTCGATGAACTGGCAGCTAACCTGAACACCGTAATTCCTGCCGAATTGCAGCGTCAATCGGCATTCCTTACCCACGCGTTGTTCAACTCGCATCATTCGGAACACGAAATGCTGCGCTACATCAAATCATTAGAGGCAAAAGATCTTTCGCTTTGCCACTCCATGATCGCTTTGGGCTCATGCACCATGAAGCTGAATGCTACTACCGAAATGGTTCCGGTAACGTGGGCCGAATTCAGCAAGATGCATCCTTTCGCCCCAACCGACCAGGTAGGCGGCTACATGCAATTATTCGACGAGTTGAATAACTGGCTGAGCGAGATCACAGGTTTTGCTGCCATGAGCCTCCAGCCAAACGCTGGCGCACAAGGCGAATATGCGGGCCTCATGGTGATCCGCGCTTATCACAACGATCGCGGCGACAGTCACCGTAACATTGCGCTGATCCCATCATCGGCACACGGCACCAACCCTGCATCAGCAGCTATGGCCGGTATGAAGATCGTAGTAGTTAGATGTGACGATAACGGGAACATCGACGTTGCCGATCTGAAAGCCAAAGCCGAACAATACAAAAACGAACTTTCTTGTTTGATGGTGACCTACCCATCTACCCACGGCGTATTCGAAGAGTCGATCATCGAGATCTGCGAGATCATCCATGCCAATGGCGGCCAGGTTTATATGGACGGCGCTAACATGAACGCACAGGTAGGCTTAACGAGTCCTGCTAATATCGGTGCCGACGTTTGTCACCTTAACCTGCATAAAACATTCTGCATTCCGCATGGCGGCGGCGGTCCGGGCATGGGCCCAATCGGCGTAGCCAAACACCTGGTGCCTTATTTACCGGGTCACGCGGTAGTTGACATCGACCGTGGTAAATCTATCCACGCCGTATCGGCAGCGCCCTGGGGTTCGGCATCGATCCTGATTATTTCGCACGCTTACATCGCTATGATGGGTTCGGAAGGACTGACCAACGCAACCCGTTACGCCATCCTGAACGCCAACTACATCAAAACCCGTTTGGAGCATCATTACCCAGTGTTGTACACCGGCTCGCATGGCCGCTGCGCACACGAAATGATCCTCGATTGCCGCGCATTCAAAAACTTCGGCATCGAAGTAACTGACATTGCCAAACGTTTAATGGATTATGGCTTCCACGCGCCAACCGTATCATTCCCGGTAGCGGGCACTGTAATGGTTGAGCCAACCGAATCGGAACCCAAACACGAACTGGACCGTTTCTGTGATGCGATGATCTCCATCCGTCATGAAATCGACAACGTAGAAAAAGGCCTGTCAGACAAAATCGACAACCCGCTGAAAAATGCGCCGCACACCGCAGCAGTAATCACCGCAAACGACTGGACGCATCCGTACAGCCGCCAGAAAGCAGCCTACCCGCTGCCATACGTAGCCAACTACAAATTCTGGCCATCGGTAGGCCGCGTTAACGACACCTACGGTGACAGGACCCTCATCTGCTCATGCCCTCCGTTAACGGATTATGAGTTTGAAGAAAGCGAAGTAACCACACCGGAATACGGAACGTGAGATTGATGTGCGGATTTTTGATGTGCGAATGTGCGGATGAAATCTGAACCGGATTAAGCTGATTTTACAGATTAACGGATGACTATCTCCGGATAAAATTAAACTTGCGAAGTTTTTAAAGCTTCGCAAGTTTTTTGTTTTATAGGCTCGCGATCCTCACTCGCACCTCTCCCCTCCCAGCGTCATTGCGAAGAACGAAGCAATAACGCGCGTGCTTTCATCCGCACATCCGAAATCCGCACATCCGCACATCAATAATCCGCACATCAAAAACTTTCACCGCCAAAATCCCCCTTTTTACCGACATCTTTTTACCACTAACCTATTTCACATTGGCCGGCGGGCGTATCGGGCTTAGTTTTACATCATCAAATACAATGAACACCAAAACTGATACGGACATGAACGCTTACTCAAACTCATACGCAGCACTCAACGGCATGACAATGGATGAATACAGCTTCCTTCACCATGCATCAGCAGGTTTAACCGCTAACCAAACCAATACTTTTATGGCCGTTTACAGCAGTCGCCGTAAAAACCCGACCGATATATTACTGGCCACCTTGTTCGGCTTTTTCGGCCTTGCCGGAATCCAGCGCTTTATGACAGGCCAGATTTTATTAGGCATCTTGTTTTTAATCACCGGCGGTTTCCTTGGCATCGGTACAATAATCGACTTATTCAGCTATAAGAGCATTGCTAACGATTACAACCGTCATTTAGCTTACGATTGTTACCATATTGCCAAAATGAACAACTAACTAAGTACATTCGGGGGAGCGTAATGCATAACAACTGAAAAACTCCCTGATCTATCATATATAAAAGGTAAAAGGCGAAAGGTTAAAGGTAAAAGGCTCTCCCTTTTAACTCACCTTTCGCCTTTTGTCATGTTGAACGTGATGAAACATCTTATACAAGCAGCCGGTAAACGCTTTGCATGTCGGCCATTATAGCGCGTATAAGATCCTTCGCTATCACTCAGGATGACAAAGAACAAGATACTTTCATCCTTTACCTTTGGCCTTTTAACGGGTGTCATCCTGAGGCTCTCGAAAGATGAGCGCAAAGGCCATAGTCCGTATGCTTAATGGGACGATGTCGCTCGGCGAGGCCCGCCCGCATGCTTCACTTCGAGTGCCTCAGTGCAGGCTTATGCCTCAGCATGAAAGCCTTTTTTTCCTTTCGCCCTTCGCCTTTAACCTTTCGCCTCCTCTATTTCCCACTCATCATCTTATCCCTTACCGCCTTAAATTCCGAGCCATTCTTCCATCCCGGGAAAGTTGATTCATTAGCCAGCTTCTCACCAACGCGGAACATCATGTTAGCAACTTCGGCCATGCCGCTTGCATCCATATCCGGCGAGTAACTGTCAGACGGCTGGTGATAATGCAGATCGCCGTATTCCTTCTGCTTGGCTTTACCATAAGCCTCGCCATGAGCGGTGCTTTCGGTGCCGTTATTCATGTCTAATGCAGGTACACCTACTTTGGCAAAATTGAAATGATCAGAACGGTAATAGCCGCCCGCACCAGGGTTTTTATCGCCCACTATCTTTTTACCGTCCGCTTTGGCAAATTCGGCAACATAATCATCCAGATCGTTTTGTCCTTTCCCGGTTATGGCAAAATCGTTGGTTTCGCCGTAGCTGCCGAGGGCGTCCATATTAAGGTCGGCTACCGTTTTATTCAACGGGAATATTGGGTGTGTGGCATAATACTCAGAACCGAGCAAACCTTGCTCTTCGCCGGTAACTGCCAAAAACACTACCGAGCGTTTTGGCTTTTCTTTCAATTGTGAAAATGCTTTTGCAACGTTAAGCACCGCGGCCACGCCGCTGGCGTTATCTACAGCGCCGTTATAAATACTATCGCCTTTGGCATCGGGCTTACCCACGCCAAGGTGATCCCAATGCGCAGTGTACAACACACATTCTTCGGGATGGGTGTTACCCTTCAAAACAGCGATCACGTTATGCGAGGTGGAATATTTCAGTTTGGTTTTCACTGTCAGGGTGGCGTTCAGATTCAAAGGCACGGCTTTAAAATCTTTCCGGCGGGCATATGCGCGGATATCGCCGGTAATGCCTGCAGCGGCAAACATTTTTTGAGCAGCGTCTTCCGTAATCCAACCTTCCACTTTGCAGCGTGACAGGTGCTTATCTTTCTCCTGCAAATAAAGCTTGGCACCGGTAAAGCTGTTAGCCACTACGCTCCACCCATAACTGGCCGGTTCGGTTTGATGAACAATTAATATCCCTGCCGCACCCTGCCGTGCCGCTTCCTCAAATTTATAGGTCCAACGGCCGTAATAGGTCATGGTGTCACCCTTAAATAAAGCGCTGCTGCCCGATTTAAAACCCGGATCATTCACCAGCACCACCACCGTTTTGCCTTTTACATCCAGCCCGGCATAATCGTTCCAATGATATTCAGGTGCAACAACGCCGTAGCCCGCAAACACCAATGGAGAGTTTTTCAATTGAACGGTATCAACCTCACGGCGGGTCGAAGCCACAAAGTCAGTTAAATAATTCAGGCTGATATTGCTTTTCCCGCTTACGGTCATCGTGGGCGATGGCGTACTGGTCACTTCCACCATCGGCACCTCCTGGAAATAACTACCGTTGTTGCCCGGCTCGAGGCCTAATTTTTTAAATTGTGAAGAGATGTAAGCAATCGATTTTGTTTCGCCTTCGGTAAATGGCTTCCGTCCAAATAACGAATCATTCGCCAGCACGGCAATATGACTTTTAATTTCGTCGCCGGTAATTACACTTGTACTTTCTTCGTGCTGTTTACAGCCGGCAATCATAGCCGCGGCCACAAACACCAGCGCATATTTAATGTTGGTCTTCATAAAATGAGGTTAGTTAACCAAATGTAATTAAAATGATTTGTTCATAGTTCATGGATGATGGTTCATTGCGAATATGTAGATTGAAAAATAAAATTTCCATCACCACAATAAATTCTTAATATTTACGTTAATACAATCAACTGACATCGCCCGTAAAGCTCTCCCCTCCGCACGAAAGTGAACATGTAGCTGTATCAGAACAGTGCAGTTATCAACCCGGCAAAATACCAACAAATTATTAATCAACAACTTACAACAACGGCACGTGGTTTGCAGAATGTTATCCGTTATGTAATTCGTTTAAAAATGAGTTTGCGCAAACCCCTGATACGGCGTACCTTTTCACAGGAACGCTACGAAATTTTAATAAAAAGACAGCGTGATGGTAAGGCCACTTTTAACGAATTGACCGAACTCGACGAAATAGTTAACCGCGATCCCTCCATCCGCGAAATAGTTTTGATCGAAAATCATTTCATCCCCGGTAATGATGAAGGGAACGATGCTGAAGCACAACTATTAAAGGAGTCGATGAAACCTCAACACGTTACCTGGTTAAGTAAACTCAAATCTGCTATTCACAAGGCTTTTACTTCACACGTTGTTTTAAAAGAAAAGGCGGTGCTGAGTATATAATTCCTTCCCTTCAAATTGTCGGAACCATGATTCACTTGATTTCAGGATCAAAGGCTGCCTTTCTGTTGAAAATCAAAATCAAATAAATCAGGGTTCAGACAAATCTTGCCGCGAAACATTATTGCCAATCCTCATCATAAGCATTATCCAAAAACGCAAAGCATTGCGTCTCTGCGCGCCTCCTCATTTTTTACTTTTTAATTTTGACTTTTTACTTTCGCACCGAACTTTAAACCTAATTTTGCCTTTATAGTCTATTTACAAAAACAAGGAACATGAAAAAACTACTCATTTTAATAGCGCTGGTATCAATTACCGGCGGTGTATTTGCCCAAGCGGTAGATCTGCGCCGCAAGATCGAAGTAAGCGGAACCGCCGAAAAAGAAGTAACGCCTGATATCATCAACGTATCTATCTCGCTGCAGGAATACATGGATGGTAAAAAGAAGATCACTATCGATCAATTGGAAAACCAGCTGGAAGGAGCTGTAAAGGATGCCGGTATTGCCAAAGAGGACTTCACGGTAAACAACGTATCCGCCTGGAACAACACCTACAACAAAAAGAAAACGCCCGATTTCCTGGCCAGTAAACAATACGGACTCCGTGTGCGCGACCTGAACAAATACAACCAGATCATCAACAAGATCGATCCGAAGGGGATCCAGTCTACCAACGTAGATAGTTACGATTATTCAAAGATCGAAGAGCTGAAACGTGAGTTAAAATTAAAAGCGCTTATATCGGCTAAAGAAAAGGCTGCCTATTTATTGAGCGCCATAGGCGATAAGGTGGGCGATGCTATCAGCATTACCGAGGTTGACAACGGCAACTATATTGCCCCTCGCCCGGTGATGTATAAGATGGCCGTGTCGGCTGCGGCCGCTCCTTCTCCCGCCGAATCTGATATTGATTTTAAGAACATAAAATTAAGTTTCCAGATAAACGCGGTGTTTGAAGTTGTAAAATAGCCGTTACAAATCAGGAGAATATTTTTTGTATTCTCCTGATTTACTTCTGCTTCTGTTTATCAAAATCGTAAAACTTCTCTTGCTTTCTTTAAAAAAAATCAAAATCTCAAAAAAAATTTGATTTTTTCAGGTTTCCCGACCGCTCCCAATTTTAGCGCCTGTTTACAAAAACACAACATTTCGACAATATTATTTCTCTGTAGTTAAATATTTATCCAATTGCCGTATATTTGTAGTACGAAACCGTGCATTTGTTAATATAATATGAAGGTTGCGTTGCCAAATTTGCATTAATAAACATTTGACAATGTGAATTTTACAATTTATATTTAGGCACCCTAATTTGTTGCAAGCATGATCCGTACACGCTCTAAAAAGGTGCTGCTGGTGGCGCCTGAAATTTTTCCTAATAAATTGCTCACCGACTATACCCACGTCAGGCATATTTCTGCCACTACCGGTATTTTTCCTGCCATTCATGAAATTACACCTGATGTGATCGTGTTCGATTATGAGTTTATGGGGAAGGGCTTAGAAAACACGCTGCGCCGCATCCAAACAAACAAATTCTACAATAAAATAAAGATTTGCTGCTACAAAAATTCACCTAACGAAAAGGTGGACAGCTTCCTGAAAGTTCTCGGAGTGGATCATTTTGTTTACCGGCAGGATTTGATGCAGGACACCAAAAACAAGTCGGTATTAAACGCCCTTAACTCAATAGTTGACGCATCCATTGTGAAATGGGTTATTAACGCTACTCATTAAGCAAAAGCTAACTAAACAAATCATAAAAAGCAAAGCGGCAGGGTGAGTACCCTGCCGCTTTGCTTTTTTACTGATCGCCTGTTTTTAGTCTATCCATTCAAATTTGGTATAAGGAACCAAAACCTCAGGTATCTTAATACCTCTTTCAGTTTGATTATTCTCTAACAACGTGGCTACAATACGCGGCAGGGCCAGCGCGCTGCCATTCAGGGTATGTGCCAGTTGTGTTTTTCCTTCTGCGTTACGGAAACGTAGTTTTAGCCTGTTACTTTGGAAGCTTTCAAAGTTCGATACGGAAGATACCTCCAGCCAGCGTTGCTGCGCCGCGCTCCAGGTTTCCATATCATAGGTTAACGATGCCGTGAAGCTCATATCGCCGCCGCACAAGCGCAGCACACGGTAAGGCAAGTCCAGCTTTTGCAATAAACCCTGCACGTGCAGGCTCATTTCTTCCAGTATCCCGTACGATTTATCCGGATGCGCAATTTGTACCAATTCTACCTTATCAAACTGGTGCAGGCGGTTTAATCCGCGCACATGCGCACCATAAGAACCTGCCTCGCGGCGAAAACATGGCGTATATCCCGTGTTCATTACCGGTAGCTCATCCGCTTTCAGGATCACATCCCGGTAAAGGTTAGTGATCGGCACCTCGGCAGTGGGTATCAAATACAAATTATCCACGCCAACGTGATACATCTGTCCTTCTTTATCCGGCAGTTGCCCGGTGCCAAAACCCGATGCTTCATTCACCATCAGCGGCAGCATGCGCTCGTCGTAGCCTGCTTTCTCAGCTTCATCCAAAAAGAAACTGATCAGCGCGCGTTGCAATTTAGCGCCTTTACCTTTATAAACGGGAAAGCCTGCACCGGTGATCTTCACACCCAGTTCAAAGTCTATCAAATTATATTTCGAAGCCAGTTCCCAATGCGGCAAAGCATTTTCAGGAAGCACAGGCTTTTCGCCATTTTCTAACACAATTTCATTTTCCTCAGGCGTTACCCCTTTCGGAACCGAACTATGCGGTAGGTTAGGCAGCAGCACCAGTTTTTGGTAAAGCTCTTCTTCAACGCTGCTCAGCTGTTCGTTCAGTTTTTTGATCTCTTCTTTCCATACGCCGGTCTTTGTTTTCAGCGCGTCGGCTTCATCCTTTTTCCCGGTGCGCATTAGTTCACCAATTTGTTTTGCAGCAGCGTTGGCCTCGGCCGAAGTATTATCCAGCGTGGTTTGGGTTGAACGGCGTTTATCATCCAGTTCAATCACTTCATTGACCAATTCCGGCTGTTTGAAATTTTTTACAGCCAAACGTTCCAAAACCTGTTCCCTGTTATCGCGGATATAACTAACTTGCAGCATTATTTTATTTTTTAGGCAAAGATATAAATAAGTCGATAGTCCATAGACCATAGTCCATAGTAATTTGCGGTGGCGTTTATAAAGCACCAAACCGGTTTTCCATGTTCTATGGTCCATGGACCATCAACTCAACACAATATGAGCGGAAAATTATACCTCGTCCCCACCCCTATCGGCAACCTCGAAGATATCACCTTCAGGGCCATCCGCGTATTAAAGGAGGCCGACCTGATCCTGGCGGAAGATACCCGCACTTCGGCACCGCTGCTGAAGCATTTCGATATTCATCAAAAGGTATTTTCACATCACCAGCATAATGAGCACCAATCGTCAAATGAGATCATCCGTTTTTTGAAGGAAGGGAAAAACATCGCCCTCATTTCTGATGCCGGTACGCCGGCCATCTCCGATCCGGGCTTTTACCTGGTGCGCGAAGCCCTGAAGAATGAGATAGCGGTAGAATGCCTGCCCGGCGCAACCGCCTTTGTGCCCGCGCTGGTCAACTCCGGCTTCCCTACCGACAGGTTTTGTTTCGAAGGGTTCCTGCCGCTAAAAAAAGGCCGCCAAACCCGGTACAAAACATTAGCCGACGAAGAGCGTACCCTGATACTTTATGAATCGCCGCACCGTTTATTAAAAACGCTCGATGAAATGGTCACCTATTTCGGTGCAGACCGGCAAATTTCCGTTTCCCGCGAACTCACAAAAATGTTCGAAGAAACCGTTCGCGGAACCGTTGAAGAAGTAAAAACCTATTTCGAAACACACCCGGTAAAGGGCGAGTTTGTGATTTGTGTGGCAGGGAAACCATAAAATAAAAAATATTAAAGCGTCATTGCGAGGTACGAAGCAATCTCTACGGCATACATTCTATCATGCATTGGCGCTAATATATAGTTCAGAGATTGCTTCGTGCCTCGCAATGACGCGCGGGGGGAGCGATAATCACATAAAATAAAACAGATCAAAGTCTCCTTTGAGGAAGAGGCCTTATGAAAAAAAACATTCTCCTGTCCATCGCTTCCGGCCTGCTGCTTTGGCTTGCCTGGCCTCCCACTCCTTACACCACCGTCCTGCTCTTCATCGGCTTCGTGCCAATGCTCATAGCCGTCGAAAACATCATCAAATCCGACTATACAAAAAAGGGCAAAAAGATCTTCGGCACTGTGTTCCTCGGCTGCTTTGTCTGGAATACCTTGTCGATCTATTGGGTGTACAATGCCCTGAAAATGATCGGCGAATTTGTCGCGCTGCCGGTATCCTTTATACCATGGTCGTTAGGGCCGTTGCTCATGGCCGCCGCATTCTGGCTGTATTACCGCCTGCGCTATGCCACTAACCGTAATATTGCGCTAATTGGTTTTGTTTGTTTCTGGATCGCCTACGAATACCTTCATCAAAGCTGGGATCTCAATTTCCCGTGGATGACGCTTGGCAATGGTTTTGCCGTTACCCATCAATGGATCCAGTGGTACGAATACACCGGCGTGTATGGCGGCACGGTTTGGATATGGGCGGTCAATATTCTTGTCTTCCTCATTTACCTAAATCGCCGCGAAGCAGCCAATAAAAAACTTTCTGTAAAACTCATCGCGGCAGCCGCACTCGTGCTGTTGTTGCCTATCAGCTTTTCATTATACCGCTATTATAATTATACAGAACAGGTTAACCCATCCAATGTGGTAGTAGCGCAGCCCAATATCGATCCCTACGCCAAAGAAAACTCAATCCCCACGTTTCAGCAGTTGAGCATTCTAACTCATATTTCCGATTCTATCGGTCAAAAAAATACCGAGTTTTTTATATGGCCGGAAACCGCCATTCCTGACGAGATCAATGAAGACAAGATCCGCACCAATGCCAGCTTTCAGCAAGTGCAGCGCTTTCTTGATAAATACAAGAACGGCAACGTGATAACCGGCGCCGAAACCTTTAAGATATATAACAAACAAGCCACGCCAACTGCAACTTATGACGACCAATCGCACGTTTATTACGATAACTTTAACACAGCGGTAAATATCGAGAACTCTGCCGAAGTGCAGTTCTATCACAAATCGAAATTAGTACCCGGCGCCGAGTCAATGCCATTTGGCAATGCGCTTTCTTTTTTGAAGCCCGTATTCGCACACCTTGGCGGCGCTACCGGCGCTTATGGTGGTCAGGCCGAGCCTGGTGTGTTTTACTCTGCCAGCGGCATCGGCGCCGATCCGGTAATTTGTTATGACTCCATCTGGGGCGAATGGGTTGCGGAATCAGTACATAAAGGAGCACAATTCATTGCTGTTATTACCAATGATGGCTGGTGGGGAAACACCAGCGGCAAAGACCAGCACATCGACTACGCCAAACTCCGCGCCATCGAAACCCGCCGCTGGGTATGCCACTCTGCAAATACCGGCATTTCCGGTTTCATTAACCAGCGCGGCGATATCGTGCAGCACTCTAAATGGTGGACCAGGACCGCCCTCAAGCAAGATATCAATCTCAACTCCGATCTTACCTTCTACGTTCTCTATGGCGATTATATAGCAAGGTTAGGATGCATCCTGGCTGTCTTAGGACTGGTATTTATAGCGATAAAAGGATTTGGAAAGAGGAAGGCTACGGTGAAGTAATTCCGTCTTTTCAGACTTACGAAGTTTTGAAAACTTCGTAAGTCTTTCCTGGCTCTCCACAGGTTATTGCGAGGGACGAAGCAATGACGAATATGTTTAATTACTTCCCTTCCCTGCTCAAAATAAACGCCATCAAATCATGTATCGGCTGCTGTATCACCTTGCCAACATGCACCCCGTGCTCTTTACAAACCTCGTGCAGTTCATCCGTAAAAACGTATGCGATAGAGCCCACGAAATGACATTTATACCGGTGATATTGTGGATACGATTTAATATTGGTTTCGATGAATTCCACCAGTCCGCGGCGCAACAGGGACTGTGCGTAAGGAGTTGGCCGGATGTCGCTTAAGAACTTGCTGAAACTGGCCAGGTAGGCATTGGCGTTAGGCGTTTGGTAAACGCTCTTGATCACCTTTTCCTTGTCTAAATGATATTCGGCATCAAATTTCAAGGCAATATCATGCGGCATCTTACCGTACAGAAAATCAGTGATCAGCGCCTTGCCGAACCACGTCCCTGCGCCCTCATCACCTAAAACAAAACCGAGGCCATGCTTGCCGGAGTGAATATCCTCGCCATCAAAAAATGAGATATTCGACCCTGTGCCCAGCACGCAGCAAATGCCTTTCTCCCGGCCGCAAGTGGCATACGCACAACCCAACAGGTCGTTATCAACGCTGATATAGGATTTAGTAAATAACTGACTTATCGCATTAGAAACAATCTCATGCCTGTCTGGACTGGAACAGCCGGCGCCAAAAAAATAAATCTCGGTTATATCGGCGGCATAGCCAATAATATCGGCAGCTTGCTCCTGCAGTATCTTTACAATTTCTTTTTCGGTGAGGAAGTAGGGATTAAGTCCGGCCGTTCTGAATTGTTTTACTTCATCTTTATTAAGCTGCAGTAACCAATCTGTCTTCGTCGACCCGCTATCAGCCACAAGGATCATGGACAAAGTTCTTCTAGTGCTTTTTGGGTGAGTGGCTTATGAATAAACTGGGTGATATATTTGTTATCGGTTGATTTCCGAAGGTCCATCGGGTCGAGCGACGACGACAGCATGAATATTTTTATTTCCCCTTTCTCCATTTCTATCTTATCATATTCTTCCAGGAACTCAAACCCGCTCATTTGCGGCATCCTCACGTCCAGGAAAATAACATCGGGTTTAATTTTACCTTCGCTAAGCGAGTTGATAGCCTCAGGAGCTGAGCGCACCACAATAATATCATCAGCAAAGTTACTGCTCTCCAATATTTTACGCGTAACGAAATTATCTATGTAATTGTCGTCAATCAGTAAACAGGTTTTAAAACAATTGGCCATCAGCTTCAAAAATAATCTTTTAAACCAATTTAAAAAATTAAGTTTTTAACAGATGATGAGGACGGGCTGTCTTCTCATTTTCTGCGACTCAGAAATATATGCAACCTGTATATGGCTCATGCCCCCCATTGCCTCCCCGCTCCGCGTACCACTTACTGAATATTTATACTCGCGGTAATTTCCTTCAGCATAATCTCCGCGCTCTTCGATTGGTACTGTGCGGCAAAAAACTTCGATTGTGCATCGAGGTAGTTCCGTTGGGCTTCGCGAATTTCTAATGGGGTGATATTCCCTATCTTATATTTCTCCAACGAGATCTCCAGGTTCTTTTTGGCAACCTCCACGTTCGATTCGCCGAGCTTCATCAAATCAAGTCCCGATAAATAACTTACGTATAAATTGCTGATCTGTGCCTGCACATTCAGCATGGTTTGTTTGTAGTTAATGTTGGCGTTATCAATGCTGATCCTCGCGTTGCGCTCCAGCCTGTTCTGATTAAAGCCGTTAAAAATATTAATCGATGCGGTAAGGCCGTAATTAAAACCCTTCGCATCCTGCGATAGTGTAAATCCCGCCGGCGTTTGTGAGTTGGTAACGGTATAACCCGAATTCACAGCTACCTGAGGATACCGTCCCGCTTTAACAATTTTCAAGTTGATCTCAGATATACGCTTATTGATCTGGGCCAGCAATATGGCCGGGTTCTGATTTTCAGCTTTAGCCAATATGTCGCCCAATATTAGTTTATCATCCACAACAATGGTATCGCCTACGGCAAACTGACTTTGCAGATCGCGTACCAATAGCTGGTTCATCTGAATTTTTGCCGCCTTGAATTGCTGTAGCTGATTCAGGTAATTAGCGGTATCAGTATTCAGGTTTACCTGCGCGTTCAATACATCCAGTTTCGAGGCGCGGCCCACCTGGTATTTATCGTTTGCATAACGAAGCTGCGTGCGTGAAATTACAATAGCGCCTTTTAACGCCTTCAATTGCTCGTTCTGATTGATCAGGTTATAGTAAGTGCCTATTACCGCCGCGAGCGTGGCCTGTATCGTATCACGCGATTGTATCTGCCCGTACACATTCAGCTGCTTCAGTTCGTCGTAGTTGGCAAACATGGCAAAACCGTTGAATATGGTCCAGTTCAGCACAGGTCCGTATGAAGTAGATGAATTATGCGCGTGCAGCTTATTCACCCCACCACCGTTACGGGTTTGGGTGATATTCTGGTTACTGCTCGAAGTGGAGAAATTCCCGTTAAGCTGCGGCAAAAAGCCCGCGTTGCCAATAGTTACGTTATTTTGTGCTATAGTTGAGTTATTTTTTGAAAGGACGATGTGATAATTGTTTTTAAGGGCAATTTCAATAGCATCCTTCAGCGTAAGCACGGTATCTGTTTGAGCCTGAGCACCCGCAGCAAACACAAACAGGCAAAAAACAAGGCAAACTAATTTTTTAATGGTCATAGTGCTATTCGTTTTCTATCAGTTTTGGGGCTTTGTGTTTCTTAACTTTTTTGGTCGGCTCGGCGTCTTCCGCTTCCGGATCGTGGCGCTCTTTAGAAGCAAATATCAGGTACATCACCGGGATGATATAAAGCGTTAACACCAGCGAGAACAATACACCGCCCATAATTACAATACCCAGCGATACACGGCTTTTGGCACCGGCGCCCAATGCAAAAGCAATCGGCACCGAACCTAAAACCACCGCCAAACTGGTCATCAGGATGGGGCGTAAACGGGCAACGGCAGCTTCAACAACAGCTTCGTATTTTGCCTTTCCGTGTTCCATTTGCTGGTTGGCAAACTCTACTATAAGGATACCGTTCTTGGTTACCAGTCCCACCAGCGTGATCATCCCGATCTCGCTGAAGATATTCAGCGTTTGGTTAAACAGCCACAGCGACAGGAACGCACCGGCAATAGCCAGCGGTACCGTCAGCATCACCACAAACGGATCGATAAAGCTTTCAAATTGTGCAGCAAGCACCAGGTAAATGAGCAGCAATGCAAAGGCAAACGCAAACACAATGTTCGATCCGCTTTCTGCAGCATCACGCGATGGACCACTCAACGCCGTACTAAATGAATCATCAAGCAAATTCTTGGCTATCCTGTTCATCTCTATGATGCCCTCACCAACGGTACGTCCCGGCGCCAATCCGCAGGAAATAGTTGCCGATTTATAACGGTTAAAGTGATAGATGGCCGGCGGCGTAGCGTCTTCCGATGTCTTTACCACGTTGTCCAGTTGTATCAGCGTGCCTTTAGCGTTACGAACATATATCGTTTTCAGGTCAAGCGGCTGATCGCGGTTCTCGCGGGTAACCTGGGCAATTACCTGGTATTGTTTCCCATTGATAAGGAAATACGCCAAGCGGCCGTTACTATAGTATAATTGCAAGGCGGTAGCAATATCCGATACCGAAACCCCCATATCCCTTGCCCTGTCGCGGTCGGTAACAACGCGCAGCTCGGGTTTGGTAAATTTCAGGTTAACGTCCGTCCCCTGGAAAACCGGGCTTTTGGATACCTCGGCAAAAAACGTCGGCAATACCTTTCTTATCTTTTCAAAATCCTGGTTTTGGATAACAAACTGCACGGGCAGCGAGGTACGCGCACCGCTACCACCACCGCTTATGGTTTGTTCCTGGATCACCAGTGCACGCGCATCAGGAAAACGGGCCAGTTTCTTTTGCAGGTAATCGGCTATCTGTTGTTGCGAACGTGTACGCTGATCGGGTGGAACCAACCCCACACGGCCGAAACCGGAATTGGCAGAACCGCCGCCGCCGCTGCCCGGCGAAACAACCGAAATATTCACGTTTTGCTCGGGGATGGAATCCTGAACCAGGTCTGATACCCTGTCCATGTACTTGGTCATGAACTCGTAGTTCGCCCCTTCCGAGCCGGTTACCGAATAACGAAGCAGGCTCTTATCATCCAACGGTGCAAGCTCTGTAGGTGTCGATCGCATCAGCAAAAAGGTAATCACCAGCGATGCCGCAAGTATGGCGAACGAAATCCATTTTACGTTCATGAACTTAATCAGCGTCTCCTTGTAGGAGGTGGTCATGTTCTCAAAAAATGGCTCAGTTCTTTCGTAGAATTTCGATTTCTTTTGGTTCTTACGGATCAGCTTCACGTTCAGCATCGGCGTTAATGATAACGACACGAAAGCCGAGATCAGCACCGCGCCGGCCACAACCACCGCAAACTCGCGGAACAAGCGCCCCGTGAAGCCCTGTAAAAAGATAATGGGAAGGAACACCGCCGCCAGCGTAACCGACGTAGAGATCACCGCAAAGAATATCTCCGCCGATCCCTCAAAGGCCGCCTTTCGCACCGGCATCCCGGCTTCCACTTTTTTATAAATGTTCTCCGTCACCACAATACCGTCATCCACCACAAGTCCCGTGGCCAGTACAATTCCCAGCAGCGTAAGGATGTTGATGGAGAACCCGAACACGTACATGATAAAGAATGCCCCGATAAGCGATACCGGGATATCTATGAGCGGACGGAAGGCTATCAACCAGTCGCGGAAAAACAGGTAAATGATAATTACCACCAGCACGAACGATACGATGAGTGTTTCCTGCACTTCGTCTATCGATTGGGTGATAAACTTGGTATTGTCCAGCGCTACCTTCAGTTTAATATCCGGCGGCAGGTCTTTTTCAATCTGCTTTAAACGCACATAAAAATCTTTCGCTATCTGTACGTAGTTGGCTCCCGGCTGCGGCACTACTGCCAAACCTATCTCGGGCACGCCCGATTCCTTCAGCGCCGTTTCCTCATTAGCCGAACCCAATACCGCGTAACCAACGTCGCTTAAATGCACCACGCGGTTACTGTCGGCACGAATAATTAAATTATTAAAGTCTTTTTCTGTCGATAACTTTCCAACCGCCCTGATTACCACCTCGGTGTTGTTACCTTCAATTTTACCCGCCGGCAACTCCACGTTCTCAATATTGAGTGCATTGCTAATATCGGTAGCGGTTAAGCCATACGATGCCAGTTTATTCGGATCTATCCACAAGCGCATAGCATATTGCCGCTGCCCCTGTATGTTAATGGCACTCACACCGGGAATAGTTTGCAGGCCTTCCTGTAACACGTTCTCGGCATAGTCGTCAACCTGTGTAATGTTCCGCGTATCGCTGGTTACGGTTAGGGTAATGATGTTATCGGCGTTGGCATCGGCTTTGGTTACTACCGGCGGCGCATCAATATCCTGTGGCAGCTGGCGCTGGGCCTGGCCTACCTTATCGCGCACGTCGTTCGCTGCCGTTTCCAGGTCGGCATCAAGGTTAAACTCAACAGTGATCTGGCTCGAACCTACCGAACTTGTAGATGATATATTTCTGATACCAGGCACACCATTGATATTCTTTTCCAGCGGCTCGGTGATCTGCGACTCAATTACGTCTGCGTTGGCCCCAGAATAACTGGTGGTAACGGTAATAATAGGCGGATCCACCGACGGGAAATCACGTACACCCAGAAATTTATATCCCGCAATACCAAACACCACGATAACTACCGACATTACCGTGGCCAGTACCGGCCTCTTTATACTTACTGACGATAAACTCATGGGTTATTATTTAATAACTTTTAAAACTTTAACCGCAACCTTCGGGCGGATCTGTATCAAACCCGAAACGATCAAACTATCGCCGGCCTTCAACCCGCTCACTACCTCAATTTTGGTATCGGTACGCAGGTCGGTCTTCACCACCTTAGGCATGGCTATACCTTTATGAACTACGAAAACCTTGCTGTCTTTTAAGTCGGGAATAACGCATTGGGTAGGCACCATAATGGTTTTTGGTATCTGATCAAGCGTCAGGTTGATCTTCGCGAACGCGCCGGCCTTCAGCAAGTTCTGGCCATTTGGTGCCTTAGCCCTCACCGTAATAGTGCGCGAACTCAGGTCAATAGCCGGTTCAATCGCATACACCTCCGCCTGAAACAAATTTCTCGAGCTCTCTATTGTAAAACTAATTTTAGTGCCTTGTTTAATCAGCGGCAGGTAACGCTCCGGCACCGAGAAGGTAATTTTTGCAGGGTCGATATTTACCAACGTAGCAATTGAAGTAGTGGGCGATAAATAACCGCCCGGGCTGATGTTCCTTAAACCAATCGTCCCCGAAAATGGCGCGCGGATCTCAGTTTTGGCTATCTGTGCCTTCAATACCTCGCTTTGTGCCTTTAAGGTATTTAAGGAGGTAAGCGAAGTATCATATTCCTGCTGACTGATGGCCTCTTTTTGCAGTAATACGCTGTTACGATACTCATTCTGCTTAGCCAGCGAAACCTGGTAATCATTCTGTTTTAACGTTGCAACCAAATCCTGGTTATAAACCTTAACCAGTAACTGGCCTTTGCTTACCCTGGTACCTTCGGTAAAGTAAATGCCGGTAATGGCGCCTGCTGTCTCGCTCACCAGGTTCACTTTTTCGTTGGCGTCAATGGTGCCGGTAACATCTATGCTGTTGTCTACCGTGGTATCCTTAACAATCATAACATTCACGGCAACAGGACCGCTCTTTTTCTTTTTGCCCTTATCGGCCTGTTGAGCCATGGCCTCCTTGCCTTTTTCACTAAAAAACTTATTGTAGATCAAAAAGCCGATAAGCAGTGCAAGCGCGATATATATAATATACCTTGTTCTCATATTGGGGTTAATTGTTAAGGTTTTATTTCGTTGTTTTCTGCAGCTATAAATAGTCGCATATTCATTTCCATTTTTTTCAGCACGATGTTAAAAATTTCCAGTTCCTCTGCCGGAATATCCTCTGTTATAGTTTTGTTAATTGCTTCAAACGTGGCCACAATTTCAGGCACCGCTTTTTTGGCTTTGTCAGTTGCTTTGAGCAGGTGTTCGCGCCTGTCGGCCGGGTTTATTTCCCGGTAAACCAGGCCCTGCTCGCTTAACGTATCAATTATATTTACAATCAGCGATTTGTCTTTCCCCAACGCACCAGCCAGCGCTTTCTGGGTTAATTCGCCATCGTGATAGCATATATACGCCAACGCATAATAGTACCTGCTTATGCCCAAAGGTTCCAGCTGTTTTGTAAGCTGACTCAGGTATATGCGGCCCAGGTTATTCAGTTTGCGCGATATCGGCTCTATCAGTTTCACTTCCATGTTCGGCGTCAAAATTATATAGTTAAACATAGCAATAGTTGTGTGTATCAACCATTTTACAAGTAACAATTCTGCAACATATTTTCGAAAAGTTATAACTTGCGCAGATTAGTCCCGGAAATTTCCTTAAAAGAAAAAGAACCGGATATAAACTTAAAGCGCGCAGTTCAACCCCTCTCCTTTGGAGCGGATTTAGGTGAGGCCTGCACGCCAATGTTAAGGCTAACCAACAACACTGACCGATAAATTATTGCAATCAATACTCAAAATGAAAACTATTAAGCTGGCCGCACTATTTTGCATTACCCTCCTTTTTATGAATTTAACTACCACCCACGCAGCAGGCGCTGTTAAAATCAGTTATACCGTTGCTTTTCCCGAAGCGCAGGCACATTACGCCGATATCGAAATGACCATTTCTGGGCTGGCGCAACCCGCTATCGATCTCAAAATGCCTGTTTGGACGCCCGGCTCCTATCTTGTAAGAGAGTTTGAAAAGAACATTGAATCGCTGTCGGCATCGGCCAATGGCAAGGATATTGCCGCCCGCAAAATCAACAAGAATACCTGGCACATCAACACCACCGGCCTGCACGAAATTACCGTGAAATACCGCGTATATTGTTTTGAGATCTCCGTACGTACCGCCTTTGTTGACGCGTCACACGGCTTTTTATCACCTACGGGAATTTTTCTGTACCCCGATAAAATGATCCATACCCCCTCAACCGTAAAGATTATCCCTTATAAAGGCTGGACCACCGTATCAACCAGCCTCGAAATGGTAAATAATGACCCGTTTGTCCGTCACGCGCCTGATTTTGACATCCTGTTCGATTCTCCTATTGAAATAGGCACACAGGATGTTTTTGGATTCGATGCTGCCGGCGTTAAATATGAAGTGTGCATGGTAGGCGGCGGCAATTATGACAAGGAGCAACTGAAGGTAGATATGGCCAAAATTGTGGAGCAGGAAACCAAAGTATTCGGTGAAAATCCTAACAAGCACTACGTTTTCATTGTGCACAATAACCAGCGCGGCGGTGGCGGTTTAGAGCATTTAAGTTCGACAACCCTTGGCGCTTCGCGCGATAACTACGCCAACGCAGGCGGATACCGCAACTTCCTGGGCCTGGTGGCACATGAGCATTTCCACCTGTGGAATGTAAAACGCCTGCGCCCAATTGTTTTAGGTCCGTTTGATTATGATAACGAGAATTATACCACCGACCTCTGGATAGCCGAAGGTTTCACCGCCTATTATCAGAACCTGATCCTGCGTCACGCACAGATCACCACGCCGGATATTTACCTTTCAGCAATGACCGGCGAGATTAACACCATCGAGAATCAGCCCGGTGCAAAAGTTCAGCCCTTGGCCGAGGCCAGCTTTGATGCCTGGATCAAATCATACCGTCCTAATGAAAACTCGGTAAATACCGGAATCTCATATTATGACAAAGGCGCTGCCGTAGGTATGCTGCTCGACCTCGAGATCATTCACGACAGCAAAGGAAAATACGCCCTCGACGATGTAATGAAATACATGTACCAAACCTATTATAAGACCAAAAAACGCGGCTACACCGACGAAGAATTTAAACAGGGACTGGAGAAATTTGCAGGTAAAAGCCTCACCGATTTCTATAAAAATTACATATACGGCCTCACTCCGCTCGATTATAACAAATACCTCGCCTACGCAGGTTACCGGGCGTTCGACGAAGCTGCCGATAGCAATGAGCCAACCTTAGGAATCAACATTGTTGAAAACAACGGCAAAAAATTCGTGGTAAGTGTATTGCGCGGCACCGCCGGCTGGATCGACGGCATTAACGTAAATGATGAAATTACCGCCATCGACGGCACCCCGGTAACCGACGTTGCCACCATGCTCAACGGCAAAAAAGTGGGCGATAAAATTTCTGTATCCGTGCTCCGCGACGGCCTGCACCTCAACCTGCCCGTAACGCTATTACGTAACAACCGCTTCAAATACAAGATCGAATCGCGCACTGACCTTACGCCTGAGCAAACCGTGGTTAGAAAAAAATGGCTGGGGTTAACTGAGTAATTAATTTTTTACAAACAATCCGGTCGTTTTATTATTTAATAGTAAAATCACTTAAAATAATTAAAACGACCATGAATTCATTACTATACATCATCGCCGTCATCCTGGTTATCGGATGGGCAATCGGTTTTTTCTTTACCACTATGGGCAGCCTGATACATGTGCTGTTAGTAATCGCCATCATTGCATTTATCCTCGGCCTCATCCGCAGGCCAACGGCTATATAAATACGATACGAAAATCTCACAACAACAAAAAAGCACGGGTAATGTCCGTGTTTTTTTGTTTGTATACTCCTCCCCCGCCTATTCCTCGTAATAAAACATAACCACCATAAATGGCGCGTAAGTAGTTGCGGTTTATTAGTGCTACTATGATCGGGATGTGCTTAACGACCGTCAGTGGTAGTTACTTTTCTTTTCTCTCAAAAGAAAAGTAACCAAAAGAAAAGTCGCGGCTACGTTCTGAACCTACGAACGGTAGTGGGTAAAGTTAAGCCTGTGCTTATCGGTTCAGCCCTGATGCCGCATTGAAGAAAGGCGTACTTCGGGTTGTGCTTTTGGATGGTTTAATTCTGTAAATTCATTAATTCTACAAATTCTAGTTCAGACAAAACTGAGCGGGAGAATGTCTAAGTGAATTGAACCAAAGACCAACTCGAAGGAAGATGCTTGCCACAATTCATTAACGCCGATGTCTACGCAGAGATTGCTTCGTTCCTAGCAATGACGCACAGGAATACTTAGCTCATTAGCTCACCATCATCCGCAAATCCACATATTTGCACATCCGCAAATCAAGCTCCCTTCTTCACACTCAAACTCTGCATCAGCTGATCATACAAATCATCCCCGGTAGCCTTTTTGGGCTTTAGTTTCTTCACGGTGGCACGCTTACCTTTCGCTTTGGCATGAATGATCTTTAACAGCTCATCGTTATACTCATCCTTGTATTTCGATACGTCAAACTTTTCAGCATATTGATTAATCAAAGCCATACCTACATCCAGTTCCTTTTTATTTACGGTAACATCGTCGGCAATCTTCAGATCTTCTGTGCTGCGGATCTCCTGCCCGAAACGGATCTTGGTAACCACCAGCACGTTTTTAACCGGGTAAACCAAGCAAAGCGACTCTGTACTGCGCAGCACAAAACGCGCCAGCCCCGCTTTTTTCGATTTAAGGAGCGCCTGAATCAGGAGCGCATAGGCCTTGTTGTTCTTGGTATCCGGCTCGGTATAGTACGATGTTTCGTAGAACATCGGGTTCACCTCATCAATATCCACAAAACTCTCTATTTCTATCACCTTGCTTTTTTCGGGAGCCGCATCCTGAAAGTCCTGATCTTCTACAATCACGTAGTCGTCATTGATTTTGTAACCCTTCACAATTTTGTCGTATGGCACCTCTTTGTGTGTATGCTCGTTCACACGCTGGTAACGGATACGCGAGTGATCACGACTATCCAGCATATCCAGGTCAAGCTTAGTGGTCTCCACCGCCGAATACAGTTTAACAGGTATGCTCACCAGCCCGAAACCCAGCGAGCCCTTCCAGATCGATCTCATAGTCAATTGATTTATTGGAATAGATATAACCGCAAAAAATGGCAAACGGTTTTAAAATAAAAGGCGCGTTAGATTCATCAATTCTTTATATTTATATCAGCCAAATCCACCTCATCATGGCCGAATTAAAAACCAAAGCAACAGAAACCAGTGTTAAAGATTTCCTCGATGCCAAAGCCGATCCAAAGGTCCGCGCCGATTGCGATACGCTGTGTACCATCATGCAACGCGTAACCGGCGAACCCGCCAAAATGTGGGGACCAAGCATTGTCGGGTTCGGTAAATACCATTACGTGTACGATAGCGGCCGCGAGGGCGAAATGTGTATCACCGGCTTCTCACCCCGCAAACCGGCCCTTACCCTCTACGTTTGCGCCGCTGCCGATGCACAGGCGCCCCTCCTCGAAAAACTCGGCAAATTCAAAAGCAGCAAAGGCTGCCTCTATATTAAAAAATTAGCAGATGTGAATATTGATATTTTAGAGCAGATCGTAAAAACCGGCGTTGAACATTTAAGATCGAAATATCCTGATTAATTCTGAACCGGTACACTACAATTCCACTACCTTCACGCTAACCGCCCGTTTTTCCCCGGAATTGCCCTTATCTTTCGGTTCCAATTATTACGCCTATGAAACTGTCCGTATTTATACTGTTGTTTATTGTTTTGTCGTTTGCCGCTAAGGCGCAGCCCATTATTTACGCCAACCAGGTAGGTTTTGATGTGAGCAAGCCCAAAATCGCAGTTGTGCGGTTCGATCAGCCACTTGCCCGCAAAACAGTATTCAATATTATAAGTTCAGCTACCAAAAAGGTGGAATTCACCGCCGTCTTAAGCGGTCCGCAAACCATCAATGAGTGGGCACCCGGCAAAAGCTTTTACCAGGCCGATTTTTCGGAATTCAATAAACCGGGCAAATATGTGGTGAGTGTTGGTTTCGACGGAAAAAAATACACCTCGTTCCCATTTACCATTGCCGAAGATGCCCTGGCCAAACTCACGCTTTCGTCTATCATCCATTATTACAATAAGCAGCGCGCCAATACACCGCAGGAAACTGAGGCTGATACCCACATGAAACTACAGGGCGGCGGCGACAAAACTGTCGACGTGCATGGCGGCTGGTGTGATGCCTCGGGCGATGTAAGCAAATATTTCTCGCACCTTGCTTACGCCAATTTTATGTCGCCACAACAAACCCCGCTGGTGGTATGGTCAATGGAGAGCACCTCCGAAGGCATTCCGGCGCTGCTCACCAAGTGGCACCTGAAAGATTCATTGGATAACGAGGCCCTTTACGGCGCCGATTACATGATGCGCGCGCTATCGAAAGATGATTATTTCTATATGATCGTCTTCAGCTATTTTAATAAAGACCCGCATGCCCGCCGTATTGTGGGCCTCCGTGCCAACAGCGTCACTACCGACGAGTACCAGGCCGCCTTCCGCGAGGGCGGAGGCATGGCCATCGCGGCACTTGCCCGAATCTCCCGCTGGAAAAAACACGGCGAATACACCCAGAAACAATATCTCGACGCTGCAAAACGCGCCTTCGCTCACCTGCTCATCTACAACACCAAATACGACGATGATGGCAAAGAAAACATCATCGACGATTACTGCGCGCTGATGGCCGCCACCGAACTGTGGATTGCTACCAATGAAACCCAGTACCGTGACGAAGCGCGCAAACGTGCTGAAAATCTTAACAAGCGCATGAGCCCGACAGGCTATTTTATTTCGAACGATACCAACCGCCCCTACTGGCATGCCAGCGATGCCGGTTTACCCGTAGTAGCGTTATCCCGTTATCTTAAAAAAGAAACCGATACCGAAAAGCGTTCAGCAGCACTCAGCACTATTAAAAAAGCATTGAATTATAACCTTGCCGTTACGTCCAATGTGAGCAACCCGTTCGGCTATGCAAGGCAGTCGTTTTTATATAAGGGTGAAGTGAAGCATGGTTTCTTTATTCCGCATGATAACGAAACCGGCTGGTGGTGGCAGGGCGAAGATGCTCGCCTCGGCTCATTGGCAACTGCCGCGCTCGTGGGAGGAAAATTAGTTTATGGCGATAAAGGAAATACGGCAGTAAAAGACTCATTAAATGTATTTGCCTCGCAGCAGCTGTCGTGGATATTAGGTTGCAACCCGTACGGCATGTGCTTCATGTACGGCTTTGGTAAAAACAACGTACCGTATATGCATTCCAACTTTGGGCACGGCTCTGAGCGCGGCGGGATTTCCAATGGCATCACCGGCAAAAAAGAAAATGGCGATGGCTCCGGCATCGACTATAAAACCGAAGACAACGGCAACGAGTGGCGCTGGACCGAACAATGGATACCTCATGCCGCCTGGTTTTTACAGGCTATAACGGCATTAACGCAGAAGTAATCAAACTTTGTTTACTTGTCATCCTTCGCACTCGTTCAAAATGACAAGCGGACTAAAATTCCGAAATCGAAAATCAGAAATCAAGGCCTACTCTAAGCCGTAATCCTTCAGCTTCCTGTACAAGGTAGCAATCCCAATATTCAGCAGCCTTGCCGCCTCCGCGCGGTTGCCATGCGTATGGTTCAATACCCGTTGAATATGCAATTGCTCAATCGAAGCCAGGTCAAATGCCGAAGCAGAACTGTCGGCCTGCAGATTCTGAGGCCCTTGCATTTCATAGGGCAGCAGGCTTTCATCCAGGATATTATCGTCGGCTAAAATAACCGCCCGCTCAATAATATTTTTTAATTCGCGGATATTGCCGGGCCAATCGTACGCCTCCAGTTTTTCAATAAATTTATCAGTGAACCCGGTAAACTGTTTCTTCACCTTCGCACCGAAATAGCTCATAAAATATTCTGCAAGCAGTTTTATATCCTTCTTCCGGTCACGCAGTGCAGGCAATGTAATTTGAAACACAGACAAACGGTAAAACAGGTCAGACCGGAAACCGCCCTTGTTCACCTCATCCTGCAAATTCCGGTTGGTAGCAGCAAGGATACGCACATTCACCTGCGTTGGCTTGGTATCGCCTATTTTAATGAACGATTGCGATTCCAGCACCCGCAGCAATTTGGCTTGCAGATCATGGTCCAGTTCGCCTATTTCATCCAAAAAAATAGTACCGCCGCTGGCCTCTTCAAAAAGTCCTTTTTTATCTTTTATGGCACCGGTAAACGCTCCGGCCTTATGCCCGAACAATTCGCTTTCCAGCAATTCTTTGGTAAATGCGCTGCAATTAACCGCCACGAACGATTTCGCATTCCGCGGACTGGCCTGGTGTATCGCCTCCGCAAAGATTTCCTTCCCGGTGCCTGTTTCGCCCAATAACAATACGGTAGTATCTGTCAGCGCAACTTTTTGTGCCAGTTTAATCACCTCGGTTATAGCTGCCGATTTACCGATCAGTCGTTCAAAACCGAACTTGCTGTTCAGCTTTCGTTCCAGCTCAAAAACCTTTTGCTGTAGCAGGGCTTTGTCCATCGCCTTGCTCACCAGCGGAATAATGCGCTCATTATCGTCGCCTTTTGTAATATAATCGAATGCGCCGTTTTTGATAGCTTTAACCCCATCGCCAATGGTGCCGAAGGCGGTTAAAACGATAAGCTCGGTAGCAGGCCAGGTTGATTTAATTTGCGATGTCAGCTCGATGCCATTAATATCGGGCAATTTAACGTCGCTGATAACCACCGGGATGGATTCCTGCTGCAATTTCCGCAGCGCTTCTTTTCCGTTCGATGCTACCAGCACCTCATAACCTTCCAGTTGAAGGATGCGCGCCAGCAGGCTGCGCAAGCGCTCCTCGTCATCAATAATTAACAGCTTCTCTTTTTGCATGGATAAGGCAAAAGTGAGTATTTATTTTGGAAATAAAACAACGCTCAACCGCACAAAAAAGAGACGCAAAGTATTGCGTCTCTACAAGTCCAGCTATTATTAATCAAAGGGTGTCATGCTGAGGTTCTCGAAGCATGAGCGCCGGGCCTCGCCGAGCGACATTGCCGTCAATGCAAATTGTATAAGGCCCTTCGCTATCGCTCAGGATGACAAATCCCCTTACACCTTCGGCAATTTATACCCGTTATGATATTCCTTCATCAAATACTGTTTATTAATAGCATTATCGGTGAACTGATGCGCATTATTATCCCACTCCAGTTTCTTGCCGCTGCGATAGGCAATATTCCCCATTTGTGCTACGGTGGCCACGTGCGCCCCGGCTTGTATCGGGCAATGCAGCTCATCCATTTTGCGCGATTTCACTACGCTCACAAAATTCTCCCAATGCTTGTCCAGTCCGTCGTCTGATTTTGCCACGAAAGGCTTGCTTACCTTGTTGCCGCTCTGGCGTTCTTCTATCACTTCCCAGCCTGCCCGGTTTAAGATCAGGGTACCGTTATTGCCAATATAAGCGATGCCGTGATCGCGGTTGTACGAGCCGTTATCAATCCCCATGGCCGAATCCCAAACCATATTAAAACCATCAAATTCATAAAGGGTGGTCAGCGTATCCGGAGTTTCTTCATACAGATCAGGGTAAGCAAACCTGCCGCCTAATGCAGATACCGATTTTGGGATGGGCGACTTCATCCCCAGCAAACCATAATCCAGCAGGTGAACGCCCCAATCGGTCATCAGGCCACCGGCATAATCCCAGAACCAGCGAAAGTTAAAATGGAAACGACTTGCGTTAAAGGGCACCGTTTTAGCCGGACCAAGCCACGCCGCATAGTTTACGCCCGCAGGCGGCGCTGTATCAGGCACCACGGGTCCGGGCTTCATCCAGCCCTGGTAGCACCAAACCTTCACTGTACGGATATTTCCCAGCTGACCGCTCTGCACAAAATCAACCGCATCCCTGAAGTGCTGCTGACTGCGCTGCCACTGCCCCGCCTGTACTACTTTGTTATATTTTTGCTGCGCAGCTACCATCGCTCTGCATTCGCCAATCGAGTTACCCACCGGCTTTTCCACATACACGTCTTTCCCGGCCTCCACGGCATGCATCATAATCATGGCGTGCCAGTGGTCGGGCGTGCCGATGATCACCGCATCAATATCTTTCTGATCCAGCAACTGCTGGTAGTTGTCGTATTTGCGAATTTTCGACACATCGCGACCTGCCTTTTCCAGCTCCGAAAGACGTTTATCCATTACGCTCTTATCCACATCGCAAACTGCAACCAGGTTCACGCCCGGTATCTTCAATGCCGAGGTGGTATCGGCCCAGCCCATGCCGTTAATGCCTATAGCGCCAATATTCAGCTGATCGCTCGGCGCAACGCCGCCCCTTAAAATTGCAAATGCCGGATTGCCTAAAGCCGATGCCAAAATGCCCCCACCGGCCACAATAGCCGATTTTTGTAAAAAGTCTCTGCGTGAACTCATATAGTTTTTAATAAATTGGTTGCAATAAAATTAAAACTATTTCGCCATCTGCAATCATAAATTTGTTGTTTTCAACTATCAATTATGTTAACACCATTGGCGGGATTTGGATGGATTTATAGGATTGATGAATGATGTATTACTTCTTAATCGGCGAAATCATTTTTCAATCGGTGGAATTACACTCAAAAAGTCGCCGTCAATAATTAGCAGCTTCACCCCGGTTTCGGTTACCGAGCGGTGCGAACTCAGGTCATCCGAAACGATGTAGCCCATTCCTGCCGATAACTTATAGCTTTCGCCGGTTTTCAGTTCGGTGGTAAATTCGCCTTCAAGGCAATAAACTATGTGTCCTTTCTGGCACCAGTGATCGGCAAGATAGCCATTAGTATATTCCACAACCCGCATCCGCAGGCCACCAAGCTGCACTGTTTGCCAAAAGGCTGTGCCGGTTGTACCAGGATGGATTGTTTTGCTGAGATCTTCCCAGTTGATGATTTGGAAAGGAATTTTCGTGGGTTGCATATTCGATAATGTAGGTTGGGTACCGGAATAAGCTCGGCACTACGTGTTGGTTAACATCAAGCTACTGCCGCAGCTTTCTCCAAATACACCGTAAATTCCGAACCCTCACCTGGTTGACTTTTCACTTCCAGTTTGCCGTTGTTGGCGTCAACAAATTGCTTGATCAACCCAAGGCCTATACCTGCGCCTGCCTCGTTGTTGGTACCAAAGCCTGATATATCCTTACCTGTCACCTTAAACAGCTTTTCCATTTTTTGGGGAAGAATGCCGATACCATTATCGGTTACGTGGATGATCTGGTAATCATCGTCGGTGGTGTACGATACGTTGATGGTGCCGCCATGCGGCGTAAACTTAATAGCGTTACCAATCAGGTTATTAAATACTATGCGCACATGGTTTAAATCGGCCTGTACCATTTTTTCGGTATCGCAATTATGGCGCAGGGTTATCCTTTTGTTTTTGGCGAGGAAATTCGAAAGGGTTACGATCTCGTCAATCACCTTCGAAACATCGAGCGTCATCAGGTCGGTTTTGTTACCACTTTGCTGACTTACAGCCCACGCCAAAAGATTGTTAACCATTATGGTAACTAAACTCAGTTGCTGGTAAAAACCGGTCAGCACTTCTTTTTGCTCAGTGAGCGACAAATCGCCCGGGCCCATATTATCCATCGTCTGCAAAATAGCCGCAAACGGGCTCCGCAGGTCATGGCTTATTACCGAAAATAGCTGATCTTTGGTGCGGTTCAACTGGTGCAGCGTTTCTTTTTGCTGCGATATCTCGGCCTTTTGCTGCAATATTTCTTCGTTCTGCTTTTTAAGCACTTCGTTCAGTCTCGTTTTCTGCCGGTTACTGCGGATAATAAAGATAACAAGAATGATCACCACTACAGCAATCATATTCCTCACGAAGAGCAGTCGCCTGGCAAATGCTATAGAGTGCTCTTTAGTCTGTACCTCGTTGCGCAATTTCCGGTTATCCCTTACCAAAGCCACCCGGCTAACGTTCAGTTGAGCCACAGCCTCGCCAACAGCATTATGCTGCTCATGAGCCAATTGCTGCGCCTGTTTAGCAAAATACAATGCGCTGTCGGTATGTTTGTATAAGTATAGGGTAGAAAGGTCGTTGAGTAATTTTACGTTCGAAGTATCTGAACGGTAGTTTGTGGCCGATCTGGCTTTCAACCACTTGTTCAGCAGGCCGGCGTCATTCTGCCAGGCAAAACTTTTAAAACATGTACAAAGTAACAGCAGTAAACAACTATACCGCTTTAAAAATTTTGTAAGCATTATCAAACCGGTTGGGGAATCAACGTCTAAATCAGGGGTGAAAATAACAATAATTGGCTTCTCTTGCCAAATCTAATGTAATTTGTTACTGATTTTCAGCAACGAACCACTGTAACATCCATTTAATAACCCCGCCTCACGGCACGGATCAGGCGGCGGTTGCGCTTATCATCATAATAATCATTAACGGTTAATATAGCGTGAATAATCCCCGGAACCCATAAAAACAGGGTAAGCAGGCAATTCAGCAGGAATGAACCCATCCGGCCGGTGGTCAGAATGGCTATCGGCGGGCATAAAAAACACAAAAAATATCTCATTATCATAATTGTAAAAAGTGGTGGCCGAAAGTTTAAACTAATATACTCATCAGCATTAATATTATGACGGCGGCCGCAATATTTTGTTACAGGATAATACAACGCAATCAACCATTCTCGCTATCAACTTAATCAACTATATTTACGATATGATCATCGTAATTCAATGTACCGACCGCGCAGGGCTGGTTGCATCCGTGTCGGCCATATTGGCAAAAAATCTTTTCAATATCGTTTCGCTCCGTGAGCACGTAGACCAGGCCGACAATCTCTTTTTCATGCGCCTCGAGGTAACTGCAGGCGAGAACCTCGCAACGCTCGAAAAACAACTGCGTAAGGTACTGCCGGATAACGCCACTATCCTTATTAATCCCATCCCCGATAAAAAGATAGTGGTACTGGTAACCAAAGAATACCATTGCCTCGCCGATATCCTGGTCCGTAATTATTTCTGCACGCTTGGCGCCGCCGTGCAATGCGTTATCGGCAACCATACGGTGCTGCAGGATATCTGCCGTCGTTTTGATATACCTTTCTACGGCATCTCGCACCAGGGCATAAGCAAGGAAGATTTTGAGGAACAGATAGCAACCGCCATTCATAAACATGATCCTGATTATATTGTGCTGGCCAAATTCATGCGTATCCTGTCGCCCATGCTGGTGGCTAAATACCCAATGCGCATTATCAATATACACCACTCGTTTTTGCCGGCATTTATCGGTGCCAATCCGTACCGGCAGGCGTTTGAACGCGGCGTAAAACTTATTGGAGCTACCGCCCATTTCGTATCGAACGAATTGGACGAAGGCCCCATCATTGCCCAGCAGATCATCCCGGTGAACCACTCGTTCACTGCTGCCGATATGGTTAAAGCCGGCAAAGAGATAGAAACATCGGTACTGGCCCGCGCCCTGAAACTGGTTTTTGAGGACAGGGTGTTTGTGTTTAATAATAAAACTGTGGTGTTTGAATAGTAGTAGTTATAAGCGGTAATATCGCTTAAATAAGCTTTCCCGCTATTGCGATAAATGATATAGTTTAATAATTTGGTACTTATATATAACAATATGAACAACCGCCGCAACTTTATCAAAACCGCCGGGCTGGGATTGGTCACCCTCCCCTCGCTGTTAAGCGCCGCACCGAACCAGCAACCTGTTAAAAAGAAGATTGTATGTGTAGGTGGCCACCCCGATGATCCGGAAAGCGGCTGCGGCGGCACACTGGCCAAACTGGCGGCACAGGGCCATGACGTTACCATCATCTACCTCACTACCGGCGAGGCCGGCATCCCCGGCAAAAACAACAACGAAGCTGCCGGCATCCGCAAACAGGAAGCCATCAACGCCTGCAAAATATTGAACGCCAAACCGGCTTTTGCGGGACAGATAGACGGCGCCACCATTGCCGACAACGCCGCCCTGAAACGCTTGCAAGAATTAATAACCGCCGAAAAACCTGATGTGGTATTTGCCCATTGGCCTGTTGATAGTCACAAGTACCACCAGGTTGCGGGCCTGCTTACTATACAAGCCTGGGTACGGTCGTCACAAAAGTTCACTTTATATTTTTTTGAAGTGTGCACAGGCGAGCAAACCATGATCTTCCACCCTACCGATTATGTGGATATTACCGATACGCAGGAACAAAAAAGAAAGGCCGTTTATTGTCACGTTAGCCAGGACCCGCCGGGCATTTACGGATGCGGCCACGCCGCTATGGAAGATTTCCGCGGTCGTGAAGCGGGTGTTCATGCTGCGGAAGGCTTTGTCAGAATGACCGGAAAAGGCATAGGAATGCTCAGTTTATAAACTTCAGAATGCAAAATCCTAATTCGTAACTCGTAAATCCAAAATCCCGTAACTTTTTTATTGCAATAACGAAATTCTTAGTTCACCAAAATATTATCGCTATGTTAGCGTTCAGACGTTAACTATCAACCTTATACCAGGCCTTGCGGGCCAGACCCCTAAATGCGGAAACTATTTTTGTTGATCATTTTTGCCGTTAGCACATTTATTGCCAAAGCGCAAAATCACGGCGTTGTAAAAGCTATTATACTCGATTCCGTAACACATCAGCCCGTACAACTGGCAACCATTTCAATCCTTAAACTCAGCGACACCTCGCTTATTTCTTATACAGTAACTGATAAGAATGGGGCATTTGCTTTGCACAACCTGAAGCAGGAAACCTCACAATTATTAATCTCGCACGTAGGCTACCAAGGTGTACACCTCAACATCAATTTTAAAAAAGGGGAAACCGTTGATCTCGGAAAAATATATCTATCAGCAAAGATGCTGAAAGAAGTAGTGGTAAAAGGCGAACGCGTGCCCGTCATCATCAAAAAAGACACTATTGAATTTGATGCGACCGCCTTTAAAACCCGCCCAAACGCTATGGTGATTGATCTGTTGAAAAAACTTCCCGGCGTTCAGGTGGGTCAGGATGGCATCAGTGTGAACGGCAGGCCGGTGTCAAAAATACGGGTGAACGGTAAAGACTTTTTTGTGGGGAATATGGCTATCGGTATCAATAATCTTCCCGCCGAGATCATTGGCAAGGTACAGGTGTATGACGACCGCGACGATGACCCCGATCACCTGCAGCCAGATTATAAGGTAAATAAGATCATTAACCTGAAATTTAAGAAAAACATTCTGAAAGGATTGCTCAGTTCTCTTGGCGGCGGCGCCGGCACACAGGGCAGGTATGCTGGTGCCGGTTTTGCCGCCAGGTTTACCGATAGCCTGCAGGTAAGCGGACGATTCAATGTTGACAATCTAAGTGGCACAACAATTTTTAGCGGGAATTATGGCGGTTTCAGCAATGCTAACTGGGGTAATACAGCGTTAAACAAACAAACTTCAGCTGATTTTGACATCACTAAAGACATCTCGAAAAAACTGAAACTGCATATTGAATACCGTGTCAATAACCAGGTGACCGATAACATCACCAGTAACAAAACATTGCGTAACATTGGCGATACGGTATTTACCAGCTTATCCAACAGTTCGGGACATGGCCACACCAACCGCCAGAATTTTCACGCTGAGACTGAGTGGAAACCTGACTCGAACACCATCGTAAAATTCCAGCCGGATATGGAATATGACTACCGCACCAACAGAAGCGCCGGCACGGGTACCAATTTTAATAATTTTATACCGCTCTTAAATACAACCCTCAATAGCGATAATGGGCGCAATACCGAGTTTAGCTACAGCCATAATTTTAGTTATTACCATAAATTGAATAAAAAAGGAGCTTCATTAAGTTTCGGCAACTCCATAGGCTATCATCCCACCAATAGTATCGACTTTAACGATAACGACCTGATGTCGTACGTGGCCGGCTTCCCATCTGATACGTTACGACGGTCGGCAAAAAATGTAAATAAGATCACATCGCAGGTGGTAAGCGGCAATTTACACTACCCATTGTCGAAAAAGTTTTCTGCCGATGTAAGCGCCATCACCCTTCATGAATTGGATAAAGGCGAACTGCTCACTTATGATCAGGACCTGAAAACCGGCCTTTACACCATCTTTCTGCAAAGTCAAAGTAATAACCTTACGCGCAATCTCTTCGGAGAAAGCCTCAGCCCAACCATTACCTACAATATCGCAGATAATATTTATATCAAAGGCGGCGTAAACGTTCTAACCCAGCAAATAAGCAACCATTTCAACAGCTACACGCCCGATCTGGATCAGAACTTTTTTTACGCCTTCCCAACCGCCGAGGTGCACGTGAAACCATTTACGCTTGGTTATAACGAAAGTGTGCAGCAGCCATCTATAAATAACCTGCAGCCAATAACCATTGTTTACGATCCGCTGCATACCTTTATTGGCAATCCGTATTTAAAGCCTTCGTTTGTACATAATATTTACGGGAGCTATCAAAAAAACAACTATCAGTCGCGCCTCAGTTTCTTTATAAATTCAGGCGTATCTATCGAAACGAATACCATTATCAGTGTGCAAACCGTTAACGCCGAGGGGGCTACCGTTACTACACCTGTAAACGGCAAAGGCCGTACCACGGGCTACCTCAGGTCGCAAATTAACAAACAGTTTAAAAAGCGGGGCAAATGGCAGGTTGGTATGGGTGCCGATTTAAGCGCAAATACAAGCCGTAATTATTTTGTGGTGAACGGCCAGCAGGGCTACCAAAACACAAGGCAGATTACCTTTAGTCCTAATATGTATATTGATTGGAACGATGTGCTGACGCTTAGCCCATCGTATCATTTTACGTATTCACATACCGATTATCCCGATAATAGTTACAGTACACATGTTGCTGCATTAAGGGCAGACGTCAGTCTTCCCGACCATTTCAGGTGGCAGGCCGATTACAATTACCGCTATACACCGTTTGCCCCGGCCGGATTTCAGCACAGTGCCAATTTATTGAATGTTGTAGCAACACGCCGTTTCCTGAAAAAGGACAAAGCAGAGATCGGCCTGATGTGTTACGACTTACTCAACCAAAACGTGAATCAAACCCACTACGTAAGTGCAACTACCATCAGTGATTCGGAAACCCAAATCCTGAAGCGTTATGTAATGTTAAGCTTCACCTATCACTTCGATAAGTTTAACTAAACAAGGTTGCCTGTTCAGGCGTTCAGGCTTACTATAAATTAAGTGTGAGCGTTTGATTGAGCGGAGTCTTGCAGCGGCGCGTCCGGATAATAATCTTTTCGCCCTTTATCTTTATCCTTTAACCTCCTGTCCCTTAAACAAACCTGTATTGCAGTATTGCGGTAACAAAGGGCGTCGTCAGTTTAATATCGTGTTTGGTATTCAGCGGAATTTCTATAAAACCTCCCGGCCCCAGCGCATAAACTTCACCACCAATAACACATACACAATTACCTTTCAGCACAAATAAGCTTTCATAAAATTCACCGTGCTCCTCTTCAGGTACATCGGTATTACCAGTAATCAGCATTTGCTGCACAATGGCATCATCGCGTATCACATTTACATTAAAAGGATCAACGGGCTCTTCGGGAATTAAATGGGCAAACAGATCAAGCCAGGGCTGCGGGCTTTGCGACTCGCTAAGCACGGGCAGGTTATCAGCCTCCAGCGAAAAATCATCCGCACCAAAATCTATCGACGCCAGTAATCTCCCCCTGATATGGCCAGCCGGTTCAACGGCGTTTAACTTTGCAAGTTGCTCAAAGGTTAGTTCCACCGCAGTGAGTTCTGCCTTAATTTCAGGATACAGCGCAGTTACTTTTAAAACATCAGCCTGCTCTTCGTCTGTTAAAAGGCCCAGGCAATAGGTTTCTAAAATACCGCTCCCGATGTACTGGTCTATGTCCATTAGTTAAGATTGCTTTTTTGCTTCATTGCTTTACGGATATTAGCCTTTACTTCATCGGCGGTCATATTTAACAAGATGGCTATATCATCAGCTTTATAACCTTGATGCACCAGGTCTAATATGTTTGCTGCGTTAATGGCGTCGGTTTCTTTTTTAACGGAATCAACCTGCGACGTATTGCTATGCTTAGTGCTATAAAGATAATGGATACTTGCGGCACGGGCAAGCTGCAGCACCCATGACAAAAATGTAAGTTTGCCTTGCTGGTAATGATGAATATTTTTGCAAATGTTGTTAAAGGTTTGGTCAAGTACCATTGCCGCGGCGTCCCGGTCTTTAACTATCCGGATAATATACCCATAAAGCTTTGCCGAGTAACTTTCACATAAATGCTCGCAGCCTTTCGGGTCGCGGCGTAAAAGCAGTTCAATTAAAGCAGGTTGAGTGCTATAGTTGTTATCCAAAATTGTTCTATTACGTAAGTTAGCAGTTAACCTTGTTTAATGGCGGTTAAATAATTGTTTTAATAAATATAATATTAAACAATAACAGCGATGAATATATGAAAACAAAATCCAGTATCGTTCAACATAAACGTTATTAAGCATTCCCCACAGGAATGGTTATCGCAGCGGTTACTTTATACGGCAAGTGCCTTAAATAACGTCAAGACTAAAGACTTTGGACTCAAGACTACAGACTAATACTTGGCTCTTTATAAAGATATGTTTAGCTTTGAAATCCTATGATGAAGTTTAGAGCAGCCCGGCATACTAAAGACTTAAACCGTATAATAGATTTTTACGGCAGGGTTTTGGGATTAAAGGTTCTGGGCGATTTTAAAGGCCATCACGATTATAACGGCGCATTCCTCGGTATTCCCGGCGCCGATTGGCACCTCGAGTTTACCGAATCGAACATTTCCCCCGTTCATTATCCCGATTCCGACGATCTGCTGGTTTTTTATGCCGAATCGGTAGAAGAATTCAACAAGATCAAGGAGCGTTTTATTCGTAACCGCGTACGGCCGGAAACACCCAAAAACCCGTACTGGGCTAACAACGGCATCACCTTTACCGATCCCGACGGCTTCCGCATTGTTATTTCCGTATTGCGCATCGTGCCTAAAAGATTGTTGCCCGGGCGTGGCGGCAATTCTTCAGGCCGGTAAGTTGAGCAATTACAGTGCTCTTTTCAAAACAATTTGCTCCGTTTCAACTTCTTTAATAAACATTTACCGCTATGAACAGAACAGTTGGAATTGTATTGATCGTACTTGGCGCCGTCATGCTTATCTGGACCGGCTTCACCTACACCAAAAAAGAAAAAGTTGTCGACGCCGGCCCTTTACAGGTATCCGTCGATAAGCAAAAATCGGTTAACTGGCCACCCTACGCCGGTGGTATTTTATTGATTGGAGGAATCATCATATTTGCTACCGCGAAAAAAAGGTAAAACAATTACCTTTACCTCATGATCTTCGATTTTCGGCTAAAGGTATTTTATACGGTTGCCAACAGGCTTAGCTTCACCAAAGCCGCTGCCGAACTGTTTATCACTCAGCCCGCAGTAACCAAGCACATTAAAGAACTGGAACAGCAGCTCAACGTGCAGTTGTTCAGGCGTAATGGCAACAGTATAGTGCTTACCGGCGCCGGAAAGATCATGCTGCAATACGCCGAAAAGATCTTCCAGACCTATACAGAACTCGAAACCGAATTAGCACAGCTCAATAACCTCGAAGCGGGTACGGTTCACATAGGTGCGAGTACCACGGTAGCCCAAACCATCCTGCCCAAAATTCTGGCGCTTTTCAAAAAAACCTATCCTGCTGTTAACTTCACGTTCATCCAGGCCAATACCGACGTAATTACACAATTGGTTTTAGCCGAAAAAGTCGACATTGCCATTGTAGAAGGCGCGGCGCATTATCCGCAAATCGCCTATTCTCCTTTTGTTAAGGATGAGATTGTATTGGTTACCCGCGCCAATAATCAATTGTCTAAAAAAGCCGAGATCACGCCAAAGCAACTGTTAACCATTCCGTTAATATTGCGTGAAGCCGGTTCGGGTACGCTTGATGTGATCTATACCGCACTGCACAACGCCGGCATAAACCCTAAGGAGCTTAACATCGAAATTCAGCTGGAAAGCAGCATCGCTATCAAACAATACCTGCTATATTCAGAAACAGCTACATTTTTATCGATACAATCGGTTGTAAGTGAATTAAAATACAATGAGCTTAGCATCATCGATATCAAAGGCCTCGAAATTTTCCGCACGTTTCAATTTATTCAGCTGCATGGCAAAAACTCCAAACTAATCGAACTTTTCAAGCGCTTTTGCCTGTCAACCTATAATCTGAAGTAACAATCGCCGGGAATAAACAGAGTTCTGCGAAGTCAATAGTGTGTTATATTGCGCTGCTATAAACTTTAATGCTGGCTTCAGCGAAGCCTCCCTAACAACCTACCACCGTCAACCCATAACCTGAAGTAATTATCAATTACTATTCTTCATTGGCAATAGGTTATAGCAAAGCCGACCTTTAACTATTATTTCAATCTTACTCAAATGGAATTGGTAACTACTGATATTTGTATTATCGGCGCTGGTCCGGTTGGTTTATTTGCCGTTTTTGAAACCGGACTGTTAAAAATGCGCTGCCATTTAATTGATGTTTTGCCGCAGGTTGGCGGGCAGCTTTCTGAGATCTACCCACAAAAACCCATTTACGATATTCCCGGTTTTCCCACCATCAACGCGCAGCAATTGGTAGATGGTTTAATGGAACAAATAGAGCCCTTTAAACCCACCTTCTCCTTAGGCGAACGCGTTAACGGACTGGAACAACTGGAAGACGGTTCATTCATTACCACCACCAGCGACGGCACCGAAGTACACAGCAAGGTAGTAGTAATTGCCGGTGGCTTGGGCTGCTTTGAACCGCGCAAACCCGCTATCGATCACCTCGAAGATTTTGAAGGCAAAGGTGTGGCCTATATGATTAAAAATCCGGAAGCCTACCGTGGCCGCAAAGTGGTACTGGCGGGCGGCGGCGACTCTGCGCTCGACTGGACCATCTTTTTAGCCGATATTGCCGAAGAAGTTACCCTCATCCATCGCGGCGACACCTTCCGGGGCGCGCCGGATAGCGCCGAAAAGGTATTTGACCTGGCACAACAGGGCAAAATCAATCTCATATTGCAGGCACACATCAAGGCCATTAACGGTAACGGGCATTTGCAGGAAGTAGAAATAGTCGACCGGGAAAGTCAGATATCAACTATCGCTGCCGATCACCTGATCCCTTTATTCGGCCTCACGCCAAAGCTGGGTCCTATTGCGGAATGGGGGCTGAATGTAGATAAATCGGCCATTATGGTTGATACCTTCGATTACAGCACCAATGTAAAAGGCGTATACGCCATCGGCGATATCAACATCTACCCCGGCAAACTGAAGCTGATCCTCTGCGGGTTCCATGAAGCAGCACTAATGGCTCAAAGCGCCTTCAAACAGGTTTACCCCGATCAAAAGCTCAGCTTTAAATATACAACGGTGTACGGCGTAACAGCTTTTTAAAGGAGAAATAGCACAACAATATGATCAACTTAACCATAGAAGACCGCGATGGCACCCGCCGTCCGGTAGAAATACCCGAAGATATCAACCTAAGCCTGATGGAGGTGCTAAAAGCAACCGATCATCACATACTGGCTACCTGCGGCGGCATGGCCCTTTGTGCAACCTGCCACATTCAGGTAGTAGAAGGCCCGGAAAAATACTTCCACCCATCTGATTTGGAACTCGACCTGCTCGATACCCTCCCCGATGCCGCATTTGATAGTCGCCTGGCTTGCCAGCTCCGCATTAGTGAGGATATGGATGGAATGGTGTTTAGAATAAGGGGCGAGGAATAAAAAAGTTAAAAGAATAAAAAAAATCAAGTCGTGCTAAACTTATTTCAGCACCCCGCATGCCCGGTAGTCGCAATACCCCCAAACGTCTATCAGCAACTGCCCGTGCTATTCCATCCCGGAAATGGAGAAGGCAGGGGGGGCGCAAATTATGCCATTAACCTCCACCTTTTCCACGCATTTTTATTTGCAACCTAAGTGTTTTATCCACACCTTTAGGATATAAAACACGTCATGAAAAAAACGAACCTTATCCTTGCTTTCCTGCTTTTCTTCGTAACTATATCACAGGCCCAAACCAGTGCAGGCTGGATAGATTATAAAATGGATAACCGCATTTCGGTTAAGCTGCCCACACAACCAAAAACAATAAACCCGGTAACCCAATATGCTCAGGGTAAAGACAGCGCTGTTTATGTACTTTCTTTGGTGGATATGAAAGCTTCTGCCGGGCTTGACTCGGCACAATTGGTGACCATGGGAAGCCAGCAGGAATTTGCCGACGGATTAAAAAACGGAATGGGTGGCGCCATGCCGGGTTATACCCTTGGCGATATTAAAATAGGCAAGTGGAAAAATTACAACTCGTATACCATGGATGGCGAAAATCCATCTCAAAAAATAAAGCTGCAAAGTTTTATGGTGCTTGTGGGCGACAAAATATACGGCATCAGCCTCATGCTGCATAACGGCAAAACAACACCTGATAAAGACTTTTTCTTCCAGTCGCTTACGTTGCACTAATCATTGCCAATTCATGCGTTTTTATAATTGATATACTTTTAATACCAACCATCTCAATTTTCGTTCATGAAACAGGATGTTAGCAAAATAGCAGATAAAATAGTTTACGTGCAGGCAACGCTTGCGGCTGTTAACGGCAAATGGAAGCTACCTATTTTATTGTCGATGTATTCCGGTATTTCCCGCTTTCGCGATCTGCAGCGTAACATTCCCAACATCACCACGCGGGTATTGTCGAAAGAATTAAAAGACCTCGAAGCCAGTAAACTCATTGTCCGCATTGTACATTCAGGCAAACCTGTATCGGTAGAATATAAGCTTACCACTTACAGTTTTACACTTACGCCTGTTGTTGATGAAATGATAAAATGGGGAAAACAACACAGTAAGGGCGGACTGTAGATTAGGATATAAAACGCAAATCGGCCGCTCTCTAATAACCAATGAGTCAATTCCTAAATGACAAATGACTATCTGCTATACTCCATTGCCACAGAATCGGGCCCCATCAGCTTAAGATAGTGGTCGTCTAATTTCTGGATCACGAACGCGGTGTAGGGTTTATTCCCTTCAAAGGAAGTGAAAATAGTATCCCCCTTCATAAAATAGTCTTCGGCAATGGCCTCGCCGTCGTCCATCGTAAAACCTTTATCGGTGATCTTCAGTTTGGTGCTGCCGTCTTTGGAATGCCAGTTACCCTGCAATTTATTTTTAGCAGGCGATTTGCAGGCAGCCCAAAACAAGGCAAAGGCACAAACAAGGTGAATAAATATTAAAGCGTAATTTTTCATGGCAGGTATTTTAGTAAAGTCTTTAGTCCTTTTGAACGTGCTAAAGAACTAAAGACTCACTACGATAGACTGTATTTTATTTCTCAGGTTTATCCCTCAATTGCGATTTTTTTAAATAAACCCGGTGTCCTTTTTTGTTGATATAATAGTAGTGCGAATGTTCATTAATGTAGATGGTTTGCCCATCAGGTCCTTGTTTACCTTCGTACTTTTTATCAACTACAGCTGCAGCGCCGCTGGCCGCAGCATGCGATGTTGCATGGCCTACCTTCTTTGCCGTAGTACCTATTTTATGGCCTACGGTAGAATCTTTGTGGGTTTGGGCGTAAGCGCCGCTAAAAAGAAACATGCCCGCGGCAACTAATGCCACTTTGAATAATGCTTTCATAGTTATACAATTAAGTTAATGTGTTTATATTAACTCAAATGTTCTGCCAAATGTTTCATTTCCAGCGCCGGCGGTCGTTTTTCATATAAAATAGCGTAAACTGCGTTGCATATCGGCATGCTTACTTTATATTGTTTATTTACCTCGTGCAGGCAGTTTACGGCATAATAACCCTCGGCTATCATATTCATTTCCAGCTGGGCCGATTTTACCGTGTAGCCTTTCCCTATCATATTGCCGAAGGTACGGTTACGGCTAAACTGCGAGTATGCGGTAACCAGCAAATCGCCCAGGTAGGCCGATTCCATGATATCACGGCTGATAGGATGAACCACGTCCACAAAACGCTTCAGCTCACGAATGGCGTTGGCTATCAGCACCGCCTGGAAATTGTCGCCGTAGCCCACGCCGTGACAAATACCGCTGGCAATAGCAAATATATTTTTCAGCACAGCGCCATATTCGGTACCATAAATATCGTCGCTTACAATGGTTTTGATGTAACGCGTATCGAACATGCCGGCAAATTCTGCCGCCAGTTCAGTATCGCGCGAGGCAATAGTTAGGTACGACAGCTTTTCCAGCGCTACTTCCTCCGCATGGCAAGGCCCGCTAATCACGATAAAATGATCAAAAGACACAGCGTAATGCTGATTTAAAAATTCGCCGATGATCTGGTTCTCATCCGGCACAATGCCTTTAATTGCCGATATTACTTTCTTTCCGGCCAAATCCTCCGGACCAATTTCCGCCAGCGCTTCCTTTAAAAAAGCCGCGGGCACATTCAGCAGCACAAACTCGGCCTGTGCTATAGTGGTTTTCAGATCAGTAGAAATATGCTGCGCCGGCACACTGATCTCAACCGAACTGATATAATTTGGGTTATGTTTAAACTTTTGAATGTGTTCAACCGCCGCACTGTTGCGCATCCACCAAAAAATCTCCTTATTCACGGTGTTATCGCTCAATATCTTCACATTGGCCGTAGCCCAGCTGCCGCCACCAATAACGGCTATTTTTTTAGGTTGATTGTGCATGTTGTCAGTTTACTATTGGCAGTTTGTTAGTTGGTGGTTTGCGTAGAGCAAACCAATAATTTACTAACAAAAAAAGTCCCGGCAGGTTCAACTGCCGGGACAAATCTATATAATATTATTTTATTGTGCGATTGGCTCGGGGCAGAGAGTCCTTTACCTTTCAGCTTTCGTCTCTCACCTTCTTAATTCCCCGATGGAATAAACAGCTTACTCTTATCTACCTTTTCAACCTCCATATTGTCTTTCAATACTTTCGAGATAGTGGCAAAAGGCGCCGAAACAACTTCATCACCCGCGCTTAGGCCCGATAAGATCTGGATATTGGTATCATCCTGGATGCCGGTGGTTACCAGCACCTGTTTTACTTTGCCTGCTTTATAAACAAACACATATTCTTTTACGGGTTCTGAGATGGCCGGCTTCTTATCGTTACTGTCGTCTGCTTTTTTAACGTTGGTGCTGTCTTTTTTACTTTGACGGGTAGTTACCGCCTGAATGGGGACCGACAACGAACTGGTATGATTGGTGTTAATATCAACAGTTGCGGTCAGTCCCGGACGGAAAGGCACGTTGTTACCTGCGCTCTTATTCAATAGATTTTTATATGAATCGGGGCTGATCCTCACCTTCACGGTAAAGTTGGTAACCTGGTCGGCATTAGTGCCCACCACATTGGCCGAACTGCCTATCTCTATAACCGTACCGCCAAATACCTTACCCAAAAATGCATCCACCTCAATCTTTGATGAATCACCTAATTTAATACGGTTAATGTCGTTCTCATTAACATCAACGTTTACATCCAGTGCGCTGAGGTCTGATATGGTCATGATCTCTGTACCCGCAAATTGCTGGGTACCCAAAACACGCTCACCCTTTTCTACAGACAATTTTGATATTACGCCATCTACCGGTGCATAAATGCTAGTTTTAGCCAGGTTATCCTGCGCTTCCTTAACCGAGGCCTGTGTTTGAGCCAAACCATAGGTAGAACCAACAACATTTTGCTTGGCTGCTTCAAGTCCTGCCTTAGCGCCTTCATAATTTGCTTTTGCTGCGTCAAATTCGGCAGCGGTCAATACTTTATTGTTGTATAAAACCTGATCGCGCTTGTAAATGGCAGCCTGGTTTTCAAAGGTAGCTTCGGCCTGTTTCAACATCTGGGATGAGTTGCCCAGGCTTGCTTTCTGTGTGTTATAGGTCGCCACCGCGCGATCATAACCTGATTGCAAAATATCCGGACGGATGCGGCAAAGCAACTGGCCTTTCTTAACTACGTCGCCCTCCTTAATAGGCAGCTCAACGATCTCGCCCGAAACCTCCGGACTAATCTTAACTTCCACATGCGGCTTGATCTTACCACTTGCCGATACTGATTCATTGATATCGCGAACAGCAGCCTTTTCTGTTGCCACCTGTGTTTTCTGAGGCTTACCAATAATACCTGCCGATTTTAATATAATAAGCAGCACTACCAATATGACTATCGATATCAGAATATATTTTGTAGTTTTTCCCATGATCTATCGTTGATTTCGGAATTCGGATTTTCGAGTTCGGATTTATTTTTATTTGTTACTATTCTTTATTTCTTCTTTCGGACTTTACTGACTTTCGGACTTCCCCACTACCTTACAACGTTATCGGATTTCCGATATAATAATCTATCACTTTGCTGCGGAATATCATCTGGTACTGTGCCTCTATCATATCGTTTTGTGACTTGTCGAAATTGGTAACCGCAGTGTTATAATCCAGCGTATTCACAAAACCGGCATCGTACCGCTGCTTGGTAATATTAAGGGCAGCCTTGTTCGATTCATACGTTTGCTTGGCCGATTGATAGCTCTTGGTAGCAGCGTCCAGGTCAAGCACTGCCTGTATAATAGTTTTACTTAAATTGTTTTTGGCAATCTGCGTATTCAGTTCGGCATTCTGATAACTCAGCTTAGCCTTGCGTACAGAAGTTCGTGTAGTAAAGTGATTAAAAATGGGAATCTGCACACTCACCCCTATCGACTGGTTAAAGTTATCGCCAAACTGGTTGATGAACGAGTACGGTGCATAAATTGGCGCTACACCTGCAGTAACAACGGCCTGTCCTGTACCCTGAACGGTACCAATCTGCTGCGAAATAGGCGTTACCCCAATCACCTTCAGCTTATTTTGGTTCGAATAGTTAGATCCTATACCGCCAAATAACGATACCGTTGGGTAGTACCCGCTTTGAGCAACTTTTATTGCCTGAGCCGACACCTGCTGCTGCAATTCGGCCAGCCTGATATCAGGGTTAATGGTGAAAGCAGTTTTAATAACCTCTGTAGAATTATATAAAGTACGGATATCGGTTAGCTTACTGATGTCCGGTTTCTCAACGGTTATTTCGGTTGACGGGTCCATCTCCATATATTGTTTTAGGATCAGTACAGCCAGGTCAACCTGATTCTCGGCATTGGTCAGGTTTAATTCAGCGGTCGATACCTGCGCTTTTGCCTGGGCCAGGTCGGCCAGTGTGGCATTACCCTGGTCAAAGTTCTTTTGCGATCGGTCTAAAGTTATCTTAGCCAGATCTATCTGTTGTTTGGCGGCTATTACAAGGTCCTGGTCGGTAAGTATCGTCAGGTAATCAGTAACTACGTTAAGTAAAAGATCGTTTTTTACTTTGTCTGTCGATGTTTTATTTACATCCAGCGAAAGCTTGTTTTGTAAGATCTGGTTACGCAGCTGGCCACCCTGGTAAAGGGTAACCGATACCGATGCCTGCCCGGTGAGGTAGAAAAACGCCTGGCTGCTGTAGGTATAAGTAGCTAAGTTAGGGCTGCGGCCAAAGTTATATGATGCCTGCGGGCTTGCACTTACAACCGGCAACTGGTTATATTTAGATTGCTTATAATCCTCATTGGCAATATTTTCATTAACTACCGCCTGCTTTATTGAAAGGTTATTGGCAAGGGTAAGATCAACCGCCTGTTGCAGACTAATTACGCGCTGCGCGTTTGCCGTAAAATTAAGCAACGTGAGGCAGGCTGCACATAAAACGCTTATTCCCGTTAATTTAAATATCCGTTGTGTCATAAGGCTATTCTGAATATTATTTTAGATATGGATTTGAGATGTTAGATTTGAGACAACATAAGGTTGGTTACCAAGTCCCAAAATATACTTTTTGTCTCATAATTTTATCTATAATCTCACATCTTAAAATGTATCTGATAAAAACGCCGTGGTTACTTAAAAAGCTTTATCCCAATTTATTATGGGATGGTCCCCAATGCTCCCGGTGTATTTATCTCACTTTTGACGACGGCCCTATACCTATTGTTACACCGTTTGTTTTAAATATTTTAAAAGAATTTAATGCTAAGGCCACTTTCTTTTGCATTGGCGACAATGTACGAAAGCATCCCGATATATTCGAACAGGTAAAAAACGAAGGCCACGCCATCGGCAATCACACATTCAATCACCTTCGGGGCTGGGACACGCCTGACGCCGTTTATCTCGAAAACTTCCTAAAAGCCGATGAACTGATCGGGTCAGATCTTTTCCGCCCCCCTTATGGCCGCGCCAAAAGGTCGCAGATAAAACTACTTAAAAATGCCAAACCCGGTTTGCAGTTTGTAATGTGGAATATCCTCTCTGCTGATTTCGATGTCAGCATCACCCCGCAACAATGCCTGGATAATGTACTTAAAAACACCCAAAGCGGCGATATTGTACTATTTCATGATAGCCTGAAAGCCAAAGAGCGGATGGAGCATGCGCTGCCGAGAGCGTTGGAGGCATGGAGCAAGGAGGGGTACAGTTTCGGCCCCCTAATTCCCTAACGAGAATTAAAAATCTAAAATAAAATGCTTCCTCGCGCGTCATTGCAATGACGCCGAAGAAAGCGAAAAGCTGCTAACACCTAGTCTCTAACCTCCAATCCCTACTCACTAATTTAGAACCTATCCAAATAACAATTGTACAATACCCTCACTACCTTTTACCCCTATTTTTTGTAAATTCGCCGCATTCGCCTCCTTAGGCGTTTTAATCTTTTTACTTACCTAAAGATCAGATACAATGGCTTTTGATTTAGATATGATCAAAAAGGTTTATGATCGCTACAGCACCCGTGTGGCTGCTGCCCGCAACGCGACCGGTAAACCCCTTACTTTAACCGAAAAAATTCTATACGCCCACTTGAGTGAAGGCGATGCCCATACCGCATTTGGTCGTGGTACCGATTATGTTGATTTTGCTCCAGACCGCGTTGCCATGCAGGATGCTACAGCCCAAATGGCGTTGTTGCAGTTTATGCAGGCAGGTCGCCCAAAGGTTGCCGTACCATCAACCGTACATTGCGATCACCTGATCCAGGCCCGCGATGGCGCCAGTACCGACTTACAAACAGCTAAAGACGTGAACCAGGAAGTATATGATTTCCTTGCTTCTGTTTCAAATAAATACGGCATCGGTTTCTGGAAACCGGGCGCAGGTATCATCCACCAGGTAGTGCTGGAAAACTATGCTTTCCCTGGCGGTATGATGATCGGTACCGACTCACACACCCCTAACGCAGGTGGCTTGGGTATGATTGCCATTGGTGTTGGCGGTGCTGATGCTTGCGACGTAATGGCCGGCCTTCCGTGGGAGCTTAAATTTCCTAAACTGATTGGTGTACACCTAACCGGCAAACTGTCTGGCTGGGCATCAGCGAAAGATGTGATCCTGCGTGTTGCTGGTATTCTTACCGTAAAAGGAGGAACAGGCTGCATCGTTGAATATTTTGGCGAAGGTGCCCGTTCACTTTCTGCTACCGGCAAAGGTACCATCTGTAACATGGGTGCCGAAATTGGTGCTACTACCTCTATCTTCGGATACGACGAAAAGGCTGCCGAATACCTGAGCGGTACCAAACGTGCCGACATTGCCGAATTAGCTAACAGCATTAAAGAACACCTTACCGGCGACGAAGAGGTTTACGCTAACCCGGCTGATTATTTCGACCAGGTGATCGAGATCAACCTGTCTGAACTGGAGCCGCATGTAAACGGTCCGTTTACGCCCGATCTGGCCTGGCCCATTTCTAAATTCGCTACTGCGGTAAAAGAGAACAACTGGCCTGCAAAACTGGAAGTTGGTTTGATCGGTTCATGTACCAACTCGTCGTACGAAGACATCACCCGTTCGGCATCTATTGCCAAACAGGCTATCGATAAAAACTTAGAGACCAAAGCAGAGTTCACCATCACTCCAGGTTCGGAACTGGTGCGCTACACTGTTGAACGTGATGGCTATTTAGATACTTTTGCCAGTATGGGCGGCGTGGTATTGGCAAATGCCTGCGGTCCTTGTATTGGTCAGTGGGCCCGTCATACTGATGACCCTACCCGCAAAAACTCTATCATCACCTCGTTCAACCGTAACTTTGCAAAACGCCAGGACGGTAACCCGAACACCCACGCATTCGTGGCTTCTCCGGAAATCGTTACCGCGTTTGCTATTGCAGGCGACTTAACCTTCAACCCGTTAACCGATACGCTGACCAACAAAGACGGTGTTCAGGTAAAACTGGACGAACCGGAAGGTATCGAAATGCCGGTAAAAGGTTATGCGGTACAGGATGCAGGTTACCAGGCACCGGCCGAAGACGGCAGCGGCGTTCAGGTAATTGTTGATCCAAAATCAGCACGTTTGCAGCTGCTTGATCCGTTTGCAGCATGGGAAGGTACTGATCTGACCAGCTTAAAACTGCTCATCAAAGCAAAAGGTAAATGTACTACCGATCATATTTCAATGGCCGGCCCATGGTTGAAGTTCCGCGGTCACCTCGATAACATTTCGAACAATATGCTCATCGGCGCTATCAACTACTTCAACAACACTGCCGACAGCGTTAAGAATGAACTGACAGGCGAATACGGTCCGGTTCCGGCCACCCAGCGCGACTATAAAGCGCATGGCATCGGCACCGTGGTAGTAGGCGACGAAAACTATGGCGAAGGTTCATCACGCGAGCACGCAGCAATGGAGCCACGTCACCTTGGCGTACGTGCCATACTGGTAAAATCGTTTGCCCGTATCCACGAAACCAACCTGAAAAAACAAGGCATGTTAGGCATCACCTTCGATAATACTGCCGATTATGATAAGATCCAGGAAGACGACGCAATCGATATCCTCGGCCTAACCGAATTTGCTCCCGGCAAACAGTTAACCGTAGTACTGCACCACAAAGATGGCAGCACCGATTCGTTCCCGGTAAATCACACCTACAATGCCCAGCAGATAGAATGGTTCAAAGCCGGCGGCGCTTTGAATATCATCCGCAGGCAAATGGCTTAATTGGGATTTCGGACCGGATTTTCGATTTCGGATTTAGATAATATCAAGCCTTCTCAATTTTGGGAAGGCTTTTTTATTATCTTTTGGTAGAGACGCAATACTTGCGTCTCCGGGAGTGCCGGCATTGCAACAGCATCATTACATAATCCTAACTAAACCGTCGCTTAACAACATGGTCTTATGTTTACAAACAACTTAAGATCATGAAAAATTATCACATCCTTATTGCCTGCATTTGCCTGCTATTGTCGTCATGTGCAATTCATGTCAGCTATTTCGGCGACAAACTCCCGCCAACCTCTAACGTGGATATTTACTACTCTGCACACGATGTAAAAAAAGAATATAAGGTAATCGGCCACATGAACCTTGGCAACATAGGCCAGGAGCTTGTTAAACAAAAATTTGTGGAATTCGCCAAATCCATCGGCGCCGACGCTATCATCATCACCGGAAACACCATTGATAACAGCGGGAAAACAGGTTCCGACGTAGTGAATGCCGATGCGTTGAAGTATAGCAATTAAGAACCACAGATAACACAAAAACGGGCGGCACCATTTGAGTTATTTCCCTCCTTCAAGAGGTCAGGGTCCGCCCTTCTTTACCCTCTTTAACGTCAGCAAATTCTGCCCGTTAACACTATACCCCGAAATATTATTCTGATACAAATTCACCCGTTTATCATAATACAAGATCACAACCGGCGATTGCTGCATCACCAAATTATCCATCTGCCTATACAATGTGTAGCGCTTTTCATCGTTTACCTCGTGGTAAGCTTGCTCAAATAGTGCGTCGAATTGCTTATTGTTAAAGCCGGTATAATTCGGCCCGTAAGGGATTTTATTTTTTGAGTAGAATACCGACAAGTAATTCTCACCATCCGGATAATCGGCAATCCACGAACCATAAAAAAAATTCACGCCATTTTTCGATACCAGCTCGCGCAAACTGGCACCCTGCGTAATTTCGACGTTAGTTTTGATTCCGATCTTTTCCAACTGCCCCTGTACGTATTCTATCAACCCGCGATAACCAACCGTGGTATGCAGCGTAATTTCGGGCAACCCTTTACAATCCGGATAACCCGCCTCTTTTAATAATTGCCGCGCTTTATCCGGATTATAACTGTACCCTTTAACAGCCGACGCATCGAACCCCGGCATCCCCATCGGGATAAACCCAGCTGTACCCGGCGTACCCAGGCTATTGCGCAGATATTTGATCATCTTCTGCTTGTCGATGGCATAATTAATAGCCTGACGAATCTTCAGTTTCTTTAAGGGCGACGATTTCACGATAGCGAGGTTACTGTCCACCAGCATCCCCAGGTAAATGGTATTCAAAAACGGACCGGTATTCACCGTAAACTTGCCTTTATATTTCTGCGTCACCCTGCCTCCTTTGGTGAAAATATCATCGCGGTAGCTGCCGTCTATATCGTTCAGGAAATCGAGCTTGCCGCTCACAAACTCCATAAATGCGGTTTGCTTATCGCCGATAAAAGTAGCGCGGACGGCATCCAGGTGCGGCAAGGCACTGCCATCTTTATCCTTTTCCCAATACTTTTCATTCTTCAGCAGCACCATCACCTCACCCTCCTTCCAGTACTTAAACTTAAACGGGCCGGTGCCAATAGGATGCTGCCTGAAGTCTTTCCCATAATAGCCCACCACCTCATGCGGCACTACCGAACAATATTGCGCCGTGAGCATACTCAGCAGCGGCGGGAACGGCTGTCGCAACTTAATGCGCAGCGTGCTGTCGTTCACAGCCGTAAAAGGCGTATCACAGATCTTATCGCTAAATATCCACGAACCCGACGACGCCACCTTCGGGTCTATCAGCCGGTGAAAGCTGTAAACAAAGTCCCCCGCAACAACCCTGCGCCCCACTCCCCCCTTAAACAGCGGACAATCATGAAAGCACACATCCTTGCGCAAATGAAAAATATAAGAAAGTCCGTTAGGCGAAATTTCCCAGCTTTTAGCGATGCATGGCCTGGTTTTCAGGCTATCGTCAATCTGCACCAAACCATTGTAAACCTGGTTCACCATCCAGATGGTATTCTGGTTGCGCGCAAAAGCAGGATCAAGGGAGCTTAACCCCTCATCCAAATTAATATTGAAAATTGTTTTTTTGGAAGATGACTGGTCGATATGGCAAGACGCGAAAACGAAAGCAACGATACAAAATACAAAGCCGGCCAGTTTATTCATCAGGCTAAATATATTGATTTATTGAAGAATGGCAGATAACGGGAAAGTCAAAATATGCTACACTTCTCAAGTCTCTTCACTGGTCTAAGTTTAACGCAGCGTAACTTAGACCTACAATATCGCAAGCATACTGCTTGCGAATACCGCCTAAACCAGGCAACTTGTTTCGTAAGCTGAAAGCTTATAATATTTTCTTCACTGGTCTAAGTTTAGCGCAGCGTAACTTAGACCTACAATATCGCAAGCATACTGCTTGCGAATACCGCTTAAACCAGGCAACTTGTTTCGTAAGCTGAAAGCTTATAATATTTTAGCGCTAAGTTACGCTACGCTAAACTTAGACCAGTTAAAGCAAGAGGCAATAATTCCCGGATAAAAGTTAAGCAATCTTTCCGTTCACTACTTCAATAATCTCTGCTTCCAATGCCACAGCTTTTCTTTCAATCTCCTCACCCTTAGCCAAAATCTCCTCTACAAACCCTTTATCCTTATACCCGCTCGCATTAATCTTTACATTCATAAACGCCCCTATCACCGCGCTGCGGGCACACAAAGCAGCCACACCCGCATCGGTAACAGAATTCGGATTACCCGTTTCGGCCATGGCTTTGATTACGGTCAAACTTTCAAAAGCCGTTTGCATTACTTTAAAAGGAATTTCAATAGCATAACGGGTAGCATCCTGGATGGCTTGGTCACGAACAATCTTCTCTTCATCACTGCCCTTCGGCAAGGCAAACGCCTCCATAATTTTATTAAAAGCGGCGGTATCCTCATCCACCAGCCGCACCAATTGGTCTTTATATTGTTGCCCTTTCTCTGCCCAGTCGCTGAATTCCTTCCACCGCGAATCCCAGCCTTTTTTGTGCGACGACAAGTTAGCCACCATCGTAGCCAATGCTGCGCCCAATGCACCCATATAGGCAGAGATTGAACCACCGCCTGGCGCAGGACTCTCACTTGACGTTTCATCGGCAAAATCTGTCAGCGTCATCGAAGCCAGTTTAGATGAGGACTTATTCTTCAACAAATATTCTATAATGCGTTCCTCCGGATTAAACGGCGCGAGTTCCGATAAGCCCATAGATTTAATGGCAATCTTCACCAATTCCTTTTCGCTTACCCCAACCGACCGCTGTTGTTTCAACAGGAAATATTTACCTGCGTCAAGCATGGCTTTCAGCGGCACCAATCCTATCAACTCACTACCCGTAACACGCATACCTCGCTCGGCAGCTTTAGTACAAACCTCGTCGAATGCTTTATGCAGCGGTGTCACCTCTATATTGGTCAGGTTCATTGATAGCTGTGCAATACCATATTCCTCAATATACCAGCCAATGGCTTTAACCGATTTCAACGAGCCGGGTATTGATTTCGGCTTGCCGTTTTCGTCCGTAATTATTGTGCCGTTGATCGGATCACCCTCGCGCATCACCCTTCCAGCCTCGCGCACATCAAAGGCAATTGAGTTAGCGCGCCGTACCGATGTGGTATTCAAATTAACATTATAGGCAATCAAAAAATCTCTTGCCCCTATCACTGTTCCACCGCGTTTGGCATCAAACTCCGCCGGGCCAAAATCAGGCTTCCATTCCGGTAGTTTAATCTTCTTAAAAAATCCTTCATACTCCCCTGCCCTGATCACTGACAAATTGCTGCGTTTTTTATCCGGCTGTGCATACTCGTACAAATAAGCCGGGATCTGCAGCTCCTCACCTACACGCTTAGCTAACTGCCTGGCATACTCCGCCGTTTCTTCCATGCTGATATTGGCAATCGGTATCAGCGGACAAACATCTGTAGCGCCCATGCGCGGATGCTCACCCTTGTGTTTGCTCATATCAATTAACTCCCCGGCTTTTTTGATCGCTTGAAACGCCGCTTCTATCACCCGCTCCGGCTCACCCACAAACGTTACCACGGTACGGTTAGTCGCCTTACCCGGGTCTACATTCAGCAGCCGTACACCCTCAACAGCCTCTACCTCGTCAGTGATCTGCTTAATAACACCAAGGTTTACACCTTCGCTGAAATTCGGAACGCATTCAATTAGTTTTGTCATTGGTCAGTTGTCATTAGTAAAATTCGTTATTTGATATAGACGATTGCCGGCTTTAACTGTCCCTGGTGATACAGAATCTCCCGGTAATCTCCTGTAGGATATACCTGCATATCGGCCTTCATACCTGCCGTCAATATTCCCCTGTCTGTTAAATTCAGGGCTTTTGCTGCACGATACGTCAGTGCAGCGAACGTTTCGGCGGTGCTGAGTTTTTCGGAAGCGCCCATAACGGCGGCTTGCGTCAACAAATCACCCATCGGGGCCGAGCCGGGGTTCCAGTCGCTGGCAATAGCGAGGCAGGCACCGGCATCCAACAGTTTACGGGCGGGTGCGTATTGCATACCCAAACCTAAAGATGCGCCCGGCAGGGTCACCGCCACGGTATTTGAATTAGTTAATAATTTGATCTCTGCATCGCCGCTGGCTTCCAAATGGTCAGCAGAAACAGCGCCCGTCTTTACAGCCACCTCACTGCCGCCAACTGTAAACTGATCGGCGTGAACGGTAATATCAAAGCCCATTTGTTTGGCTTTGTTTAGGTAGATCAGCGCGCTGCCGATATCAAAGGCGCTTTTTTCAATAAAGATATCCACCCGTTTTGCCAGCTCTTCTTTTTGAACGATAAGAAGTAATTCGTTTAAAATGTAATCAAGATACTGTGACTGATTCCCGCCGAAATCACGGGGCACCATGTGGGCCGCCAGGCAAGTAGGTATCAATGTGGCTTTAGTTTGGGCCGAAGCTGCCTTAATGGCCCGCAGCTGCTTCAATTCCTGCTCAACAGATAAGCCGTAGCCGCTCTTAACTTCTACGGTTGTTACGCCATTGTTTAGATGTCGTTCAATTCTTTTTAATAAAGTAGCGGTTAATGTCGCTTCATTGGCACTCCGCGTTTGCGTTACCGAATCCCATATCCCGCCGCCGGCCTGCGCTATTTCGAGATAGGTTTTACCCTGTATGCGCATGGCATAATCCTTCGCCCGGCTTCCAGCAAAACAGATGTGCGTGTGGCAGTCTACAAAGCCTGGCAGCAACACCGCGTCTCCTTCAATTTCTTTTATTTCTGCCGATGGGTTTGTTTTGCGCAGTTCGTCAAAGCTACCTACAGCTACTATTAGCCCACTTTCAGTCAATATCCCACCGTTGGCAATTATTTGCAATTGCTCATCTCTCAGCGCGCCTTTTAAGGGCATGTTGGTTAACGGAAGAATTTGAGTAAACGGACCTGTTAGTATCATGGATTAATATAATTTTTCTCTTCGTCATTGCGCGGAGAAAGACGCGCGGGCGAAGATTCGTTACCCTTCAGCTTTTACCTTTCACCTCCCTACTACCACACTTTCAACCCAAACTTGTCCGCCCACTCGGCAGCCTTATCATACCCTGCATCGGTGTGCCTGAAAATACCCATCGCCGGGTCATTATAAAGCACACGTTTTAAACAGGTATCGGCACGGTCAGTTCCATCCGCCAGCACCACCATTCCGGCGTGCTGCGAATAGCCCATGCCCACGCCGCCGCCATGATGGAACGACACCCAGGTCGCGCCACCTGCCGTGTTCGCCATTAAATTTAACAACGGCCAGTCAGACACCGCGTCCGAACCATCCTTCATGGCTTCGGTTTCTCTATTTGGCGATGCTACCGAACCACAGTCCAGGTGATCACGGCCTATTACTATCGGGCCTTTTACCTTGCCGGTGCGTACCAGTTCGTTAAATAACAAACCAGCTTTTTCGCGGTCGCCCATGCCCAGCCAGCAAATGCGGGCAGGCAGGCCCTGAAACGAGATTTTCTCCTGTGCATTCGTCAGCCATTTGGCCAGCGGTTTATCATCAGGGAATAATTCTATCAGCCCACGGTCTGTCGTAAAAATATCCTCCGGATCACCCGACAAAGCTACCCACCTGAATGGGCCCTTGCCCTCACAAAACAGCGGACGAATATAAGCCGGTGTAAAGCCCGGAAAGTTAAATGCATTCACCTCGCCGCCCTGCCGCGCAAACTCGCGCAGGTTATTGCCGTAATCAAAAGTGATGGCGCCGCGTTCCTGCAATTTCAGCATCAGGCCTACGTGCCGCGCCATGCTGGCTAATGATAATCTTTTATATTCTCCCGGGTCGGTTTTTCTTAGTACCGATGCCAATGTTAACGATAATCCATTAGGAATATACCCGTTCAACGGGTCATGTGCCGAGGTTTGGTCGGTCAGCAGATCAGGGATGATGTTATCCTTTAACAATTTCTCCAGCATATCGCCGGCATCGCTTACCAGTCCTACAGACAGCGTTTCACCCTTCTCCATTGCCTCCTTTACCCAGGTAATGGCCTCGTTATAGCTGTGTGTCATCTTATCGATATACTGGCTTTCTATTCTTTTTTGAATCCGGCTTTCATCCACATCCGCCCCTAAAAATACGCCGCCGGCCATCGTTGCAGCCAGCGGTTGAGCGCCGCCCATACCGCCAATACCCGCACTTACTATTAGCTTACCGGTCAGGTCGTTATTAAAATGCTGACGACCCGCCTCCACAAATGTTTCGTAGGTTCCCTGCAAAATACCCTGTGTGCCAATATAGATCCAGCTACCGGCGGTCATCTGCCCGTACATCATCAGGCCTTTTTCGCGCAGCTCATTAAAATGCTCCCAGTTTGCCCAGGCAGGTACCAAATTGCTGTTGGCAATCAGCACGCGTGGCGCTTCCGGGTGACTGCGAACAATCCCGACCGGCTTGCCCGATTGTACTAATAATGAATGATACTCATCCAGTTCCAGCAAGATCTCAATGATCTTACGCAACGCTTCCGGGTTGCGCGCCGCCTGACCAATACCGCCGTATACTACCAGTTCATCCGGGTTTTCGGCAACCTGGCCGTCAAGGTTATTCAGCAGCATGCGTAATGGCGCTTCTGTTTGCCAGCTTTTGGCGTGCAGCTGCATACCGCGCGGCGCCTTATACACCGGGTGTTTGGCATAGGTATTAATAAATTCCGAAGTCGTCATCGTTCAAGTTAATTTGGTTTAAAATTGCGGTATTATCCGCGGTATTTAAAAACGCGCCGTTAATGATCAGTTGATGAAGCGCATTAATATCATCGGCAAAAATACGGTCGTCATCAATGTGAGGCACTTTTTCGCGTACCAGTTGATGGCAAGCCTCCACAACCGGTGTAGACCGCAGCGGCCGCCTGAACTCCATAGCCTGTGCCGCATAAAGCAGTTCAATGGCCTGAATGTATTCAATATTATCTATCACTTTATTCAGCTTTCGCCCGCTGATGGAACCCATCGATACGTGGTCTTCCTGCCCAAGCGATGTCGGTACACTGTCGGCACTGGCCGGGAAACAAAGCGTTTTGTTTTCTGTAACCAGAGCGGCGGTAGTGTACTGCGGGATCATCAGGCCAGAGTTCAAGCCCGCATTAGCGGTAAGCAGTTTAGGTAAACCGTAACGCCCTTCGCTCATTAAATAACAACGCCTATCGGCTATATTGCCTAACTCGGCAGCGGCAATAGCGGCATAATCCAGTGCCATTGCCAAAGGCTGCCCGTGGAAGTTACCACCGCTGATGGTATCGTCGGCATTAAAAACAATAGGATTATCGGTCACGGAATTTAGTTCGATCTCGGTCAGTTCCTTCAGATGCAGCCATGCATTACGCGATGCGCCATGCACCTGCGGCATGCAACGCAGCGAATAAGGGTCCTGTACGCGGTCGCAATTCACGTGCGAATTACAGATCTCCGATTCCTCCAGCAAAGTATGCAGACGACGCGCCACAAATTTCGTCCCCTTATAAGGCCGCAACTCATGCAGCCTCGCGTCAAATGGCCGCATCGATCCCATCAATCCTTCTAATGACATCGCGCCAATCAAATCAGCCCGATTCAACGCATCGTTCAATCGCTGCACACCCTTCACAGCAAATGCCAAAATAAATTGCGTACCGTTTATTAAAGCAAGACCTTCCTTCGGGCCAAGCGTTAATGGCTGCAAGTTATATTTCGCCATCACTTCCCTGGCGGGCATCCGTTTACCATCTTCAAATACTTCACCATGCCCAATCAGCGGTAAAAATAAATGAGCCAGCGGTGCCAGGTCGCCCGATGCACCCACCGACCCCTTTTCAGGAACAACAGGGGTTATGTTATTATCTATAAACCAGATAATACGCTCCAATGTCGCTAACGCAATACCCGAAAATCCCTGTGCTAATGCTTGCACCTTGGTAATAAGCATCAGCCGGGCAATTTCTTCGGGAATAGGATCACCCACACCCACACTATGGCTTTTCAGTAAATTGGTTTGTAATAATGAGGTGTCTTCTTCCGAGATCCTTGTATCGCACAACGGCCCAAAACCGGTATTGATGCCGTAAACGGTTTGGTGCCCGTGCACTATTTTTTCAACCTCGCGCCATGAGGCATTGATCTTTCCGGTAGCGGCGGCATCTAACACACCCTTAACTTTACCCGCCGCTATATCAAGGCAAATACCTATGGTAAGGCGACTGCTGCCGTAATTAAATTGCTTATCCATTAACTGCCTGTTTGGTTTGACGATCTAATTTTTCGCCGATCTTGTCGGCCAGTTTTATCGATCTGAACGCCTCTTCAACCGCACCTATAGCGGGCAATAGTTCCTTGCAGGCGGGGTCGGTAGTCATTATATCTTCCATTGCCACCAAAACGGCATCCCAAACCGGTAAGATCTGCGCCAGTAATTTGTGGCCGTCGTCGGTCAGTTGCACCTGCTGGCGCCGGGCATCGTCGGCACAGGTTACACTGGTTACCAATTTTCTGTTCTTTAGATTCGTGATGAGCTGACTCGCCGCAGGATGCGACACCTCGGTTTGCTCGCTTAGTTCCTTTATGGAAAGGGATTCATTTTTCGACAACAAATAAAACACCGGGAACCAGCTGGCATCAAAATCAATGCCTTCATTTTGGTAAGCGCGGTTTATTTCAGAAAGAAAAGCCTCGCTCAACCGGCGCAACCTGCTGCCCAATACGAGGAAACCTAAGCTTTGATATAAATTCATCATGCAATTTATATAAGCACTTATATAAATGCAAGGATTTGGGGAAATTTATTGGTTGCGGAGGGAAGGGAATAATTGTTATTGCCGGGGGATGAAGCGATAGTGGTATTAATTGGCGGTGATGCATTGGCGGTGATATCGCTTCGTTCCAATTACAAGTTTTTAATTCCCACTATCACTAATCAACTAATCTCTAATCAACCAATCTCTACCCCCAAATGCAAAAACCCCCATGTCCTCGCGACCGGGGGTTTGCAAACAAACTAACTAAACTAAACCAAGGGCCCGAACCACCAGGCCCCAATTATGAAAACTAAACTTAAAATCTTCTGCGACGCTCGCCACGATCTTCACGGCTCTTGCCCGAAAAATCGCGGAACCCGCCACCGGCGTTGCCACCGCTACGGTTGCCGCTATAATTTTTGTCGCGATTATAGCCGCCTTCACGGCGTTCGCCACCACCACTGCGGTTACCACTGTAACCACCCTCGCGGCGCTGATAGCCCCCTTCGCGGCGTTCGCTATTGCCTTCGCCAGATACTTCTATCCTAACGGGACGGCCTTTGAACTCAACGCTGGTAAAGCTTTGCTGTACCTTTTCAACATCTGCGTGAGGAACTTCGAAGAAAGAGTAAACACCCTTCACATCAATTTTTCCAACTGTACGGCCGCTAATTTTTGCGTTGTTGCAAATGTAGCCCAACAGGTCGCCGCGGTTAAACTCGTCCACCGAACCAAGATTGATGAACAGGCGGGTATATTCGCTTTTGCCGCCATTGCGGAAAAGTGAGCGGTCATCCTTCTCAAAACGGCGGTTTTCATCAACCGGTGCGTTCAGATCAGGTGCGTTTTTATAATAATCAAGGAAGATATTGAACTCGATAGATGCAAAGCGTTTGATAAACTCTTCTTTGCTCATATCTTTAAACTCTTCCAGTATGCGCGGCAGGTATTGTTCAATCTGCTCTTCGTTCACGGTAACGTTATTTACCTTGTGAACAATGCTGAACAGTTGTTTTTCGCAAACGTCGAAACCTGTAGGAATCTCAGCTTTAACAAATTTCTTACCTATCACACGCTCAATCTGGCGAATCTTGCCAAGCTCTTTTGCGTTGATAATGGCGATAGATACACCTGTTTTACCGGCACGTGCGGTACGACCGCTGCGGTGGGTGTAGTTCTCAACCTCATCTGGCAAGCTGTAGTTAATAACGTGTGTCACGTCGTTAACGTCGATACCACGGGCGGCCACGTCAGTTGCAATTAACAATTGCAGGCTGCGGTCGCGGTAACGTTTCATTACCTTGTCGCGCTGTTGCTGCGAAAGGTCGCCGTGTAAAGAATCGGCATTGTAACCGTCTTTAATTAACGACTCGGCAATTTCCTGTGTCTCGATCTTGGTACGGCAAAATACGATACCGAAAATGTCGGGATTAAAATCAACAATGCGTTTAAAAGCGGCATACTTGTCACGGGCACGAACAATGTAATATTCGTGTTCGATATTGGCATTGCCGGTATTTTTCTCGCCCATGGTGAGTTCGAAAGGATCGGTCATGTATTTTTTAGCGATCCGGCGAACTTCAGTAGGCATAGTGGCCGAAAATAACCAGGTTTTTTTCTCGTCGGGAGTGGTGGATAAAATACTGTCAATGTCTTCCTGGAAGCCCATGTTCAACATCTCATCAGCCTCGTCCAACACTACATACTTAACCGCCGAAAAATTGATCGCGTTGCGGTTAATAATATCCAGCATACGGCCAGGGGTGGCAACAACAATTTGCACACCGCGCTTAATTTGACGCAGCTGATCTGAAATACTTGCACCGCCATAAACAGCAACAACGTGTACGTTGCTCATTTTTTTGGCGTAGTTCTTAATATCGTTCGTAATCTGTAAGCAAAGCTCACGTGTAGGGCACAATATCAGTGCTTGCGGATGATTTTCTTCGAAGTCCAGCAGTTCTAAAAGTGGTAGTCCGAAGGCAGCAGTTTTACCGGTCCCGGTTTGGGCTAATCCGACAAAATCGTTGCTGCCTGTTAACAATACCGGGATTGACTGCTCCTGGATTGGAGTAGGATTTTCAAATCCTAACTCAGAGATGGCATTAACAATATCATGACGGATCCCAAGATTAATAAATGGGTTCATGAATTTAAATAACGTATCTGGCTACATCGCCAAATCGGGCGCAAAGGTATAAATTATATTTTATTAAATCAAGGGCAATTTTGATAATTATTAAAAACGCATTTTAACGGCATTACGTGAAGCTGTATTACAATAATTTCCATCCTGAACAAACTGAAGGATCTTACGCTATTTACAGGTAACTTACTGATAGTTTGACGATCCTCATCCCGACAATTTACTTCCCGCAAAAGCACATTAACCCCTTATCATTTAATTTTTTGCGCGCATTTAAACTTTTTATTCTTATCTTCATATCACCCAATTATCCAACTACCTAAAACCTTTTTTATCATGAACACACTACAAAACGGTTCAAACGGCGGCGAAGTACTGATGCTTCAGCGTGCACTTTCATTATTGGGCTACAATTGCACTGTCGATGGCAGCTTCGGGCCCAACACACAAGCGGCATTAAAGCAATTTCAAACCGCACAGGGCCTCAGTACCGACGGTGTAGCCGGACCGAAAACCTGGCATGCCTTAGATAGTCTGGCACCACAGGGCATGGACATATACCATAACGATTCCATCAATTGGAACAGCCTTTCCCCGCATATTCAATTTGTGTATTGCAAATGCAGCCAGGGTGCCACGTCCAAAGACCCTATGTTTCTTACCAATGTGAACGCCGCCAAAGGCAAGGGCTTGATCACCGGCGCTTACCATTTCCTTACGTTTCAGGATTCGGCGCAAGCGCAGGCAGATAACTTCCTGGCGGGTGGCTTTGATTTTTCAGCACCCGGCTCACTCCCTCCCGCACTTGATCTGGAATGGCAGGTAGGCAGCAACAATGCTGATACTAATGAACTGAATCAATACATCACAGATAATCAATCAGCCTGTGTACAGATCATTTCAGATTGGCTCAACATCGTCTCTGCAAAAACCAGGCGTACGCCGGTAATCTACACCGCCAAAGGTTTTATGAGCGAATATTTCAGCGGCATTACCCAATTCGGCGGCTGTCCTTTATGGATTCCTGCATATCAGCAACAGCAGCCCGGCCTGCCCGCCGGTTGGACCAGCTACGCTATATGGCAGTATAACGATACCGCAACTATCCCCGGCACCGATGGCGGCCTCGACCTCGATATCTTTAACGGCAGCCTGGCCGATTTGAAGAAATTGGCATTGATTACCGGTTAATAACGCATTGAGTTATCATTAAAAATCTGTAGCTTTCAGCATGAAAATCAAAACCTTACTAATAATGTTGCTGGCCTTATCGCTTAAGGCCGGATTCGCACAGGATTTTAAAACGATGATGGATACCACCCATTACGGTAAGAACGCTGCGGTAGGCAAGTATGCCGAGATCCGGGGCTTTAAAATGTATTACGAAATTTACGGGAAGGGCGAACCGCTGCTCATTATCCACGGTAATGGCGGTTCCATCAATAACTTCCTGTTCCAGATTCCTTATTTCGCTAAAAACTACCAGGTAATTGTTGCCGATAGCCGCAAGCAGGGAAAATCTGTAGATCATGCCGACTCCTTAAGCTACGAAATGATGACCGACGACCTGAATGCCCTGATGGATAAGCTCGGCGTAAAACAAGCCAACGTAATAGGCTGGAGCGACGGTGGTATAGAAGGTCTGATGCTGGCTATGCGTCACCCCGATAAAGTAAAGAAACTTGCCGTTACAGGCGCCAATCTCTGGCCCGATACCAGCGCGGTTGACCCCTTTGTGCATGACATGGTAATGAAGCAAAACCAGATCGCAGCAGACACGCTGAAAAAAATGAAGAACGTCACCCCTGAAATGAAAGACCAGGTAATGCTGCTCCATTTGTTATCGTTCGAGCCTCACATAAAGCTTCAGGATTTGAGAAAGATCGCGTGTCCTACCCTCGTGATCGGAGGCGATCATGACATATTGCTACCAAAACATACCATGCTGATAGCCGATAATATCCCTGATTCATACCTTTGGATCTTGCCAAACTCTGGTCACTCCACGCCGATATTTTATCATGATATGTTCAACCAGGTGGTTGGTGATTTCTTCGCCAAACCATATCGGAAGATCGAGAAATACGGGAGATTTAATTGATTCGTAGAGACACAACGTATTGTGCCTCCCGTAAAATGCACAGTCAAAAACATTGATAGAGACGCAAATATATGGCGTCTCTACCTTTTTTAACGCAGCCTGTCTGCCGATTTTACGAGCTTCTCATCTCCTTTAATTGCCCTTATGGCCAATAATATCAGCAGCATGGCTATCGACGACAGGAAGAGCCCTATACCCCAGTTATGCGTATCTATCTGTACGCCGCCCATTATGCCTTTAGCCATTTGAGCTAACCAGAAACTGTAAGCTACTATCAGCACTAAAGTAAGATAGCAGAAAGTGATCTGCTGCTTGCGGTTTTTATACAGAAAAATAATAACCAGCGGCACAAGCGCAATAATAGCAGTAGCAATGGTAATTCCCAAAAAGAATTGGGTATGCGTGCTTTGTCCGTTCACATCCTGGTAAACGCCGGTTACCATAATAGTAAGCGGCTTTCCGTCTACATAAACATTATGCGCCAGCGGAAACAGGAAAAGGGCGAACAGCGCCAATGAGGATAATAAAAGGTATATACTTTGTAAGCGTTGTATCATAAACTTATTATTTCAACAAAGATATAATTTGTTTAGCTATTGTTTGCGTTACAACGTATTGATAACTTTACTGTAATTTTATAGCCGTTTCCCAGAATTACTATCATGAGTGAGCTTCCCCCTTCGTCACAGCCAAAAGATGTCCATATAGACGAGTATATATTAAAACGAACCTTCCTGGCTCATCTTAATTATATCTATTATGGCAAAAAACATCTGGTTAATTTTTTTACCGAGGTAAAAGGAATTGCTACGCTCAATGTTTTAAAACACGCCATAGACGAATGCATTGACGACACCGGGCGCCAGATTGCTCAAATGGATGAAATATTTAAGGCAATAAAAGAAGAACCTTCCCAAACCAACACCCTCAGCATTAAAGCTATTACACTGGAAGCTTATCTCGCAGCCATTAAAGCAGGTAAAACCCCATTGGAGCGCGACGTATTTATCCTTTTCTATCTGCAGCAGATAGAAGGTATCGAGATAACTTACTTCAAGGTATTGAAAAACCTGGCGCAGGCGATAGGCTACAACAACGTCTTAATTGATCACCCTTTCGATATTGCGGTAGAGAACAAACTATTGTTTGAGCAGATCTATAAGGAATATATTTCTTAGTTGTTGAAACGTTGTGAGGGTGTAGCGTATGTCTTTTCAACATAAAAAACATTCCAACTTTACAACCGTCCAACATTGCAACATCATCCTTACCTTTGCCGGGTGAGTAAACAGCGCTATTTTATTGAACTGGCATACGATGGTACCAACTACCACGGCTGGCAGGTACAGCCAAACGCGGTTACCGTGCAGCAAGTTTTAGAAGAATGTTTATCAACCGTGCTGCGTCAACCCATCGAAACTGTAGGTTGTGGCCGCACCGATACCGGCGTACATGCTACCGAGTTTTTTGCGCATTTTGATCTGTTGCCGGTGAACGATGGGCCAAGGGCTATGAACTCCTGCCTCCGCAGCCTGAATTCGATATTGCCTAAAGACATCGCCATTAAAAGTATTTTCCCGGTTGGCGATGAAGCTCATGCCCGTTTCGGCGCTACGCTGCGCAGCTATGAATATCACATCCATTTCAATAAAGATCCTTTCAAAAACGGCTACTCGTGGGAGTTACGCGACAGGCCCGATCTTAACTTAATGAACGCAGCGGCCGATATCATTAAAGAATACATCGACTTCAGTTGCTTCAGTAAATCAAACACACAGGTAAAAACCAACAATTGCAAAATATCAGAAGCCAAGTGGGTCTCTATTGAAAACGGCATTATATTCCACATCAGCGCCGACAGATTTCTGCGTAACATGGTGCGGGCCATAGTTGGTACATTGCTGATGGTGGGCCGTAAAGAAATAACTCCCCAAGGCGTCCGCGGCATTATTGAAAGCAAGAACCGCAGTAACGCAGGCACCTCTGTTCCCGCGCGCGGCTTATATCTTACGCGTGTAAAATATGAGGCTTCTTATTTAGCTAAAAGGTGAATATTGGATAATCCATTTCCAATTTTATAATTATCCAGTACCTTTGAAATAGTGGATAAAGACAAAAAAGATACGCCAAAAAAAGACTCCTCTTCAGGGGCCGGGGGCGTTACCGGTAAGGCGCTCGATTGGAAATTGTTAGGCAGGGTCATGCACTATGTAAAGCCCTATAACACTACATTTATCGTAGCCGCGTTCCTTACCATCTTTTTAGCAGCCAACGCGCTGGTGCAGCCTATCCTCATTCAAAAAACCCTCGACGGCTATATTTTGACCGACGATTACAACGGCCTTGTTTTTATGGTTGGTTTGATGATGTTGCAACTGGTTATCCAAACCTGTGCACAGTATTATCAAACTTACCTCACCAACACGCTTGGTCAATCCGTCATCCGCGATCTTCGGATTGATATTTTTAACCATATTACCAGCCTGCGCCTTAAATATTTTGACCGCACACCTATTGGGATGCTCATTACCCGTACCGTTTCCGATCTCGAAACCATTGCCGATATTTTTTCTGAAGGTCTCATTTCCATCATGGGCGACCTTTTACTCGTTGTTGCAGTAATAGGCTATATGCTTTATATCGATTGGAAGCTGGCTCTCATAACACTCATCCCGATGCCTTTTCTTTTGCTTTCGACTTACATTTTCAAGGAAGCAATTAAATCGTCGTTCCAGGAAGTGCGTACGCAAGTGGCCCATTTGAATACATTCCTTGCCGAGCATATTTCTGGCATGAGCGTGATCCAGCTTTTTGCCCGTGAAGACCAGGAGATCCGCAAGTTTAAGGCCGTTAACATTAAATACCGCGATGCCAACATCCGCTCCAATTGGTATTACTCTATCTTTTTCCCGGTGGTGGAAATTCTTTTTGCAGTGTGTATGGGCCTGCTGGTTTGGTACGGCTGTAAAAGGATTTTGTATGATAAGGAATTGCTGACTATTTCCGCTAATCCGCATGGTATTACACCGGGCGTTATTACCGGTTTCATTGTATTGCTTAACATGCTGTTCAGGCCTATCCGTCAGCTGGCCGATAAATTCAACACCCTGCAAATGGGCATGGTAGGCGCCGACAGGATCTTCAAAGTACTGGATACCGACGAAGTCGCCGCCAACACCGGTACACTTGCTCCCGCAAACCTACGCGGCGATATTCAATTTAAAGATGTTTGGTTTGCTTATAATGATGAAAACTGGGTATTGAAAGATATTAACTTTCACCTCGAACCTGGCAAAACGCTGGCGCTGGTGGGTGCAACCGGAGCAGGTAAATCGTCAACCATAAACATCCTTAACCGCTTTTACGAGATCGGCAAAGGCGAGGTCACTGTTGATGGCCACGATATCCGTGAATACGATGTAAACTACCTCCGCTCGCATATAGCCACGGTAATTCAGGATGTGTTTTTGTTTACCGATACCATTGCCAATAATATCAGCCTCAATAATCCTTCGATAACGCGCGAGCAGATCATTGCCGCAGCAAAAGACGTTGGCGCACATGAGTTTATCGAACGCCTGCCCGGCGGCTATGACTATAATGTAATGGAACGTGGCTCTACCCTATCGGCAGGACAGGCGCAACTGATCTCCTTTATTCGCGCATTGGTTTATAACCCAACAATATTGGTGCTTGATGAGGCTACCTCATCAGTCGATACGGAAACCGAGCACCTTATTCAGAATGCTATTAGCAAGCTAATGCAGGGCCGTACTGCCATCGTTATTGCACACCGTCTCTCAACAATTCAGAATGCCGACAAGATCATCGTCCTCGATCATGGCGAGATCAAAGAAATGGGTACCCACCAGGAACTGCTTAAAATTGAAGGCGGCTACTACCGAAAATTGTATGATCTGCAGTTTAATTCAGCGGGGATAAGCCGCGAGGCGTAAAAGCTGTTACGCTCGCTTTTTATCACCCGGATGCACCGGCTGTTCCTCTTTTTCGTGCTTTTTAGCAATATCGCCGCCATGAGGTTTATCAGCTTTATATGCTTTATCCTCGCTTTTTACAACGCTTTTATGGCCGTTATCGTTTGGCCTGTCGGTAGGTGTATCGGCAGGCGATGGTTTGTCTTTCGAATTTGCTGGCTTTGTCATGTAAGGATAACAAAGGCGGGGCAATATTTGTTTATTTCGTCTGAACCGGAATTTTTGGAATTCAGGAATTTTACGAAGATTAGCCGGCCGTTATAATTCGCTTAATTCTTTAATTCTAAAAATTCCCGTTCAGACAAACAAAAAAGGCCTCCCTCCCGGAAAGCCTTTCTTATATTTTCTTCAAGTCTCCCCCTTTAGGCGAGATTCGGAAGGGCTGCTTACTCAGCCGACAATGCCGCTGCACCGCTCACAATTTCTGTAAGCTCTGTGGTGATCGCTGCCTGGCGTGCTTGGTTGTAAGATAATTTCAGCGCTTTTAACAATTCGCCTGCGTTATCAGTAGCCTTATCCATGGCGGTCATACGTGCGCCGTGCTCTGATGCGTTCGAATCCAGCACCGCTTTGTAAACCTGGATCTTGATATTTTTAGGGATCAGCTGCTCTACAATTGCTTCTTGCGAAGGTTCCAGTATGTAATCAACCTGAACTTTGTTTTTATCAGCCTCGGTCGATTTTGCATTCTTTGGTTCTTCCTTCTTTTCAGCCTTTGGAACCGGCAGCAATTGCTCGGTGATCAGGTACTGTACAGCTGCATTTCTGAAATGGTTATACACTAGCTCAACGCGGTCGTAATCACCTTTCAAAAAGCCATCCATAATGCTCTGAGTAATAACCGAAGTGTTCTCAAAGTTAAGGTTCAGGTACAGGTCGTTATTGTTGCCAATTACGTTGTACTTGCGTCTTTGATAAAACTCCTGGCTTTTTTTACCTATCGAAACGATAGAAACATTACCGGCTTTCAACTGCTCGCTGTATTTTTCGGCTATCAGGTTGTTGGCGGTTTTAATAACGTTAGTGTTAAAAGCACCGGCCAAACCACGGTTTGATGAAACCACAATCACCAGCACCTTCTTCGGCTCGCGCTGCACTAAAAACGGCGATGAACCATCTTCCAGACTTGATGACAAATTTGCCAGCAATTCGTTCAGCTTGTTAGCATACGGGCGTAATTGTACAATAGCGTTGGTAGCACGTTTCAACTTCGCAGCCGAAACCATTTTCATGGCCTTGGTGATCTGCTGTGTCGAACTTACCGACTTGATCCTGTTTCTTACTTCTTTTAAATTAGCCATTTATTGAATGTGCGAATTTTTGATGTGCGGATGTGCAAATTGACTTTGCTTAGTTTATAAAAAATGTACGGATGTGCATCATCTGCACATTTACACATCCGCACATTCGCGTATTAATATTTTCCCGAAAGCTCTTTAGCTACTGTTTCCAGTACGCCTGTAATAGAGTCATCAAGTTTACCTGCTTTAAGGCCGGCCAACACTTCAGGGTGGCGTACTTCAAGCTGGCTGGTGAATTCGCTTTCAAATTCTTTGATCTTGTTCACCGGTACGTTGCGCATCAGGTTTTTAGTACCCAGGTAAATCACAGCTACCTGTTTTTCAACGGTAACCGGAGCGTACTGGCCTTGTTTCAGCATTTCTACGTTACGGGCACCTTTGTCCAGTACGTTTTTGGTTGAAGCGTCCAGGTCCGAACCGAATTTAGAGAATGCCTCCAACTCGCGGTATTGAGCCTGGTCAAGTTTCAAAGTACCTGCTACCTTCTTCATCGATTTGATCTGCGCGTTACCACCTACACGTGATACCGAGATACCTACGTTGATAGCCGGACGAACACCCGCGTTGAACAAGTTCGATTCAAGGAAGATCTGACCGTCGGTGATAGAGATCACGTTGGTTGGGATATAAGCCGATACGTCACCTGCCTGTGTTTCGATGATAGGAAGTGCAGTTAATGAACCACCACCTTTAACGATACCTCTGATCGACTCAGGAAGATCGTTCATTGCTTGTGCTATCGAATCATTCGAGTTGATCTTAGCAGCACGCTCTAACAAACGGCTGTGCAGGTAGAATACGTCACCAGGATAAGCCTCACGGCCCGGTGGGCGACGCAATAACAACGACACCTCACGGTAAGCAACCGCCTGTTTAGAAAGATCATCATAAATGATCAGGGCAGGACGGCCTGTATCGCGGAAGTACTCACCAATAGCTGCACCGGCAAACGGAGCGAAGAACTGCATGGTAGCAGAGTCTGACGCATTTGCAGCAACAATGATAGAGTAAGGCATAGCGCCTTTTTCTTCCAGGGTACGAACGATGTTAGCAACGGTAGAAGCTTTCTGACCGCAGGCAACATATATACAGATAACCGGCTGACCGGCTTCGTAAAATTCTTTTTGGTTGATGATGGTATCGATACAAACCGCAGTTTTACCTGTCTGGCGATCACCGATTACCAGCTCACGCTGACCACGGCCGATAGGGATCATCGCGTCGATAGCTTTGATACCGGTCTGCAATGGCTCAGTTACCGGCTGACGGTAGATAACACCCGGTGCTTTACGCTCCAAAGGCATTTCGTAAGTCTGACCGGCGATAGGGCCTTTACCGTCAATTGGGTTACCCAGGGTATCCACAACACGGCCAAGCATGCCTTCACCTACATTGATAGACGCGATCCTGTTAGTACGTTTAACGGTGTCACCTTCTTTAATGTCATCAGATTTACCTAACAATACCACCCCCACGTTATCTTCTTCAAGGTTAAGTACGATACCCTGTAAGCCGGTACCAAACTCAACCAACTCGCCCGATTGTACTTTTGTTAATCCGTAAACGCGTGCAATACCGTCACCTACCTGCAGTACGGTACCCACTTCTTCTAATTCAGATTCTGACTTGAAGCCCGATAATTGCTGACGCAAAATCGCTGATACTTCGTCTGGTCTTACCTCTACCATTTTTAATTTTATTTAGAGTTTTAGTGTTTAATTTTTTACCGGAACTACCCTGTGGGCAAATTCCTTTTTCAATTTGTGCAAGTCGCTTGCAATGCTGGTATCTATCTGCCTGTCGCCAACGGTTAAAACAAAACCGCCAATCAGCGATGGATCAACTTTGGTTTCCAGTTTAACGGTACCGCCGGTTGATGCAACTATATCATCAACCATCTTTTGCTTGTTGGCATCAGATAAAGCTACCGCAGATACCACCGAAGCGTGTATGATATTGTGTTTAACATCGTACATGTTAATGTATTCGGTTGCAGTGGTGTACAAAACCTCACCGCGGCCTTTATTGATCATCAGGTTGAAAAAGCCGATAGTAGCTTTATTCATCTTAGCTGAAAACAGTTCATTAAGAATCTTTATTTTCTTTTGATGAGGAACTATAGGATTGGCAATAACCGCCTTCAGCTCCGAACTGGCTTTCAAAGTATTCAGGAAAAGCTCCATATCACTTTTGATCGGCTCAACAAGCTTCTGCTCTTCTGCAAGATCAATCAGCGATTTGGCGTACCTGGCTGCTACTGTTAATTCTGACATATTCTTATTTAGATGTGAGAATTGAGATTTGAGATCTGAGATCGGAACTTAAAAAAGTCTCACGTCTCATATCTAACGTCTCAAATCTAACTTAGCTTAATTTAACTTCCTTCAATAAATCCTTAACCAGTTCGTCTTGTTTCTTCTGATCTTCAAACTGCTTGCGCAATACTTTCTCGGCAATCTCCAATGAAAGTGATGCTACCTGGTTTTTAACGTCAGCCATAGCAATTGCTTTCTGGTTGTTGATCTCGATACGCGCAATTTCCAGCTGGCGTGCGCCCTCTTTCTGGGCGGCCTCCTTAGCATCGGCAACAATCTGGTTCTTCACCTTGTTGGCTTCAGCTAAAATAGCGTCACGCTCTGCGCGGGCAGTTTTCAATAAAGCTTCGTTTTCGTTAGTTAAACGGGCCATCTCTTCTTTAACTGCTTCAGCACGTGAAAGCGCAGTCTCGATAGATTGCTCACGCTCATTTACCGCGTTCAAAATTGGCTTCCAGGCAAACTTTCCCAGTAAAAACAACAGGATAAAGAATGACAACGTTGTCCAGAAAATTAAACCTAATTCAGGTGTAACTAAACTCATTATGTTCTATTTATAAATTGTACCAATCAATTTCTTTTGTCGAATTTAAAACATTCCCGGAGCCAACCGCTCCGGGATGTTTTATTTCTCTGTTTTGCCTAATAAAGATTAGAGCAAAGCAACTACCACGGCAAACAGTGCAACACCTTCTACAAGGGCCGCAGCGATGATCATGTTAGTTTGAATTTTAGAGATAGCCTCAGGCTGGCGGGCAATAGCTTCAACTGCTTTACCACCAATTTGGCCGATGCCGATACCAGCACCAATTGCAGCTAAACCTGCACCGATAGGACCCATTCCTCCTGTCATTTGTTTAAAATTTAAAGTGTATATATAGATAATTAATTTTAAATCACTTCGTGATCATGATGATCCTGTATTGCCATGCCGATAAACAGCGAGGCAAGCATTGTGAAAATGTAAGCCTGCAGGAACGCTACCAGCACCTCGATGGTATCGATAAATACTACGAACACTACCGATACAGGCGAAATCCACAAGCTATTGAAAATAAATATCAGCGACACCAAGCTCAATACCACGATGTGACCTGCGGTGATGTTTGCAAACAAACGAATCATCAACGCAATTGGCTTTGAGAAGATCGACACAATTTCTACCGGGATCATGATAGGGAATAACCACCACGGGTTTGGCACGAAAATGTGTTTCCAGTAATATTTATTAGCTTTAAAGTTTACAACCAATAATATAATTACAGCCAATACCAGTGTTACTGCTATGTTGCCTGTAAGGTTAAAACCTCCCGGGAAGAAAGGAATCATCCCGAAGATGTTATTGATCAGAATAAAGAAGAAGATGGTGAGCAGCAAAGGCATGTAAGCCTTGTACTTAACACCGATATTCGGCAGGGCCACATCATCGCGGATGAACAACACCAAAGGCTCCATCCATGATTGTAAACCTTTTGGCGCTTTGCCTGCACGTTTTTTATAGCTGCCCGCAACGCTGAAAAATACCAATATTAAAATAATACCGGTCATCCACATGCTGGCAACGTTTTGAGTGATGGAGAAATCGATAACTTTCTTATTGTTAACCTCGTCAACCTTTTTGTCGGCAGTGGCAACCTTTATTTTATTATCAACCAACATATAGCTGTAATATTTGCCGGCATAAACGGTGCCTTGCGGCTGCAGGTTTGATGACGAGAAGGTTTCAAGGCCTTTGTCGGTGTAAAGAATTACCGGCAGTGGGATGTACGCTTTACCGAATAAATGCCATTCATGTTTATCGGCAATGTGCTCCATGATGGTTTCTTTCGGATCAAACTTCTTTCCCTCACCTTCAGGCTTGGCTTCCTGTGCTGCGGCTGTATTAAAAAATGCCCCTAACACTAAAAAAAACGCACAAATTAACGATATGTTAAAAATTTTTGATTTCAAAATCGTTCCGTTTATCATCTAAATGAAGTTTTCTACCTTAAAATTTTGTGCCGCAAGGTACGCAACAAAATATAAACTTCAAAGGCAGTGTTTAAGAAATATATGTAAAAAAAATCGCCTACAAAAACGTACTTCTCAACCTTGTTTTTCGACACCAAAACCAGCACGAAAATGAGGCATGCCAGGATCTTGAAAACCGTTCCGCCCATAAATGCCTCTGAGAACATTGTAGGGTACATTTGGCGCACAATCAGTATTCCGGTAACTACTATCAGTGTTAACCCGGCAAGGAAAAAGAACACCGTCCAGAATTGCGGGATTAATAATTCGGGATGCCCGTAATGTTGTAAATAATATGGAGGTATGGCTATAATAAAGCTAAACCATATAAAAAAAAATATTGCGTAATAAATTTTCATGCGGGCTGGGTATTCAATATGCTGTCTGAACCCGAATTTGTCGAATTAAAGAATTTATGGAATTCTCAAATAGATCTAAAATTCTACTAATTCTTTAATTCCATAAATTCCGGTTCAGACTCACTCTTTTATCGACCTAATAACAAGGTACAAAGATATAAAAACCCCGGCAAGTGCCATGGCTGCCGTTACCCATTTTGTTTGATGCCCGGCCGATTCATCGATTTTATAGCCTGCAAACGAGAAAACTCCGATAATAGCCACCATCTGGAAAGCCATCCCGGTAAATTTCATATAGTTATTTGCCGGTTTTCCGGCGCCATTATCTTCTTTTTGTTCATCTTTGGCCATGTACAAATTTATTAATCGCATTGCAATATTTTATTAAATTAGCAAGGCTTTTATAACCAGGATAAATTGATAAATCATTCTAAAAAACGGGCCTCATTCCTGTCTAAACCTTTCATCATTGCCGCCATATTATTGGTAGCCGGTTGTTCGCTTGAAAAGCAAAGCGGCTTTAACCGTAATATGCAAAACCTTACCGCCCACTATAATGTCCTTTTTAACGCCAATGAAATTCTGCGATTGAAACAGGTAAGCTATGCCGCTGCATTCACAGACAACTATAACGAGCTCTTAAATGTTTATCCCGATACCACCGTCCATTCAGCAACACCAGATAAAGACCTGGAGGAGGCTATAGCCAAGGGCAATAAAATAATAAATATAAAAGAGCAAAGCCATTACCTGGGCGATGCCTACCTGGTTATAGGCAAGGCCAATTACCTGGAAGGGAATTATTTTAACGCCACCGAGTTTTTAAGCTATGTGATCAAATCCTATCCGCAGCGGATGGACCTGGTGCAGCAGGCGCTGGTATGGAAGGCCCGTGCGCTTATCTACCTGAACGATCTGCCACAGGCAAAGATCGCCCTCGATACTGCCCTTCAAAACATCGACCCAAAAAAACATAAAAGCCTCAATGCTTCCGTTTACGCGGCAAAGCTGCAATACGATATCAATGCACAGGATTATGCCGATGGCGAGCTCATGGCCAAACAAGCCATCGAAAATTGCAGCGAACGCATTATGCGCTTACGGTGGACGTTTATTTTAAGTCAACTGCAGGAACTGAATCAAAAGCCCGGCGAAGCTGTGGCCAACTATATCCAGATCTCGCACAGCAATGTGTCATTCGAGATGGCATTTAATGCAAGCCTCAACCGAATCAGGATAGAAGATACCCGCGATGGTATAAAAGCCGACCGCACCGGGCGCTTGCTTGCCCTGTTGAAAGAGCCGAACAACAAGGAGTTTAAAGACCAGATCTACTACCAGGTAGCCGAACTGCAGATGAAGGACAAGAAAGTAGATGAAGCCATTAAAAATTATAAGCTATCGGTACGTAACAGCATAAAAAATCAAAATCAGAAAGGGCTTTCGTATCTGCGCCTGGCCACCACCTACTTTAAAAACAAGGCAGATTACGTAACCGCCAAGAAATATTACGACAGCACGCTCATGAGCCTGCCGCCCAACTACCATGGTTATGTCGCGGTAAGAACCATGACCGACAACCTTAAGATCCTTACCGATGCCCTGCAAATCATAGCCCGTGAGGACACTTTGCAGTCTCTCGCAAAAATGAACGATTCCGCCCGGAACAAGGTGATCGACAAAATGGTGAGCGACCACACCCTGCAACAGGAAAAAGCAGCAGCCGAAGTGGCTATAGAAGCCAATACAGTAAATGAAACCAACGGTACCGGTAGCAGAAGCTTTAATCCACGCAGTGGCAGGCCTGGCGGTAACGGCGCGGGTAACAACAATAGCGCCCCCGCAACAACTTTTTACTTTTATAACAGCAACGCCGTTACCCAGGGTTTTAATGATTTTAAGCGCAAGTGGGGCGACCGCCAGTTAGAGGATGACTGGCGCCGAAGCAGCCGCTCCAACACCAATATTACTGCCAATTCGGTTAATCAAAATGCCACAGACCCCGATGCACCTATTGGTAATCAACCCGGCGCGAAACCCAAAACAGTAAACGCCGGCGGCTATCGTGCCGAGCTGATAGCAGGCTTGCCCCTCACACCTGAAAAGCTGGCCGCATCCAACCTCAGGGTTTATCATGCTTATGTTGACGTTGCCAATTTTTACCGGGATATCCTGAATGATAAACCTGAGGCCATCACTGCCTACGAAAACGTGCTGCGCCGTTTCCCCAATGATCCGAATCGCGCAGCTATCTATTACAACCTTTATCGCCTGTATAGCGATACCGATCCGGCGAAGGCAGGGAAGTATAAAGACATCCTGTTGAAGGAATTTGCCGATACACCTTTCGCCAAAATAATCTCCGACCCCAACTATGCCAAAAGGCTGGAAGATGAGAATGCTGAATTTACCGCCGCATACAATAAAGTATTCGATCTGTATACCGCAAAAAAATACTCCGGTGTTATCAGCGGTGTACCGCAGGTACTTAAACAGTATCCCGGCAATAAGCTGTCGGCACAGCTGGCCTACCTGAAAGCCATTGCAGAAGGGCACAGCGAAAAAGCCGATGCCTTTACCGATACATTGAAAAGGATCGTTGCAACCTACCCGGATGACAAGCTGATTGCCCCGCTGATCACGCGTCAGTTAGCCTTCATTAACGAAAACCTTGCCGAAGTGCAGGGCCGGCCGGCAGTAATTATCGGCGATAATCCGCAGGACATTCCATTTACCCTCGACCCTGCTTTACAGGAAGAGACTGCTTACCGTCCCGCGGTAACCTACAATGCAAAGCCGGTAGAACAGGTAAGGATTGACAGGCCGCAAGATATTGCAGTTGCCGCGCCGCAGCAGCAGGCAGTTAAAACAGCATCTCCCGCCTCGCAAACTAAACCGCCTGAAATTAAGCTGCCAACACCGGCCCCTGTAAAACAGATGACCGAATTGCCGCAGCCTAAGAAACCGGACACCATCGCTGTTGTAAAACAAGCCGTTAAAAAGCCTGATACAGTAGCTAAACAGGCAGCTATTACGCCACCGGTTGTACCGCCCATTATGCAGCAACAGCCGGTAGCGCCGCCACCAGCCAGGCCAGACACCGTTACTGCACAATCGCAGCAGCAAGCCGCTGTTACCGAGGCTAAACCCGCCGAGCTGAAAAAAACGGATCTTATCCCGTCTATATTCAATGAGCGCGATAGTTCAAATTACTATTTTGCCGTAAATGTGATGAGCGGTACAACTAATCTGGCTTCTACACGTTTTGGTTTTGGGCAGTTCAACAGAGCCAACTATGCGGGTAAAGGCATAAAGCACCAGTTGCTTCCCGTAGGCAATAACAACCAGGTAATTTATATCGGCCGGTTCGCTACACTCGGCGAGGCAAAAAAATATGCCCGCGAGATTATTCCGCTATTGCCAGATATTATGAAGACGACTAAGGAGAAATATGAATTTTTCATCATTACGCAGGAAAATCTCAATAAATTAGCCGATTCAAAATTATTGGATAATTACTACGAGTATTACCAGAGAAACTTTTAACTACCATGATCATTAAGCTCCGCCCGGAAGATATACGAAGATATAACTGGTATATATGGAAATTAGTTATCGCATCTTTTGCGATCGCCGTACTTTTGCTGGTGTCAACCTACTTTGGTTTGTTCGGCCAGCTGCCATCGTTCCAACGCATAGAAAATCCCAAAAGCGCCCAGGCATCTGAAGTATTAGCCGAAGATAAAACCGTATTGGGTACCTACTACGTGCAGAACAGATCGAGTGTAAACTATTCGCAGTTATCGCCAAATGTAGTTAATGCTCTCATAGCCACAGAAGACAGCCGCTTTTACGAACATTCGGGCATCGACTTTCAGCGCATACCAAGCATCCTGCTGCATACCGTGATCGGCCCGAAACAAGGCGGCAGCACTATAACACAGCAGCTTGCTAAGAATCTGTTCTCGGGCGAGATTGCGCGAAATCCCTTTGTACGCTTTACTCAAAAACTGAAAGAATGGTTAATTGCCATTCAATTAGAACGGCGCTATACCAAGCAGGAGATTATAACCATGTATTTAAATACTGTCGATTTTGGCGCGTATAATACATTTGGAATCAAATCGGCAGCGCGTACCTATTTTAATGTGACACCCGATAAGCTGACACCTGATCAGGCGGCTATGCTGGTAGGTATGCTTAAAGGAACCGCTGTTTACTCTCCTATTCGCCACCCTGATCGTGCGCTCAATCGTCGCAACACCATCCTCGAGTTAATGAGCAAACAAGGCTTTTTAAGCGATGGGCAGTACGCTGAACTTAAAGCTAAACCGCTTGGATTGAACTTTAGCCCTATTACGCATAATGATGGGCCGGCACCATATTTCCGCGCGGTGTTAAAGCAGGAGATCCAGAAGATTTTCAAGGATCAGAACATTGTCAAATCTGATGGCACCCCTTATGACCTCGATCGCGACGGGCTGAAGATCTATACCACTATCAACGCCACCATGCAGAACTATGCCGAAGAAGCACAGCGCGAATACATGGTGCAATTGCAAAAGCAATTTGATGATCAATGGAAAGGTGTCAACCGGGCAAAAACAATAAAAAACTATAAGCTCCTGCTCGATCAGGGTATGTTCCGGTCAGACCGTTACAAGCAATTGCAGTTAGAGGGAAAATCAGAAGAAGAAATACGGGCGAATTTTGATACTGCAGACAGCCTGCAACTTTTCACCTGGCACGGCGACGTGGATACGGTGATGAAGCCTATCGACTCCATTGTATTCAGCAAAATGATGCTCCGCAACTCACTGATGAGCATGGACCCTACAACCGGCTATGTAAAAGCCTGGGTGGGCGGCACCAACTTTGAGCATTTTAAATACGACCAGGTAAAATTAGGCACCAGGCAGGTGGGATCGACGGCAAAACCGTTCACCTATTCCGTAGCCATCGAAAACGGCTTTTCACCTTGTCAGGAAGTGGAGAATGTACCGGTAACCATCACCGGTTATGGTACCCCGTGGACACCCAAACAATCGGCATCCGATTACCTGCAGGGCTCCATAACGTTACGCAAAGCGTTAGGCTACTCGCAAAACTATGTGGCCGCCTATGTGATGAACGAAGTAAAACCCATGCCCGTGGCAGAACTGATCAAAAAAATGGGAATTACCAGTGATGTTCCGGCCTATCCTTCTATCGCACTGGGTTCTTTTAATGCTTCGGTGTTTGATATGACCGGCGCTTATTCGGTATTTGCCAACCACGGCACCTGGACCGAACCTACTTATATATTACGCATAGAAGACAAGAACGGTAACGTTATTTACACCCACACGCCGAAAGTAGTACAAGCTATGGACGCGCAAACGGCTTATGTTATGACCTACATGCTGAAAGGCGTTATTGAAGACGGCACCGGCTCGCGCCTCATTCGCAAATACGGGTTTCACAACCCGGTTGGCGGCAAAACAGGCACCACCCAGGACAACTCCGACGGCTGGTTTATGGGCATTACCCCGCAACTGGTAACCGGCGTATGGACAGGTTGCGAAGACCGTGACATTCACTTCCGCTCAACCCGCCTCGGTGAAGGCGCGAATACCGCCCTGCCAATTTTTGCCGGCTTCATGAAACGGGTGTATGATAATCCCGCACTCGGCATTAAACGCAATGTCGATTTTGATGCGCCGAAGAATGGTTTAAGCATCACCATAGATTGTAACGTTTACCAGCAGCAGCAACAAGGAACCGGAGAGGTTGATAAAAAACTCGGATTTTAATTTAGCTTCAATTATTTCCCAACGCGTCATTGCCAGGAACGAAGCAATCTCTGCGCGGTATCACCGCAAATACATAGTTCAGAGATTGCTTCGTTCCTCGCAATGACGAGTCTTTTATTACTTTTGCTTAAATGAGTGTTTTTGACCATAAAGAAGCTTTAAAGAATGTGCCTCATCGCCCCGGTGTGTACCAGTTTTGGGATGAACATCAGGAACTGATCTATATCGGTAAAGCAAAAGACCTGCGCAACCGTGTGGGTACTTATTTTAATAAAGACCTTAACGTTAATGGTAAAACCAGGGTGCTGGTATCTAAAATAAGGAACATCACCTTTACCATTGTTGATACCGAGGTTGATGCCTGGCTGCTGGAAAACAGCATGATCAAAAAGCATCAGCCACGCTATAATATCGATCTGAAGGATGACAAAACCTATCCATGGATCATTATTAAAAACGAGCACTTCCCCCGCATCTTCTGGACTCGCCGTATTATTCGCGATGGATCAAAGTATCTCGGCCCTTATGCCTCGGTAAGTATGATGCACAATATATTGGACCTCATAAAAGAGACCTTTACATTGCGCACCTGTAACCTTCCGCTCACGAAGGAAAATATCGACAAAGGCAAGTTCAAGGTTTGCCTCGAATACCAATTGGGCAACTGCAAGGGCCCTTGCCAAAATTACCAGAGCGAGGAAGATTACGATGACACCATCGGACAAATAACCGATATCCTGAACGGCAAGATAGGCGCCGTGCTGCGCAAAGTTAAGGGTGATATGGAAAAGGCGGTTGTTGATATGAATTTTGAATTTGCCCATCGGCTTAAAAGAAAATTCGAGTTATTGGAGACTTACCAAAGTAAATCAACGGTTGTAAATTCTTCCATAACAGATGTGGACGTATTCAGTATTGCATCCGAAGAAAAATACGCTTTCGTCAACTACCTGAAAGTAGTAAATGGCACCATTACCCAAACCCAAACCATCGAGCTAAAAAAACGTCTCGATGAAACTGATGAAGAATTGTTAACCCTTGCCATTTCCGAATTCAGGAACCGTTATGAAAGCCACTCTAAAGAGATCATCGTTCCGTTTAATATTGATCTGGAAGAATCTAACCTGATCAAATTCACCGTCCCTAAGCTCGGCGAGAAGCGCAAACTGCTCGATCTGTCGCAGAAGAATGTACAGTTCTTTAAAAAGGAAAAGATAGACCAGTACGAAAAGCTAAACCCGGAGGTGCGCACCGAAAGACTGCTTACCCAGATGATGAAGGATCTGCGCATGAACCAGTTGCCGCGGCACATTGAATGCTTCGATAATTCCAACTTCCAGGGCAAGTATCCGGTATCAGCCATTGTTGTTTTCAGAGATGGTAAACCGTTTAAAAAGGATTATCGCCACTTTAACGTTAAAACCGTAGAAGGCCCCAATGACTTTGCCACTATGGAAGAAGCCGTACATCGCCGCTACCGCCGTATGCTGGACGAAGGCACCGAATTACCTCAATTGGTAGTTATAGACGGTGGCAAGGGCCAATTATCAGCAGCCTTAAAAAGCCTGAAATTGTTAGGAATCGAAAAACAACTGACCGTAATAGGAATAGCCAAACGTTTAGAAGAATTGTATTATCCCGGTGATCAATACCCGCTCTATCTCGATAAAAAGTCAGAAACGTTAAAAGTGATTCAGCATCTGCGCGACGAGGCCCACCGGTTCGGCATCACCTTCCACCGCAAAAAACGCGACAAAGGCACCCTCGTAACCGAACTGGAATTGATAGACGGCATTGGCAAAACCACCGCCGAAAAACTGCTCAAATATTTTAAATCGGTCAAAAAAGTAAGAGCCGCTACGGAAACAGAGCTACAGGAAGTAGTGAATCTAAAGCAGGCAAAAGCGATCTTGGAATACTTTGGAACTCCCGAACAAGCACCGGAAACCGAAAGTTAACACATTCCCTCCCCGCTCGTCATTGCAAGGAACGAGGCAATCTCTGCAAAGGACATTACCGCCAATGCATAGTTCAGAGATTGCTTCGTTCCTCAATGACGTGTAGGTAACCAATAAAAAAGCCCCTGCAAACTGCAGAGGCTCCATATTTCAAAACCAATCTCTGGTCTCTAATCTCTATTAATTAACCTTAATACTGCCACAAGTTCAGTTCCCAGTCCATCAGGTTCTTCTTGATCCGTTCCGACTCGTAAAGTCGGTCTATGCCGTTGGCGTAGTCCTTAATACGTTCGTCCTTATCATTCGACTCCTTGACAATGTAACTCGTGAATATTCGTTTAACAAAAACGTCATCAAAGCTTAAGCCGGTAGCATCGTTACCACGGTTCACCACCTCTTTAGTAGCCAGTACGTGGCGGGCTTCAGGAAAATAAACCCAGAACGCCGGCTGATAATCTTCTGTATTACCCACTTTAACCTTTACCATTGGCGCAATGCCAATAATGCGCGGCTCGAAAATAGAGCGTTGACGGTCAAAAACCCAATCTTCTTTGATACGGAATTTAACAACGCTGTCCGCATTGAACTCACCGGCTTGTACCGACGAACCAACTTTGTTACCATTAGCATCAAACTTATCAACCACGGCGCTATCGGCCATACGGCCGCGGGCTTTGCCTTGTGCAAGCGGCACTAAAAACCTGTCGCCTCCCGGATCATCCTTTGTAGGCGTCGGATCGTAAGCGGTCATTTCACCGGCATCAATGGCTGCCAGTAATACGTCTATCAGGCGCTGTTTTGGCGAAGCCAGGTAAGTGTTCATTTTTTCACGAACATCAACCTCGCGCCATATACGCTTAGCAAACGCCACGTCTGATTCCCTGAGGTTTGGGTAAGGCGTAACTTTTGCGCTTAAAATATTGGTTTTCTTGAAGTAGCCATCCAGCGGTGCCTCAAATTTGCCGCCAGGGCGTTTTGAAGTGTCGGGCTTAATGCCTGTACCGGTCGGAACAGCGCTGGTACCCGTTGCTGCCGGATTGGTTTGTTGCGGATTAACCGCCGCAGGCTGTTGATCTTGCGGCTGTTGGGTAACAGGCTGCTGTTGTTGCGCGGCCGGTTTGGTTGTTCTCTTGCGACGCTGCGCATAACTTGCCGATACCAGCACACAAAGCAAAATAACTAAAATCCTTGTCTTCATAACTCTGTTCTTTTAGTTAGCGATCAATACTATCGGGTCGAGCCCGCGCTGTGAACCGTCAGGTCCTACCGCTATTATATCTTTAAATACCACGGTAGTACCAGGCGAAACACCTGCCATTGCACTACGCATTTGTGATGACAATTCGCCACCTGTTGTTGAATAGGTGATAACGTCCTGGCGTGGTTTGGCTATTTGTATCGTAAAACGTGTTACGTTAAATTTAGCATCGAACTCAAAGTTTTCGAGTTTGGCAAACAGCCTGTCCTGCGCCCTGATATTCGCTGCACTGGTGTTACCACCGCTTTTGCCCGCAAACATAGCTTTAGGGTCAGGAATACGTTTAACGCGGAACTTTGTGCTGCCTAAAGCCGAAATCTTGCCCGGGGTTAATTCTCCGGATACCGATACGGTAGCTTCGCCGGGGCTGTTAACCGTGGCAGTATACTGCCCGCCCGAACCGCTAAGGCTGCCGCTGCTGATAGATACCTTCAGTTTTTCCTTAGCAATACCCGGAGCTGATATGGCAAGCGGGTTTGGCACACCTATATATAACACATTCATTTTCTCAGGCGATACAACTGCCGATGGTCTTGCAACCATATAAGTCTGAGGCGGCGTTTTGTAAGTCTGAATTTTACCATCATTATCTTTAAAACTGATAGTAGCCGACCATGTGTGCAAACCCTCGCTGCTGGTGCTGCCGCTATATTTACCTTTGCCGGCATCAACAGGAATTGAGCCTCCGCCGTCTATCGTAATATTTGGCGACAATTTAGAATCGTACGCAGTTAAGAATACCTCTGCAGTATAAGGCTGACCAACCAACACATAGCTTGTTGGCGCTACCGCCACTGCGTTAAATTTATCAAGGTTAACCTGCGCCTGCTCTGCCTCACCTAAAATACGTTTTACAACTTCATTTTCTGCGTTTTTAGTATCGGTTTGAATTTTTGCAAGGGTTGTTATTGATGCACCCAAAGGGATGCCATCACCAAAGTAAGCTTCCTCCCATGATTTTTGCGGGCCCTGTCCGGCTGTTTGTTTTGGTGCTTCTGCATTCAATGAAAAGTTTACACCCTGGCGTTCTTTTTCATCTTTCAGATACCCCAGTAATTTGGTGCGGGTGTCGTCAATTTTTTGCCTAAGCTCTTCACCTTTTTTATTGGTGATCATGATATTTGGCGAAATATCAAGGTTATCGCGTTTATCAACGTCGCCGGTAGTTTCGTTAATGCCGCCGCCTTCAGCAATAAGCTGTTCGCGTAAGTTCTGAACGTATCTGATAAGATCCTCTGCGGTAGCACTCGCCTGTTTTGCACGATCATAGATCGGTTTTGCACGGTCGTGCTGCTCTTTAAGCTTTGTGTTTTCGAAAGTGGAATAAGTATCGTTAACACCTTTTTTTACGTTCGCTGTCGAAGCATCCAAACTATTGGTAATATTTTTGAAAGCATCCAGTAAACTATCCGGTACGTTAAGGGCAACTAAGCCTAAAAGCACCAGGTAAAGGATACCCATCATTCGTTGTCTTGGGGTTTGTTTACCTCCAGCCATTTGCTATAATGTTATGTTTTTTAAATAAATAAACAGTATCCCTTAGTTATTTACGCGTGGCTGATTCATTGCCGAAAGCATGTTGCCATAAATCGAGTTCAATGTCGACAGGTTTTTAGCTAAGCGGTTAACTTCATCCTTAAATTGTTTCGAATCCTGTGCAGAATCGTTGAAATTTTGAAGCGTAACTGCCATATCGGAATAGAATTTGTTCATCGATTTCAGGTGATTACTCGAATCCTGCAATTCCAGTTCATAAACAGCATTGAGTGAGGTTAAATTTTTCGCCATTTTCTGAACCTGCTCATGGTAGGATTTTGAATCGATGTTAGAGTTAGCCATTTCTGCTAAATTTGCTGATGCTTTTTCAAATTGGTTACCCAAAGCATCGTAGCTTGCAGTTGCCTGCTTAATTTTATTGGTAAAGGCGATAGTTGCATCACCTGCATCGGTAACGCGTGATATAGAGTTTACTTTATCACCAAAAGTTCTTAAACCGTTAGCAAGGCTGCTGATCAGTTCCGGACCAATTTTAGCTTCTGCCAGCATTGCGTCTAAGGCTGCAGTATTTGAAAAGCTGTCGCCTTGTGCAATTGCTTTACGCGGAGCTGCTGTTTTTGGCAGTTCGCCGTCATAATCCTCATCCAGTTCAGGATAGGCACGACGCCAGTCAATTTCTTTTTCCTCGCGCTGAAATCCTAATAGAAAGAACAGAATTGCTTCTGCCGATAAGCCCCCTGCAATAAACCAGGTAGCGCCCGGCCAGTGCAATATTTTGAACATCAGACCCACAATAACCACTGTAGCGCCCCATGATACGATATTATTAATTCCGTAAGGTTGTTTCTTCCCAGCCATAGTAATTTTAAAAAAAAGATTAAATGTATTTTTTGGTTTTTTTAAGTGCTTATCGTTTGTCTCTCAGGTCGCGGCCCAGGTATTCAGTTACGCAGCGAAAACCGATGTATGATTTAGCGGTATCCTGGTACTCATAAGTACGTTTTGAATTTTGAAGAAAGAAGCCGATATCCTTCCATGAGCCGCCACGTACAACTTTACGTTTCAATACCTCAGGGTCAGATGCTTTAGCTTCGTAGTTAAATGTAGGTGCAAGATCATGCACAAAAGTCGAGGCAGATTCGTCAAATGATGATAGCGTCCACTCGGCAACATTGCCTGCCATATTATAAAGGCCGTAATCATTGGGGAAATACGACTTTACGTTTACAGTATACGCTGCACCGTCGTCGGTATAGTTACCGCGGCCGGGTTTAAAGTTAGCCAGCAAGCAGCCTTTTGCATTTTTAGCATAAGGCCCGCCCCATGGGTAATCAGTACCTATCCTGCCACCGCGGGCTGCGTACTCAAATTGCGCTTCGGTAGGTAGTTGGTATGGTGCACGATGCGGTAATCTTCTCGAATCTTTATAAGCTTCATTGTAACGGGTACGCCATACGGTGAAGGCACGCGCCTGGCGCCAGGTAACACCCACTACAGGATAGTTACGGAAGGCAGGGTGCGAAAAGTAAGCTTCGGTCATCGGCTCGTTGGCGGCGTATGAAAAATCGCTCAGCCAAACCAATGTATCCGGATAAACCGGAACCGTATCGCGGAAAATAAAGTCAGAACGTTTTTTGGTTTTATCGTTATGATAGTCGGCAGCGTTACGCAACACCATCAAAGCGTAATTATATTTTAATAAGCGTACATCCAGTTCATCGCGGTCAAAAACACGGTCATCGCCCTGGTAGTACATGCCCTGCAATTTAGAAGCGTTTGCAGACGCGCCTTTTCCCTTACGGGCGCTCATTACAGGGTATTTTTTTACATACGCCCAGTTAATATACTTTTTACCGTTGGCAGGTGCAGCCGCGCCTTTACCAGCTTTCATGTAATATTTATCATCACCTAAATAGTTGGTAATTGCAATTGAATCGCGCACCCAGTTCACAAACTGCCTGTACTGGCTGTTCGAGATTTCGGTTTGATCCATGAAAAAAGGAGGCTGGGTAACTTGTTTGGTTTGCTCTATTTGTGAAAAGGTTATGTCCTGATCTGTTTGGCCCATCAGGAAAGAGCCGCCGGGAATGTACACCATTCCGTATGGCACTTCAGCCCGGAATGAACGCTCGGGAACCCCCGTTAGTTCACCCCTGTCGCCGCCTTTACCACAGCCGCTTAATATTCCAACCGACACAACGGCCAATAAAAAGTATAATTGTTTCATTTTAAAAATCAATGTTAGCTATATAAATATAACACAAAGTGACCCCCGAATATATTAATTTTGGCCGATTAAAATACAAAAAACATTTTTTATCAGTCAAATCTACCCTATTTATAGTTGAAGTATCATAAACCTATAGCTAATAAAAGCGTAATTCTAATTAATCTTTCGCCTTTATTGATATCAATCAGTCGTCATTTTTACGTGATTTAAAGCCAAATGGTTGCAGCGCGGTTAAACTAATTCCACTAAGTTAATTATATTGTTTTATAACTTTGTTAAGTGACTGATTAAGCGCATAATATAACTCTCTTATCAATAAGTTAAATAATTGATTAACCAACACTTAATCGAAGCCGGTCATTTTAACTTATTGCTAACTAATCCAATGCCGGCACCTCCGGGCCTCCGCAGTCACCCGATTGCCAAAACAAAAAAGACCGCTCCTGCAATGCAAAAACGGTCTTTCAAATATTTTTGAGGATAATTACTTATTTACCTGCTTACAATATTGCTCAATGGCCATGGTCATGGATGGAGCTGCCGGTGTGGGGGCCGGAATATCCATAATGAGGCCGGCTTCCAATACAGCCTTATGCGTGGTTGCACCAAAAGCGGCAATACGGGTATTGTTCTGTTTAAAATCAGGAAAGTTCTTATAAAGCGACTGGATGCTCGACGGGCTAAAAAATGCAATGATATCGTAAAATACATCGGCCAGGTCAGAAAGGTCGCTGCACACCGTACGGAAAAGCACCGCAGGTGTAAAGTTGTAACCGTTCTCCAGCAGGAACTTTTGTGTCTCCTCGGCAGCCACGTCCGAGCATGGGTAAAGGAATTTCTCGCCCGAATGCTTCTTCAGCACCTCGGCCAAATCTGATGCGGTTTGCTTGCCGAAAAAGATCTTGCGTTTGCGGTATTGAATATATTTTTGCAGGTAAAGCGCAATGGTTTCCGAAAGGCAGAAATATTTCATTTCAACCGGTACTTCGAAACGCATTTCCTCGCAGATCCTGAAAAAATGATCGGCCGAGTTACGGCTGGTGAAAATTACGGCGCTGAAATCTGCAAGGTTAATTTTCTCCTTACGGAAATCTTTTGCAGGCACACCTTCCACATGAATGAATGACCTGAAGTCGATCTTCAGGTTAAGCTTTTTTGCAAGCTCCGCATATGGATTTTTGTCATTTTCAGGTTTAGGCAATGTTACCAAAATGCTTTTAACCTTTTTCTTTCTCTCTTCCAAATTCAATTAGTATAACTGCCAAAAATTATATATTAAGTGCCTTAATTAAAATTAAAATTGGGCAAATTTCGAGGGCACAAAGATAGATAAATAAATAAAACTTATGAAATCGAATGTTAGAAATGATATTTACGCTGTTACGCAGATACTGCCACGCAAATATCACAGCCACAGCTATCAATGTAAATGCCAATAAACCCGGTATAAACTTCGCCGAGATAAGGCTGAAGCAAATGGCGACCGCCAGCAATACAAAGGCTATATTAAAGTAGGTCAGATTCAGGATCCCAATATATTCGCTCACCACCTTATTTACATCAAAAACAAAACCTATAAATTTAAGTACCAGGAATTTTAGCGCAAACAACAGGCTAATGAGTACCGACAGCGTGATGAACAACTGAAAGCCTCCTATAGAATAGCTTACCTTAAAATATGCTGTAAGCTGGTACAGCACCAACCCAAAGGTTAAACTGAAAAGTACAAACAACCCGATAAATGCCCAGGTATTAATCACACCGCCTTCCTTTTCGAGCGCCGATACGGAGTGTTTATTATAAAACGACTGGATCACTATTTTAACGTCCTTTCCCAAAAACAGGTTAAGCAGGCCGGTATAAATAAGCAAGCCTATTATGGCCACTATAAGCCACCGGTCGCGCCAGGTACGCAGGTCGCCTGTGCGCAGCGCTGTATTTTTTTTTAGGGTGATATTAAAAAACGCCCCTGCGCCTGTAAATGGGTTTTTACTGAGCGAAGTAAGAAATTTGTTTTCTCTTTTAGGATCGGGCATTAACCAGATCATCGCCAGCGAATCGGCAATAAATTGCTCGCGGTTAGCTTGTGCTGCGGTCGCCGAATCGGGTTTTACATACAATCGCTGCCTTGCAGTAATTGCACCAGAATCCCTTTTTGCCGGAATCGAATCGCGCTGCGCAGCTGACGCGGCAAAAACGGTGATCACAAAAAGGAAGCAGCAAATAATTAAACGCATTATGATGTACCCGGTAATAAAGGCGCAAAATTACCTTAATAATTTGTTGTTTTATGAACCCTGTAATTAATTTAGCGTTAAATTAATGGTTCAGGTAGTATTGACGCTCTTTTCTTAATAAGCCATTCCAGTAGGCATATATCAAATATGAACACCAATCCCGCTAATCTTGCCCTTCGTTTTTTATTGGAAATAGCCATGCTGATAGCTTTTGGCTGCTGGGGCTGGCATATAGCCAACGGCTGGCTGCGATACGTTGCAGCGGCCGGGTTTCCCCTAATAGCGGCAACACTATGGGGCGTATTCCGCATACAAAACGACCCTAATCCGGCCCCAGTCGAGATACCGGGAATAGCACGGTTGTTATTGGAATGGACATTGTTCGGCGCTGCCGCACTGGCATTGCTTGGCCTTGGTTATTTCAAGATCGCCGTATGCATGGGCATAATGTTAAAAATTCACTACATCGTGTCGTATGATCGTACCTGGGCTATGCTGCGTAATAAGCCGTATGATGGGTTTATTAATAAAAAGCGTTAGTTTAATCGCATTGACTTATGTTCCATAAAAGTATAAACGCTTGCCAATTGCTACCTTTGCCGCATGGCCGGTATCTATATCCATATTCCTTTTTGTAAACAGGCATGCCATTACTGCGATTTCCATTTCAGCACCTCCTTAAAATATAAGGATGAATTGCTGAACGCGCTGGAAAAAGAACTTCGCCTGCAAAAAACCTACCTCGGCAATGAAACTATAGAAACTATCTATTTTGGAGGGGGCACCCCATCAATACTCAGCGCCGCCGAACTTAACCGTTTGCTTGGCGCCATTACTTCACTGCATACCGTGGCCGCCAATGCCGAGATCACCATCGAAGCCAACCCCGACGACCTGGATAAAGCTAAACTACAAGCCTTACGCCAAACCGATATCAACCGTTTCAGCATTGGCATACAATCGTTTTTTGATGATGAATTGTTGTGGATGAACCGCGTACATCGTGCCTTAGAAGCAGAGGCTGCGATTAAACGGGCGCAGGATGCCGGATTTGAGAACATCACCGCCGATTTGATTTATGGCTATCCGCTGCTAACTGATACCCGCTGGAAACATAACCTCGATAAGATCTTTGAGCTGGATATTCCGCATGTGTCATCTTATTCCATGACGGTAGAGCCTAAAACTGCGCTCGCCTCGTTCATCAAAACAAAAAAACAGGCGCCGATGGATGACCAGCAAAGCGCAGCCCAGTTTATTTTGTTGATGGATGCCATGCAGCAACATGGTTTTGAACATTACGAGATCTCCAATTTTTGTAAGCCAGGCCATTATTCGCGCCATAATTCTAATTATTGGAAAGGGATAAAATACCTCGGAATAGGCCCGTCAGCGCATTCATTCAACGGCGAAACACGGCAGTGGAACGTGGCAAATAACGCTAAATATATACAGTCGTTAGCGGGCGGTGTTATTCCCTCAGAAACAGAGATCCTCACTGAAACCGACCGTCTTAACGAATACGTGATGACGTCTCTCCGAACCATCTGGGGTCTCAACCTGAACAAGCTAAACACTATAGCCAAAGGGGCAGCGGACATATTGAATAAAGCAGCGATTGAGTTCTTCGAAAAGGGTTGGTTACAACAAAACGGTGAAATTATAACCCTCACTCAAAATGGAAAGCTTTATGCCGATCATATCGCGTCAGCGTTGTTTTTTTAAAAACAACCCGGCGTTCACTGCCAATCTCTCTGTATCTCTGTGGTTATTTTTAACCGCAAAGATCACAAAAGAAGGTACAGAGAGGCAGAGAATTTAATTGTCACAACCAGGTTATTTCCTTTTCTTATTCCGGTTCTCCAATATTTCAGCTATACTGATTCCGGAACAATCGCTTATCAAAGCAGTGGCTACCGCTAACGGAAATTCATCAGTACTCGTAAAATTCACACAGCCTTTTTGGATTTTTGCGTTTGGCAGCAATGCTCCATATTTTGTATGCAGCACCGTGTTCATATAAATAGGCATGCAATGTAATGAAATATAATTTTTAACCCCTGCAAGACCGTATTTCATATACTTACGCTCTTTATACAATATCATTTCCTTTCCCATCATTGCTTCAATAACAGGTTCCACCGTTTTATCATTGGCAAGGATGGCCTGGTGCAGGGCCGTCATTTGTGCCTGCCGTTCCTCTGGTTGTGCTTTAATATATTCAGCTATGGTCATCTGTCAATGAGCTATCAATCTAAATTACTGCTTTTATTCCATAAAAATTAAAAGTGAAATCCATTTTACATGGGCCACCGTAGTACGAAATAACTGTCATTTCGGTTTAAAACTTCTTAAAACCCTGGGCTATGCGAATTAACCAGGTCGTAAAAACCGCAGGTTATCAACCCACCGTATCTCCATCAAAACGAAAAATATCTCACAATTATGAAAAGATTAATGATCGCGGCATTTGCATTAGCAGCTATTGCAATTGCGCCGAAAGCAAACGCACAAACTAAAATGGTTGGTGGCGCCGCCATGTATCCAACAAAAAACATTATCGAAAATGCCGTAAACTCGAAAGACCACAAAACGCTGGTTGCCGCAGTGAAAGCAGCCGGATTGGTTGAAACGCTTGAAGGCACAGGTCCCTTTACCGTATTTGCTCCAACCGACGAGGCTTTTGCTAAACTGCCTGCCGGTACTGTAGATAACCTGGTAAAGCCTGAAAACAAAGCTACTCTTACCAAAATTTTAACTTACCACGTAGTAGCCGGCCGCATTAGCGCAAAGGATCTGTGGATGCAGATCAAAGCAGGCAACGGCAAAGCGGAATTAAAAACCGTTCAGGGCGGCACATTGACCGCAATGGCCGATGGAAAAAAACTGTACCTGGTTGATGAAAAAGGCAACAAATCATGGATCACCATTGCCGACGTTTTCCAAAGCAACGGCGTGATCCACGTAGTGAATACCGTGTTGATGCCTAATTAAGTTAATGAATGGAGAATAGCGAGCAGAGATTGGTGAGTTGTCTCCAAACTGAAAGAAGGCCGTTTCGAAAGAGGCGGCTTTTTTTGTGGTTATGAGTCCTTCTCATTTTAAATTTGGACTTAACATCCGTGCATGCAGCGGCTTGAATCATCAGCCATGACCCCCTCCCTCTGTCAGAAAAATATCAAAAACAAGTGCCGTTTTTTATCATTTTATTGTTTTAATTACTTTTGCACTGTTAAGTAATTGTGAACATGAGTTTGATTTTAACCCCTATCGACAGCGTTGACAATATCACCAAAGAAGATTTTGTTAATAATTATTTAAACACGCGTCGGCCGCTGATCATCCGCAAAGCAACCCAAAGCTGGCCTGCCCTTCAAAAATGGACCTTTGATTATCTGAAGGAAACCGTGGGTGATAAAATAGTGCCGTTATACGATAGCTCAAAAGCTGATCCGTCGAAACCGATCAATGCCCCGGCTGCGGAAATGAAGTTCGGCGATTATATCGACCTGATCCAAACTCAACCTACAGACCTCCGGATCTTTTTATTCGACCCCATAAAACAAGCCCCAGGCTTGCTGGATGATTACCGGTCCCCTACCGATCTCATGGGCGGTTTTCTGGATAAATACCCTGCTATGTTTTTCGGCGGCGCCGGCTCAGTTACCTTCCTGCATTACGATATAGACCTGGCACACATCTTCCACACCCATTTCAATGGCCGCAAACATGTAATCCTTTTCGATTATAAATGGAGAGAGCGCTTATATTGCATTCCCTTCGCCACCTACGCACTGGAAGATTATGACCTCGAGAACCCCGACTTTAAACAATTCCCGGCATTGGATGGCGTTGAAGGCCAGGAGGCAATTTTAGAACATGGCGACACGTTGTTTATGCCCACCGGTTACTGGCACTGGATGAAATACCTCGATGGCTCGTTTTCCATCTCACTCCGTGCCTGGGATAAATCGTGGGGCATTAAAGCCAAAAGTTTATACAACCTCACCGTTCAGCGTAAATTCGACGATGTAATGAAAAAGAACTTCAAAGACCGGTACATGGGCTGGAAAGAAGAGCTTGCTGTGAAGCGCGCCAACAAGGCATTAGCTAATGGCGAGCCGGTGTAATTATAAATCTCATTTTAAAAATCCAGGAACATTTGGCTTTGTATGCGCTGTGAATGCCGGTTTGCCTGCACTTATTGTTAAGTGAAGAGCATGCACCGGGATACCGGGAATGGGGTATATATAAATTATGTGTTTGCTTAATGTAAGCAAATCCCTCAAAAATAAATTCTTAAACCAAACCGGAACACCATCGGGGAATGAGTACAAATATTTTTAACATGTAATTAATACACTTCGGCATTTTATTTCGTTATTTTGTTGCTTTCCGGCTAATAAGTTTATTTTGACTTATTCTAAATTAAGGAATTGCATTAGGATATGAGCTTCATTTTACGCCCTATCGATACCGTAGATACCATTGCCCAAGCAGATTTTGAAGCGAATTACCTAAAGCCGCGCCGTCCACTGGTAATTAAAGGACTCACCAGCGATTGGGCTGCCCGCGAGAAATGGACGCCTGAATATCTGAAAAAAGTAGTAGGCAATAAAGTAGTGCCGCTATACGATAATTCCAAAGCCGATCCTTCAAAACCTATCAATTCACGCGCGGCCGAGATGCCTTTTGACAAGTATATAGATCTCATTATGTCGGAACCGACAGAGCTAAGGATCTTCTTTTTCAACATCTTTAAACACGCGCCGGAATTACTTAACGATATTTCTTTCCCGAAAGAACTGATGGGTGGTTTCCTCGAAAGTATGCCTTCTATGTTTTTTGGTGGCTCAAACTCAGTTACATTCCTGCATTACGATATCGATCTTCCGCATATCTTCCATACCCATTTTGGCGGCAAAAAGCATGTTATTTTATTTGAGAACAAATGGAAACGCCGCTTATATTGTATTCCCAACGCTACCTACGCACTGGAGGATTATGACGTGCTAAACCCTGATATTAAAAATTTCCCGGCCCTCGACGGTGTGGAAGGCATTGAGGTATTTTTAGAGCATGGCGATACCCTGTTTATGCCTACCGGCTACTGGCACTGGATGAAATATGTGGAGGGTGGCTACTCACTCAGCCTGCGCGCCTGGGATGCTTCCATCAGCCGCAAAATGGCAAGCGTATATAACCTTGCCGTAAAGGGCGGGTTAGATAGTGTGCTGAAAATGGCCTTTAAAGCCAACTACGCCCGGTACCGTGAAAAGCTGGCCGTAAAATGGGCCAACCGCGAACTTGCGTCAGGTAAACCCTATTAATTTTCAGCTGCCATGAGTTTAACGCAGCGTAACTTGTGGCTAAGCATGTTGAAAGCCTTCAGCTTCCGAAGTAAAACTTTATTAATATAATTATCAGCAAATAACGGCATTGCATCGCCCCAAATTAATGCTTAATTTTACCGCCATGAAAACAAGCGCAAAAATTGCTTTAGCTCTTATTGTATTTGGATTAATCATTGCTGGAACGGTTCCTGCCTTTTCTCAGTGCGCACAGTGCGCAGCCCAGGTAGCTACCAACAAATCCAATGGCGGTCACATGGCCAACGGACTTAACAATGGTATCATGTTTTTATTAGCTGCGCCTTACATCGCGGTGGCCATAGTTGGTTACATCTGGTATAAAAAATATCGCCGTAAAGATGTAGACATTAACATGCCTGAAAAAAAACTGCATTTGAATTAATTTTTAGTTATAGTAAATGGTTCATAGCTCATAGCCAAAAGCTGATTTTTCACTTGGCTCTCATCTGCCATGAACCATAAGCTATTATCCACGAACTCCCCAATGGCTGAAACCCCAAAACGATGGGCCATGCTGCATGCCAAATGCCCCCGGTGCCGCCGGGGCGATATGTTCAGCGGAGGTTTATATAACTTCGGCTCCAATAAGATTCATGATACCTGCCCGCATTGTAACTTACATTTTGAAATTGAGCCGGGCTACTTTTATGCCGCCATGTATGTAAGTTATGCCCTGAACGTAGGCGAAGCCATTACAATAGCCTTATTAACGTGGCTTATCACCGGCAACAACGAATCGCCCTGGCTTTATACCGGCGTAATTTTGATGGGATGTTTAGTACTTGCGCCAATAAATTTCAGATATTCACGCGTTTTACTTTTATATTGGCTGTCGCCAAAAATCAACTACCAGCCGCATTTAGATACTGATGATACAACGCCATACCTTTGATTTTTTAAAAGAACTGGTCGAGAACAACAACCGCGAATGGTTTCAGGCAAATAAGGAGCGGTTTGATATTGCCCGCGAAGATGTGATAGCGTTCACCAACCAACTGCTTAAAGAGGTACACAAGATCGATCCGGGAATTGATCCTGCGCTCGACGGGAAAAAATGTGTAATGCGGATCTACCGCGATATCCGTTTCAGTAAAGATAAAACACCCTACAAAAACAATTTCGGCGTAAGCCTGCCAACCCGCGGACTTAAACTTGGCCGTACCGAATATTACCTGCACATTACGCCAGAAAAATCGTTCATTGCCGGCGGCTACTGGATGCCCGAAGCCGAACACCTGAAAGCCATTCGCCAGGAAATAGATTATAACGGCAACGATCTGAAAAAAATAATCGACGAGCCGGAATTTGTAAAGCTTTTCGGCGATTTCAGGAAGCAGGAAACCCTTAAAACCCTGCCGCGCGATTACAGCGCCGATAATCAAAATATCGACCTCTTAAAGCTCAAAAGTTTTGTGGCTTTTCATTACCTCGATGATAAAGAATTGATGAAAAAAGACGCTGTTAAGAACATTGCCACAATTTGCAGTAAAATTTATCCGTTAAATGTTTTTTTAAATAACGCAATAGATCTTTAATTTACCTTATGAAAACCAGATACTGCCTTTTAATTGCCGCCCTCTTTTGTTTGGTGCTCAACGCCTGCGTGGTGATGTCGCCCAAAAAATATAAAGCTTTGGTTGCCGAGCGCGACTCACTTTCGATGAAAGCCAATGCCCTGACCGATACCGTAGCCATGTTGCGCGCCGATACCATGCGCCTGCACCGCCTCATTCGCGAAGCGCAGGGAAATTATGAATCATTGAAAGGAAACTATAACAACCTGAATGATAAATATGGCGCGCTGAATAACAACCTGAACGAAAGCTCATCGAAAGTAAGCGCCCTCTCTGCCGATCTGAAAAAACGCGAGGCCCGCTTGAAGGAAGTGGAAGACGCCTTACACAAACGCGATGAAGCAACCAACGCCCTGAAAGAAAAACTCCAAAAAGCACTACTGGGCTTCCAGCAAAACGGCTTAACTGTTGATATCCGCAACGGAAAAGTTTATGTATCGCTGACTGATAAGTTGCTGTTCCCATCGGGAAGTATTAACATAGATGCACGCGGCAAGCAGGCCTTAACCCAGCTGGCGGCCGTACTGAATAAAGAACCCGATATTAACATTGCCGTTGAGGGTCATACCGATGATAAGAAAGTAATAAACCTTGGGCAAATTAAAGACAACTGGGATTTGAGCGTATTGCGTTCAACCTCTGTTTGCCGCTACCTCACCGAAGTTGAAAAGGTTGATCCGAAGCGCCTGACTGCCACCGGCAAAAGCGAGTATCAGCCTATCGACAGCAGCGACACCGCCGATGCCCGCACTAAAAATCGCCGCATAGAAATTATCCTTAGCCCTAAACTGGATGAGCTTTATAATTTGATAAAGTAGAACGCTTAAAGAGACTTACGAGGTTTTGAAAACTTCGTAAGTCTTCATCTAATAAAAAAGACCGCCGATTTCAAATCCGGCGGTCTTTTTTTATTAGTGAAATCAACCTTAATTTAACCTAATCAATCACAATCAGCGCAATCAAAAAAAGCAACGGTTAAAAGGGGCTTACAAAGTCCTTAAACTTAGGAAGCACTTCATCCTTTGCAGAAACGATAGCTTCGCCAACTGGCAATCCCCAGTCGATATTCAGATCAGGATCATTCCATAAAGCGCCGGTTTCAGAAGCTTTGTCGTAGTAGTTGTTTACTTTATAAGTGAATATCGTATTATCTTCCAATACCGAAAAGCCGTGTAAAAATCCGCCCGGTATCCAGAATTGCAGCTTGTTGTCGCCGCTTAATTCAATAGAAAAATATTTACCGTAAGTAGGCGAATCCTTCCTCGCATCCACGGCAACATCAAGTACCCTTCCGCTTATAACGCGTACCAGTTTTCCTTGCGCAAAAGGATGCGCCTGGGCGTGTAGGCCGCGAATCGTACCCTTATGTGAAAACGACTGGTTATCCTGTATAAAGTCGGCGTCTATTCCAGCTTCGGCAAATTTTGCTTTGCTATAACTTTCATAAAAGTAGCCGCGATCGTCATTAAAAACACGTGGCTCAATTACCAGCAATCCTTCAATGTCCGTTGTCGTTACTTTCATTTAATTTACGGTTTTCATCAGCGTGTTAAACATCAGGAACTGATTTTCAAACGCCTCGTTGTGCATCTCCTGCAGGCGGTGCAGGTGATGGTTATAAAACGCGTTAAAGTCTTCCATCGATTCGGCATGATATTGTATGCAATAAGTAATGCCCTCATTCGGCGAGTCGATAACAGTGAGCACCTGGTGCGATTTAAAATGCCCGGTCTCCATTACCGCAGGGATATAAACCTCCTGCATCCAGGCAAGCCATTTTTCATGAATTGCTTCTTCAACAATCACGGTATCGTTAAATATTATCATCGGGGTAAAGGTAGTGTTTTGATTTGTTGTTGTAATATTGAAAGGTTTGAAAGTTGTAATGTTATAAGGTCGCAGATTAAAAAAGAAGAAATTGACCTAATAACCCAATGACTAAGAAGCATCATTCTTATCCCCCCGAAGCAGCCTGAAACGCTTACGGGCTTCGTTAATATACAGGCTTCCGGCGTAGTCGGTAATTATTTTCTGGTAATACATCTTGGCTAAATCTTTGTTGTTCAGCTGATTTTCGTAAATGTCGCCCAGCATAAAAACCGCGTCATCGGCCCAAAGGTCAAAGCTGTGTTCTTCGGCAATCTTTTTCAGCAGCGGCACCGCATCGGTATAATTTTTTTGCTGAATAAAAAGACGTGCCTTCGCCATTAATATATCATCGGTAAGGGAATTACCCGGATATTTGTTATCGATACTGTCGAGGGTGATCATGGCTTTTTCGGGCTGCTCACCAAACAGGTACATATCTGCACGGGCGTACATTTTCAAAGCTGAACCAGATGTGTCGGCAACCATACTATCAGAGATCAGCAGCGACAAATTAAGCGCGTCATTGGCAATTAGCTGCGATGTGGCCGCCTTCAGCACATCCAGCTGACCTTTGGCCCATTTAAAATCGCCGGTATAATAGGCCAGCTTGGCGTTACGGTATTTGGCATCCTGACCAATGGTTGTATTTGGATAATCCAGTTCTACCTGGCTGTAAAGCAATGTAGCATCCCAGGGCTTGTTGTCTAAAAGCGTAACGTCGCCCAGATCAAGCTTGCAGCTGGCCAATAACGACGGCTTTACGCCGGGTATTTTTGTGGCTTCCTCCAACAGTGCTTTTGCCTCGGCAATCTTGTGTAGTTTAAAGGCCTGCAGGTTGGCTAATTTTTGCATAGCAAAAACGGTATTCGGTGTCTTACCAAACTCTGCCAGCAGGTCGTTATAATCCTTTTCGAGACTAAGCAGGTCTTCTTTGGTGTATTTGCCCGATGTAACCCGCAGATTCCTGGTATTGATCAGTTCAATTTTCGATGGAATATATAGCGGCTGCTCTTTTCCCTTACTCACAAGGTATTCGTATCCGCGTATGGCGGTGTCATAAGCCTCGTTCGCATTTAAAGTGCGGCAAAGTTCAAATATGGTGCTGCCGTCATCATTTTGGCGCCGGCTTAATGCCAGTGCCTGGTTCAGCGCCATATCAAACTGTTTTTGCTGCATAAACTGCCAGGTAAGCAATTCGGGGTAAAGGGTTTGCTGCGGGTCTTTCTGGATTCGTTTTAACAGCGCCACTTTCAGGATATCGTAATCGGCGGCGCCCTCAAACAAATTGGCCAGGGTATTTTCGGCCTGTGTAATGAATGGCGGATTGGTAGGTAAAAAATTAAGGTACTCCTCAACCAGCGCCGGCTTATCTCTTTTATAACGATACAGGTTGATCAGTTCATACGAAAATAGCTGGTCGTTCTGCATCAGCTTACGGCCCTGCAAAAATATCTTTATCGCGTAATCAACGTTTGAATTTTGATAAAACAACGAGGCCAGCATAGAGATCTGCCCCTGGTCGGGCTGCAGGTTTTTGATAAGGTCATCGTAAATTGCGTTCGCTTTATCAACCGAGCCTTGCTGCGTGTAGGCATTAGCCAGTGTAATATTATATTGCCGGTCTTCAGGGTGCTTTCGCATCAGTTTTTTGGTGACATTAATGGCATCATCAAACTTCTTCAAGCCGAGCAGGCTGTTCACATACACCGAAAAATAAGCTTCGTTATTTTCTTTATAAAGCTTCTGGTAAATATCTAATGCCTTTTGTTCCTCGCCGTTCGATGCGTATTGCTTAGCCAGTGCCAGTTCGTTATCCTGCGCAAACAGGGCGGTACAAGCCATCGTCATCAGTAAAACGCAAAGAATAATTCGCTTCATTTATTCCAAAAATAGCTTTTTTAATTTGATGGCAGGTAAACGATTTCTACTGATCCAACGTAATTATAATCAGACGTTAATCATAACGAAACATACCTGTATTTAATATGCCGGGATATTAATAATAAGCGGTCCAACAGCTAAATTACCCCGTAAAATTATGGTGACAGTTTGAATTGCTAAACTTAAATGTATAATTTAACCTGATTAACAATATCGGGGACACACAAATGTTCAAGCGTTTCGGACTATTATTTATTGCCTGTGTTACAGCGTTTTTAAGCGGTTGTGCCAACCATGCAGCGCCCATACCGGTCATTGATTTTTTCAAGACGCCCGAAAAAGTTGCTTATCGCATTTCGCCCGATGGCAAGTATATCTCCTATCTCAGGCCCTACAAAGACAAGCAAAACCTGTTTATCCAATCTTTGGCCGATGGCAAGGAACAAATGGCCACCTCCTTTACTGATTACCCGGTGCGCGGCGATTACTTCTGGACTTACAACAACGAGATCGCATTTTTTAAAGACAACATAGGGCTCGATCAGATTGAAATGTACGCACTTGATGTTTCAACGCTGAAAGTGCAGCCTGTGCTTTCGCAAAAGAAAGTACGCATAGCCATCCTAAGCCGCGACCGCCGGGCACCGGATATTATCACTGTGCGGATGAACAAGCGTGACCCGGCCAATTTCGATATCTATCGCCTTAATATTAAAACCGGTGAGCTTACCCCCTACCTTGTTAACCCCGGTAACATTACCCAATGGTATCCGGATGCGGATGGTAAAATTCGCCTGGTAAAAGCATCAGACGGGGTAGATGAATCAATACTATACCGCCCTAATGATGATGTGCCCTTTAAACGTATCATCGCCAACAACTTTAAAACTTCGGTTAAGCCTATTGCCTTCACCGGCGAAAAGAATTATTTCTATGCCCTCTCTAACGTTAACCGCGATAAATCGGCCGTAGTTGAAATAAATGCAGAAGATGGCAAAGAACGCAGGGTGATATTTGCTTCGGATAATGCCGACATACAAGATTACCAATATTCGAGGAACAGCCACAAGATAGAGCTGGTAACCTGGGATGCCGCAAAGCCGCAAAAGCACTTTTTAGACCCTGATATTAAAAGCATTTACGACAGGCTTGGCAACGACCTGAAAGGGAATGAGATCAGCATAACCGACCGCGACAGCGCCGAGAACAAGTTTATAGTGACCACCTATACAGATCGTAACCCCGGGTCATACTACCTTTATGAGAAGCTTACCAACAAGCTTATCAAACTCGGAGATATCAACCCCGATCTTAAACCGGATGAGCTTTGCGAGATGAAACCAATCTCGTACAAAGCCGGAGACGGCATGACCATTAACGGCTATCTTACCCTGCCTAACGGCAAAAGGCAATCAGACCTTCCGCTGGTGGTAATGCCGCACGACGGGCCATTCAGCCATACCGGGTGGGGCTATAATCCCGAGGTGCAGTTTTTAGCAAATCGCGGGTATGCCGTTTTCCAGATGAATTACCGTGGCTCAACAGGCTTTGGCAAGGCATTTCACAGCGCAGGATTTAAAGAAGTAGGCGGCAAAATTCAGCAGGACATTACCGATGGCGTAAACTGGCTTATCGCCAATAAAATAGCCAACCCTAAAAAGATAGCCATTTTTGGAAGCGGCTTTGGCGGATTTTCTGCGCTATATGGTGTATCCTTCCATCCCAAACTATACAACTGTGCTATTGTTCAGCGCGGCCTTATTAATTTTTTTACCTATATAAAAGATTCGCCGCCCTATTTTAAACCGATGGTACAAATGACCTATGAACGTGTGGGCAACCCCGAAACAGATGCGGGGCTGTTCAGGGCCATATCACCGGTATTCAATACCGATAAAATAAAGGCGCCGCTGCTCATGTTCCAGGGCGCGCGCGACGACCGTGCAAACATCAGCGAAATCAACCAGTTTGTGCGCGAGCTTCAAAAGCAAAACGGTGTAGATAAGGTAAGATATTTTTTAAAACCAATGGAGCGGGCAGTTTTCAGGAGCCAGGCCAACAGGATGGAAATGTATGCAGAGATAGAGAAATTCCTGGACGAGAATATGCGGGTAAAACCTTAATTGTTCTGTTATGACAAAGCAACAGGGCACCACCTACCGTAAAAACTTTTCGCTCATCGCTATTTTCCTGGTGCTTATTTCCGTCACCTTTATTATCGCTCTTTTTGTATCCTACAGCCTCAATGCAAAGTACGTGGAAAACGAGTTTGCCTCGAAAAAGATCGATGTACAGGAACAAACCATCAAACCATACAATAACCTTTTTCAATATAAAATTCCCGAGATCACCTCCTATGGCGGTTTCCTTGATTCTGCTTCCGCGGCCCGGTATGCTGATTCGGTGTTTCACAATTACAATTTTGTAAAACGCATAGTGTTTTACGATGCGCGCATCAGCGCAGGCAAAAGTACGCGGCTATATAAGGATCACCTGAACATTGCTATCAAAGCCATGTACCAGTTCTGGCGGCTGAATAACGGAAAAATGGCCGCCTTGCGCGTTTGGAATACCACAGATGAGCCAGACTTTGACGAGATGGCTTCCAAGCTGAACAATTATGTAGCCCTCTCTGATACCTCGCGCGGGTCCTCACAGGATGAGATCTTCCGTTCTTTTTACGATGTTAAGCCTTACAAAATAAGTTACTCGAATATTCTGCGCCGGGAAGACGTGAAGATCTTGAGGGAGCTCCAGAAACATCCTAATGTATCTTCGTTCTCCAAGCAAAACGTGATGACCTTCTTTCTCGATCCTTATCTGGTAAAGGTTAGAAATACCCACAAGGAGCTCTATCAAAGTGTAAGTATTCAACCAGTAGTGTATGATCCGCCGGCCAACCAAAGCGGCGAATTAGTGACTGAAATAACACTGCCCGGCGCTTTTTCCGATTTTAAACTGTATTTCCGGTCGGCCCCAAATTATCTTACACACGAGATCAACCGCCGGTTTATGCCTATAGGCGCACTGGTGTTACTTATTTATTGTTTCCTGGTGCTCATTGGCTGGCTCATTTACCGCAACCTGAGCTTTAACACCAAGCTGTTTAAGCTGCAGTACGATTTCATTAACAACTTTACCCATGAGTTTAAAACCCCGGTAAGCGTAATTAAAATTGCAGGCTCGAACCTTAGCGGCGACAGTGAGCTAAGCGAACGCCAGCGCAAACAATACGGCCGTATCCTGAACGAAGAAGCCGACAAACTGAACGAACTGATGAATAAACTACTTTCGTTCACGCAGTTGGAAAACAAATCAATTAATATTAAACAGGAGGAGATCAACGTTGAGAGCTTTATAAAAGGTTATATCGAGAAATTCCGGATAAAATATCCTGATTTTAAGTTGAGTTCTCACATTGGCGAGGTACATACCTTTTATACCGACCCGGTGCTGCTGGGCAGTATTTTTCAAAACCTGATTGAGAATGCCTACAAATATTCGCATCCGCAAAAAAAAGAGCTGCAAATAACCGTAAGCAGCAACAAAAAGAACATCGTGTTTTCGTTCCGCGACAAGGGCATTGGTATCCAGAAAGCTGAGCTTAATAATGTATTTAAAAAATTTTACAGGATAGAAAATCAATACAACCAGAACGGAAGCGTAGGCCTGGGTTTGGCTTTTTGTAAAGAACTGGTTAATTTTATGGATGGAGAAATAATAGTTAACAGTAAAGTAAACGAGGGTTCGGAGTTTATTGTTACCTTACCTTATGAAAGTTAAATATGAATAAAGAAATAAAAATTGCGCTGGTTGAGGATGATGAAAACCTGCGTTTCCTGGTAGCCGAGCGCTTACAGTCTGAAGGGTATAAAGTTTTGGAAGCGGCCAATGGCGACGATGCAGAAAAAATAATCTTGCAGGAACTCCCCGATATCGTGTTGCTCGACTGGATGCTCCCCGGCAAACAGGGCTCGGAAGTTTGTACCAATATCCGTCAGCGGGGCTTCGATAACCTCGTGATCATGATGACCGCCAAAGGGCAGGACGTTGACAAGATAGAGGCCTATAATTTCGGCGTGTCTGATTATATCATCAAACCCTTCAACATGGATGTACTGGTGGCCATGATCGATAATAAGATCAAATTCTCGTTAAACAGCGAAAAGCCCGAGTCGTATAAATTTGCCAATATGGAGCATTTGCCCAATACGCACCTGCTGGTAAAAGAAGGCCGTAAAATTGAGCTTACCATACTGGAAAACCGGATCTTGCTTTATTTCCTCAAAAACAAAAATAAAGTAATTAACCGCGAAGAGTTAATGATGGAAGTTTGGGGTTACAATGCCGATGTGAACACTCGTACGTTAGACATGCACATTGTACGTCTCCGCAAAAAAATTGAATCAAACCCTGATTCTCCGCAATACCTGCAAACGGTAAGAGGAATTGGATATAAGTTTGTGTATAACGGGTAAAAATTTAAAGACTTACGAAGTTTTCAAAAACATCGTAAGTCTTCTTCTCTCCTGCTTCCGCCGCATATTCCCTCTTGTTTTGCAAGGTACTTCGTGATGACAAAGTGTTAAAGTTTTCTATACGCCCTGCTCACCACAAATTCGCCCCAAAAGGTTTTTTCTTCAATTATATCATAGCTACTTCCCCTAAATCGCCTTGTCATTTCCGGTAACTTAGCTGACTCTACGCCGCAAATTAGCTTAAAAAATAACTGCATGGTTCTGAGTAAAAAGCTTTGCCACCACTTTCCGGTTAATTGAAAATCGGTGTATAGCCACGTGCCGGGTGGTTTAAGCAATTGGTGAATGTGGTTGTATATCCGCTGCGCAGTTGGTTCTTTAAAATTATCGAACAGGAAAGGTGTTATAACTACATCGAAATTGGCTTTAAGCGCAACATTTTCTATCGCATCATTAATAAACACAACTTCATTATTGTCAACATCCCGTTTCTTTGAGCGGGTCATCATGTTTTTGGCAATTTCTACATAGGTTATTTGCAGCCCGGCAGGGTGTACTTTGCTGAGTTCTTCCAATATTTCACCGGTTCCGCCGCCAACAATTAAAATGTTTGCATTTTCCGGTACATATTTCAACAGGTATGCCTGCGCCTTTATTAAAGTGCGCCCATAAACCAACCTTGAAAGCTGGTCGTAAAACCAGGCCGAGTTATTATAATTAGCGGGCATTAAGTTTTAAACAGAATTACTTTACCAGTGTTTGCGATCCGGCAGGTTTAAAACAGGACCCAAACCTTGCCCGCAACCAACACGAAAACATATTGCAATATCAGCACCCCGTCCATGTAAAAGAAGTAGTAATACTCGTTCTTTTCCCATTTTGATTTAAAGATCAACCAGCCGGTCAGGATCGCACAAAGCGTAAGTGCCAAAAATTCCGGACTGAAAATGGTGCCTTTAAAAAGAAACAGCAGCAGAATATAACCGCCCAGCAATACCTGGCAAAAAATATAAGCGTTCTTCTCTCCCCAAACCGTGGGGACTGTTTTAAGACCCGATTTACGGTCGTCAAACAAGTCGCGGATATCAAAAGGGATGGTCAACGCTGCGATGAACAAAAACCGCTTGGCAATTAACAGTGTAGTGCTGTGCAGCGAGATCGCTGTTAAATGAAAGCGTTGCGCTTCCAGTATCGGCAACAGAACTATGCTCATCGTCCATACTAAAGAGATCATGAACTGCTTAAGCCAGGGAAGGTGCCTCAACCCGAATTTCTGATCACCAATGGAAAATATAGGAATGCTGTAAAAGAACGAGATCAGCGCCAGGAAAATGAGCAAGATCCTCGACTCCATCGACAGTAAAATAAATAGCGGAATAAGCGACAGCAGCGACACGATGGTAAACGTAACCATGAGCCGGTAATGCGAAAAGAACCAGCGTACCCGCAAATAAGGCGAATTTAAAGGCTCCGGCACTTTCGTAGCCAGCATGCTGAAATTATAAATACCAAGCGTAGAGGTAAAGAGCAGTCCAACAACCGGAAAAACGGGTTTTGCACCTATCAGGTAAAATGTAAGCAGCCCCTGCGCTACCGCACAAAGTGCCATGAAGATGTTACTGAAAAGCAGAAAATCAAAAACAGCTTTAAATGTTTTTTTCATTTTCAATAGTTAAACCGCCCGGTATTGGTTTCAGGCTTTTTTAAGAACCGGAGCCGCACCGGCTTTTAATTCAAATATCGTAATCTCAGGCAATATTCCAACTCTCCCTGCTATTCCTAAAAAGCCGTACCCAACATTTACATACAATTGCTGGTGTCCCTGCTGATAATGCCCGGCCCATTCATTGTAAATATATTCTACCGGACTCCATTGAAAGTGCTCAGTGCGAACGCCCATCTGCATCCCATGCGTATGGCCCGAAAACATCGCATCGATCTGGGGGTACTCGGGAAGCACCTGCGCCCGCCAGTGAGAAGGATCATGTGATAACAATAATTTTACAGGAAGATCGTCTGTATCTTTCACGGCAAGATCCATCCGGCCATATTTTGGGAAGCGGCTTAACTCGCCCCAGTTTTCAATACCGAGGATGCCTATTTCCTCGCCATCAACTTTAAGCCGACGGTGCTCGTTCATCAGCAGGTCATAACCCATTGTTTTATGAGCGCCCACAATTTCATGGAAATTCTTTTGCTTGGCAGCCGCATTTGGCCACGTGCTATAATCGCCGTAATCATGATTGCCCAGGGTTGAGTAGACCCCAAGCGGGGCTTTTACCTTGGCAAAGATGTCTAAATAATCCTTTACCTCGCTGCTTAACATGTTAACCAGGTCACCGGTAAAGAATATCACATCGGCCTTTTCACGCATCAGCATTTCAACGCCGCCCAACACCGCCTTTTTATTATAAAAGCTGCCCGAGTGAATATCTGAGATCTGCCCGATCTTAATACCGTCGAATTTCTTTGGAAGATTGGGAAAATAAAGCGGCACCTTCCTTACTTGATAATCATACAGCCCGCTCTTCATCGTTACTTTAATAGCTGCCAGCGGAACGGCGCCCGCCAGTATCCCGGCTTTCATCAAAAATTCAGACCGGGGAATGCTGTTCATTTTCGGAATTTGGGTTTCTGTACCAAGCTCCGTTTTTTTATTCCGGCCTTTGAGGGATACGGCAGCCCTGCGGATATCGTCGATCAAAATAAACGGAAGGTAACATATTTTAAACAGGAACGTAATGAAAAACAGCACTACAAAGGCCAGTCGCACCATCATACCCATCTTCACAAATACCACAAATATGAGCCCGGCTATCAGCAATATGGATACAATCCAATACCACATCCTGAATTTCCGCGTTTTCAGGAATTTCCATTTTTTTGATATACCGCCCAACCCGCTCAAAGCGTAAAGGTCTATGAGCAATAAAGCAGTGGCCAGGAAGATAATGTGGAGGGCTTGTCCCTTCATTAGTTAGAATAATTTACGCTGTTAATACCGATCGTCATCCAGATCGATATCATCGTCATCGGGCTGCAAATTAAACAAACTGTTGAACATATCCGAAAACGCGAAGCCATTATCCAAAAACCCCTTGCTCAACTGTGAAAACTCCGATAGTCCATGCAGCACAAATTCCATCAGCAGCAGGTCCTGGTTTTCGCTTAGCCGCGGGTGAAATTTCTTTACCAATGACTTCAAACCGGGTACGGCATTCAATGCCTTCTTATATTCCTGTAAAGGCAGTTCATCCACCAGCGACAGGTTATTACCATCGCTGAACCAGTTGATGATCTCGGCATAAGGATTTGCGGCTTTCGACTTTTTAGCCTTTTCCGGATCAGGGAAAAACTGTAGCATCAATGTCTTTATGGCTTTGCCGATCAGGATATTGGCAACCTTACCCGGCCCTTCCAGTTCACCTTCATAAACCAATTCTATTTTTCCGGTGATGGCGGGAATCACACCTAAGAAATCAGAAATGCGGACGAAGGTGTTTTTCTCATTATTGATCAGCATTCTCCGTTCAGCATTGCTGATCAGGTTTTCATAAGCCGATATGGTTAAGCGCGCTGATACACCCGATTTTTTATCGATATACTCCGAATTACGCGCTTCAAAAGCGATCTGCTCTACCAAATCTTTCACTAATCCGTCGGCTTCGATGGTTGCACGCTGATCGGCAGACAAGGAGGCTTCCTGCTGGGTGATCTTTCGCGAAATCTCAACCGAGCGCGGGTAGTGCGTCAGGATCTGGCTTTCTATACGATCTTTCAACGGCGTTACTATCGACCCGCGGTTGGTATAATCTTCAGGGTTAGCAGTAAACACGAATTGAATATCAAGCGGCAGGCGCAGTTTAAACCCCCGGATCTGGATATCGCGTTCCTGTAAAATATTGAACAGCGATACCTGGATCCGGGCCTGCAGGTCGGGCAGCTCATTAATTACAAATATGCCCCGATGTGCACGGGGGATCAGGCCGAAGTGGATAACACGTTCGTCTGAATAGGTTAGCTTCAAGGTTGCCGCCTTGATAGGGTCTACATCGCCAATCAAATCGGCAACGGTAACATCCGGAGTAGCCAGCTTTTCAGTATAGCGTTCTGACCGATGGATCCAGGCAATTGGGGTATCATCACCTTTGGCTAACACTTCATGATGTCCAAACCACGAGATCGGCGCCAGCGGATCGTCGTATAATTCCGATCCTTCTATATAGGGCATCCACTCATCCAGTAAATTTACCAGCAAGCGGGCAATACGGGTTTTTGCCTGGCCGCGTAAGCCAAGCAGCAATATATTATGGCGCGAAAGTATAGCGGTCTGCAGATCAGGAATTACTGTATCCTCAAAACCAACGATGCCTTCAAAGCCGCCCTCTCCTTTCTGTAATTGTTTGATCAGGTTTTCGCGCAGCTCATCTTTAACCGATCTGCTTTTATAGTCCGTCTTTTTTAGCTGCCCGAGAGTTGTTATATTTTTTGTATTCATTTAATGCTGTTGTTATAAATAATTGATCACCTCGATCAAATTGCGATCAGGGTCACGGAAATAAATTGAGGTAGTTTGCCCATTGGCATTCCGGCGTTCAACTATCCCCTCAATGGGTATTTGATTTGCCTCAAGTTCGGCCTTAATATCGTCAAGCGGCGTAGCTACTTTAAAACAGATATCTATTGCACCAGGTGTAGGTTTTTCAGCCTCAAAGTCAAATCCTCTCCCTTTTTGATGCAGGTTGAGCTGCTGGTTGCCAAACTTTAACGCCTTTTTCCTTGCCGAAAACTCTTCCACTTCCATACCGAGAATCTGCCGGTAAAAGCTACAGGTTGCGTCAATGTCTTTTACGGTTAAAACAAGGTGGTTAATGTGTTCAACTTTCATACTTTTTGATTTGAAGATTTAGCGGCTTGATGATTTGAAGATGATTTCCAAATCAAGTATCGCTTCCAAATCTACTCATCTTCAAATTAGCACATCTTCAAATTTTCAAATTATCTAACCGTCTTCCTGCGGTTGCGGATGTAGTCCTCAAAAATGTATTCGCCAAGACCGTTCAGCGAGCTGTAAAATGCCTTGCCGCCGTTGGTTTCGGTAAACTTACGCACAAACTGCTGCAGGTAGGGGTCTTTAGCTATCATAAACGTGGTGATAGGAATTTTTAACCTTTTGCACTGCGCGGCCATGTTCAGCGTTTTGTTCACCACCTTACGGTCAAGGCCTATGCTGTTCTTGTAATATTTTGTTCCTTCCTTCAGGCAGGTGGGTTTGCCATCGGTTATCATAAAGATCTGCTTATTATGCGTTTTACGGCGACGCAGCAGATCATTAGCCAGTTCCAAACCTGCGTAGGTGTTGGTATGGTATGGGCCAACCTGCAAATAAGGCAGATCTTTCAAGGTTATGGGCCATGCATCGTTACCAAACACCACAATGTCCAGCGTATCCTTAGGGTATTTGGTGCGAATCAGTTCCGCCAGGGCCATTGCCACTTTTTTAGCCGGGGTGATCCGGTCTTCGCCGTACAAGATCATCGAATGCGATATATCGATCATCAGCACGGTTGAGGTAAGAGTTTTGAAGTCCATTTCCTCCACTTCCAGGTCGCGCTCAGTCATCATAAAATCGCCGATACCATGGTTGACCTGTGCGTTATGGATTGACTGCGTCATGTTGATCTGATCGAGGCTATCGCCAAATTCAAACTCCCTGCGCTCTGCATTTTTCTCATCTCCCTGCCCCGATTGCGGCGACCGGTGATTTCCCTTCCCAGATTTTTTCAGCTTCCCGAAGATCTCCTCTAATGCCGATTCGCGGATGCTTTGCTCGGTCTTCGCGGTGATCTTGAACTCCCCGTTCTGATCTTCTTCACTCAAATAGCCCCGCTGTTTCAGATCGTCAATAAAGTTGCCCATCCCATACTCGTCGTTGGTGATGTTGTATTGCTTATCCAGCTCGTTCATCCAGGCCAAAGCTTCGCCTGCATCGCCTGCCGTATAGTTAAGCAACTCCAGGAATAATTTCAGTAATTCGTCAAATCCGCCTTTTGGAATTTGGTTGGGGCTAAACTTCGAAAATTCAAAACCACGCATACAATACCCTTTCTTAATATAAAGAAACGGATTATTTTTTGGAAAAGTTTTGAAAAACGGCTTTTAAATGGAATTGTTATGAGAATATGACAAAGCAGTTTTGCAGTAGCGGTAGGCAGTTTGCAGTTGTCAAATCAATAAGAAAATAGTTAAAATTTCAAACTCTCATCATAAACCGGATTAGCGCCACGTTTACCTGCCACAAACGCACCCACCGCACAAGCCCTTTCAATCAGTTGCTGCATCGGCTCTTCTTTCAATAACCCGGTAACAAAGGTTGCTAAAAAGGCATCGCCGGCACCCACCGTATCTACCACCTGTACGGGGCAGCCGGGATTTTCGTAAAACTCATAGTCGTGCCAGGCTATTGCGCCATGTTCGCCCCGGGTTACGCAAATGGTTTTAGGGTGATACTTTTTCTGGAATTCTATTATATTTTCTTTCAGGTCGTTATTGCTTCCGCCAATTAAAAGCGCCGCTTCTTCTTCATTCATTTTCACCACATCGGCACGGGCAACCAATGTTTCAATAGTTGATAAAGTGTAGTGTGGCGAACGGAGATTCACGTCAAAGATCTTCAGTGCGGTGGTTTCCTGCAACAAATTCAGCAGTGTGTCTTTGGTAACGGTATCCCTGCTGGCCAAACTGCCATAAACTATCGCAGAGGCGTTTACAGCCGCAGACGTAAGTGAAGCATCGGTTTTAATATTATCCCATGATACAGGTTCAGGAATGATATAAGTTGCCACACCGTGCTCGTCCAGCTGAACGGTTACTTCGCAGGTAGGCAACTTTTCATCTACCTGGATCAGTTCGCTGTAAAGCCCGCTTTCCTTGGTAAAATTGATCAGGTCGGCACCAGCCGTATCATTGCCAATACGGGTAGCAAAAAGCACATTGGCATGCTGCTGCACCAGGTGCCGCGCAACGTTCATCGGGGCGCCGCCCGCTACTTTTTCATCGCCAAAGGTGTCCCATAAAATTTCGCCGAAGCAGAGCACATGTTTCATAAGGTAAATATACCCGTTGATTTGAATTGATCTTTATGATTGTGCCGATTTTTTGCTGCCGCGTATTTTATCCATTCAATAAATTCGTTTAATCCCGGTTAAGAAAATTATCTTTAGCTATGAAAAAAACACTTCTTTGTTGTATTTTGATTTTTAGCAGTTGCTTCCTCTTAAAAGCGCAGGACAAGCAGTCGATCTTAAACGTACTCGAAACCCAGCGCCTTGCCTGGAACAAAGGCGATATCGATAGCTATATGGAGGGCTACTGGAAATCAGATTCGCTGATGTTCATCGGCCATGCCGCGCCTACCTACGGCTGGCAATCCACATTAGAAGGTTATAAAAAAGCTTATCCAAATAAATCGGCAATGGGCCAGCTCACTTTCGACATTATGAAAGTAAATATCCTCGACCCAACCAACGCATTCGTTCTCGGCGCATGGCACCTGAAACGCGAAAAGGATGCACCCGGCGGTTACTTTACACTTTGGTTTAGAAAGATAAATGGGGAGTGGAAGATAGTTTGCGATCATACGAGTTAGATATGGCAAAGTTTCTGGTTTCCGGAATGTTTACGCTTAAATCGAGAGGCGTTGTCGTGGCAGGCGATATTACCGGGGGAGAAATTAGTGCTGGCGACAAAATTCAATTTCTCACGGATGACTTGCCAATTTTATCTGTCGAATATTGATACCATATATCGACATGCACTACCAAAATCAGACTCCTGTTAGGTAACCTAATTGAAGATATCACCAATAATCTAAAATCAGCCAACTGCACTATATTGAATATAATTAAACTGTAGACGATGCCGTAACTATTGTAAGGTTCTTTTCGTCTTATCTTTAAATGGTAGAAATATTTCAGAATATCCGCAAGATCTACACCTTCATGGAACCATGTCCTGAATTGGCCGATCATGTAGAATTCTTCTCCGAATCCTCCCTCGATGCGACACGCAGGCATATCGGTAACGAAAACTTTTCGGTAAAAATGTTTCCCAGCTGGACACCCACCTTTTACATTAACCTCGGTGCCCCTTACCATATCTCTGTAGGCGGCAAGCCATATTTTGTCTCCGCCGATGATGATATTCTGATCCTGCGCAATTCCATCGTTGAGCGGTACAACCGTCCTACCGATAATATTTTCACTGTTAAGTTTTATCCGGGCGGTCTGGAAGCGGTTCTTAATATCAAACAGCCCATGCTGGCCGATAAACTGATCCGTTTGAATGAAATATTACCCATCGCACTGCTTAAAAAGATCAAACAACCCATTTCTTTCATCGAACGGGTTGAATTGATAGAGAATTTCCTGCTTAAAAGTTACAGGTCAAAAGAAGACCATTACCTCAAATTAATAAAAGGCACCATCGATACCTTTGCCGACGGCGGTCTGCAGCTTAAAAACGACCAGCTGGCCGAAAAAATGTTTACCACATCAAAAACCCTCAACAGGTATTTCAATCAGGTCATCGGTATTTCGCCTAAGAATTACCTAAGCCTGTTGCGCGCCCGCACCGCGTTAACCGCCTACGTTAACCAAAGGGAAGTTTTTACCCCTTACGATTTTGGCTATTACGACATGAGCCACTTTTATAAAGACGTGGTAAAATTCACCGGGCAAAAGTTAACAGCCAATGCCATTTAACAATTGTCCGTTTTTTACTAAAATTCTGCGCTGCAATGTTTTTATTTTGATGAAAAAAGAATCATAGTCATGTTTAAACATATTTTCATTTTAACCGTATTTCTTTTCACCGGCATTGTTTGCAGCGCGCAGCAAAAAGGCTATACGCCGAAAATAGAGCCCTGCGAATGCGCCTTTAAAGCCGACAGCCTCAACTATCACTGCGGTAATCTCATCGTCCCCGAAAACAGGAACAAGCCCAAAGGGAAAACTATTAAACTGCCGTTTATTTATGTAGAAAGTAATAATCCCAATAAGCTGAAAGACCCGGTGCTTTACACCGCCGGTGGCCCGGGCGCCAGCTCGCTTAGCGGCGTGAAGTTTATTCACTACCGGCAATTCATGAAGAACAGAGATTATATTGCCTTTGAGCAGCGCGGCGTAACCTATGCCCAGCCCTGCCTCTCGTGTGATGGTATCAGCGAAGCCGTTAAAAATGCCTATCGCCATAATATACCCCTGGATAGTGCCGTGGTTAAAGAAGCGCGCAATTGCAGCAATAAACTAATTGCAGACGGCAATGATATCTCAGCTTATAACACCACCGAAAATGCTGCTGATATTGAAGACCTGCGCATCGCCTTAAAGATCGACTCCATTAACCTCATCGGCATATCGTACAGCGGCGGTTTGATGTTGACTATGATGCGTAATTATCCCAAGCACGTTCGTTCTGTAGTACTTGATTCGGCACTGCCGGGATTTGTAAATTATGAGGAGGACGCCCTATTCAGCATCAACGAAGCTTTCAACCGCATCTTTGATAATTGCGAGCGCGATTCAACCGCTAAACCGGCTTATGCAAATTTAAGACAGCGCTTTCACACTTATTTCACTTCGATAGGCGACAAAGTGTTTAGCCTGAATTATCTTGAAAAAGGCCGCACCGACAGCATCAGTATCAAATATCGCCGCAGCGAACTGATCGATTTCCTGATGGATAAATTGGGCAGCAACCGGGAGCTTAAAAACATCCCATTTTATATCAACGAATTACTGGCCGGTCATCAGCAAGGCTACATGACCAAATACTTCGACAATATTTTCAATGCCGGTAAAGAGAATACGCTGGGTATGCGGTTTTCCATGTATTGTTCCGAGCAAATTCATTATGCCGATCAGCACCTTATCGATCAGCAAAATAAGGTATTTCCTTACCTGGCCAATTACCGCTTTAACGATGTCGACCATCCCATCTGCAATTGCTGGAATGTAAAACCTATTAGCCCTGTTGCCAAAACTCCGGTATATTCCAATATTCCAACATTGCTGTCGTCGGGTGATACCGATCCGTATTGCAGGCCATATTACAATGAAGTTATTCAGCATTTTTTGCCCAATAGCCAGCGGGTCATCTTTGTTGATAAAACACATGGTCCGGCATTAAACAGCCGCGAGGGTGATTACCTGATAGCCGATTTTATCAATAAACCTTATCAAAAAATTAAAACCGACGGCAAAAAGATTATGCTCGTGAATAATTAATACCTTCTATTATTAAATTGAATTATGAAGTTTCTTGCAACAATTATATTATCATTTGTCACCGTTTCCTTATTCGCCCAAAAGGCCGATAACCGGATAGTGATCGGCAGTATCGATACCGTTTACTCAACCATTTTGAAGGAGAAAAGAGCCGTTTACATTCATGTGCCTAATGGCGGCAAAAATGAGCGCTATCCTGTTTTATATATCCTTGATGGTGAAGATCATTTCTATTCGGCGGTGGCGATTGTAAAACAGTTTGCGGGTGTAATACCCGATATGATTGTTGTGGGTATTACAAACACCGTCCGTGAGCGGGATCTTACGCCTACCCCGGTAAAAGGCAATAATATTGCGGGCGGAGGCGAGGCATTCTTGAAATTTATTGAAAAGGAATTGATTCCCTACGTCGATTCAAAATATCCGGCCGCGCCGTATCGCGTTTTCAGCGGGCATTCATTGGGAGGTTTAACAGTAGTAAATACATTGATCAATCACACAGCGATGTTCAATGCCTACATTGTAATTGATCCCAGCCTTTGGTGGGACAACAAAAAACTATTGAAACAGGCGCAAAAGGAGCTGCCTTCCCTCAATCTATCTAAACGTTCCCTTTTTATAGCTATAGCCAATAATATGCCGCCGGGTGTAGATACCAATAGCGTAATGCGCGATACGCTCAATCCGAATACACAGGTGACCCGATCGGTACTGCCATTTGTTAAAGCCTTAAAGGAAACCAATCCAAAAGACCTGCGGTGGAATTACAAATTTTACCCTAATGAGCAGCACGGCACCGTGGAGTTAAATGCCGAATACGATGCGTTGCGTTACCTGTTCAGTTATTACTGGTTCCGCACCAGCAGGTTTGAGGGTCACCCGGAAATAGATCCCGATTCGGCCCTGACCGCGCATTACCGAAACATCTCCGAACATTTTGGCTATAAGGTGCTGCCATCTGAATCTATAGTGAACAGCCTGGCTTACAGTTGCTGGGGACAGAAGCCTAAACTGGCGCTCAAACTGTTTTTGCAGAATACAACCAATTACCCCGGAAGTGCAAATGCGTTCGATAGTCTCGGCGATTTTTACGCAGGTACAAATGAAAAGCAAAAGGCGATAAACGCTTATACGAAATCCCTTAGTTTGCAGGAAACGGCAGATACAAGGAGGAAATTGGAAGAAGTGAGGGGGAAGAAGCAGCCCTAAATATAACCCTCATTGTCATTGCTGTAAGATATGACAAATGGGACGAAGGACTACTTCCCTTTTGCCTAAAAATGATAATACGGCGAGATCATGATATAAACAATCACACCGGTGATGGTTACATACAGCCAGATCGGGAAAGTCCAGCGCACCAGTTTCTTGTGTTTCTCAACCTGCATTTGCAGGCCGCGGTAAAAGCTGAGCAAAATAAGCGGCAATACAACAGCCGCCAGTATAATGTGTGTTATTAGCAGAACGTAATAAAAATACCTCAATCCACCCGCAGCAGCTTTTTCAATATCATCCAATTTCCCGTCCCCGTTCAGATCGCCATAACGGACTTCCGGGCTAAGGTAATGGAAACCTATATATGATACCAGAAACAGTGAAGAGAGGCAAAACGCCAGTATATTGGTGCGCTTGTGCATAGTAATATTGCCGCTGCGAATAAAATACAATGAAATCAATAACAGCACGCTGCAGGTTCCGTTAAGAATGGCATTCAGTTTGGGCAAGAAAAAAGTAAATGACGGCAATGGATGCGGCACCGGCAAAATTTTCATGCTCAATATCAGCACTACCAGGCACACAAATATTGATACAGCTGCCACAAATCGGAATATGAATTTATCGGTCATTTTTTGAGAGTCAAGAGCCAGGAACCAAGAGTCAAGATGACGCTTTATGGTGCTTAGCTATATGCATTTATTATTTTATTTATCTTTTTGAAGGCATCGAATCATTATAAACAAGCCAATTTCTTTCTTAATTCCCGGCTCTGGTTCTTGACGCTAATCACCACTACCTAATAAAGCGGGGTGTCGTTCTTTCGCAATTCGTCTGATATCAATACCTTGATCTCATCATTCAGCCGTTCGGCTTCCAGTGTAGATGCGCCGGTATAATAGCCGCGAATCCGGTGGTCGCGGTCAATTAATATCAGCTTGTCGCTATATACAAAATCATTGGGGCCGGTTTGCACTGCGTTTACCAAAAAGCTGTTGCGGGCCAGGTTATAAATCATTGACGTATCGCCGGTCAGGAAAAGGCGTTTCTTTGAAAGATCTTTAAAACCACCGGCATATTTCTTCAGCGCAGGCACGTCATCATGTTTCGGATCAACGGTTATCGACAGGAAATACACCATCTTGTTGGCGCTGTAAAACGAATCGATCACGTTTACATTCCGGTTCATTAAACCACATACTGAAGGGCACCCAGTGTAAAAGAAATTAACCACCAGTATTTTACCGTCAAGAGTTTTAAGTGATTGTTCTTTTCCGTTCTGGTCGGTTAGTTTAAAATCCGAGATAGTATGGTAGATGGTGTCGGGAATATCTTTGCCTTTCACTTTATGAAAGGTTTTCGCAACGCTTTTCGGGCCGAAAATATTGAGCGGTTTATACCTGTTTTTACCGCCAACGGTTAGTAAATAATATAAAAATCCCGGTACTATTAATACAAGTACCAGGATCGAAACTTTTTTTAGTATGCTTGCTTTTTTCATTACAGCCCCAGGCCAACTCTCAGGTCGATCCAGTAGTGGCTTTCATTAGTAAGCACTAATATTAAACCGATAATGAAAAGTACCGGAACAATGATAGCTACAATCAAACCTATCTTTTCAAATTTTAAGTGCATGAAATATGCTACGATATAGAATGCTTTAAACAATGTTAAAACAATGTATATCGGGTTTATCCAGTGCGACGATATTTGAAAATGCGGCGCAAGATATAATGCAATAAAGAATTCAAGACCGGTTATCCCTAACAAAATGTACAGGACATGCATTATCCTTTTTTTCGTCATGCCTTCGTGTTCGCCATGTTCGGCGTCCGCGTGGTGTAAAGCTGTAGTTTCTGATGACATATATAGATTTTGTTAAATGATCAAACTAAATAGAAAAATGTAAATACGAATACCCATACAAGGTCTACAAAGTGCCAGTAAAGGCCAATCTTCTCAACCATCAGGTAGCTGCCTCTTCTCTCGTAGGTTCCTGCAAGAACGTTAACCGTAATGATAATGTTAATTACAACCCCCGAGAAAACGTGGAAACCGTGGAAACCGGTAATAGTAAAGAACAGGTTAGCAAACTGGTGAGCAGTATATTGCTGTTGCGCCAGCGGAACGTTCTTACCAAAAAACTCTTTAAGCGTTTCTGCATTAGGAATATGTCCCCACCAAAAGCCTTCACCATGAAGGTGAGTCCATTCCAAAGCCTGACAACCCAGGAACATTAGTCCTCCTATAATGGTCAATATCATATAGGTAACCACTTCCTTCTTTGCGTTACGGTGACCCGCCTCAACGGCCAGTACCATAGTAACCGAACTTAATATCAGGATGAGTGTCATTAAGCCTACGAATACAAGCGGTGCGCCCGATTCGATAACTCCCGGAAAAGATTGGAATACTTCAGATGGAGCCGGCCATGTTGGCGCGCTGAAACGTAAAGCTCCGTAAGAGATTAATAATGACGAAAATGTAAAAGCATCCGAGAGGAGGAAAAACCACATCATCATTTTACCATACTCTACGTTAAAAGGCGATCTGCCTCCCGACCATGGTGTTGATTTTACCTCATCAACTTGTTGTGTTACTACTGTACTCATTTGTACTTGGATAATTGTTTAATTTTGGTTCAAAAGTAAAAAAACATACAGACAAATCCATAATATATCGAGAAAATGCCAAAAAATAGAAAGCATTTCCATCTTGAATATATTTCTTATCTGCGGTAAGTTTCTGTAAGTAGAGAATATCACGTTCAGTAATACTATCAATGCCGCTACTATATGCAGCAGGTGCATCCCGCTGAAAACATATATGAACGAACGTGTGGCGTTTGGATTGGAGAAAAAGATCTCCATCTTGAATGTAAGCACATACCAGGCGTAGATCTGTCCCACTAAAAATAGCAGGCCGAGAACGAATGTTATCCATAAGAACATGCGTTGCTTAGCAATATTGGCCTGTTTCGCCGCGTTTGATGCACCAATAAGCGCAACACTGCTAATTACCAGTACCAGCGTGCTGTATTTAAATGCCTGCGGCAGTATTACCTGCATACCATGACCACGCCCGCCGCCATAAACTATGAACGCGCTCATAAATCCCATAAAAAGCAATACCGAGGTGAATATGAATATCCACATCGTAAACTTTTTGGCCCCCAGGTTTATTTTATCTTCTTGTTGTAACTGAGCCATCATCATTTCACTTTTCCTATAAAATCAAATAAAAACATTAACTGCACAATGGGCAGGTAGAAGAAAGACCCGTACATCAGCTTTTTTGCCGATGGTATATCTAGGTTCTTTAACAGCTTGAAAGCCAAATATAAAAATATCAAACTGCATACCAGTGATACCGCGCCAACATAATAACCGCCGTAACCATAATAAGTTGGCAATAAACTTACGGGTACCAATATCAGGGTAGATGCAAATGCAAATATAGCACTGGTTAAATTTCTTTGTCCCGAAGGGAGCAGCCTGAAGCCTGCCAGTTTATAATCATCGTCCAGCACCCAGGCAATGGCCCAGAAATGCGGAAACTGCCATACAAACTGAATACCGAATAATATCAAAGCAATCTCGTCAATCTGCGGGTGGGCAGCTACATAACCTATCAGCGGCGGCAATGCACCGGGTATGGCGCCGACAAACACAGCGATAGGCGATTTCCGTTTTAACGGAGTATAAGCAAATGCATACAACAATACCGAAAATACCGACAGATAGCCCGCGGTAAGGTTAAGCCCGCCTAACAGGATGGTACCGCCAATGCCCATAAACAAACCCATCACTAAACCCTGTCCGGTGGTCATTCTTCCGGCGGGAATAGGGCGATCCATGGTACGCTTCATCAGCTTATCCAGGTCTTTTTCTATAATTTCGTTAAAGCAATTGGCCGCCGCAGTAACTAAAAAACCGCCGCCTATTAGCTTAAGCCAGTTCATCCAATCGATATGACCATTAACTTTGCTGCCGATCAGGAATGATATGGACGCCGAGAACACCACCAAAAAGGTGAGCCGCATTTTTATAAGTTTCGAAAAATCCTTATAGGTCATGATGTCTGCACTCCTCCTTTAAGGCTTCGGTATAAATTTAACATCAGGTAAAACTGAGCACTGAAAACCAACGTCGCCAGTACTATATGTGCAGCTTGTGCCGCCGGTGGCAATTCCCAGTACGACAATAATATACCGGTAACAATCTGCAGCATGATCATTAAAAAAGCAAAGCTCATAATCTGCTGCTGCAGCGAATGGCGGCTGAAAGTTCGCCTTACTAAAGCGTATAAAACAATGTTGGCAACAAGTACCAGTATGGCTACGTCGCGGTGCTGCGTAAAAATAGACCCTACATACTGGATCCAGTCATTCCTATATCCACCCTGCATCCGCCCTGCAACAGCATCGATCTTTTCACGCACTTCGCTGCCGAAAATGATCTGTGCTGTACTGATCAGCAGTGCCAGTACAGTAACAATGTGTACCAGTGGGTTTATGGTTAGTTGTGGGCGGCCTTCAACTCTTGCAAGGTGATAAGTAACAATTGCTATGGCAATAATGATCAGCGCCAGCAGCATGTGAACGGTAACTACCCATGGAACCAGGTTTGTAGAAACCACCAGCGAACCAAGCCAACCCTGGAAACCAACAATTATTAAATTAGCAACGCTCAGGAAAGGGATCCATTTGTTATCCCGTTTGTAACTGAAACCCCATATTGCCGAAAGGATCATGAAAAATCCTGTTATGATACCGATGAGCCTGTTCACATATTCGGTCCATGTTTTGGCGGCATTAAACTCATCAGGAACCAGTACTGATCTGTCATCGCGGATGCGCTTTGCAAGATCGCTGTATCCCAGCACATCGAGCGTATTTGCGAATCGCTGATTTTTAGCAACATTGCGTGCTACGTACTTTGTTTTATAATCTTTAGGAAGTTCAGAGCTATTAGTTGGCGGTACAAACCTTCCGAAACATTTAGGCCAATCGGGGCATCCCATTCCCGAACCTGAGCTCCGCACAACCCCACCCGCAAGCACCGTAACAAAAAGCAGGATGATTGTAGCGAGGTTTATCTTTTGGAACCGGGTTTTTGAAATGGATGTCCTCATTATTAGTCTTAAGTCCTAAGTCATCAGCCCAAAGTCTTAAGCGTAAGGCTTTGTGAGCGTATGTCGCAGCCCGGGGATGCAGCTCGATCATAACGCGTATAGGTACTGGATCAAAAAATTAGTCCCGGGCCGCAAGTAAAAGATACGGTAAACTTTAACTTCGGGCCCGGGACATGATGCTTAAATATTATTTTACAGCCTCGTTAACCTTATTTGCAATAACCCACTTGTTATGTTCTTCCAATCCTGCAGGATTATCTTCAAAATCGTGCGGAAGGTTTGAGCTCATGGTTTGCGAGAACGGAACAGTTTGCGGTATAAAATCTTCCTCCGCACCAGGCTTGCTATAGTCATAAGGCCAGCGATAAACGGTTGGAAGGTCGCCATGCCAGTTACCGTGGATATGTTCGATAGGCGCTGTCCACTCCAATGTATTCGAATTCCATGGGTTCTGAACGGTTTTCTTACCCCAGAAAATAGAGTGAATAAAGTTATATGCAAATGCTAACTGCGCAATGCCAGCCATAACTGCTGCCCATGTAATAAATACGTTAACAGTTAACCAGCGTTTCATCGATTCGAATTCGGTGAACGCATAGTAACGACGTGGCACACCATCCAGACCCATAAAGTGCATTGGGAAGAATACCAGGTAAGCGCCAATGAAAGTTAACCAGAAGTGCAGGTAACCTAAACGCTCATCCATCATACGGCGATACATTTTAGGGAACCAGTGGTAAACACCGGCAAGCATACCAAATATAGCCGCCGAACCCATTACCAGGTGGAAGTGAGCTACCACGAAGTAAGTATCATGCAGGTTGATATCCAAAGCAGCATTACCCAGGAAGATACCTGTTAAACCACCAGAGATAAAGAACGATACCATGCCGATAGCGAAAAGCATAGCCGGTGTGAACCGGATATTTCCCCGCCACAACGTAGCCAGCCAGTTGAATGTCTTAACCGCCGACGGTACCGCGATGATCAGCGTGGTGATCATGAACACACCGCCCAGGAACGGATTCATACCCGTAACAAACATGTGGTGTCCCCAAACGATGAATGATAACACCGAGATACCTATCAGTGAGTAAACCATCGCGTGGTAACCGAAGATCGGTTTACGTGAGTTTACAGCCAGCACCTCAGATGACAGACCCATCGCAGGCATAATGATGATGTATACTTCAGGGTGACCCAGGAACCAGAATAAGTGCTGGAACAATATAGGGCTGCCACCTTCGTAAGGCTGAACCTGTCCGTTTAATACGATATCAGATAAATAAAAACTTGTACCGAAGCTACGGTCAAATATCAGCAGTACCACACCTGCAACAAGCACAGGGAATGAAAGCACACCTAACACAGCGGTAAGGAATAAAGCCCATACAGTTAAAGGCATTTTCCAAAGGTCCATACCTTTAGTACGCATGTTCAATACGGTACTGATGTAGTTAATACCGCCCATAAGCTGTGAAGCGATGAACAGGGTCATACTAATCAGCCACAAAGTCATACCTGTTCCAGACCCCGGCATTGCCTTAGGTAAGGCTGATAATGGCGGGTAAATTGTCCAGCCACCGCTTGCAGGGCCTTTCTGTACCAGGAACGATGAAAGCATGACAACACTGGCCAAAAAGAAGAACCAGTAAGAAAGCATGTTCACAAATGGTGAAGCCATATCGCGCGCACCCACCTGAAGAGGAATTAATAAGTTGGCAAAGGTACCGCTCAAACCGGCTGTTAACACAAAGAACACCATGATGGTACCGTGTATAGTAACCAGCGACATATAAAAGTCTGCGCTGATACGACCGTTTGGAGCAAAGTGACCCAGCAGGGTTGTTAAGAACGGAAAAGTTTTATCCGGGTAAGCAAGCTGGATCCTGAACAGGATTGACAGTACCATGGCGAAGAACGCCATAATAATACCCGTCACCAGGAATTGTTTAGCAATGTATTTATGGTCCTGGCTAAATACATAAGTATTCAGAAAGGTTGCCTTATGATGGTGTTCGTGACCTTCTTCGTGATGTGCTACGCCGTGATCGTGAACTGCTAATGTTGACATATCGTTACTCTCTTTCTTAATATTAATTGTTTAACGCTAACCTGTTTGATGCTGAAGGAACCGGGTTCGACGGTTTGTTATCCGCAAAATGCAATTCCTTTCTCAACTGTTCGGTCAGGTATGGTTTTTGCCTTGCAATCCAGTCCTGGTATTCGGCCTGTGTAACAACGCGCACTACTTTTTGCATATTATAGTGGCCGCTTCCACATATCTTGTTGCAATACAGCAAGTATTCGAAGTTCGAATCTCCGGTTTTTAAACGCATTGCAGCTGTGGTAATAGTCGGCGTAAATTTAAAGAAGGTAGGCAAGCCCGGTACCGCGTTCTGCTGTAAACGGAAGTGCGGCATGTAAACGCTATGGATAACGTCCTGAGCGTGAATATTTAAACGGACAGGCTTATTAACCGGCAATACCAGCGTATCGGCAGAGATATCGTCCATACTGTTGCGGTCTTTAAAATCTACCCCTAACTTGTTAGCGCCGGTGGTTAATCTGAAATTCAGCGAGCCCAATTTGTCATCAGAACCAGGGTAACGAATCATCCATTCAAACTGACGGCCGGTAACATCAATGTTAAGATCACCTTTCATATCTGTTGAATTTTCAACTTTTTGCCAGGTGAAGAAACCGAATACAACCAAAATGGTCAGCACTATCGCAGGGATAATTGTCCAAACTTTTTCTATAGTATTGTTATGCGGAAGGAAGTACGCCTTACGTTTACCAGAACTGCGGTAAACAAATGCAAATCCAAACAAGCAGATCTGGGTGATCACAAACACTATCAGCGTTAAGATAGTAGTAGTGGTAAACATGTTGTCTATACTGCTGCCATGTTCTGAAGCAGGCTCCGGAAGTTTCATGCCTCCCTGTACAGTTAATGACCAGTACGCACCGTATAATCCCACAATTAGGAATATTGCGCAGCAAATACCCATTATACCGCTCCAGTTCAGGCCTTTTTTCCCCTGCATCTTTTGGGTAAGGTCATAAACCCTTAATATTTTACCTAAGATGGCAACACAAAGGGCGGCTACGAAAAATAGCAGGACGTAATAAGCAATCCCTATCCACATAGCGCCGGTATCAACAGGAGCAGCATCTCCCGCAGCCGATGTTTGCGCCATTAGCCGGGTAGTGCCAAACAGCACCAACGCCAAAGAAAGCGAAAGTGTTTTTTTAGAATTTATTAGTTGTTTGAATCCCATTTTAATGGTTGTTTGGTATTCTTTTATTTGGTGCAAAAATAACAATTATTATATGTGATGATGAAGGCTCTCTTCAAGTAATGGGTGTTTCTTAGGCACCAGCGATTTGAACTTACTTAATGAGGTAGCCGCAAGGAATATGAATAAACCAGCAAAGCCAATGAATAAACATATCTCGATCGGGCCAATTTCAACCGCCCAGCTCGACTGAGGGCCAACGGCGCCCGGCATAATCATTTGCCAGTAATCTAACCAGTGGCCGCAGATCAGGATGATACAAGCCACTTTTAATACCTGGGTATGGCGTTTAGAATCACGTGCCATCAATACTAACAAAGGAGTAAGGAAGTTCACAATGATGTTTAACCAAAACCATGGTTTAAACTGAGGCTCCCATCTTCTGTAGAAGTACGCAGCTTCTTCCGGAATATTAGCGTACCAGGTAAGCAGGAATTGTGCAAACCAAAGGTAAGTCCAGAATATAGAGAAACCAAATATCAACTGGCCTAAGTTGTGCAGGTGGTCTTCAGTAACCCACTGCATATAACCTGCTTTTCTAACAACTATAAGCGTTAAAGTAATTACAGACAAACCGCCAACCCAAAGTGCTGCAAAGTTATACCAGCCAAACATAGTTGAGAACCAGTGTGCTTCTAATGACATGATGGTATCAAAAGCGAATAACGGGATTGTGAAACCGAAGATCACAAGGAAAATAACCGATACTTTGAAGCTTTTGTTATAGTTAAACATACCGCCTAACTCATCTTCATTGCTTGAGTATTTAACCAGCATACGGCCCAGTAAGCTGTAGCTACCAAGGTAAATTACTAAACGTAACAGGAAGAAAGGAACATTCAGGTATCCTGATTTTGCTGTGATAACAGCGTCGTAGTTTTCATTACCTGGTGTGGTTACGCCTTTCAATGCCCAAAGCTTGTACAGGTAAGGAATTACCGTTTGTTTACCTTCTTCGTTAACGCCCTGGTGGGTCATAAATAAACCAGCTAAAATAATAACCAGTAATATTCCACCTGCTATAGGAAGGATCCTTGCAAATGCCTGCGGAACGCGCAGCACCGAAGTTGACCAGCCTGCCTGCGCAACATATTGTACTGCGCAAAAGAAAATACCGCAGATACATACACAGGAAATGTAATAACCATTTAACAGCAAGTTTGCAAATGTGCGTTCACCATCTCCTGTAAGAAAGCCGAAAAGCAATCCGATCACGCCAATAGCGATCATGATCAGGCTCCAGGTTTTGGCCTTCCCTTTAAATTCAAATTGCTCGTCGAAACTATGAGAATTGTTCATTAATAATAGCTTATAAAGTTTGTAAATGGTGAACGTACATAATTACTTTCCAGCGTTCTTTAGGATCAAGCTGCGATGCGTATGAACCCATAGCATTTACGCCGTAAGTAATGGTATGATAAATTTTACCGTCTGTAAGATCTTTCATGGCGCCGCCGCGTGACGACTGACCGGTTGAGTATGATGGCGGCGGCGGGAAACCGTGCGCAACAACCAAACCGTCGCCTTTACCGTTAACACCGTGGCATGGCGAGCAAAAATGCTCGAACAATATTTTACCGTCGGCGTAGTTGGCCTGAGTTTGAGGCAAAGTGCTTTTTACTTCAAGGCCAGCTTTTTCGTAGCCATCTTTTGTATTAGGATAGTCAAAGCGCACCCAACCAACCGGTGTTGTGCCGGCAGGAGGAAGCTGTGCAGTTTTGCCATCTTTAAAATTATCGTTCTTTTGATCGGGATCGTATGCAATATGCTCATACATATTGGGAGCGTATTCCCATCCGGTGCTTCGCTTGTCTTTGCACGACGATACAATGATCGACGCAACAATAGCAATAACCGTTATGCCCAATATATTCCTCTTATTCATATTTAACATATTTTCTATCGTTATGCTTAACCTCTACTGCCCCTGCTTCTTTTAATAAATTAGTGATATCCTCGTGTGGGATGTTTCCTTTAGCGTCAATTGCAATCACAAACCTGTCATCGGTTGCCCTCAGGTCCATAACCCTTGGCGTACGGCCGGGGAAAAGATGAGTAGCGTAGAAGAAGGTCAGTGTCATACCGAAAGCGGTAAACAATACGGTCCACTCGAAAGTGATCGGAATAAAATCGGGGATAGCGAACGCCGGCTTACCACCAATGTTCATAGGCCAGTCATGCACCAGCATGTAATAAGCCATACTGAATATAGTTGTACCACCAAGGCAACCGAACATGAAGGCTGCGTAACCTAAACGCGAATCTTTTATTCCGAGCTTTTTCTCGATACCGTGAATAGGCATCGGTGTGTAAACATCGTAAATAGGAACGCTATTCTGTTGTAACTTCTCGATCCCGTGCATCATTTCATCAGGATCAGCAAAAAGGCCTAAAATATATTTTGTGCTGCTCATTTTTATGCTTTTTTGTAATCGTTAATATCAACGCTGTCGAACGATGTCAGGGCGTCTTTATAATATTCTACCTGCTCTGCTTCCAGGTGACCGCTCTTAATAAGCTTCAGTTTAGACTGTTCGCTCGAGCTCTTCAGGATCAGCTTCACTTCGGCCATTGCTATTGACGGCAACACCCTAATGAATAATAAGAACATGGTAAAGAATAAACCTATCGATCCAACAAACACGCTCATATCAACCCAGGTTGGATAGAACATAGCCCAGCTTGATGGGATAAAGTCACGGTGCAGGGATACAACGATAATTACAAACCTTTCGAACCACATACCTATGTTCACTACTATTGACAATACCCATGACATAGGAATGTTTGTACGAATTTTCTTGAACCACATTAACTGCGTCATCAGTACGTTACAGCCATACATCATACAGCCTGCCCACCAATACGGCCCGATGAAACGGTTAAGGAAAGTGTACTGCTCGTATTCGCCGCCAGAGTAGTAAGCAATAAAGAACTCAGTTAAATAAGCCACACCTACGATAGAACCTGTCAAAAGGATGATCTTATTCATCGATTCGATATGGAACATGGTGATGTAGTTCTCCAGTCCTAACACTTTACGGGTGATCAGCAACAGTGTTTGCACCATGGCAAAACCAGAGAAGATCGCACCGGCAACGAAGTATGGAGGGAAGATGGTGGTGTGCCATCCTGGTTCCAGCGAGGTTGCAAAGTCCATGGATACGATGGTGTGAACCGAAAGTACCAGTGGGGTTGAGATACCTGCCAGGATCAAACATACCGTTTCGAAACGCTGCCATGTTTTAACTGAACCTGTCCAGCCGAATGAAAGAACAGAGTATATTTTTTGACGGATACCGGTAGCACGGTCGCGGATGGTAGCTAAGTCAGGCAATAAACCTGTGTACCAGAACACTAATGATACCGAGAAATAAGTCGAGATCGCGAATACGTCCCATACCAGCGGTGAGTTAAAGTTAACCCAGATAGAACCAAACTGGTTTGGAAGCGGAAGCGGCCAGTATGCTAACCATGGACGGCCCATGTGCGATACTACATACGTAGCGGCGCAAATTACCGCGAAGATCGTCATCGCCTCGGCCGAGCGGTTAATAGAGTTACGCCAGTTTTGACGGAAGAGCAGCAAGATCGCCGAGATCAGCGTTCCGGCGTGACCAATACCTACCCACCACACGAAACCGGTGATGTCCCAGGCCCAGCCTACTGTTTTGTTCAAACCCCACGAGCCTATACCGTACCAGAAAGTGTAGCTTACCGCAAAAACCCAAAGGCAGGCACCGAGCGACGCAACGGAAAAACCAATCCACCACGCTTTGCCGGGCATATTTTCAACAGGGCGGAGTACATCGTTCGTAATTTGTGCGTACGTGATGTCTTTTCCCGTAATTAACGGTTCCCTTATGATCGATTCACTATGAGATGCCATATTTTAATTTCTCTCTTTGTATATAATTTAAGCCTCTGTTTCAGATATATTCCTAATTTTTGTTTGGTAGCCAACGCCAGGTTGTACGCCAAGCTCTTCCAGAACGTAGTAAGTTCTTTCGCTCTTCAGTGCTTTTGATACTTCTGATTCAGGATCATTAACGTTACCAAACACGATAGCATTGGCCGAGCATGTTTGCTGGCAAGCCATCTTAATTTCGCCGTCTTTAAGCGGTCGTTTTTCAATTTTGGCTTTCAACTTGCCTGCCTGGATACGCTGAATACACATCGAGCATTTCTCCATAACACCGCGGAAACGGGTAGTTACATCAGGGTTCAATACTAATTGAGTGTGCTCATTGTTCAGGTAGTTGTCGAAACGTGAATCGTTCCAGTAGTTAAACCAGTTGAAACGACGTACTTTATAAGGACAGTTGTTAGCGCAGTAACGTGTACCAACGCAACGGTTGTAAGCCATGTGGTTCAAGCCTTCGCTTGAGTGAACGGTTGCCAATACCGGGCACACTGTTTCGCACGGTGCGTGTTCGCAGTGCTGGCAAAGCATTGGTTGATAAACCACTTTTACATGGTCAAGATCTTCCAGTTTCGAAATGGCGTGTTCCCTGGTCACACCGCCATCACCTTTATCGTCAAAGCTGTAGTAACGGTCAATACGGATCCAGTGCATTTCGCGGCGGCGGCGAACTTCGTCTTTACCTACAACCGGAACGTTGTTCTCTGCGCTACAGGCAACCACGCAGGCGCCGCAACCAGTACAAGCGTTAAGGTCTATCGCCATTACCCAATCATAGGTAGGGCGGTCATATTTTTGCCAGAACAGGTTCGGATAATCTTTGTGGCCTTCGCCTTTTCCGGTACCTGCACCAGGATTTTTTAAATATTCTGTGAATGTAGCTTCTTTAATGATGCTGTTACGCCCCTCGATAGAGTGGTGCGTTTGTGTTTGTGCAAGTACGGTATTGTCACCTGTTGCGGTCATCGTTGCTACAGCTGTAGTTTGGAAAGTACCGTTGCGCAGGCTTTGGAACGGAAATGCGTTCTTACCAACGTTGATACCCACCGGGCCAACAACCGTACGACCGTAACCAACAGCTACCGAAACGGTACCGCGTGCCTGGCCTGGCTGTGATAACACAGGAAGGTCAATTTTGTAGCCGTTTACATCGATTGTGAAGATATCGCCATCAACGATGCCTTTATCTTTCATATCTGATGGAGACATGGCAGCGAAGTTATCCCAGGTAACTTTCGAAACCGGATCAGGCAATTCCTGTAACCACGGGTTATTGGCACGTTTACCATCGCGTATTGCCGGGCTTTGATAAAGTGACAGCTCAACTTTGCCTTTATCAGCCGCAAGTTCAGTGCTGTGACCGGCAATGGTTTGAGCAACCGCGTTCAGGTCTTTGCTGAAAGTGTATGAACCGCCTGTTTTAGGCGTTTCTTTTACAAAACCGGTTTGTAATAAAGTTTCCCAACCGCTTTGGCCGCTTAAGCCGCCTTTAGCCAGCAGGTTTTTATCCCAGTTATTTCTAACGTAGGTATAATAATCTTTAGCAGGATTATCGCTCCACTTCATCAGGGTTTGCTCTGCCTGGCGGGTGTCATAAACCGGGTTGATGGTTGGCTGCAATATGGTGTAATAACCAGAAATCGCGTTGTCATCACCCCATGATTCAAGATAGTGATGATTTGGAGCGATAATGTTACAAAGGGCAGCAGTTTCGTCGGTGCTTGATGCGAAAGACACTTTCAAACGTACCTTCTTCAATGCATCAGCAACTTCTTTGCTGTTATAGTAATCATATACAGGGTTAGCATTCAGGAAAAATACCGCACCCACATCACCGCGTTTCATTTCAGCAATAAACTCAACCATTTCGGCATCGTTGCCTGCATATTGCAGTGAAGGATTGTCAAGATCTATAGTAGTACCGTAGCTGCCTAACAATGAGTTGATGGCATTAACAAGCACTTGTGTAGCAACATCGTTTGAACCTGAAACCACTAAGGCCTTACCTTTAGCAGCGGTTAGTTCTTTAGCGGCGATAGCAACTGCATTTGCAGCAACTTTATTGTCTAATGCTTTGCTGCCGGCCAGTGTTGAACCAGATATTGCATTGTATAAGGCCATCAGCGCTACGCCTTCTTCCGAAGGTTTAACCGGAATTCTTACGTCGGCGTTTGAACCGGTAAGGCTCATACCGGTTTCGAACTGGATATGGCGCGACATTTTCTTAGCCTCCAGCGATTTGCTGTTTCTGTTCGAAACATACTGGCGGGTAAACTCTTCAGGAGAGATCCAGGTGCCCAGGAAATCTGCGCCGAAGCTTACAATTATATCGGCTTTATCAAAGTTGTAGTGTGGCAATGCGGCTTTACCAAAGCTGTTTTGGTTAGCCTGGATAATACCGGTGTAGGAAACCGCATCATAATTAATGAGCTTGGTAGCAGGGAATTGCTTAACGAAATCGGCAATAACACCTTGTGTTGAAGGGCTGGTTACTGTTGATGCAACAATGCGGATAGCTTTGCCTGTTGCTTTGATGTTCAACAACTCTCTAACAACAAAATCATCAACCTGTGCCCAACTGGTAGCGCCGCCATCTTTTACGGGGCTTTGCAGGCGGTTAACATCATAAAGATCAAGTACCGATGCCTGTGCCTGTGCACTCGCACCACCTTTGGCCAGTATATCGTTCGGGTGACCTTCAATTTTGATAGGGCGGCCTTCGCGGGTTTTCACCAGGATAGCCTGACCGTCGTAAGTTGATACGTAGTAGTTAGGCACACCCGGAGTTACCTCCTCAGGCTTTATTAAATAAGGTATTGATTTATGAACAGGCACTTTCTGACAGGCCGCCAATGTTACGGCGCCCACGCCAAAGCCAAGTGCTTTCAAAAAGTCGCGACGTGGGGTTCTGCCTTCCAAACCACCACCGGTTAAAACATCTTCGATAGGAATAGGCTCCGCAAATTCGTGTTTGTTTAATTCAACAAATTCCGGGGTTTTGTTCAGCTCTTCTAAACCTTTCCAGTATTTTTTATTGCTATCCATTTAAGCTATATGCTATATAAACTGTAATGCGTTATAAAATATTAATAGTGGCACTTGCCGCACTCTATACCGCCCATCATGGCCGCGGTAACTTTCTTGCCGTCTTTCAGCAAGTCGTGAACTTGTTGTAAGTTGGTATAGTAAGCATTTCCTTTAAAGTCAACATTGGTACGCTTGTGGCACTGGATACACCATTTCATGGTAAGCGGTGAATATTGATACACCTCTTTCATTTCCTGGATCGGGCCGTGGCAGGTCTGGCATTTAAGCTTGGCAACCTTCACGTGTTGTGAGTGGTTAAAGTAAGCAAAGTCTGGCAGGCTATGGATACGTACCCATTGCATTGGTTTTGATTTGGTGCTATCGTATTTCGAGGTTTTTGGATCGTAACCCAATGCATCATAGATCTTATGTATCTCCGGCGATTCGGTTTTAACTGTTTTGTGGCAGTTCATACATACGTTTAATGATGGGATCGATGCGTTCTTTGATTTGTAAGCACCTGTGTGGCAATACTGGCAATCAATTTTCATTGCGCCTGCGTGCAGATCGTGCGGGAACTTAATCGGCTGTACCGGCTGGTAACCCTGGTGAACGTTGGTGTTCCACATAGTAACCCAGGTCCAGCTGCCCAAAGCAATGGTACCGCAAAGCAACACGAAGAAAACCAGTTTCTTATTTTTTGCAAGCTTTTTCAAGCCAGCCAAACGATCAACCTGCTCACCTTCAACTTCGCCTTCCTCTAGAACAATTTTACCGGCATTTTTATTGATCAAACGCTCTAAAGTAGCAATTACGCGGTTCAACACCAGGATGATGATAAACGCAATAACGATAACCGCGAATAAAGAGTAGATCACTACATTGCTCGGGCCTTTGTCTTCTGCAGCAGCTGTATTTGCACCAGGAGCGCCCGGGGCAGGAGCAGCAGATTTAACTTTCCAGTCAGCACGGATGAAGGTAAGGATGTTGGTTACGTCGGCGTCGCTCAAATCAGTGAACACTGTCATGTTCGACTGGTTGAACTGATTGTAGATTGCAACAGCCTTAGGGTTTTTAGCGGCAATTAGCGCCTGGTTGTTTTGGATCCATTTGATAAGGTATTTATCATCAGTTTCCTCGGTAACCAGTTTACCTAAAGCCGGACCAACAACCTGCGATTCAACTTTGTGACATGCGGTACACTTGCTCTTAAAGAGCGCCTCGCCTTTGGCAGCATCTCCCTGCGCGTAAGCCTGAGAGCCGATAAAAGCGAAACAGGCAATCAGTAAAACCGACCGTGAGAATTGTTTAAAAATCAATGAGAAACTCCTCATAAAGCGTATTTATACTAAATAATTTTATTATTAATGATTGATATTCACAGAGAAATGTAACTATAACCCGATTTTTTCAGTGACAAAAGTAAAATTTATTATACTATCAGTGACAAATAAATGACACCAATATATAATTTATATTAATTCTAAATAAGTATTTTCCATACTCAAAATCGCTGAAAATGGCTATCTATAATGAGCTTTTGAACCATTATACTAAAAAGTTCTCTATCAAAAGTTTACGTCGATTTTGCAAATATCAATGTTTTATGGGAGTAATTTATAATGCTAAAATACCAATCATAAAATTTCTTCGTTACACCCGATCTAAATGGAGTATAGTTAGTCCGGGAGTATAAATCCGGACCAAAGGCAAGCTAACCAATCACACTCTCCGCGTCAATACTTAATCACTCGATAACTAATGCCTGATGACCAGTGACTAATTGTTCCCAAAAAAGGGTCACCTTTTGCCAACATCCGGTATCAATAAGTACCAGAAAATAAACTAATTAAATTTTTTATTATGAAAACAAACACTGCCATCCCGCTTTTGGCGGGGGTGCTATTCCTATGCGCTTGCTCAGGCCCGCATAAAGACAAAGAAGCAGCCGACACCACCGCTTCATTAGAAAAATCAGTCAATCCGACTGCCCGCAAACGAGACACCGCGCCCGACGCCGTCGTCACTAAGCTGGTCAAAAAGGCCGACATCCGTTTCAAGGTTAAAAGCGTACAGCAAACCGGCGAGAACATTGCCCAACTAACCGCAAGTCTCGGCGGCATGGTGGTGCATCACACCGTTAATTCTACCTCGAACGACAGCGCCACCATTAAGCGCAGCTATGATTCGGTAATGAAGGTCACCGTGGTGAATACTGCCGCCGAAATGACCGTGCGCATCCCGCCGGCCAGCACCGAGACTTTTTTACTTCAGGTATCGAAGATGGGGTTATACATTAATAACAGCCACATGGATATCACCGATAAATCACTCGATTATTTGTCGACACAGTTAAAACTTAAAAATCAGCGCGAGTATGCCGATAAGCAGAAAACAGCAGAATCGCCCAAAAATGCCGACGAGATGCTCGCTTTTAAGAACAGCATGGTGGATCAGCAGATCAACAACCGAAAAACAGATGATTCTGTCAAATACAGCACCATTGCGCTCAATTTTTATGAGAGCAATGTTATTTCCCGTGAAATTGTCGCAAATGAGGATCTGACCGCCTATAACCCGCCATTCTTTAAACAGATCGGCATGTCTATCCAAAACGGCTGGGATGTGTTTGTATCGATATTGGTGTTTGTGGCTAATGCATGGGTATTGCTTCCGCTTGCTGCCCTTACGTTCCTTTTGATAAGATACATTAAAAAGAAGCGACCAATTCCGCAGATCAAAGGATAATCATTAATCATATTCAGACGTATTTGCGCCCCGGTTTCGGGGTTGCACGGATGAGTATTACCCATTTGGTTTACTCAAAGCGCACATCAATATTTCATCTCATTAAAAAATCAAATATTATGAAATCCAAAATATCAATTTTACTGCTGGCGATTGTTACATTACTGGTAGCCTGCAAAGGGAAACGCAATAACGAAGAATTGCCCGGTAGTTTCAACAATAGCACCGCAGATTCTGCAGCGGTTACCGATGTAGATACGTCACCTGTATCGAAACTGGTAAAAACTGCGTCAATGCAATTCAAGGTAAAAAGCGTTGAACAAACCGGTCGGCAAATAGCCGAACTTACCAAAAACATTAACGGTTTGGTGATGCGAAATAAAATAAGTGCATCAAAAGAAAGAACCTCACAAGCGAGAAAAAGCGGCGATTCGGTACTACAGGTAAGCACATTTAACACCACAGGTGAGATGACTGTAAAAATACCCACCGTTAAATTAGATGATTTTATGAGCGCCGTAGCAAAAATGAGTCTTTACGTTTCTGATCGCGAAACAAACATTACCGATAAATCGCTCGACTATCTGTCGGCCCGACTAAAGCTTCAAAGCCGGCAGGATCTGATTAACCGGCAAAAGAAAGGCAAGGTTATAATTAAAAATCCCGCTAACGTGGTGGCCTTGACCGACGAAATGATAGACCAACAAGTAGGTAACCGGCAAATAGATGATGAGGTAAAGAATAGCATAGTTACGCTAAGCTTTTATCAGAACAACACTATTTTTAAAGAAATTGTAGTGAACGACGATCCGTCCACCTACAAACCGCCGTTCTTTAAAAGAATGGTGGATAATTTTTCGGACGGCTGGACTTTATTTGGCGAAATGCTGCTTGCGCTTGTCAATATCTGGATGTTTATTGCCGCAGCTATAGTTGCCTGGTTGCTGATACGGCGTTACAAGAGCAACAAAGCGGCAATATTAGTTAAAAGTTAAATTACCGTTCATTAATTATTGCCGTCACCAGAAAGTCAGATTAGGTTCCGTTTATACAAAACGAATTATTTTATTCGTTTCGATAATCGCAGGCCGATAAATACGACAGACTGTGACGGCAATTTTTTTTGAAAAAATTTTCCTTTTAGGAAAACCATACCACACTTATGTTGTTATTCATCTGCTAAACCAAAAACTGTCGCCATGAATACCAAATTAACAACCGCCGGAGCAGCCAACTACATGATCAATGTAAGTGAGGAAGATGAATTGCAGTACTGGTCGAAAAAGTTCGGGATCACACCCGAGAAACTAAAATCGGCCGTACGTGCGGTTGGGTCGTCCGTATTATCGCTTAAAAAATATCTTAGCAAAAACTAAGTAACTGTGTTGCTGCAGCGAGTTTAGCATAGCGAAACTCGTGGTAAACCATGTCAGAAGCTTTCAGCTTCCTTAAAAAACCTATAACCTGTCGCTCCGATTATTATTTCCCGAAAACATCACCGCATTGCCATTGTTAAATAATTAACAGTAAATTAATTATCAATGAGCCTGGAAAAATATGTGCAGAAGCGCGACTTCTCTAAAACCGCCGAACCGAAAGCCGGAAAAAGCAGGGATAAAGACAAACTTACCTTCGTGATCCAAAAGCACGACGCCTCGCACCTGCATTATGATTTCCGGCTCGAAATGGATGGCGTGCTGAAAAGCTGGGCCATTCCCAAAGGCCCCTCTACCGATCCAAAGACCAAACGCCTGGCCATGATGGTAGAAGACCACCCTTATGATTACCGCAAATTTGAAGGCATTATTCCCGAAGGCCAGTATGGCGGCGGCACCGTTATTGTTTGGGATGAGGGGACTTATGAACCCATTGAAGAGATCAAAGGCAAAAAGGCACAGGAAAAAGCGCTGCTGGCTCAGCTTAAATCAGGGTCGTTAAAAATTGAACTGCACGGTGAAAAATTGGAAGGCGAATTTGCGCTGGTAAAAACGCATGGAATGGGCGAAAATGCCTGGCTGCTGATCAAACACGATGACGATTTTGCCTCGAAGACTGATATCACCAAAAAGGATAAATCGGTACTTTCGGGTAAGAGCATCGAAAGCATGGAAAAAACCAGCGAGAAAGTTTGGCAGCACGGGCACGAGGAAAAATTAGAAAAACCAAAAGCCGGCAGTAAAAAAAAAAGCATACCGGAGCCGGCTGAGGAAGTGGTGGGTGAAGACACCGATGTTCCGCTGGTGGATCAGGCTGGGGCCGATGCTGCGGCGCTTTTAAAATCGGCGCCAAAATCAGTCGTCCCAAAAAACATCAAGCCTATGAAGGCCACCCTTGTGGATGAGCCTTTTGACGACCCCGACTGGCTTTATGAGGTTAAATGGGACGGTTACCGCGCTATAGCTACCATCAGCAAAACCGAAGCGCAGCTTGTCTCGCGCAATAACCTTTCCTTCGATAAATTCTATCCCATTGTTAAGCTGCTGGAAGATTGGAAAATAAATGCAGTGCTCGACGGCGAGATCTTAGTGCTGGATGATAAAGGCATATCCAACTTCGGCGCCTTGCAAAACTGGCGCAGCGAAGCCGATGGGCACCTTGTATATTATGTGTTTGATATATTATGGTATGAGGGCAAAAACCTGATGGGTTTGCCGCTGAAAGATCGCCTCGCCATTTTGACCGATATTCTGCCGACCAACGATGACCGCATTCGCCAGAGCAAGGTTTTTGAAGCTAACGGGATCAATTTTTTTAAAGCCGCCGAAAAGATTGGTTTAGAAGGTATCATCGCCAAAAAGGCAAGCAGCGTTTATACCTCCGACCTGCGGTCGCGCGAATGGTTGAAGATCAAGGTTCACAAGCGGCAGGAAATAGTAATTGCCGGCTTCACTAAAAACGCAGGCACCAGCAAACCATTCAGTGCGTTGGCAATGGGGGTTTATGACAAAGGCGTACTGCGTTACGTGGGCAAGGTTGGCACCGGCTTTAACGACAAGATGCAGAAAGAAATGATGGCGCAGTTCAAGCCCCTTATCACCGATAAAAGTCCGTTTGAGGTAGAGCCCGACGTGGACAAACCCTCGCGCTTTCGCCCGCAAAGAATGGGCGCTAAACCAACTTGGTTAAAGCCGGAGTTGGTGGGCGAAGTTGCCTTTGCCGAGGTGACGAGCGACGGCGTTTTTCGCCAGGCTTCATTTAAAGGCATGCGTAATGATAAGAAAGCAACCGATGTGATCCTGGAACAACCCAAACATACAACCGAAACAGTTGAAGATGTGGAAAATAAAGAAGAAAAGCCGGTTCATGCCAAGGCTATTGAACCGCCAAAAGACACCTCGCGCAGAACCTTACTGAACCCGAAGGACGAGACGCAGGTACGTAAAGTTTGCGGGCACGATTTAACATTTACCCATCTGAGCAAAGTTTACTGGCCCGAAGACAGTGTAACCAAGCGCGATATGTTCAATTACTATTACCAGGTTGCCGAATATATGCTGCCTTATCTGAAAGACAGACCGATGTCGCTCAACCGGTTTCCCAACGGCATTCACGGCTCGAGTTTTTATCAAAAGGATGTAACAGATAAGGCGCCTGACTGGGCCAAAACCTTCCCTTATACCACCAGTGACGGGGAGCATAAAGAATATCTGGTTGGAACCGATGAAGCCAGTTTACTTTGGATGGCGTCGTTGGGTTGTATAGAGATCAACCCTTGGTTTAGCCGTGTCCAATCGCCGGATAATCCTGATTACTGCGTGATTGATCTCGACCCGGATAAAAACACATTTGACCAGGTGATTGCCGCCGCCTGCGAAGTGAAGAAAGTACTCGACGCTATCGATGTACCCGCTGTTTGTAAAACTTCCGGTTCAACGGGTATGCATATATATATACCACTTAATGCTAAATATGATTATGATCAGTCGCAATTGTTTGCGCGGATCATCGTAAACATCGTTCATAAAGAAATTCCTGATTACACCAGCCTGGAGCGCATGGTGGCCAACCGCAAGGGCAAAATGTACCTTGATTTTTTACAGAACCGCCCGGGCGCTACCATTGCCGGGCCATATTCGCTCCGGCCAAAACCCGGCGCCACGGTATCTATGCCCTTAAGCTGGGATGAAATTAAACCTGGCCTTACCATGCGCGATTTCACCATCTTCAACGCCATAGACCGCCTCAAAGAAACCGGCGACCTGTTCAAAGGGGCTTTAGGCAAAGGCATCGATCTGGAAAAAACGATTAAGAAAATGAAAAGTGTTTTTGGAGAAGCGGCCGTTAGTAAATAAAAAGCGCCTGATAACCCCGGGGGTGTCATCTCTCACTACGTTCGAGATGACAAATGGGATTTCCCGTCTTGATTCTTGGTTCTTGACTCTACTAACAAACTATAAATGTCCCAACTATGCCTTCATCAGTTGTAGCAGCCATGGAATATGATCAGGCACGTAAAGTGCTGAGGATAACCTATACCTCGGGCGCTATCTATGATTATTTAGCAGTGCCACCAGAAGTTTATAAGGACATGACAATCGCCGGCTCTAAGGGTGCGTTCCTGAACTTTGAGATAAAAGGTAAATACAAGTATAAAAAAGTACGGCGGCATGCTTAATTGCGCCTCCGCCAAATTAATTGGAAATAGCGCTTAATTTTTTAGTCAAACAAATTATATTTGCGCCAAATAAAATTTTAAAGAAATGAACTCAACAGAGAACGCAAACGCAGAAGGTCACTACAAATTAATGACATTGGCTATCGTGATAGGCATTGTAGGTGTTTACCTGCGTTTTGCTGAATTTCATTATTCATCAGCTATATCAAACATCATACTGATCATTGGCGTATTGATTGCTTTGAAATCAGTATTTGCTATATTGAAGTAAGTCGGTAGTCTAAAGTCGTAAGTCTTGAGTTAGTTTTTGACTTAAGACTTACGACGCCGGGACTCTATACTTTTTAATCCTCCCTCCCACTTACTTTCCTTTATACTTCGATTCGTTCAGAATCTTTTGCGCATCCGCATCGGCCATCAGGGCTGAAAGCGTAACCTCGGGATGCTTCTCCATATATTGCCTTACAATTTGCCAGCCTGTCCATATAGCCAGTTTAGGTGCTGATTCATTTCTTTCGCCTAAACCGGGAGTAAACGGCGCTTCGCTCAGGTATTTCTGAATTTTAGGATAATCGCTTTCATAAAGCAGGTTCTCGTCGAGGAAATAAGCCCAGATCTTTTGCTTGAATTGCTCACACCATTTCAGCTGGGCACTCGTGTAACCTATCTTGGTGGTATCGCCCACATCGGGCAAAGTCTCATCCATAAAGTACATGATCTTTCCGGCATAAACCATTTTCGATAGCATTGTTTTATTACTATCAGGTTCAGGGAACATGTCCTCTTTGGCAATGCCTTCAATCACGCGAGGAACAATATTCTGTTTATTGAAGAATTGGGAGATATAATGCGGATAAAGCTCGGTAAGCGATGGATAGAACCGAGAATCGGCACCTAAAAACATATCGAGCCCAATCCCCACATAGCCATCGCCCACCATTACCTGCACCTGAAAACCTGAGCTATAAGTGTAAACCTTGGGCAGCTGTTTTTTGGGGAAATAATATTTAATGCGCTTAAAGGCATCGGTTAACTGATCTTCCTCATCGCCAAGGCCATTTTTAAATGCCTCATCCACATCATGCTTCATATCCTTGTAGCCCTGGTTGTCGAAAACCTGGCGCAGGGGTTTAAAATAGCCCGTGTCGTTTGGGTTTACGTTATGTACTTGTAACAACATGCCTAAATAATCACGGTAAAACACGCCGTATTTATGTTCTAAATATGCCGCCTGTGCAGCCATAGGCTTTGTGTGCAGCGCGTCAAATTCCTGGTCGAAGCGTTCAATTTTAACATCAAGCCGTATATTGCTTACGTCTACTTTTTTTGACCGGCCACAGGAACTTAACAGCACTGCAGCAATAAAAAATAAATAAGAATGCTTTTTGATGTTTAACAAGGTCATTGTTTGCGCTTTGGGCAAAAATAATTTTTATTTGTATTTAAATACGCTTCAAACGGAATTAAACCGTTTGTAATCCATGCACCAGAATAATTTGTAATGAAGATCGCTTTAGCTCAGCTTAATTATCACGTAGGGAACTTTGAATCGAACACGGCAAAAATTATCGATAACATCAAAAAAGCCAAAGCTAACGGTGCCGACCTGGTGGTTTTTGCCGAGCTATGCGTGTGCGGCTACCCCTCGCGCGATTTTCTCGAGTTCGACGAGTTCATCGCACTCTGCGAATCATCGGCACAAAAAATAGCCAAGGAGTGTCACGGCATAGCCTGCATCATCGGCCTGCCTACGCCAAACGACCGCCCCGAGGGTAAGGACCTGAATAACTCAGCTTATTTTATTGAAGACGGAAAAGTTAAGGCGGTTGCACACAAAGCGCTGCTTCCCAACTATGATATTTTTGATGAATACCGCTACTTTGAGCCGGCAACAGAGTTCAGTTGTGTGGAGTTCAAAGGCCACCGGATAGCGCTTACCATTTGCGAGGATCTGTGGAACACCATCGAGAATCCGCTGTATGTTACCCGGCCGATGGATATCCTGATCGATCAGAAGCCTGATGTAATGATCAACATCGCTGCATCGCCCTTTGCTTATAATCATGACGAAGAACGTATTGCCATTCTGAATGACAATGCCAAGCGCTACCAGTTGCCCCTATTCTACGTAAACCATGTTGGCGCACAAACCGAACTGATCTTCGACGGCGGTTCATTGATCTTTGATAAAACCGGTAAACTGGTTGACGAGCTTCCCTACTTTGAAGAAACCGTTGCCTATTACGACCTCGACGACGAAGGCGGCATTACCTATCAGCATCCCACCACGCTCAAGGCCAACCGTATGAGCGATATCGAGCAGATCCACAAGGGCATCATCCTCGGCATCCGCGATTATTTTTATAAATCAGGATTTAAACAGGCCATATTAGGTTTATCCGGCGGTATCGATTCGGCCGTGGTTTGTGCCCTGGCCGCCGAAGCGCTTGGTGCGGCAAATGTTATGGCCGTGCTGCTTCCCTCCCACTTCTCCAGCGATCATTCCATTAAAGATGCTGAAGACCTGGTTAAAAACCTGGGCTGCCTAAGCGAGACGATCGCGATCAAAGATGTGACCGATGCCTTTGAAAAAAGCCTGAGTCCGCAATTTGACGGGTTGCCGTTTAATATTGCCGAAGAGAATATCCAGTCGCGCAGCCGTGCGGTATTGCTGATGGCCATGTGCAATAAGTTCGGTTACATCCTGTTGAACACCTCCAACAAAAGCGAAGCGGCTGTGGGTTACGGAACGCTATATGGCGATATGTGCGGCGGCATCTCCGTTATCGGCGATGTGTACAAAACGCAGGTATTTGAACTGGCGCGCTATATTAACCGGGATAAAGAGATCATTCCTATCAATTCCATCACCAAACCACCATCTGCCGAATTAAGGCCCGGCCAAAAAGACACCGACTCGCTGCCTGAATACGATATCCTCGATAAAATATTAAAGGTGTATGTAGAAGATCGCCGTTCATCGGCTGAGATCATCAAAATGGGTTACGACGAAGCTACCGTGCGCCGCGTGATCCGGCTGGTAAACTTAGCCGAGCATAAACGTTATCAAACGCCTCCGATTTTACGCGTATCGCCAAAGGCTTTCGGTATGGGGAGAAGGATGCCTATAGTCGGGAAATATCTTTCTTAGTTCATGGTTGATGGTTCATGGTAAAAACCGTTGCGCTGCCGCGAGTTTAGCGCAGCGTAACTCGAGGTTGCACAACCGTTAAGTTTGGGACATTTTGGGTTCATGTAACCCGTTGGCGAAACCCAAAAAATACAAATCGGAAGACTTTAGCGATATTTCCTGAAAAAATTCCGCGAGCTTATTTCTCACATTTTAAATCATTGTCGAATAAACATGCCCCCTTTTTCCAGCACCAGATGCCAATACAACCACCTTACCTTCCTTATATAACTTAGACAAGTAAAACCGTGCATCATCAATTGCTTTGTCTTCAGTATAATGAGGGTCTATTTCTCGCATCTTTAAACCAACCTCTCTACTTGTACCACTTCCAATTATGGAAAGGGTTAAGAGTACTTTTTCCGCAACAGTCATACCTTTTTCAAATTTGACTCCTAACGTATCATCAGAGGTAGATGATCTATTATCCATGCCTAAACCATCACCTTTATTTGAATTTACCGTAAACTCAGGTCTGGAAACTTCATATCTTTTAATCAAAACCCGTAAGGCTTTAAGAGTCTCACAAAGAGCTTTTTCCTCTTCAATCAACTGCAAATAAAAATTATAGTTGTCCATTTTAATTTAATTTACCTATTTTTGAAAAAAGGCCAATGGCAAGGACTTGAACCTCGCTATTCTTGTGTATCAGACAAGCGGTTTAACCGAATAATCCTACATTGACTATGAAGCGCCTCATTAAGACAATTCCAAGCTTGTGTCACCACGCAAGCTTTTGTCTTTAATAACAACATTGCAAATGTAATGAACTTAGATTTAAATAACCAAATTTATTTCTAAATTAGTTCTATTTATAATTCTATCATTCATGCAATGTTTATCCGAAAAAACTCATTCAAGATGCTTAATTAGTTTAACTTCGCCTGAAAAGGAATAAAACTCCACACCTTAAAAAAGATAAAATTTACGAAAACATCTAACAATCAGACATTTAATAACAATCGACATCTATCTCTAATTACCCGTTTAGCTGCGACTCGCCTTTTTAGAGAACCTTCGTTACTACATATTTTTTATTACTATTCTTTTCATCTTATTTGTACTCTTTATAAGTCTTTATCTCTGTATACTTCTTGTTACTATTCTTTTCATCTTATTTTGTACTCTTTATAAGTCTTTATCTCTATATACTTCTTGTTACTATTCTTTTCATCTTATTTGTACTCTTTATAAGTCTTTATCTCTATATACTTCTTGTTACTATTCTTTTCATCTTATTTTGTACTCTTTATAAGTCTTTATCTCTATATACTTCTTGTTACTATTCTTTTCATCTTATTTTGTACTCTTTATAAGTCTTTATCTCTATATACTTCTTGTTACTATTCTTTTCATCTTATTTGTACTCTTTATAAGTCTTTATCTCTGTATACTTCTTGTTACTATTCTTTTCATCTTATTTGTACTCTTTATAAGTCTTTATCTCTGTAGGCTCCTTATTACTACTTTCCCTAATGTCCATCTTGCGAAGTTTACAACTTCGGACAATTATGCCCGTAGTCTGCGACTACCCTAATGTTTCCCAACTTTTGCCTACCTTGTAGCAACAAACCTACCAGGCATGCTCAAAAACTACATCAAAACCTCCATCCGGTACTTTTTAAGCAACAAAGCTTTTTCGGCTATCAATATCATCGGGCTCAGCACCGGCATTTGCGTTTGCTTTTTTGCATTGCTGTATGTGCATTTTGAACTAAGTCGTGATACCTATAACACACAGGCCGATAATATTTATCGCCTGGTTACCGATGTTAAAACCGACGCCGGCATTACTTATCAAAGTACGCCCGGACCAATGGCGGCGGCGGTTCAGACAGCCTTTCCCGAAGTAAAAATTGCCACCCGCGTTTTTATGGACGACATGATCCTGCAAAGCACGCCGGATAACGCAGCTAAAGAGGAAATTGCCTATGTAGATGCCTCGGTGTTCAAAGTTTTCAGCTGGCAGCTGTTACGCGGCGATGCCAAACACCTTTTTGATGTTCCATGCAACGTGGTGCTTAGTGAAACTGCGGCCAAACACTATTTCGGCAATGCCGACCCGGTAGGCCAGGTGATGCTAATCAACGGCAAAACCAAAGCGGCAGTGACCGGGGTAATGAAAGACATTCCCTACAACTCGCACTTACGGGTGAACATGCTTTTTTCGATGAGTACACTGATTGAGCCGGGCAGCAACTGGAACACCAACTGGAAACGCTTCGGCTTTTATACCTACCTGCTGCTAAAACCGGGTACAGACGCCGCAAAGTTCCAGGCCAAGCTTCCTGCTTTTATCAATGCCAATATCGATCAAAGTCAGTCGAAATACAGCCTGCAGATCGAGCCGCTGAAAAGGGTCTATCTTTATGGGAAGCCGCGCGGGCATCGCACCGGTAGTTCGGAAAGTGGAAGCATCGCCAACATTTATATTTTTTCTATCGTTGCAACCTTCGTTCTATTTATCGCCTGCTTCAACTTCATCAATCTCACTACGGCATTTTCTTTAAAGCGTGCGCGTGAAATTGGGGTGCGCAAAGTGCTGGGCGCATCTAAAAAACAGTTGATAACCCAGTTCTTTACCGATGCGTTACTGCTCTGCCTGCTGGCATTTGTCATAGCATTGGCGCTCGCTGCGTTGCTGATGCCGGTTTTCAATCAGCTTACAGGCACGGTTATCGCCGTAAGTGTTTTCGATAACCTTGTTTATATCGGCTGGCTGTTAGGCATTGCCGTATTGGTGGGCTTGTTGTCGGGCATTTATCCGGCTTTATTCTTATCTGGCTTTAAGCCTATAGCCAGTTTGAAAGGTAAACTGGCAAGCGGCGCGGGAGGCATTATGCTGCGCAAAGCTTTGGTGATTGCTCAGTTTACCATCTCCATCGTGCTGATCATATCTACCATCGTTGTTCATAATCAGCTCGACTTTATGCAGAACCAGCAATTAGGCTTCAATAAAGATCATCACCTCGTTATCGATTACCAGTTCGACCAACGCATTAACGAACATCCTGATATGGTGAAACAACAGCTTGGCGCTATACCGGGTGTAAACAGCGTGTCGCTTTCGTCGGGCGTTCCGGGCACGCCTGATAATATGTTTTCAATATCCATAGCCGATGCCAATAACGTTTTTCAGGAAGCGCTCACAGATACTTACTGTATTGATGGCGACTTTTTAAAACAATTCGGCATAAAAGTTATCGCCGGGCGAAACTTTAACCCGCAGCTGGCAACTGACGTAAATTCTATGCTGATAAACGAGTCGATGGCTAAAAAGCTCGGCTTTAAAAACCCGGCCGATGCCATCAACAAATCCTTTAAGCAGAATACAACCAACGGGACAATTGTGGGCGTGGTAAGCAATTTCCATTTTCATTCTTCACAGGAACTGATCCAGCCGCTGGTTATCAGGGCTTCCGTTGGCGCCTTCACTTGCCTAACGCTCGATATCTCGTCGAACCATTTGCAGCAAACCATCAGCCAGTTAGAAACACAATGGAAACAGTTAGTCCCCGGCCTGCCGCTTGTTTACTTCTTTCAGGATGAAGCCTTCAATAAGCAATACGTAGCGCAGCAGCGTTTCGGCAGCTTATTCTTTTGCTTTTCTATATTGGCTATATTGATCTCGTGCCTTGGTTTATTAGGACTTTCGGCATTCAGCACGGCGCAGCGCAAAAAGGAGATCGGTATACGTAAGGTATTGGGCGCTACCACAACAGGCATAGCGGCATTGTTATCAAAGGATTTTGTACGCCTGGTCTTTGTGGCCATTCTCATTGCCTCGCCGTTGGCGTGGCTGGCTATGTACCATTGGCTGCAGGATTTTGCCTATCGTATCCAGATCTCGTGGTGGGTATTTGTATTATCGGGCGCGGTGGCATTGTTGATTGCTATGCTCACGGTGAGTTTGCAATCTGTAAAAGCGGCACTGGCCAATCCGGTGAAAAGCCTTCGCTCCGAATAAGCTGCGCTTTCGAAGAAAGTTAACAGCGCAATATTGCGAGCAAACATTTATTAAAAAGGGCCCGTCATGCAGAAGCTCACAAAGCATGAGCGCAGGGACTATACGCCCTGCCTAATGGGAATGTCCTGAATAGAGATTACTTCGTTTTCCCCGCAACGATGTGCGGGCGGATTGGCGATTAATCGGAAATCATACTATTCGCCAGGGAACTTCAATCCTATCTGCTCACGCGCAATATCAAGCATGTTGATCATTTGTCGTGACGTTTCATGGGTGAGGATCTCGCTTTCGGTTTTACCGGCGTTAAGTAATTCGCAGAAATGGGTTATTTCATAGTTGAGTCCGCCCGCGGTGAATGGTTCATCAAGTTCTACAACGCGGCCATCAAGATAATTAATAGTAGCTCGTGATGGGTTCCACCAGTTTTTGTGGATGGTGACATTTGCAAGTGTGCCGCAAATTAAGGCATCGCCTTTGCCATGCAGATCGAAGCCTGAATATAGCTGCGCATATCCTCGCTCATGCTGTGTTTGAAAAATGGTGAACATGTCTATCCCGCTAGCACCGTACCTGCCCATGGCCTGCACCTGTTGTGTATCGCCCAGCCAATCTACCGCTAAAAAAGCTTCGTAAACACCAATCTGCATAATAGCGCCGCCTACCACGTCGTGCCGGTAGTTTGGATGATCGGGCGGACAATCAGCAACCGACGAACCGGCTCTTACATAACCAATATCACCTATCGGATCAGCAGCAATATATTCTTTCAATTTTTGATAAAGCGGAAAGAAGGGCGGCTTCATCCCCTCCATAAACAACCTCCCTGTGGAACGGGCTGCTGCCAATACTCTGTCTAACGATCCGAGGTTAACGGCAGCCGGTTTTTCGCAAAGCACGTGCTTACCGGCGTTAAAAGCTAATATGCTGTAATGTTCATGACTATCGGGAAGGGTAGCAATGTAAACCGCATCGATATCGCTGGCCAACAGTTCTTCTACCGTTTGGCAGGCATGGCCTCCATGCTGCAATGCAAAAGCTTCCACACTCTCCGCTCTGCGCGACCATAGTGAAACCAATTCCGTATCAGGAACAACTTTCAGTCCCTGCACAAAGCGGTGAGCAATTCGTCCGCAGCCTATGATACCCCATTTGATCATACCTCTTTAAAAAAGTAGAGACGCAATACTTTGCGTCTCTGGTGAATGTTTTTTAATGTATTGCCGGGAGACACAATGTATGGTGTCCCTACGGTTGCTATTGATACTGAATATAAATCGGGTGTGGTTTATACATCTTCATTATCTCCTCTGGAGTCAGCATGTGATGCGGTGGCTGCCACGAATCGTTTTTATAAAACAATTTAAAGCCGGTAAACTGAACCGGATCGTGATAAATATAATCGCGATAAGTACCCGTCTTTAAATCGGGAGGACCGAAGCCGTCCATATCCATAACAATCTGAATTTCGGGATGAAGCTTAATGTTTTGATAATTGGTCAGCATTTTACGTGTAAAACGGTGCACAATGAAAATTTTGGTCGGCAGGTGATATTTCCTTACCTCGTTGGCTAAGTAGGCCGATACATAGTTAACATCGGCTGCATCATAACTGCCTATCTTTTTGCCCGGATGAATGCCATCATGCATGGCAAATTCAGGGTCGATACCGCAATGTACGTTAGGCATCTGCCAGTATTTTTCCAACCTGGGCAGTTCAGCGCGGATATTGCTCAATGCTACCTGGATATCCAGGAAAAGTATGGCGTGAGCTCTTTTTGCCAGCCTTACCGCACTATCTATTTTTTTATCCGGCATGCGGTTGATATACATATTATCTTTACCGGCAGTTCCACTGGCCACTACTGCAATATAATGCAGCGCAGGCTGCACAGGTGTACCAGGATCAGCTTTTTCCCAGCGTTTTACTTCTCCACGCAGTTTAGCCAGCATTTCGTCAGGTGGCAACTCGCCAAGAATACCCATCTTTTTAGCAGACAAGTTACCGTAATAAGCAACTACACGCTTAAATGGCAATATTGCGCCGGGCAGCGGGTAAGGAGTGTTCTTTACAGGCCATTTTCCGGTGGTATCGCCATTGGCCAGGCGTTTCATTAATGAATCGTACAGTTTTTTGTCAATTGGCGGGTAACTAACCGGGGCAACTGCGGTGTCGGTTTTTGCCTCTGTTGTTGCGGCAGCAGTCTTTTTTGTAGTATCCTTTGCTGCGGCTTTTTTATCGCCACCGGCGGGCTGATTGCAATTGGTAAGCAGCATTAACGCGATGCACATCCCCGCGCCTAAAAGAACAATGTTTTTCAACTTCATTTTCACTATATTATTTACTTTCTTATTACAACAGGGGCGCGGCAAAGTAACGCCTTTTTTGCCGCGAATATGGTTATTTTTATTAACAATTTGTTAGTGTAGCGGGGATAGTTTGATATTATCGGGAGATATTATTTATACCTTATAAAACTTGCCATACACTCCCAGCGGCAGTTTTGAACCAGCCGTAGCCTGCAAATAAAGCTCTCCTGTTTCCAGGTTCTGCACCTGGGGGAAAGCGCTTTTTATCAGATTTTCGATAATTACTGATGAAAAACCAAGCGAATAACTATTCAATATTAGAAAATGCTCTTTAGGATCGAGCAGTTGCATCACATCATGCATCATTTCGTTGATGTTGTCTTCCAATTTCCACTTTTCACCGTTGGGACCATGACCATAAGCCGGAGGATCGAGAATAATACCGTTATATTTTTTGCCTCGTTTCAGCTCGCGTTTCACAAACTTTAAGGCATCTTCTACTACCCAGCGAATATCGGTGAGGCCGGATAGTTCCTGGTTTTCATTTGCCCAGGTAACCACCTGTTTAATGGAATCAACGTGCGTGGTATCTGCACCGGCCGCCCGTGCAATTAGTGATGCCCCCCCGGTGTAAGCAAACAGGTTCAGCACCTTTGGCTCGGGCGTTTTAAACCGTTTAATGTTTTGGGTGATGTAATCCCAGTTAACGGCCTGTTCAGGGAAAATTCCGAGGTGTTTGAACGAGGTTAGCCCCAACCTGAATTTGATACTTGCTTCAGGATTTTGATATTCGATTTGCCAGCGGTCGGGAATACTTTGATTCTTTTTCACCCAATCGCCCGATGTAGCCGAACGGCCTTTGAATTTAATATGATGCCTGCGCTGCCATTCCGCGTCGCTCAAAGCCTTGCTCCACACCGCCTGCGGCTCCGGACGAATTAATATGATATTTCCAAAACGCTCCAATTTTTCAAAGTCGCCGCAATCAATCAGTTCGTAATCTTTCCAGTGGGTGGGTGTGAGGAGTTGGATCATTTGTCAGAGATTAGAAGCTGGAGATTAGAGATTAGTTTTAAAATGCAAATATAGTAATTAGCGAACAGAGGTAGGACTACGCGGAAATATCTGAAACGAGCATCCACCGCCTGCGGGCAACTAATCTCTAATCACAAACCGCTATTCTCTGCCTACAGTTTCTCCTTCGCTGCCTGCATAAACTTGCTGGCGAATACGAACGAGTTGAGTTCCTTATTATCGGTATGGGCAATTTCTTTATTCGATCCTTCCCACCATTTTTTGCCGTCGTGCAGGAAAATGATATGATCGCCAATACCCATTACCGAGTTCATATCGTGGGTAACGATAACAGTGGTGGTTTTAAAGTCCTCAGTGATTTCGCTGATCAGGTCGTCGATCACGATGGAAGTCTTAGGATCCAGGCCGGAGTTCGGCTCATCAACAAATAAGTATTTCGGCTGCATGGAGATGGCCCTGGCAATGCCCACCCTCTTTTTCATACCGCCAGAAAGCTCTGAAGGATAAAGCTTGCCCTTACCCTCAAGATTAACCCTTTCAAGGCAAAAATTAGCCCGGTCCAGTTTTTCTTTATGTGATTGATTGGTGAACAGATTAAGCGGGAACATGATGTTCTCCTCCACGGTCATTGAATCGAACAGGGCCGAGTTTTGGAATAGCATTCCTATCTGCTTACGCACGGGCACCCGCTCCTCAAAATTCATGTTCGTAAAGTTCTCGTTGTCATAAAGTACATCGCCCTCTGTAGGCTCATGCAATCCAACAATACACTTTAGCAGGGTTGTTTTACCCGAGCCGGAACCGCCTATGATCAGGTTGTTTTTTCCAGCCTTAAAATCGGCGGTAATGCCGTTAAGCACATGGTTACTTCCAAATGTTTTGTGAATGTCTTCTACGGCTATCATAATAATAATTCGGAAATAACTAAATCTGCAAATAATATCATTATACAGCTAAATACCACGCCGCGGGTAGCCGATTGGCCAACTTCAAGCGCACCGCCCGAAGTGTAAAATCCCTGGTAAGCACATATCGAAGTAATAATAAAACCAAACGATAAAGCTTTGGCCATACACACGATCAAAATTATTGGCTTGAATCCCTCCGAGAGGCCTGCTATATAATCGGCTGTCGGTACATCTTTAGATGCCATACAAGCCAGATACCCCCCGCCCAATCCAAGCGATACTGAAATGATGACCAGCAGCGGCACCATTGTTACCCCAGTAATGATCTTGGGCGATATCAGATACCCCGGCGCATTTACACCCATGATCTCAAGCGCGTCAATTTGTTCTGTCACCCTCATCGTACCAATTTGCGAGGCAATGCTCGACCCAATACGCCCGGCAAGCACTAACGCAGTAATGGTAGGACTAAATTCAAGAATTGTAGAATCGCGGGTGATATTGCCGACAACCGTTTTGGGAATAAAATCACTAACAAGCTGGAAAGCCGTCTGGATGGTTGCCACCGCACCGATAAACACCGAGATAATGGCTACAATGCCCAGCGAACCTATGCCCTGCGACACCATTTCGCGCATTACCTCCGCCCAGTAAACACTGAACTTTTCGGGTTTCCTGAAACTTAAACGCAATAAGAGTATATATTTTCCTAAGCTGTGAAACATTTAAAATTTAAAGATGCGGCTAAAAATACGGTTTTAAGCGGTAAAATTCATTAAGCATTCCCTCTTAATTAATTATAATCCCATATTTGCGCCGAAATTTGACGTTTGTATAATTGTTATTACAACTAAATTACAAACAGTAAGTTTTGAGTATTATTACATTATAATCATACAGCTGCAAATATAAATGAGGCACTTACACCAGGCTTTAAGGAAGTTTATCCTGTCGCTTATCGATTTTTTTTATAAACCGTTTAAAAAGATCATGCCGCTGCAAACTTTCAGGTATGCGGCAGCCGGCGGCACAAACACGGTATTTGATATCGCCATGTTTTCATTTGCGTATAATATCGTATTTCAGAAACATAACGTCGAGATCGGCTCGTTTACGCTAAGTCCGCATATCGCGTCCATGATATTTGCTTTTTGCTTTAGTCAGCCTACCGGATTTTATCTTAATCGCTATATTGTGTTTCAGGAATCGGGCCTCAAAAAAAGGGCTCAACTGGCGCGTTATCTTATAGTGGTTTTTATCTGCATCATTTTCAACTACTTGTTCCTGAAACTATTTGTTGATTATTGGGGATGGTACCCTACGCCTTCCAAAATACTGGCAACCGCTTTGGTAATTATTTTCAGTTACAGCAGCCAAACCTATTTTTTCTTCAGGCCGAAAAAGTAATTGTTCGCAAGTATAATAAAAGGCGAATAAAACTTCCTTTATTACGATATTTTCGTAGATTTACGAATAAATCGTAAATCGCTATGCCATTAACTTACAAAACCATCCTGAAAGCTTTATTAGCTTTTATGCCATTGCTTTTCATTAGCAACCTGTATGCGCAAAGTACTGTTCCATTAAAAAACTACACCTTAAAGGCAAGGGCCGATTCGTTCCAGGTAATAGAAAGCAATCACACCTATCGCAAACGAGCCATTAAAAATAATACCGACACGCTGGGCTTTGGGACTGATCTGTTTAGCAACGTGATCACCATTAAAACAGACATCGATTCGGTCAAGATCCGCTATAACCCTCAATACGAGCCCACCGAGCAGCTAACGCAGGTTAATATTGTTACGCCTCATTACCGACAGGCGATCTATTACTACTTTCATGAAATGCGGAGTAAATTCTCAAGGGAATACATGACCAGGGCTGCCGCAGCCGTACAGTATGAAATCCCGGAAACCTACGAACTCGCGAATATACTGTACGCCCTCACCAAAAGCAGCGACGGCAACTCAAACCGTACCCTCAAAAGCACTGCTTATTTTAAGGAAATGCAACTGTATTTTTCTAAATATAAAGATGACCCCATATTTAAGGTGCTTCAATTCGATGATAGCAAGCAGGGCACGCTCAATTATTTCAGTTTCAGGGAGAACAGTTTTTGCTTTATGTTCAGCCACGACAAACTGGTGCCTAACAGACAATACAATATAGTATATGGCGAAACTAAAGACAATGTATTTAAAAAACTGGTGCCTTTAATAAACGTCTTCGTTAAGCGCAGCAACTTCAGGCAATTTTATAAGCAGCATCAGGCTTACTATGAAAAGCAAGTTGCCGACGAAAAGAAATTTATGCCGGTGGACAAAATGAAAGAATGGCTGGAGCGTAATTTCACTACGCGGGTTCAATCGTACCGGGTTATATTTTCTCCGCTGATACTTGGATCGCACAGCACACAAAAATTCTTCTGGTTCACTGAAAAGTCTGAGGTGTTTAATGAATCGGTCATGTTCGTTTCGGGGATGGAAGTATTTAATAACGATATCGGGCTAACCGATACTGAAAAAGAAGGTCTGGCTTCAGGCATTGTTTTTACAGAGGTTGACCACAACTATTGCAACCCCGTTTCTGATAAGTATGAGAAGCAGATAAACAGCGCCTTATCCAACCGGAAGTTATGGATAGCCATAAACGGCGACGGTAGTATTTATGATACCCCCGAAAGCATCTTCAACGAATACATCACCCACGGTGTTTTTATGCTCTACTGCTATGATACCTTTAAAAACCCGGCCGATTTTGACCTGATTAAACAAAACCGGGAAAGCCTGATGGTTAATCATCGCAAGTATTTGCAATTTAAAGCGTTTGACGAAATGCTACTGGCGCTTTACAAAACTAAAGCGTCCGGCAAAACGATAAGCGATTTATACCCTGATATTATAAACTGGTGTAAACAGCACAACTGATAAAAGTCCATCATAAATACAGGCTCCGGCGGATAATCGCTGCCGGGGCCATTCTTTTTTAGGTATCGGTGTTAACACCGCCCTTACAAATTAAATCTTCTTCGGTTTTTCACCGCTCTTTTTCCCTGCTTTACCGAAAATTTGACCCGCTTTGCCAAATGCGCCAAACGGCCTGTTTATATATCATCTACATTTGATATGTAATTAAAACACTAAGATTTTTGATATTATTGTTTGAAACTTCAAACATTAAACAAAAGATCATGAAAAACGCACTGATAACAGCATCAACAAAAGGAATGGGCCGCGCAACTGCAATAGCACTGGCAAAAGAAGGTATAAACCTTGCCCTCTGCTCACGAAACGCCGCCGACCTCGCTGCCTTTAAAGATGAATTATCAGCCCTTAACCCGGCTATCAAAGTATTTACCGCGGTAACCGATGTAAGTATAAAACAACAATTGCTCGATTTTGCCGCCGGTGCCGAACAAGCATTGGGAACTATAAGCATTATTGTTAACAATGCAGGGATGTACGAGCATCAGAGCATTTTGAATGATGACGACACTACCCTGCAAAAACAGATCGGCACTAACCTGGCTCCTGCTTACGAACTATACCGATATTTCGGTAAAAAAATGATTGCTGCAAAAGAAGGGCATATTTTCACCATTTGCTCGGTAGCATCGTTAAACCCTATAGCTGAGGCAGGTACGTACAGTGTAACAAAGTACGCGCTGTTAGGTCTCAATAAAGTAATGCGTACCGAGATGCAGCCTCACGGCGTAAAGGTAACCGCAATAATTCCGGGCTCTACCTTAACCGATTCCTGGAAAGGCATGGAGGTTGATAAAGACAAGATGGTGCTGCCTGAAGATATTGCTTCGGCCATTGTTAACATTTATAAAATGAGCGCAGGGGCCAATGTTGACGAAATAATAATAAAACCGGCCTTTGGCCAAATATAAACCAACTCTAAAACAATAATACAATGAACAAGAAACTATATCGGGACGAATATCACAAAGTGTTAGGTGGTGTTTGTTCGGGCCTGGCGCAATATTTCGACATGGATGTTACCATTGTGCGCCTGCTGTTCGCCTTCACATTCTTTATAATGGGCGTAGGCGGCGGTACCTATATCATTTTATGGATAGTGCTGCCCCGTAAAGGATTTATGTACAATAACAATAATGCCTTCACGGTAGACTATACCATCCCGCAGCCGCCCCCTGCCGACGAGTTTAACACGCAGCAACAGGCAAATCCGTTCGGCAATAATCCGTTTGAAAGCAACCCTTTCTATGCTGATCCTGCAAAACCCATGGCGCCAAAGCAAAAATCGCATGCGGGTATCATCTTCGGCCTCGTACTGATCGTAGTGGGCGGTATTATTCTGATAGATAATTTAGATCTTATTCCTGATATTGATTTCGGTCAGCTATGGCCTATCATACTGGTATTTGTTGGTGCGGCGATGATTGTATCCGGTCAGCAAAAGAAAGCGTGGCACCGTGAAAACTGGGCTGCCGAGCAAAAAGCCGCTGAAGAAGCTGCGTCACCTGCTCCTGAAACCGAAGCCCCTGTAAAAGACGATCCTGAAACTATATAAACCTTGTTCCCTGCCTAAACGACAGGCCGACTATAAATTTTAATCAAATGAAAAACGATAAATTAATCCCGGGACTTGTGCTGGTGCTGATAGGCGCCGCCATACTGCTCAATAATTTCGGATACCTGCACTTTCACCTCCAGAATATCTTTCGCCTTTGGCCAATCTTCCTGGTAATTGCCGGTGTTAACCTGGTGTTTGTGAATAACAGGACAGGCTGGGCCACCGCGCTGAAAGCGGGCGTGCTGATCATTGGTTTCGGTATTGTATGCTTCGGCAACTTTGGCGACAATTATCGCTGGTGGCCTCATCACAACCACAATTATAACTTTAACTATAGTGATGATGATAACAAAGGCGATGACGACAACAATGATAATGGCGACGATGATACCACCAGTTCCAAATCATTCAACCTGCCTTATATTGCTAACACCCGCGCTGTAGAGCTTAACATTAGCGGCGGCGGTACAAGCTATGTGCTTAACGACACCACCAGCAACCTTTTTGCAGCCAACACCCGCGACGACGATAATCGTTACACTTTATCGAGCAGCAGCAACGATACCTCGAGCGTGGTAAACTTCAAGATGAACGACCGCAAGCATTTCAATTTCGATTCAGACCATAAACAGGTTACCCTGAAACTGAGCCCTAAGCCGGTATGGTCTATCGATATCGAGGCAGGTGCCACAGCGCTTGATTTCAACCTGGAAAAATTCAGGGTAAAAAGCCTGGAAATTAAAGGCGGCGCAGCATCATTTGATATCAAAATGGGCCAGCCTGAGGTTTTGACCAATATCGAGGTAAACACCGGCGCATCGGGCGTAAACATTAAGATTCCTCAAAACGCAGCGTGCAGCATAGAATCAAATTCAGCACTTGCCGGTAATGATTTTGCAGGTTTCACTAAAACGCATGATAATATTTATGAAACGCCTGGCTTTTCAACCGCAAAAAACAGGTTCCATATCCACATCAACGGCGGCTTGTCTGACTTTAATGTGAGCAGATACTAATAGCCTGACCTGAAATATCCGAAGAGGTTGTAATGTTACCATGCATTACAACCTCTTTCTTTTTAGCTACCTTTGATCAGCAATGGCAATCTCTGAAAACACCATATCAGCCCTCAGCAACAGTGAATATATTCTTGTGGTTAATGGCAAACCGGAAGGGCCGTTTACCATTGCTCAATTACAGGAACACCAGATTAAACCCGGCGATTTTCTAAAAACCGCTGCCATGGACGATTATAAACAAGCCCATGAAATTGCCGAACTGCGGCAGCTTTTCGGATTTAATAAAGAAGCGCTGATCCCTCAGTATTTCGGCAATTTCGATCAACGGTTGATGGCATCGGCGCTCGATTGGTTTTTTGTGTCGGGTGTTTGCCTTATTATCGCTTTTATCGTTTCCATTGCTATTCCCGATAAGGCCTTCAGGATTGCATTATTCATCAGTCTTGCAGTAATCATCCCCGTAGTAAAACTAATCTATAATATTGTAATGGAGAGTTCGCCCAAACAGGCTACCTATGGTAAGCAGATCTTGAAGATAAGAGTTTGTGATATGCAGGGTTACCGGATAACGGCAACGCGCGCTGCAGGCAGGAATTTGGCTAAAGCGCTTTCTGTCGCAACACTATTTATCGGTTACTTGTTAGCCTTTTTCAACAAGCAGCAGCAATGCCTGCACGATATGGTGGCCGGAACTTTGGTGATGAAAGACAGATTGATTTGAGTAGCGGTAAGTAGTAGCAGTTTTTGGTTCCGGCGACAACTATCGCTGCTACTGCTTTTACTACAATTTCACAACGTACGTTTTTGCAAGCTGATCATGCACGGCCTGTTTATGTTCGGTGAAAAAGATACTTAAAAAACCCAGGTAGCATAAAAATATAGAAACCGATTTGCCCACGCTGCGCAGCAACGCATTCTGAAAGTTAAGCCCATCGCCATTTGCATCCACCACCACCATTCGACATAGTTTTTTTCCGAGGCTGCCTTTCATCGGTGAAAATTCGCAGATGGTATTATAAACGATAAAAGTACCGTGGAAGATCAGTTGCAGTATGATCATCTGTTTCGGCATTTTCATCAATTCTGTATAGGACGTGAAATTAAGTTTCATACCGCCTAAGGCCAACGCGTTCATTACAAAATTCATCAGGAAAATGAGGACGATATAATCAACCACAAATGCCAGGAACCTCCATCCAAATGACGCCAGGTTATCGCCGGTGGGCAGGTATATGCCGCGTGCCTCGAACAGCGGATAAAGATCGGGCAGATCGCCAGCAGATTCCCAGGCGCCGGTTTTTGGCGACAATATTTTGGTATGGATATCGATATCCAGCTGATTTAACTCTTCAAGGGTGTAGGGGCCTTTTTCCTCTTCGTTATCTAAAACATAATAGACGTTACTCATCGCGCACAAAAATACTTTGAAAGATATGAAATATCGGCCTCATTTCATTTTTTTATAACAACCACGTCGAAGCTGCTATTTTATGCCTTTAAATCATTTACATCGGTTTATTCCGTTAACAAATAAATAAGCCCGAGGGCCTTTTCTGCTTGCAAATACCTATTTTAGTAACACCATCTATGATTAGCAGGAAGAAGGCATAGCAAAATCCAATGAATAAATTTCTGATACTCCAAAATGAGACCGAAACCCGGATAGAAACCTTTGGCGCCAAAATAAGCGTTGAAAGTGAACCGGGCGTGGGTACCACTTTCACTATAACATTTTAACCCATGACGTGGATCTGTCCAAAATGTGAGCGGGAATTAAAGAGCGAAACGCAAAGCCACTACTGCGCCAAAGTAAGTTTAGATGACCTTTTCAAGGGCAAATCAGATGAGTTGATCCTTCTATTCGATAAACTTCTCGCAGAAGTAGCCGACTGGCCCGACGTGCTGGTTGGCACCACACCAAATTGCATCACCTTTGTACATAACCAAACCTTCTTCGTTATCCGCCCCATGCAAAAGGTGCTCGATTTGAAGTTCTATTCGACAAAACCTATTGAACAGGCTCCGGTTATGAAAAGCATTGCTGTAGGTAAACGCTATCAAAATAACATAAGGATTGCGGATGTGAATGAAATCCGGCCGCAGTTGTTTGCGTGGGTGAGGGAATCGTATGAGTTGTTGTAAGCGGCGGCTACCAATCTAAGTAGTCAGTGAAATCGCTATCGATTTTTATATTCTTTACTTTAAATCGCTCTAACGTTTCGATATTTATTTTCCAGATAGCGCTTATATCTGTCCATGCATCTACCAATATCTCTACTTCAAAACTATCTGTCTGCTTAACTTTACATGCCCAATACAAGTTATTATCATTAATTTTAAATATCGCATCCCCTGCCTTCCACACGCTCAATATAGCACCTCCAATTAAACACCAATTATTTTCCCGGCTTATAATTCCACAAGTAGGATCTCCATAAAAATCACCCAAATGAATTTCTTTTGCCGATATTTTGTCCACCAAATAACCATCTTCAAAAACATGCCCCAAGACAAATTTGTCTGTTTCGTGAAGTTTCCGAAAGCTTTGATTATTTATTATCATAATGCAATTTAATTAAAAAGGGCATGGTCCTCAAACCACACCCTTCTTTATCTTGATTCTTGACTTCTTGTATCCTGAATCTTAGTATCTGTAATACTCCGGTTTAAACGGACCTTCAACAGTTACGCCAATATACTCAGCTTGATCCTGGTCTAAAACTTCCAGTTCAACACCGATTTTAGCAAGGTGTAAACGGGCAACTTTTTCGTCAAGGTGCTTTGGCAGGGTGTAAACTTTGTTTTCGTAAGCACCGCTGTTTGTCCAAAGCTCAAGCTGTGCTAAAGTTTGGTTAGTAAACGAGTTACTCATTACAAAGCTTGGGTGCCCGGTTGCACAACCTAAATTCACCAAACGGCCTTCAGCTAAAACGATCAGGTCTTTACCATCAATGGTATATTTATCAACCTGAGGTTTGATCTCGATTTTGGTATTGCCGTAAGCACCGTTTAACCAGGCCATATCGATCTCGTTATCGAAGTGACCGATGTTACAAACGATAGCTTTATCTTTCAGCGCACGGAAATGATTTTCGCGAACGATGTTTTTGTTGCCAGTAGCAGTTACCACAATATCAGCCTCAGCAATAGCAGTTGAAAGTTTCTTAACTTCAAATCCTTCCATAGCAGCTTGTAAAGCACAGATCGGGTCGATCTCAGTAACGATCACGCGAACACCTGCATTGCGCAATGAATCGGCAGAACCTTTACCCACGTCGCCATAACCGCAAACAACAGCCACTTTACCGGCCATCATTACGTCGGTAGCACGACGGATTGCGTCAACCAGCGATTCGCGGCAGCCGTATTTATTATCGAATTTCGATTTGGTAACCGAGTCATTTACGTTGATAGCAGGCATCGGCAAAGTACCGTTTTTCATCCGTTCATATAAGCGGTGAACACCGGTAGTGGTTTCTTCTGATAAGCCTTTAATTTCAGCGATCAGCTCAGGGTATTTATCCAATACCATGTTGGTTAAATCGCCGCCATCGTCAAGGATCATGTTTAACGGCTTGCGCTCTTCGCCGAAGAACAAGGTTTGCTCAATGCACCAGTCGAACGACTCGGCATCCATACTTTTCCAGGCATAAACCGAGATCCCGGCAGCAGCAATAGCAGCAGCGGCATGATCCTGGGTTGAGAATATATTACATGACGACCAGGTAACTTCAGCACCAAGCGCGGTCAGAGTTTCAATTAAAACGGCAGTTTGAATGGTCATGTGCAGACAGCCTGCAATGCGCGCACCAGCCAGGGGTTGCGACGGACCATACTCTTTGCGCAAGGCCATTAAGCCCGGCATTTCTGCCTCGGCCAGTTCAATTTCTTTGCGGCCCCACTCAGCCAGCGAAATATCCTTCACTTTGTATTTAACAAATTCGGTCTCTACTGATGACATAATTTTTCAAGTTTAAAATTTGGACAAAGGTAGCCCTTAGCTTTTTTAAAATGAAATAAAGGGGGATAAGTTGCCATAGGACAACTGGGTGAGTTAGTCGATGGTGGCCGTTGGGAAATTAGTCGGTCGCTGCAGTTGGTAGTAGCAGCCAGTTGGCTGATGTTGCATAACGATTTCCTTTTTAAAAGTTCGGACCGCTACTTTCTGCTGCTACTGCTACTTTTTTTCACAGCAGCTTTCCTATCAACCTACTTCCAAAACCTGCTGCTCTTTCTTAGGCAACTTATTTGCCGCAGCCAGTTTATTGTTCTGCGTCATCGAGAGGCTGCCATTATACACAGCGCCGTTTTCAACCTGCAGGGTTTGGGTTCTTATTTCGCCGGATACTTTTCCGGAGGCCTTTATTTCGAGGGAATTGGTTTGGATATCGCCGGTTACGGTGCCGTAAACTACCATTTCTTTGGTGATGATATTACCGAGCACCGATCCGGTCTCGCCTAATATCAATCCTTCATCAACTATAACATCACCGGTAATTTGTCCGTCAATGCGGGCAAAAGCGGGTGCTTTCAGGTTACCATCAAAAATACATCCTTCACTAATCAACGTCGATATCGATTGCAGGTCTAATGCAACCTTCTCCTTTTTTGAAAATAATGCCATGTTTGTTTGGTTATTAGTTATTTAGGGTCAGAAACTTAGCCGGGTTAATGGCTTTTCCGTTTTTACGCACCTCATAGTGAAGGTGTGTTCCTGTTGAATGCCCGGTTGAACCTACCTCACCAATTTTTTGGCCTACGGTAACTTCTTGCCCAACCTTTACCGTAATGCGCGATAAATGGCCATACAGCGTTTCAAAATCATTTGCGTGTGCAATGCGTACGCAGTTTCCATAACCGCCATACCATCCTGCAAAAACAACCCTGCCGGTTGCGGTACATTTGGCTTCATCGCCACGGGCACCTTTAAAGTCTATACCGGGATGAAACTCGGCACTCGAAGAGTTAAACGGATCGCTGCGGTAGCCGAAGTACGAAGTAAGCGAACTGACGCGCGGATAACCCATTGGGGTAAAAGCAACGGTATGTACCAAACGGCTCAAATATTCGTCATACAGCGAATAGGTTTCGGAATCTGTAAGTTTGGCGGCCTCGGCATTACCATTACCTCCTACCGATTTGGTTGAAAAACCTTTCAATCCGCGTTTTCTCAGGTAATCGTTTATGGTTTGAAGTTTAGCTTCTATGGATTGGATATAGCCTTGAGCGGTGGTGGCCTTCTTGGCTTCAAGATCGGGCGCCGGAATCTGGCCTTTTAGTTTGGTAAGCTGTGCAACAAGCTTTATCTTTTCCTGCTGCTGGAGGTCATTTTGATGACTCAAATAGATGACGGTTAATGTAAGAATGGTGATTACCGCCAAAACGCTAAGCAGATAATGTCTGAGCCTTTCTATGTGTTTTGTTTTTACCTGGAGCGTTTGCGAGCCTTCTTTGTTTTTATTTACAATAATAACTGTGCTTACGTCAGCGGGTTTCAATTTCATTGTAATTATTAATTAGGGAATGCAAGGTAACTAATAGGCCCAAGAAAACAAAATGATGTTTATGTTAAGTATTGGTGGATGTATATGGACGACGGTTCAAGCCTCACCTACCCTCTCCAAAGGAGAGGACTTTAACTGTACTCTTGACTCTTGACTCTTAACTCCCCCGCACCGTCAGCAAAATGTTAATATTCACAAATTTGGCCTTTAACTATCAATCATTTATTATTTTTGTTTGAAATTATAAAAAGAGAAAAATGTATCCAGAATATTTAGTAGCCCCAATGCGGGAAGAATTGACCAGGGTTGGTTTTGAAGAATTGAAAGATGCAGATGCAGTTACCCAGGCTATTGAAAGCGAAGGTACTGTATTTGTAATGGTGAACTCTGTTTGCGGTTGCGCTGCAGCCAACGCACGCCCCGCCGCACGTATGGCAGCGCAAAGTGAAAAACATCCTGATAAATTCGTAACAGTTTTTGCAGGTATGGAAACTGAGGCGGTGAACAAAGCACGCGCTTACATGCTGCCTTATCCTCCGTCGTCGCCAGCTATGGCGCTGTTTAAAGATGGCAAACTGGTTCACATCATCGAGCGTCATCAGATTGAAGGCCGCCCGGCACAAATGATAGCTGATAACCTGATCGGTGCGTTTGAGCAGTATTGCTAAAGATTTTTTACATCTGTAATAAAACCCCGGCTCGCCTTGTGCGGGCCGGGGTTTTTTTGGTCATTAGTGGTTCATCGTTGATCCCGCCAACTTTTTAAATCCTTCTTTCAAGAAGGCCCCCCAAGACGCAGGTCCGTTTCTGTTTTATTTTTTCACTTTTGAATTTTTGCTTCTTTTCCCGTCTACTCCGAACGAAGGCTCTTTATCGGGTTTACTATTGCCACTTTTATCGATTCATAGCTTACTGTAATCCACGAAATTATCAGCGCGGCCATTGATGATAATACAAATACAGCCCACCCTACATTAACATGATAGGCAAAGCCAGCCAGCCAGCTATTCACAGCATACCACGACAGCGGTACCGCAATAACTATGGCTATCATAATAAGCCGCGTAAATCCGGTTGAAAGCAGATAAACGATATTTACCAGCGATGCCCCGAGCACTTTACGCACCCCAATTTCGCGAGTACGCTGTTCGGCCATAAAAGCGGATAAGCCGTACAGTCCAAGGCATGAAATGAAGATAGCCAATACTGCAAATAAGTTAAAGATACTTCCCATTTTCTGGTCACCTTTGTAAAGGTCAGCCAATTTCTGGTCGAGGAAGTCATACTTGAAAGGATAGCCTGGGTTAAGGTCATGACTGATCTGTTCTAACGTGTTGATGCTCGTTTCAGTGACTTGAGGTTGGGTTCTGATAATCACATAGCCGCCATAATTGCTAAATCGCAACACCAAAGGTTCAATTGCTTGTTGAATCGGCTTAAAGTTAAAATCCTGCACTATACCTATAATATTACCTTTTGTGCCGCTGAAAGTTACGGCTTGCCTATGGCATTATTTTTATTCAAGCCCATTACGGTCATCATCGTCTTATTTATGACAAATTTGTTCGAATCGGTTTTAAACTTATCCGAGAACCCCCTTCCCTTTAAAATCCTCATTTTAAATACCGACAAAAAATTTTCGTCAACATTCATTGATGGAATTACGATCTGCGACCTGGCATCCTTTCCCTCCCATTGCACATCCAGATTTCCGGTAGAGAGGTTAACGGGCAGGGTATTTGTTATAGTAAAATTCGCGGTGAGCGGATTTCGCTTCAATTCTGTTTTTAAGGTATTTTGTTTATCAGCTAAATCTCCCTTCATTTGCAGATACAACAAGTTATCTTTCGCAAAACCGGGGTTTCTGTTCCGGATAAATTTGAGTTGATTATAAATTGTGAAGGTGCCCACCAATAATAAAATAGAGACTACAAATTGTGTTACCACCAGCCCATTGCGAAAATTCATATTCCCACCCATTGATTTCATATTACCTTTCAGAACCGCTACCGGATTAAACCCGGATAAAAACAACGCGGGATAACTTCCCGATATTAAACCGGTAAGCGTTGCAATACCTATAAGGGTTAACCAAAGGCGTGCGTCGGAAAAATTGATGACTAATTGTTTATCGGCAAGGATATTGAATGATGGCAGGAAAAGGTACACCAGGAAAAGCGCCAGCAATAAGGCGAAAAAGGAGATCAATACCGATTCGCTTAAAAACTGCAAAATGAGTTGCCCGCGGACTGCGCCGGATACCTTACGCAAACCTATTTCCCGCGCCCGCCGCGCCGACCGGGCAGTGGCCAGATTCATAAAGTTAATACAGGCCGTTACCAGGATTAAAACAGCTACGATAAAGAAAATAGTGACGTATTGTGAATTACCGTGTCCGTCCACATCAATTTGCATTGGCGCAGCAAGATGAATGGCCGTTAAAGGCTGCAAATGAAATAACGTTTGCGAGCCAGACTGATGCGTTTTGTAAATGGCAGTTATACGTTCATCAAACTTTTTGATGGCTGCCGCCGATGGTACAAAACTTTTATCCAATTGTATGTAAGAAAAGAAATTGAAGCTACCCCAGGAATTTGTTTTCAGATCACGGTCTGTTTCCATGATAGCCGACATGGGTAAAACAAAATCAAACTGGAGGTGGGAGTTAGATGGGATGTTAGCCAATACACCGGTAACTACTACATTGCTGCCGTTATCTTTCCGTAACACTTTGCCTATAGCATCTTCCTGCCCAAAATATTTTTTGGCCATAGCCTGGGTAATCAGCACGCCGTCAACACGGTTAAGCGCCGTGTTTCGGTTTCCCTTTACCAATGGGAATGAAAACATTTGCAGGAAGGTATCATCTGCATAAAAAACACGTTTTTCCTCAAATTTATTTGTCCCGGCTTCAAACAAAACCGCTGTAAAATGACTCAGACGCACCGTGTTTTTTACTTCAGGCATCTGAACTTTTAATGCACCCGGCATGCCAGCCGGATTCACCGCAGCCAAAAAACCACCGGCGTCGGCTGTGATACGGTAAATCTGTCCGGAATTTTCATGAAAGCGATCATAGCTCAACTCATTCTGCACCCAAAGCAAAATCAGGATGCTCGAAGCCATGCCGATAGCCAAGCCTGACAAATTTATCAATGAATAGGCTTTATGCCTTACAATATTTCTCCAGGCAATTTTTAAGTAGTTTTTTATCATGATGAATTAGTCGTTAGTCAATTATCATTGGGCATTAGTGGTAGATGGCTACCCTGCCAGAATCGTCACCCTAAAAGGGGGATTTTGATATTTTATACCGATATAGCCTCGCCCGCTCAATTTTTCGCTTTCGGGAGTTTGATATGCGGACCACCAGGCCATGCATAAACAATAAAATACATGCCATTTAATTAACTAATTAATTATCAAATATTTATACAGTACATCACAATAAAAAATCGTTCGCATCCGTACAGTCTGCGTACGGTTTTAGCGTAAAAAGTAGCTTCCCTCTATCAAAAAAATAAAAGCCTTTAGCGCTGTAACCTGCATGCCTATCGCGCGTCATAGAATTTTGTAAACAAATTCTTTATAATTTAGCTTATATATTCGCTTAAACTGACCTGCGTTTATCTGCAAACTTTATTCATCAATTATGATAACAACAAAACCTTTTTCGGCATTAATGCTCTCGGGCCTTTTTCTCAGCCTGGCGGTAACTGCCTCTTACGGGCAAAATTCCAAACAGGAATCGCCCGAAATGAAGATCTACCGGGAAACTCCGCCAAAGATCAACGACCTGGTGCATACCAAGCTGGCCGTTCGTTTCGACTACAAAAAGCGCTACATGTATGGCAAAGAATGGGTTACCCTGAAGCCGCATTTTTACCCAACCGATACATTACGCCTCGACGCAAAAGGCATGGACCTGAAAACCATTGCCGTAGTGAAAAATGGCAAGAATGTGCCGCTGAAATTTAAATACGATGATAGCCTCACCGTAAACATTCAGCTTGACAAGGTTTACCACAATAACGAAAGCTACACCCTTTATATCGATTACACCGCCAAGCCTAACGAACTCCATGTGAAAGGCAGCGCCGCGATAAACGATGCGAAAGGCCTGTATTTCATCAACCCTGACGGTACCGAAAAAGACAAGCCAATCCAGATCTGGACGCAGGGCGAAACCACCGGTTCATCGTGCTGGTTCCCAACCATCGATATGCCGGAGCAAAAAACGACCGAAGAAATTGCCATGACCGTTCCGGCGAAATATGTTACCCTGTCGAACGGCTTAATGGCTTCATCGAAAGCTAACGGCGACGGTACCCGCACCGATACCTGGAAACAGGATCTGCCTCATTCGCCTTACCTTTTTATGATGGCTGTGGGCGATTTCAAGATCTATAAAGACAAATGGCGCAACAAAGAAGTAAACTACTATCTCGAACCAAAATATGCACCCTATGCTAAGCAGATCTTCGGCATGACGCCTGAACTGATCGAGTTCTACTCAAAAACATTGGGTGTTGATTATCCATGGGCCAAATATTCACAGATCGTAGTTCGCGATTATGTGAGCGGCGCGATGGAAAATACTTCGGCTACGTTGCATGGCGATTATGTGCAGGCAACTCCGCGCGAGCTGATAGATGCCTATTACAATGACGGCCGCAGCACCATTGCCCACGAATTATTCCACCAATGGTTTGGCGATTTGGTTACTGCCGAAAGCTGGAGCAACCTGACCGTAAACGAATCATTTGCCGATTTCAGCGAAATGCTTTGGGCTGAACACAAATATGGCAAAGACGAGGCCGACTCGCACAGCAACGATGCAATGCAGAACTACCTAAATACACCTGATGCTAAAACAAAAAACCTGGTGCGTTTCCACTATAATGATAAAGAGGACGTTTTCGACGTGGTTACTTATCAGAAAGGCGGCCGTATCCTGAACATGTTGCGTAACTATTTAGGCTACGAAGCATTTTATAAAGGATTGGGCTTATACCTGAAAACCAACGCTTACGGCAACGGCGAAGCACAGCAATTGCGTTTGGCTTTAGAGCAGGTAAGCGGCCGCGACCTGAACTGGTTCTTTAACCAGTGGTATTATGGCGCCGGTCATCCTGAGCTGAAGATCAGCTACAAATATGACGATGCGACTAAAACCCAAACCGTTTATTTAGCGCAAACTCAGGAAGGCCAAACCTTCAAACTGCCAATGGCTATCGACATTTATGCCGGCGGTAAAAAGAACCGCTACAAAATTTGGATGAACGATAAAGCCGATACGCTCAACTTCCAGGTAGCTTCAAAACCTGATTTGGTGAACGTGGATGCCGACAAAACGCTCCTGACGAAAAAAACCGACGACAAAACGCTCGACGAATTTGCATTCCAGTATGCTAACGCACCATTATTTATGGACCGCAACGAGGCCATTACCTTTGCTACCAGTCACCAGGCAGATAAAGCCGGGCAAAAAGTGATGCTGGCCGCATTGAAAGACAAATATTACGGCCTGCGTATTAAAGCTATCAAAGGCTTAAACATGAGCATTGATGATATTCACAACGCTGCCGTGCCAGTGCTTACGGGTTTGGCCCTGAGTGATGAAAACACGTTGGTACGCGCTGCCGCTATTTCAAAATTGGGCGCGCTGAAAGCTTCGGGTAATTTGGCTATGTTTAAACAAGCGCTGGCCAGCCAGTCGTACGCAGTACAGGGCGCGGCATTGAACGCCATTGCTTTGATTGATCCTTCACAATCGTTGTCAGTTGCCAAGGGCTTCGAAGCCGATAACAAAGGCGCATTAACGCAGGCTATAGTAAATACCTATGCGCTTAACGGCAATTCAGCACAATGGCCTTATGTGTATGATAAATTTATCAATGCTAATCCGCAGAATAAATTCCCGCTTGCCCGCAACTTTGCTGCCTTTACCGGCCGTGTGGATAAGCCGGAATATGCTCAGCAAGGCATTGCCGCCTTGCGCGATCTGGGCATCAAATACAAGCAATTTGGCGTGGGCCCATTCATTACCGGCCAGTTAACCGATATTAAAGGTAAGCGTGCTAAGATGAATGATGATGCTTCGGCTAAGGCTGCTGATGACGCTATTAAGGCGGTTAATGATGCGAAGTAGTGGTTGATTGAGTTAGAAAGTTCACCCATTATCCCTTCTGTCATTTCGAGCGAGAGCGAGAAATCTTAGAAAAGCGATATTACCGCTGATGCATTGGCGTTGGTGCATAATGTCTAAGATTTCTCGCTCGTTCCTCGCAATCGAAATGACAAGAGGGATTTTATTTATTCTCCTCACCAAGTCATTGTTGTGAGGACCGAAGTAATAACAAATGGTTTTATTATGGTCGATTCTTTTAACATTTTCCCCTCAAAAATTAACGCCATTTAACAAATCCATTTGCTAAATTTGTTTAAAGCCTTTTCAACTAAACGCATCATTATGAAAAAGTTATTCTTTGCGGCGATAATACTTTGCGGCGCTTTTCAGTTAAAAGCTCAGCAGCAAACAGCGGTTAAAACTATTGATCCGATCACCGCTTCAATCAATAAAGAAATACAGGATCAAACCAATTCGTGGCAAAAGTTAACGTGGAAATTCAACGCTACGCCTTTCATTGCTGCTAATCAGATAAAACAAGTCAATAAGGTAGTTATAGGCTCACCAAGCGTTGAAAAAATGCCGGTGGCGGTATTAGAGGGTAATTCAAAGATGCCGATAGCCAAACTCAATGGCTATGACCCTATGCCCGGAAGCAATATAGCTTCTGATACTAACAAACAAATTATTTTAGATAAGATAAACCCGGCGTTCAAACTTCCGGCAGTACTTTCTCCGGCTCCGAAAAAGTAATACCCTTACCGCCCTTTTTAATTGCTTTCCAAATTTCTTTACCCTCTTCGCGCTGGGCAATGATCTGGTCGTAACTATCCTCATAGGTAGCGTGATTGGTTTTCATTACCCTGTCCCAAAAGTTAAAATAGAGACCGTAATTGCATTTCACCAGGCGGTGGTGCATGTTATGATGCGTAGAGGTGTTATGCCATTTAAACAGCCAGTGATTTGCAAATCCTTTGGGAAACAACTCATACCCCAAATGCCCGGCCACGTTCAGCAACAACGAATAAACCCCAAAAATTCCTATAGCCGATGCGTGATGCGGAATAGTAAACGCAATCAATGGGATAATGCCCACCTCAACAACTGCCTCCAGTGGATGAAAGGCGTAAGCCGCAAAGGGAGTCGGGTTAACAGACAAATGATGCGTTTTATGCACGTACTTAAAAAACGGTTTCCAATGCATCAAGCGGTGCGTCCAGTAAAAATAGGTGTCGTGTAATATAATCATCAGCCCTATGCTGATAAAATAATACCCATAGCCATATTTATTCAGCGGGGTATAAACCATAGTAAGTCCCTTGGCCCCGGCCAGTATGGTGAGCATAATGATGACACCAAAGATCAGTACGGTAAAGAATGAATATTTGATCTCGCGGAAGATGTGTTGTTTATCGGGATAGCGCTGCTGGATTTTGGCATACCAGTATTTCTTGTTCTTCCACACATAAAAGAACAGGTAGAACGAGCCGGTGAACAACAGGTACCTTATGCTGATATTGAACAGCACCCTCAATGTATCGGTAGAAAAGAATTCCGGCATATAAGGGTAACGTTAAAAATCAAAAATCCTTGTTCAGCAATTTTTCCAGCTCAGCAAAGCTGATGTTGATCTTTACCCGCCCCTGCTTGGCATAGGAGATCTCTCCGGTTTCCTCCGATACTATGATGGCCGTGGCATCGTTAGCTTCGGTAACGCCTATCCCTGCCCGGTGGCGTAAACCAAATTGCGTAGGCAGATCGGTCTTTTCTGTCAGCGGTAGGATACAACTGGCCGATTTGATCTTGTTCTCAGAGATCACCACCGCGCCATCGTGCAGCGGACTATTCTTTTGGAAGATACTTTCCAATAAACGCTTGGATATCTTTGAGTCTATCACTTCGCAACTGTTCTGGTAAAATTGCTCGTCGTAATATTTTGCGAACACGATGAGTGCACCGGTACGGGTCTGTTTCAGGCTTTTACAGGCATCGATAATAGGTTTAATGCGCGCGTAGTTGTCTTTCTCGGCCTGTGCTTTACCAAAAAAATATTGCCACCAGGCCTTATTACGCTGTAGCGATGCATTTTTACCCACCAGCAACAAAAACCGTCTGATCTCCTGCTGAAATAGTACAATCACGGCAATAATACCCACATCGGCCACCTTTTTGAGGATGCTGGCCAGCATAGGCATTTTCTCCTCGGGCACGATGAAATAAAGCAGATAGATGAGCGCAAGCCCGATAAATATATTGGCCGCTATGGTGCCGCGGATCAGGTTGTACAACTGGTAGATAATAATAGCCAGCAATACAATATCCAGTATGGAGAAAGGCGTTATCTTGAAGAGCTTAAAATCAAACCATTGCATGTAGCGAAGTTAATTGTTTAACCGTTGATTCTGCTGATTTTTTTGATTGCGCTGATTTTTCTATCCGCATCTCAATAACCATTGATTACATTGACTTTTTGATTACGCCGATTTTCTATCCGCACATCTGCAGATCCGCACATTATCCCAAAAACGGTCCGCCGGGTACGCCCCAGCCCCATAGGGGCATTGGCATGTTAGGGTCTTCTATAACATCGCCGGCGTTCGAGTTGATGATGGCTATGCGTGTACCCCATTCTATATACGCTAAAAATGCAGACCGGAATTCCGGGTCAGCGGGCAGATGCAGCTCATCAGCAGTTTGGAGTAATAATTCCACCCAGCGTTTTCGATGCTGCTCGGTCAGATGCCGGTGCAGGTGTTTTTTGATCATTTCAAAATGACTTCCCTCCTCTTCGCTGTAAACTTTCGGCCCGCCTAAAACTTCGGCGACAAAATGCGCTACATGCAAACGATGTTGTGGCGACATGTGCCGGAAAACCGGCTCCAGCAATTCATCCTGTAATACTTTATCGTAAAATTTATCGAAGAGCTCTATAAATTTCGGCATGCCGCCTGCCCATTCAAAAAGCGTTGGGATTGGTTTATTTACGTCGGGCATATTTTCAAGATTGATATATCCAAACTTACGAAGTTTCTTTGCTAAACTGCCGCCTTTTTCTTTGGGAACATTAATGATGCTACAATGCTAATTAGCAGTATTCCTAAAATAATCAGCAGCGAAACGCCTGTGGTAAGCCCTATTTTCTCTGCGTAATCAGCAATCAACATTTTCACACCAATGAATGCCAATAACACAGCCAGCCCTACCTTCAGGTAATGAAATTTGCCAATAATATTTACCAACAGGAAGAACATGGAGCGCAGGCCCAGAATGGCAAAAATATTTGAAAAGAAAACGATGTAAGGGTCTTTGGTGATAGAGAAAATAGCAGGAATAGAGTCGACCGCGAAAACCAGATCAGTCCCTTCAATAATTAATAGCACGAGAAATAATGGCGTGATAAGTTTTTTTCCATTTAGCCTGATAAAAAACTTATCCCCTTCAAAATTTGGATGTACGGCGAAGAAACGCGCCGCCAGTTTAACTATTTTATGATTTTCCGGATCTACATTTTCGTGCTTGTTCCGCTTCAGGAACATGTTTATACCCGTGTACACCAGGAAAGCTCCAAACAGGTAAAGCACCCAATGGAAATGCGTGATCAATGTTGCGCCTACGAAAATAAAGGCAAAGCGCATTACCACGGCACCGATGATCCCCCAAAACAACACCTTATGATAGTATTTCGGGGCTACGCTGAAAGCCGTAAACACCAGCACGATCACAAAGATGTTATCAACCGAAAGTGCATATTCAACCACATAGCCGGTGAGAAATTCCAGCCCAAGATTTTTACGGTAGAGTTGCAGGCTGCCCTCGAAATCAGCAGGGTTCAGTTTGAGTTTATGAAAATGTTTGGCGTTTATATCCTTCAGCGCTGCAAAGCTGTCTATATGGTGCAACAGGTGCCCCCAGTTTAAGATCAGCAGATAAAAGCCCAGCGCCAGCGCAATCCAAACGCCGCTCATAATACCGGCTTGCTTCAGGCTCACGGGCTTATCGGTCTGGGCAAAAAGGCCCAAATCCAGCGCAAGCATTATCAGGATGAATACGATAAATGCCGATATGAAAATTAATTCGCTTTGCATTATTTATTGCGCTCGGTAGTGTAGCGGACCAGCATTTCCATGCTTCGCCGGTATTCGCTGTCGGGGAAGGTATTCAAGATCTCGAAGGCCTCGTCCTGGTATTTTTTCATTTGCGTTTCGGCATACTGCAATCCGCCGGTTTCATTCACAAACTGGATAATGCGAGCAATTTTTGCCGGGTCGTCGTTATGGTTTTTCACCAGGTTAATCATCTCCTTCTTAACCTTCGGCGTACAATTATTCAGCGCAAAGATCAGCGGCAGCGTCACTTTCTTTTCCTTGATATCTATCCCCAGCGGTTTGCCAACATCATCCGTGCCAAAATCAAACATATCGTCTTTGATCTGGAATGCGATGCCTATCTTCTCGCCGAAAACACGCATTTTTTCAATCGTCTCATCATTTGCACCGGCCGATGCCGCACCACATTCGCAGCAACTGGCTATTAAACTGGCCGTTTTCTGGCGAATCACCTCATAATAAACCTTTTCCTCAATATCCATCCGGCGAACCTTTTCCACCTGTAGCAACTCGCCCTCAATCATCTGCTCCATCGCTGTAGAAACAATTTTCAGGAAACGGAAATCGTCGTTCTTCATCGACAGCAGCAATCCCTTCGACAATAAAAAATCGCCCACCAAAACGGCTATCTTATTTTTCCATAGTGCATTGATAGAAAAAAAACTGCGGCGCTGATAAGAGTTATCCACCACATCGTCGTGGATCAGGGTGGCAGTATGCAACAGTTCAACCAACGCTGCCCCGCGGTGGGTAGATTCATTAATGCCGCCGCAAATGCTCGCCGAAAAGAAAACGAACATCGGCCTGATCTGCTTACCCTTACGCTTTACAATGTAGTGTGTAATCCGGTCGAGCAGGGGTACTGAACTTTGCATTGAAGTTTTAAATTTCCCTTCAAAAACATCAATTTCTGCTTCAATAGGTCTTTTAATCTCGTCGATGCTCAGCATTAAATAGCGTGCTTTATTAGTATAGACGCCGTTAAGCGGCTTCAGGCACAAACATAAGGTTAATTTTTATTTGTGAGTAGCGTATCGGGGCAATTATGAAGATTGTGTGAGAGTTGGGTGGGTGGTTTTGTTGTGCGGATTTGAATACTGTGCCATGTTTGTGTGACACAGTGAATTAGTGCAATGTATGAACTGGGATTTACATGATTTAAGGATGTCCCTGCCTTGCTTTGTTAATCTTCTAACTATCAAATCAAGCGAATCAAGGTTCAGATAATTAAGCGTTGCCAAGTCCTAATGAACCAGTGAGCCAATAAACCATCAGGATTAAACCTTTCGCTTCCAAATTACTCTATTATAATAACAACGCTAATAAATTAAAAGTTATGAAAATCAAAATATTCGGAGGTTTACTGCTGGCGTTTTTAGCCATCACCTCAATAGCCAGTGCGCAAACTCACACCCCTGTTATTACTCGCAGGCAACACGTACAGGACCGCCGCATTCATGAGGGTGTTCGCAGCGGAGCCCTTACGCATCACGAAGCGCAGCACATGCGCGCTGATGAACGCAGAATTTCCCGCGATAAAAGGATGGCTCGTGCCGATGGTCGTGTTACAAGGGCCGAACGCAGGCACATTACCCGCGCGGAAAACCACACCAGCCGCGCCATTTACCGCAAAAAGCATAATAGCCGTGTAAGATAATAGTGATTAGTTTTTGTATAAGTTAAGTTTTCATGAAAGCGCTCCGGGCAATTTTGTCCGGGCGCTTTGTTGCTTTGATATGCGGCTTTCAATTTGATTTCGTAACAGCCTATTGCTTTTTACCATAACAAGTATCGAGGTAGCTGCTCAGCAAGATATTTTTATAAATCAGGTAGTTTGCGAACTATTTCTTTTACTTAACCATCTCTCACAGCGTAGATTATGGATATTGAGCGCTAAACAAAATAACTTATTTTTTCTTATTGCCGGCAAACTTAATATCGGCGATTTCGTAAAAGGGGTAATTTGTTTCAGATTAATTGACGTCTGTTTTTTTAACGACTGCAGGGATGACAGGAAGATCGTACAAAAAGTTAGCCATTTTATGGTTTTCCGGGGGCCTGATTTGGGCGTTCTGCAGCGATGCCCTGATCTCAAGTTTCGGGCAGGGGTTTCCGGGTTATTACCTTGAATTACTTCGCGGGTTAAATAATTTAATCATATTTATTTTAACAGCTTTTATTTTCTATCGGCGGGTGCGGAAACAGCAATACCGGCTGGCTCGTTCAGAGGCGCAATACCGCAATTTGTTCGATTCTAATCCCAACCCCACGTGGATATATGACAACGATACGCTGGCGTTCATTGCCGTTAATGAGGCCGCGGTGATAAGATATGGTTACAGCCGCGATGAATTTTTAAAGATGACCATCAGGGATATTCGTCCGCCTGAAGACAACCACCTGCTCGACGCAACGCTTAAAAATGATTCAGGCAGCATTAAAGAAGTAGGCTTGTGGAATCATATCCGCAAATCGGGCGAGGTTTTTACTGTTTCAATCGTTTCTCATCCCGTATGGTTTGACCGGCGCTTTTGCAAAATGGTGATGGCTACAGATGTAACCGCCGCTGTTCATAATGAGCAGATGTTGCGCGAGGCCTATCTTAAAGAGAAAGAACTAAGCGAGCAACTGGTGTTCAATTATGAGCTTATCCGGCAGTCGCAGGAAGAAAACCGGCGTATGGCACATGTGATCGACAAGATCAATAACCTGGTGCTTATTATGAAAGAGTGCGGAGGCATTTCATGGTGCAACCGGGCATTTACTGATTTTACCGGCTATTCATTGAACGAGGTAAGTGGAAAAAATGCAGGGGATGTTTTATTCGGATCTCAAACCGATGCAAATACCATTAAACGTTTGAGGCGGTCCTTCATTCAAAGAACATTTTTTAGCGGAGAGCTGATTAATTATAAAAAAAACGGCGAACCATACTGGACACAGTTAACTATCTCACCGATTTATGACGAAGAAGATAATTTCCAATTTTTCATGTCGGTAGAAACGGTAATAACCGAGCGAAAGAAAAAAGAGCAAAAAATCCTGGCTCAGCATGCCGCAATGCAAAAGATTGCCTGGTCCAATTCGCACGAGTTGAGGCGGCCGGTATGCACAATCATTGGATTGGTTACTATTTTGAAAGACACGGATGATGAAAAAGACCGGGATCATTGCCTTACAGCACTGGAAACAAGCGCCAGAGAACTGGATGAATTGGTAAGGCAAATCAATCAAAAAATTGATCGAATTGCAACGAAGGAGGAGTATGTACAGTAAGATTAAGGCTTTTACGGAAAAATTGACAGGGAATGCTGAAGAATTCTCTATGGAGGCGCGCATCTTTCACGCAGCCTGCATAGTCTCGCTGGCGGCAATAGCCTGTAACATTCCTCTAAATTACTTTATCGGCGTTCCCGCACTTTCGTTATTAATGGGCGTACTGTTGGTAGTAGTAGCTTTCATTTATTATTATTCGCGCTACCGCGGAAAGCTGAATACCAGTTTTTTCTTGTATTGCCTGTTCTGTAATATTTTTTTCACCATTAATTATATCCAAAATTCGGGCGTTAACGGGCCGAGTTTGCTTATTTTCCTGCTTTCCTTATTCGTAAGTATTGCCATTGCACCAAAGAGCCAGTTCTGGTTCTGGATACCGCTGAACATTATTTTAGTTGCCTTTTTGCTGGTTATGGAGTTCAGAGACCCGCAAGCCATAACCAATACTTATCCGGCCGCCGCCGAGCGCTTTATTGATTTCGGTTATTCTTACGTGCTCATCAGCTTACTAATCGCTTCTGTTACACTTTATATCCGTAACAGCTACAATATTCAGCGCATTGCGCTGATAAAAAAAGCCGAGGAATTGGAGCGGACCAATGAGACCAAAAACAAATTATTCTCTGTAGTTGCACACGACTTGCGGGCGCCGCTTAGCTCTATTCAGAATTACCTGGAGTTGCTCACCGAATATAAATTATCTGAAGAGGAAAAAGAGGCGATGGAACATGACCTGCTGGAAAAGACCAGGAATACCGGGCAAATGCTTTCCAACCTGCTCTCATGGACTATGAATCAAATGGAAGGTGTTTCGGTCAATCTGGAAGAACTAAATCTGAGTGAAACGCTGAAAACAGTCATTATGGTGCAGGCAGCAATTGCGCGTGATAAGATGATCGGCTTTAAAAATGAGCTCTCTGCAAATGCGTATGTAATTGCCGATGCAAATATGCTGCAGCTGGTGGTGCGTAACCTGCTGAACAATGCTATTAAATTCACTCCTCCCGGAGGCGAAATCAGCCTAACGTCAGAACTCCTTGGGCCCAACTGGCAAATACGAATCAGCGACACCGGCGTAGGCATTGCCGATGAACGCAAAGCGGATATCTTCTCGCTAAAAAACCAATCGACCTACGGTACCAAAAATGAAAAAGGTACTGGGTTGGGGCTACTTCTGTGTAGTGAATTTACTGAATTGCAACATGGAAAAATATGGTTCGACAGCACAGAAGGAGCCGGGACCACCTTCTACATCAGTTTAAAAGGCTGCCGCTTCCCAGAGATTATCAGATCAGGCGATAAACCGCTTGACGTCAGTGCCGGCTGAAACACTACAACATTTGGCACAAATACCCCCTTAGGTTGGCACATGCGCCCCTGATAATTAATAGTAAGTCAAAATATATTTGCTTTATTAATTATCAACCTAAATAAAATGACAACACAAGCTGTATTAAACAAGATTCTTGCAAACGCTAAAACTTATACAAAAAATTACCTTAATGCCATGCCCGAAGACGGTTATGCTTTTAAGCCTATTCCAGAAATCCGCTCATTTGCACAACAAATGCTTCACCTTGCTGATGCTACTTATTATTTCGTTTGCATGGCAAGTGGTAAGCCCAGCCCCATAGGTCAGGTGTCAGCCGAACAAACTATCGCTCCAACCAAAGAAGCAACCACCAAAGCAGTAATGGACAGTTATGATTTTTTTACCACGGTGGTAAACGAAATGACAGCAGAGCAACTACAAGAAACCGTTAAATTCGGCGACTTTGAAGTTCCCAAAATAGCCGTTATCACTAAGGCGTATGAACATCAGGCGCATCATCGCGGTCAGGCCGCTATTTACCTCCGGCTACAGGGCGTAGTGCCGTCAGACGGGATAATATTTTAGCAATTTGTATCCCTCACGCCTTCTTGTATTTGTTTTATAATCGTATGGCATCATGCTGGTTGTTAGTTTAACTACATCACGGAATTCTTAATGTTGGTATAATAAAGAACATAGGCGTACGATTGTAATTCCGCGTTTGGTGTATTTTTCCACCAGGCAAAGTAATAGGTTCCAACAGGCTCTGTTGCCGGATAACAATACCGGACCTCGTTGGCATGCGTAATACATTCCTTTTTACCTGGACAAATCTGCCACGATAGATATGCCCGTTTTATCGCGGAACGCCTGAGGAGAGACCTTGGTTATTTTTTTAAAAAATCGGCTGAAATAGTATTCGTCCTCAAACTTCAATGCGTAGGCAATTTCTTTAATGCTTTGGCGGGTTAAATGGAGCTGTTTTTTAGCTTCGAGTATAAGCCTCTCTTGAATTAATTGCGATGGCGTTTTATTGAAATAACGGGTACATCGTTTGGTGAAATTATTAGGCGACATAGCCAGCAGTTGCGCATAATCACTGGGCTTATGTAAGGTGAGATAATGCTCATTTAAAAGCTCCCGGAAGCGCTCCATTTGCTCATCTCCCTTCCAAACACTGTATTTGTCGATCAGTTTAATCTTAATATTGCTCGATCTGGCCAGGAACAACTGCAAAGCTGCCCGAAGCACAATTTCTGAAGGTGCATCCTGCTTAAACTCATCCTCCATATCGTTCAGTAGTGCCTCAAATACCGGGATGTCCTTATCACTTAAAGATATACAAGGTTGTATATAAATATTATTAAATAATAAGCCATTGCAGGCTACCTCGGCACGGTGGTATTCTATGCAATAAAAATCGCCGTGAAACTGCAGCATGGTTACCGGCGCAGGGTCACTTTTCTCGATGTAAATAGTTTGCAAAGGGGTTGAAAACAATATTACGGGGCCGGCAAAATTAAATGTTCCGAAGTCAGCGTGATATATCCCCTTACCATCCCGAATGAATAGAATAGTATATTCAGAAAATTGAGCCGGAGTGCTTAACAGATTCGTATCCATTCTTTTTACGCCGAGTAAATACTCCCCGGCTCTTGAAAATACTTCCTTCATAATCATCTTAATGCCGAACGCAATTATCAAAGATATAAGTAACTGCGACTAAATTTTAAATGTATAAAAAAGGAAGCCAAGTTGTCTTCATCCTTTTATACATAAGCAGAAAGGGAGCGGCGTATTGAACACTATCTGAGATTTTGACAATGATCAAAGATTACAGAAATAGAAACAAGGAATTATCAGTTTTGCTATTTTTTGACAGCCAACGCTTTAAGACGGGGGAATATCTATTTTTGGTGTCTCCAAAACCTGCCCTTTCCCTCAGCTATCCATTCTAATGCTTCATTTATTCTTTTTTGTCGCGTTTCGTCGGTTTTGGCATCGGTAATCCAAACAATATATTCCTTGCGAAAAGAGTTAGATTTGTTTTCAAAAATCTCTTTTGCTGCAGGGGCAGTTGCCAATGCGGCAAGCAAATAGTCGGGAGTTTCCAAAACCTTGGGTTTATCAGATTTTTGTGTCTCTCTTTTTATTTTGATGCCTTTTTGGTTTAGCTGTACGGCTTCTTTAAGCATTGCTATCAATTCATCATCAGGCGGCAAATCCGTTAGCTTTGTTATCTTCCCTAAAAATCTTTGGATTGGTTTTAAGTCTTTATTCGCCTTTAGGCGCGGGTCTGTCATCAGTTCCCCCTTCAGGAATGTGAAAGAGCAATGATTTTTATAGGAAGCCACCACACACATATTGTCACCATTGTAATCAAAATGAGGCAAGCTCCATTTTATTGTCTCTTTAACATCCGGGCAGTTTTCATGAATAAGCCTGCGTAAATGCTCAAGAATTGGTTTTGCAAAATTTTCCGAGTTAGCTATGTAAACATCCACAGCTGAATTATGATCCATAACGTTTAATTTTTTAACTGTTAACGATTATGAGAGCAAAAAAACTAAAACTGAGGCAGAAGATTTAGTCGAAAACTTGGATAAACAGGTCAATTTAATTCCTTACGTCGTTTCCGAAACACTGAGGCCGGCAAGCCTACATGCTTTTTGAAAAATTTGCCAAAATTAGTTGGATCTGAAAAGTTGAGTTGATAGGCAATTTCAGTGATTGAAAAATCGGTGTATTGAATGAGCGATCTGGCCTCGCTGGCCAGGCGTTCGGCAATAAAAGTAAGTGCATTTTTGCCAGAAACACGCTTAACAGATTGGGAGAGATGATTAGCGGTAACCGAGAGCAGATCTGCATATTCCTGCACGGTGCGCTTATGGATGTAATGGTTATCAATTAACTGAATAAATTTACGCAACAATACTTGCTGCGCTGTAGCACGGGGAATATCCTTTTTGTTTTCCAGCGCAAAGTCTTCCAGGTAATAAAGCAAGCCGAGTAGCTTTATCTTCGCCTCGATATGTTGTTGCCTGGCCGATCTTTCATATGAGGTAAATACAGCTTCAAAATGTGGTGCGAGTTGGTCAAATACAACGTGATTAAACTTAAACAGGTTAGTATGCAGCACGTCGAATAAAGGGAACTGCTGATGAAAGTCTGGTTTAAAGAAGGGGAAACACTCCTGTGTAAAATAAATTATATAGCCCTTTAAGGCATTGTTATGAGCAAAACTATACACAAGATTAGGAGAATGAAAAACGAGATAAGAATCTGGGTTATAAACCGCCCGGTCTCCATAGTTAACCTCGACCTTACCAGAATTAAATAGCAGCGCGAAAAAATAAAATGAACGTTTAAAAGGCGGGCGGTATATCTGTGTATCCTGATCGAGGGGCTTTAACCTCAAACAGTAAAAATCAGGATCAGTTGTTCGTCCCGGCCACGGAATAGAGGCCAGAAAATCGTTAATTTCTGTGTAATAAGCAAGCGTATTTTTTATTTTCTCCATAACATGCATTCCATAAGGGCTGCTCCTAAAATAGGAAAAGAAAATCTTTTCAATTACCGATATAACATAAACCCGGCGATATAATTGCCAATGTTATTAAATGATTTTATGTTTATATGAGCTGTTACCAACCTGTTTTAGGAACGGGTGAGTAGATTTCCAAAAACCTACTATTCTTGAAGGAGTGCATTTGCCCGGAAAGTTTTCCGATGCTTTCCCTGTAAATGCATGTTAAAACATTTTTATTACGATATTTACTGGATGCCCCATGAGCTACCTGTTAAAGATAAAAGCGATGCTGAGAAATTGCTCAAGATAGCGCCTTTCCGGAAGGAAGTTCGTAAGACACTGCCGCACAAGCATAATAACTATTTTGAAATCATCTTTTTTTTCGCGGGCTCCGGCTATCATATTACAGACCAGGTTAAATATGAGGTAAGGCCACCAGTTGCTTTTTTTGTGCGAAGAGACCAGGTGCATTGTTTGGACTTAAATGAAGAGACTGAACCCGAGGGTTACGTACTGATCATCAAATCTGATTTTGTGGCGTCCTGTACGGATAAGGAGCTCAAACAACTGTTATCCGGAGCAAGCTCAATCTCGTCCGTTTATCTTGAACAGCATTCGGTCGTCTCAACTTTATTTGAATTGATTGAGCAGGAAAATAATACCGTTCATCCCTATAAAAACCAACAGCATTTTTTGGAGGGTCTGCTCAAAGCATTGCTGGTTAAACTTGTCAATCTGTCAAAACCACAATACCATCAGCAAGCAAGACGCACTGATCTCTACCAGGCTTTTCGCGAAAAACTCAGCTTAAGCAACCCGATCAAAAACAATGTGGCGCATTACGCCCACCTGCTTAATATAACCCCTCAGAACTTAAATGCTGTATGCCGGAAACAATCGGGCCTGTCAGCAACAGACGTGATCGCTGAATTTACCGTCAGCGAAGCCAAACGACTATTAATTTATACCGATAACACCGTCTCTCAGATTGCACTGCAATTAGGCTTCAGCGACCCATCGCACTTTGTCAAGTATTTCAAACGATACACAAAGGCAACGCCCCAATCTTACCGTGCATTACATTCATAGCTACCATAGCTTTTTCAAATAAACCATATTAGGCCTGCTTATTTTGCGAAATTTGGATAATGCATTGACTATGAAAAAGCTACTGTATACTTCTTCCTATCCATTCCTCTTATGCAGGCTTGCAGTAGGGCTGATCTTTCTGTCGGAAGGGATTCAAAAATTCATAAGACCAGAAGAGGCAGGCAGCGGCCGTTTTGCAAAGATCGGATTTTCTTCACCTGATTTTTGGGCGCACTTTACCGGGGCATTTGAAATAGGATGCGGGCTGTTGCTGCTGATCGGTCTTTTTACCCGTTTTGCAGTGATACCACTCCTTATCGTCATGATCACTGCATTCGTTACAACTAAGCTTCCCATTTTAACAGGAAAGGGATTTTGGCCTTTTGCCCATGAATACCGTACAGATTTTGCAATGACCTTACTGCTTACGCTGTTGTTGATATATGGTGCCGGCAAACCATCGGTCGATCAACAATTGCGAGCCGGTCAAGACTAATATTAAACCTATGAATAGTAGCGAAAAACCCGTCGTAACTGAGTCTGAAAAAGGTGCAAGTTCAAGGCGCGACTTTTTAAAAACAGGCTTGACCATTGCTGCGCTTTCAGGACTGTCGGGCGCAACTGTACTGGAAAGCTGTACCCCGACGAATAACAAAACCCCGGAAGGCGCTTCGCATCAACCATCCGGCAAGGCAGACTATACCATTCATATTAAAACCGGATTGATTGAAGTAGCGCCACAATACATTATTTCAACAACAACCTACAATGGGCAGTTTCCCGGCCCTTTACTTCGTTTTAAGGAAGGTCAGCAGGTTACGGTCGATATCTATAATGATACGGATACCCCTGAACAATTTCACTGGCATGGGCAATTTCTGCCCGTAGATATTGACGGTTCAGCTGAGGAAGGCACACCTTATATCCCGGCTCACGGAATGAGGCGTGAAGTATTCGTTCCAGGGCCGTCAGGCTTCCGTTTTTACCACACGCACCTGGTGGCGGGCGCAAACCTCAATATGGGGCAATACAACGGTGAGGTTGGCCCTGTGTATATCGAGCCGAAAAACCCAACTGCCGGGCACGACCGCGAGGAATTCATCGTCATGAAAGAATTTGAGCCTTATTTTCAGCGCGGCGGTGATATGGCAATGGACTTTCTGCCGGGCCAGCCTGTTAATGCATTGCAGGCTCTGCAGGAAAAGGCCGAAAAGGAACATCCTGAACGACCCAAGGGATACGAAGTAGGCTACAAAATATTCACCATAAACGGCAAACAACTGGGGCATGGCGACCCCATAAAGGTAAAACAGGGCGAGCGGATCCTCTTTCATATCCTTAACGGCAGTGGCAGCGAGATCAGAAGCCTTGCTTTGCCCGGGCACACCTTTAAAGTAGTAGCACTGGATGGTAACCCCGTTCCCAATCCTGCCGAAGTACCCTTACTCTGGCTTGGTACCGCGGAACGAATTAGCGCCATCGTGGAGATGAAAAACCCCGGTGTATGGATAATGGGAGACCTGGCTGATGATGACCGGGCAAATGGTATGGGAACAATAGTTGAGTATGAAGGGCTGAAAGGCAAGCCACAATGGATTGCACCAAAACCCTACAAATGGGACTACCTGATATTCGGCGGTAACGGTAAAAAAGCACAGGAACCCGACGAAACCATTCACATGCTTTTTGCAAAAGACCAGGCAGCAGACAATGGCTTCAATCGCTGGACAATTAACGGCGTTGCTTTTGATATGATGAACATGAAACCGATGTTTCACCTGAAGAAAGGCAAGCGGTACCGGCTGCACATGCGCAACGGATCGGACGATATCCATCCAATGCACCTCCACCGGCATAGCTTTGAGATCACCAGCATCGGCGGCCAATCCACCTCCGGCGTGATTAAGGATGTTGTCATGCTCGGCGGTTTCCAGGAAATGGATATTGACTTCACGGCCAATAATCCCGGTTTATCCTTGTTTCATTGCCACATGCAACTGCACATGGATTTTGGGTTCATGGCTTTATTTGACTACGTGTGATATTCGCCATGAAGCAATTGAAAGACAAACGCAAAGGGTGGTTCCGCGGGTTGAATAAAGACGTACTGTTTTTAGCCTGTGCCTCGCTTTTTTCAGATATTTCAACCGAGATGCTTTATCCGATACTGCCGGTCTATCTAACAGAGTATCTTAAGGCAAGCGGCAGCACACTTGGCATTATTGAAGGCAGCGCTGAAGCCATACAAAATGCCATCCAGGGTATCTCAGGATATTGGTCTGATAAATTAAGGCGCCGAAAGCCGCTGGCGGTTATCGGATACCTGTTATCAGCAATCTCAAAACCATTTATCGGCGCAGCAACAACCTGGCCGGCTGCCTGGTCTGCCCGGCTCAGTGACCGGCTTGGTGCGGGAACACGTTCCGCTCCGCGCGATGCGCTCCTCGCAGGTTCCGTCCAGGAAAAAGACCGGGGCAAAGCTTTTGGGGTAGAGGGATTCGGGGACAACCTCGGCGCCTTCATTGGCCCCCTTATCACGGTAGCCTTGTTTTTCAAATTGGGCATCGCCATCCGGAGCATCTTTTACCTTGCAATGATTCCCGGCCTGTTCGCATTGGCCATGATCCTATTTGTTAAAGAGCGCAGGGCAACGGAAATAAAATCCAGGGTGAGTTTGCGCCTGGGGGCTTTTCCGAAAGCTTACCGGAGATATCTTTTGCTGGCCGCACTATTCGGCATTGGCAATTCAAGCAATTCGTTTTTAATTCTTCAACTTAAATCAACCGGATTATCGCTAACTGTTACAATTGTTCTTTATGCCTTCTATAATTTTGTTGCCGCAGCAATATCCTATCCGGCCGGTTCGCTTTCGGATCGTTTCGGCAGAAAGCCTCTTTTGATCGGCGCATTGATCATTTTCGCCATAACCTATGCAGGTTTCGCTTTTTCAAATAGCGCATTCCTTATTGGCGCTTTGCTCATTTCTTATGGGCTTTTTCAGGGAATCTTTCGTGCAGTTGGCAAAGCCTATGCCGTTGATTTTGTTCAGCCGGAGATGCGAGCCAGCGCCGTTGGCTGGTATGGTACTGCAATCGGCCTATCCGCCCTGGTAGCCAGTATAGTCGCGGGCATCCTTTGGGATAAGGTGGGGCACTCAGCCGTTTTTATCTACGGCGCGTTATTTGCAATTATCGGTGTTATCGGATTTTCAATTGGATTACCAAAAAAAATCGGGCAGGAGAAACAATTCCGTCAAACTTAAAACTTACACCAAACTTTAATGAACAGACTCAAAGAAGTAGCCATTGTGTTTCTGAAGCTTGGCTTTCTCGGTTTTGGCGGGCCAGCCGTACATATCGCGATGATGGAGGAAGAAGTAGTTCGCAAAAGAAAATGGATGACACATGAACACTTCCTTGATCTTATCGGCGCAACAAACCTCATACCTGGCCCGAACTCTACAGAAATGGCCTTACATTGTGGCAAAGAGCGTGCCGGATGGAAGGGCCTGTTGCTGGCAGGTGCGTGTTTCATTCTTCCGGCGGTATTTATAACCGGTGCGTTTGCATGGCTTTATCAGCAGTATGGCACCTCGCCGAACGTCCGGCCATATACTTACGGGATCAAACCGGCAATCATTGGGGTTATTGTTTCCCTGACGGTTACGCTGGGCAAAAAAGCAATCAAGTCGATCGAACTATTAATAATCGGTATAGCCGCGCTGGTGCTGGCAATACTCGGAGTTAACGAAGTCATCATATTGTTCGGTTTGGGTGCAGCGGGTATGGCAATTTATACGATGAAAAGTCATCCTGATAAGGCCATTATATTTATTCCACTGGTGGTTGCCGGTCCGCTATCATCAAATGATAGGGCCGCAGGCTGGAAGATATTCTGGATATTCCTCAAAGTAGGTTCCATTCTATATGGAAGCGGCTATGTGCTTTTTTCTTTTCTGAATTCGGAACTGGTTAAGCCTGGGCTATTGACCCGGCAAGTGCTGACCGATGCGATAGCAGTCGGCCAGTTTACACCCGGCCCGGTCTTTTCCTCTGCAACCTTCATCGGCTGGCAAATGAATGGATTGAGCGGTGCTGCAATGGCAACAGCAGGGATTTTTGTGCCGTCGTTTGTATTCGTGGGGCTTCTCAACCCACTGGTTTATCGGCTGCGAAAATCAAAAATCCTTTCTGCATTCCTGGATGCAGTTAATGTAACAGCAATCGTGTTGATCGTGGTTGTGTGCTTTGACCTGGGTAAAGCGGCCATAAATGATTGGAAAACTCTTGTTATTGCCGTAATTGGATTTGCGTTGAGCGTTTACTTCAAAAAGCTAAATACCGCATTTATAATTATTGGCGGTTCCGTTTTAGGCTATTTTATGACTTTGATATAAGCAATTACTTACAATCATATCTTATAAATAGGATAACATACGTGGCACCGGGCATGACGACGATCATTTTTTATTACCGGTCGCCTGTTCCGTGACCAAAGTCATGGATTTAAGTGAGCGCGAACGTGGCCCGTGCGCCGAAACTTGCTGACCTTAGCCGTGCAGAATCAAGTGTATCGCCATGACCATTTCAAAGATCAAAATTATCCTGTTGTTGTTTTTCGCGGCCACCGCGTTTTCCGGCTGCGTCGGCAAAAAACAATATATCGCGCTCCAGGATAATTACCATCGGCTTCAGGACACCAACCAGAACCTTTATAAAAGCTATCTGATCACGCAGCAGGAACTGAACAATTCCAAAGACCGCGCACAAAGCCTTGATGAACAACTGTCGGATGCCAAAACGAATATAAAGGCCCTGCAGGAATCACTGGATAAGTGCCTGGCCGGGAACAGCCAGGGGAACGTAAACATTTCCAAACTGGCCGACCAGATCAGCGCATCGAATAACTATATCCGGCACCTGGTGGAACTCAAGAACAAAAGCGATTCCTTAAACCTGGTGCTAACTACCAATCTTACCCGTTCCCTTACCCCGGATGAGTTGAAAGACGTGGATGTTAAAGTGCTGAAAGGCGTTGTATATATTTCCCTTGCAGACAATATGCTTTACAAAACAGCGAGCTACCAGATCTCCGCAAGGGCCGATAGTATCTTAAGCAAGGTTGCGAAGATCATCAATGATTATGCCACCTACCAGGTTTTGGTTGAAGGCAATACCGATAGCGTCCCTATCGTGCAAACCAACATCCGCAACAACTGGGATCTGAGCTGCCTGCGGGCGTCATCGGTGGTGCAGGCGCTGCAAAATAATTATAACGTCGACCCCAAACGGCTGACCGCCGGCGGGCGCGGTGAATATAACCCCATAGCCGATAACAGCACCGATCCGGGCAAGTCGCTGAACCGGCGAACTCAGGTCATCATCACGCCACAGCTTGACCAATTTATGTCGCTCATCGGAACTGGGAATTCCGGCGCACCGTCCAATTAATTTAAAATGATCTTCTAAAAATATTTAACATGAAATCTTTAGCAAACAAAGTAGCCATCATTACGGGAGCCGGGTCGGGTATCGGCAAAGCCATTGCGTTATTGTACGCAGCCGAGGGGGCACAGGTCGTGGTCTCAGACATCGTAGAAGACGGCGGGCATGCCACGGTCGCAGCGATAAAAGCCAATGGCGGACAAGCCATTTTTGTAAAAGCGGATACCGCTAAACCGGACGACAGTAAAAATTTGGTGGACGAGGCCGTTAAAGCATTCGGCGGATTGCATATCGCGGTAAACAACGCGGGTATAGGCGGGCCGCTGGCACCAGTGGGCGAATATCCCATCGAGGGCTGGGACAAGGTCATCTCGATCAACCTTTCGGGCGTGTTTTACGGAATGCATTATCAGATACCGGCCATGCTCGCTTCAGGCGGCGGCAGTATTGTCAATATAGCTTCCATACTGGGCAAAGTAGGCACGAAAGGCTCGCCCGCTTATGTAGCCGCCAAGCACGGCGTTGTCGGTTTGACCGAGGCAGCAGCGCTGGAATATGCCGGTCAGCAGATCCGCGTCAACTCCATAGGCCCGGGATATATCGTAACGCCGCTGCTGACCAACACCCTGGATGACGCGACTATGAAGGCGCTGGTGGCGCTCCATCCTATGGGAAGAATGGGGACCTCGGAAGAAGTGGCAGAACTGGCGCTGTGGCTGAATTCTGATAAAGCCTCCTTTGTCACCGGTTCTTATTATAATGTAGATGGCGGCTATTTAGCTCAATAAAATTCAGAGGATGGCAAGCAAACGAAAAGGCGCGCTCCCTGTACTTGCAGAAGCGCCGGGGGTATCCCCGCAACCCGAAATAAAACCACTGGTTGAACCTCCTCCGCCGGCCACTCCGGCGGAGCAGCCTCACGTTCAACCTGAAGAAGTCCCTGGGGAAATATCCCCTTATGATTTTCCGCCTCCGGGTGAAGGCTTGTTCCCGGAAATTTTTTAATAAAAAAATAGCAATGGTTAATGAAAGCAGTAAAACGAACGTCCGGTACCAGGAAAGGGACAGGTCCTGAAAAGGATGCCCGATCTGGTTGACCCGAAACTGGTCATAATCCCATTGCCAGCTGGAACGCTTCAGGTTGCCGCTTATCGTTTTGAAGGATATGTTAGCCCTGGAATGGCTGCCTGGCCGGTTGCCCGCGAAAAACCGGGCACGATCAGCAGTGCGGTGATCGCCCTGGCGGCTGGCGATAGCATCATTTCCGCTTATTTCCAAACCCATAGCTATAACCGACGGTCGCAATAGCCGCGCCGGTCTCATTCTTTCCGTCAGCAGCATTCTTCTGGATGTTTAATAAACCATAGTTGCCGCCGCCTTCAATGAAGACGCTGCTCTTCCCTGTTGTATAACTCAGTCCCAGGTTGCCTTCGACACCGGCATTCACCCGGTGCAATGAATTGCGCACGTTCGAATTGGCGTCAAATGACTGCGGCCCGCCAGGAAGCGCCTGCTGTCCTGCCGGATCGGCATAAAACGGGCTCTGGCCGCCGGTTACCTGGTGCGCTGATACCAACAGACCAACAAACGGTCCGGCATCAACATAGATCCTGAACGCGGAGTGGTTCAGCTTCCAGCCCGCTTTCGCCAAAACGGGAAGCAGCAGGTAATTCAGTTTCGCCTCGCTGTTATAGTTGGCATAGAGGTAGGCCGGCGCCTGGCCGGGAGGATACATTGCTTTCAGCTCATCGGGCGTGGTAAAAGCCTGCAAGCCATCCTTCTTGCCGCCCTGCGACGAGTATTCGATCATCGGCTGCAGCGAAAAAAGATCTGAAAATTTAAATTCGGCAAACACCGCTGCTTCCGGGCCCTGCCTGGAGCTATAGCCGGTATTTAACGGGTTTTGATTGCCGCTTCCTGCGGTAAGATTAGGAATACTGATGCCGCCGCGCAAACCCAGGCTGATGTCCTGTGCATAGGTGCCGGCGCAGGCAAACGAAAAAAAGATCCCCAGGTAAATTAGCTTTTTCATGTTGTTCATATTTTCCAAAATGCGTGTTTAAAAAAGCGATCCCACCGGCAGAGCCGGCAGGATCACGTCGTGACAGATTAGTCAACTTTGATTTCCTTTTTTGCAGCAACGGCTTTCCCCGATTTTTTGAGATCGATGGTCAGCACGCCATGTTCATAATGCGCTTTGATCTTATCCTCTTCGGCGTCTTCCGGCAAACTGAAAGTACGTGTGAAAGAAGAGCAGGAAAATTCCTGGCGCAGGTAGTCTTCCTTTTCCTCCTTCTTTTCACTGCTGGTTTCTGCGCTGATGGTGAGAACGCCGTTTCCGGTGCTGATCTTAAAATCGTCTTTTTCGTAACCGGGGGCCGCCACCTCCAGTTCATAATGGTTTTTTTTATCGCGAACGTTTATCGATGGCACGCTCTGATTGGTAAAGAATGGCGTACTAAAAAACTTGTCGTCGTTCCGGAAATCTTCCATCATTGACCTCAACGATGGGCTTCCATTTGATTTTTTTGCTAACGGTGGCATGGTGTTAATGATTAATTTGATGTCGGTAAATTTCCCGGGAAGTTCATTAACAGGCGATGATGCGCCTCACTCCGGTTCATGATCCTGGTCATAACGACATGCCAATGATGCAGCGCTATTGGTACGTTGGTAGCGGCTGTCAGAAAAACAATGCAGTCATCAGTTGCAGCAATCGGCTGCCGGCCGCGTAAACACCGGCAGCCCTCCGGAAAGGATCTGACGGATAGTTTCGCCCGCTATGGCGAAGACCACTCTACCGACGCAAATCGCCATTATACTGTGGGTGATAATAAATACCATTTCCATGTTGACTAATAGAATCTCAACTTATCTCAACTTCTTAGCCGGAAAGAAAGATACACCCTGAAAATGCCCGCAAAGATAAAAGCCAACCCCGTCCACAGGATGATATTCACTACGCCCCAGGCCGGGTTAGCCAGTATAAGCATTGCCAGCAGGATGATCACGATCCCCGTAAATAGTAACCATCCCCATCCCGTCAGTTTCCGTGATCTGGCATCGAAGGCATGGCCGACCGCCATAAATCCGCGGAACAGTATCCATACACCAACCAGCAGCGGCAGGACGACCATCGTCAGGACCGGGTAGGCCAGCAGGTATCCGCCGATAAACGAGTCGAACAGTCCGCCCGCCAGCAGCCATCCCCAACCGGGCACGAAGGTAGCAGATAGCGAAAAAATGATCTCCAGGATGCCGGCTATCAGGATCCCGATCGCAAAAAGCAGGCTCAGTGATAAGTAAGCTGCGGCCGGCGAAGCGAATGTCCAGACGCCCAGCGCAATCAGCGCTAATCCGCCCAGCAGCATCAGCCACCAATACGGGCTGACCAGTTTTATTGATGATGTTTCCATAATTCTTATGTTTAAATTTGCATATTTATGTTTAATGTTAACTCTTAACTATATCGTTCCAGGCTTGAAACGTAGCTTTTTCAGCGTTCGCCGCCCGATATCCTGCTTCAAACAGTTCGTCCGCGCAACCCGTTTCAAACATCGTATAACCTTCCAGGAAAGGTTCAATCAACAGATCGCAGTCCCGGGCGCTTTCAGCGATCTTACCGGCAATAGCCAGGTGAAAACATTGTTCAATGACTGCCTCGCGGCTTAAGTTTAATGGCCGGCGCCCGTCAAACTTATTGACATGCGAGCCAATGATCCTGTCACAACGACCTTTCAGGCAGTTGACCGGCAGGTTATCCAGCACACCGCCGTCCACCAGGACGCAGGAGCCGAAGGTTACCGGGTTGAACAGGCCGGGGACAGTCGCCGAACCGACCACGGCTTCATAAAGCGGCCCTTTTGAAAAGATTACCGGAACGCCGCGAGCGATATCTGTCGCCGTAATGAACAAAGGGATCTGTAACGCTGAAAAGTCATCCGTAGGGATCTCCGATTGTAAGATGTGCCTGATCCCCGCCGGTGAAAAAAGCCCTGCCGGCGATAAAACGGTGATAGCCACACTGAAAGAAGTACGTTCCTTGACCATCGCCAGGATTTGCTGCGGCGTATGGCCGGCCGCATACAGCGCGCCAATCAATGCCCCGGCGCTAACGCCGGAGATCATATCAGGCCGGATACCCATTTCCTGCAGCACCTGTAGCAGCCCGAGATGCGCAATGCACCGGGCCCCGCCACCTGAAAGTACCAATCCTGTTTTCATATACGCGTTCTGCTTACGACTAAAAAGGGTCTGTCAGTTCGCTGACACGGATGAGTTTTTTGTTGACAAATTCATCAATGCCCAGGCTGGACAATTCCCGGCCATAACCGGAGTGTTTAGTGCCGCCAAAGGGCAGGTCCGGGGCGGTCCAGGTCGGGTGGTTGATAAATACCATACCGGTATCGATCTGGTCTGCCACGCGTTTGCCCCGTTCGATATTCCTTGTAAATACGGAACCGCCAAGGCCGAAAGCGGAGTCGTTAGCCAGCCGAATAGCCTCCTGTTCATCTTTCACGCGGTAAAAGGAAGCGACCGGCCCGAACAATTCCTCTCCATAAGCGGCCATTCCCGGCTTCAGGTCAGTCAAAATAGTCGCCTCGATAAAGGCGCCCGGGCGGTCGATCCGGTGCCCGCCAAGCAGGAGCTTCGCGCCGGCATCCACCGATCTTTTAACCTGGTCTGCCAGGTCTGTCGCCGCTTGTTCGCTGCTCAGCGGGCCCAGCTCAGTAGCGGGGTCCATCGGGTCGCCCACTTTTAAATGGCTGAGCTTTTCTTTGAACCTGGCCAGGAATTCATCGGCAATGGCTTCCACCGCGATAATCCGCTTGGCGGCCACGCAGCACTGGCCGGTATTGTTCATCCGACCGATCACTGCCCAATGGACTGCCTGCTCGATATCCGCATCTTCCAGCACGATAAAGGCATCGCTGCCCCCAAGTTCCAGCACCGATTTTTTCAAGTATTTGCCCGCAACTGCGGCAATGCTGCTCCCGGCGGCCTCGCTGCCGGTAAGCGCCACCCCTTTGATGCGGTCATCGGCCGCCAGCTCAGAAGCCCGTGATCCGGAAATAAAAAGGTTAGTGTACAGGCCGCTGCCCGAACCGTCCAGCCGGAAGAGGTCCTCGATTGCCTTGGCACATTGTGGCACGTTCGAGGCATGTTTGACCAGCACCACGTTACCGGCCATGATATTGGGCGCCGCGAAACGGGCGACCTGGTAAAACGGGAAGTTCCAGGGTTCCACACCCAGCAGAACCCCGATAGGACTTTTTTTAATATAGGCCGCTCCATAACGGGGCTGCAGTTCCTGCTCTTCCAGGAAACGTTCCCCGTTGATGGCATAGTAATCGATAATATCGGCACTCAGGTCGATTTCCGCCTCACTTTGCGCCAGTAATTTGCCCATCTCCAACGTGATGAGTTTCGCCAATTCCGCCTTTCGGTTACGCATCAAACCGGCAACCTCATGCAGCAGGGCAGCCCGCTCCTCATAAGCGGTATGCCGCCAGGCCTCAAATCGTTTTCCTGCGGTAACTACCGCACGCTCCAATGCATCGGGCGTCATTTCTTCAAAGGTCATGATGACCTGGTTATTGCTGGGGTTTTTGGATTGAATCGACATAGCTGATCTTTTTACTGCCAAATTTATACCGACCAAAACAAGGAAAACATAACCGGCATCATATTTAAGTGTGATTGTGGTTAGCCGGAACGGGGTATAAGCCGGGCTGCAGGCCAACAGGGATCTATCCGGTAAAACTGCCTTTACCATGCCGGTGCTGCCGGCGAGTTGCTGGAGGAACTCAGCGGCCTGCGAAAAGCGCAGGCAATAGCTCGTCCCGTCACACCTGGGACAAAGAGAAATTAGGCAGGATAAGAAAACACTAAGGAACATCCTGCTTAACCTGCTCTCGAATGCGGTTTGATATTCCGAAGAAGATCAAATGATCCGGCTGACCAGTGAAATCCGGGATAGCCTTGTCATGGGAAGAGTGATGGATGAAGGCGCCGGGATACCGGAAGATGAACTACAGCACCAGTTCGGGAAATTCTACCGGGCGAAAAATGCCACCAATATGTTTGAACGGGCTACGGATCATGGGCGTTTCCCCCATTCTCGTTTGAGCGACGTCGTTCCTTACAATCAGCAATTTCCAGATTAACTGTTATCCCTCAATTTTTTTGTAAGTTATTTATAAAGGCTTATTTATTTCTCGGGGATCAGGCTCCCCCTGTGAGTCCCGTCAATTTTTGGCGGTCAACGATCCTAATCTGCTTACCGGTTACCGTGACGATATTTTCCTTTTTAAGGTCAATGATTACGCGAAATACCGTCTCGTAAGTAGAGGCAGAAAATGCAGCAAGATCGTGCCTGGAAAGGGTAAGGTTAATGTAGCCTTCGGCGTCTTTTCCAAACTGTTCCTCCAATGATAACAAAGCCTGAGCTACCCGCCCTTTTACCGGCATATGCGCCAGGTCGCGCATTTTCCGTTCAGAGATGTCTAACTCTTCTGCAAAAAGTACCATGAGTTTATAGCTCAAATCACTATTAGTTTTCAGCGACGCTTCAAAGAACTTAATATCTACAAAACAAACTATCAGCGGCTCCACAGCAGTAGCCGACACGCCGTAAACCATTTTACTGCCCAGTCCCCGGTGTCCCAGTATTGCGCCATCGGCAGCAAACCTAATGATCAGTTCTTTGTCATCGCCCCATTTTTTATGAACTTTTGCCGTGCCGGAATAAACGAAATAGATCCCTGTCACCGGTTCCCCTTCGCTGAATATCACCTCGCCCTTTTTGAATTTCAGGTTTTGTTTATGGAGGTTGATGGTCTCGCGCCATTCCGGCACCGTATTGCTGCACAGGAAACACTTTTCAAGATTACATCCTTTCTGGGGCTTATTCATGGACTTTCGTTTTTATATTCGGCTGGTAATGATAGGATAATTTGTCAAAAGAAAAAAGCCACTCGCAGTTTCGTAAAAAACGGGGTGCCTGGTGTAAAACTCATCTGGTCAACCGGCGCAGCTTCACCTTTTAGCCGGCTGACCTGTTCCACGGCATATTCGTTCCACTGCCTGTTGAACAGGTTTTCTACCGTGAGTCCAACCTCATAACGCTTTTGGCTGTAATTGATCTTCAGGTCGGTAACAAAATAGCCGTCTGCCGTCAATGTATTTGTATTATTTCCGGGGCGTTCGTGCATATAACGGTAGCTCAACCCGCCGTTGATCCCGTTATTTAATTTAAAATCCAGGCCTCCGGTACTAGTTAAGGTGGGCGCAAGCGCGAGGTAGCCGGTGCTTTTTGTACTATCGGCGTACCTTGGATGGGCCATATTGATATTGAGATCAGCAAAGAGCCATTTGGTTAGCTGGTAGCGGGCAGAAAGATCAATGCCCGAACGTTTTGTTTTGCCGCCAGGCGCAATGTCACCATCATCCGTGTAAACAAATTCCTGAGAAAGATACAGGTACCAAACTGCTGCGTTGATGAATAAACCCGGTATCGGTTTCCAGTTCAGCCCAAGGTCGGCACCATAGGCTGAGGGGATAGTTTTCAGCCCGTTATTGGCGATCACCGCGATTGCGTTATTGGAGTGAAATCCCTTACCTGCTTTCAGATAAAACTGTACCTGTTCGTTAGGAGTATACTGGACGTTCAGTTTTGGGCTCAAGACCAAACTGTTTTTTGTGGAATCATGATAATTGAATCTAAAATAGTCGAGCCGCGCACCGGCATTGAATTGCCACTTCCCGCTTTCTAATGTTTCGTCCAGGTAAGCAGCGGTGTTATTTTGCCTGATATCTCCTTGTGTAATATTATTCAAAAACTGGTATTGTTCTGTAACATGATTGTATGAAGAACCATAGGTGCGGTCAAAGCGGCTGCTTAATCCAATAATGGAAGTCAGCAGGTTATTGCCCCAGTATTTTCGTTTAGTAATTTTGCCGTTATAACCGAACATATCCCGCGTTTCTGCTTGCTGGCGTTCGTCGCCATTAACACTGTCTGCTGCGAAAAAAGTGGAATTTACATGTAATGAAAAAGTGTAATGGGTGTAGTATAACTGATTTTCCATGGACCAGTCATTTTTCAGATCAGTAGTTAAGCGTGCGATCACATTGATCCTGGTTGACTTACCGCCTTGAGCGCTGTCGATGGCGGCAAATCTGTCGATGGTTATAGGGGAAGCCGGTATCCTGACTGCGTTTCCCTGCTCGTTTAGCGCAACGGTGTTAGCGGCAACTACCCGTTCAGGTATTTCCCCGGAAGCGATCCAACTGGTGCTGAAGGTAGAAGCACTTAAGGTCAATTTATTACTTGCTCCTATTTTTTTGGTGTACTTCCCAAACAGGTTGGTCCGTTTATAATGTTCCGGCAGTTTAAAAGCTCCGTCGGTATAATTATATTCCCCGGCTACATAAGCCGTTGTGCCGTTTTGCGCGGCGTCCTTTCCTAATAAATCGACCAACCCTGCAATACGAAAGGTATGGAACTGCCCGCCCTCCAGGCTGATCATACTGCGGTCTATCGCGTCTTTGGTAGTATAGCTTAAATACCCTGCGGTAGCCAGATCTCCATAAGCAGAATAATACGGGCCCTTGCCAAAATCAAAATTCTTCACTGTCTCAGGGATCAGGAAATGCAGATCGGCATAACCCTGGCCGTGAATATGGGAAACCATATTGACCGGTATACCGTCGACCGACACATTCAGGTCGGTTCCATGGTCCGCATCAAAACCCCGTACAAAGATTTGCTCCGCTTTGCCGCCGCCCATATGCTGTGCGATAAACAAGCCGGGAACCAGGCGCATCAGGTCCTGTGAAGAATTGACCGGCCTAAGCCGCAGATCTAAAGTGCTTAGTGTGTGAAAAGGGCTGCACATTAGCGAGGGGGCAATCACCACCTCTTTCAGATCAACCTGCCCGTTGTCCATCGCAATGGTCACCGGTATAGCTGAACTACTTACCGGAATAACTTTTGTTGTGTAACCGATGTAAGTAATCGTCAAAGTGGCCGTATCCGATGGAAGCGAAAGCTGAAAGTCACCTGTTTTACTGGTGCAGCATAATTTGCCATTGGTTCGGATACAGGCGCACTCCAGCGGTTGCTTGGTGATATTGTCGGCAATATGGCCTTTATAAATATATTGTGCGTTTGCCCATTGCACCGCTAAAACGGTGATTATGATAAGCAACGCTATTTTTTTTAGCGTATTCATTGGAATATATATTAAGTAAAACCGGTTCGGTTTGCTGATCGTTGAAAATTGTTCTTTTAGATGGGAAGAAACGGTCTGTACATAAATTATCCATTGGAGGTGCAAAAGGCTCCTCCACGATGGTTAGACTTCAATAAGGATCAACTTAATTGGGGCGGGCGGAATATGGAGAGAAATGCACCAGGAAGTTTGTTGCAATCTCCTGCGGACGGGAACACGGTTTCGATACCCACGCCCCATGAAGTGCTGTTATGAAGAAAGTTGTTAACAAAATAAACATCCTGGAACAGGTTTTTCTGCGTCTGGCTTGCTGCATTGTTTTGTTTGTCTTCCGCTTGCCTTATCTTTTTCATCAGGTAACATTTACCGTTGCAATGCAGGAATGGTTTATTGCGGTTTTCACACAGTTTGGCAGTGATATAGCTTTGGTTCAACTTGAACCCGGCATAAACGAACAGCCGGGAGCAATTAACGGTGAGCACCGAGAAAAGCAAAAGCCATGCTGTTACCCGCTTTAACATCTTATACCTTAAAATATTGATTGAATAGCGTTAAGCGTTTTTTTACTTTACTAAAGTGACTTTTAGCCGATGCTGTGTTAGTCGCCTGCTTAAGTTGATTGACTTGTTCCATCAAAGGCTCCAGCCACTTGTGCAGGGCCAGGTGATCCGCACCTTTCATGCGGCATTCTTTGATCATTTGATCAATACCTGCCTGTAACCTGGTGCCTGCCTGGTGATAATCAGCCAACTTATGGCCTTTGACTTTTTTGGCGATCTGCTGGAGATGGGCAACATTCTTACCGGTAGCCTGGTCGATTTTCCACTTAGCGCCATTATTCAGCACTAATTCCTCGGAAGCTTTTTCCTGCTGAGAGCGGCTTGTTGCATGAAGTGTAGGAAAAGCGAGGGCAAGCATAATAAAAGCGATCAATTTTTTCATTATAAGTCTTTCTTTCTAAATATTTTAAGTGCAAAAAACAACGGTATGATGATCCAGAACATTTGCATCAAAAGAGAAAATAGGATCCCAATACCACTCCCAAAAAACTGCTGATACAGCGCCCCGGTATAGCCCATTAGTGCGGAAATATCGAGTTGCAACAGGATCAGGATGCGTGCAAGGTCTATAGGATTTAATGCCGTCAAAACAATCATCACCTTTTCCAGGGGATAATCGGCAAAAAGGGTCAGGAACAATAAAACAAGCCCGTCAAATATGATCGAGAAATAGAACCAGAGCATTAAAGCTAATCCAATGCCTTTAGCTTTATCGCGGGTAATTGTCGATGTCAGGAAAGCCAGCGAAATAAAGCTTAGTGTGAGCAGGCAGCCCGAGATCATGAGTGTGATGCCAGTGGCAGAAAAAGCGAACAGGCAAACAGGGATACATACACCAATGAAAAAGGCAAGCAAAATGGAAGTGCTGATCCCGATGAATTTTCCCAGCAAGATATTTCGCCTGCTGATGGGCTGCGATACCAGCATTTCAGTGAATTCAGCTGCATTGAAATAATAGGTGGTTGCGTAAACGATACTCACCAGCGGGACGATGATCAGGATAACCGTCGTAATACTCACCAGCCCCTTGGTTACGTCTGCATCTGATAAGAAAATGGTCAGGCTGATCGCCAGTAATAAAATCGTATATGCCAGCAATACCTTGCTGCGTATGATATCGAGGATGATATATTTCGCGATCTTTAGCATGATGGTGAACTTAATATTTGTGTTAACGCCTTACTCAATTTCTGCTCACCGGTTTCCAATTTCAGATCTGTTAAGGTCTTATAAAATTTGATCTGCCCTTCAAAAAGGTAGAGGATATGGTCGGATATTTCATCAGCTTCACTCAGGATATGAGAGGTTACCAGGATCAGCTTGCCCTTAGCCTTTTCTTCCAATATTTTTTCTTTCAGCGCCTCGGTAGCCAGTGGGTCAAGGCCTGCCGACGGTTCATCCAGGATCAGGACATCAGGGTTAAACATGAATGCCAGCGCGGCGCTTACTTTTTGTAAGGTGCCGCCGGATAAGGTGCGCATGGTTTTTTGATACATGCTTTCCAGCTGGTAAGCCTTGAGCAGTTCTGTATCAACCGCGTCCTGCTGCCGGATATCCATAACCATTTTAAAAAGCTGGCCGATCTTCATGTTATCAGGGTAATGCCCTATTTGAGGCATATAGCCGATGTGTTTTTTATAATCAAAGGTGTTCAGAATTGACCTGTCGTGAAATAAGATCTCTCCGCCATCTGGTATAACCATCCCGAGGATGGATTTGATCAGCGTGGTTTTTCCTGAGGCATTCGGTCCGAGGATAGATACCACCCCGCCGCTTGCAAAATCGCAGCTTACATTTTTGAGGACTTCCAGCCGCCCAAATGATTTTTTAAGTTCTTTGACCGCTATTATCTTTTCCATGGTTTCATTCTTGGTTTTTCATCTTTAACAGATTCGGGGGTAATGGAGGGAATTGCACGTTCTACCTTGTCAATCAGGTTGACAATGAAACTTCGCATCAGCATAACGCTTTGCGGGTTCTGTTCTATGATCTGCGCGTACAGGCTTATCGGGCGATAAGGAATATCACCGGTACCATCCTTGTTCAGGTCATAGCCTTCATATTTGTCCCAATAGTTATCGTTGAAATAGATCTCTTTTAAAGTGCCGTTAGTAGTGACGTCAAAAGAGTTTCCCTTATAGTTATTTTGCGTGAAATGGTCCTTATTACAGCTGGCCAATACCCGCATAGCCCAGCCATTAGAGACAAAATCGTTATGGGTCACGGAGATGCGGTCTGAGTTTTCCATATAAATACCGGTTGTGTTCCGTATGAAATGATTGCCATCTATCCGTGCATCGGTGATCTCTTTAAGCAATACGCCATAGATAGAACTTCCCCAGTTTTCGATGAAGGTGTTATCCAGCATGGCAATGCGCCGGGTATACATCACGGAGACGCCGGAACCATTATTTTTAAAAGTATTGTGACGATAGGTGTCATCATCAGAGAACATAAAATGCAGGCCATACCGGATATTTTTTTCGCTGAAATTATTTTCGATCAGGCATTTTTTGGCAAACTCGAAATAGATGCCATCCCGGTGCCTGGTTACGTAATTTCCGTTGAGCAATATTTCTTTGCATTTCCATAAGTGAATACCGTTCCCGGAGTTCTCGATGTTGTTGGAGCCGGTAATATGATTATGCAGTACTTGGATATGTTTGCAGTTGGACAAATAGATCCCGAAGAAATTGTTGATAAGTGTATTGTTGCTGATGGTCACAAATTCAACATTACTTAAGCGGATTCCGGCAAAATCACGCATAGAGCCGGTTTTTGAATTTTTGATGATAAAACCGTCAAGTTTAACATGGCTTGAGGTGATCGTTAATACTTCTTCCCGGGAACGGGCATCCAGGATCGGTTGGTTCCGTCCCAAAATGGTCAGTTCTTTATCTACAATCGTATTCAGGGAGATATAGGTTCCTTTTTCAACACGTATGGTATCGCCATTTTTTGCGAGGGATACTGCCTGTTTGAGGGTTGCTACTTTTGTTCCGGGCGCCACGCTGATCGTGTGTGACCATACCGGAAACGGCATCACCAGCAGCAAACCTATTTTAGCGATCAGCGATCTCATTTGTTTTTACTTAATAACAGTGACCAGTCATAGACCTGCGCCGACCTGTCCTTTTTTGCAGCTTCTGCCGCCTGCCGGGAAAGAAAAGCTGCCAGGTTCCCACCCATAGGTGAGGACAGCGAACTATCCCGGAGGAAAAAGGATTTCCGCGCATCGGTAAATTGTCCGGGTTTGGTGAAGTCATTGACTAAAAAAACACTCTTCGCATCGCTGGCAATGGCAGGATTTTCCTTTAGAAAATCCGCCATACATTCAGCTGCATCAAACTTAAACACCTTGCCTTTGGCGGTGATCAGCTCAGCAGAAAAACGCTTATCCATGATCGTCATTTTACAATGTGCGCAGGCGTCTTTACCATACCGAATAGCCTCGGGCCCATGGCTGCAAGCCGTTAAGAGACAGAAGAGTAGGAGTGTAACTATTTTCAGGGTTTTCATTTTGATTTATTTGGTGTTAGGCGCGGTTTATAAAAAAGTGCTGTTGCGGCCAGTAACCCGCCTAATCCTACCAATATCCCGCCGGTATCTGGTAATGAACCAGCAGTGAAATTGAGCAGTTGCTTATAGCCAAAAAGCGGCGGCTGGTAATTCATCCCTTCTACCTTGATAGCGGCGTGCGGATTTAGTTTATGCCCATAGTTATATTCCCACATGGAAAAGTCGCTAAAGCCAACAACAGCGAACAGGCACAGGCCAATGAACCAGGTCCATAAAAGTTTCCGGCTTTTGGCAATGACTGCGGCAATACCGATGAGCGTCAGCGCACCAAATACATAGGGAAGTATCTTAAATTCTTTGAAATCGTCAACCGAAATAAACTTCATTCCGATATAATGATTCAAGCCATTGATCTGGTTGATATTGCCTGAGAGCCCGTTTAACCAGATCTTCATTTCCAGGCCTTCAGGATATTGGGGGGCGTCCAGTAAAATATGCCATAACGGAAGAAAATAAGCGCTCAGCATCAGCACGCAGCTGATGAAGATCAACGCTCTTGTATGAGTTTTCATGATCAAAAGATTAACAAAGTGTATAGTGTTGGAAAACACTATACACTTTGATCTGTAATTATTGGGTTACCGGGTTTTCACCGATAGAAAACTTAATGGGCACATTGGCGCCTGCGGGAGATACCCTGAAATAGCCCTGCATTTCCTGGTGAAGCGCTGAACAAAAGTCAGTACAATAGAAAGGAACAATACCTGCTAATCCGGGAGTCCATTTTAAGGTACAGGTTTCACCCGGCATGATCAGCAGTTCTGCGTTATTTGCACCTTTGATCGCAAAGCCGTGGGGTACATCCCAATCCTGTTCCAGGTTAGTTACATGGACATAAACTTCGTCCCCTATCTTAATGCCTTCAATGTTATCCGGGGCAAGGTGCGAGCGGATAGCGGTCATATAAACATCTACACGGTTACCGTTTCGGACTACCTTAGTATCTTTTTCGGACTTAGTTACAAAAGCGTTTTTGTTGTCTTCCAGTTTAAAGAATTTTACCTGGTTTTTAACGATTTTATCAGCAAGGATCATTTGCGCATAGTGTGGCTCTCCTATAGTCGGGAAATCAAGCAAAAGCTTCATTTTGTTCCCGGTAATATCGATCAGCTGGCAAGCCTGGGCAAGTTCCGGGCCTGTAGGCAGGTACCTGTCCTTGGTGATCTTATTCAGCGAAAGCAGGTATTTACCAAACGGTTTTTTAGAATCGCCGCCTACAACTGATAAGTGACCAGGTGAATAGTACGAAGGTATTCGGTCAATAATTTCCAGGTTATCCAGTTTCCATTTCACCACTTCTGAAGAAACGAACATGGTAGTATAGGCATAACCTTTATCATCAAACTCGGTATGCAATGGCCCCAGCCCTGGTTTTTTAACTTCTCCGTGCAATACTGCTTCATATTTCAATACCGGAATATTACCTTCAACCATGCCATCATATTGTTTTTTATCAATAGCGTCCAGCATTTTCTGATAAGAGAAAACCGGGATGACAGCGGCCAGTTTGCCGCTCGCAACAATACTTAAACCGTCAGGACTCACATCTACACCATGCGGAGATTTAGGGCAAGGCATGTAATAAACCAGGCCGGGAAATTTAGTGATATCAATAGTTTGTGTTTCAGTCTCCATAACTGAAGTGGCGGTGTGCGTCTTTTCGTTATAAACATTATGCGCGTATTTTGCGGATATCTTAGTTCCCTTACCTGCGGCGATCAGCTCTTCGGCTTTTTTCCAGTTTACCGCCATGATAAAGTCCTTATCGCGCTGGCTCGCGTTCACCTCTAATAAGGTATGTGCCTGTTCAGTATTATAGCAGGTAAAAAAGATCCAGTCATGTGAAGGGCCTTTACCCGCGTGTGCTAAGTCGTAATTAAAGGGAGGAACGATTAGCTGGAAAGCCAGATTCATCGCACCATTATCCTTATTCACTTTAACAAATGATACGGCGCCTTTAAAGGTTTGCTTAAAGCTGCTGATGGGATTGTCAGTTTTGTTATTATCAAGAGGCTCACTGAAACGCGTATTACCTACAACATATTCCGTGTTCTCTGTACAAAAAGGAGAGGCGTGGTTCCCGCCGATATTCGGCAATTCTAAAATCTCTGCTGTTTTAAAAGTTGCAAGATTGATGCGGGCTATGCGGGGCGTATTATTTCCGTTAATGAATAACCAGCGGCCGTCATCCTCGCCATTGGTTTTTGATAACTCAGGGTGGTGGGAGTCATCCCAGGGCACAAAACCGTGAGAAGTATTCAGCATTGGTTTAGTTTCTTCCGAATAGCCATAACCGTTCTCCGGGTTTTGAGAAAAAACCGGGATCACTTTCAATAAGCGGCCAGACGGGATACCGTAAGCAGCCACCTGCCCGCTAAACCCGCCTGAAAGGAAGGCATATACTTCATCATATTTACCGGGAGCCACGTATACTTTTTGTGCCGCATCGGCATCAACTGAAGACCCGGCTTTCCCCGGTTTACAGCTATAAATGGCACTCCCGGCTAATAAAGCTAAGGCGGGTGCCAGTAATCTATAAGGTGAGAATTTCATATTCTGTAAGTGTTTAAATGTTATTTACTATCATTTTTTCTTAAGTATTCCAGTATCTGGCGTGTTTCGTCGTCCGTTACGTCCTGGAAGGTCATTTGGGTCAGGTGTTTTGCTAATAAAGCCTGTCCAACCGGATCCTTTGCCTCCATTTCAACCGGGTTGGTGATCTGATTCATGATCCATTCGGGGGTGCGTCTTTTGGTCACACCCAGCAGGCCAGGCCCAACAACCTTCTGATCGGTCACTTTGTGGCATGCAGAGCATTTCGCCGTAAAAATGGCCATGCCTTTATCGGCCATTGCCGGATCGATGGCGGCTAGCTTTACATCAGTAAATCTGCCGACACCCTTGCTGTCACTTTTTGCAGCAGGGTCAATATCCGCACTTGTAGTTGCTGCCGGTGTAGCTGCCGCCGTATTGGCTGCCTCCGAGCCTCCGTTTCCGGGGCCGCAGGCATATAAAAAGGTCAAACCTGACACGAGCGTAGCAATAAGTAAGGTTTTTAGATTTTTCATTTTTTGTTGTTTTTAATTTTGATAAAACTATAAGTAAACAAGAAGCCCAGACATGATGCGCAACAGTACAAAATGTGATTAAAATCATACCATGGAACATAATTGACTATTTAATAACATTTTGATCTGAATTAAATCATAATAATAAAAGATATAAATGTCTTTTATTAAATCAAATTTTTTTATTTCAAAAAGTATTTATCCTGCTGGAATTCTTCCACCAATTCGGTTACCGGCTTTTTGCTGAACTCAGCCATTAACATATCCCGGATCGGTTTGACCTGATCATGCATAGGGCAAGGCTGTGTTTCTGAACACTTCTCCAGGCCAAGCACACAAGACGTGAACAGGCCGTTGCCATCGATGGCCCTGACGATATCGATCAGGAATAGTTTTTGCCCGTTCTCCACATAAAAACCACCGGTAGGCCCTTTCGCTGACGAAAGAATCTTCTTGCGAACCAGCGTTTGCAATATCTTACCAGTAAAATGCAGGGGCGAGCCAATTGCTTCAGCAACTTCGATGATCCCTGTCTTTTCATTCTTCCTGCTTTTTAGAGCGACATAAACCGTCGCCCTGATGGCGTATTCACATGATTTGGATAGTATCATTTTTTGTGCTGTTGATTTTACAAACCTAAATATATAATTATCCGTTAAGATAATTCCTTTTCGAGCTGAATGGCTTTAGGGAACAGGATATTGCTTTCCAGGTGTACGTGACGGTGCAGGTCGTTTTCATATTCTTCCAGCTTTTTGAACAGGATAGTATAGGAACTGCAGGCGTCTACAGGCAATTGGTAGTTCGAGGTGATCGTGCGAATGGTTTCAAAATCGCCGCCCACCTGCTCATGTTCAGAATCCATGATCTGTATCGGTACAGAGATCTTCCCGAAATTTGCAGAAGGCAGCAGACCCCCTGAGTTATAAACCTGTGCCAGGTCCTTGATAAAAGGGAACAGTATTTTTTCTTCTTTGAGCATATGCAGGGTCAGGTCATTTCCGATCCGGTCAAATAATTCTGCCACCTTGACAAGTTCCGGATGTCTTTCTCCGTGAACACGGGCTACCTTCTGAGCAATTTCCCGGATAAACTGGGTATTTTCAGTTACATAACGGTGGTGGGTATTAATAATGTAGTCACTCAAAAAACCAAGGTCCCAGTTCTGAAAATTGTTTTCACTTGTAGTAGATGCTTCGCCTTTAACGGCTGCCAGTTGGCGCTCCACTTCTTCGGGGGCGATCCCCTTTTTTTCGCAAACTTCAGCGATAGTTTTTTTCCCGCCACAGCAGAAATCAATGCCTAAATTTTTAAAGACCTGCGCCTTGCGGTAATCCTTGGCCACGATCTCTCCGATGGTCTCCGTGTTTTCCGCCTCGGTTTTTTTGGCAATCTTTACCTGCCATACTTCCGGGCCGCTTTCCAAATAATCCCAAATGAATACCTGGCCTCTTTCAGCCAGGAGCTGATAATACAAAGGTTTAGGATCATGGTCATTGTGAATAATAAAGGCCTCGCCTGTTAATAAGGAATCGAACTTGTCAAAAATCTTAGGATGTTTAAACCGTGGTTCAATAACGGTGACGTCCAGAATGTCTAATACTTCCATTTTTTAAATTTTAAAATAATAAAAGACAAATGTATCTTTTATTGCTTTTTAAAAAATGATCCACGTCACATACGAATATTTGCATTACTTTTTAGCTTAAAGAACAGCAAAACGGCAACCGGCACAAACAATATGCACAATAAAAACAACAGGAACTGATAAGATGGGATGGTGATAGAAAATAACGCTAACAGGGGTTGCACAAACAGCAGACTGAGGTAGGTGACAACGAGGATGACATAGATGAAGTTTACAACGGTAATTAATTTACAGGACCTGATTATTCCTTTCCTTACAAATTGCGCAATCAGCAGCGGCATAATTATACCCAAGGTAAGTAAGTGGATATAACCAATGATAAGGTTACGATTGAGGAAGGTCCAATCTCCTATAGCAGGGATACAGACAAAAACCTGAAAAATGCATTTAAAAGTCAGGCCTATTACAGCCGCTCTCTCTATAAATAACAAATTGCACCATCGACTTCTGAAACTAAAACACAGAAAGAGCCAGCTTAACAGGTTTAAGCCTGCGCTGATAGAAGCCAGGATCCAGTAGGCAGTAACGGGTTTGCTCCATAAGGTGAAAATAAAATAGAGTGAAATCGAGGAAAAGACAAAAAGATATACCAAAATCCTTGATCGTCTTCTTAATGGCGTGATCGGGAAAGCAGCAGCTAATAGTCCCAAAATAGCCAGGAGCATAAAACCGTTCATTTGGAAATGCAGGTAAAAGTAGATCGCGTACTGGTAGTAGGGCGTATTTTTTAGTCCTGATGCCGCCAGCGGGCCTAAGGCGAATGGCCCCAGCGCCGAAAGGCATAATAAGATCAGGCTTCCCTGAAGCAGGATATATGCCGGTTCATTCACCCGGTTCTTTAATGGATTTCCATGAAATACGAGGTAGGTAAATCGAAAAGTGACAAATACAAAAAGGGTTGAAAAACTGATAGAAACCAGTTTATAGCCCTGCCAGGAAAAACTGGCCAGCATACCGTAAGCGCTGACGAGCGTGAGTAAAAGTACCATTTTGAAACCGGTAGCCATTTTGTCGTCACTACATAGCAACGCGATTAAAAAAGCGATGGAAAAGAACATCCAGCCTGAAAACGCAAAGTGTGAGTGGGCATGCAGGATGAATTGGTAATCAAGTCCGGGAATATCGAAAAGTTGTATATAACGTAGCACTACGCCGAAGAAGCTGAGTACAATAAAATTAACGATCGCCCATCTGGGGTAATTCAGGGTGGATAAGCGTTTCATTAAATGCCCAGTAAGCGTTTACCTTCATCAGATATGTTATGATATGACCAGACCGGTTCCCAAACCAGATCCACAGCAGCCTCATAGCCATCGTAATGGTTCTCGATACAATTTTTAACCGCGGATATGATGCTTTCGCCCATCGGGCAGTACGAAGAAGATAAGGTCATTTCTACATTGACCAGTTTTTTTTCCGCATCTATGGCAATGCCGTAAACCAGGCCAAGATCGATAATATTAATGTGCAATTCCGGATCAATCACCAGCCGCAATGTTTCCATCATTTGCTCTTTTAAAAAAGAGAGTGGGTCGGTAATATTAAAGCTTGCCATAAGTTACTGTTTTATGAAATAGTACAATAAAGATATTAGATAGATACAGCACGGCGGTAACCATCAGGGCTGCGATGCCGATATAGATCAGCGGCAGCAACAGCAGGTAACAGCCAGGCATAAAGGTCAGGCAAAAGATCAGATAAGACACGGTTTGCGCCTTCAGGAGATTATCAGCGAAAAGATCTGCCGGCATAGGGGTTTTAAATTTGCCCGTCAGTTGTTCGTAGTGTTTAACCCAAACAATAAATGGCAGTGTCTTAAATGTTTGCCCCAATATTAACGCGGTGATCCAGCCCATCAGCATAAATTCTCCATAGATCATGGAAAACCGGATGGTAACCGGGTTGTTTTTGAGATGAAAATAAATAATGACGGGCACCGTCAGGGCTGCGATCTTTAACAGGATGAACGACAGGAAACTGTTCATCATCGGCAGGTCGATATGTTTTCTTAACCGTGACTTCAAGCATTTTAAAACGAAGATAAAATAGCAGGTTATTCCTGAAGCACCGACCGCAAATATCAGATATGTGCGAAGACTAAGCCCGAAAAGATACGAATCGACCAGAAAATACAATAAGGCACCCACGAGGAGGTAATAACTGGCCGTTAACAGACCGGTTTTTTGATAAGAGGATACCAGGAACATCGGCACCAGTTTAGAACTCACTCCGATCAGCATCAGCAGGAACCATCCGATCAGTCCCAAATGGGCATGAAGTTTGAGAAAATGCAATTGATCCTGGGGAAATATGGAAAGTGTGAAGTTAAAAACCAAAGCTGCACCTAGTGCGACCGTCAGGCAAAGACAGATACAGGCGCTGAAGATAAAATCCTCTTGAATGGTCTCCTGCTTTTTCTTTTTAGCGGTCAGGTATACGTTGACCGTAAATAAGAGGACAGCCAAAAACAATAAAATTGCGCCGCATTGCATATGAATGCCTGGCACAAATACCCAAAATGAATAGACAAGTGCTACCAGCCCCGGCACAAAGAGCGCGAAACTTATCCAGGCGAGTTTTTCGCTGTACAGTTCCGTTTCCAGCACAACAGGTATCAACTGATAAGATGCGCCGAGGATGATCGTCGTTCCCCAGCCCAACGCGGCCATATGCGTAATAGCCAGGATATGCGGGTGAAAATAATGCCCCGTAAATGCTTTCACCGAAAATAACATCATCACAGAAAGCACCAAAAAACAAAACGCGGCAGCTACATAATGGGTTACCACGATTTTATAAAGGCCGGGGTTCTGCTTGATCCCGCTCATTTTTTATAGATCAGCATGTTGATATCAGCAGGGCCTATTGTTTTAAAAACGTAGGTCAATCCCTGTTTCTCCAGCTCCGGCAACAGGTATACTGGTATCTTTTTGTGATGTACAAATAAGGCGTTGCCTGCAACAAGATTCGGCGTTCGCTCCAGGATGGCCAGCATCGGCTTTGGCATCTCCAGTTGCCGAACATCAAGAAAAATAATTCGATGTTCGTCAAATCTCTTCAACAGCCGGTCGAATTGGTTATTGTTAACTGTCGGGACTGTTAATGGTATGGTAACCGTGTCGACCAGATTTGATCCGGTCTTGTTAAAATAAGTTACTACCAGGTTTGGTTCGGGATGTTCCACACGGAAGGAAAATCCTTTGTCTGCCAACAAATGAATCAATGGCAGCGGCTCGAAAGTATTGATAAGTTTCAGTCCCTGGCCTTCTTCGAGTTTTTTAATAGCCGCTAATATTTCTTTTAGCGGGTCTTTATCCTGAGCCAGTACGGGACGAACATCAAGTTCGAGATAATCCAACGGCTCCTGGAAGGCAGCGTTCGGCGCCGCCATATTATTTTCAACGCTGGCATCACAAGTCACTTTGAAGCCTATTTGCTTCATGCTCCACATAAAATCAGCGATCTCGGTTTTAGATATTTTACAGGCATCAGCGATGCTCACCCTTTTTACCAATAAATTTCGCAGCAAAGGGTTCTTAAGTCTTGAAAATTTTATATTCAAACCGACCAGCGTTTTGATCACAAGGTCACGGTCAACTTCAAGCAGCTGACTGATCTTTGTTTGCGGGTTAACTGTAAGTTCCATCACGCAAAAATGCACAGACACCTTCACCCATAATATGATATAGATCATATTATGTGATGATTATGTTACGATTTACACGCAATTTGGCGATCTATTTCAGGTGACCTGCCAGGTATTACTCCGAATAGGTCACCAGAAAAATGCGATTTGTTGGTTTGTTTTCATGTGCCCGGTAAACAAAAAACGCCGTAAATCAGTTGATTACAGCGTATTTGGTATTGTTTGAAATATAACTTGCGGAGAGGGAGGGATTTGTTTGTCTCTTAAACCGTTTTGATATTCAATATGTTAGGCGGGTTTTATTTCTTACTCACCGAAATACTCACCACTTTTTTTGTACAGATTAATTGCAAATCTTATAGTACAAATATAGCAATTTTGGATTTGTAACACATATTATCGTAGCTTATTATGGTGATCATCTGTAACCGCAAAGGTAGCCCGCGAAGACAGGGAAGTAAAGGACTTTCGCGGCATAAACCCACAAGCCTTTCACGCACTTGGCCATTTATTCCACGTTCCCTTGACAGCCCTGGCTTCTTCCGCTTTTTGTTGCTTAACAGAAGATCACCTGAACGACTATGCCCGATTTATAACGTAGTCCGCCAATAAGTAGCAAGTTTGTGTTTTTGTTACCACAAAAACTCCCCCGATGCCTGCGGCTCGGGGCAAACTTGCCATTGCTCCCGATGGTTGCAATGGACGTTACTATACGAATTATAAATTCATCAATTGCAACTTATTTTAACAAAACAAGCTTCACGTTACTACTGTGGTGATTTGATTTTAGCCAAACTATATAGTCAATTTGAACGCTCATGCAAATGTAATAGCAGTCAATAATTGGAATCATTAAAAAAAAGATAGTTTTGTTGTACAAACTTAATCTATAACATAACAAGGCTAATGAGAAAGCAGCACAGAATTCAAGACCCTGATGTAATTGATGAAAATGTTATTAGCATGGAGATTCCGCTGAAATTGACCAGATGATTCCGGTTTAAACTGACCACCCTTTCCGCTCCAAACTGACCAGGGTATTCCGGAGCAAGGTAACCACCCCTGATTTTGCGGTTAACGCGTGATCATCACCTTTGACAATCCCTAAAGCTGTTGAAATAAAAAGAACGTCGTGAATGGCTCCGGAAGATCAATGCCATTAAGTTCCGTTCGCCTGACCGCAAACCTGAAATAGTGATCAAAACCGAAAAACAGGGAAATTTTATTGTCGTTTCGGTCACAGACAATGGTATAGGAATTGACCCCGGCAAGCAGCAATCGGTATTTACAAAATATGTGAGGATCGATGAGGCTGTTGATGGTTCAAGCATTGGCTTATACCTGCTCAATGAGATCGTTGAAAGTCCGGCGGGCAAGATCACGCTCACAAGCGAACCGGGCAAGAGCAGTGCGTTTCAGGTGTATTTAATCAGCCGCTAACCAATCAAGTTGCGCCTTAACTTTTCTTTCGTAATATCCCGGAAACAGATCGCCAGACCGCTTTTGACCGGGTAGGCGCTGGCTGACACCCACATCCCGTTAAATGTATTGAATTCCTCGAAATGCACGCTGACCTGCTCGCGCAGCGCCCGGCTGTACTCCTTAAAATAACAGCGTTCCTTGCCGTAAGGGAACAATTCCCAGACGTTCCTGCCTAAAAGTTTGGCGCGGTCGCGGTGCTGTACCTTTTCGTATGCTTGGTTGATGTAGGTAAAGTTCCAGTCACGGTCGACCATATAAAGCGGATCGTTTATGCGCTCCAGTACATTTTCCAGTCCGGCGATCCTATCCTCCAGCACCTTTCCTTTAAGCACCAGGTCGTCGATGTCGGCCATCAGGTCGGCGCGGCTTTTGCGCACCCGGTGATCATCTACCTTGCCACGCTGCTGAGCCTTCTTGGCTTCCATCAGACAGTAATTGGCATACACCAGGAACGACACGAATAAGTAAAATACAATATTTTGCGCAATAGAACCAACGCTCAGGGCGGACAACCAACTCATTATAACTATTTATTTAAATTTAAACAACATTAAACCAATGATCATACCGCTGCCGGCCCCGGCTCATCCAGGCCCTGCGTCAGCGCCGTAATTTCGCGGACCAACAAGTCCAGCCGTTTGGCCTCCAGGCAGAACATGGGGATCAGCTCGCCTTTGGCTGAACTGTCCAGGCGGGCCAGTTCGGCCAGTCCCAGGATATTGGCCACCGGTACCCGCATTTGGTGGGACTGCAGCCAGGCGATTTCGCGAAGCTTATCATTTTGCTTTTCGATCTGCTCCACATGTTGCCGCTGGCTGGTAATGTCCCGTAAAAAGCAGTTCACGCCGGTCACTTCACTTCGCTCGTCCCATATCGGGTTAAAGCTTAATTCTTCAAAACGCTTGTGCCCGTCCAGATCCCGTTCCCGGATGATCAAAAAGGCCTCCCCTTTAAAAGCGCGGCGGTAACTCTCCAGGATCGGAAGCATGATTTCCTGTTCAAAGTCAGCGTTGCTGATCGTTTCCGGTGTCTTACCGGTGAGCCGCCTGGCGCGTTCCCAAAAAGGCTCGTTACCGGTGATAATATTGAACTTACGGTCAACCGACCAGATCAGATCGCGCGTGTTATTGATGATCGCCCGCAGGTTCTGCTCCTCCCGGACGATCTTTTCCTGCATCACTTTTTCATCGGTAATATCCCGGAAATAAACCGCCAGACCGTTTTTGATCGGGTAAGCGCTGGCCGATACCCACATGCCGTTGAAGGTATTGAACTCTTCAAAGTGCACGCTGACCTGCTCACGCAGCGCGCGGTCATATTCCCGGAAATAACAGTGTTCCTTCCCATAGGGGAATAATTCCCATATGTTTTTGCCCAGGAGCTGCGCCCGGTCGCGGTGCTGTACTTTTTCGTATTTTTTATTGATATAGGTAAAGTTCCAATCCCGGTCGACCGTATAGAAAGCGTCGGTCATACTCTCCAGTACATTCTCCAGCTCAGCCTTCTTTTCCGCCAGCGCAATCTCGGTGCGCACCTTGGAATCGATATCGATCAATACGGTTTGTTTCGCGGGAACGCCTTCAAATAGGGTATGATGCGAAAAGACGCGGACATAAAATGTATCGCCGTTCTTTTTGCGGTGCAGCCAGCGGCCGGCATCCGCATAACGGCCGGGAACCTGGCCGACGGCCGCTAAAAAGGCGGGCACTTCTTCCAGCGGGCGGATATCGGTGATCTTCAATTTCAAAAACTCATCCTCGCTGTAACCGTACTGGCAGGTGGCGGCCGTGTTAACGGCCAGGAAGCGGAAATCCCGGCTGTCGAAAATAAACATCGGGACAGGAACGTCTTCGAAAAGGCGGCGGTAGTCGTCCCGGGTCCTGCGGACTTCCCGGGCCTGGCGGCTGATCCTGCGGTACAGGAGCAAACTGACCAGCAGCAAAACGATAAAATCGTTCCCGCTCCGGAAAAGGTCCCGGTGTGCCGGCTGTAGTTCCTGTGCCAGCCGGCTGATCAGCGGATCGGCAATAAAGGCCCAGCCCAGCGCGGCCACAACGATAATAATCGGAATTCTAAAGTTTGAAAAACGGTCCATGCTCACTTTGTCCTATACGTAGTTTTACACTCGGAGGTTGTAAATTTAAGTAATTATTAATTAAATTATAAATCAACTGTTTAACTTCTGGTTAAATACCCAACCCATCGCCTCATTGCCCGCTCTTTCTCAAAAAAAGCTGGTACGCCGCGGTTTCATCGATGATACCGGGCTGGAGCCATAGTGCATCACACCAGGCCTCGTACAACTCCACAAAATAGGCTCAGGGTCATGGTGTCTTAAGCCACATGGAAGGAAAGGCCCAATGACTATAGCTATGCGACCAATTGGATTCTATTTGAAAATGTCGAAGAATTGCGGCTCTATAGACACCATGCCGGTGTTTTCGATAAACTTTTTATCGGCTGCGGCATTGCCCTTTCCGGCGGGCACAATGACCTGGCCGCCGTAATTGGATTCAAGGGCGGCCACTTTGGCCTGTGGAAAATCGAGCCGGAGCGCGGCGGATGTTGGGTCAGCGGTGCCAGAGCTGTAAGTGACGCCGTCCGTTTGATGAATGCGCGTCACCACGTGATAAATGTTTTTATAATCCGGCTGATAGGTATCATAGCTCAACTCATAGTGTACAATAACAAAAATGAGCAGGCAGGCGGCAATGCCGATGCTTAAGCCGGCGACATTGAGGGAGCTATACCCTTTGTTGCACAATATATTGCGCCAGGCGATCTTTACATAATTTTGAAACATAACGTTGCGGTTTGATTTTTCCTGCTGCGAAATTACTGCGATGCGCCGGGAACGGCGCCTTAAGTAAAAATACGCAGTGTTGGTTCCGCTTGAATTATATGCGGTAACCGCATAAGTAGCAGTTGAGGATTTAGTGGTTGACGTACCGGTAATATTACCCGTGGAATTATCAAAGCTTAAACCATTGGGAAATGCCGGGCTAATGGTGTAGCCGGCCGGGGTTAATTTCCTAATGGCGTTATTTCCTGCATCTGCGGCGTAAATATTCCCTGCCCCATCAATCGCTAATGACGTTATGTTGTTAAAAGTAGCTACATTTCCCGGGCCATTGTTATTACCGGTATATCCTGTACCTGCGAATGTCGAAATATCCCCAGCAGGTGTTACTCGCTGAATTAGACTGTATCCTGCAATGTAAATATTTTTATAGGCATCGACTACAAAGTTCCCTGCGATTCCAATGCTTACGGGATAGCCATTACTGGTAATAGTCTTCACAACATTACCTGCGGAAATAATTCGTAACCCCCCACCTGAAACATAAATATTTCCGGACTTATCCAATGTTAAAAAATTAGGATAAGAAAAACTAGCGGCCGTGCCTGTACCATCGGTAACTCCAGCAATACCGTTACCCGCAACGGTGGGTACCATTCCCGCGGGGGTTATCTTTCTAATCAAATTATTAAAAGTGTCTGCCACATAAATATTACCCGAAGCATCGACGGCGAGACCACTTGGGTAATAAAGACTTGCGGCTGTGCCTGGTCCGTCTGCGTTACCGTTTCGGCCGCTGCCGGCAATTGTCACAATTGGTCCTGTAGGCGGTATTTTGCGAATAATTTCGGAACTTCCATCCGAAACGAAAATATTTCCCTGGGCATCACAGGCGATACCTGTAATGGAAATAAAATCCGGCTGAGTCCAGTATCCGCTAAAACCTGAATGCACGTAGTAGCTATCTTTTGATAATGCCGTAATCACACCCGCCGGAGTTGCTCTATAAACCATATACCCCGACGAAAAGATAAAATCACCCGCCGGACCAATAGTGATATTGGAAGCCGGGCCAACAGTAGAAGTTAGGAAGCTTACCATGGGTAAAACTGCACCGCCATTGTTTACCGGCCCTAATTGCGTTATCACCTTCCCCACCGTATAACTCTGCGGACTAGGATAATTAATATTTGGTGCCTGAGCATTCACCAAAATACAGCTACATAACAGAAAAAAAACAAATGCGTATAATCTTGCCATGTCTGATCCGATGGTTTTTCTATTTTATTATTATCAAAACAAGTGTGCACGACAATGAAAGAATTTCGAATTGAGAGCGCTCAACCTTACATCGGCTTCGTTTTTAACGAATTTTTGCTAAGCTTGTGACACATCGGCAACGAGGGAATCGTATCAATTGTCATGCCTTTGATTTTACTTTTTGTAAAACTTTAGTTAGAACAACTTCACTTTTCAACAATGATCTTTATACCTCGTCCTAGAAAAAGCTTACACTTTTGATGATTAATCCTGTTGTAAGTTTAAAATCAGACATTTTATTTTGACAAAAGGCCCAAAAAGCTGGCAGATAACAAAGTATCGAAATCCCATTTCTTTGAACCCTTCAAACTTTTTGTAATAAAGAATAGCCCGCTTTGTAGTGCGGCCTACCTATCAGTGGGCCACAAACGACGACGCTCGGTATCGAAAAATCATTTGCTGTAGTGAAGTAGATGCATCTTTAAATGTATGACTTAGCGTCGCGTGTCTTCAATACGCCTGATTTTTCATAAACTTCTATTAGCTTATTTATTAAAGCTTCTATACCCAATGGTTTAGATAAGTAAAAATCCATGCCTGCCTTAAAACAGTTATCCCTGTCTTCGCTTAAGGCATTAGCTGTCATTGCAGCAATCAGCGGCGAGGCTCCGTACATATTGCGTATAACTCTTGTCGCTTCTAATCCGTCTAAATTCGGCATTTGAACGTCCATTAATATCAAATCATATTTATTCCGGGATAGATTATCTAATACCTCATTTCCGTCGTTTGCCAATTGTGCTTTGTAACCAAGTTTGCTTAATATTCTTAAAATTAGTTTTTGATTCATCAAATTGTCTTCTGCTACTAAAATTGCCATGGGGTATTTTAACGCAAAATCCTCAGAAAGCAGTGGCTTTTTATCAGCTGTAGCGTTAGCCGCAGCGCCGGGCGCAAATGTGTCTTTTAGTACTGCCTGGCTCGCTTTGGAGCAATTGATATAAAACTTAAAACTGCTGCCGGCGCCGTATTCGCTGGTTACTGTAATATCGCCGCCCATTAATTGGATCAAGCGCTGGCATATAACCAGGCCAAGGCCGGTTCCCCCATATTTCCTGGTTATTGAAGAGTCTCCCTGGTTAAACGCCTGGAAAAGTTTAGATAACTGTTCTGGTTTTATACCAATGCCCGTGTCAGTAATTTCAAATATCAAATTGAATTTATCTGTGCCGGTATCCTCGCAGGTAATTTTAACGGCTATTTCGCCTTTTTGCGTAAACTTAAGGGCGTTGCTGACAAGGTTTGTTAAAACCTGCCGTAAACGCAGGCTGTCGGCCACAAGGTATTGCGGAACGGATTCGTCGATGCTGTGATAAAGGCGGAGTGCCTTTTCCGTAGCCAAGTAAGAAAATAATTCAAAAACATCTTCAACACACCTGCGCACATCAAATTCATGCGGTTCCAGCGTTAAGTTTCCCGATTCGATCTTCGAAAAGTCGAGGATATCATTAATAACCAATAACAACGAATCGCCGCTTTTTACAATCGAACTGGTGTACTCCCGCTGCTCCCGGGTTTGACCGGTTTCCGCAAGCAGTGCCGCCATGCCTAAAATCCCGTTTAACGGGGTTCGTATTTCGTGGCTCATGGTGGCTAAAAACGTGCTCTTCGCCAAATTTGCCTGGTCAGCCTCTTTCCTGGCAATTTCGGCCATCAGTCGCGCCTGCTGCTCATGATCTTTTTGCCGGGTTAATTCGTCCAGGAGCGTTTCGAGCGAGATCGTTTTTTCCTTTAGCTCTTTGGACTGGCCAATTATTTCCTCCTTTTGGACCTGAAGCTCATCGTTTAACACCAGTAGGTCATTTGCTTGTTTTTCGATCTCCAGCGTGCGGATCTTAACTTGCTTTTCGAGTGCTATTTTTTGTTTCCGCACAGCCCTGTTCCTATATAAAAAGAAGGCGTAACAAGCACCCAAAAATAAGCAGATCGCGGCCGCTCTGAACCACCATGTCATCCAATAGGGGGGTACTACATTAATAACTAAAGTTGTCTCGCGCTCACTCCAAATGCCGCTTTCGTTGGCTGCCTTTACCCTGAAAACGTACCTTGCCGGGTCGAGATTTGTGTAGGTAGCCTTGCGCTCATGTCCCACATAATGCCATTCGTTGTCAAAGCCATCTAATTTGTATGCATAGGTATTGTTTTCCGGGATAGTATAGTCCAGTGCAGCGAAATCGATACAAAACATAGATTGCGAGCGGTTGAGGCTAACTTCCCTGGTCGAAAAAATGCTTTTCTTTAATGGCGAGCCTTTGGCATTAGGGGCAACCGGTTTGTTAAACAGCTCAAACCCGGTTATAGCAACTACAGGTTTATTGTAATTAAAGTGAAGCTTATTTGGGTCCACAATATTAAACCCGTTGATATTTCCGAAAACGATCTCCCCATCACTTAAAATTGTACCGGTGCCAAAATTAAATTCAAGGCTTTTTAAACCGTTGTGGTATCCATAATTTTTAAATTTGTTGGCAACCTGGTCAAATTGAACTATGCCCTGTATGGTGCTTACCCATATATTACCTTTTATATCGCCGGCTATATAATTTATGGTGTTGTTTATTACGCCGTCATGCTCGGTGTAGGCTTTAAACTGCCCGGTACTGGCTTCATAGCAGTTCAAGCCGCCATCCATGGTGCCTGTCCACATATTTCCTTTGCGGTCTTCATAAAACGCGCTGATCACATTACTGCTAAGCTTGCTGTTGTGAGTGTTTAAATGTGTGAAGGCGTTTGTTGCAGGGTTTAGTATGCTGATACCAAAACTGTAGCCCCCCATCCAGATATTTCCCTTAACGTCTTCAATCATCGCCTGCACGGTATTATCACATACACTGTTGGGGTTGTTATCGTCATGAAGGTACCGCTTAAACTTTTTAGTGGACTGCTCATATTCATACACACCGCCATCTTCGGGCCCAAACCAAATGTTTCCGTGCCTGTCCTCCATCAAAGCATAAATCCCCTTTCCATCAATTTGGTTGGCGCCTTTGCCTTTGGGGTAATGTGTAAATCGCTGCGTTTTTGGGTCAAAGCAGTCTAAACCGCTGGAATAGGTACCGACCCACAGCAGGCCGGTCTTTTTACTTATCAAAACTGTTAAAACGTAATTGTTTGATAAGGTGTTTTTGTTTTTCGCGTCGTGTTTGTACAAGGTATAGGTTCCCTTTGCCCTGTTGAAATATTCCATTCCGAAATCCGTACCCAAATATAAATTGCCTTTAGCGTCCTCTGCAATTCCCCTCACAATATTCCTTGCCGAAGGGTTATTATTGAGCGACGCCATGTAAGCCGGAAATATGGACAAGTTTCTGTCGTATTTAAAAATTCCTACACTGGTTGAGCCTATCCACAAAATACCGGCGTTATCTTCTACTAATGCAGAAATACCATCATTCGGCATCATACCCTCACCATTGGTTTTCTCATCAATAGGTATACTCTTTTTTGTACTGGCATCAAAAAGCTGCAGTGTTGTGTTTGAACCTATCCAGAACCTGTTGTTCTGCGTTTTGGTGAGGCAGAATATCGAGTTGATATTCCCGGCTAAATTTTTGTCGGGCTCAATAGGGTAGTAGGAATAGGTTTTTTCTTTTTCGTTTACCAGGTTGAGCCCTTTTTTAGTTCCTATCCAGATGTTTTTGTGGTCATCTTCTACAATGGCGGTAATAATGTTATTTTCACCGTTAATACTTTTCGTTTTGTCAAGGTATTTAACAGACGTGCCCATACGGGTATCCAGCAAGTTCAGCCCATTTACAGTACCAACCCAAAGGTTATGGCTGGTGTCTTCAAAAATAGCGGTAATGTTTGAACTGCTAAGGCCGCCAGGCAGTGAGGCACTGCTCGGATATCGTTTAAAACGCCCGGTTTTGCTATCGAAAAGGTTTAAACCGTCTTCGGTGCCAATCCAAAGCCTGCCCTGGCTGCCTTTGTATATTACGTGCACATTATCATTGCTCAGCGAATTCGGGTCGCGGCTGTCATGTTTATAATTTATAAATGAATCCGTGGATCTTTCATAGCGGCTGATTCCCCCGAGACGTGTGCCCACCCATACATTTCCGCTTGCATCCTCGCAAATTGCATCCACCATGTTCGACGGAATGGAAGAGGCATCTGTTTTTGAATTTTTGTAAATGGTAAACTTAAAGCCATCGTATTTATTAAGACCATCCTGCGTGCCGAACCACATAAAACCATACCGGTCTTTAAGAATACATTGAATCGAGTTTTGTGATAAGCCGCTGTTGCTGTTAACGCTGGTTGTGTTTAATGAGAGTTTTTGCGCGTACAAACACGGCAAGCCTGGCAAAAAGAATAACACACTTAAAAAAAACCGGCCAATTACTTTCATTAACAAAAATGTTACTGAATTTATACGCAATGGAAAATACTAAGGTTGTGACTTTTAATTAATAATATTAGGCAATTAGAAAATATGGCAGCGATACAAGGCAAAGCAATCGGCTGGAGAGAGTTATTACATAATGTAATTAATCCTTCTCTGGCGCGAAGTTCGGTCATTAAAAGCAAATGTTCCCAGAAATCAGACTTGGCTACTTAAACGAAGATTACGACGTTTCGCTTTTTCGGCAGTGTGTGTCGTACTGATTAGGGTTGACCCAAGAAGACCTCAATCGTGAAGATAGAAAGGCAAAAGCGACAAATAATCTTTGAATATTTGTCAGGGGATATAAGCCTGCGTAAATTTGCCTTTAAGTATGACTATGATCATAACATAATTTATAAATGGATATTGGCTTATCAAAGAGAGAATAGGAAGGGAAGGTTGCTTAATCCGGCAGGAATATTTGAAAAATACTTTACCGGAGGCGGAACCAGCGCCTGAGGATATTAGCATTTCTCGGGATATCAAGCTGGTAACAAAGCAATTAATAGCTTCGGTGCGCACTCCGCTGATCCTCCCCCCTTATCAATTCTTTTTGTCGTCGACTATCTTATTTGTTGCCGCGCCAGCAAGCGCTTGATCCCTGGTCAGGTTTTCAGGGAACATCAATTGGACCTCCTTTTGAGATTGCGCCAGGTCAATACCCGCTTTGTCAAGTGCGATATATATTTCACGCATGACGCTGCTTTTCAACTGTAGCCAGCGGTCAATTTCTTCCGCCCAGAACCATGCACGGAATTCGACAGCGGTATCGCTGAAATTATTAAGAAAAATAGCGGGTGCCGGTGACTTCATGATATCAGCATGCCCATTTACAATTGAGGTTAGCAGTTCTTCGGTTTTTACGATATCTGAACCATACGCAATACGTATGATCAATTCAACCCTGCGGTTATTGTTTGTCAGTGTCCAGTTGACCACATGCTGCGAAATAAGGTCGCCATTTGGCACTATCAGCTCCGAACCGTCACCACATTCGATCTTACTCGAGCGGATCCCTATCTCTTTGATCGTACCGGATTTACCGCTTACTTCGATAATGTCGCCAACCTGTACTGGTTTTTCAAAAGCCAGTATGATACCCGATACCAGGTTGTTTACGATGTTCTGTAAGCCAAAACCGATACCAACGCCAAGAGCTCCAATAATAATAGTTACCCTGTCCATAGGGATCCCTGCTGCTGTTATCGCTATAAAAAAGCCGACGACAAACACCGTCAGCCTTATCAATAGAATAGAAGACCTTGTTTTTTTTGCTTTAGGACTAAGCTTGGTTTGTTGGCCGGCGAAATCATAAAAATAGCTGATCACCCGGGCCAGCAAGCCGGAAAGCCATATTACGATAATAAATACCAGAACGCTGCGGAACGTGAACGCGGTACTGCTAAACTTGTAGGGGTGATTCAAAAAGTCGTTAGCAACATCGTATATATAGTCATCGATAGTGAGGTTTTTAGCAAGCGCCAGCAACCATAATACCGCCGATACTTTGATCAATACGCCTTTAAAGTTTTTTTGCACAACCTTAAAGTCGATGAAAGACATCAAATTTTGATTATTAGCAGCCTTGTTAGCCTCTAATTGTAAAAACAAGCTTTCCATTATTATTTGCACCAGCATGTAAAAGCCCACGGCAAGGCAAACGTTCAGCGTCGCGGTAACGCCAATTATTTTAGCGAGGCTAAACCTACCTGCTATATTTAGCAGAAAGGAAATTGTATGCAATACAACAAATATTTGTAATATCAGCTTTAAATACGGTGGAAAGGTATCTCCATTTGTTTTTAACAGCCTGATAAATTGAATAGATTTAAAAACGGCGAAGCCTGATAGCAGCAGTAGCAGTATCCTGTCGAAACCTGTATTGATGATAAGCAAACTGCTGAAAACATAAAAAATAACTAAAATGAAAAGTATGCGCCAAAATTTATATAAAGCCGGCGGCCAGTTGTCCTTAATAAGCGGCCCTGCGACAGCCATCATTACCAATACCATTGTTTGGGAAAAAATCTGCGCGGCATGATCATAAAAATATGGCATAAGCACGCTTATTATTAATGTCGCGGAAAGAAAGGGACGTTTTAATACATAACTGGTTTGGGACGAAATATGATGACGCAGATCGTTAATTTTAGCAAGCTTACGCCGATTTGTTAAAACCCACCCGATAAAAAAAAAGGTTACCAGAAAACTGACCGCGTGTCCTGCATAATTAGCTTTGCTGGCAAGGAAGAACAAGTAAAGACGACTATTGAGCTGAAAGCTTTGCACCATCGCGCTGTCAAGAGGTGTAGTATAGCCCGCTTTTGTCCTCCAGATATAACCAGCCTCATTAGACATAGCCTTAAGCGCAAATTCATGCGCTTTAAAGTCTATACGGTCGTCGATATCAATTAACAGTATCGTCAGCGAGGAAACACGGTTTTCCAGCAACCCGATTTTTATTATCGCCTTTTCCGCTTTTTCATCTAAACTATTCCACTGGCGATCTAACTTTTGAACTTGCAGGGCATATTTAACTCTTAAGCTACTATCGGCCGGGGCAGTTCTTAAAGCGGTATCTTTTTTAAAATTCGTAATGGCCCCACTGATCTTATCCAGCTGGTTGTTGTATGCTGTCAATTGATCTTCCCAGGTGTTAAGCTGTTTTTTTAAATGATCCACTATTCCCCGGATAGACACCAGGTAGCTTAACGTAGTTGGGTTGTTTACCGATATGCGCATGCGTTCCATTCGCATTTCCAGCGCCGGCAATTGCTCGCTTATTTCTGCAGTGTCAACGCCCCTGGCCAGGTCGGCATTGGTTTCTACGTAGGCGGATGTGTAGTCTTCGATTTTGCCGACAAGCGCATTCACCGATGCGTCAGCATGCTTAAACGAGCGAATTACTGAATCGCGTTGAAGTACCCTGGCGCGTAACGAATCCCGTTGAGTGACATGTACTTTACCGTTTTTTACCTGGGCGCGGCTATTTTCCGTGATGAAAGAGACTGCTAACATCAAAAATAGCAGCCGGATAATATTTGTTGTTTTAAGCATCGTTAAATTATAAAGTGACAACTTGCGTTAGATCTGCTGACCGATCGTCTGTATTATTTAATATATGGACATTGTAAAAGGCCCCAATGCCGGTGGATAGTTTAAAGTGATCAAAGAACGCTATTTCCATCATAATTCTTAGGCAGGAAAATGTAGGTTTCTTTACACAATAGCCCGCTCCGACAGGTAGGTACGGTTAAAATATTGATGGCAGAATCAAAATGGTTGGTGAGTTTATAAATCATTGTCATATTGTTATTCGGAGGGTATTCAATCATGTGTTACCAGATGTTACAGCCTGAGCTGCGCGGAAATTTTAATGCCGAAGTTCTTTTGCGCACCATTAACTGTACTGTAATTATCCCGGTAGGTTAACCTGTGAATAAAATCTACCCTGAGAAATTTAAAGATATTCTCCACGCCGTAACCTGCCTCCACGTAAGGCAGGGTTCCGAGGCCGTTAACACCGGGTGTGCTGGAGCTGCCGATGGTCAGTCGGTTCGCCGGGGACAGCCCGCCATAAAGTATATTGGCAGTGCCAACTAGCCGCCATTTAAAATTTTTGATCAGTGGAATGGAATTAAACAGCAGTCCTTCAAAATGCTGGGTGTAACTCAGGCTGGCGTATTTGTCGCTCGCGAACTCAAAGAACCGCATCAGGTTAAACGCATTGGGGTTGTAAATAAGGGTCTGGTTCCCGAGATGATTCTCCAGCAGGGGGAAAGGAACTGCAGACGGAATATAACCCATTGATAATGAATATTTTCCTCTCCCCAATCCCCCGGTTTTAAGCGTCTGCGTGATATTAAAGCTAAATTTCTGGTAAGCCGCATCGCCCCCTAAAACATTCCTTAGCCCGACGGTATACCGGAAAGTGAAGACCGGAGCCGTAACATCGGTTTTGAGCGTTAACGGCCTGTTAACGGTTTCAGATAGCAAGGGCAGCATCCCAGGCGACCAACTGGATTCAAAAGCCAGTTCAGAAACCACCAGCTGCCGGCTTTTGCCGGCACTGCCCGGCTCGTTAAACTGGAAAGGGAATTGCGGATCGAGCAACCAATTAACATAACTAACGGTTTGCGTAAACCCACTGAACAGGTCGCGCCTGATGTAAGCTTTAAATATATCCTGGTCAAAAACCTTTCTGCGTGTAATACGGCCGAATCGTGTAAATGCGGCAAAGAGGTTGTTGCGCTGGTATAAGTAATTATCACTGAGCAAGGCCACCTGGTTCAGGTCATGAGAAAAACTGATGCCAGCCTCCGTCCAGTTTTTCCGCGAAAGGATATAATCTACATTTGCGCCATATTTGACATCCTGGTCCTTCGAGCCGTAAGCCAGGTAGCCGCCCAATATCCATTTTTTGTCGAAGCTTGAATTGGTTTTAAAACCCAGGCGCAGCCGGTTACCTTCAACATCGTTATAGCTGTACGTATTTAAAAAAGGTCCGAAACTTAAATCTCCGGCGCGGTAGTACCCGTTGATCAGCAGATCGGCGGTCACGAGATAGTTTCTGATCACCGGAATGTCCCTTACCATATCGATAAGGCTATACACTGACCTTTCGCCTACAGTCAGTGAATCCGGGCGTCTGCTGTCCCAGTAATAGTTATCATTTTGCTGCGCATCCTTATCTACCGAGATCCGCTCCTTAAAAAAATCCCGGTCATAGGCTTTGTTCAGGATGATGTTTTTATTAACGTTGTACAATTTAGCGAGCAAACCGCTGCTGTTGCTAGTTAACTGGCTCACTTCTACCAATACCCGGTTTTTTTTTACGAGCCATGGTAAAGCGTGGGCCGCATCCATTTGCTGTTGGATAGCGATGCGGTTAATAAAGTTAAGGTTCGCGGCGGGTTCCACCGTAGCTTTAATCTGGTAAAGGGCGTAATTATCGCGTGCTATCCAAACAGTTCCGGTAAACGCCAGATCCTGCGGTCGTTTGGGCTTAAATGAAATTTGATAGCAGGCTATGCCGTCAACCAGCGCATCACGGTTTTCCAGTTCGTAGTCATACCAGTTTTTCCAGCTATCGGTTATCGGCGAAACAAAATCCTTTCCGGCAGCACTGATAAAATTTTGATAGAAATTGTATTGCTGGAAAGTGCTCCCCGTGAGCTGGGAGAGCAAAGTGCCGTCCTCAAAACCGATCCCATTGGTTTGCGTTTTTTTTATGGTCTCATGCCTGGCTTCCGGCTGGCTTCGATAATAAAAGTCAGATACCGTTTCTGAAAGAAAAAGCGGCAGCACAGGCATATGGTCCGGATCGGTGAGCTTCAGGCTGTCCGCCAGGCCCAAAACATGGTCTATGTGTTTTTTTTTCAATAGTTTGCTGCTCAGGTGACTGGCATCCAGCTCAATGCGGCTATAGCTTTCATACTGATAGGAAATCAGTTTGCGGGGATCGTTCTGAGGCTTATGCAGCATCACCTGTTTTAAAATGGCCCAGGCTGGATTGATATAGCCGTTTGGGGTTATCCGCACTTCATTCAGGGCATTCGATACAGGTATCATCTTCACACTGTATTCCTGTTCAGCGGCGGCTGCGAGTTTCAACCCATAATTTTGATATCCGATACAACTGATCGTAAGCGTGTCTGTTTTTTTGGAGAGCAACAGCTTAAAATGGCCGTCAAAATTACTATGGGTGCCGATGGATGTCCCCCTGACAGCAATAGTCGCATAGGTCACCGGGTCGCCCGTACTTGCATCAACGATCTTTCCCGCGACAGTTATTTGTGCCTGCAGCGTTAATGTGCAGCAACATAACACGGCCGGCAAGATCAATTTGAGCCAGGTTTCCAGGCTTGCTTTCTTCATATCGTAACAAGTTCGTTACGGATTCTGATTTATTTTTGAAGTGATGCCAAATGCAGCATGGCTTACCCTGATTATTAAAAATCCAGGTTGATGTCGAACTTCAACGAATATGGGGAGACCCCTGGATGATCGAGATAATTCAGGCGTCTGATAAGGTTTACCCGGAGAAGTTTAAAAATATTGCCTATACCGACCCCGGCCTCCAGGTAAGGCTTGCTACTCAGGGCATAAGTCGGCTTACCGCCATTGTTCCCAATTGGAAATTGAAATAGTCCCGTACTATAGTCCGGGTTATTTTCTTTGCGTAAGCCGCCATATAATGCTTTAAAAGAAAGAAATTCACGCCATTTCAAATGTTTGATCAGCGGCACTTTGTTCAGAAAGAAGCCGCCAAAGGCCTGTGTAATATTGATGCCGGCATAATGATCACTTACAAACTCGAGGTAATACATTTTGTTGTAGGCATCGGGGTCATACCCGACAGATTCATTTGCCGGGCTGATGTTTAAAAGCGGAAAAGGAACCTTGCCAAAAAGCGCCCCGCCCAATAACGTCACATCCGTATATCCTAGCTGTGACAGGTAAAAGCGCTTGGCGACATTGGCGTTGATACCTGTGAAGCTGTAAGAACCATTCATTGCACCTTTGATCCCCTGCCGAAACTGCAAGTTCAGTACCGGGTATTTACTGTGAATTGTTGTGCGGTCGGTCGTGCCTTGTATAATCTGCTCATGTGGAGCGTAGCGTAAAGCGATGGCAAACTCGCTGGTGGTTAGGTGATCCACCAAAGTCCGGCCGGCATTATTCGTCCGGTATATCAATGTGCCGGCAGCCTGCCGGTCCCAGCGTTTAAAACCCAGGTCGTACGAAAAATGATTTTCCAACTCCCTAACATAATTTAGCTTAAAAATCCCGCTATACATGAAATAATCGCTGCTGCCCGACTGAAACGAAGATAGGGGCGGCTGTGAAGAATTCAATAAAAAATCCTGGCCGGGAATACTTATATCATATTGATAGCTCAGCCTGAAATAGTTATTGGGATACCGGTAAAAGGCCGTTTTGTTTAAGGCGAGGTAGGCGCTGATGTTATATTTAAACTGCTTGTCGTTGCTGCCATAACCCAGGTAGGCGTCGAAATAAACCGACCTGCTTAATTCCGGCGTTGTTCTGCCGCCAAGTTGAAATCTTGCCCCTTCGAGGTTATCGTAGCCAAAAGCATCACTGATCTGGCCCAGTTGGACGGGTCCCAGATCTGCATAATTCCCTACGAACGTGTTGGCGAGCCAGGAAGCCACTTTATAAGCTTTCATGGTTTGCAAACGGTTCATGTGCAAAAAAGTCCTGGCCTCCTGTGACGAAAGCGTATCGGCGACTTTGCCAGCCCATATATTTGTGTCGGGGCGCTCGTACCCCGGTGCAAACCGGCTATCGGAGCCCCGGTAAAAATCAGGTTCGCGTGGCTGGCTGAAAAGATACCCGGAATAAAATGTGGTCCGTTCCCCTAAGACGCCGGTACCCTTTGCACTTAAAACGCCGAAATCTATCCTGGTATGGTTTTTTGACAGGAAATAGCGCCCGTTTGAAAATTGTGAAAAGCCCATGTCGATTTCCATGCTGCGTACAAAATTCAGGTTTACCTGTTTATCAAGATGCAATGTACATGCAACTACAGCATAACGTCCGTCCGTTGTGACCTTCAATTTCCCTTCAAACAGCAAATCGGCTTTATTCCGCGGGGTAAAGCTAAGCTCAATGAATTTTCCCTGCGCAGTCTGTAGGGTATCAACGATAAAAAATTTATAAAAATCAGGTGCGTGGTCGGCAATCGGGCTCAGCAGCTGGCGGGTCAGGATCATGAGATTGTTATCATAAATATCCAGCTTGTCGCCATAAAGCTTGTTTTAATAAACATCTACACCTGTGGTGTCTATGAACTTGACCAGGTTGATCTGTTTTTGCGCTTTTAGCAACCGGATGGATTTAGGCGGGGTTTTGCGGTTATAATTGTCAAAGAGTTTCTCACTTAAATAGACCGGAATTAAGGTTTGGACTTCACCGTTACTGAGTTTTATGCTGTCGATCATAAAACGGTAAGGTTTAAACAGCCGGCTTTTAACCAGCACAGCCGGCATATTGAGAAATGATAAGCCGACGCGTTCGTATTCCTCGTATTGGAGGTAATCCTGGCCTTCCATGCGATTTTCATTTTTATGAGCTATCACCTGGCGGATCAGTTCTACAGCGGGGTTGTTTTTATTGCGGTAACGCAGGCGTGAGGTGACGGACACTTCCTTTAACTCAGTTTGACCAGGCGCCATACTTATTTGCAGATCATTGGGTTGACCGGCGTTGATAAATGCCTTAACGGTCTTGTAGCCAACGTAAGAAAATATGACCGATTTAAAGGATCCCGGCGCGAACAGCGTAAATTTGCCATCCTTGTCAGAGACCGTTCCAAATTTACTGTTAAGAAACTGAATGCTGATGAGCGGTAATGGCTGCCCGGTAACAGCGTCTTTTATCTGACCGGTAACACGGGTCGTTATTTTTAAACTATCCGATACCTGCGCCGAGGCAGCCGGCGGAATAAAAAGGATGAGCATAAATAATAGCGTCAACTTATGCCTCCATTTATAGTTGAGTAGTTCAGTCTGACGTTCTTTGCCGGTAAACGGCCTTTTTGCGGTATTCATCAAATCGACTCTTTTAGGGCTGTTCGGACAAGGTCAAATTTAAATCTGAATTGTTTCTGAATTGGCAGACTGTAAACGCCTGCCAGGAATTCAGACCAACTAATGAGCTGAAATCAGTTTAACTGGTCTTCCCGATCACATAGGTGGCAAGAGTTATTATAGTTGACATATGGGGGCCTGGCAATTAGTCTTTGGTTTTAACAAATGCGTTTAAATAGGCATATGAAAGTAGGATAAGGGTTAATAAGCCAAGTATGAAGCCGCCAAGCACATCGGTGAACCAATGCGCGCCAAGGTAAATGCGTGATATCGGGACGGTAATGATCAGCAGCACGGCGATAATCGAAATGCTCAAGCGCGCAGTTTTTGGTACGCGCTTAAGTTGGAACATTAAAAAGACAAGGAAGCCAAAAAATACCACATAAAACAATACGTGACCGCTGGGGAAACTTTGCTGTTGCGTTTTTTCCAGCACACGCACCAGTGAAGCGGCCGGGCGGGGCCGGTTAACCAGTAATTTGACCAGCGTGCTGATCAGGCCCGAAAGCCCGCTCAGCATAATAAACACTGATTCCCGTTTATAGCGGCCTAAAAGAAAAAACAATGCTGTAGCGCCTACTAATATTGCCGAGGCGGGCATATACCCTAAGGCGCTGATCCCCTTCATCAACTGATCCAGCACAAGGTAATGGTGCTCCTGAATTTCTTCCGAGAATTCACGATCGATCTTTGACAGGGGGTCCAGGAATACAAATGCGGTCAGCAGCATAAACACTGCGATCAGTCCGCCTGCCAGGTACCAAATGAGGTTCTTTTTTATATTTTTCAATCCAGTTAAAGATAACGAATGACTTTGTAGAGATCCGGTGGCAAACCCGGCACGAGCCGGCATTAATTATCAGATGGCATTTGCGGCGTATTGTTTTCTTCCCTGTCATTCTTTTTGAATTCAAGCTTTCCGAATTTATAACTTAAAGTGATCCCGAATGATTGAAATGGCACCTGTCTTAAATTGTTTTGGTTAAAGTTTGTACCAAAGGTGGTTGAACGCTGATTAACGTACTTGTTAAAAGGATTGGCAGCCGTAAGGCCAATACTGGCATTTTTATTCATGAATTGCTTGCGTAGCGCCAGGTTATAAAAGGCGAATGCGGGCCTGGTCCCCTGTATGTTTTTTTGTGATGAATTAAAATTCCCGAATACTTCGGCCATCAGATTGTTTGGAAACTGGTAAGTAGCATTTAAGTTAACACGGTATGCAAACCCGGTTACACTGGCCAGCCCCGGTGTACTGTTTGTCCGCCATCCCATCTGGATATTAGACCGCAGGTTCAGCTGTTCAGTCACCGGCACCGATCCGAATATATTGAAACCGATTCCTTTTTGTGAGCCGATGTTATAGCGCTGGGAAAGTGATACATCCCTATAATCAGTCCCATTCACCGTGAGCACGGGATAATAAGTTGTTAAAGATTGAATATCGTCTGTATTATACCGGTAAAAACCTGCAAAATAAACATTGCCTCCTTTTTCGAATGTATGGCTGTAGCCAAGTTCGAAATTATGACCGATCTCAGGCTTCAGTAAAGGATTGCCGGTACTGATATTATGCGGATCGCTGATATTCAGAAACGGGTTTAAGTCGCCGTAATCAGGTCGCTCGATACGATAAGAATAGGCAAATTTAACAGATTGTGTTTTCCCCATTTTATGCTGAATGACAAACGAAGGCGCAAAGGTATTATATCCCGGTATAGAGGTCCCGGAAAAATCAGCATTGGTATTTGTGCGCTCATATCTTAATCCTGCCTTACCATTCAAAAAATCATTGAACATGGCAAAAGAAGTTGACAAATAGGCCGCGTAGACCTTACGGCTGTACTTAAAGCTATAGGTTTGATTTTCATTATTGATATAGCTACCGTTATTAAGCAGGGTATCCGTTGTTACGCTGTTGTCCAGGCTTTCCAACACTGCTTTGACACCGGTCTCCAGACTAAAGCCCTTCGCAAGGGGCTGGGCGTAATCGATAGAAATTTCAGTTTCGTGATCTTTACCGGGATTAAAACTCTGCAGGCCGGTGGATGCGTTGTTCGTATTGAGATAGTCGGAAACCTGGGAGGCGCTGACCGTGTTTTTTCCATAGCTGGATGTATACAAAACGTCCAGCTCCTGATCCTCCTGTTTAAACATTTTTTTATACCCCAGGCTCCAGTCGGTGGAGTTCTCGCTGAACCTGCTGGCCGAGTTCCGGAGTGTTTGAACATCAGACAATATCGCGCCCGATGCCAAAATGGATTGCTGGTCCTGGCTGGTAATGCCTGTGCCATGGTTGCCAAAATGGTTGAACCCTAAAGTAGCGGTCAGTTCATCTTTTTTGGTGATGCTCCAATTAAAGTTCAAACCTGACTGGTAGCCGCTACGTACGAACGGACTGCTGCCCTGCTGCAAAAGGCGGCTGAGCGTGTCCCTGGCGGCATTGTATGAAAGCCGGTCGGCGGTATTCCGGGTAGTCGTATTTATCTGTTCGTTGCCGCTAAAAAATGCGCCGATACTAACATTTCCGCGGCGGGCATTGAGGTTAAAAGAGCCGTTTTCCTGCCTTGTTCCAGCGGAGAGGTTAATCGCACCGTTAATGCCTTGTACTTTACTGTCTTTCAGAACAATGTTAATGATACCTCCTGTTCCGTTAGCGTCATATTTTGCTCCTGGGCTGGTAATCACCTCAATGCTTTTGATCTGACTGGCGGGAATGGATTGTAAAGCATCTGCGAGACTGGCACCGAAAATGCTTGAAGGCTTACCGTTGATCAAAAACCTAACGTTGGCATTGCCCTGCAGCTCAACATTGCCATCGATGTCTACGCTGACCATGGGTACCTTCTTTAAAACATCAAGTGCTACCCCGCCCTGCGCGGTAAGGTCGTTGGCAGCATTGTAAATAAGTTTATCTATCTTATTTTCTACCACAGGGGCTTTAGCGGTAATGCTAACCGTGTTCAGTTGATGTTGCGAAGCTGTTAACAGGATGTTTCCTAGCGATACGGTAGGGGCAGCAGCGTTTATCAGTACATGATCAAAAACCTTTGGCTGATAGCCCAGGAAATCGACAGTTAACCTGTAATCTCCGGGGGGCAGATTATCGACGGTGAAATTTCCTTTCTGATCGGCGCTTATACCATTAAAGGGACTGGCGACACCTGGTTTAAAAACACTTATCGTGGCAAAATCTACAGGCGTTTTGGTTATTGCATCTGTAACCTTACCGGTTATTTTACCTTTTGCGCGTATGTTCTGGGCCTCGACTGAAACGCCACTGCAAACAACCAGGGCAAATAAAACGAGCAGAATTCGAATTTTGTATTTTTTTAAAATAACATCCATGCCGTAAAAGTGAACGCGGAACCTGAATATATTTTGAATTAAACGATAGAAATTGAAATAAATCCGGGAAATGTTGAATTCGAATTTAATCCAGAATTGGCTGGTAGTTTTGGCCGTGTAAATAACTGTTATCCTATGAAATGCTTATTCACAGCACTGATATTGACGCTTAGTTATTCAATAACCTATGCGCAAACAAAGTCGCTAGATTTTTACCTCAGGGAGGCGGAGCATAATAGTCCCTTGTTACACGACCTGAAAAACCAGGTTGCCATGGCTCAACTTGATAGTTTGCGACTAAGGGCTGGTTTCAAGCCACAGGTGAATCTTAACAGCGCAGCGTACTTTGCTCCCGAAATAAAAGGATATGGCTACGCAGGCGCCATTACCAATGTGCAAACCTTTAATGCTTTATTGGGTGTCAATCAACAATTAATCGGCAAGAGTTATAAAGACGCCCAACTCCAGGTCTCCGGCTTTCACCGCGATTCCGTTTTGAATGCCACCCGTCTTAGTTTACAGGACATCAAAAAAACAATAACCGGGCAATATATAACAGCTTATGGCAGCCTGCAGCAGGTAAAATTTAATGAAGAGGCTATTAAACTGCTTAAACAGGAAGAAGAATTGCTAAAAAAGCTAACCCGTTCCAACGTTTATAAACAGAGTGAATACCTGGCCTTCCTGGTAACCTTAAAGCAGCAGGAACTGCAACTGCTGCAAGCTAAAATGCAATATAAAAATGAGTTTGCGACATTGAACTATCTGGCAGGGATCGCAGACACAACTATCGCAGACATTCCTGATCCGGCTATACAAAGCAGCCTTGCGCCTGATCTCCGCAACAGCATTTTTTTCCTTCAATATAAAACAGACAGTCTGCGGCTGGCCAATGAGCACAAACTTTTGGATTATAGCTACAGGCCTAAACTAAATGTCTTTGCCGATGGAGGCTTTAACAGCGACTTTTACGGACAGGCCTATAAGAATTTTGGCACCAGTGCCGGGTTTAGCTTTTCTATGCCGATTTACGACGGCGGACAGCGGAGGCTCCAAAGTAAAAAGCTTAAGCTGGAGGAAGAAACCCGGGTCAATTATCAGTCGTTCTTTCGCCGGCAATATGCCCAGCAGGTTAATCAGCTCAGGCAGCAAATAGCTGAGAACGACAAACTTTTATTGCAGGTTAGGGAACAATTGAAATACGCGGAAAGCCTCATCAAGGTTGACACACAATTGCTGCAAACCGGTGATGTTAAGATCTCTGACCTCATCCTGGCCATTAGCAGCTATAATGCGATCAAAAATGTGGGAAGCCAAACTGTTGTGACCCGGCTGCAACTGATCAATCAACTTAATTACTGGAATAAATAATATGAAAAGCTTACCGAAACCACGTTTTATCCGCCCGGTGTACTTGTACTTTGCCGGCATCGCTTTTATCTTTGTTTCCTGTAAGGGTTCCGGCCCGGCCGTAACTGAAGATGCCGGAGCAGGAGTATCTCAAACGCCGGTACAGGTAACCCAAATAAGCAACGATGACCTTACCAATTATATCGAGCTTAATGCCACTACAACCTACCTGCAAAAGAATTTTGTAAAGGCTAACAGCATCGGCTACATCAATAGTGTTTCAGCAGTTATCGGCCATTACGTAAACAAAGGGGAGTTGCTGTTCACCATCCAGACAAAGGAAGCCAAAAGCATCGGCAGCAGCATCAATATCCTCGATACAACATTTAAGTTTTCCGGGATCAATAAGATCAGGGCCGCAGCTTCGGGCTATGTAACGCAGCTAAGCCACCAGCAGGGAGATTATGTGCAGGATGGCGAACAACTGGCGGTCATCAGCGACCGGTCAAGTTTTGTATTCCTGGTGCAGCTTCCCTACGAACTGAAACAATATTTGAAAGGCGGCCAGACTGTTCAGCTCACGCTTCCGGGTGGGACAATGCTCGATGGTAACGTTAGTTCTTTTATGCCCTCAGTAGATACGGCGTCGCAAACGCAGGGTGTGGTCATCCGGACAAATTCTGCTGCTGCGATCCCTGAAAATCTGGTCGCAAAGGCGCGCATTGTAAAAACAAATCAGCAACATGCAATATCGCTGCCCAAAGCAGCCATCCTCTCCAACGAAACACAGACAACTTTTTGGGTGATGCGGGTTCTCAATGATTCAACGGCTGTTAAAACGATAGTAACAAAAGGTATAGAATCCGGTGACCGGATCGAAATAACGTCGCCAAAATTTACGGCGGCAGACAGAATTGTAATTTCCGGTAATTACGGGCTTGCAGATACGGCTAAAATTAAAATCATGAAATAATGGCAAAAAAATTAATCACCAAAGACGACAAGAGCGAGGATTTTTTTGTCTTTTACCGAAAGCCGTTATTAATGGTTTTGTCGCTGATCATAATGGGGGGCGTTTTTGCCTATACCAAACTGCAGACCTCCCTTTTTCCGGAAATTACCTTTCCGAAGATCAAGATCATCGCTGATGCGGGCCTGCAGCCGGTCAACAAGATGATGATCACTGTTACCAAGCCGCTGGAGAACGCTATAAAAATGGTCCCAGACTTGCAAATGGTGCGCAGCACCACGAGCCGCGGCAGCGCGGAGATATCTGCTTACATGAACTGGAATGCGAATATCGATCTCAGCAAACAACAAATTGAATCGCAAATCGCCCAGATCCAAAATACACTTCCGCCTGATGTCAGCATCTCGGTGGAGAAAATGAACCCATCCATATTGCCGGTTAGCGGATATACTTTAGAGAGTCATAGCAAGTCCCCGATTGAACTTAAACAACTGGCCACTTTTACAGTAAAGCCGTTTTTGTCACAGGTTGCCGGGGTTTCCGAGATCAGGGTGATCGGCGGAAAAACTAAGGAATACTGGCTGGTGCTGAACCGGGAGAAAATGACCAGGCTTTCCCTGACCCCGGATATGATCAGCAACGCATTAGCGCAGACTAATTTTATCAAATCACAAGGTTATCTTTCTGATTATAAACTGCTGTACCTTTCCGTTACAGATGCAACCGTTACGGCGAAGGATCAGCTGGAGAATATTGTCATCAGCAATGACAGCAAGCGGACGATCCAAATCAAAGACATCGCAACTGTAGAGATCAGCGAAGCAATCGAATATACGAAGATCAACGCAAACGGGCACGATGGCGTGTTGATCGCCGTGATCAAGCAGCCTAATGCCAACCTGATCTCTTTATCGACGGCCATGGCTGCCAAAGTGAAGGGCTTGCAGCAGATACTGCCGAAGGATGTCACTATCAAACCCTACTATATACAGGCAGATTTTGTTAACGATTCTGTAAAAAGCGTAACAGACAGTGTATGGATCGGTTTGTTGCTGGCCATTATCGTGGCCGTTATTTTTCTCCGCTCGCTCAAGGCAAGCGCCACTATACTGATCACCATCCCGGTTACACTCTGCCTTACGCTGACAGTGTTGTATATCATAGGATATTCCTTTAATATCATGACACTCGGTGCGATTGCCGCTGCAATCGGGTTGATCATTGATGATGCCATCGTGGTGGTGGAGCAAATACACCGCACCCATGAAGAACATCCCGATGAGCCGACCAGGAAATTATTAAAGAAAGCGATTGATTATTTATTCCCGGCCATGGTCGGGTCGTCTGTCAGCACGATAGTTATTTTCGTTCCGTTTTTGCTGATGACAGGGGTTGCTGGAGCCTATTTCAGCGTGATGACCAATACGATGATCATTACGCTGGTCTGTTCCTTCTTTGTGACCTGGGTCGGGTTGCCGGTTATCTATCTTTTTTTGACACCCGGTAAAAAAAGGGCCGCCGTCAAATCACAAAAAGAAGAAACCCATGAAGTAAAACGGCAGGGATGGGTATCCTTTTTTATTCTTCGCCCTCTCATGAGTATTGTTTTTGGATTAGCCCTGATCGCGGTGATCGTGTTGATCCCGGGGAGGCTGCAAACCGGTTTTCTTCCTGATATGGATGAGGGCAGTATCGTTATGGATTACAGTTCGCCCCCCGGCACCTCGCTGGAAGAAACCGACCGGATGCTGCGGCAAATTGAAACGATGATCGCGCGGCACCCTGACGTGGCAACATACTCGCGGAGAACAGGCACGCAAATGGGCTTTTTTATTACCGAGCCGAACACCGGTGACTACCTCATCCAGCTGAAAAAGAACCGCAGCAAGACGACCGAGGAAGTAACCAGCGATATCCGCAGCGAGATAGAAAAAACGCAACCGGCCTTACGGGTAGATTTTGGCCAGGTTATTACCGACATGCTCGGCGACCTGATGAGTTCCACCCAGCCCATAGAGATCAAGGTATTTGGCGATGACCAGGCGGTACTGAAAAAACTTTCCAAACAAATTGCAGCGGCAGTAACCGCGGTTAAAGGAACGGCGGACGTTTTCGATGGTATCGTCATTGCCGGGCCGTCAGTCAGCATGGTGCCTAATTACCCGAAACTTGCGCAATACCATTTAACACCCTCCAGCCTCCAATTCCAGGAACAAACGGCCCTGGATGGCAATGTGGTCGGTAACCTGTACGAAACACAACAATTGTCGCCGATAAGGTTGGTTTACCCCGGTAACCGTTCACTCGGCATATCCTCCATAAAGGACCAAAGTATTTTTTTAAACAACGGGAAACTGATCCCGATAACCGAACTGGCCAGGGTGGACATCAGGGAAGGAGATGCAGAGATAAACAGGCAGGACCTGCAATCCATGGGGGTTATCACTGCCCGGCTGGATAACAGCGACCTGGGCACGGTGATCCCGGCTATTCAAAAGAATATTGCTGGCCAGGTGAGTCTGCCGCGTGGCTATCATATCGAATACGGCGGCGCATACGCCGAACAACAGCAATCGTTCAGGGAATTGCTGATCATCCTGGTGACCTCCTGCCTGCTGGTATTCGGCGTGATCCTGTTCCTTTTCCGTGAATTCAGGATCGCGCTGCTCATCCTGATCATGGCGGTATTAGGGATTTCAGGCAGCTTCCTGGCTTTATTTATCACCCATACGCCGCTGAACGTAGGCAGCTATACCGGGCTCATCATGATCGTTGGCATTATTGGGGAGAATGCCATCTTTACTTTTCTGCAATTCCAGGAAAGCGCGTTGGAAAAGCCGGTTGACGAGGCGATCATATTCGCAATCTCTACCCGTTTGCGGCCAAAATTAATGACCGCCATCGGGGCTATTATCGCGCTGATGCCGCTTGCGCTGGGGATCGGTGCAGGTGCGCAGCTCCACCAGCCCTTGGCCATTGCTGTAATTGGCGGGTTCATTATCGCGCTGCCGCTTTTACTGATCGTTTTACCGAGTATGTTAAGGATACTTTACCATTCCGGGCACCCGGCGAATGAAACAGCTGTCAAACAGGTTTAAAACAGAATTACTTACGAACTTTAAATAAGATCAGAAAATGAAAAAAACAAATTTTATGCTTACAGGGCTATTGATAGCCAGTCTTTTCCCTGCTGTGCTTAAGGCACAAACTTACGTAGCTGATCAAACGATCGACCTTCCCGGTGATGGCGGCTATGATTATGTCTCCATGGACAAACCGAACAACAGGCTTTATGTTTCGCATGGGACCGCCGTAAACGTCGTGGACCTGGTCACCAATAAACCTGCCGGAGTGATCGGTGACCTGAAGGGGATCCATGGTATTGCGGTTGACAATAAAGCCGGTCGTGGGTTTATCAGCGATGGTAAAGCAAACGAAGTGGTGGCCTTTGATCTAAAGACGCTGAAAATAATTGCTCATATACCGCTTAAAGACGCAAACGGGCCGGACGCTATCATTTACGAGCCATTTTCGGACCGGGTTTTTTGTTTTAACGGGGAGAGTAACAATTCATCCGTAGTGGATCCCAATACGCTGAAGCAGGTGAGCACCATTGCCTTAGGTGGCGGGCCTGAGTTCGCGGTATCTAACGGCAAAGGGTTGTTATATAGCAACCTGGAGGACAAGAATAGTATGAACGTCATTGACGTAAAAACGTTGAAAGTGATCAAAAACTTCCCGCTGGCTCCCGGCGGCGGGCCGACAGGTGCGGCAATGGACATAACAACCCAAAGGGTGTTTTCCGTTTGCAGGGAAAATAAGGGGATGGAGGTCGTGGACGCCGCTTCGGGAAAAGTGATAGCCACCGTGCCAATTGGCGCAGGCGTGGATGCCGTGGCGTTTGATCCGCAGACGAAACTGATTTTCTGTTCCAATGGTGACGGTACGACCACTATCATTAAACAGGAGTCTGCTGATGTCTATAAGGTGGTGCAAACCCTGAAAACACAGAACCGCGCAAAAACGCTGGCTTTGGACCCGGTTACGCACAAAATTTATTTAAGCGTCGCCTCGTTTGAAGGCAATACCAGGAAGATCGTACCCAATAGCTTTAAAGTGCTCGTTTATAAAATGCAGTAATTGCAGATGAACCTGTTGAATTCGAAAATTATTCAGAATCGCTCATTATCATTGGTATAAATATAAAAAATATGAGAAAGATCATTTTAACCGCATTATTTTTAACGGCCGTCCTGGGGATCGCCAATGCACAGAAAGTAAAAAGTACCGATGTGCCTGCAGCCGCTAAAAGCGCGCTCATGGCTAAGTATCCGAATGCCGCGAAAATTACCTGGGAAAAAGAAAAGGGAAATTTCGAGGCCAACTGGGGTGGTAAATCCGGCGAAGACATGTCCGTTCAATATACACCGGACGGTGCATTTGTGGAACAGGTAGAAGCCATTAAGCCAAGTGCACTTCCTACCGGCGTTGCAGCTTATGTAAAACAACATTACAAGGGTGCCAAAATTACAGAAGCAGGTAAAGTAACCGATGCGAAAGGTGCCATGATGTACGAAGCAGAAGTAAAAGGAAAGGACCTTGTTTTTGATGAAAAAGGAAATTTTCTTAAAATAGACTAAGGATTCTATGTGACTGAATGTTAAAGGTTCGCCGCGAGGCGGCCTTTTTCTTTTTTGATAAAATAGCTATTTATGAATGAATTGGTTAATGAAGTTGCCGCCTATATCGATCAATTATTTGAGCTGCAGCTATCTCCCGATCTTAAATTTCACGATAAAAGCCATACGATAGAGGTGGTGGAAACTGCATGCCGGATAGGGAAATTCAGCAGGCTAAACCAACAGGACCTTCAAAAATTACAGGTTGCAGCATGGTTTCACGATACCGGCTACTGTTACACTTATTTAGGACATGAAGACAACAGTATAGCCCTGGCAGGCCGCTTTTTGAGATCGGTAAACTGCCCTGAAGCGTTCACGGCAGGTGTTGTCGCGATCATCAATTCGACGCGTGTACCACAAAAGCCCGTTAACCTTTTGGAAAAAATCATTTGCGATGCCGACCTGGCTCACCTTGCGAGTAAAGATTACCCGTCTTACGCAGCGCGTCTGAGAACGGAATGGGAATTATGTTTGAACAAAACTTATACTGATCAGCAGTGGGATGAAAGCAATCTTGACCTGATGCAGCGTCACCGTTATTTTACGGCCTATGGAAAGAAGATACTGGAACCCGCAAAGCAAAAAAGCGCCTTACGTATCGCGTCACGCCTCCATGGTTGGAACTCGTAGAGTTTACCTGCAGCTGGTTGTCTTCAGAATGAAAAGGTAAAGCAATGCAGCTGGCCGGAAAATTCGTAATTGACCTCAAACGCCGATTGGTCGCAGATCTGTTTGATGATCGCCAGGCCCAGCCCGTTGTTGGTACTGTACTGCTGCTGCTTATAAAACCTGGAAAATATTCTCGAGGGATCAATTGCCATGGCCATCCCGGTATTGACCACCTTCATTTCATGCTGCTGCAAATAAATATCGATTGTTCCATGCCGGTTATTGTGCCTGCTGGCATTGCTTAAGACATTATTCAGCAGGATATCCACCAGGTCAGCATTCGCATAAATGATTGTCGGGGTGCTCCTTAAATTAACCTGCAGCGATTTCTCCTGCCAGATCTCACCCATTTCAACGATCTTGTCCTTTAGTTTATCGTCGAGGTCGATATTAACTTTTTCTTTAAACTGGTTGTTCTCTATCTTCGAAAGCAAAAGCAGGGATTGCCCAAGGTTGGTCAGACGCTTTAAAGAAAGGTAAATACTTTCCATTGCCTTGCTTTGCCGCTGGTCCAGGTTTTCGCTTTGAACAATAATATCCAGCTTAGAGCGGATGATACTTAACGGCGTCTGTAGCTCATGCGAAGCATTTTCTGTGAATTCCTTTAGCCGAATATATTCTGATTCTGCCGACAGTATCATCCCCGAAAGCTGGCGGTTCATAAAATCAAATTCCTCTGTGCCGGTATGCAGGAAACCGGTGGACTCATGTTTTCCGAGCTTGAAATCCTTGAGTGACTGGAGGGTGGCATAAAATGGCTTCCATAGCTTCCTTAAAACAAATCGGCTTAACAACAGGGTAGTGATAATTACGGTAAGCAACGAAAAAACTGTAATAAGCCCGATTGACCTGGAGAGGCCTTCAGTAGCTTCCATCGACCTTGAAATTTTGATCTGGTAAGGCTCTTTTCCCTGCTGGTAATAGTAGGTCAGCGTCCGATAGGTCGCGCTGTCCTTATCTTCCGGATCGAACTGCAAAGTGGTTTCGAAGTGAGCGGATCCAGATACGCTACTGCGTCCGTAAGTAATCAGCCATTCGTCGTCCAGTCCGGGCTTGGGAAAGATGCCATTTTTTTGCTTGAATGCCACGATCTTTTGCGCCTGCTCAGCGAGGCTTTCGTCAAAATCCCTGACCAATAAATGATCGATCCAGAAGTAGCAGCCCAGGCCGGACAGCATAAAGATACACAGAATGACAGGAAGGCTGATCCGGTTATAACGGTTAAATAACTTCATCCTTGATAAGTGAATTTATATCCCATCCCGTATGCTACCCTGATATAATCGGGGCACCCGGCAGCGAGCAGCTTTTTTCTGAGATTCTTTATATGGGCATAAATGAAGTCGTAACTGTCCGACATTTCGATATTACTGCCCCACAGGTGTTCTACGATTGATTCTTTGGTCACTACCCTGTTTCTATTACTTATAAAATAGAGTAAAAGATCATATTCCTTCTTCGTGAGGGCTACAACCTGGTCTTGTGCCTGCAGCGTTTTACTCGAAAGGTCAAGCACCAGCTCGTCAAGCACTATCTGGTTTTTCCCTTCAAATGATCGTCTGCGGACAATAGCTGTTACCCGCGCTGCCAGTTCAGCGAGATGAAAAGGTTTGGCCAGGTAATCATCGGCCCCCAATTGTAATCCCCGGAGTTTGTCATCAAGCGAGTTTTTAGCGCTGATGATGATCACACCATCTGCTTTGCCCATTTTTTTAAGTTCCATCAGGAGGTCTAAACCGCTACCATTGGCCAGGGTAATATCAAGGATGATGCAGACGTACTCGTTCAGATGGATCTGCTGATTGGCCTGATGGTATTCATATGCCTTTTCACACAAAAAATCTTCGCCTTCCAAATATTGGCAGATACTTTCTGATAATTCCCGTTCATCCTCTACAACCAATACCTTCATTTTGCCATGTTTAATATAGTAAATTTAGGACGTAATACTGTAAAATTTCTGAAGAGGAAAATGGCGGCACCTAGAACAAAGTGGTGGTGAAGCCGATGCCAACCGACAGGTTCTTATTGGACGAACCCTGTAGCGCGTAATAGCTTCCAGGATAAAATGCGGGCTCCAGCACTAGCGCAAAATGTTCTGCCAGATAGTATTCAAGTCCCGCAGTAAACTTCACCCCGAGTGCTTTTTTACCCACCTGGTCTATCGTAAATCCATCCGACGTAATAGTTACTTTGTCATATGTTCTTTGCTCAAGCCCGGTTTGTGCCAGAAGGTACCATCCCGTAAGCTTATTCCTTTTTCTGTATCCAACACCCGCCAAAAAATAATTCAGGTGCAATGTGCCGTTGCTGACGTTAGTCGGCAACGCTGAAAGGGGGCTGCTTATATACCTGCTGCTCAAGGCGTCATAATTGAACCGGAAAAAGACAGTTTTTTTTCCGGGGCGGAATTCTATACCGGTGTTGAGCACGATGCCCTTTTTGTAGACCAAATGCCCGTCATATAAATGAAGATCCAGGCCGACGAGGCCCGGGAAATAAAGTTTGGACAGGAAATGTTCCTGTGCCCGGGCAGAAAAGCAGGCCGCCAGGATCAGAACAAGGAGCGGGTATCGGCGCATAGCTAAGATTTACGTTTGAATTTCCTGAAAGGGATCAGTAACACACTGAAGAAGCGGCCGTTCACAACGGGATCCATGTGTGTGTCTATGCCGAATTTTGTATGCGACTGATCCAGTTCCTGGTAGGTGTCAAACAGCCTGTCCCATACAGAAAGGACATCGCCATAGTTACGATCTGTATAAGGTAGTACATAGTGGTGATGTACGTGATGGAGGTTGGGTGTAATAAATACCCACCCTAATATTTTATTCAATTTGCGGGGCAACCTGAACTCGGCATGTGCCAGAACATTAAAGAATGACTGGAATACCTGGCGGATCATCAAAACCGCTATACCCGGCCCAAAAAGAAAAACCCACAACATCAGGAAGGTAGTCCGGATCGCGGTCTCCACGGGATGCTCGCGGATCGTTGTTGAAACATCCACATGCAGGTCGCTGTGGTGAACCAGGTGGAACCGCCATAAAAGATCACGCTTGTGCATAATGACGTGGTACAGGTATTCGCCAAGATCCATCAGTAAAAACAAGACAATGTAATTCACCCATAAAATGTGATGAAAGGGCACAAAATTGATGAGCCCCCAATGGTTATAATTTACCCATTTCATGATCAAAATGACAAAAAAAGTCAACAGCAATTGAATAGGGAGTGCAGTAAAAATGAACTTTGCGTTCAATAAAGTGCGGGAAAGCTTATGACCTAATGATAACATCCCAATAAATTGCTCCGTCAGCCAAAGGGATACGATAACAAACGCGTAGAAAATAACCTGTACAAGATCTTCATGGTGCATTACAAACTCACGAACTACCATAGTTAAATTAATTAGGGGTTAAACACCGATGAAATTAAATGGTAATCCTGAATTAAGTTTGAATTTGATTATTGACCATGCCTAAAATTATGTTGATGATAACCCGTTAAGTTCGCAGCGGACTTATCTTCAAGGGAGGAAATCTGCGCCATATAGTTATTGATCTGGCTGTTAAGCATGCTCAGCTTTTCATTTTGTAGCGTTTGGGTTTCGCCTAATTGTTGGTTTTAGGTATTGTCAGCAAGGGAATTTGTCTGTTTAATTCGGTAATCTTTTCCCGGTACTTTTTCACGGCCCATGGTTATTTTTCTTTTTGAGTTCCTCAACCGCTTGTAGCTGCTGTATGGTTGACGATACTTTTAGCGGCTATAGCCGTTCGTTATGAGACAGCAACATTTGCAGGCGATAACTTTATGACAATCTGTACCTGTAAATGTCGATCGACTTTGCCGCACAGGTGGTTGTTAAAGCTGACCCAAATGCCTGCATCAGGCTGATTCCTTTTTTAAATGTAAATGATCGCGAAGATAACGCTTTAAATACACCTGACGGATTACTTGCAAAAAATGCAATGCACTTCCAGTCAGATATAACGATTCATCTGGATCTCCGGTTTATCGCGTAATCAATAATTTGCGATTTAGCTAAATTTTGCGTTTTCATCTTATGTCTATAAAAAAGTTTGTAAATAAGACTTCCTACCTGCTGAGCCTCTTGTGGCGATGCCGGTTCCTGCCAAATACAGCCTCATCATCTACATCGTCGGTCATGTTAATTAGAATTTGTTCGATCAACTCATTATACTGGTTTTTAACAGCGACAGATTGTAAGCCTATATTTGCTTTTTGCTGCACATTATACGCCGGAGACGCCAATTCCAGTTCGATGACTGGTAATTGCATCCGTTCATGCAAGCCGCCGTTCATTTGCGTATTGGCGTAAGCCATTGTTTCATTAAGCTGCCTGTCAAATTCAAATAAGCTATCAAAGAGGCTTTCGCCGCTTTGTTTGAAAGCCACCCGGTCAAACTGGCCCATCTTTTTTGAATGTTCCTCGTTCTTACCACGTGACGTATTCATGGGGCTAAGCTTGATAGTATTGGTGGCATCTTTCCTGCTGACAATGACTTGCACATGCATTTGTTCACCTTCCTTTCGGTCGCCCCGCTTTTTAAGCCCTTGTCTGACCTCAGGATCGTTATAAACATAGTATCGATAGTTTTCCAGCTTGGCAAACCATACCAGTTCTTCGTGGCTATTCACGCCCTCCCGTTTAAAGTTCTGCGCATAAGCATCCATCACCCGAACAGCAAATCCTTTAAGTTGGTCTTTTAAGCCATCAACCCCGTATTGCTCTCTTAAAAAAGCGATCTCCTTTTGGCTGGGGCTGATATTGACCAGGAAAAATTTGGCATCGGCTTTGCCCAATTTGGCGATATTATTGTCTATAGTTCGCATGACCAGATAAGGGTCAATATTGATATTTCTTCCGTTAAACCAATACTCCGGTTCGTTTTTCTTATCAATCCTGTTCTCTTTTTCGAGGTACTGGACCAGCCCGCTACTGCTCCCTTTGTTGGCAGCTTCTTTACTATCACTAATATTAATAAACATAAGCTATATATTCTTCATTATAGTGATCGCACTTGTTCTTTGCTGGCTACGATCAACTCTTCTTTTTCCCTGCCTGATGTCATCATATTAAAGGATTCCCTAAATTTTATATAGCTTTCCAGAATTGACATAAACTGCACTTTTAGCGTCTCCTTATTTTTTTGACTTTGTAAAATGGCCTCCATCAATCGGCCTATTTCACTAAACGCAACTGCTTGTTCATGCTGATTATTTAAAACATCTACATTATGCCTCAATACCTCAGTATTAAATCGGTCGATGACCTGCCGTTGGGATTCATAAATTCTATCCAGCAATGTTTTAATAGGGATAAACAGCAAATTTTCCTGTGTTTTAATAAAACCAACATACTGCTGGTGGTTTTTCATCAGCGTGTTCTTTAGCAATTCATCATTCAGATCCATTGGATCTTTCTTGCTTTTATAGAAATAATCTACCATTTGAATAAAGATCTGGCGCTTCGTGCGGCCTAATTTAAGCGCGATCTTTTCAAATTTCTGATCAACTGCCATTGGATATCTCACTGATCTTACATTAATATCTTCCATCGTTTAGTCCTCTTTTGTTAATTATCCCTCCTGCCGCAAACGCGGTTAATTAGTTACACCGAATACTGCCAAGTATTCTAATTACTTTTATTTTGCAGTTAATAACCACTACAAGTATCCCCGGAGGATACGCAAAACCCCCGTAGCGCAGCGTAGGGCAAGCAAAGCAGGGCTCCGCCCAGCTTCCGCTTGCTCCTTTTCTTCCATGAAGAAAAAGGACGATGAAGATCCCTGAACTTGTTCGATACGGTCATAAAAGATGCTTAAAATTTGTTGGTTATTGCCCTGCCGATATAGCGATAGACTGATAAATAGTTATAGCGATAGTCTCGGCTGATACGTTCTCAGTGCACTTGTTCATTCCGAACAGGTGCACTGAGAACTTTGAACTTGTTCTGTATGCCGTTCATAGTTCTTCAGTTTCATCTTAAGCTCCAATTGGCCAGTAAATAAGGCTCTCCTGTTTGGGACTGAAACTCGGTTGGTAACGGATATACCCATGTTCATCCAATTCACGAATGCACTTGTGATAGGTTGCCACCGAAGCAATCTTGGAATACACCATCAGTTGTTTGCGGGTAATGCCAAAAGGATTGACATAGCCGCTTTTTTGCCAGGCAGCGAACAAGGCAGCGCATAAGCTGATATGCATACTGGAAAGTCGATGGTCTTTTCCCATGCGCCTGATGAGCCTGCTGTAATCCGCAAAGGCAAGGTTTATTTTGGTTTGCATCAGCGCTGGTTCCCTTCCAGTATTTTGGTAATATCCTCCAGCTTATAATACATCATCCCGCCGATCTTCGTATAGCGCAATGTTCCATTGATCCGCAGGTTCTGCAAGGTCCCGGGAGAGATGCTTAGCATCTTCCGGACCGCTGCACTCTTGAGCCATTGTTTGGATTGCCCGGTGCCAGGCTTGATTATTTCCTTTATCTCGTTTAGTAATTCGGTTTTGAAGAGTTTTAAATCTTCCTTTGATAACAGGTCCACATTCATAAAATAGTTGTTTAGTACATGAATAAATAATAATTTGACATTCCTCGATGCCCGGAACAGGCATGGGTAAGCTTCCCGATTAGGGATTATAAAAGATCAGCCGGTTTTGCAACCAAAGCAAATGTAAAAACTTGTTTTGATAATTTAAAATACATCAAAACTTATTATATATTTGCAATGCGATCATGTTCATTCGATTTAACACGAATCGAAGTTATTTGCGATAGGTTAGGAATAATTAAATTTCAATAATCCATCAAAAATCACCAAAAACGCACTGGAAATATTTTAAAAAAAAAGTAAAAAAATTGAAAATCTCTTTTAAAACCTATTTCAATGACCGGCTAAAGCAGGTCTACTTTCATGGGATAACAACGCATCCGCTGTATGTGCAGGTAACTTATGAGCGCAAGACCATTTTTTTTAAGAGTTATTATTTCGAGTTACTTTCCAAAGAGCGGTATTTATTGACCATACCAGGAACCAGTATCCGAAAAGGACCAGACCTGCTGGACGTTATCAAAAAGGAAACTGAAGTTATTAAATTCATTACAACCAGGCACCCCGATGATTTCTCACTGAAACTATTTAAAAAGGAGTACGCGCATTATAGTAAAGATATTTGTGACGAAATGGAAAGCGGGTTTATTAATTACCTGCATACTTTCTTCTGGGATGAAGGGATGCCTGCACTAGGAGATATTATGCTGGATGGCAGTAAAAATGTGATTGCCTTCGATGCTGTCCGGGATATGAAAAGCGCGTTTAATAATACTTTGTATGACAGATTGATTGCGCACTCATTTTATTACGCACCGCCTTATCTGCCCGTTTACGGTTTTATGAAAGAAACCAAACAATGGCCGATGTTGTTATTAACGGCGATGGAATGGGAACACGCGGAAACACAAGCAGCGTTTAGGGAATATATCAGTATATCCTTTCCCGGAATGGATCAGGATAAACTGTTTACGCATGTCAACGATTGGGCTCGATTACCTGTAAAATAAACTTGCAATAGGATTGAACAATGCATGCCATTTTTTCAACTTGAGCAACAACTGAGTTAAACCGGGTGAAAACTCAAGGGTGGGCCGCCGCCGAAAAACAAAAACACTTCCGCCCATTTGCATGCCCTTGAATTTCCATCCCGGTTTGGCCTAAATTCGCGAAAGGGTGAAAAAAGGAATGTAACCACAGTGCGATGGCAAAAAGGCTGTCGTGAGCTTAGCGAACGTCAGCCTGCGGGTAAGGAAAAGCTGTTTCCGGAAAGCAGCATTGCGAAATCAGAAAATGGCTTTTCCTGAATGGGCTTATCGTCCTAAACTATAATCCCAGCCTTGTTCTTCATCATTATCCTTTTCTTCACGCTTTGAAATATCATTAAAACGACTGGCGATATTAAGTACTGTTTCTTCAACGGCTGACGGTAAATCGTCATTTAAATAAACAAGTCGTTGCTGTTTAATTTTCAGTAAGGATTTTAATTCACCGGGGCCTTTTGAAACGTCAATAATCTCAAGATTGTCAAACCGGCCAGAAAAGTACTCCAGATTCTTTAATCCTTCCTCATAGTTATACCGAATGCTGGCCTCGTCAACAAAATGGCCGCCTGTGCTAACCCGAAGTTTTACACGGTCGATCGAAAGTTCAACATCATTAAGCGTCATGTAGATTATGCTGGTATCATAGCCGTTTTGTTTGAAACGGGATATAGTATCCATCAACTGATTATCCCTGAAATTCGTTTCTATGGTAAAATCCTGTTTATTCTTGATCGCTTCTTCTACAAAGTCAAGGAATACTGATTGCACAGCAAAATAAATACTTTCGACAGGAACGTCTTGGGGTAAACGGGCAGCAACACGCGCTGTTATGATGTCTGCATCAAAAACAACGGCTCCCTTTGGCGATAAATCTCTACTGTAAGTAGATTTACCCGCCCCGTTTGGCCCCCCGACAATTGTTAATTGCGGGTTTCCTTTTAGCATGACTACAATATTTTAATAAAACGAGCCTTGCCATTTTCCAGTTTGACCAGTTCTTTCCTGTCACGATATTCATGTACAGTATAAGTGGTGTCCGGGCAAACTAATGGATCGTAATAAGTGAGGTAGCTATTTTTTGCGAAAGCTTCCTGTTTAATCTTTTTAGAGGTGGGACGCAGCCTTTCCCGCAACTCTTCTTCTGATAGATCGAAGATCGAAACTGAATGTAGATTGCTTGCGGTAGTGCTGCTCATACTTTGATATTGTGTTCTCATACAAATATAGTTATTTTAGTAAACTGATCTTTTGTTCTTTTTGATTTATCGGTTTCCTTTATTAAAAAGCCCCTGCTTTATATTTCTCTTTCAGTAGCGCCATGTCTTTGCTGACTTTCATATCTAATATTTTTGCATAATGCTGGGTAGTTTTGATATTAGTATGCCCTAGCATTTTTGAGACGGTCTCAATCGGGACCCCATTGGACAAAGTAACCGTTGTTGCGAAGGTGTGCCTGGCGGTGTGAAAAGTGAGCTCTTTATTGATGCCGCAAACGCCGGCAATTTCTTTCAGGTAGGCGTTCATCTTTTGATTGGTCGATACAGGTAGTGATTTGCCTTTGATATTGCAAACGGGGTCATTACTGTATTTCTCCAATATCGTCAGCGCCGCAGGTAACAACGGCACTTTCGTCGCTGTATCTGTTTTCAAACGTTTAGTGACGATCCACATCTCTCCGTCAGCACCTTTTATGATCTCCGACGGCTTTAGTTTTTGAACGTCTGCATAGGCCAGGCCTGTAAAACAGCAAAAAAGAAAAATATCCCTGACCTGGTTCAACCGGTCTGTATCGAAAGTTTTTTCTGTTATTTGTTTGATTTGTTCAGCATTAAGAAATATCCTGTCTACTTGTTTTACTTTGGCTTTATAATTAACAAAGGGATCTTTCTCCAGCCATCCGCTGGCTAAACAAATGCGAATGATCTTCTTGAAGTTCCTGATGTATTTGACCGCCGAATTGTTGGCGCATTTCTTTTCAGAACGCAGGTAAAATTCATAATTACTGATAAAATCATGGTCGACAGCTTTAATATCGATGTCTGCTACCTGGTATTTCCATTGCATAAAGCTTTGTGTGTGGCGCAAAGAGGTTTCATAACGCGTAAGGGTACCTGCCGCATATTCGTTCCCTACTAAAGCTGCTACCTTTTTGTTATGGTCTTTAAAAACAGCGATCAAAGTCCTTGATTTTTCGGATTTACCCAATAATTTTTTTTTAATCAGGTCGGCAGTTATCAAAACTCCAGCCTCTGTTAACGTTTTGTGCGCTTCATAAACCTGTGATTGCAGGTTGTCAAGATAGGCGTTAAAAGACTTGATTTCTTCTTTGGTGCCACGAAAGCGCCCTAAGTTGTTATTCCAATTGGCAGGTAGGCATTCCCTGCCGGAGGTGGTTTCGGCGCGTTTACCATTTACAGTAATACGCAAATAGATGGGCATCGGCCCGTTTTCATAATTTTTTGGCCTCTTTAAGTAAAAGAGCAAGCTGAATGTAGTTTTCATACGGTTTTAAGCGTTAATAAGTGAAACAAAAATAAGCTTGCAATTAGAACCTTACAAGATGTTCAACACTTGAACATCTTGAATATCAAATAGATGTGTAGATATTGGTGAGTAAGAGAATTCCTAAAATTACTCACCGAATTACGCCCTTTTTTGTAGCGAATTGGTGAATTATATAGTCGTTTGAACTAAAAACAAAAGCCTGCAATCATTTGATTTGCAGGCATCTATCTGTTTTTCATATTGAACTTGGCGGAGAGGGAGGGATTCGAACCCTCGATACCCTTTAGGAGTATACACACTTTCCAGGCGTGCTCTTTCGACCACTCAGACACCTCTCCGTATTTTGGATTGCAAATGTAAAATATTTGCGCGGATAGTGGCAGATGTTTTTTGCAGGACATTTATTAGCCGAAATTTAATTTTTTTATAATATAGAATTTCCTGCTTTGTGGTATCTTAGCTAACAGCAACAGATACCGCCTGCCACGTGCAATGGCGGCGCGACCTGACCTTTATCATCAAATTCAACCAATAGTATCTTTCGGATAAATAATTACCCTGAACATGTTAGTTAGCAACGATCTTATCCAAAAATCAATACAGAGACAGCCTGATCTCGATATGCTGATACCTGCCGTTTCGGGTAAAACGCCGGCGCAGGTTGAAACCCCCGGCTTGTTGGCAATGCGTCAAAAAATGCTGGCAACACAAACTGCCGAAAAACCGGAGTTTGCAATGGAAAGACTGATAGGCAAAAGCGACCTGATGCCTTTTAATTATTTGCAGAAGGGCGAAAAGGTGGGCAAATCTGTTGGACGGGTATTGGTGAAGGATGCAGCCGGAACATTAGTTGGTTACGGCACAGGTTTCATGATATCGCCGGTGCTGATGATGACCAACAAACACGTGCTGCCAACAGATGGCGATGTGCATACCAGTCAGTTAGAATTTGGCTTTGAGCTTGACCTGAACGGCAATATTGTAAATGCAGTTACCTTCGACCTTGAAGCGGCTAAGTTTTTTTATGCTGATGCCGATTTGGATTTCAGTATTATTGCGGTAAGCCCTACAGATGTAAGCAAACAACGCCAGTTATCAGACTATGGCTACCTTATTCTCAATCCTGATAAAGGGAAGGTGGCATTGGGCGAATATTTATCTATCATTCAACATCCGGATGGTCGTGAAAAAGAGATAGCCATCCGCGAAAACCAGGTGGTTGACCACGAAGGCAGCGATGATTTTATCTGGTATAAAACAGATACAGCGCCGGGGTCATCAGGTTCGCCGGTATTTAACGACCAATGGCAACTGGTAGCCCTTCACCATATGGGCGTACCTGAAACTGATGCGAATGGCAATTATAAAAGCATAACCGGCGAAGTGGTTCCAAAAGACTCGCCCGAAATTGATTCTGATAAACTGGTGTGGAAGGCCAATGAAGGTATTCGCGTAAGCCGAATTGTAAATTTACTACAGCAAAACAAAGCCGATGATGCTTTAGTACAGCAAATTTTAACCGCCGGGATACAAGTGTCTGCGCCACCATCTCCGCCAACTGTAATACCATCGACTCCCATAAAAGCAGCAGAAGAAAAGCGGGTTGTTAATTCTCCTGTGTCTATTCCACCTGTCCAAAACAACCCAGTTCCGGCTGTTCACCATAGCATTGATATAAATAACAACATAACCTTTACCGTGCCGCTAAATATTACCGTTAGTGTAGGCAATTTGCAGCGCAAGGCTGGCTCGTCTGCAAATTCATCGTTAACGCTAACAGCTACGCAGGCGCAAGACTTTGATGAATCGAAACTTATTATTGATCCGGATTACAGCAACAGGAAAGGTTTTGATGTGGATTTCCTGGGACAACCTATTGGGTTGCCGGTGGTGTCTGATGATCTTAAGGGGGATATCACCCCGGTAAAAAACACTGCCGACAATGTGCTGCTTTACAATCACTTTAGCATTGTGATGAATAAGCCGCGCAAAATGGCATGGTTTACTGCAGTGAACATCGATTCGGTAAGCTGGGCAAAGCTGAAGGACCAGATCCCGTCGCGCAAGCAAATTGGCGCCGATACCTGGAGCCTGGACCCGCGCGTTGATGCTGCCGATCAAGTTCACAAGGAGTTTTACGCCGGCAATGATTTCGATATCGGTCACCAGGTACGCCGTGAAGACCCGGTTTGGGGCCCGAGCGTAGAGTTTGCCATCAAATGCAATAACGATACCTTCCACCTCACCAATGCCTGTCCGCAGCACAAAGAATTTAACCAGGGTACAGGTCCGGCAGACCCGGGCGATGCCACCGGGGGCAAAACCTTATGGCAGGGGCTTGAAAACTATATATTGGATAACGCGCACCAAAATGGGTTGAAGGTAAACGTGTTTACCGGCCCGGTATTCGGCGCTAACGACAAGCCGTTCCAACAAACGGGCATTCTGATCCCCGAAGCTTTCTGGAAAGTGGTGGTTCTTCAAAAATCGTCGGGCGGGCTAAGTGCAACGGCCTATCTGGTAAGCCAGGCCAGCCTGATAGAAAACATGATGGAGGAATTTGTCTTTGGCAAATACCGCACTTACCAGGTAGCAGTTAAACACATTGAAGAATTAACCAAACTATCATTCGGTTTATCCCAATTTGATCCGTTAAACAGCTTGCCCCTTAATTCGCAAGAAGCACTGGAGTTGAACAAGCCACAAAAGATCAAACTGATCAACAGCGTACACGACATAGTATTTTAAACATCACACCAAAAGCCATTGCAATTGCAACGGCTTTTGGTGTGATTACATTTCGCTGCCGCGAGTTTTTTTATTTTCGCTGATTCTTGGCTCTTTACCTATTAACTCTCAAAATCAACTCTTATCCAGCACATCCTCTGCTTCTTCAGCAATTTCCGGTTTAATAACATTGCGTTTCGGGAAGTTGAACAACAACGAAGTAAGCACCGGAATAACAAACACGGCAACCGTAAATATGGATACAAACATATCTACATGTTTGCCTTCCAGTATTTCTGCCATTTCAGTTCCCGGGTAAAAATGGGTGTATAATGAAATGGAAAGCTTAATGCCCAATACGCCGATAACAATAAAGGCGACGGTTTCCAGGAAAGTAAATTTCTCCATTAGTTTAACAAAAGCCTGTGCAACGAAACGCATGGCGAGGATGCCGATGAATACACCTGTATAAATAAGAAATACGTGATCGGTAAAGGCTACGGCTGCAAAAACGTTGTCGATCGAAAACGCCAGGTCCATCAATTCCACAACCGCCACGGTCGACCAGAACACGCCGATAGCGCCAACAGTGTAGCGGTAGAGCCAGTTATCACTTTTATTGATAGACTCCTCTTCCCCACCGGCAGCTGCCTTGATCTTCCCTTTGAAATAGTTAAAGCAAAGATAGATGAGGTAAAAACCGCCGATAGGTTTCAACCACCATATCTTTACCAGCCACGAGGCTACAAATAAACAAATACCCCTTAATATATATGCGCCTAAAATACCATAACGAAGGGCTCTGCTACGCTGTTTCGGCGGAAGATCGAGCACCATTGTGGCCAGTACGGCGGCGTTATCAACGGAAAGCAAACTCTCTATCAATATCAGGTTAAGGATTACCAGGAGGCCTGCCTTTATATCTTCACCTAAAAGCGTATGCAAAAAGTCCATGTATTTGAGTGATTTAAATGTATTTTCCCGGCTGCGATAACTATTATTGGGGTGATAATCCTGTCGCCAGCCAGTTGTGCACTAAGATATAAATTAAATTTTCGCTGCCACATTCGCCGCACATTTTTTAATAACACACTCCCATTGGATGCAATAATCACCGATTTATTACAACAATTATTGTTAGTCGGAATTTGTTAAATAATGTAACTTAGTTTTACAATTTAAATCCAATTACTGCATAAAACTAAAAAGCAGCATACCCCTAAAATCAAAAATTAGTACTACAATGGCTATCAACTTACAAAAAGGACAAAAAATAGATATAGGATTATCTAAAATGACCGTTGGCCTGGGATGGAACCCCAATGAAGGCACTGGCTACGACTTCGACCTCGACGTTTCGGCGATCATGATAGATGCCAATCGTTTTGTACCCCAGGATGAATTTTTTGTTTTCTATAATAATGTCGACTCACCTGATAGCTCTGTTCACCACACCGGTGATGACCCTTCGGGTGGTAACAGCGATGGCGGCGATGATGAACAAATTAATGTAGACCTTACCAGGGTAGATCAAAAGATCCAGGAGATTTTATTCGTGGTGACCATCCATGAGGCCCAGGCACGCAGGCAAAACTTTGGCCAGGTGCGCGATTCATACATCCGCATCATAGACGACCTTACCGGAAGCGAAGTTTGCAAATACGAATTAGGCGAAGATTTTTCGATAGAAACCGCCGTGGAATTTGGCAGGCTATACCGCCGCAGCGGAGCCTGGAAATTCGAGGCTTCGGGCGTGGGTTATAAGGAAGACCTCGCCTTCTTTTTGAGTAAATATTTTAAAGGACAGATCATTAAATAAATGAAACTATGGCTATAAATTTAGTAAAAGGTCAAACTATCGATCTGCGTAAAAACGACGGCGGCGAAGGTTATGATCTTTCGTCGGTTACTATTGGTTTAGGCTGGGACGTAAGGCAGCAAAAAAGCGCCGGCGGTTTCCTGGGCAAGCTGTTTAGCGGCGGTGAAGAAGAAACTGAATATGACTTGGATGCCATTGCTTTCCTATTAGACAAAAATGGAAAAGTGGCCAATACCGGTCGCACGGTGCAAGCAAACAATGGTCGTAATATCAGCCTGTATGAGGGCGATGTGGTTTACTTCAATTCGATGAAACACCCGTCGGGGCATATCTGGCTTACTGGCGATAACCGCACCGGTGCAGGCGATGGCGATGACGAGCAGATTATTGTAAAACTCGATTCGCTTGATCAGCGTTACGAGCGGATTTTGTTTATCGTTGCCATTTACCAGGGCCGCAAAAACAACCAGCATTTTGGCATGGTGGAGAATGCATTTATCCGCGCGGTGGATAACCGGGGCAAAGAGATAGCGAGATTCAGTTTGTCTGGCGATTCAACCTATAACGGCATGTGCTCGATGACCTTTGCAGAGGTTTATCGCCGCGATGGCTCCTGGAAATTCAGGGCATTGGGCGATCCGCATCCGACAGATAATTTCCTGGAGATATTAAAGGGATATACGGTATAAGCGTAATTTATCAAGCAGATAATAGCGGTCTATTCACCAAACGTTCCGCTGGAACGTAATGCGTATTTAACTATTTCTACCTACCAAACGTCCTTCTGGGACGAAAAACTGGGTTGTTCTGTAGGTATATCAGGTTAGTAACGGATCAGGTTTTTATTACGTTCTCACCAATATTACAGTCGAAAATTCCGGTCGTTCCATAGGAACGTTTGGTAGGTAGATATAAATATATCTGATGTTACTTCCAGCGGAACGTCTGGTGTAACGCCGCCGACAAGTTATTAAAGAGCACAACCGTAAGTTTTAGAAAGTGTAAACAATTAACATTGATCAACTAAACTTACACTTTACAAACTCCATGACCTATTATCAGCATTACTCGTTTGATCTTTGGCTTACGCTCATCAAATCGAACCCGGAATTTAAAATTGAACGGGCAAAGATCTTTCAGCGTGATTATAACAGTCCTGGTAAAAGCTATGACGAGGTTGCCAAGGTCTTCCGTCAGGTAGATCTGATGTGTAACGCCATTAACGAGCGCACCGGCAAAAACATCGATGCCGATGAGATGTATCTGATGGTCATCAGCATTATCAATGATAATCAGCTAAGTTTTGATGCTATTGATACAGGAAAACTGTACAGGGATATGGAAACACTACTGTTTAACTACATGCCTCTCCCCTACGCCGATGTAACAATTGAAACGCTCTGTGATCTAAAAAATAAAAGCGACAGCACGTTCAGTTTGCTAAGCAATACCGGTTTTATAAAAGGCGAAACATTAAGAAAGGTACTGATAGAATTGGATATGGCTCAGTATTTTGATTTCCAGCTTTACTCGGATGAAGTGGGTATGTCGAAACCCAATCCGGAATTTTTTGAGCTGATGCTGCGCGAAATACAAAAGATAAATTATCCGAAAGAGATCACTTTAAACAATATCATACACATAGGCGATAACCCAAGGAACGACACCGCTGCGGCCAACACAGCAGGAATAAAAAGCCTGCTCATCAACTCAAACAATCAGTCAATAACAAGCTTATTACGTTAATGAACACTACTTATTCATTACACCACATCAGCAGCGCAACAGCCTTCGGTTTTGATGCCGACGATTACAGCCGTTTCAAGTTTGGCGATGATGCAGTTGCCAGGGACTTTGGAACGGCACTGGCTGACGGCTTTATCGGGCAGCATATAGCCGGTATTCCCGCCGGTACACAACTGGTAGTGATCTCAAGTCCCTATTCATTCATCCCAACGGCTACATTTGCCATGAAGAACTGGTTTGTGTACCGGTTGAACCGTTGGCTGGCTGCCAACAATTACTCGGTAGTTCAGGAAACCAAAGTACATCGCACCATAACTTATAAAGAGGATTATGGCGAACTGGATGCCCAGGCCAGGATCAATCTGATCGGTAATGATTCGTTCCATATCGATAAGCAATTTTTGGAAGGAAAGACCTTGATATTTCTCGACGATATCAAGATCACCGGCAGCCATGAGCGTATGATCATGAAAATGGTTGGCGAATATGGTTTGAAGAATGACATCTACATGCTCTACTTTGCCGAACTGGTAAATAAGGATATCCACCCCAGCATAGAGAATTTTCTGAACTATCACCAGGTAAAAACCATCTTCGATCTTGAGACTGTGATTAAAAGCGGCAGCTTCGCCATTAATACCCGGATAGTTAAATATATCCTGAATTATAATTTTGATTGCTTCCGTCTTTTTATCGGAAATCAGACCGATCAATTCATAAATTTACTGTATGATATGGCCTTGGGCAATGGCTATCACACTATTGACGCTTATGCCAAAAACCTTAACTTTATTGCAGAAAACCTGTTTACAAAACACAAAAACCTATTGAAATATGGCAATTAATTTGCAAAAAGGGCAGCGTGAAAACATCAACGCCCCCAAGTTTACAATCGGCTTAGGTTGGGATACCAACAGCTCATCAACTGGCAGCGCTTTCGATCTGGATGCTTCTGTTTTTATTATGGGCGATAACAAGAAACTGATAGCCGACGAATATTTCGTATTCTACAACAACCTTAAATCGCCCGATGGCGCTGTTGAACATACCGGCGACAACCTGACCGGCGAAGGCGATGGAGACGACGAGCAGATCAGAATAGACCTTTCGAAGATCGATCCCCGTGTAAGCGAAATAACTGTTGTGGTGACCATTCACGAAGCGGAAAACCGCAGGCAGAACTTTGGCCAGGTACGTAATTCATTTATCCGCATTTTCGATACTGCGTCAAATGCCGACCTCTTGAAATATGAACTGGAAGAAGATTTTTCGATAGAAACGGCTGTCGAGTTCGGCCGTATCTACAAGCGCGATAATAACTGGAAATTTGAAGCTGTTGGCGTAGGAATGAAAGGTGGTCTGCAGGATTATCTCAACAAATACCAATAAGCTATGAGTATTAATCTGCAAAAAGGCCAGCGCATTAACCTTGAAAAAAGCAATGGTAGCAAACTGCAAAACGTATGCGTGGGCATTAACTGGGGCGCGATAGAAAAGAAAGGGTTGTTTGGCATCGGCGGTCACAAAGAAGCTGTTGATCTGGACGCCAGCTGCGCGCTGTTTGATGAGCAAAAAAACCTGATCGATGTGGTTTACTTTGGCCACCTGCGGTCAAAAGATGGCGCAGTGCGGCATAGCGGCGACGACCTTACCGGCGATATGGGCGGTGATGACGGCCTGGATAACGAAGTGATCACGCTCGACTTCTCCTATTTATCACCTAATATCAATTACGTAGCTTTTGTGCTCAACAGTTTCCGTGGTCAGGATTTTGGTACCATTCCGTTTGCTTCTATCCGCATTTATGAAGGCACGCCGAAAAGCGTGAACGAAGTATTTGCCACGTATGACATAGCACACGATAAAAACTTTGCCGGCCACGTATCAATGGTGATGGGTATATTTTACAAGCGCAATGGCGAATGGAAATTCAACGCCGTTGGCGAACCTACCCGCGACCGAAAACTGGAAGAAACCGTACGTACGGTTGGAATGAATTATTTATAGTATTACGTGCAGCGGGGTTATTAAAATAGCGATCCTGCTTACACAAAACAACAATATCAATCAAAAGAAAAAAATCATGGACGGCGAATTAAATAACCCCGAAATACCTGAATTGAATATAACCCCGGTAAAGCTTGATACGCCTGCCGTATCGCAAACGCCTGCGGTGATTGATAAGGAGGGTAACGTGAACCTTGCCAACGCAACACCTGCAGATGTACAGAAATATACCGAAATAGGTAAAGCGATTGACCCGAAAGACGTTAACTCGATCCTGAATTACGGCACCGAGGTGCAAAGCTCGATGGAGCGCTATAGCAACACGTTCCTCACATCGGTACGCACCTATAACTCCGGCGAAGTTGGCGGACTTATTAACGAACTGCTTACCGAGTTGAATTATATCGACGTGGATGAGCTGAACAAAAATTCATTTTCTTCATTCATATCGCACATACCATTCATGAAAAAGCTGGTGGTGGATGCCAAAAAGCTTTTCCAGAAATATGATACAGTAATCAATAACGTAGATAAGATCACTAACAAGATCAAAGCCGGAAGGATCAACTCTATCAAAGACAATGCCTCGCTGCAAACCATGTTTGATAGCAACGTTGGTTATATTCATCAGATGGAGGAATTGATCATTTCCGGTCAATTGAAATACAATGAACTCAATGAGCAACTGGCGCAGATGGATGCCAACCCATCGGCCTACCAGGACTATGAAATTGCCGACATGCGCGATTTTGTGAACCGGCTGGACAAACGCCTCGCCGATCTGAAAGTGGTTCGCTTTATTATGCTGCAATCATTGGCGCAGATCCGCGTGGTGCAGAACAATAACACCAGCATTGCCGAAAAGGCGCAGTCTATCGTGTCTACCACTATCCCGGTATGGAAAAACCAATTGACCATAGCCGTTGCGCTGAACAGACAAAAGGAAAATGTGGAGATGCAGAAAAAAATCTCCGACACCACCAATACCATCCTCCAAAAGAACGCCGAAATGCTGAAACAAAACAGTATTGACGTTGCACGCGAGAATGAGAAAACCGTGGTATCGTTAGATACTTTGAAGAAAACAACCGCATCATTAATTGAAACACTGACCGAGGTAAAACGCATTCACGAAGAAGGTACAGCCAACCGAAAAACGCTGAATACTGAATTGCAAACGCTGGAAACAGAACTGAAGAAGACGGTAACCAACCAGTAAAATACATTTCCCAAAGGTCATCTCTAACTGTAAGTTAACAGTTAAGGATGACCTTTTTTTGTCATTTCGAGCGATAGCGAGAAATCTTATACTCCCTACATCCGAGCTATGCATTGGCGGTAATGCATCAACGCCTAAAATTTCTCGCTATCGCTCGAAATGACACAAGGGTGGATGGTGTCATCATACCAATCCGCCTATATTTTCGTAATTTTGCAGAGATTGATGGACGAGAACCGATTAAATATTCTGAACGAGTCGAACCGGATGCTGAGCAAGCTCCAGTTGCTTTCGGTTTTTTTTGAAGACGACATCATCTACAAGATCTACCTCCGCAGCCAGGTTATCCACAAGCTTTTTGAAACCAATCCCGAGTTGGATATCAATAAACTCGACCTGTTTCATTTGCAGTTTACCGCCAGCCTTATCGAACTGCTGCGCAAGATCAAAAAGAACAATGAGAACAACATCAGCCTGATATTTAACGAGATACAGCTGAATAAGGAAATGATTGACAAGCTGGAAGCCAATAGCTACAGCGAACGCGATTTTAACCTCGATAAACAGCGCCAGTCGTTAAAAATAAATCTAAGCTTACGCCGTCTGTTCCAGGTGTTATCGGACAACTCACCGGATAATCCGCTGTCTAAAAACATCAATGCGTTTGGATCGCGCTATGCTGGGGATTTCTTTTATACCATTGAGCCGGAGCTATTCAATAAACTCATTCAATACAACCCTAACGACGTTTACACCGACAGCTACGCCATTATTCAAAAAAAGTTGATGGGTGTGCTGTGTAAATATGATTTCAAGACCGAATTTTTCTGCGGATTGAAAACCGGAACACAAGTATTGGAGGTCTATAAATTTCTGGAAACCGACCGGCATTTCCTGTATTTCGCACCGCATAACCTGTTTTTATTTTGCGATGTATCGCTCATTAACGGTGTAGATTTCACCAATAACTTGTCAAAAAAAGAGCGGCTCATCCAGGAACTGAATAGCAAGAACAACATCCTGGAAAGCAGCGCAAGCGCTGCAAAATCGAACATGCCGGCAGCGATCAGGACGCTGCTTGCAGAAAATTATCAAAAGATAGCCGATATCAATTTCCTCAATAACCTGAGTAATATCGATGTGCAGGCTAATATTTTAAAAACCATGCTCAATACCGACCTTAACTAACATGCTGAAATTCTACAAAATAATCGCGTCCATTTTCGGGATAGGCTTCTTAAAAGGCGGCGGCACCTATGCTGCGCTGGTAACCTGCGGCGCTATCTGGCTGCTTTGGAAAAATCCGCTATTTAGCAATGTTTACTTCTTGGTGTTGACCATTATCGTAACCCTCATCGGTGTTTTTGTAAGCAATAAAGTTGAACCTGATTGGGGTGAGGATAGTTCGCGCGTAGTAATCGACGAGGTGGCGGGTATGATGATTGCTGTGTTATTTATCCCCGCAAATCTTTATCTGTTACTTGGGGGCTTTGTGCTGTTCCGTTTCTTCGATATCGTTAAACCTCTCGGCATCCGCAAAATGGAGGCATTGCCCGGTGGCACCGGGGTAATGATGGACGATGTACTCGCCGGCGTATATTCAAATATTGTGCTTTGGGCGGGCTATTGGGGCTGGATCACTTTCCTAAAGTAACATCGTGCTTACACTTGCTTACATAGAAAATCCGGTTGTATCTTTAAGGATAAATCGTCCTTCTATGCACATCAAAATCAAATTTACAGGCTTACTGTTAGCCGGCTTATTACTTTCGTCGGTGCAACATGCCCCCGCCCAAATCCGGCACTATTTGTACGTTGCAGTACCCGGCATACGTGACTATTTAGGCTACGGCGGTCACGGTTTGCTGGTGTTTGATATGGATAACGATTTTAAGTTTGTAAAACGTATCGAAACTCGCGGTTATCATCCCAACCAAAAACCATCCAACGTAAAAGGTATTGCCGTAAGCGTGCCACTCAACAGCGTTTACATCAGCACACTCGAATCTTTGCAGCGCATTGATCTGGCTACCGGTAAAATTGTATGGGAAAAGTTTATCGATAAGGGCTGCGACCGCATGTCAATTTCGCCGGATGGCAAAACCATGTACCTGCCGGCGCTCGAAAATAATATCTGGAATGTGGTTGATTGCGAAAGCGGTAATATTCTTAAAAAGATCCCCGGCTTTAAACGCTCGCACAATACGCTTTACGGATTATCTGGCGACCGTGTTTATTTGGACGATATTGGCTCAAACTGGTTAGGCATTGCTGATACTAAAACCAATACTATAGTTGGCAAGGTAGGGCCATTTGGCAATTTCATCCGTCCGTTTACAATTAACGGTTCGGAGACAAGAACCTATGTGACCGTAGACAGCCTGCTGGGCTTCGAGATAGGCGATCTCAAAACAGGTAAAAAGCTCAAACGCGTCTTGGTTGAGGGCTGGGAAACGGGACGAGTACGCCGTCATGGCAATCCGAGTCATGGCATCGGCCTTACGCCCGATGAAAAGGAAATATGGCTGTGCGATGGTTTTAACATGCGCCTGCACGTTTTCAGCGCCGCCGAGCCTTATCAGCAGCTAACTACTATTCCTTTGCAGGATATGCCCGGCTGGATAACCTTCAGCATTGATGGCAAATATGCATTCCCTTCGAGTGGGGAGGTAATCGACGTTAAGACCCGCCGGATCATAACTACGCTAAAGGACGAATTTTACAACAGCGTTGGCAGTGAAAAATTGCTTGAGATTGATATGAATGGCGATAAGGCAGTGAACGCGGCAGATCAATTCGGCATGGGAAAAGTGAAATAATTCACATATTTTCCATTTCAGTAGCATATTTGCAGTTGTTAATCGTCTGTATTAGCAAATCCAAACTATGTACGCGTTTCTACTTTCACTGCACTCTCTTGTCCGCTGGTTTGTTTTAGCAGGATTATTATTTTCTATTTTCCACGGGTACAGGGGCTGGCTTGGAAATAGGCCTTATACCAACACAGATAATACCGGCCGCATTATAGCGGCTACTGCTGCCCATATACAGTTAGTATTGGGGTTATGGCTATATTTTATCAGTCCGGTTGTCAGTTATTTCCTGCACAACTTCAGTACAGCTGTGCACGAGCGCGTCATCAGGTTCTTCGGCATGGAACATGTCACCATGATGTTGATCGCCATCGTTCTGATCACGATCGGCTCTGCCAAAGCCAAACGAAAAGCCACAGACAGGGAGAAATTCAAAACGATGGCAATATGGTTCACCGTCGCTTTGGTTATAATCCTCTCATCAATCCCATGGTCGTTTTCACCGCTCACCAGCAGACCGTTGTTCAGGCCGTTTTAGTGTTTGCCTTTTCAATGTACTTAATTCTGTAACTCCTCTGTTAATATTTTTCTATTTTAGGTTAACCAAAATATCGATATGTCATTCCATATTTAAATACTATCAAACAAAAAACAGGCAAAGGGCCGGAGGATTTCAGGCAGCTTGCCGCCGAAAAAGGCTTCACCAAAACGGCGAATTGGCTGCCGGCGTTAACGCCGGTGATATTGTTAAATGGCTGAAAGACGATTTTGAACTTGGCCACGGGCACGCCATGGCTATTTATGCGTTGCTGAAAGGCATAAAAAACGACGATAGTAAATAGCCATTGTATTGCGGAGCCTGTCGTAATAAATAGTTAATTTAGCACAGCACAATTAAATCCTGTACATGAAAAGACGCTCTTTTGTAAAATCATCTGTTTTAGGCGGCGCTGCAGCCGTAGCTTTACCTGCAATAAGCAATGCAATGGATATTAATGCAAATACCACAACAGAATATTATGAACTGCGGGTTTATAATTTAAAAAACGAGGCTCAGCAAAAGCTGGTTGAAGATTACCTGCAAAATGCGGCTATTCCGGCGCTGAACCGCGCAGGGGTAAAACATGTAGGCGTATTTACGGAGATGAAACCAACCGGGCAAACCCGCGTGTTGGTACTTACTGCCTATAATGGCATAGCGCATTTCAGCAGCGTTTCAAATAGCCTTGAAAACGATGCAGCATACCGCTCAAAAGGAGCGGCTTATTTGAATGCCCCCGCCACACAGCCCGCGTATGAACGCATAGAAAGTTCTCTTTTAAAAGCATTCCCTCATTTCCCTGCACTCACCACGCCTGAGAAAAAAACACGCATTTTTGAGTTGCGCCAATACCAGAGCGCCAGTGAAGCTGCGGGCAAAAAGAAAATAGAAATGTTTAACGACCAGGGCGAGATCGACATTTTTAAGCGGCTCGGCTTTAACCCGGTTTTTTGGGGTGAAACTATCGTGGGTCCGCAGAGACCGAACCTTACCTATATGGTAACGTTTAATGACCTTGACGATAAGGCCGCACACTGGAAAGAGTTTGGAAGCGATACCCAATGGCAGGAGATCAGCGCAGTGCCGGATCGTGCTGATGCCTTGCTGGTAAGCAAAATAACTTCAACACTACTGGTTCCAACGCCCTATTCGCAGATATAAACAATTTATTGATGAGTGATAATACATCGCGAGCGGCAGCAACTTTGTTTGCAAGAACATTGCTGGGTGTGATATTCCTGATGCAGGGCTACGGCAAAATATTCACCTACACTGTCCCTAAAGTTTATCATATGTTCTTTGCCGATTTCGAAAAGACTTTCCTTCCACGGTGGCTAATCTGGACAACGGCCTATTATACATCATATACCGAACTCATCTGCGGATTCCTGCTCATCATCGGCTTGTTCAGAAAATGTGCATGCATGTTGCTGGCCATAAACTTATTTGTTGTTTCATTCGGACATGGGTTAATGGAACCGATCTGGGATCTGCAGCACGTAATTCCCCGGGCTTTTTTGCTCATCTTTATTATGGTGATTCCGCGCGAATGGGATAAATGGAATGCCGATTCCTTGATATTTAAAGTCAAAGCATAACAAAAAAGCGCCTTAATCTTATCCGATCCAGGCGCTTTTTATTAGTCGTGTTAGTTTCTATAATAATTTTCTTTTGCCAATGCCTTTGCCAAAACGGAAACCAAGCGTAACCTCGTGCGTAGCCAGGTTAAATCCTCCCAAATTATTCGATGTACCGAACTGATAACTATATCCAATGTGCACCTGATCGAGGTTAAGCGTAAGGATACCCGCCGCCTGCGACTTACCAATGCGATAGTTACCCCCGAGGCCCAGCGTCTCCTTAATATAAAAAATGCCGGATAAATCGGTTACAACCTTCTGTCCTTTTGCATACGACATCAGCAACGATGGCTTCAGCTTGAAGTCCTCGGCCAGGTCGGTTATCAGCGCGCCGCTAAAATAATAATGGCTTGTAAAGTTGGCATTACTTTGCACAGAGGCGGTTCCGAGGCTGGTGATGGTAAGCTCCGGAGCAGAAACGCCAACGTAATACCAATCACTGAAATAAACCACGCCAAAACCAATATTAGGTTTTGTTTCCCTTACATCGTTTGAAAAAACAGGGTCATTTGGATCAAGCTGAGAGTAATTGGCTACATAATTCCGCAGACCGGCATTTATGGCCACGCCCAAATAACCGTTTTGCCCTAATTGTATGGCCTTTGCAAAATAGAAGTTGGCTTCGGTTTGATGCTCAATAGCAAATTGATCATTAATCACAACCAGCCCTGCAGCACCTTCAATAGATGGTATTGCAACGTTACCGTTTATTAAAAAAGTTGTAGGCGCACCATCTATCCCAACCCATTGCTTGCGGGCCATTGTATTTACAGAACCAGCCTGGTCAAGCAATGAATACGCCGGATTTAAGGGCGTAAGGTTATCCATGTATTGTGTGAAGCTGAATGCTGCTGTTTGTGCCTTGGTTTGCTTTGCTGCGAATATTATAAAGAAAATGAATAATACCCAGGTTGCTTTTAATCTCATTTATTTTTCCCGTTAGTGATGAGGATCGGATTTAGACTTTAAATATCAGAAAAAATCCGATAAATGGTAGTCTTTAATTTTAAATCCGCTCCGCTATTGCCGTATCGTGCTTTCTGTCATTCCACTTTGTCGTGTAGTTGTATCATCGTTAAAAGCAACACCAATACGCATAATTACACACATAGTGCTATCGTTTTTAGGGTTACGATATCGAAATTAAAAATACCAGAAAAAAACATTCCTCCCTCATTGCTATAATTAACAATTCGAACCCTAAACCACTGATTTATTTTATTTATCAATGTTATTCCGAGAGGTTATACCAGGGATAAAAAAAGACCAGCGAAGTTAGTTCGCTGGTCTTGACGTCCGGCCGTGGGGCGGCTGGTTTAATAGTTCAGGTCTTAATATTTCAGTACGAAGTATCCTGTTTTGCGTTTCGTTTCGTTACCTGATTTGTATTCAAGCGAGTAGAAGTACGTACCAGGCTGCTGTAACTTGCCATTGGTTGAATGACCATCGAATACCTTGTTCTGATTGTCATAGCCTTTTACTTCGTAAATCAATTCACCGCTCCGGCTCATGATCTGCAATTTATTATCAGGATAAGTATCTATACCATCTATTTGCAAGTGGTCGCTGTTACCGTCGCCATTAGGTGAGAGATTCTGATGCACCGCAACCGGTATCGGATCTACCGACTGGTCATTTTGCTGGTAAGCCGTAAAGCCCGCCGCTGGCGCCAAACGGGTGATGGTAATGCTGTAAACATTAGTAGTTACACCATCACTCACAGTAGTGGTAATAGTATTGTCACCAACTGCGAGCGGAATATCTGCCGATGGTGTGCCGGAAACTGCCTGCATGCCATTAATCTGAATTGAATTGGTTGCATCCCCTGCTACAGCTGTTAGTGTTACCGAACTTACAGAATTATCTGCTGTTGTTGTATAATCCTTAAAGTCAGGTCCGGTTACTGTTTTTAAGGCCAGTTTCGGATTAAGCGTCAGGGTTGACAGAATAGATGGTGCAAGCCTGGTTATTTTCACACTATAAGTGTTAGTGGTTGTGCCATCACTTATTGTAGTAACAACAGTGTTGTCGCCAACGTTCAGCGCTATTGGATCGCTTGCTGTGCCTGATACTACTGTTAGCCCGTTCACCTGGATAACGTTTGCAGGATCGGTAGATTTCGGCGTTACAGTTACAGACGATATTGAATTACCTACTCGTGAAGTGTAATCCTTAAAGTCCGGACCGGTTACCGCGCTAAGTGGAATATTCGGGCTGAAAGTAAGGCTGGCCAATACTGAAGCCGACTGGCGGGTAACTTTAATACTGTAAGTGTAAGAGGTGTTACCATCCTGCGAGGTCACTACTGTATTGATGGTATTATCGCCAACGTTCAGTGCAATCGGGTCGCTTTGTGCACCCGAAGCAACGGCTACATCGTTAACCTTGATGGTGCTGGTTGGATCAAGCGCCGTAGGGATAATCGATATCGAGCTTACCGAATTGGTTACTGTAGCGGTATAATCTTTAAAGTCGGCGCCGGCAACCGCACGTAGGGTTGCAACCGGATTAGTAGCCAGGCTGCTCAATTCAGGGCCATTGCGGGTAATTACTACACTGTATGTGTTGGTAACTGTGCCGTCGCTCACCGTTGTGGTAATGGTGTTGGCACCAATATTCAAAGGAATATCTGCCGATGCCATTCCCGAAGCTACGGTTACGTTATTTACTTTAATAACGTTAGTAACGTCAGAACTGGTTGGCGTTATGGTTACCGATGTTATTGAGTTAGCTGCTGTAGCGGTATAATCTTTAAAATCGGGACCAGTTACGGTTTTTAACGGTAATTGGGGGTTAAGGGCCAAAGTAGTGAGCGATGCTGCCGCAGTTCTGGTTATCTTAACACTATAAGCATTGGTAGTGGTTCCATCAGTTATTGTAGTAACGATGGTATTATCACCAACGCTCAACGCTATTGGATCGCTTGCTGTGCCTGATGCCACTGTTACACCGTTCACCTGGATAACGTTTGTAGGATCGGTAGATTTCGGCGTTACAGTTACCGACGATATTGAATTACCTACTCGTGCAGTGTAATCCTTAAAGTCCGGACCGGTTACCGCGCTAAGTGGAATGTTCGGGCTGAAAGTAAGGCTGGCCAATACTGAAGCTGACTGGCGGGTAACTTTAATACTGTAAGTGTAAGAAGTGTTACCATCCTGAGAGGTTACTACGGTATTGATAGTATTATCGCCAACATTCAGTGCAATCGGGTCGCTTTGTGCACCCGATGCAACGGCTACATCGTTAACCTTGATGGTGCTGGTTGGATCAAGCGCCGTAGGGATAATCGATATCGAGCTTACCGAATTGGTTACTGTAGCGGTATAATCTTTAAAGTCGGCACCGGCAACCGCACGTAGCGTTGCAACCGGGTTGGTAGCAATGCTGCTCAGTTCAGGGCCCTTACGGGTAAGTACTACACTGTATGTGTTGGTAACGGTACCATCGCTCACTGTTGTGGTAATGGTGTTATCGCCAATATTAAGCATAATAGGATTACTTGCCGTGCCTGATGCTACGGTTGCACCATTAATCATAATGGTATTTGTTGCATCGGCATCTTTGGGCGTAACCGTTACGGAATTCACCGAGTTCATCACCTGGGCGGTATAATCTTTGAAATCAGGGCCGCTTACGGTTCTCAATGTAACATCCGGGTTAAAAGTAAGGGCGGCCAATACTGCAGCTGCCTGGCGGGTAACCTTGATGCTATAAGTATAGGAAACCGTTCCGTCCTGTGAAGTTACCACTGTATTTATGGTATTATCGCCAACGTTCAGCGCAATTGGGTCGCTTTGTGCACCCGAAGCAACGGTTACGTCGTTAACCTTGATAGTGCTGGTTGGATCAAGCGCTGTAGGGATGATCGCCAATGATGCTGTTGAATTAGCTACGGTAGCGGTGTAGTCTTTAAAGTCAGGACCTGTTGCTGCTCTCAGTGTTATAACCGGGTTAGTTGCCAGAGTGCTCAGTTCAGGCCCTTTACGGGTCACTACCAGGCTGTAGGTATTGGTATTGGTACCATCGTTCACGGTAGTGGTGATCGTATTATCCCCTACGCTCAACGGTATTGCGGCTGATGCCGTTCCGCTGGCAACCGTAACGCCATTTACTTTGATAACGTTGGTAGCATCTGGAGTGGTAGGAGTTATAGTTATGGAATTTACAGAGTTCATCACCTGGGCGGTGTAATCTTTAAAATCTGGCCCGGCTACTGTGCTTAACGTAACACGTGGATTGGTTATCAAAGCTGTAAGCGATGTCTCCGGTATACGGTTTATTTTATAAGCATATGTATTTTGAGTAATTCCGTCCTGAGCCGTTACCACAACGTTAATTGTGTTATCGCCGGTGTTTAATGTTATAGGGTCAGATGCTGTACCCAAAGCAACTGCTACACCGTTAACTGTAACAGTCATGGTGTTATCAGCACCTATATATATTGGGGTAAAAGTCACTGTTGTTACCGAGTTACCCACACGTGAAGTATAGTCTCTGAAATCAGGGCCGGTTACCTGGCTCACGTGAATCGGAGGGTTAATGGATACTTTAGTTAACACCGCATTGTTAGATGCTACGTTGAATGTGGTGGAAGGCGAAGAAGCGTCGGCAACATTACCGGCTAAATCGGTTGCCGTGCCAGGGCCAATAGTGATCCCCAGGGTACCAAAACCGGTTATACCTGATATGGTAACCGTGCGATTGCTGCCTGAACCTGTCACATTAACTGTACCATCGGCTGTTCCCGTTCTGTTAAGAGTAATATCGCTGTTGCTTAACGAAGAGCTATTGAAATTAGCTTCGTTGTAGGTTACGTTATAGGTAACATCAGCGCCGCCCGGATTGGCCACTGTAAGCGATGGAGCGCTAATTACCGGAACCGGGTTTGTATTGTCAATAGTAACATATGCACCGGTAGTTGCTGAACTGATCTCAGCGGCGCTGTTGCCGGCAAGGTCGGTCATTGTGAACGCAAACGGATAATGTCCGTCAGGGTCTCCAGCGGTCACGGTATGAGTTGTATTCCATACGTTTCCGAAAGCATTCACTGGGGTCATCGATTGGCCGCCAAGGGTTACAACTGGCGTTTGAAGCGCTTCATTTGCACCGAATGACAGGGTTACCACGTCGCCGGTTTTGGCATAAACTATGCTTGTTCCGTTATTGGTTATATATGAACCTGAAGTTAAAATTGGTGCCGTATTGTCTAAATTATAAGTATCACCTGTTGTAAAGCCGCCGCTGATAGCGTTGCCGGCTGCATCCTGTATACCCGTGCCAGAAGCATTCAGATTAAGTTTTAATGTTCCCGTCCCTGATATCCCCGCAACGGTTACAGTGTAAGTATCACTGCTTCCTGTTACAGAAATTGTACCGCTGCTTACAGATCCTGTGGTCTCTGCTGTGAAGTCGCTTCCGTCAACGCCGGTAACCGGCTCGCTAAAGGTAACGGTATAATCTACCGATGTAGCCTTGGTTGGGGTAGCGTTACTTGGGTTTGCAGCAGTTATCGCGGTAGCGGTAGGTGCAGTTTGGTCAACATCATAAGTTGCATTTGCCCCGCCGTTAAAGGCAGCTGCCTGGTTTCCTGCTGCATCGGTAGCACCGCCTGCAACAAGGTCAAGACGTGCAGTACCTGTACCGGCAACGGTAGCTACGGTAATATTGTACGTCTTGGAATCTATCATTGTGGCTGATATCGCGCCGGTTGTTACGCCGCTGTTGGTCATCACAAATGATGAGGCCGTAACGCCCGTAACCGGTTCGTTGAATACCGCCTGGTAATCAAGTACGTTGTCTTTAATAGGGTTGGGATCTGAACGGGAGATCACTACTGTTGGCGCAGTATTATCAATAGTTACTGATTGTGCCGGTGCAGCGCCTGCTGTAGCCTGGTTTCCTGCCAAATCCCGTGCAGTATTTACCGGTATGCTCCAGTTAAAAGTACCATCGCCGGTTATATTGCTGAATGTAACCGTCATCGAGTTACCTGAAATAACGGAAGTTTGAACCTGGTTTACGGTAGCTGTGCCGGTTACTTGCCGGTTATTGTACGCGGTAAGAGGGCTTAGGCTCTCCGTAGGCGCGTTGATGTTCGCATCAGCCCAGGTAACCGTATACGAGACAGCTGTGGTTGAATTTGCTACAGTAACTGATGGGGCACTGATAGTAACTGTTGGAGGGGTTTTATCAATTGTATAAGTTTGACCCGCAAACGGCAACGAAGTGGTTATTGGTTTAGATAAACCGGTTGCATTAGCCAGGCTTAATTGTATAGTACCATCGCCGGTACCAGTGGTAACCGGTATTGTCCAGGTAATGTTATCTGATGTTGTAGGTGTGCCGATGTTTGCGTCAGTTACCCCGCTTACACCCGTAGCTGTCACGGTAAAATTACTTGCTGTAACTCCGGTTACAGCTGAGCCGAAAACTGCTGCAAAATTAACTGTTGCTCCATTGCTGTATTGCGAAGTAACCCTGTTTAAAGAGTTTATTGTAGTAGGGCTTACTGTTGTGAAAGTATTCGGGTTGTTGGTACCTGTGGTGGTATTGTAGTTTTCAGAACTGGCCGAGCCGTTGTATTCCACAACCATTGCAATGTAAGCGGTGTTTGCGGCAAGTCCTGTTATGTCAACAGTAGCGCCTGTACCGTTGTAAACGCAGTACCAGCCGCTTCCTGCCTGAGTTCCGGATCCAAAAGTGGTACTGGCAGTATAGGTAGTACTGTTTACCGGTGTTGGGGTACCTGTGCTGGCGGCCTTTACAAATACAGCGCGTGCTGCACCACCGCCGTTTGTCCAGCTGATGGTAACTGTAGATTGATTGATATTGCTGAAGGCTACGTTAGAAGCCGGGGTTGCTGGCGTTGAGAACAATACTGCCAAATCGCCAAGGTGACCTGTACCATCAACGGTACCGCCGCCAATGCCTGCAAATATCATAGACGAACTTGGAACAGCCAAACCCCATGGCTCATACGAGCCATCGTGGCTAAGGCCTGTATAAAGCGTAGTGTTTGACGTAAAATCGCTCGCGAATTTAACAATGCGGCTTGAAGTAAGACCAGTTCCATTTACGTAATTAGCCAGCGTTGCATACAATCTGCCCGAAGCATCTGTAGCAAGGGCAGAACAATAGCCCCCAGCCAGCACCTGATTTACAGTGGCATAGTTAGACCCTTTGGTAAGCTGAATAATTTTACCGCCGTCTGTATTGTTATCCGTATCAAAGCTGGTGCCTGCATAAATGTTATCAGATGGGTCGATCGCCATAGCAAAGAATGCGGTATAATGGTCGCCTGATGAAAGTTCCGGATCGCCGATATGCGTATAAATCACCGTAGGAGTTGTACTTCCGGAAGGATATTCTACAATTTCGTATTTCCCGTCTACATCGTTATAAGTGTCAACAAACAGGTTGTTATGCGAGTCGATAGCAAGAGCGCCGAAATCGCCTATTTTATTTCCGGATGGATACTGACCGTTAACCCACACCGATTGGGTGTAACTATTTCCACCTGTTGGCGTCATTTTCAGGATCTTACCATAAGTGGTAGCGTCTCTGCCGTCACTTGGGAAATAATCGTTATAGGTAGTAACAAAGAGATTACCGTTACCGTCTATAGCCAAACCAAACGCGTAGTTGGCAACACTTTCGTACTCAGAGTACTGAAAGGTGGTACCGGTAAGCACTGTCGGCGTTGTTGTACCGGCAGCATACTTAACGATCTGCGCATTCTGCTGCGTTGCGTTCTGTGCAGTTGAAACAGTTTGAACAACATACACGTTGCCCGATGCGTCTTTGCACATGGCCGAAACGCCGAGGTTAGTCCCCAGCACCTTCGATGTCCATGTTTGGGCTTGAGCGGGCGCAAACGCAAAAAACGCGAGCATCAAGGCCATCAAAAACAAACTTTTTGTAAAAATTCTTTTCATAAGTTTTATTAATTAAATACATAAGTACGGGTTCAACCACCCGCTCACACTACCTTCGTGGATCGCTTTAAATTGCTCGGCATCAAATCTTAATCCCTTGCCCTGGCTTACCACCGTTTTATATATATTATTTGTTGATGTTTTTACACTTACTATATCGGTCGTCGGTAAAGAAAAACCCGATGCCGGGTAAAAATTCCGTTCTCCGCGCGGCCCTACAATTGATTCCTTTTGCAGCAGTGATGTTACTTTCTCAATATCCTTTTTCTGTATCAACCCTTTCACTTCCTTCAATGCCAGCCCCGCTTCGTAACCCAGCAAACCAAAAATGTTGGCTTGCTGCCCGCCTGTATTTTCAAACCGTTTCACAAACTCCTTGTTCCTCGGGTTTTCGTCTCCCCTGCTCCAGGTACTTGCCGTAAACAACTCCAGATCCAGGTGGCCAACATCGGCCAATACATCGTCATAAGCCATGTTCTCTGCCAATATCAGTGGCACTTGTTTGTGAAGACCCGAATTTTTCCATGCCAGCAAAAAGTCGTTTCCTAATGTTCCGGCAAATATTGCGTGAACATAAGGCGGGGGATTTTTCTTCATTTTTTCGAAGAGACCATCCAGATCCATCTCCTTTGGCTTACGCTTGTCATGCGGGATGACATACACATCTAACCTACCGCTTCCTGCATCTGTTGCCCCGTGATGAAAACAACTATTAATATGGTAACCGGCTTCATATATCGTCATGATTACCTGCCCTCCGTCACCATATTGCTTTGCGGCCCAGTAACCCAGCGCATATTGGGTTTGCCAGATCTGTTGTGACGCATAAAACACGTTCGGACTCAGATAATTAAACCACGGGATGTATTCGCCCAGATCAAAGAAAAATCCTAATTTGTTGTGCCTTTCAATGATGGGTATAATGTCAAGTACCGATTTATAACTCACCAGTCCTGACAGTACATCCACACCTTCAAAAAAGATCAACCGGTTTGCCGCCTCGAGTGCACTTGCAGGGTCGCCCATTTTAGTGTACGCGGGTATGAATTGTATTTCGTTCCGTTTAGGAGCACCCGGGTATAAGCCTAATAACATGCCTGCGCTCAGGTGGTGTCCGTAGTAGGGATACACACCTGAATAAGGTGTCAGCATACCTACTTTTATAGTTCCTGTCATTAGCAGGAATAGATTTTATTCATTTACTCAGTTAGTTTCTGGGTGGGAAAATTCCCTGTAAAGCAATTATATAGGTTACAGTTAAAAATGGCTGTAGAATACTCATGGGGATGCTGGCGCCGCCAAGGTTTACCGAAACCGATTGTACGTTAAGCGGCGTATTAGGTGTAGCGGCAACGTACAAATTAGGCGATTTGGCCGATGGGCCGCTTCCGCTTTTTGTACCTTCGGCAACGTAAAGATTAGCGTTGGTGGTTTTATCGCCAACAGATGAAACGGCATTAAAATTGTGAGAGTGTATAGGCAGATTAGAAGAAAGTAATGTTACGGATTCGGTGCCTATTTGTTCGCCTATAACATAGGATTGCAAGCCCGGCCCATCTCCTTGACCTACCGGAATTCTTCCGCGCAGATCTGGCAAACCGAAATTGGACGTTCCGTTGCCGCCATAATATGTTCCCAATAATGAAAATAAAGCTGTGTTTTGTGAAATAGGGAGTATCTGTCCATCGCAGGTTGCAAATTGGTATGGAGCGAAATTGCCTGCCCAGGGAATTATCATCGCTAAGTACTGATCCATAAGGTTATTTGGTTAATTTTTTTAAACTGATTATTAAATTATCTGTCGCTTAGTCGTTAGTTCCTTGACGGGAATATGCCCTGAAGTGCTATACAATATTGTAATACATTATAAGGCTGTAAAATTGGTATAGGCTGCGAGTTTCCGTTTGATGCTATCACACCCGGGTTCATGGTAGTACCTGCAGCAGTACCGTAAGCTGTGGCCGTGGCCGTACCTATCTGGCCTCCGGCCGCCAGTGCATTACCGCTTGGCGATGGATTGCCAGCAACTGTGGTACTGGCCATTAACAGGTGCGTGTGTAAGGGCATATTAGAAGCCAGCATAGTAACGCTGGGTGTTCCGGCCATCTCGCCCAGTGTATAGTATTGTAAGCCTGGCCCCTGCCCCTGGTGGATAGCCACCCTTCCGCGCAGGTCGGGTAAAGCGAAGTTGTTTACGCCATTACCGCCGTAAGTTGTACCCAGCAGCGAAAACAATGCTTGGTTTTGTTGGATAGACAGTATCTGAGCTGCACATGTTGCCCAGGATTTGGGGGCGAAATTGAATGCAACCGGTAATATTTGTCCTAAAAATTGACCGTCCATAATATGTTGTGAGTTAAGATAGGGTTCTAATTGGGTTTTGAAACACTGTTATTTAAGTAGTACAGCTATTAATTTTGCGATGGAAAAATACCGTATAATGCAATTATATAGCTTATTGCCAAAGCAGGCTGGATAACTTCGATAGGAATACTGTTACCTGCGGTGCCTATAGTGCCGGGCGCCATAACAGCATTCGGCGTTGCATCGGAATAAACCTGTTGCACTGTACCACCGGCTGTAAGCTGATTCAAAAACAAATTGGATGCGGGGACTGCAGCGGTTGCATTGGTACCTACGTTAAGTAAGTGTGTATGCCCCGCCATCTGGTTTGTAGTAATTGTTAGCGATTCAACACCCGCTAATTGTCCGTTAACATAAGTAGGCAAACCCGGGCCTGTACCCTGACCTATTACAACCCTTCCGCGCAGGTCGGGCAAACCGAAAGTATTTACACCATCACCACCATAGGTTGTACCTAAAAGCACATACAGGGCCTCGTTTTCGGATATCGATTGTAAACTACCATCGCAAAAGTTAAAATTGATAGGGGCAAAATTGCCACCAAACATCCAGACCGCGCCAATGTAAGAGGGATTCATAAGGTTTTAAGTTTAATTATTCAATGTTAGATATTCTTTTTGAGATTACAAAAAAGTTTTAAACAAAATAGAAAATAAAGGTTTATCGGTCTAACATAAACAAAAATAATAATTAACACAATAATTTTAAATTAATAGCGACACAATTAAATTAATTGATTATTAGTTATTTAACTCCGTATAACTAACCTCATTTTCGCTAAAAGAAAACCGCAACGAGTTACCTCTTATTTTATTGTGTAATTTTTATTTGCCGCTTGTTATTTTTCCAAAATACCCTATATTTAAAACCTGAAACGATTAACTATAACGCTCTAACTACTTTTCTAACTCTCACATCATGAACAAAGCGAGAAGGCAATTTCTCAGCCAATTGACCCTATTGGGCGGCGCGGCTGCGTTAAGCACCCCCTTAACTTCGGCCACGGCTGTCGGCAATTACGTAGATGAATTTTTGCCGTCATCAAAAACGGCAGGCATTTTCCATACGAATGACCTGCATGGAAATTTACCGGAGTTAAAACAAATTAAGACTGCGTTTGCCAATGAAGGCGCCAATGGCATGATGTTGGACGCAGGTGGCTTTATTAACCTGGCAAAGAGCGTATCAGAGCAAAACCGTATGATTTATACCATGAATGCCATGGGCTATAAAGCTGCCGGACTAAGCAACAATGAGCTGGCGCAAGGCCATGATAAGTTGGCAGAGCTTGCATTGAAAATGCAGTTTGCCATTGTTAACTGCAATCACCAGTTTGAAGGCGATCTGGCTTGGGTAGTAAAACCCTATATCACTTTTAAATATAATAATATTAAGGTGGGCGTTACGGGAGTTTCATCACCGTTAACCGGCGTAAAATATAGCGATGCTTCGCAAAGCGCCAATAAAACGGCTGCGTTTTTGAAGCACGAACAAAAATGCGACCTGGTGATATGCCTTTCACACCTTAAAAACGATGGAAAAGAGAACGCAAATCAGGAACTTGCTAAACGGTCTGAACATATTGATATGATCATAGCGGGTGGAAATGGCAAACTATACCCAAATGCCCTTGTACTTCACAATAAGGTAAAGCATGAAGTTATCCTGGCTCAAACTGCATCAAAAGGTTTGATGGCCGGAAATACTTTTATTAACTTTAATAAAAACAAACAGAAGGCTAACGTTACACCAAAAAGCTTTATTCCAGGCGATGATGACATGTACCAAACCGCCTTTGCTAAATTGAAATTGAACAGGGCTGTAGCAAAATCAGCCTGATTTAAGATGCCCTAATTTGGAAACGGTTACACGTGATATTATTTCTTTCCTGGAATTTGCCGGTGTACCGTATGTGCTGCAAACGATAGAAGGCCCCTCGTTTTTGCCCGGGCTGAAGATGGAAATGGGCAAGCTGCTCATCGATACTGAAAAGTTGCTGTATCCGGGTGATATATTGCATGAAGCGGGTCATCTGGCTACAGCAAGTCCTGACGTACGGGAAACCATGACCGGTGCCCTGCCCGATCTGGATATACACCTGTCGGGCGAAATGATGGCTATGGCATGGTCATATGCAGCTTGTATGCATATCGGTATATCGCCCGAGGTTGTATTTCATCCGTACGGCTATCGTGGCGGCAGCAAAACCCATTTAAAGAACTTTGCCGAAGGACGCTATCTGTCCATCCCGATGCTGGAATGGACCGGCATGGCCTACGACAAGCAAAAAGCAGCGCAGTTAAATGTGCCGCCTTTTCCATATATGATAAAATGGCTCCGCGAAACCTAAACTTTAAATATTATGATACGTTATGCCAAATTGCCCTTACTTTTTGATGCCAAAGCTATGCAGGAAGAATTACTGATGGCAGGCGGGCAATGGTCATCGCATTTAAATACATATCATTATACAGGTTCATGGACGGTTTTATCGTTGCGATCGCCCGGAGGGCGGCACGACAACACCGTACCCGAGCTATTGGGCAACGCAACCGAGTTCCTCGACACTATCCACATCAATGATTTCCCTTCGGCAAAGAAATTGCTTGAGGGTTTAAACTGCCCTATTCAATCTGCCCGGTTTTTAAACCTGCAATCGGGCGCCGTAATTAAAGCGCACCGCGATCATCAGCTTGCATTTGAAAAAGGCGAGGCCCGGCTGCATTTTCCCGTTATTACCAATCCACAGGTTGAATTTTATTGCGAAGATGAGCGCATTTATTTAAACGAAGGCGAATGCTGGTACCTGAATGCTAACCTGCCCCATCGTGTATCAAATCCCGGCACTGCCGACAGGATACACCTCGTAGTTGATTGCGTGGTGAATGACTGGCTAACCGACGTGATCAATTCCTCAATCACAATATCGCACGCAGAAGACCCTGACGATATTGAAGCTTTCCGAATTATCGAATATTTACGCATCCAGAACACGCCTGAAAGTATGCGAATTGCCGATGATTGGGAAAAACGACTGCTGGAAAAAAGGAGCCAGGAAAACCCCGCGTAAACCAATGCGGAAAGTTGGCAAAAAAGATCAACAATAAATTTCAGGGCCCGGTCAACCAATTAAATACTTTTTTTTATTTTGCTGATCATTTATAAAAGCATACTGCTAAATCTTATTTCGTGAAAATTATCTTGATAAGTTCGGGCGTTTTTTCAATCCCTACCATGCATCATCTGGCAGATCAGAAGATGCTGCATACCGTAGTTTGTATTGGAAAAACCAATAAAAATACTGCACTGGTAGAATTAAACGCCAATTATCTGAATATACCTTTCAGGCGTTTTTTAAAGGAAGAACTGACCACCGGCCTTAAAGACCTGCTGAATGAGGCAGAACCTTTTGTTGTATTTGTTTTCGGCTGCCCTTATAAATTACCGTCCGAACTCTTTTCGATTCCCAAACACGGTTTTTTTAATATTCATTTCAGCTTGCTACCTGCTTACCGCGGGCCGTCGCCAATGTTCTGGCAGATAAAAAATGGCGAAACCACCTCTGGTATCACTATCCACCAGATGACAGAAGATCTTGATGGGGGAGCAATGCTCGCTCAACAGGAATCGGCGGTTTCACCTGCCGAAAGCTGCGGATTGTTTTCGGCCCGGTTAAGTGTAGAAACGGTAAGCGTTGTTATCAAAGCCATTAAAAAACTGGTAAATACCGGTACAGATCTACTATTACCACAAAATGAGGTCAAATCGTCGTATTTCAAACGCCCGGTTATTACCGATCTGCAAATAGACTGGGATAAACAATCGGCCGCAGAAATTGAAAGTTTGGTAAACGCTACCAATCCCGATTACGGCGGGGCAACTACGTCGTTCAGGAGCCAACCGTTCCGCATCCTTGAAACCAACCGGGTAAACTTGAATGCACAGCCTGTGCCTCCGGGAACCATTGTACATGCCGATATGAATTACGGTGTAGTAGTAGCCTGTAAAGACGGCGAATACCTGCGGATCAACGTTGCCCAGTTATCGGAGGGTATATTTTCGACCTTTAAACTGGCCGGACTTGGAATAAAAGCCGGCGAGCGTTTTGAAGACTCCTCGAAATTAGTAGGAATTACGGTTGAACCTTAAAACTGCACAACAATGTCAACCACAGAACCATCGCTGCCACCGTTAGAAGAACTTGGGCAATTAAAGGTAATGAACCTGAAAAGATATTGGCAGAAATCGATGCTGAAACGGCGGGGGTTGCTCCCGCCCGGCGACGATCCGGAATTTCAGATAGACAAGACCATGATTTTTAGCCTGGGGCTCGGGCTGGAGCAAACCATGAAGTATTTATACATGGAGGCCCCAACTTTTGAGCAATTTGAGCAATGGATAATTGCCACAGTGGGGCAGCCTCCGCCCGCAAATATCGCACGCTTCAATGAAACCGTTATCAACTGCAACACCCTGGAAAGCGATGATGTTCCGGATGTTCTGACTAAAGACGAACTGGCATTTTTTGACGAACACGGGTACGTTATTTTAAGAAACGCAATATCGAAAGAAGATTGTGACCGCACCATAGAAACTATCTGCAATTTCATAGAGATAGAGCGTAACGACCCGGCAACATGGTATAATCAGCATCCGGCAAGGCAAGGTATCATGGTGCAGCTTTTTCAGCACCCCGATCTGGAGAAAAACCGCGATTGCGCATACATCAGGCAGGCCTATCAGCAATTGCATAATCGCACCGATTTGTGGGTAACTGCCGACAGGGTTGGGTTTAATCCGCCGCAAACTGAAAAATGGCATTTTCCCGGACCACGGCTGCATTGGGACGTACCCCCGGTAGTTTCGATGCCGTTTGGTTTGCAGGGAATTTTGTATTTGAACGATGTTGCTGAAAACCAGGGCGCACTAAGCGTTGTACCCGGCTTCCATAATCGTCTTGATGAATGGTTAAACAGTTTACCCACAGGCGCCAATCCGCAAAGGCAGGATCTTTATGCCCTGGGCTGTATCCCCATTGCCGCAAATGCCGGCGATTTTATTATTTGGCATCATGCCCTGCCGCATGGCAGCAGTGTCAATACTTCTATGCTGCCGCGATTTGTTCAGTATTTTACTTATGACCCGGCGGTATAAGTAAGGCCAAGGGTAAAATACCTTGATTTGTGCCGGACATTTTCGGTCATTTTGTTAATTTAAACTCCGCAAGTTTCGGGTCGGACCGCGATTGGGGGCGGCGTACTTTTGTGTTGTACAAAAGAAATTAAGAAAATGAAAGACCAGGAAATAACAAACTATAGCCGCATTGAAGATGCAATAGGCTATATAAGGAGCAACTTCAAAAATCAGCCTACACTTGAAGAAATTGCCGAAAAAGTGCATTTAAGCCCATTCCACTTTCAGCGCATTTTTACTGATTGGGCGGGTGTTAGTCCAAAAAAGTTTTTGCAATATATCAGCATCGATCATGCCAAGCGGATGCTTTCGGACCAGGCGTCACTGTTTGATACAGCTTTTGACACCGGCTTATCAGGCACCAGCCGCCTGCACGATCTGTTTATTAATATAGAAGGAATGACGCCCGGCGAATACAAAAATGGCGGTGAAAATTTATCCATCAATTACAGCTATGCCGAAAGTCCGTTCGGAAACGTTATGGTAGCCTCAACGCCGAAAGGCATTTGCCATATTGCCTTTGCTAACAGCGAAGCCGAAGGTTTGGCCGAGCTGCAAAGGGTATTCCCGAGAGCAAACTATAGCCCAATGGTTGACCTCATTCAACAAAATGCGCTGCACATTTTCAAACACGACTGGGGTAAGCTTGATGAGATCAAGCTACACCTTAAAGGCACAGATTTCCAGATAAAAGTATGGGAAACATTATTGAAAATACCTGTGGGCAAAGTGTGCACCTATGGAAGTATCGCATCTCAATTGAACCAGCCTACGGCGTCGAGAGCGGTGGGCAGCGCGGTGGGCGGTAACCCGGTAGCGTTTTTAATTCCCTGCCATAGGGTGATCCAATCGTCGGGTGAGTTTGGGCAGTACCATTGGGGCAGTAACCGTAAAACGGCAATGATAGGCTGGGAAGCGGCACAATTGGGAAACGCCAGTTAATATTTTTGAAACCCCACCCTTTTGTCAATGCTTCGCTCCTCGCAATAACAAAGTTTTAATTTTGAACTAATGAATATTCAAGATATACCATCAATCAATTGGCAATCAGCAACAGAATCCCTTAACAATAGCGGTTACGCCATTATCCCCAAACTAATCAGCGACGAAGATTGCCGAAGTCTCATCGACATTTATGGCAATGACGCCGCTTACCGTAAAACCGTTGCAATGGAGCGCTATCGCTACGGACTCGGCGAATACCGGTATTTTAACTATCCGTTACCGCCGTTGGTACAAAAATTAAGACAGGAAGTTTACCCGATGCTTGCTCCGGTGGCAAACAACTGGATGCGTGTATTGAACATTGACAAACAATTCCCCGCAACACATAACGAGCTGCAACAGTTATGCCATGATGCCGGTCAACATAAACCTACGGCATTGATATTGAAATACGGCCCCGGCGGGTTTAACACGCTACACCAGGACCTGTATGGCGACGTTTATTTCCCCATGCAGATGGTGTTGTTTTTGACCGAACCGGACGAGGATTATACCGGCGGCGAATTTGTACTGACTGAGCAAATTCCACGTGCGCAATCGAAGGCTATTGTGCTAAAACCTACAAAGGGGGATGTGATGATATTTACCACCAATTTTCGCCCTGTAAAAGGAAGTAAAGGCTATTACAGGATAAATATGAGACATGGCGTTAGTCCGCTGCACACAGGAGAGCGTTATACATTGGGGATTATTTTTCATGATGCCGTAAGCTGATGGACCTTTTCAATAACGATAAAACAACCAACCTGCTGCCGGGCGACGGCACTGTGATCTATTATGGCAAGGCAGTGGACCATGCTAATGCACTTCACTATTTCAACAGGCTGATGGAAACCATTGAATGGAAAAACGATGAGGCGGTGATCTTCGGTAAACACATCATCACCAAACGGAAAGCAGCCTGGTATGGCGATTCCGGGTTTCTTTATACTTATTCGGGCACAACTAAGAAAGCGCTGGAATGGACGCCAGATTTACTCGCCATAAAAAAATTGGTTGAAAAAATAACCGGCACTGTTTTTAACTCCTGCCTGCTGAACCTGTACCATAACGGCGATGAAGGAATGGCGTGGCACTCCGACGATGAATCATCGCTTGGCAGGGATACTACTATCGCCTCGGTAAGCTTTGGTGCGGAAAGAAAATTCAGCCTGAAACATAAAAAAGACAAACGTACGGTATCGGTAATCCTGGAAAATGGAAGCCTGCTGGTGATGAAAGATACTACACAAACCAATTGGTTGCATAGCTTGCCAAAAACAAAAACGGTGACAAGGCCGCGTATTAACCTCACCTTCCGGACCATGCTTCCCCAATAAAAAATCCCCCTCGCCATTTGGCAAGGGGGCTTCCAACTTTACTTAATTAACCAATCAACTATATATAAAAATATGCTGAAGATTCTCTTTGGGTAATAGAGACGCAACGTATTGCATCTCTGCAGATATTTATTGTTAATTCACATCCCACCATAAGCGCTTGCCGGGGCTGTCGTCTCCGCCAAACTCTTTGGCCACGGCAGCATCAACCTGTGCTTTTGAAGCGTTGGTAAATGTTCCGGAATATGGGAAGCGCTTTACAAAATCACCGTTAGCCACTTTTCCCTGGCTGTCGTTTTTAGTGATCGGGTACTGTGCAGGGTAACCTGTCCTGCGGAATTCAGCCCAACCCTCGTAACCTTCAGGATAGATGGCGATCCATTTTTGGGTGATGATGCGCTCCAGTTTGCGCTGCATAGGATCGGCCTCATTCCATTTAATGGTAATAGTTGACAGTGGTGGCGCATTATTTGCAGGGTTTTTAGGATCTACATAAGCTGCCGGTGTCGAGGTAGCATCAGCCAGGTAAGCGTCTACGCCACCCGCGCCATATTCGCCAAATGATGCTTTCACCCCATCTTCGTAAAAACTTTGGGTTGATCCGCCGCCCATGTTCCAGCCACGCAGCACACCTTCTGCCCGTAGGAAATAACTTTCGGCCACGCTCATAATTTTTAATGGTGCGCTGAAAGAAGTTGCCAGTTTTGAGAAATTGCTGTAAGTGCCCGAGGTTAAAACGATACCGGTACGAATCCCTTCTACCTTACCATTCAGATCCGGATCATCGGCAGGAAGAGCCATTTTTGCTAAACGGGGATCTTTTAAACCGCCCAAAATTGAACCAACAGGAGCACCCAAACGCATATCGCCCCACGAGGTCACGATCTCATCGATAGGGTTCTCGCCCGAAACTTTCATAAAGAAACCACCATCAGCAACCTGCAGCACACCATATTTGTTGGCTACTGCCGATTCTGCCTCGGCCTTTGCTTTAGCAGGGTCGATATTGGAAATACGGATGGCCAATCGTAATTTCAGCGTATTGGCAGCTCTGATCCATTTAGCATAATCACCGCCAAACAAGCTGTTATCGAACGCTGCAAACCTTAACTGATCGGCATCGGGTTCCTTATCTTCAACAGCCGACAATAATGTGATGGCCTGATCAAGATCAGTAAAAAACGCGTTGTAGGCATCCTGCACAGAATCAAAAGGAACATTGGCTGTGGTGCCAATTTTGCTATAAGGGATAGGGCCAAATGTATCGGCTGCACGGCTTGCACCAAACACCTTACAAATCAGCGCTATACCATACAAGTCAGGGTACTTAGTATCAAACTTTTTTAGTTTCCATTGCAGCCAGGTATTCAGGATGTTTTGTTGCGGAACGTCCCAGCAATAGTCAACCCAGTCGCTCACAAAGCTGTAGGTAAAGTTATTGGTATTGCCCAAAAATACCGAAGGTGTGGCGGTATAACCTGCGTATTCATCCTGACCAAGATCCTGCTGCCCTTGGTAAATGTAATTCACCGGTGATTCGATATTGGTCATCATACCCGGTAGCAGGATACTTGCTTCCTTACCGTCAATACTTAGCAACGGCTGCGGCAAAAGCTTCTGATCCTGATTTAATCCATTCATATCCTTACGGCAAGAGGAGCCGAAAGACATTAGTACAACAGCGCTAAGCGTTATCGCACTTTTTATATTTATTAATTTCTTCATCGTTATAATATTTGATAATGATTATTAAAGCGTGGTTCTGATACTGAAACCCAACGAACGTGTTGCCGGAATACCAAAACCATCAATTCCCATAGTATTAGTTGCTGTTGAAATAGCCTGTTCAGGATCGTAAGGTGCTTTCTTGTAGAAGAAGAACACGTTATGACCGGTAAGCGCTATGTTCAGGTTCTTGAATGTTTTGCCAACCAGCGGGAAGGTATATCCCAAAGTGATCTCGCGTAAGCGGATGTTGGTTGCGCTGTACGTGTATTCTGGTACAGCTGCACCATCAGCACCGGCCGAGATTGCGTTATAGTAGGCCTGCGCATCTACCTTTTTGCCATTCACTACTACACCACCTGCATCACGCGCATCGGCAGTACGTTGTGAAATGCCTTTATAGTCCAGCCAGGTTTCGGTCATTGAGAAAGTCTGACCACCGAAACGGCTGTCAACTAAGAACGAAAGGTTGATGTTTTTATAACGGAAGCTGTTGTTAAAGCCTGCCAGGAATTTCGGGTTAGGGTTACCTACATACCTGAAATCATCCGATGCAGTTAACACAGGAATGCCATTAGCATCGGTTTTGATAGAACCATCGGCATTTTTGTCGACTTCACGACCATAGTAATCACCAAAAGAACTGTATTTACCATCTTTAGGACGGCTTAACCAGGTAGCTACCAAACGGGTGTTATCTGCTGACGAGATCACATAATGATCGGCAACATACAGCGGGCTTAGTGCGCGGATCTGGTTAGAGTTGTGCGAGAAGTTCAGGGCCGGTGTCCATTTCAGATCGCCAAAGCTGGCATTGTAGCTAATGCTGCCCTCAAAACCGAAGTTGCGGATCTCGCCCCCATTCAGGATAAAGTTTTGGGCACCTGCGCCCGATGGAGCAGATATGCTGATGATCTGATCGCTGGTGCGGGCATCATAGTAAGAAAGGTCAACGTTTAACTGGTTAAATAACGTCAACTGCGCACCAACCTCAAATGTTTTGGTACGTTCAGGTTTAACCTCAGCTATTTTATCGCCAGAAAAATAAGGCAGCGAGTTGATGGGGTTAGTACCCGCTATTGGCTGCAAATTATTCAATGAATACGGAGGGAAGCTGTTATTGGCTCCCATGCCCGGAGCAGTACCCACGTTTGCATACGATGCTCTTAGTTTAGCATAAGAAAGTACATTCGAAGTGCCAATGGTATTGGTGAGCACCCATGATAAACCAACCGATGGGTAAAAGAATGCATCAGGGGTGGTGTATGCCCACTCATTACGGCCGGTGGCATTCAGGAACACGGTGCCTTTATAACCCAGGGTAACGGTTGCCAGGGCCGATTGAGTAATAGCCTTATATTGATGCTCATCAGTTGACAGTGGATGTGTGAGATCGTAGTTGTTTGCCGAGAAATAGTTAGCAAGGCTCAATCCATAATTATTAGTGCTGCTCAGATCTGTATTGTAATCAAAGCTCCTGTCATCGGTTACACCCAGGGTAGCTTCCAATGAAAGGTCTTTGCTCATTTTGGTATCGATAGATAGCAATGCATCGGTGTACAGGTGGGTGCCGTAACCCTGACCGCTAAAGTATGACCCGTTGATGCTCTGTTGAGTGCTCTGCGCAACCGGATCGGTAGTGGCATAGTTCTCGGCCTGGTTACGATAGTTGTAACCGTCAAGCGTAGTACGCACCTGGAAGTTTATCCATTTGGCGAAATCATATTTTGCTTTGAACGATGTGATATAACGGCTTGAATAACGCTCGTTCAGGTTACGGTAAGCAATCCAGTACGGGTTCTGGTTTGAGCTGAACTCGTTTTTCTCGTACGGCCAGTTCTGGGCGTAAATACCACGGGTGGCATCGTACTTTTCAAAATTATTTTTGTCGTAGTTGGCAAAATTATCGTCGGTCGGGAACTGATACAAGCCGAACATCGGGCTGAAGGTTAAACCGGCTTTAGGAGGATTTTCCTGTTTCTGGTAAATGTAATTTACCGAACCATCCAACGTAAGTTTGTTATTCAGGAATTTGCCCGAACCGCGCAAAGTTACGTTGTGCTTTAACAGCGAATTGTTCGGTACTATACCAGTTGCCTTGGTATTAGCATAAGATGCATAGAATTGCGCAATATCGCTGCCGCCCGAGAGCGAAACGCCATTGATATACGTTTTGCCTGTGTTAAAGAAGTCTTTAATAAACGCATTACTTGCTCCGCTCGATTTTCCGCCCCACATATCATCTGCGCCCGGAGTAGTACGGCCATAACGTGTTTGCGGATCTGGCAGGCCAACAGGCGTATCAAAAGTGGTTGATGAATTGAAATCGATATGCGTAGTTCCGGCTTTCCCCTTTTTGGTAACGATGAGCAATGCGCCGTTCGCTGCCGCGCTACCATACAATGCCGCCGCGCTGGCACCTTTAAGCACCTGGATGCTCTCGATATCGTCAGGGTTCAGATTCGATAATGGATCGATATCCGAGCCATCACCTAAACCGGCCATAGTACCGCCGGCTCCCTGCCCGATAGGAATACCATCTATTACATAAATAGGCGCACTGTTACCGCCGATAGATTTGGCGCCACGTAACTCGATACGCGATGCGCTTCCCGGGCCGCCGGTACCTTTGGTAATAACCAAGCCCGCAGCTTTACCGGCCAATGAGTTCACAAAGTTCGGGTCCTTTGCTTTTTCAAGTTCAGAACCACTTACATTCTGTGTAGCATAGGTAAGCGTTTTAGTTTTCTGCTCGAGGCCCAGCGCCGTAACGGTCACGGTTTCAAGAACGTGCCTGTCTTCGAGGAGTGTAATGTTTAATTGGGGTTTTGCCTTTACGGTTTGTGTTAAATAACCGATGAAGGAGAACGCAAGAGAGGAATTTGCTGGCACAGCAATACTGTACTTTCCGTCAACGCCGGTGGTAGTTCCGTTAGTGGTTCCGGCTACCTTAATGTTAACACCCGGCAGGGGCTGGTTGTGATCGTCTGTCACAGTCCCCTTTACGGTTACGTCCTGCGCGGATGCGTACATAACGCAGGCCAACAGGAACATAACCAACATGTAGAGTTTTTTCATAAAACTGAAATTTTTAATGAGTGGATTAGGAGTTAGTTCACCGAACTTACAATGAAATATGAATGCTTGATGCGGTTTTAAACCGGCGTAGTGGTAATGTAGGGGCGTTTTTAACTTTACTGAAATGCAACGTTTTATGATTTCTTTTGTCTTGATTTTGAACAACCTATGAATGGATATCAGCAGGATTTAGTACTCATACTACATCACCACTACTTTTGGAAACAGAGATGAAAGTAAACTTAAGTTTAACCTATTATTGCAGCGAACACCTAACCCTGCATCAACCATTAAACAAAACATCCGATGAAAAAACTTGGCCTGCTTTTACTCTTTTCCCTGACAGTAAGCGTTGCAACCGTTGTCAAAGCGCAATCTTCAAAACATCCGCGCTTTAAAGCTATCGCCATTGCCGAGATTGGCGGCGGCCATGCAAAGTTTGATACAGCCGCCCGCATCTGGCTGAACAAACTGGCCGCCGATAGTAATTTCAGCATCGATTATATCAGCAGTACCTCGCAGATTAATAAGGCGTTCCTTAAACAATACCAACTCTTTATTCAACTGGATTATCCACCTTATCCATGGGAAAAGGAAGCACAGGAAGCCTTTGAAGATTATATAAAAAATGCGCGGGGCGGCTGGGTTGGGTTTCATCATCCTACCCTATTGGGCGTTTTTGATAATTACCCCATGTGGCAATGGTATTCGGGCTTTATGGGAAACATAGAATTTAAGAAGCATATTCCCGGCGGTGCAGAAGCTAAACTTACTGTTGAAGATGCCGCTCATCCGGCTATGAAAAAGTTACCTTCAACTTTTATTACTAAAGACGAATGGTATATCTATAACCAAAGTCCGCGGGCAAATGTGCACGTGCTGGCGAGCATTGATGAGGGCACCTACAATCCTCCAAAAGATGTGAAAATGGGCGATCACCCCGTGATATGGACCAACGAGCATTTCAAAGCCCGCAACATATATATCGCCATGGGCCATTTTCCTGAATTGTTCAACGACAGTAATTATACTACGCTTGTACGGAACGCGATATTTTGGGCGGCAGGGCGATAAAATACAAGAGATCAAGAGTAAGGAATCAAGATGAGAAGCTCCTTTTCCACGCGTTATTAATTTAGGGCAGTGTTGTTTCTTCTACATTACCACTACAGACATCCCCCTAAAACCGCCTAAATATTTCAAATTAGGCCAATAACGACGTTTTTCCTTTTTTAGCCTACCACTACATATGTAAATTCTTCATTAACTTACCACTTCCAATTTTAAACGAGATTATGCCGGTAAGGAGGTTAATTTTATTTGCGGTACTTTTTTGCATTACGTGCCGGGCTATGGGACAGCCTGTCATCGGCATACCTGCCATAAAAAATTACACCAATACCGATTATCATGCGGGTGCCGAGATATGGGATATTAACCAGTCCCGTAATGGCATTCTTTATTTTGCAAACGACGAGGGGCTGCTTTCTTTCGACGGCAGCTATTGGAAACTTTACCAACTACCTAACAAAGCGTCTATCCGATCATTGGCTATCGACGCCGTGGGACGAATCTATTGCGGAGGACAGGATGAGGTAGGTTATTTCTTCCCGGATAAAGACGGCATCCTGAAATTTCACTCACTCAAACAACTATTGCCTCAAAAGGCACGGCAGTTTGCCGATATCTGGAGCATTGTGCTTTATAATAACGAGGTGTTCTTCCGCACCATTGAATGTATGTTCGAGTTAAAGGACAATGAGCTCAAAACATTCGATGCGCCGGGCGGCTGGCGCTTATTGTCGAAAGCCGGTTCCCAGCTCTATGCAGAAGATAAAGACGAAGGGTTGATGCTATTTAAAGGCGGTGAATGGCAGCATTGTTGCGGTGCAGTGCCAACCTCTCAACTCCAGATTACAGGGATCACCGATTATAAAAAAGATACGCTGCTGGTAACTACCCTGAAACAGGGCATGTACCTTTTACATGGTTCGTCGCTGCAAAAAAAGCCAGGTGAAATTGACAATATCCTCAACAACGACCTGGTTACCTGCATCAAGCGCATCAGCAACGACCGCTTCGCCATTGGCAGTGCAGCAAAAGGGCTTTTTATTATTGACTGTGAAGGAAAACTGATTGAACGGTTCTCAAATAACGAGGGCCTGCAAAACAACACCATCCATTCCATATTGGTTGACAGGGATAAAAACCTTTGGCTGGGATCTGAGAACGGCCTGGGCTTTATCAATTATAATACCTCTGTAAAGCATATTTATCCAAGCCGCGAAAATCAGGTAAAAAGCAATGCGGCAATTGTTTTTGATAATAACCTCTATATCGGTACTTCTAATGGCTTGTACCGTATGCCGCTTGATGCCCGGGCCAGTGATATCAGTAAAAGCAAGGGCAATTTTACCGAAGTCGAAAACACAAAAGGCCAGGTCTGGAGCTTTACTGAAATCAACAACAGCATGCTCATTGGCTACCAGGATGGCGCAATGGTATTACGGGGAAATAGCGTCAGGCCGGTAACCCGCGGGCAGGGCGCATGGATGTTTAAGCCCATCCCAAACTCGCCCGACATTGTCGCCGGAACTTACACCGGCCTGCAACTATTGAAGTCGTCGGCGAGTGGAAATTTCAGCAACGAGGGGAAAATCACCGGTCTTTATGAATCGCTGAGCACCATTGCCCGCGACAACAACAATGCAATATGGGCATCGCACCAGTATCGTGGCATCTACAAGATGCAGCTATCGGACGACAGGAAAAAGATCGTCATCTATTCACAATATACCGATAAAAACGGCCTGCCCTCCGTACTGAATAACCATGTTTACTTCATCGGGAACAGGATACTGGCAGCTACAGAAAAAGGCGTGTATGAGTATGATGCCGCTAAGAACAAGTTTATTGCTTCAGCCTTTTACAAACCGATGCTGGGCGACGCCGCCGTTCAATATTTAACCGAGGATAAAAGCGGCAACGTTTGGTTCATCAGTAATCAGCGTGTGGGTGTAATAGATTTCAGCAAGCGCGCCGGCCGCACGCCATATCGTGTTGTTTATTTCCCAGAATTAGCGGGGCAGTCGGTAATGGGTGCACGATTCATTTACCCGTACAATGCCGAGAACGTCTTTGTAGGATCGGCCAATGGAATCTTCCACCTCAATTACCGCCGTTTTACCGGCACCGAAAACAACCCGGCACCTTTACTTACTACTGTTAAAACCATTGCCGAAAAAGACAGTCTCATTTTTGGGGGATATTTCATGAAGGATGGGAAGGTAGCCGTTAAACAAAATGACAAACAAATCCCTTCGGTAAATAATCATTGGAACTCCTTTCATTTTGAATATTCCTCCACCCTGCTGGCAAACAACAGCAATACAGAATTCTCATATAAGCTAACCGGGTTTGATAATGAATGGTCGGGCTGGTCGGACAAAACGGAGAAGGATTATACCAATTTATCTTACGGCACTTATACCTTTTCAGTGCGGGTGAGGAATAATTCAGGTTACGTATCTGCACCTGTTGATTACACTTTCAAGGTTCAGCCCGCCTCGTACCAAACTGCGGGGGCTTATTTCTTTTATATTGTGATCATCTCGGGCATTATCTTTTGGGCGGCGCGGGCCCAGCATCGCAAATTTGAAATGCACCAGAAACGGCACGACGATGAGCAAAAACGCCTGCAATACCTGCACAGCCTTGAACTCGACCGCAACGAAAAAGAGATCATCGCCCTTAAAAACGATAATCTCGAAACAGAGCTTACCTACAAGAACAAGGAACTGGCAACACTCACCATGCACCTGGTAGACCGCGGCAAGTTATTGCTGAACATTAAGGATGAGTTGAATACCCTAATTAAAAAGCTGAACATTCCAGACGCCACTTACCAGTTCCGCAGCGTTTTCCGGTTGTTGGGCGATACTGAAAAGAACGACGAGGACTGGAATCATTTTTCTATGTATTTCGACCAGGTACACAATAATTTCCTGAACACCATGAAATCAAAATTTCCTAATCTGAGTTCCACCGATCTGAAACTTTGCGCTTACCTGCGGTTGAATTTAACATCGAAGGAGATTGCCCAATTACTGAATATTTCGTTGAAGGGCGTCGAGATCAGCCGTTATAGGGTGAGGAAGAAACTGAACCTCCCTACCGAGGTTCACTTGTATGACTTTTTGATTGAGGTGACGAGTTAAACTAATTAACTACATCTTGTCATTTCGAGCGAGAGCGAGAAATTTTTAGATAAGCGATAAACGCGATAATGCATTAACGCCAATGCATAGTCCGAATGCAGGTCACATAAGATTTCTCGCTCTCGCTCGAAATGACAAGGTTTATTTAATTCTACTTCTTCCCCTCCCCCAACCACATCATCGCATCTTCAAACATCTGATTCTGCACAGGCGAGGTCAGGTTCTTATCCCCGTGGCCCATGTTCATGTAGATCATTTTATAGTTCGTATTCGTCCACACCACGGGGATGTCGCCCTCACGAATCACGTCCTTTTTACCTAAAGGATAATTGGCAGGATCAAGCGTCACCAGCACCTTGATGTTCTTACTGTCGCGCGGGTTGGGTTTCCAGCCGTACCATTCACAAATTGGCGCAATGTAGGTTTTAGGTAAACGGTGAGTTGCCGGATGCGTATTATCATCCACAATCATTTTGGCAGGCAGCGGCGGCCAGTTGTTATTATAAAATACAGCGCCTAAAAAGTCGACGAACCAGGGCCATTTGGTGTATTTATCATTATAGCCGGATACATGGAAACCTAACCATCCGCCGCCATTCGTCATAAATTTTTCAAATGCATTTCGTTGCGCCTGGTTATGCGGGAACTCGTTCAGCCAAACTACCACCTGGTATTTTTTCAGGTTTTCGTCGTTTAGATCCTCCCAGTGCGAGGTGGTATCAAATGCGAAGCCCCTCTCTGTAGCCAACCTTCCGTAAAACTTCATGGCGTCATAAGCAAAATCCACATGATCCTGTTCCACATTGGTAGAGAAGAGCGCCAGCACTCTGAATTTTGGCGCCTGAGCCGCGACCAAAGTGGTAGCAAAAAGCAATACCAGGCTGCAAATTACAAACACCAATTTCATTAACCGCAGCGAATTGGCTATGCTACTATGTTTAATATCAGATCCCGAATATTTCATTTATAATTTCTATTTAATTCTATACTTGGGTTTATTTTACCTCAGCCATTACCTCTTCCAGCGAAGCCAGCAATTCGTTAATATTTTTGTCCATCCCGGTAAAAAGTCGTTTATCTTCCTGACTCCATGGCTTACCCTGGCGGTAATCCCACCAGCGGTATTCAATTTTGGAGTACTCGTTTGATATGCCCGGCTCTACAGGCTTTTCGTAAAAGTCGAATAATTTAACCTCATAAGTGGCATTATGCACTACAATATTCACCGCAAATTTGAGCCAGTAATAGTGGCCCGCACTACTGGTAATTATCTTAAAAATACCCGTGCCTGAAACTTCGCCTTTTTTAGCATCGCTGATATTGTTACTTTTTTCAGCGCCCTCAAAGGCCCCTTTCAGCCATTCAACAGCGCGATCAAAAAGCTCGCCCTTTTTTAAGGAAGGATCAAGCGCATAACTATTATCGAAATAAACCTTTCCGTTACGCATTTGCATCATTACCGGGTGTGTATCGCCTTGGGCGATACACATCAACGGCAAAAGGCTTAGGGTTAAAATGATTAATTTTTTTATCATGGTTTGTTTCCTTTAAAGGCTACAGTCTTTCGATTCCAGATTTTTGGTTCTTGACTTTTTGGCTCTATCTTCCGGCTGCCCAGAAAATAGCGTTGCTGAACATTGTCGTATAATCTTTGCTTTGGAAAAGTATAGGCGAGTGCCCCATAAAAATATAAACGTTGCGCGCTTTGTAATTCGGGTTCGTCCAAACCACCGGGTGGTCACCCATTTTTACCGGAGAATCAGGCACGTAAGTTTTTTCATCAACGGAGGCCAGTACGTGAACATTATCGCGCATGCTTTTTTCATAAGTATAAAATTCTTCCTTCTCTACGATAAAGGCCGGTGATACACCTTTCATAACCGGATGAGTTTGATCCTCTACATTCACCTTAGCCTTTACAAACGTGGCGATGTAATTTTTGTAGCGGGTATCGCCCATAAACTTACTGAACCATTGCCACATGGGGTATCCGTCAAATTCGCCTAAAAGTGTTGCATGATGAAAGCCGATCCAGCCGCCTTTGCCCTGCTCAATATAGTTTTGAAATGCGGTCACGGCCTTTTCTTTCCAGCCGTAGGGCGCATAATCAAGTTGGATAAAAAGCTGATAGTGCGACAGGAACTCGTCATCAATCTTATCGGTGTTCTGGATATAATCGATGCTGAAATTACTGTCTATGGCCAATTTGTCTAACCAAACCTTGGCAACCTTCGAGTATTCAATGTGATGACCGCCATTCTCATAAAGGGCTATCACTCTAAAACGCGGCGCTTTTTGCGCCCAGGCGCTGAAAATGCCAAGAAGGCAAAAACTGAGTATCAATGTTATTTTTTTCATGTTTATTTTCAGGTTGATGTTATTTGGATGCCGCCCAAAGGATGGAATTCTTCACCAGCAGTACATAATTCGGGTTTTCCAGGTCGGTTGGCGAATGACCGATGCAGATATAAACCATGCGGCGAAAAGCCTCATTCGTCCACACCATGGGATGATCGCCCATGGGTTTATTTTGTTTATAGGTTGATTCATCGACCGTAGCCAGCACATGCACATTGCCCCTTGGGCTTTTATCCCATTCGTACCATTCATCAGCCAGCCAGAATTTTGCAGGCAGGCCTTTGGTGATAGGGTTGTTACGATCTTCAACCACAACCAATCCATCCTGAAAAGCCGGATGCGGCGAATAGATCACACCGCCCATCAATGTTTCAAACCAGTCCCAATATTTTGCATTCGAGGTTGGGTTCATGAACTGTTTGCCGGTCAAGCCGGCTGCGTGTATCCCTACCCAGCCCTTACCCTGCGTCACAAACTTTTGCAAAGCCTCCTGCTGCGCCGCCGACATATCGAATGGCGCCAGATGGAACATTACGAATACCTGGTATTTGGTCAGGTTAGCATCGTTGATCTTGGAGGTATCGTCGGTAAAGTCAACGGCAAAGTTGTTCTCCTTACCCAGTTTTTCAAAAAAAGCTTTGCCTACGGAAATACTTTTCCAATGATCCTTAGCGAGCGACGCTACGACAAGGACTTTGAATTTAGGAGCTTGTGCATAAATATTTATGGTTGCCGCCAGCACCAGGACTAAGAATATAATTTTTTTCATTTCGATAACTTACTTTTTAACTCCCTCTTAAAAGGGGGCGCGTGAGGCTGAACGTTGGCGGGGTGTGTCCGCCACCCTGCAATCAGTAAATGCATTGGCGGGCTAACACAACCCTGCCCCTCTCAATATGGAACCGGGTCCCACATATTTATATTTTTTACTTATTCGCCGGCTCTTTATAGATCCTCCCCATCATCGGCACATCAAAAATTATCTTTCTTAGTTCTTCCGCATCAATCGCGCCCTCGTGCGAATAAACCACCTTTCCATCGGGTTCAACCAGCAGCGTGTAGGGTAAGGCACCATCCCATTTGGGGTCAACGGCTTCTATCATCTTATATTTGTCATCGCCGCTGTAAATGTAGTTGAGACCCGACGCCTGTTTACGTTCCAGGAATTTAAGGGCTTTATCTTTATTCTCCAGATTATCGGCGCTGATGCTCACGAATTCAAGCCCGCGATCACGATAAGTATGATTAAGCGTTACCAGATCACTAAACTCCGCAACGCAAGGCCCGCACCAGGTAGCCCAAAGGTTTACCAAACGTAATTTGTCGGTGTGGTTTTTTAGCACCTCTTTAATCCCCGCGGCGCTTAGCGTATCCAGTTTTACCGGTTCTTTAGCCCACTGAGTTTGCGCCTTTTCTAACCAGACACTTTTTTCGGCCCATTTAATGGAGCAGCCGAATGTTTTAGTAACCGGCACGGCAATCTCTTTCCCGGCTAAAACAGCGTCGATGGCATTACGGGCATCTAATGAGTGGGGAGTTTTGGCAGGATTTTCCATATCATCTATCCTGCCGTTATAACGCAGTTTGCGGTCTTTATCAAAAACAAAGATATGCGGCGTGGCTACCGGACCATATTTTTTTGAGGTGACTTCAGTTTCGCCATCGTACAAATACGGGAAGTTAAATTTCATGTTTTTGGCACGGATCTTCATGTCGTCGAACGAATCGCTTAGATCGCTGTAGCCGAGCTCATCTAACCGCAGACCTGCCGGATTATTGGGATTGATGGCGACAACTGCCACGCCTTTCGGAGCATAGTCGGTAGTCATTTTAATCACCCGGTTTTCATAGGCTTGAGATGTAGGGCAATGATTACACATAAAAACGATGACCAGCACTTTAGCGCTTTTAAAAGAAGCTAACGTGTAGGTTTTACCATCGATACCGGGCAAACTAAAATCGGGCGCAGTTTCGCCGATAGCGAGTGTTTTATGATCGTCGGCTGCGGGCTTGAAATTGCAGAATGTCAGCGCCAGCAAAAATAATATGCTAAACCGGGTAATGTGGATTTTCATCAGTTCAAAAATTTTATCAGTCATTTAAAGAGACAGCGAGCAGATACCAGGCTGTATGCGGCAACCATTGCTCGGCCCAGCGCCAGTCGGAGTCCTTCCCCGATATGGCGTAGGGGATATTGTAGTCTATATCGTGTTCATTGTCAAAGCCAGAGGTAATACCGTTCACAATGCCGCCAGGAGCATTAGTGTATTCAAATGTCCCAAAGAAGCCATAAGAAGGATTGTTGTGACCGGTGCCCTGCAGCATGCAGCTGTCAAATGGATTCAATCCTAAGATCCAGTTCAATTGATCAAGCGCGAAAGTGCTCAACTTATCGTGAAAGGCTTTATCGTCCTTAAACAAAACGGCCGCCATGCGGGCAGCAGCGGCGACAGAACCGAGTCGTGCGTTCTCTCCCTGCCACCACGGTGCGGCATCGCTGCCATGCGGAAAGAAGAACGAACTGCGCCTGTTGCCCAAAGTATCCTGCACTAACTGGCGGCTATAATTAAAGGGGTTATTTACTTCGGCAGTAATGGCCAGCTCAAACTCCATCGATTGCTTGACGACAGCTTTGATCTTTGCCTGTTCATCGGCCGAAGCCAGTGGATAGTAATAAAGCAAGCTCACTACCGGCAGCCCCGCGTCTGATGGGTGGAAGAATGGCCGGTCTTTGTCGTCTGCACGGAAATAATTTTTATAGCCTTTCCATGAGGCAAGCCGGGCCACAAGGTTGGCGGCACGTTTGGTAGCGGCGGTTTTATAAAGATCCTTTTTGGTTACCTTATATAATTCTGTAGCGGCGCTCAAAGCGCAATAATCATCAATGATATTCTCTTTGCCATCATAATCAACGGCCTTGTTATTCTGCTCTAAATAAGCAAAGGCATTTTCGGCAGCTTTCAGGTAATCGGCATTGCTGTAATCGCCGCTAACATTATAGGTTGAGGCCATCGCCAATGCTGCAATGGCAATACCAGCACCCGAACGGTAGCTGGCGAAATAACTTTCCCGGTTTTTCGGTCCGGCAGCTTTGGCAAATGCCTGATCTTTGGTTTGCTTAATGCGGTAACTCCCCTCTTCAGCCTGGATTGATCTGTCTTTCGGTAACTTACCCGGCCCCGGTGCGCCCACCGAACGGTAGAATGAACCATTTTTAACCTGCATGCGCACAAAGTAATCGGCGCCATACATTGCTTCGTCCAAAATACGGCGGTTAAACTGGCGGAAGTCGGTTCCGGGACGCGCATTCAATAATTCGTATGTTTTAAACAGACTCCACGCAGTTAATGAAATTTGCTGCGGGTTAAAGTAATTGGAGAACGACAAGTGCGAGAGATGTTTGCCATAATCGCCGGTGGCATCATACCAGCCACCATGTGCGTCAATCGTGTCGGCAGTGCTGCCTGCTAAAGGTAAATGATGATCGGCCTTATCAAATAAGCCCGAGCTGCGCTGTCCCTTGAAATAATAAACCACATCAGAAATAGTAGCTTTCTCCAATACATTCTTGCCGATAACAAAAGGGTAGGAAGCAATGTTTCCCTTTGGTAACTTAACCTGCAATTTATAAGTACCCGGTTTAGAAAAAGCACTAAAATCGATAGTCCAGAACTGGAAGGTTTTCCATTTATCTACACTACCCTTGTAAACCGCCTTCCCCGAAAGCACCTTTGCGCCAGTGTTCGCGTCGAGCAGATCGAATGAATTAATATTTAGTTTGGTATCGGCAACAATAATGGCGCGTTTGCTGCGGGTTTCCTCGTAGCCTACATGGTTTGTCGCAATTTTAACCACCTGCGCCTGTACAAAAAAGGGAAAGCACAATGCTATATATAAGGCGAACTTTTTTGCTGTTGATGCCATGAATGTTATTTATTAAGAAGGTTTATACTGCGTTTTGGTTAAGCCGCTTTTCTGAAGTCAAAGCTAAGGTATTACATTTCCCTCAAGGATTTTCACGCCACTACATTAGCACTACGCAAGTTTATTTATTGAATTAGTGAGTTATTGAATTATTGATTGGGGGTTAGGGTTTATAGACGCGAAGCATTACGTTTCTACCAATTCTTAAGATCATCATTATTTTATATTAAACGTAGAGACGCAATGCATTGCGTCTTATTAAACCGGTATAAATAATATTTACGTTCACTTCTATTCACAAATCAACAATTCATTAATTCAACAAATAAACCCGCGTAGTAGTATTGTAGGGCCGAAAAAATAGCTTTTGAGCAAAGTTTAATTGATTATTGCAAAACGTAAAAATGCATATATTGTATTGCTAATTGTTACAAACAAGCACCGCGGTTGATGGAGAACAACAATAAGGTTAGGAAATTTTTGATCGCTACGCACGGCACTTTTGCCGGTGGAGTAAAATCATCGCTCGATATTATCATCGGTGCCATGGCTAATGTGTTTTTGATAGAAGCTTATACTAACGAAAACGTTGCCATTGAAGACCAGATAGCTGACGTGATGAACTCTATACACGAAAATGATGAGGTGATCGTTTTCTGTGATATTTTGGGCGGCAGCGTTACCAACCAGGTGTTGCAACATGCGCTAAAAACTAACGTCCATATGGTATCGGGATTTAACCTGCCGCTGCTGATAGAAATAATGATGGCAGATACAGAAACACCGATTGAAGAGGTGATAGCCGATGCAATTGAAAATGCGAAAGAGCAGATGACTTACGTAAACAAACTTTTAACAACTCAGAAAGACCAACAGGATGATTAAGCTCACCCGCATTGACGACCGCCTGGTGCACGGACAGGTTGCTTTTACCTGGACCCCCGCCCTCGGCGTTAACTGCCTTGTAATAGCGAACGATAAAGTCGCAAAGGACGAATTTGTGAAGATGACCCTTGGGCTGGCAAAACCTGCCGGCACCAAGCTTTTAGTAAAAACCATAAGCGAGGCCGCCACATTTTTAAACGACGAAAGAAGCAAACCGCTTAAAATATTGCTTATTGTAAACAGCGTAACCGACGCCCGCGCACTGGTGAATGAGGTGCCGGAAATAAAATCGGTAAATTTTGGCGGGCTGAGGTTGAAGGATGGCGCACGCCTTATTTCAAAAGCCGTAGCTGTTAACGACGACGATATCTCGGCCATTAAAGAGCTTCTCGATAAAGGCATCGAACTGGAAGTACGCCAGGTACCTACGGATACCAAGCAAATGGTGGAGAGCCTTATTTAAGAAAAGAGCCGAGAACCAAGAGTAAAGAACCAAGATAAAAATTAGAGAAATAAGGGTTGAAGAACAAAGTAGTCTATATTATCAATCAATGGCAGATATTCATTCTGTCTTGATTCTTGGCTCTTGGTTCCTGGCTCTAACACAACTATGTCAACAACCTACATACTCATCGCGCTGATAGCGATGTTCGGCCATTCGGAGGATTTTTTGGGCACCACGTTGCTGAGCAGGCCGTTGGTGCTGGGTCCGCTGGTGGGGCTTGTTTTGGGCGATGTTACGCAGGGCGTTGTAATAGGCGCTACGCTCGAGCTGATCTTTATGGGTAACATCAAGGTTGGCGCGGCTATTCCGCCCGATGTAATTACAGGAGGGGTATTGGGCACCGCCTTCGCCATCATTTCTGGCAAAGGACCGGCCATTGCGCTTACCATCGCAGTACCGGTTTCCATTCTGGCCGAAATGCTGATCAGCAGCCTTTTTATTTTCCGGTCTGTCCTCAATAAAAAATTCCTTCAATTTGCCGATGCCGGGGATTACTATTCCATCCAGCGGCTGCATATTTTATCAGGCATTATCAGGCCTGTGCTAATGGGTATCATAATTTTACTGGCCCTGCAATTGGGCGGTACGGTAATGAAAGATTTTCTTGATCTGATCCCTTCGTGGGTACAATCGGGACTCACCGTTGCCGGTAATATGCTCCCGGCACTGGGCTTTGCGCTGCTGATGCAGCTGATGTTCAATAAAACCGTTGCACCATATTTTTTCCTCGGATTTATCCTCGCAGCTTATTTAAAATTGCCTGTTATTGCCATTGGCGGCTTAGGTATCGTCATCGCGCTTATTGTTACGCAACCCGCACCAAAAACCAGCGATGATGACGATTTTGAAATGGAGGAAGAAGCTGAAGAAACGAAGCCTGAATTGAAACTCAATAAAAAAGATGTTCGCAGTTTGTTTTGGCGATCGATGGCTTTGGAAGCCAATTTCAACTTTGAGACCTGGCAAAATACGGGGCTCGCCTTTTCTATTATCCCGGTATTAAAAAAGCTCTATCACACCAAAGAACAAATGTCCGCAGCGCTGAAAAGACATTTGCAGTTTTTCAATACCAGTCCTTACGGTTCTACCCTCATCCTGGGGTTAACCGCCGCAATGGAAGAACAAAACAGCACCAACCCCGATTTTGATGCAGAATCGATCCAATCGGTAAAACTGGGTTTGATGGGACCGCTTGCCGGTGTGTTCGACTCCCTGTTCTGGGGTACTTTTAAAGTTATTGCTGCGGGGGTAGGCACTTCACTATCCATCAAGGGCAATATCATGGGGCCGGTTTTGTTCCTGCTCATCTTTAATGTACCACACCTCGTAATACGTTACAACCTTACATTTGTAGGCTACAGCACAGGCACTAAATTCCTGCAAAAGCTGGCCAAAAATAATGTAATGGACCGCCTCACCCGTGGTGCATCTATACTTGGCCTGATGGTGGTAGGCGCCATGCCTGCCACGCTGATGACCATCTCTACACCTATCAGCATCGGTACGAATGATAAGTCGGCTATATCGCTGCAGTCGGTTTTAGACCAGGTGGTGCCAGCTGTGATTCCGCTTGGATTAACATTTTTGGTTTACTATTTTGTGAAGAATGGCGCCAAAACCACACATTTATTGCTGGGCCTGCTGGCGCTGGGCTTTATAGGCAGTATGATCCATTTATTTGCTTAGGATGATGAAGGGAATTGGCGTTTCACCAGGAATTTCGATAGGCAGGGCTTTTGTAATTCAAAAGAAGGAAGCCGCGCCTACAAATGTTTTGTTGACAGACCGTACTGAAATTACAGCCGAAATTGAAAAATTCAGCCGCGCGATAGGCGCTGCCATAGCTGAAATTGAGCTACTACAAAGCACCTCGACATCTGACAAAGATATTGCCCTGCTTGAAACCCAAACGGAGTTATTAAGCGACCCCGAAATACTGGAAGGCGTAACCGAAAAGATCACCATAGAACACAAAAATGCAAACGACGCGCTGCTGGAAGTGATAGCCAATTTCGTCGCTGTTTTTGAAGACATGGACGAGGAGTATATTCGGGGTCGTGCGGCGGATATAAAGGATATCGGCAACCGGATCTTGAAGCATCTTAATGGTGATAATACAGCAATTCAGCAATTCAATCCGGATACAATCATTATTGCCGAAGACCTCGCCCCATCTGATACGATCACCCTTGATCTGAATTATATCACCGGTTTTGTCACACAGATGGGAAGCAAAACTTCGCATACCGCCATTATTGCTAAAGCAAAAGGCATCCCGGCGATAGTTGCCTGCGGCTCGGAACTAATCAGCATAAAAAACGACGATATTATTATTCTGGACGGCGCAGAAGGGTTAGTTTATATAAATCCGGATTCGGCTTTATTAGCAGAATACCGGTTAAAAAAAGACGCTTACGGCGCTTACGCGGAAAGGTTAAACGCTTTGAAAAATCAGCCGGCTGTTACCACAGATGGACTACAGATCACACTCACTGCAAACATTTCGGGAGCTGCTGATCTGGAAACGGTGTTCGATAACGGCGGCGAGGGCGTAGGCCTGCTTCGCACTGAATTGCTGTTTATGAACCGCGACACCTTTCCGTCGGAAGATGAGCAGCTTGAATTTTATAAAGCCGCGGCCCTGCAATCGAAAGGAAGGCCGGTAATTGTACGTACCATTGATATTGGCGGCGATAAGCACCTGCCCTATTTCAATCTGCCTGCCGAACTGAATCCGTTTTTAGGCTACCGCGCTATTCGTATCTGCCTTGATCGTAAACACCTTTTCGTTACCCAACTGAAAGCCATTTTGCGGGCCTCTGTTTTTGGCGATCTGAAGATCATGTTCCCGATGATTTCCAATATCCAGGAATTGCGGCAGGCAAAGGCTATCCTTTCCGAAGCTAAAGCAGAACTATATCAACAAAACATCAGCTTTAACGCCGCCATTAAAACAGGCATTATGATAGAAGTGCCATCAGCAGCTATTACCGCCGATCTATTGGCCAAAGAAGTCGATTTTTTCAGCATTGGGACGAATGACCTTTGCCAGTACACATTGGCTGTAGACAGGATGAATGAAAAGATCAGCTACCTGTATGATCCTTTTAATCCTGCCGTATTGAGACTCATCAGCTTTATAATTGAGCAAGGCGAAAAAGCAGGCATCCACGTCGGTATGTGCGGCGAAATGGCGGGCGATCCTTTAGCTGCATTGCTGTTGATGGGCATGGGATTGAAAGATTTTTCGATGAGCGCTTCGGCTATACCTGCAATTAAAAATATCATTATCAATAATAGCGAGGCAAAGGCAAAACAGGTATATGCCAATGTGCGGGAGATGGAAAGCTCGGAAGAGATTTTGAGGTATTTAAAAGAGGTAAACAAAGCTTAAATGCTTTTAATTCCCCTCCCTGGTGGGGGTGCGGTGGCCTGTGAAGTGTCGGGGTAGGTTCGCCGAGCGACATTAACGCCAAGCAAAGTTCAAAGATTGCTTCGTTCCTCGCAATGACGATGGGGCGGGACGGCGATTGATAAAGAAAGAATAAAAAATGATCACGAACGAATATATAATTCTCGCCCCGCAGGGCTTGCACGCCCGACCGGCAACGGCGTTAATAAAGCTTGCAAAAAACTATAAATCGACTATCAGCCTGCAAAAAGGCGGCAAAACCATAAAACTGAGCAGCATGTTAAACCTGTTGTCGCTGGCTATTAAAGGCGGTGAAACCGTTACGCTTATTGTTGACGGAGACGACGAAAACGAAGCGGTGGCCACACTCGGCCAATTTTTTACAGAACAGCTAAAAGACCTATAATGAAAATAACCATAACCAAAAACGAGCACGAATTTGATGTAACCGCGGCATGGCGAATTATTGCCCAGATGCTGGAGAAGCGCACCTCGGTGATAGGCTTATCAACCGGACAAACCACTATTGGGATGCATGGCATCGTGTCTGAGATCTATGCCAAATATCCCTTTGATGTATCGGGAATTACACTTTTTAACGTGGACGAACTTACCAACCTTGACCGCGCATATGCAGGCAGTTGCTATACTATGATCTTAAACCAGATCGCCGGTCCGCTGGGTATTCCGGATGAGAATTTCGTCATGCCGCCTACCCTGTCGGATGATTTTGAAGCGGAGAGCATATTATTTGAAAAACGTTTGGCCGAGCGCGGTGGTGCCGACCTGCAAATGTTAGGCATAGGCAGCAATGGCCATATCGGCATTAACCAGCCGGGGACACCGTTTGAAAGCGAAACCTGGGTATCGCCAATGGACCCGGACTTTGAAGCCCGTGTTCGCCGGGAAACACAGGTTCCGCCCGAAACTGAACTTGGCGGTTTAACCCGCGGCATAAAGAACATTATGCACACCCGCAAACTTATCCTGATAGCCAAAGGCGCTCATAAGGCCGATATTATTGAGCAGGCCATCCTTGGCCCGGTTACTACAGATATCCCGGCATCTGTAGTGCAGTTGCACCCTAACTGTGAAATTTTGCTGGATGCTGATGCAGGCAGCAAGATCGAAGCATACGCGAAGAAGCGCGGATATAATTGGTAATCCCTTTAACAACTCCTCTACGCGTCATTGCGAGGTACGAAGCAATCTCTGGACTATCCATTGGCGATAATGTCCTGTGTAGAGATTGCTTCGTACCTCGCAACGACGAGTGGTTAATTTGGACACCGGACTTTTCCGACTTCCGGACCAAATCACTTCAAATCCTTATTGATCTCATTCAATAAATATTCCTTCCGGTCATCGCTATATTCCCAGAACATTACGCCAGCCATACCTTTTTTACTAACATAATCGCATTTGTTCTTGATCGACCATTCGTCGTCATAAGAAATGAATTGGCGGGTGGCGGTATTGAATAAATACGGCGCTGCTGCTGCGGTATCGCGGTAATACCGGAAACCTTTGGCCGTATTGTTCAAAAGGCTATCTCTTAAAAAGGTAAAACCACCGGCGCGCATTTTAGCTTCGGTTTTTGTGCCGAGGCCATAAGCCGAAGTATCGATAACCTTTGAAGAACGACCATAAAATGCCAACCCCATTACCAATTTATTGGCAGGCACACCGGCAGCCATAAAATCGGCAACGGCTTTATCAGCGCTATCGAATTTTGGATTGTACTTTTTAGATGCGTAAAGGTTGGTATGGTGTACCGCTACACCCAGGCTGTCCTGAAAATAATCATAGGTCATCAGGTTTACGTAGTTGAGGTACTTGGCTACCTTATCCATTTCGGTATTTTGAGTAAAGCGTTTAAAACCACCTACCGCAGCGGTAAGGAACTGTTTTCTGTGCGTTTCCTTTTCCAGCTTGTTGAGGTCTTTGCGCAATGCTTCGAACATTAGCGTGTAATCATGCTTGTCTTCCGGGCGGAATACGTTACCATCGCCAATATCATCCGGATACTCCCAGTCGATATCCACACCATCAAGATCATATTTTCTCACAATTTCCACCGCGCTGGCGGCAAAGGCGGTGCGTGCGGTATCGGTTAATACGGCGTCTGAAAAATTCTTGCTCCACGACCAGCCGCCTATCGAGATCAGTATTTTCAGATCGGGGTTTATCTTTTTCAGTTTCACCAGGTTTCTGAAATTGATGGTATCTGTTTTCAGGTTCGTAAGGAAAGCACGGTTATTTTTTACGTTAACAAAGGCATAGTTAATGTGCGTCAACTTTTTGGCGTTTACCATAGTGGTGTCAATAACACCACGGTAACCGCCTACATAGCCTATGATGACATGCCGTTTCTTTTGGGCATGGGCAGTAATAGCCAGGCATAATGCTAAGACGATAAGTGATAGTTGCTTTGGTAGATATTTCATGTTTTGTTTTTTGCTTTTCTTGCCATCCTTCACTATGTTCAGGATGACAAAATTTATTAGATTTATTTACAATTTCACTTCAAATAACGATGCCCGGCTGGTTACGTACAAAGTTTTTCCGTCCTTGCCAAAAGTCAATGCCGTTGGGCGCTCAGGTACTTTAATTACACGAATTTGTTTGCCGGCGTTGTCGTAAACGTAAATTTGTCCATCGGCAATATAAACGTTTCCTTTTGTATCGCTGATACAATCAAATTCGCCGCGCTCGGCAAAATATTTCAGGTTCGATAAGTAACCATCGGCACTTACATCAAGGCTTACTGTGCGCTTGTCGTATTCGTCGGTGGCATACAGCGCCTTACCGGGATACGCCGGAACAAGTGCCGTTGAACGGGCCAGATCATAAACAACCGGAATGATGGTCACGCCATCAGGTGCTACCCAGCATTCCGTCGGTCGCGCTACCGATATGGTATTAAAATCGTGGTAATCTCTCCAGCGATGTGCCGGGTACAAGGCTTTGTAAACAGGATTTACGCTGCCCATCGGCGCTTTCTTCAATAGCTGAATGGTTTCGTCAGGATGGTTTGGATCGATCGAGTACACCAGCGTTCCGAAACCTGAATTGCCCCAGCCGCTAAATGACGTTCCCGAGGCATCCGGCGGATTTTTAAATTCTTCCGGCTTACCATTTACCAGGTAGCCAGGCTTAGGGTTGTATTTGAATACAACCAGTAAGTTATCGTTCTTATCACACGCCAGCGATTCCGGCTCCCATGGATAGTCGGCCAGCAGGCTGATCGTACGCGTATCTGCCGACCATTTATAGATCCGCTTCATCCGTTGCTCGCTGAAATAGACGTTGCCCTTGCTGTCGGTACAGGCGCCGTTGGCAAATTCGAAACCTGTAGCCAGCCGGGTCACCTTACCAGCGTTAGGCTTCAGATCAGCGTCGTTAATTACCAATCGTGCAAACTCCCAGGGGCGCACTTCGGTATCACTGTTAATATCGTACAGCGCGTTGGTGGTGGTGTATTTGATCTGGCTGTAATTGTGTACGTTCAGAAACTCCACGTTCTTCCCGCCCCATTCGCGCACTGAATAAGCGCCGGGCTTGTTCACCCTGATCACCCTGAACATATACAAATTGGCGAAAACCATATTGCTGCAATTCTCCACCTCCAGCGGCTGGCATTCGGTGCTCTCGCGGCTTTCTTCTTCCAACTGAAGGGCGTATACATTAAAGTTGGATACATTATTAAAGCGGACCTCATTGCGCACATGATGCTCCACCGATAGTGCATAAACGTGACTTGGGGTCGAGGTGTTCGAAAAATAAGCGCCGTTAGCAGCATATGTATTAGCCGTCCATATATTCATAAACGTACCACCACCGCCATCGGTTACCCAAAGGCTCCAGTACTGCGTATCCCACGACGGATCGACGCCGTTATAGCCCCGGTTATAGATGCCCGGCTTCTTCTCTGCACCCGGTTTTGGCGGATGCTCCATACCGCCGTGCCCGCCGATAAATTTCACATCGTTTAAATAAGACTTCTCGCCCGACATCCATTTACAGGCAACGGCCCTCGGATTACCGCTATTGGTAGAAAGGCCTATTCCCGTTAAAATATTTTCGCCGCCTTTTGCACTTTCCACCAAAGCTTTCGGTCCGCCAAAACCACCGAACGCCGGGGTGTTATCGGCCAAAATGAATTGTGTGGCAATAGGATTAAGGCCTATCAGTATGGTATTTGGCTTCAGTTTAATGGTTTCGCTAACGCGATACCAGCCCTGAGGCACATAAATGGTTTGATATTTATTAATGGCGTCTTGTAGTACCCTGGTATCGTCGGTCGTACCATCGCCTTTGGCACCCAACGTGCGCAAATTTGCCCAGGTGTTGATGGCGGGCAGTTCCGGGATATTGGATTTAACCGGCTCCGGAAAAACGGTAAGCGGCTCGGTTTCATTAATGGTTTTGTAAACCGGATCGGCGGTTAAGCTGTCCATCTGCAAACCATCAATAAAGCGTTTCACTTTATACATTGCGCCGTTTCCGGCTACCTGCTTACCGCTGCGGCGATAGCTTGCAAATACGGGCACATTGCGGCAATTCACATTCTTCAGGCTCATCTGATTAAAGGCATTATCCTCATTCGCAATAATTATTGCCGGACCGCTCACCTTATCAAACCGGCAATCTTCCATAAATAATTTCTCATGGTAGTTAGGGTTTATGCTAATGACGGTCGGTACATTCTTCACATTCATGCGTACAACGGTCAGGCCAGCCTCCTGGGTTTTGATAGCGGCTTCGCGTTGTCCCTCAAAATAAGTATCCACCATCATAAACTGCCACCCGGGAGAAGGCTTGGTGGTGTAAATACCATATTGCCCGCCAAAGAAACGGACGTTATTCATGGCGTTACCCACATCAAACATACCGGCTTTTCCCTTGCCAATGCGCACATCTACGTTACCCACAAAACTGTGCTGGGCAAAATGGGCACGCATGGCTACGGCGACCGGGTTACCGTCCTCAATTCGGAGGTTGATGTTATTGATGGAACTATAAAATGTCGAAGCGCCTGCGTCATGCACACCCTCGCCGGGTTTGGAAAGGTTGCTTACAAACCAGAACATATATTTTGCCTTACCCTTATCGGTCGAATCAGCTTTTTGAAAATCGGGTGAGTTTTTGGCAAGGATAATCTCCGGGCGGTTCTTGCCGTAACCTATCAGGCGGACGGCGGTTGGAATATAAATTGTTTTGGAGATGAGGTATTTCCCTTCGGGGATAAACACGATCCCGAAGTTATATTTGGTTTTTACCTGTGTAATGGCATCCTGCAGGGCGGCGGTTACATCGGTTTTGCCATCTGTTTTAATGTTGAAATTTTCAGGTGTAAAGTACACCGCATCAGGATCGTCGAGCCGGGCCTGGTAGACAGATCTACCACCCGGATCTTTATCGCCCGGTCTTTGCGCAAAACAGGCAATATGAATTAAAAGGATAACAGTGAGTACAAAAAGGTTCTTCTTCATTTGGTTGTTAGGTGCAAATGTGGTTACCGGTTAAATTTAATGCGTATCTACGGTATAATCCATTGCCGGTGGTAAATGTTACAAATCTAATAACGTGGTATCACCGATACCATTAATCCGATACTACTTTACCTCTACCTAATTAAAATCAATCTATAAACTCGCGTTTTCTGCATTCTTATGGAATAATCATTTACTTTTAAATAAAATAGAAAACCGTTATGAATCCTGAATCTACCTTAAACACCACCGGCATCAACCGCCGCAAATTTTGTATCAATACCGGAATTGCTGCCGGTGCTTTTATAGCCGCTCCGTTATTTAACCGGGCATCATCCTTTATAAAAGTCGATGGCAATTATACAGTTGGCCAGATCATGGATCTGTTTATCAGCCAGGTACCAGGCGGTGCGTTGACTACCACTGTGGATACGCTTAAATCCGGGAACCGCGATATTAAGGTTACAGGAATAGTCACGGCCATGTTTGCAACTATAGATGTGATCCGTAAGGCAATCGAATTTGGAGCGAACTTTATCATCGCGCACGAGCCTACTTTTTATAATCACCAGGACGATACCAAATGGCTGGAGAACGACGACGTGTTTAAATACAAAATGGGCTTGCTGACCGACCATAACATTGCGGTTTGGCGTAACCATGATTATATTCATCGCATGGTGCCAGATGGCGTTACCAACGGCACCCTCATTAAACTCGATTGGTTAAAATATGCTGATGCCAAAATTCCGAATATCCTTACGCTTCCCAATGTTTCGTTAAAAGACCTGGTGACTAACGTTAAAGGCAAGCTCGGCATCCAGATGGTGCGTTACATCGGTGATCCGGCGCAGCAATGCAGTCGTGTGCAGTTTATGCCGGGCTCATCGGGCGGTATGCGGCAAATTGGTGGCATAGCCCAGGTAAAACCCGACGTTTTAATTTGCGGCGAAATAAGTGAATGGGAAACTGCCGAGTATGTGCGTGACGCCGTTGCCAAAGGCAATAAACTCGCCCTTGTAGTTTTGGGCCATATTGCCAGCGAAGACGAGGGTTCGGAATATATGCTGAAATGGGTGCAGAAGAATGTGCCGGGCGTGAAAGTTGAAAGAGTTAAGCCCGGAAGTTCGTTATCATTTATGTGATTTTTGGAGAAGGAAGTATAAAACGTCATTGCGAAGAACGAAGCAATCTCCGGATTTTGCATAGCGGTAATATCCTATGTAGAGATTGCTTCGTTCCTCGCAATGACGATGGGGGCGTTTTAAAAAATCACCTTCCCGGTTGCGGTTACCAGCGAAGCTATCCTCACTGCATCAAACACGCGCTCTTCAGTAGTACCTAATTTGATAAGGGAGTCTTCGTGTGCGTTTACGCACATTTCGCAGCCATTAACTGCCGATATAGCCAGACTCATCAGTTCAAAAAATTCTTTCCCGGTTACAGGCTTCATCATCAGCTGCATGCGGATGCGGGCCGGGATCTGGGTATATTTTTCTTTCTGCGTAAAGTGGCGGAAACGATAAAATACATTGTTAGATGCCAGTAATGAAGCGCAGCCTACAGCTTCCGCAATCTCGGCAGCGGAAGCGCCTTGCTCTTCAGCGTATTTGGTGAAGAATTCTGTAAGCGGGGTATTTACATTATTAATGGCGGTACTTAAACCCAACAGCGCGCATTCTTTGGTGCTCAGATGTTCAGATGTTAAAGTGCCGGTAAAGTTCAGTTTCAGATCGCGCAGGTAACGCGATTCGCCTTTTTCCAGCAAGGTAAGGCTATTGTTACGGTATGCAGTATCTATACCCAAACTTTCTAAAAGCTCGGCTATGATCTCGGTAGATTCGTTCATTTTGGAGATTTAAGAGTCAAGAAATCAAGAGTCAAGAATCAAGACAGAAGAAAATTTACTTTTCAAATCTTGACTCTTGATTTCTTGACTCTTGCCTCTAAATAAGAAATTATACTGTCAAAGTTTCTTCGCCTTTAGTCCAGTTGCAAGGGCAAAGTTCGTCGGTTTGTAAACCGTCAAGGGTACGCAGTACTTCTTTAACGTTGCGGCCTACGCTCAGGTCGTTAACCGATACCCAACGGATAATACCTTGTGGGTCGATGATGAAAGTGGCACGGTAAGCAATTTTTTCGTTTGGCTCTAATATGCCCAGCTCTTCAGCTAACGATTTTGAAGTATCGGCCAGCATCGGGAATTTAAGATCGCGCAGATCAGCGTGGTCTCTTCTCCATGCGGCGTGTACGAACTCAGTGTCGGTAGAAGCGCCGATCAAACGGGTGTCGCGGTCACGGAATTCGCCATAGCTTTTGTTGAATTCGGCAATTTCTGTAGGGCATACAAAAGTAAAATCTTTTGGCCACCAGAACATTACGGTCCAAACGTTATCTTCATTCACTAAAAAGTCTGAAGTGATGGTTTCAAATTCTTTACCTTTTTCGATGCTTACACAAGCGGTTTTAGAAAATTGAGGGAATTGCTGTCCTATAGTTAGCATATTTATAATGTTTTTTAGATTACGCTACAAAGATACCATTTTCGATATAGATGTTTTTATATAAAGTTTTGATATCATATAATCATAATCTATAACGCTGTTTATTTGCATTTAAATTATCAATATTATACAACGAGTTTATCCCCCGCTCCTGCAATTAAGTTATTTAAAAAAATCAGCGCTAAAAATTGTGAATTTGGAAATGTGTGTTGTATTTAGTCCAATTATAGCCTGTCAAAATTTTTATTGACTATTAATCATCAATAACCTACCTTTACCTTAATAACCGTTCACTTTACAGTTAATAACCAACAAACCGTTTTATGCAAAGACGCCATTTTATCAAACTTTCGGCAACTGCCGCAGCTACCCTATTGTTCAGCCGGATAACCTACGCCAGCGGAAACGCAGCCTTGATTAACCATCCCGATGAGGTTTGGGGGCAGGCCGGCGGCGACTGGTTCCAGTTTAAACCGTCGGGCAGCGGCGCTTATACTTATAAGGATGCTGAAATAAGCTTGAGAGTAAACGGCAATGCAAGCGGCGTATATATTCAATCGCCTGCGCTGGAACTAACCGGCGTTAAGCTGAAATGGAAACACGAAACGGGGAAATCGGCCAGTGTGCTGGGCGATCATTTTGAGCGCAGCTATGGTGATCTGGCCTGGCAAGCACCCGATAGCAATGCGAAGAAGCCCTGGTATGCCCTGGTACATGACGGTAAGCACACTGCCTGTTTCGGGGTAAAAACCGGCGCTGGCACCATTTGCTGGTGGACCATCGACCCTAATAATGTGGAACTTGTTTTAGATACACATTCTGGCGGCTCTGGTGTACAACTCGGCTCAAGGAAACTGCACGCGGTAGATATTGTGACCATGCAAAGCGTCGCCGGTGAAAACGCCTTCGCTACTGATCATCGTTTCTGTAAACTGATGTGCGAAAAGCCGCGCCTGCCCAAACAGCCGGTTTATGGTATTAACGATTGGTATTTTGCTTACGGCGAAAACTCGTTCGATCTGATTAAAAAAACCACAGGCATGATGTCGGAGCTGGTAACCGACCACAGTAACCGGCCATTCTCTGTGATAGATGCAGGTTGGGCAGAGTACTCTCCCCTATTACCCGGCGACGGTGGCTGGAATGAACGGTACGACAAACCGAACGACAAGTTTAAAGATATGCACCTGATGGGTGAAGAGATCAAAAAGCTCGGCATGCGCCCGGGTTTATGGATCCGCCCGCTCTGTGCCCGTCACGATGAAAAAGCCAGCCTGCTTGCGCCAAAAATTCCGGGCAGGGACGACCCCAAAAGTCCTATCCTCGACCCTACAATACCCGAAAACATTGAACGCATTAAAGGCTATTTTGACGCTTACAGACAATGGGGCTTCGAAATGGTGAAGCACGATTATACCACGTATGATATTTTTGGACGGTGGGGTTCAAAGATGCTGAATAGTATTACTACGCCGGGCTGGTCGTTTAACGATAAGTCTAAAACCAATGCCGAGATCATCAATCATCTTTATACATCCATCCGCCACGCTGCCGGCGATGGTATTTATGTGATAGGCTGTAACACCATGAGCCACCTTTCGGCCGGGTTATTTGAACTGAACCGTATTGGCGATGATACCAGCGGGCGCGAATGGCCGCGTGTTAAAAAGATGGGTGTTAACACGTTGGCATTCCGTTTACCGCAGCATAATGCCTTTTATGCCGCCGATGGCGATTGCGTAGGCGTTACCAAAGACATTAGCTGGGACCGAAACAAACAATGGATGCAGTTACTGGCCGAAAGCGGCGCGCCGTTATTCATATCGGCACAACCGGAAGCAACCGGGCCCGAGCAAAAGAAATACATTAAGGAATGTTTTGCCAAGGCAGCCAAACCGCAGCCAACCGGCCAGCCATTGGATTGGATGACCAACCCATTCCCTGCCAAATGGAAGCTGAACAATCGCGAGGTGACTTTCAACTGGGATCTGTAAACGACGCTCTATTTCTTTTTGGCATTGAGTTTAAAGCGATAGCTGCCTATGTTTCCGCTGCCATCGGCTCCTTCCAGTACGAGGGTGAAAGGACCTGGCCTGTCTGAAGTATAAAAGCTGGTATTTGCCTTGCCCTGCTTATCGGTAACAATCGCGGGATTCCAGTAAATGGTGGATCGATCATCCCTGGCGGCACTATCGGCTTTTTTTGCGGTATATTTTGGCCGGTAGAAACTTGCCGGAAAGCTGAATGGCATAGGTTTATACAGATAGGTGCCCGGTGTATAAGGCATTAAAGGGCCTTTGCCAGAACGCGTAGTTAATTCAATAAACGCAGTATGCCCAAAGGCCACGTAACTTGTATCTTCCTGCTGATACTTTAACGTGTAGCGTGATTTCATGCTCACTTCTAGGCCCTTGATATCTTCTGCAGAAGTTGTAGTCAGATAAGAATTCAGATCCCGGAACGCCGAGGTATTATCAGTTGTGTAAACCTTAAAAAGCGGCACGCCATCAATTATAAATTTCACGGCGTTACCATTTGCAAAATACCAGGCCATATTTGATTCCGGCGCCTTGGTTTCATAACTGTCGGTAACGAACTTAAACAAAGCTCTGTCGATCTTTACTTTTTGAGAGAATTCACTTCCCACCAGTACAAACACGCCTTCTCTGAATCCAGGAACACGCTCCTGCAGCAATTGCAAAACGTTTTTCTTGCCGGCTTTTTCCAGTTCCTTTTCATCGATGGCGATGTCGGCGTTGCCCGGTCCGTTAGGATTTTGAGAATCTTTAATATATTTCTTAGAGATGATCTTAACTTCCTTCAGCAACTTCCCGCTGCCTTTAAAGTTATCCCTGGCAACTTTTGCGGCAATATCCTGCTTTATATTATCGATGGTATTGCCTTCGGGGTTCACATACCAGGGTATGGAAGGTGCAGCCGGCAAAGGAAACAACGGCTCCTTAAATTCATCGACTGATAGGCTCACATTAAAACTGCGCCCATGCCTGTTACGCGCCTGCATTATAAAAGAGGGCGTATCTACAGGCATAATGTTGCGGAAGATGAAACGACCATCTTTATGCGTAACGGAATCAAGTGCTGTAAAGGGCTTTTTAGACAATAGCTGTACATGTGTGCCTGCAAGTGGTTTATTAAATGCATTGGTAACACGCCCTGTAATAACAAACTCTTTTTCGGCAGGAAATACCGGCTCGCGCGCGGGAGCAAAAACATCCTTCCAGTCATACCCAACCCATCCCTGCGTAAGCAGCAAATTGTCGAGGTCCTGTTTAATAATGGTACTATCACCCGTCAATTGAAAATAATAACCCGGTTCCTCAACTTCGCCTTTAAGATTGGAAGTGAGCAGCAGGTTACTTACAATGGTATTAGTAAGGCTATCTTTCTTCACCTGCGAGTCATCAGTCACTGCTAACGAAAAATTTCCTTCAACCGGCCGACCGCTGTGATCCGTAACCGTCAGCTGCAATCCAACACTGTCACGGGCATTATAAGCCTCTTTATCCGCAATCATATTCATCTTTAAATAGTCGTGATGATCAATGAAGGTCAAACGCTCATTCAGCGGCTGCTGCGCTGCATTCAGTAACGTAAAGCGCACTATGCCTGTAGGAAACTTTGCGATAGAAATTTTGCTTTTTACAGCATTATTATCCAGGTTCACCATAGCGGCATAACACACAATACCATTCGCGTGCGCTATTAAATAATAATTACTCCTGGCATTCACTGCGGCTACGGTTACCGCAATTGAATCGGCACCGCGAACGGTATTGATATGCAGGATGGTGCCTGCGCTTTCGGCCGGCGGCAGGTTATAATTTTTGCTGCCACCTCCCGGAAGAGATACCTTCGCCATATAGCTAACCCCTGCCTCGGGCATTAAAGTAAATACGCCCATGCCCTTATGTGCCGATTTAAAAACGGCAACCTGCTGCCCCCGGCTGTCAAATACCTCGCCCGCTACATCCGCCGCATGGCCATCTTCCCCAATGGCTTTGAAGCCTATTTCTGCAGGCAAACCGGCTACCATTCGTCCGCCTTCGGGCATAAATTGTACGTCGATATCTTCGGCGCGGTTTATTGCCACCGGAATGATCATCCTGGATGCGTCAGCATCGTTCAAACGCTGAGCTTCAACAACAAGTTTTTTTACCGGAGTTTTGAGCGGAAGATCAAGTTCAACACTGCCATCCAACTTAGTGGAAGCCTTACCGGAGTATAATTGTTGCTTCCCATTATATACATTTAACTTCAGGTCTTTTAATATTGCCGGCTCATTATTCAGTTGACTGAACCGCAGCGCTACTTTTGCGGTTTCCTTGCTGCCTTGCCTATCGATGTTCAACCGGGTACTTACAGTCCAGTTATTTGCAGCCGGATTGGCGATGTATATATGCTGCTCAAAAATATAAGCGTTGCCAAAGTTTCGCATCCAGTTGGTGTATGCACGCAGTGTGTAGCCCCCTTCGCCATACACCTTATCCGATAAGAAAATATTGCCCCAGCTTAACCCGTTCAACAGCGGCAACATGATACGCTGCACCATCTTCCCGCTGTCACTCGTCAGTTCAACATACAGGAGCCCGCTTTTCTGTACAGGCGTAAGATAAGTGGCCTTTAGTAAATAAGCTTTAAACCAAATAGTATCGCCAACGGTATAATTGGGTTTATCGAGTTGCAGGTATATTTTTTCGAAAGCGCTCCGGCCGGCAAAGCTATCGGCAGCGGCGGCAATCCTTTGCAGCCCGGCAGTCGACGCAACCTGGGCATTTACCGTATTAAAAAGGAAAAAAACTGAAGCTAAAACACACAACACCTTACCGTGCATACACAGCAGGCGTACACATTTAACACCAGGATATAGAAAGCGGTTTTGCAGACGCAGGTTTATTAGGTAACAGGTTGTACCAAATATAAGAAAAGGCCCCTGCATTTGCAAAGGGCCTCCCGACTATATAATTGATTGATTTATTATTTAACGCCGAACCGGGGCAGCAGATCAGTAGCGCCGCCCAGTATTTTCACCTTATAACGGAAGCCGCCATTGAAGGCATCTTCTTCCTTTAAAAACTCGTGTTCTTTTTTGCTGATCCAGAACGTTTGAGTGTAATGCCCGTTGGGACTATCGCCTGCGGTTGACAATTTCCAGCAATCTACCTTTTCATTATTAAGGGTTGCCAGTATTTCGCTGCCTTCCACTTTATACAAATAATATTTAGGAGGATCTAAACCGGCATCATAAAAATTAATGGCGAATGTTTTACCTGCGGCGAACGGCAGCATTTCAAATGTTTCGATATCGAGGTTCCAGTTAAAGTTGGGCTCCTTAAAATCGAGCGCAAAACCTTTCTTGTCGTTACCGGCAATGGAATCGGCTCCTATTATCTTATCGTTATTCCAATTGTAGGCCCCGGTTTTCCCGCGTACAGTTTCTGAAAAATACAGAGGTGCAAAGTCCGACGCCTTGTTGATCGAATAGGCCTGACGATAGGCGTTGGTATCGGCGCCGTACCAATGTTGTGAGATAATGAATACTTTTTCGCCATTTTTGGCACCGGATTTAACATCGCGCAGCCAATACCAAAACCTTAGCGTTTTTGGCGATTTAGGCATTTGGAAATACACGAGATATTGATTGAGCGCAGGCTTCAGCACCGAGGTATTCAGGCGTTTATCTTTCAGGCGGATGGTGTCTATCTGCGCATGCGCAGCGCTGATAAATACAGTTAACAGGAATAGAACATATAATATTTTTTTCATTTGTATTGAACTGATTAATAAGTTTATGAGCCTTGTTTCATCGGCGGTAAATTCACCGGGATCATCAGGATATTCCCCTGACTGTTAAAAATGCTTTGGTTTTCGGCTTCCAATTGGTCGTAATTTAGCGGCTTGCCTTTGACATCGCGCTTATAAAACCCCTGGATGCGGCTTGATGAATAATACAGCATCTTGCCGTCGCGCGATACGTAAGGCGAGGAATTACCATCGCCATTGTTTACCTGCGGCCCTAACTTTTGTGCCGCCGCCCATCCATCACCGCTTTTTGCACAATAGTACAGGTCGTTGCCGCTTAGAAATACGATGTAGCTTTCATCGGGCGCAGTAAATGGATCCTGAACATCTTCCTTACCCAACAAGATCAACTGTTTCGGCTTTTCATAATGATCACCCAGCCACCTCGCCGAGTAACCGCCCATGCCGGTATTGCCTTCACGGTTTCGTGCACAAAAGAACAATGTACCCGCGCTGCTTACCGATGGTGCATAGCAATTGCTGCCGTCGATGTTAACAGGTGCATCCACATGTTTTGGCGCCGACCACTTATCGCCCGAGATATGATCTACGTACCAGAGGTGATAGTTCTTTTGCGGTTTGTCCTGTTTGGGATCAACCGGCCGGTTCGATACAAAAAACATCCGCTTCCCATCGGGACTTACAAATGGATCGGTATCATTATATTTTCCCGAAAAGGCGGCTACCATAGGCCGCCCCCATTTGCCGTTTTCGAACTTTGAATAGCAAACTGTCCAGTAAATAGCGCCGCGTGAAAAGTAAACGGTTTTGCCATCGGGCGAGAACGAGGTAGCCCATTCGCTGTAGGGCGATGAAACCGCACCTTCGGCAAAAACCTTAGCCCGTGATGCCGTATCAATGATTTGTGCCGACTGGCTGAATACTGTAAAAACACTGCACCAGGTAATGATAATTCCCGCCGCGAATTGTTTGGAGAGCCAATAGAAGAAATGCATAGTGTGTTTATTAGATAAATTTAAAAAGTGTTGTCACTTCGAGCGATAGCGAGAACTGCTCTCTTGAGCGACAGCGAAAAAATCTTAAACGCCACGCATCCAGACTATGCATTTGCGCTTATGCATTAGCGGCAATTCGCTTGCCTAAGATTTCTCGCTATCGCTCGAAATGACAAAAGGGCTTAATCTTAATTAACATCCTTCCCGTCCGAAAGCTTTTTGATGAACGTATCCATCGTATCTTTATTAGGCTGGCCGGGCGCAATTGCCTTCCCTTTTTGAGCAAATGTGAGCGCTTTTTTGTAATCGCCTATAGCAGAATAACCTCTGGCCATTCCTGCTACGGCCAGAAAATCGTTCGGGTTTTTATTGTAGTTAATTTTAAAGATCTCGAAGGCTTCTTTTCCTTTTTTAGCCTTGGTAAGGGTGCGGGCATAGAAATAAAGATCGTTCACACTTCCGTAGGGCAGCGCTTTTTTCATAACCTGTGTGGCCTCCGCGTTACGGCCCAGGCTATCCAACACGGTTGCTTTGGTGCTCCACGCCTGAAAGCTTTGGCTGCCGCCGAAGTTTACGCTGGTAGCAGTATCGGCCCACATTAAGCCTTCTTCCAAATTGGTTTTATTTTGCGCACAATAAGCAGCGGCCTGATCCCAGGTTTCCCAGGTAAAACCCTTATCGCTACGCAATTCGTTCCTAAAGATGGCCAGCTGGTTTTTCACCACGTCAGTTTCTATTTTAAAGGAAATCATCAATTTTTCCCACTGTAGCTGCACAGTAGCGCCGGAAGTAGTTTCGTCGGCAAATTCATATTTGAGCCACTCCACGCTTTTCTCAGCAGGCACGGCTTTTACTTTTACACGTAGTGCGTCCTCTTCGGGCTTATAAAAGAAACTGCCCCACGAGCTTGAATTTTTTGAAAAAATGAGGGTGCATTCAGCAGGTTCATAATCGATAAAAAAACCGTATTTGCCCGCTGCAAGTGGCTGGCCTTCTATCTTTACATCGGTAGAGAATTCAATTGTGGTGTTTTCATTCGCTCCGGCACGCCATGGTGCTGCTTTAGAGGTGCCGAAACCCTGGTCGGTGTATCCGGCGGGGATTAGTCCTCCCCAAATTTTGCCGTCGCGGCCTTTAACTTTAGGGCGGCTGTAAACAATGTTTACATTGGTGAGGCCAACCTGCTCGCTTACCGACGCCCTTTTATTGCCGCCGCTGGGCAGCGAAGTCAGCCCCTGCGCACCGGCAGTACCTGCCACGCCCAGAAGCAGGCATGCCAGCAGAATGTTATTGAAGATCTTTTTCATGACAAAAGGTTTTTAAATCAGGATTTGGTACAGAATTTTTAATAAAGCTGGATTTTATCAGTCAGGGAGTCAAATTGTTTAAACGTTATGGTAGATATTTTAAATGATTTGGGGAATAATATCAATTTTCCGGGAGGCATTGGTGGTAATGTATTTGCGTTCATGTCGCTCGGCGAAGATTCACCCCGACATTGCTTCGCTCGTCGGCCCTCTCTTCGCTGCGCGGAAAGAGGGCAAAGCGCAATATAACGGAAAGATTTACGGGATTTCAAAACGTCGATAATAAACTCGTTATACAATAAGAACAATTTTCATCGACGTAATTTCTCTTCCCTCTTTACGCGCAGCGAAGAGGGGGCGGCGTAGCGTCGACCGGGTGAGTCCCCGCCGCGCGACATTACCGCCGATCTTCTCCAACAACTATTGAATAAATCCCCTTAATTGTTGAAAACCTATTCCCTTAATAAAAAAGCTTTGTACATTTAAAAATGAAATTTAGGAAGTGGCAGGCCAATGTTGTGCAGCTGCAATGGCTGATATGGATTGCGGTGCTGTTTATTGTATTCTTTACTTACCTGCCCGAGGATGGGTGGGCGCAGGCAGGCTCCTTCGCTATTATTAATGTGCTGTTCTATATCATCCTCATTTACGGTAACATTTATTTTCTTTTCCCCCGGTTCTATGAAACCGGCCGACGGCTCGAGTACGCCATTTATGTATTTATATTTCTGATAGGCGGCGGTATTCTGCGCGGTTATATTGTGATGTATCTCGATATTCATTTCTTTTCGCAGAAACCCATGCCGATGACCATCCAAATGTTCGTGTATTTCATCGTGGCCGGCTTTCTTACGTTCTTGTTAAGCTTTATTTTCCGCATCGCCATTGCTTACTTTGCGCTCAAACAGCAATCGGAAAAGATCCTGGCGCAAAAAAGCCAGGCCGAATTGAACCTCCTGAAATCGCAGGTACAACCACACTTTTTGTTTAATACACTAAACAATATTTATTATGAGGCTTACCGCGAGGCGCCGCGCACAGCAAAGCTGATAGAAAGGCTCTCGGATATTATGCGCTACTTTGTGGATGAAAGCCCTAAAGAGGAAGTATCGGTAGCTACCGAGGTACAGTTTTTGGAGAATTATATTGTGCTGGAAAAGATCCGCATCCGGCATGAAATTGAATTGAACTTCACTAAGGATTGCAGCACCGAACTGCGTATCCCGCCGATGCTTCTGATGACCTTTGTGGAGAATATTTTTAAGCATGGCATCGATAAATCGAGCAGCGAGAACAAGATCGATATCAGCCTAAAACTCCATGACGGCTACCTCACCTTTGAAACCCGCAACCGCATTTATGATAAAGCTGGGGCTAATGAGCATAGTGGTTTTGGGATAGAAAACCTGCGCAAACGGCTTACCTTGCTGTACGGCACTAATTTTGAACTAAAAATCAATAATGGGGTCGATTATTTTACCGCCTTTCTAAAATTCCCTGTTGCATGAATTTGAGTTGTATCATAGTTGACGATGAGCCAAACGCGGTAAACCTGCTGGAAATTCTGATAGCCCAGAATACCAAATGGCAACTAATGGCCAAATGTTATGACGCCCTCGAAGCCATTGCTTTTTTAAAAGACAACAAACCCGATTTCATCTTTCTCGATATCAATATGCCACAATTAAGCGGCATGGAACTGGCCGGACTATTATCAAAAGACACCCGCATTGTATTTACCACCGCTTACTCAGAATACGCCGCCGAGAGCTACACCTTTCAAACCATCGACTATTTGCTAAAACCCATCACCCTGAAACGTTTTTTGGAGGCTGCACAAAAAATAGACGCTTATTTTACATTTCATACAGCTAACGCGAATATTCTTTCATCGGCTACAAGCGAGTATTTCTTTGTAAAATCGGGCAAGGTGTTAAGGAAGATCTTATTAGAAGATATCCAGTATTTTGAAGGCGAAAAGGAATACGTACGCCTGGTTACCCCTGCCGAGCAATTACTGATCTACCGGAGATTAAAGGAGGTTGATGAGCAACTGCGGCCACCGTTTGTACGGGTACACAATTCCTATATCGTTAATACCAAACAGATCATTAAGATCCAGGATAATCATATCTACATTGCCAATAAACAGATCCCCATTAGTGAGAAATTTAAGGATAAGTTTATGATGGTGATTAGTCAACGATTGTTTTAATAAATGAACTCTGAACCCCTCCGTAATTGTCTCTGTGTACGCTATGGTTAAAGAGACTAACTACAGAGGTTAGCGTATTATTATATATAGTTCTGAAATTTCTTCATATTTGCCGGCATGGCCAATATCTGCGTAGTTGAAGACGAACAAAAGGTTGCTGCATTCATCAGCAAAGGACTTGAAGAACAAGGCTATAATATCACCGTTGCTCCCGATGGGATAACCGCAAAGTCCATTCTGCAACACCACGACTTTGACCTGCTGATACTCGACGTTATGCTGCCCGACATCAATGGCATAGAACTTTGCCGGCAGATAAGAGCATCAGACACCAAGACTCCCATCCTGATGCTTTCAGCCCTCGACCAGATCAACAACAAGGTATCAGGATTAAAGGCCGGCGCCGATGATTACCTTGTGAAGCCCTTTCATTTTATTGAGCTGCAGGCGCGCATCGAAGCATTGTTGCGCCGCCAGAAAGCAGTTGATGACGCAGACCATATCCTTGTTTTTGAAGATTTGAAACTGGATACCTGGAGCAACGATGCCGAACGCGCGGGCATCCAAATAGCGCTCACAGCCAAAGAATATACCTTACTGGAACTGTTTATGCGTCATCCAAACAAGGTACTCTCGCGCGAATACATTGCCGAGCAGGTTTGGAAGATAGATTTTGACACGGGCACAAATTTTATAGACGTGTATATGAATTACCTCCGCAAAAAAATTGAAAAGGGATTTAAGGGAAAATTGATCCATACGGTAATTGGGATGGGGTATATACTAAAGGCAGAAAAATGAAAATAAAAAACCGCCTGTCGTTATACTTTACAACAATAAGCACCATTGTGCTGCTTATTGTGCAGGTGGTTATCTGCATCGCTTTTAACTCATTTATCCGTTCAACTTTTTATGAAGAATTGATGGATCGCGCGGGGGTGGTGGCTAAACTATACCTCGAGGCCGATGAGATCTCGCCCGATTCTCTCAATCAGGTAAAACAAAACTACCTGCATAGCCTTCACGATGAAGTGATCCGTTTGTACGACGAAAAAGACGCAGCATCATTTATTAAGGACCGGAACCGGTATTGGTCGAGTGTTACCATTAACGAGGTGCGCAAAAATAAGCGACTGGAATTTAACGAGGGGCAGCGACAAACCGTGGGTATTTATTATAATGATAACCAGGGCAATTTTGTGATATTGGTTTCGGCGGTAGATGTACAAGGAATGAAACGCATGCAGGATCTCATCAAATCTATGGCGGTTTTGCTGATTTGTGTTACGGCCGGACTATTTCTGATCAGCAGGTGGTTCGCCCAAAAAACACTGGAGCCTTTGGATGACGTTATTCAACAAATGCACCTGGTACGGGCGGGCGATCTCAGCTTGCGGGTTGATGAGGGCAATGGCAAAGATGAGATCAGCGCGCTGGCCTATAACTTTAACCGCCTGCTGGCTCACCTGCAAAATACGTTTGAACTGCAGCAAACTTTTGTGGTCAATGCCTCGCATGAGCTGCGTACGCCTATTACCTCTATTATCGGCGAGATTGAGATTGCACTAAACAAATTGCGCACACAGGAAGAATACACCGATGTGTTGCGTTCTGTACTTGCCGATGCGGGCAGGCTAAATGAAACCATCACCAGTTTACTGGAACTGGCCAACGCCGATATGGACTACACCCACCCGGCGTATAAACCGGTGCCAATTGACGAACTGATCTGGGAATTAAATGATTACTGGAATCATCGTGTTGGCAAGGGAATGTTCGCGGTTAATATCGTGAACCTGCCGGATGACCAGGAGCAATTGCAGGTGCTGGCCAATAAATCGCTCCTTACCATCGCGTTCAATAACATCATCGGTAACGCCTTCAAATTCTCACAAAACAAACGCGTACAATGCATTCTGCATGCCGACGAACACCGCATCGTCATTAAAATAATTGACCAGGGCGTAGGCATTATGCCCGAAGAGCTGGAGAAGGTATTTGAATCGTTTTATCGCGGTACCAACGTAACTGGTTTCCAGGGCAGCGGCATTGGGCTGTATGTTACCGGTAAGATCATCCAGCTGTTTAATGGCGCAATTGATATTGAATCCATCCCCGGGGAAAAAACAATTTTCACAATTACATTTAGCCGGTAACAACCGTCGGCCGGAGGCGCAGTCAGGAGCCCAATGCCGGTAAAAACGGGTTGCTTTTTCTTCCGCTCCGTTACGTATGGCACCATCCACATGTCTTAACCCTAAATTAATTTTCTCTCCACATAACTTTCTCGCGTCAGTTTTGTATATAGTTTTGTAGCTTTCAATTTTTAACGTTCATTTGCCCTATGAAAAAATTTTTGCCTTTAATTTTACTGCTGGCCGCAGCATGTAAGCAAAAAGATTTTAATGCCGATATGCTTGTTAAAAATGCGGTGGTATATACCGTTGATAGCGCCTTCACCACGGCTGATGCATTTGTGGTGAACGCAGGCAAGATCATAGCGGTGGGCAAAGCCGATACGCTTGAAGAAAAATACCACGCCCGCCAGGTTATTGATGCAGGCGGCAAACCCGTTTACCCCGGATTTATAGATGCACATGCTCACTTTTACGAATACGGCGTGGGCCTGCAGGAAGCCGACCTGAGAAAAACCAAAAGCTGGAAAGACGTGATAGATACTATCCGCACGTTCGCGGAAAAAAATCCCGACGGCTGGATCATGGGTAGTGGCTGGGATCAGAATAAATGGGCCGTTAAACAATTTCCAAACAAAGCCAAACTCGATTCGCTGTTTCCTAAACGCCCGGTAATACTGGAGCGAATAGATGGTCATGCCATTATTGTTAACCAGGCCGCGCTTGACATTGCCGGTGTTAAGCCGGGCCAAAGCATCATTGGCGGAACCATCCAGACCATCGGCGGCAAGCTTACCGGAATTATGGTTGATAATGCGCAGGGCATCATCACCCGCAAAATACCACCGCCGACAGATCAATATATCCAGACGGCTTTCCTCGATGCACAAAAGAATTGCTTTGCCGTAGGTTTGACAACTGTTGACGATTGCGGCCTGCCTTATACCATGGTAAACACCATTGCCTCGCTGCAACATAAGGGCGCATTGAAAATGCGTATGTACGTAATGCTGTCTGATCAGCCCGAGAATTATGAATACCTGTTTAAGCGCGGCGCTTATAAAACGCCGTCGCTTAATGTGCGCGCATTTAAGGTATATGCTGATGGTGCGCTGGGATCGAGGGGGGCCTGCCTGCTGCAACCCTATGCTGATTCGGCTAAATGGCGCGGCTTCTTGCTGAGCCAGCAAAAACATTTTCAGGAAGTGGCTCAAAAGATTTATGACAAAGGTTTCCAGATGTGTACCCATGCCATTGGCGATTCGGCCAATCGTGTAATGCTGAAGATCTACGCCGGCGTACTTAAAGGCAAGAACGACCGTCGCTGGCGCATTGAGCACTCGCAGATCGTAGCGCCCGAAGACGTAAAGCTATTCGGCGATTATAATATTGTGCCTTCTGTGCAGCCAACGCATGCCACGTCTGACATGTATTGGGCCGGTACGCGTCTTGGTAAAAAAAGATTAAAAAGCGGTTATGCTTACAAAGAGTTGTTGCAACAAAATGGCTGGATGCCTTTGGGCACCGATTTCCCGGTCGAGAATATCAACCCTATGTACACTTTTTATGCGGCTGTTGAGCGCAAGGATTTGAAAGGCTATCCCGAAGGAGGTTTCCAGATGGAGAACGCCATCAGCAGGAAGGAAGCCTTACAGGGCATGACCATTTGGGCGGCTAAAGCCAACTTTGAGGAAAAGGAAAAAGGCAGTATCGAGCCTGGCAAATACGCCGATTTTGTGATCCTGGATAACGATATTATGAAGGCGAAAGGTTCGGCATTACCAACTGTTAAAGTTTTAAAAACGTTTGTAAACGGAGAGCAAGTTTATGCAAAGAAGTAAGTGGCTCTGCCCTTTAATTATCACATCGTTCATATTATTTAATTCGGCCTGCGCACAAAATCCGCCATTTACCGGCAAGGCTTACGTTGATGAAGAAAGGCTGGCCGAAAAAGCCACCGTTCTGCTTAACAACGCAGCCTACACTATACCGCTGCAAAACCTCGATCAGGCAAAGGTTGCCAGCGTACATTTTACAAATTTGTATGCAGGTGGGTTTGATAGTTTGTTAAACAAATACACCAAAGTAACTACCTACAACGGTGTCGATTATACCGGTACGAAAAGCTTCGATGATCTTTCAGCCGATCTTAAGTTCTACAATACCCTTATCATCCAGGTAAATGACGCTGACCTGAGTAACCCACTCATTATCAATTTCATCAACAGTAATCAAAAGGTAAAAAATGTGATCGTTGCGCTGTTCGGTAGTGCCAAATCGCTGGCCTTGCTCAATAATCCGGCCGTGCCTGTTATCTGGTGCGAGCGTATCTCGCCGGTTACGGCTTACTATAGTGCACAGGCCATATTTGGCGGCGTGCCCATCACACAAAAACTCAGTAAAGATGTATCACCGCTTTACCGTAAAGGTATGGGCTTCCAGACTACGCAGATCCGTCTGCAATATACCGTGCCCGAGGAAGTGGGGATCAGTTCATCTAACCTGACCGGTATTGACAAAATTGCCAATGAGGCTATGCGGGAGCAGGCCACTCCGGGCTGCGTAGTGTTGGTGGCCAAGGACGGAAAGGTGATCTTCAACAAAGCTTACGGATATCATACCTACAGCCGCACCCTGCCCGACAAGCTCACCGATATCTTCGATGTAGCATCAATGACTAAAGTGTCGGCAACCACCATGGAGGCGATGCAACTGTACGATCAGGGGAAGTTAAATATCGATTCAACCCTCGGCGCCTATCTACCGCAGATGCGCAAAAGCAATAAAAAAGATATCACCATCCGCGAGGTACTGGAGCACCAGGCCGGCCTGATCCCTGATATTCCAACATTTGATAAAATACACGCAACCGATCACATGACCGATTCATCGGCCGCCTTCCCCACCAAAGTGAACGACAATTATTTTTTGAGGAAGGATTATTTTAAAAACGTGATGTGGCCCGATATCCTCAATTCGCCGGTAAGAACGCGCGGGCAATATGTGTACAGCGACCTGAGCATGATCATTATGCAGCAGGTGGAAGAAACACTGACCGCCATGCCCGAAAACGTTTATGTGCAGCAGCAATTTTATAACCCGCTGGGTATGCAAAACGCAGGCTTCCTGCCATTGTACCGTTTTCCTGTAGACCGTATTATCCCGACTGAAGATGATAAAAAAGATCGCCATGCCCTCCTGATCGGCTATGTGCACGACCCAACTGCTGCCCTGATGGGCGGTGTAGCTGGTCACGCAGGACTGTTCGCCACAGCAAACGACCTGGCTATATTGTACCAAATGATGCTGAACCGTGGCACTTATGGCGGAGCGGTGTATCTGAAGCCCGGCACGGTAGATCTTTTTACGGCTAAACAATCACCCATCAGCCGTCGCGGCCTCGGCTTTGACCGCTGGGACCCGATGACAGATCATAATTACCCCTCGAAACTGGCTTCTCCCGAAGCCTACGGCCACACCGGCTTTACCGGCACCTGCGTATGGGTCGATCCTAAATATAACCTCGTTTATATCTTCCTGTCGAATAGAGTGAACCCCAACGTTGGGAGTAAACTATCCAGCCTCAACATCCGCCCGCGGATTCAGGATGTAGTTTATGAAGCGATACAGAAGGGGATGTAGTTTTTGATGTGCGGATTTTTGCTGTGCGAATGAATTATTGTTATTTCGAGCGAGAAATTTTATGTGATCGACATTAATGCTATTGCATTGGCGGTAATGTCGCTTAGCGAGAACTCACCCGGTCGACGCTTCGCTGGACCTCCCTCTCTTCGCTGTGCGTAAAGAGGGAATAAAAAATACGTCGATGAAAATTGTTCTTTCAATAAAATGCGCTTGCCCTCTTTCCGCGCAGCGAAGAGAGGGCCGACGAGCGAAGCAATGTCGGGGTGAGTCGATACGCCAATGCATTACCGCCAATTCCATCCCCCCTTGTGAGCGTGCATGCTCACATAAATTATCACGCCATTTTGAATGCGGAATATTAAATCCTTAAATTCGAAACGGCGAAGCCTTCTTTAACACTCCTCAAAATAAACAACAGTTAAAAATCGAACATCCGATATTCGAAATAAAAATGCGTTACTTCACCGTCAAACCTCCAATCCACCTGCAGCCTTACATCAGGTGTTTTTGGGTATTGGAACATGATTTTGGTGAGGATGAGACGAATTACGTTTACCGCTCTGTAGCCGATGGCTGCGTGGAAATGGTGTTTCACTACCGCGCCGCGTTTACTGAGCTCATTGATAACGGGCAGCCTCACAACTGGCTTGCCGGTGTTCATTTTCAATCAAGCACTTATCGTCGCTTCGAAACTAAAGAGAGTTTCGGCATTTTCGGCGTTTATATTTATCCTTTCGCTATTCCGCACTTATTCAACATAAGCTCTGCAGCTACGAGCAACGAAATGATCGATCTGGATAGCTTTATGGGCGTTGAAGGCCGCCAACTGGAAGAACAAATGATCCTGGCTTGCAATAACAACGAAAGGATAAATATTCTCACCGCCTTTTTTAACCAGCAACTACGTCAGGCTAAATTCAAAGACACTAACATCGCTGCCGCTATAACGCATGTAATCCATTCTGGCCAAACAGGCACCGTTGAGCAGCTGGCATCCCGGTTTAATCTTTCTACCCGACAGTTTAACCGCAAGTTTAAAGAGTATGCAGGCTTTAGCCCCAAAATGTATATGCGCCTAACACGCCTCACTAACGCCATTAAGCAAGGCAGGAACGAAAAGCTGCTGGGGCAGGTTGCGTACGAATGCGGCTATTATGATCAATCGCACTTTATTCATGAGGTAAAGCTTTTTACGGGCTACCATCCCGGTTTCTATTTTTCGGGTAAGGCTGAGGGTACAGAGTGGCTTTATGTTTAACGATGTCTGATTTTTACAATTAAGCGGCACCTGGCATTATTATTTTTGATAAAAAGAAAAAATATGAAAAATGTAAAAATTCCCGAAGATTGCCAGCAAATAACGCCTTATCTCATTGTGGAAAATGCGCCGGCGTTTATCCAATTCACCCAAAATGTATTTGACGCCAGTGAAAAGTCGAGGGTTATGCGCGATGAGGATACAATTATGCATGCTGAGATTAGGATAGGCGACGCCGCAATTATGCTTGCTGATGCTACCGAAGAATATAAGGTACAAACCGCCGGATTATTTATTTATGTCGACGACTGCGATACCATCCATCAAAAAGCCCTTGATAATGGCGCCATACAAATAATGCCCCCGGCCAATCAGCAATACGGCCGCAGCAGTGGTGTAAAAGATCCATTTGGTATTACCTGGTGGATAACATCTGTTTGATAATGTCTGAACCGGAATTTATCGAATTGCCGTTAAATTCTCTGAATTCTTTAATTCCATAAATTCCGGTTCGGACCACCCCCAAATCATTTTACATCCGCTTAACACTATTCCCATAAATTGCTGTTAAACTTGTACATTGAATTAGCTTACGCCAAAGCACCTTACCGTCAGCTTGTTCGTTATATCACTTAAACAGCATCAATGAAAATTGGAATAGTATGTTACCCAACCTTTGGCGGCAGCGGCGTTGTTGCTACCGAGCTGGGCAAAGCCCTTGCCGACCGCGGTCACCAGGTTCATTTTGTAACCTACAACCAGCCGGCAAGGCTCGATCTTTTCTCCGAAAATCTCTTTTATCACGAAGTTTCTGTATCTAATTACCCGCTTTTCGATTTTCCGCCCTATGAGCTGGCGCTTGCAAGCCGCCTTGTTGATGTGGTGCGGTTCGAAAAACTCGATATATTGCACGTGCATTATGCCATTCCGCATGCTTCGGCAGCGTTTATGGCCAAACAGATCTTAATGACCTATGGCATTTATATCCCCGTGGTTACTACCCTGCACGGTACTGATATTACGCTGGTTGGGAAGGACCGTACCTTTAAGCCTGTGGTTACTTTCTCAATCAATAAATCCGACGGGGTTACCGCAGTTTCAGAACATTTAAGGAACGACACCTATAATTTCTTTGAGATAGAGAACGATATCAGGGTGATCCCTAACTTTATCGATCTTAAACGCTTTAACCTGAAGGCTAAGGATCATTTCAAAAAGGCTATTGCCCCTGCCGGTGAAAAGATCATCGTTCATACCTCGAACTTCCGTAAAGTAAAACGCACGCAGGACGTGGTGAAGATCTTCGCCAAAATTGTTAAAAAGATCCCTGCCAAACTCTTGATGGTAGGCGACGGTGTTGAACGATCTTATTGCGAACAGCTGTGCCGCGACCTGGAGGTTTGGAGCGACGTGCGTTTTCTTGGTAAGCAGGACGCAGTGGAAGAGATACTATCGGTATCAGATCTGTTCCTGATGCCATCTGAGTCAGAAAGCTTTGGTTTGGCTGCGCTGGAAGCAATGGCTTGCAAAGTGCCGGTGATCAGCTCGAATGCAGGCGGTTTGCCCGAATTGAACGTGGAGGGAGAAACAGGCTTTCTACGCGAAGTAGGCGATGTTGACGGCATGGCCGAAAGAGCGATCTACATTTTGGAAGACGACGAGCGCCTGGCGACGTTTAAAGAAAACGCGCTGGCTCGCGCCAAGAAGTTCGACCTTGCCAATATCCTGCCGGTGTACGAAAACTACTACGCCGAAGTATTAGACCGATTGAAGGAAAAGGCCATTTAAATGAATTAATGCATCATTTAGTCGTTTGGCAGGATTTATGCTAATTCTGTAAAACAATTAACCATCATGAAAAAAATAGTCCAATTTGCAGTAGCGGCGTCAGCGCTCGCCGTAATGATCTTATCGGCTTGCTCATCATCAAAAAACACAGTAACAGGAGTAGCCAACGTTTCACGCGGTAAATTCACCGGTACCTGGGTAATAAATAGTGTTACTTACGAAGGCATAGTACAGCAAGCTGTAACCAATGTGTTCGACCAGGCGCCACCGGCAGCATTCGTAAACAGTAAATGGCAGTTAACCAATAGTGGTAACGGTATCTATACCCTGGCCGATGGCACCTCGCAAACCATTTTCTGGTCGGTAAACAATAATACAGGCAGCAACCAGCTGTTTCAATTCAAAAAGCTATACCAGGGCGATAAGGCCTCGAAGGTTACTGAAGGGTACCAGCTCATTGTAGCCGCCAACGACGGCAACATGATGACTTTGAAGTCGCCGGTAGATTTAGGCGGAAAAACCGCTTACGTGGTTTATATGTTCTCGAAAACGAAATAAAGCGAAAAGCTGAAATACATAAAGCAGAAAGGCCAAAACTTATTCAGTTCTGGCCTCTCTGCTTTTAAAATTTGTCATTGCGATGAACACAGCAATGACAACAGGGGATATTGTTCCGCCTTCTGCATTTAGCTCCCGGCTTACTCTGCCGCTGTAAATTTCAAACAAACAGGGTTTCCTATTGCAGTGCTACCCTGAAGTAAGCCAAGTTTGCCGGTTTCTTTATTGATCTTGTAAACAAAAATATTGTCGCTGTCCTGGTTAGCCACTACCATGTAATTGCCGTTAGGCTCGATAGCGAAATCGCGCGGATTTTTACCGAAAGAAGATACCTGGTCAACCTGGGTTAGTTCGCCGGTTTCGGGGTTGATGGAGAAGCCGGTAATGGTATTGGTTTCCAAACGGTTTGAGGCATAAAGGAATTTACCATCAGGCGTAATCTTCACGGCTGCGCCTGCGGTTTGTCCTTTAAAGCCCGGCATCAGGAACGAGATCTTTTGTTTTTCTTTCAATTTTCCATTGTCGTAATCAAACACATGAATGTTCGATCCCATTTCAGTTATCAGGTATAAATGTTTTTTATCTGCCGAAAACACCATGTGCCTTGGGCCATCACCTGGTGTAATACGCACAAAAGGAGGATTCGAGCCGGTAAGCGGACTCGCCTTGCCCGGACGGTAGCGGGTAATGTTTATCTTATCGGTACCCAGGTCGGTATACAGTACGTATTTTTCGTCGGGAGTTAAAAGCGCCATGTGCACGTGGGCTGCTTCCTGGCGGGTTTTATCAGGGCCGTGGCCATCATCATGCAGGGTCTCAATACCATCGCCTAAAGAGCCATCCTTATTAATGGGCAGTACTGCAATGGTACCGCCGGTGTAATTAGCTACAAACGCATTCTTTTGATCTTTATCGACAGAAATATAACAAGGGTCGGCCCCAAGTGATGATTTCCTGTTGATGAAGTCCAGCTTACCCAAATGGGCATTGAACTTAAAAGAGCTTACACCGCCATTTTTGCCATCCTCGTTCACCGCATAAACGAATTTGTTATTATCTGCTACCGTGAGGTACGATGGGTTGCTTACGTCGTCTATCTGGTTCAGGTATTCCAGTTTGCCGCGTTCGGCATAAAAGCGATACACGTAAATGCCTTTGCTTTTGCCCTTGGTATAGGTGCCGATCAACAAGTCGAACGTAGTGGGAACAGGCTTCTTTTTCTGTGCGTAAATGAGCACCGGAAAAGCCAGCGCAATCAGTATCAGGATTTTTTTCATTGCAGGAATATTTGGTTTATGAACCTGCAAGATAGGGAAAGGAGGTGAAAGGTAAAAGGACAAAGGCGAAAGGTAAAAAACGTCACTGTGCGCGTCATTGCGAGGAAAGGGACACGGATAGTTTGAATAAAAAAGGCGAAAAGTTCTTCACCTTTCGCCTTTATCCTTCACCTCAACTACACAAGGTGCTTCAATTGTATCACTTCCTTTTCCTCCAAAAATCTCCAGCGTCCGCGTGGAAGGTCTTTTTTGGTAAGGTTGGCATAAACCGAGCGGTCAAGTTTAACAACTTCATAGCCGAGGTGTTCAAAAATACGGCGCACAATGCGGTTTTTGCCGCTGTGGATCTGGATGCCAATTTCCCGTTTGCTACCACCGGCAACATACGATACCGAGTCAGGTTTAATAAAGCCGTCTTCCAGCTCAACGCCAAAGCCTATCTTGTTCAAATCGCCCTGGGTAAGACTTTTGTTCAACTCAACCTGGTATAGTTTAACAATGTTATTGCGCGGATGCGATAGCTTATCGGCCAGATCGCCATCGTTGGTCATTAATAATAAACCGGTAGTATTACGGTCAAGGCGACCAACCGGGTAAATCCTTTCGCGACTGGCCTTTTCAACCAGGTGCATTACGGTACGGCGTTCCTGCGGGTCTTCTGTGGTGGTGATGTAATCTTTCGGTTTATTCAACAGCACATAGACCATTTTTTCACGTTTCAGCGTTTCGCCGTTGTATTTAATTTCGTCCTTCATTGGGTCAACCTTATGGCCCAATTCAGATATCACCACGCCGTTTACAGAAACCACCCCCGCGCTGATGAGTTCATCAGCCTTACGGCGCGAACAAATGCCTGCATTTGAGATATAACGGTTCAGCCTGATCAGGCCGTCATCGGCGCCACCCCCTTTGGGTTTACGGCTACGCATAGTTTTCGATGGCTTTGTTTCGCCGTCGTTATCCCATGTACGCGGGGCACGATCAGGATTATATGGTTTATTGGTAGTGCTTTTAAAGCTGCGGCCGGCGGCTGGGCCGGGGGTATATTTTCTATCTCCGCCGAAACTTCTTTTCGGTTTTTCGTCGGAATTGTAAGAGCCTGTTGAGGGTTTGCTGCGCGATGTGAAAGGCTTTTTGTCGCCCGTTCTTTCGCCGCCGAAGTTTCTTTTCGGACGGTCATCTGAGTTAAATGAACCTGATGACGATTTAGCGCGTGGTGAAAAAGGTTTTTTATCGCCCGATCTTTCACCGCCAAAACTTTTGGCCGGGCGATCGCTGCTGTCGGCAGTTCTGCCGGAATATGGCCGGCTTTTAGAAAACGATTTTCCCGCACCAGCTGCATTGTCGGATGCGCGACCGGTATATGGCCTGCTTTTTGGCGTGAACGATTTCTTTTCACCGCCGGTAAAGCTGCTTGCCTGCTTGTCAAAGCCGCCTTCAGAAAACGAGCGTTTTTCGCCGCTGCTTTCGTTATTGTATTTTTTAGATGGTCTGGTGCTTTTGGTTTGATCGGAACCTTTTGAAAAATTCGCTCCGGTTGAAGCTGATCTTTTGGGCCTGTCGCCGCCTTTTGGAGTCCTGTTTGATGATCTTCCGGACTTGTCATCCCGACTGTTCCCTGGTCTGTTAAATGCCATATTTTTTTTGTTAGCGCTTTCGCAGCGTGAGGGTCAAAGGTAGGCTTTTTCTATGGATTTTTGATTTTTTTTTACATCAAACAAAATCGCCGCTTACGGTGTTTTAAAGCAGGTTTTTGAACCGAAAACCATGTTAAAAAAATGCGCTAAAAAGCTAAGTATTTGATAATCTGACTTATATAACTTACCTTTGCAGCGCATTCTACCAAATGTTGTACTTATGGATATAAAAGAAATGACAAAAAGACACATCGTTACGTGCTCCGTAATTGTGCTGCTGGTTATCATTTCCGCGTTCACTATTTGTGGTACAAAGGCCGTGCCAACCACAAATAAAAGCAACGCTAAAGCAGTAGTAAAAATTAAAAAAACAGACACTGCTGCACCCCGCATCTCATCGTTTATTTATAAACCGGCTGAGGCTGAAAGTGACTTTACCTTCGCTAATGAAGCTATCCCACTTAAAGATGCAGGCGTAACCCGCAAATTAATGCTTTCGTTAAGAAAGCACAGTTTTAAATGTGTTCAGTCGAACATTTTACAAAGTAAAGCCGAGAAACTTTTCCCGGTTATTGAGCCGATCCTGAAAGCGTATGGTATCCCCGACGATTTCAAATACGTTCCGCTTGTTGAAGCAGGTTTTTGCGAAAACACTTCACCAAAGGGTGCACGCGGCATGTGGCAGTTTATGCCTGGTACAGCACGTACCTACGGATTAAAAGTTGGACACGGTGTTGACGAACGCATGAATCTTGCCAAGTCGACCAAGGCTGCCTGCAAGTACATCAAAGAGCTATACAACCAGTTTAACAGCTGGACACTGGCCGCAGCAGCTTACAACAATGGCGAGATCAAACTCCAGAAGGTTATCAACAGGCAAAATGAGGACAATTATTTCCGCATGCGCCTTAACCGGGAAACAGGCGTGTATGTATACAACCTGATAGCCATGAAGGCCATTATTACCCAACCTAAAAAATATGGGTATAAATACCTCGCTGTGAAAGACTACAGCCGCGGATCGCTTGAATTGCTGGCAGTTAACTAAGCCGGCGGAGAAACATCCGCAAAAAGTAAATTTATATTACGGAGCACTTTAAGGCCGGTTTTCCAGACGGAAGACCGGCCTTTTTTGCGTATATTTGTAGCAAAATAATTAGTAATTTATTGAATTAATGAGTTATTGAATAAAGAATTTAGTAATTAATTAATTTAATAGTCGGGTTGTTGAGGCGGTAAATTGTTGAACGATTGGATTGAAATATGTTACACTCAATCACTAATTCAATAATTCACTAATTTCAATCCTTCACTAATTGAGTAACTCACTAATTCAATAAATCCACGCATGGCACATCCATCCATCGATCTGGGCGAGCAAAATGAAGTTGAAGTGTACGGAGCCCGGGTGCATAATTTGAAAAATATCGATGTTTCCTTTCCGCGTAACGAGTTGGTGGTAATCACCGGCTTGAGCGGCAGCGGTAAGTCGTCGCTGGCATTTGATACCATTTATGCCGAAGGTCAGCGACGTTATATGGAAACATTTTCGGCCTATTCGCGCCAGTTTATGGGTGGAATGGAGCGCCCGGACGTGGATAAAGTTTCGGGTTTGAGCCCTGTTATTGCCATAGAGCAGAAAACTACCAGCAAAAACCCACGCTCAACGGTAGGTACCATTACTGAGATCTACGATTTTATGCGTTTACTTTTTGCCCGTACCGGCGAGGCGTACTCGTATGTGAGCGGCGAGAAGATGGAGCGCATGTCGGAAGATCAGATCCTGAAAACTATTCGTGAAAGGTTCGATGGTCAGCCGATAAATATTCTGGCACCGGTGGTGAAAGCCCGTAAAGGTCATTACCGCGAGCTTTTTGAGCAGATCCGTAAGCAGGGCTACCTGAAGGTTTGGGTAGACGGCGCAATTGCCGATGTAGTACCCAAAATGCAGGTAGACCGATATAAGATCCATGATATTGATATCGTGATTGATCGGCTCATGGTAACCGAGGCCGACAGTAAGCGGTTATATACTTCCATCCAATCAGCTTTAAAGGCGTCAAAAGGAATTATCCGCATAGCCGATAAAGACAATAACCTGTTCTACTACAGTAAATACCTGATGGATCCGGTTTCGGGCATTTCTTACGATGAGCCGCAGCCCAATACGTTTTCGTTCAACTCGCCTTATGGCGCCTGTGAAAAATGTACAGGCCTTGGTTATATTTTTGAGATAGACGAGGCTTCGGTGATCCCGAATGCTAAGTTGAGCATTATCAACGGCGGTCTTGCCCCGATAGGTGAGTACCGCGAAACGTGGATCTTCCAGGTGTTGAAAGCGCTGGCCAAGAAATATGAGTTTTCGTTATCAGCGCCGATAGAAAAATTATCACGCGATCATCTGGATATCATCCTCAACGGCACCCCTGATATGATCACCGTTGCGGTGGAATACAACAAATGGAACGTGCAGAGTTACCAGGTAGCGTTCGACGGGATCATTAAAATGCTGGAAGAGCAGCAGGAGCGCCGCGGCGAAGAGGGTATGGACGATATGGAGAATTACCGGGTGCTGAAAACCTGCCCGGTATGTGATGGCGCACGGCTGAAAAAAGAATCACTACATTTTAAGGTAGATGAGAAGAACATCTTTGAGCTGGCTTGCATGGACATCCGCGAGTTACAGGCCTGGTTTGCTAATCTGGAAGAGCGCCTCAGTGAGCGTCAGAACGTTATTGCTAAAGAGATACTAAAGGAGATCAGGGCGAGGATAGTTTTCCTGCTGGATGTAGGTTTAAATTATTTGACGCTTGACCGTACCGCCAAAACGCTATCGGGCGGCGAGGCGCAGCGTATCAGGCTGGCCACACAGATCGGTTCACAATTGATGAACGTAATGTACATCCTCGATGAGCCAAGCATCGGTCTCCATCAGCGCGATAATGAGCGTTTGATCAATGCATTAAAAAATCTGCGCGATCTGGGGAACACCGTATTGGTAGTGGAACATGATAAGGATATGATCCTCCACGCCGATCACGTGATCGATATGGGGCCTGCTGCCGGTGTTCATGGCGGACAAATTGTAGCGCAAGGTACGCCCGAGGAACTGATGAGAGAACATACCCTCACCACCAGTTATATCAACGGCAAACGTGAAATAACCATTCCTAAAAAACGCCGGGAAGGTAATGGCAAAGTATTAAGCTTGAAAAAAGCCACCGGTCATAACCTGAAAAAAGTATCGGTTGATTTTCCTTTAGGTAAACTGATTGGCATTACTGGCGTATCCGGCAGCGGCAAATCAAGTTTAATTACCGAGACTTTATACCCGGTGCTGAACCATCATTTCTTCCGCGCCAAGAAGCAGCCGCTTCCGTATGATAAAATTGAAGGTCTGGAGCATATAGATAAGGTGATCGAGATCGATCAAACACCAATTGGCCGTACGCCGCGTTCTAATCCGGCTACGTACACCGGCGTATTTTCAGATATCCGTAACCTGTACGTACAACTGCCAGAATCGCGCATCAGAGGATATAAACCCGGTCGCTTTTCGTTCAACGTAAAGGGTGGTCGCTGCGAAACCTGCCAGGGCGCAGGCTTAAAGGTGATAGAAATGAACTTCCTGCCCGATGTGGCCGTGCCTTGCGAAGAATGCGGCGGCCGCCGTTACAACCGTGAAACGCTTGAAGTACGGTACCGGGGTAAATCCATCAGCGATGTGCTGGACATGAGCATAGAAGACGCAACGCCGTTCTTCGAACATATTCCGGCCATTTACCGCAAAGTAAAAACCCTGAACGATGTTGGCTTGGGCTATATCACCCTGGGCCAGTCCTCAACCACCCTATCCGGCGGTGAAGCGCAGCGCGTAAAACTGGCTACTGAACTTTCTAAAAAAGATACAGGTAACACCTTCTATATCCTCGATGAGCCCACAACCGGCCTCCACTTCGAAGACATCAATGTACTATTGGGAGTTTTGCAACAATTAGTAGACAAAGGCAACACGGTCCTCGTTATTGAACATAACCTCGACGTCATCAAGGTGGTGGATCATGTGATCGATCTTGGTCCGGAAGGCGGCACCGGCGGCGGTAAGATCCTTTTCAGCGGTACGCCGGAAGGACTGTGCAGAGTAAAGGAAAGCTTTACCGGGCAGTTTTTGAAAAAGGAGATGGGGATAAAATAAGGGTAGTCGCGAGATTAACCATTGCCGCACGTCATTCCGAGGAACGAAGCAATCTCTGAATTTGCTAATCAAAAGCTTAGTTTTCGTGGAGAGACAGCAGCCTGCTGCTGTCCTTGCAATTAGCATTGTGCTTTTGATCGCCCTGTGTAGAGATTGCTTCGTTCCTCGCAATGACGCGCGGTTGGTGACCTTAAATTGAACATCGAATAATTCCCCTCCAAACAAAACCAAACAATCGTAACTTTAACCTATATGTTACCATTGTTAACCTCCTCCCAGATTCGCGAAGCCGACGCTTACACTATTGCTCATGAACCCATCAGTTCAATTGACTTGATGGAACGGGCTTCGAAGGCTTTTGTCGGTTGGTTCATCAATCATTTTCCCGATAAAAAGAAACCTGTAAGCGTTTATTGCGGCACGGGAAACAATGGCGGCGATGGCCTGGCTATTGCCCGTATGCTTGACGATCATCAATACAAAAACACTAGTGTTACGATTGCCCGTTTCTCAGACAAAGCCTCCGATGATTTCAACATCAATTTTAACCGCCTTAAATCCACAACTATCCCGGTAACAGAAATAAAAGCAGGCGATATCTTTCCGCAGGACGACAGTCCTGTCATTATCGATGCCCTGCTCGGCACCGGGTTAAACAAGCCCCTTGAAGGCGATTATAAGCGATTGGTAAATCACCTGAATAGTTTAAAAAGAACGATAGTTGCTGTGGATGTACCAACGGGCTTTTTTTCAGAAGGAGAAGTGCCAAAAGGTGCGGTGGCGATAGAAGCCGATCTGGTGATCACCTTTCAACAGCCTAAAATAAACTTTCTGTTGCCTGAATCGGGTCCGCATATTCATGGCTGCGAAGTAGTGAATATAGGCATAGACGAAAAGTTTATCCGCTCGCTCAGCTCACCTTACCAGGCTGTTGAGGAAAAGGATATTAGGAGTATGCTGAAGCCTCGTCACCGCTTTAGCAATAAAGGCACCTACGGCCATGCGCTTATTGTTGCCGGTAAAGATGAAACGATGGGGGCCGCTTTGTTGAGTTCATCGGCCAGCGCCTATGCCGGTGCCGGACTAACTACCGCCTGCATCCCACGCAGCGGACTTACCGCGCTCAACTGTTACATGCCCGAACTGATGGCCATCGTACGCGATGGGGCTGCTATACCCGTAATAGAATGGGACAAATTTAACGCTATTGGCGTTGGCCCGGGATTGGGGACAGGTAACGAGTCGCTTGCCTTATTAACCTATATTTTTACCAATTACGACAAACCGACTGTAATTGATGCAGATGCACTGAACCTGTTGAGTGCGCATAAAGAACTTTGGCCGCAGATTCCGGAGAATAGTATCCTGACCCCGCATATGAAGGAATTCGATCGCTTGTTTGGAGAGCACGATAATTGGTGGCAACGCATTCAAACCGCAATAGTAAAGGCTAAAGAACTAAAACTCTGCATCCTTCTTAAAAACGATTATACAATTATCATCACGCCACAGGGAAGAGTATATTTTAATACAACAAGCAACCCGGCTATGGCCATTGGTGGCATGGGCGACGTACTCACCGGGATCATTACCTCGCTAATGTCTCAAAAATATACACCGGAACAGGCTTGTATTATAGGGGCTTATATACATGGAAAAGCAGGCGACGAATTGGCCCTGCCTAACAGGCTTAACGTGGTTATGCCAGCGCAGCTGGCCGCGCGCATGCCGCAAACCATGGCAAAGTTAATGACATAAAAAGCGGCCGTAAGTATCGTACGGCCGCTTTTAACTATTAACTGATCTTATAAAGAACAAAATACTCAAGTGGGGTATATATTGAGCCGTTCTCACTTATCTTTAAACCTATGCCAATTGCTGGCTCAATTTTTATATCTATAAGACGTACCTACTATAGGTTTAGTTACAAAAAATTATTTCAAAAAGTGATTTCAGCACATTTTCAGGGATATAAATTAGGGTAATAACAACCCGGGCTATCGGATTGTTTTATACAGTAGTAAAAAAGTTTAGAAATGTAGGGTAAGCGCCCTTTGAGCGCGTCATTTCGAGGACCGAATCAATGACAGGCTGAGAAATGTACAGTGTGACCTTTCTCTTTAAATCAGAATTTCCCCAGCACCATCATTTGATCCATCGTGGGGTTTACACTACCGCCGCGTGGTTCGAGGGTTACAGCGAAAGCATCCGTTTTAATGGCGGCAATGGTTTTCATTTCCTTCATGTCAGTCGAATCTTTGCTGGCATCAAACACACCTAAATCGACAGGCTTGCCGGCTACTATTGCCCAAAGCTGATATTGATGCTCTTTGTCGTTCTCCGGCATTTTCATGCTGGCCATATCAACCCAAACTTTATGCTGTTTTTTGTTCCACGCAATAGTTATCGCGCTGCCCGCTGGTGCGTGTGCCGTAGCATTCAATTTCAGGAATTTATATGACGTGTCGCGCAAGATATTCAACTGCCCTTCAACAAGATTTACCCGGTTGGCAAAGTGCTGTTTATCTGCCTGCAATGCCACCAGTTGCGTGTTCGATTGCTGCAATTGGTTGTATAAATTCATTAACGCGATGCCACTTGCTATCAATAAAGCAAGGCAGGCAGCGAAGGCATATTTATAAAAATTGCTGGCTTTCGGCGCAGGCATCGTTATGACGTTGTCTCTGGCACTTGTTGGTCTGTTAAATGTATTGTCGTCGCCCAGGTTGGTCAGCATGCTGTTCATTATCCTGCTGCGTAATTCTCCTGGTGGTTCAACTGCATTATGTTCAGCATACGCCTCCATCGACCGCTCTATCTCATCCATTTCGGCTTTTATAGCCGGATGAGCAGCAGCCATCTCCTCCACCTGGCGCTTCTCTTCCGGGGTTATATCTCCCAAAACATAAAGCTCCAAAATGCCCGATTCAATATATGCTTTGATATCTTCCACTTCTTAATTAAAATGTTTTCTGAGTTGCGTTATTGCCATTCGCAGCCTTGTTTTAATAGTACCCAGCGGTACGCCCAGTTCGTCTGCAGCCTCCACATGCGTATATCCTTTAAAATAAACAAGGTCGAGAATCGACTTCTGTTCGGGCTTAAGCGTCTCCACTAATTCTTTAATGCCCAGCAGCTCAGGTTTGTAAACCGTGTTTCTTTGTTCGTCAATGAAAGTTACGTTATTTTCAAGCTCCTGGTTTTTGTTCTGGTTCTTAAAATCTTTCGATCTTATTTTGTCTATTGCAAGGTTCCGGGCAACATTAACCATCCAGGTGAACAACCGGCCTTTTTCGGTGCTGTAGCTCGAAAACGAATGCCATATTTTTAAGAAGGTTTCCTGCAGCACGTCCTCAGCAGTGGCTGTATCGGTAACAATGCGCGAAATAACACCAAACAAGGACGATGAGTACATATCGTACAGTCCCTCGATGGCTATTTTTTCGCGATTCCTCAGCGCAAGCACCAATTCCTCTTCAGATAGCGATATTTTTCGTTTCGTGCTCAATTGGTTGAAGATATAAAGAAATTTCAGATTTCAAACAGATGTTTTTCTGCGTGATATGATGACCGGACCAGCGGCCCGCTTTCAACATACCTGAAACCTTTACTCAGGCCAAATTGTTTGTAACTTTCAAACTGATCCGGATGAATCCAGTCGATAACCGGGTGGTGATTGCGTGTAGGCTGTAAATATTGCCCTAAAGTAAGTATCTGTACACCAGCTTCGAGCAGGTCGTCCATCGCTTCTAAAACATCGGCCTCAGTTTCGCCCAGTCCAAGCATAATGCCCGATTTAGTGCGAAGTCCTGCCTGCGAAATATGTTTTAATGCTTCCAGGCTACGGTCGTATTTGGCCTGAATGCGCACCTCGCGGGTGAGGCGGCGTACAGTCTCCAGGTTGTGCGATACAACTTCTGGGCGTGTTTCTAACACGCGATGAAGGTTATCCCAAATACCGCGAAAATCTGGCAATAGTGTTTCCAAAGTAGTATCCGGACTTTCCCTGCGGATGGCATTGATGGTTTCGGCCCAGATAGTAGAACCGCCGTCTTTCAGGTCGTCGCGGTCAACAGAGGTAATCACGCAATGTTTTACCTGCATCAGTTTTACAGAGTTTGCCACGCGGTTGGGTTCGTCAGTATCAACGGCTAACGGTCTGCCTGTAGCAACAGCGCAGAACGAACACGACCGTGTACAGATGTTACCCAATATCATAAAGGTGGCGGTACCCGCACCCCAGCATTCGCCCATGTTAGGGCAATTTCCGCTTTCGCAAATGGTGTGCAATTTATGCTCATCAACCAAACCGCGCACATGCGCATACTCCTTACCAACAGGCAAACGCACACGAAGCCAATCGGGCTTGCGCGTCATTTGATTGGCAGGAACAACAGGCAAATCAATCATAACAACAAAAATAGGGAAAAAGTTGGTGATTAGAGATTAGTTAATCAGAGGTTAGAGATCGGAGATTAGTTTTTACTTTCGGATTAGAGATTAGGTGAAAGTAAAAGACGGGAGTAAATGGGAAATCTTGCCCCTCGCAATGACGCTCGGTTCTTTCCTAATCTCTAATTAACTAATTACCGACATCGCCTCATCCACCGATACTTCCCCGTGCGAAAGATCGAGAACGCATTCGCCGTCTTTGATCATCAGCAGTTGCGGCGATTCGTGGTGAACAATAAATTCGGCAGCTACCTGGTTAGACAGGTCGCGGTGTTTGATCAGGTCTAAAAAGTAAGCGGGGACATCTGATGGGAGTTTATCACCATCAAGCTCAAAACGTTTTTTTACCATCATGCTGATGGAACAACGGGTGCTGTGTTTAAAAATTAAGCTATATCCGTGTTGATGCTTAATATCATTAATTTGTTCTGCCGACTCCAGCTGTATCCAGTTCATAATAATCTTTAAGGAATGTTACCCTATAAACGCAGAACAACGCAAAACGTATTCCGGTTTCAGGTAATTGATGAAAAATGACATTTTACTGTTAACGCCCGCTTTTAGGGTAAGAGCCATAAGCTGGACACAGTTTATTTGAGCATGAGGTCATGCCACCTAATACTAAAGCGATAAGAGCGATGTAAATTACTTTTCTCATGTTTTTATTCGTATTAGTTATTTTACGGATTTCAGCCATTTAATGTTTCTGCAAGATAAGCCATTTTTATGGCAGTTACCGCACCTTCAACACCTTTATTTCCGTGTTTACCGCCGGCACGATCAACCGCCTGCTGCTGATTGTCTGTAGTTAATACACCAAATATAACAGGTTTTGAATATTTTAACGCAACATTGGTTAACCCATTTGCAACCGCATTACAAATAAAATCAAAATGTTTGGTTTCGCCCTGAATTACACAGCCGAGACAGATCACTGCATCTATCTTCGGGTTTTTCAGCAACAGGTCGGCGCCGGTGGTAAGCTCGAAGCTGCCGGGCACCGAATAGGTGAAAATATTATCGGGCAAAGCGCCATGTTCCAGCAGGCTTTCATAAGCGCCGCTATACAAAGCGCCGGTAATGCTCGCGTTCCATTCGGCAACTACAATCCCAAAACGATAGGGAGCAGCCGATGGAACAGTAGTTTCTGAAAAGTCGGATAGATTTTTTAGCTGAGTAGCCATTGGGGAGATTTAAGAATTACGATTTTAGAATTACGATTCTGGATTTGATGGTTTCGCTTAACAAATCTAAAATCGTAATTCGTAAATCTGAAATCAGATTATAATTTAGCATCTGTACGTGCTATGAAGGCATCGATGCTTTGTGCTTCAGTGCTCTCAGGATAGTCGCTTTTTATTTTTTTGTAGGTTTCGTTAGCGTCTTTGGTATCGTTCTGTGCCTCGTAAACCAGGCCGAGCTTTTTAAGATAAAGCGGGCTCAGGAATTTATTGCTGGCTTTGTCAGCAGCTTTTTTGAAGTAAGTGGTAGCCTTGTCTAAGTCTTTCAATTCAACATAAGCATCGGCAGCACCGCCAAGGGCTTCAGCAGCAACCATGTTGTCGTCGCCGCGGTAGTTGGTCAGGTTGTCAATAGCTTTTTGGTATTCGCCTTTGTTAAGGTAAGCAGTGCCCAGGTAAAAATAAGCAAGGTTAGCCGATTTGGTATTGCTGTAATCGTCAATTATCTTCTGAAAGCCAGGGTAACCTGCGTCACCTTTTATCGCCTTGTCCCACTCTTTTTTGGCCCAAAAATCCTGCGCTACGTGCATCTGATTGGATGCAGTAACTTCGCGCGGAGCAATATAAAAACGCTGATAAGCTATGTAAGCTGCAATCATCACTAAGATTGCGCCTACAATAAATATTAAGCTTTTTTGGTTCTCCAGTATAAAGTTGCTCGACGGCTTTACTGGTGCTTTTTTAACGGTCTTTTCTTCAACTGCTACCTTGGTGCTCACCTGGGTCTTTGACATTTCTATTCTAAAATTAAGTTTGCAAAAATACGGTTTTCAACATTTTTAACAATAGCTTATTGTAATTATATTTTACGGTGGTTTTTAGTTGGTTAGGAGCCGCTACAGGAGAGTTAAATAGAATGTTGCCTGAATTATTTTAACCATATGTAGTACATTTTAAATTTAAAAAAATAACCGGAGACAGGTTTTGGGATAGTTAGATTTGAATTAAAGATGAATTTAGGTTTCGATATAGGCGTTGCCTGTGGCCCGGGCTTTTCATTCATACGCCTGCAGGCTTTACGCACAGGCCGGTATCCACTTCAATCCCTAACGCGGATTTCTTTTACAGTTCCATTCTGAAAATCTAACTAATTCCACAAATCCCGATTCAAATACCACTCCGCGCTATAATCATCCAAAAAAATCATTAAAATCCTACAAATCCCGGTTCAGACAAGTTACCTTTGAAGCCCAATGTATCTCCAGCAGCTATCCGTCATCAATTTCAAGAACTACGCAGAGGCGGGGCTGTCTTTTAGCGAAGGCGTAAATGTTTTCACCGGCAACAATGGCGCAGGCAAAACCAACCTGCTTGATGCTATTTATTACCTGGCACTCTGCAAAAGTTATTTTAACCCTATTGATAGCCAGCAGATTAAACAGGGGACGGACTTTTTCATCATTACGGGTAATTTTATCCGCAATGCGAAAGGCGAGAACATTGCCTGTTCGGTAAAAAAGAACCAGAAGAAGCAATTCAAACGTAATAAAAAAGACTATCAGCGACTGGCCGACCATATAGGCCTGCTGCCGTTGGTGATGGTTTCACCGTACGATATCAGCATCATTATCGAAGGCAGCGAAGAACGCCGCAAGTTTATCGACAATGTGATCTCGCAAACAGATAATAACTACCTTGATGAATTGCTGGTTTATAATAAGGTGCTGGCCAACCGCAACGCCCTGCTGAAGCAAATTGCAGATACAGGCCGCTATGACCCCTCTTTACTCGAAATAATTGATGAGCAACTCATTGCATCCGGTACCCGCATTTTCGAAAAGCGCAGACTTTTCATGGAAGTGTTTACAGGTATTTTCAATAAGCACTACAGCTATATCAGCGACAATGCCGAGCAAGTAGAGATGAGTTATGAATCTCAGCTGCTGCAAACGGATCTAGAAGCCCTTCTCAAAAAGAACATCGAAAAAGACCGCGTGCTGGAACGTACCAACGCCGGTATCCATAAAGATGATCTGTTATTTTCCATCCACGGAATGCCTATGAAAAAGTTTGGCTCACAGGGGCAGCAAAAGTCGTTTTTAATCGCGCTGAAGCTGGCGCAGTACACTTTTTTGTATCAGCAAAATGGCTTTAAACCTATTTTGCTGCTGGATGATATCTTCGACAAGCTGGACGACCTTCGTGTTACCAAGCTGATGCAAATGATCTCGAATCACGATTTTGGCCAGGTATTTATTACCGATACCAACCAGGCCCGGATTAAAAACATATTCAATAATATAGGTGTGGAGATAACCCTGTTTAATGTGGAAGGAGGCGAAGTAAATGCGTAAAGCCAACGACAAATCGATAAAAGACGCCATTGAGCAAATGCTCAACGTGTATAAAATCAAGCAAAAGTTTGATGAAACATCGGTTATAGCACACTGGGCAAGGTTTGTAGGAACTCCGGTGGCCAATCGTACCAAAAAGATCTACGTTAGTCAGAAAAGGTTATTCGTGCACATAGAATCATCCGTTGTTAAAAACGAACTGCTGATGATGAAAGAGCAGATAATTACCAAGATAAACGAAGAAGCAGGCGTGCTGCTGATTGAGGATATTATTTTCCTCTAGACCAGCGTGGAAAGAACGACCGGAAGTTAAGGTCGTCGCTCATGCGGGAAAAAGCGAGGATAAAAAGCCCCGGTAAGATGAACGCAAGCTGCGCTTCGGGGTGAGTTCTGTACAACAAGATAGTGCCCGAAACCAATACAATGATCAATAGAAGGTAAAGGATATATTTTAATAAAAGTCTCATTTTCTTGCTTCGGTTTACAGATTAAAAAGGGGGAAATTGCAAAACGCAGATACCCAAATCTTTATAAAGTTATATACTAATATTTAAAAAAACAAAATAACAGGAAGGATTTTTCCTAATTAACCCTTCCTGTTAACTGCCGCTTAAAACTTTTCGAATGCCGAAAAAAAGAAGTCACCTTCAATTTTTGCATTTTCGTCAGAGTCTGAACCGTGTACTGCGTTCGCACCTATCGACTCGGCATACAACTGGCGGATGGTGCCTTTGTCTGCTTTCGATGGATCGGTAGCGCCGATCAGCTTACGGAAGTCTTCCACAGCGTTGTCTTTTTCAAGTATAGCTGCAACAATTGGGCCAGACGACATAAAGCCCACCAGCTCCCCATAAAAAGGGCGCTCTTTGTGAACCTCGTAAAATTTACCGGCAATCTCGCTGCTCAGTACAACATATTTCATAGCAACCAATTTAAAACCGGCTTTAATTATCTGGTCTAAGATTGCGCCTGTGTGCCCGTTTGCTACCGCGTCGGGCTTAATCATCGTAAAAGTTCTGTTGGTAATCATTGTTTTGTGTTTTGGTTCATGGTTGATAGTTCATAGCAGCTGTGCACTTACCCTGAACCCGTTAGCCATGAACAATTTGGGCGCAAAAGTAGCTTTTTTACATTGAAAAACGTAAAGCCTTTAGGTTAAATAACATAGTTGTATTTAATTTATTTATTTAGCTTTGCAACTCTTTTTTAAAAATTGATGTTAGATACAGCCTCGCTTATTAAACTTTTAGCGCAGCCGCAAAAAATAGTAATCACCACCCATCATAAGCCTGATGGTGATGCTATGGGCTCGTCGTTAGGGTTATATAATTATTTAATACAGCAGGGGCATCACGTAACAGTAATTACCCCGACCGATTATCCCGACTTTTTAAGCTGGCTGCCTGGCAATGGTGATGTAATCATTTACACAGAAAACGTAGAAAAATCTGCCGAATTGATCGCAGCTGCCAATATGATCTTTTGTCTTGATTTTAATGCCCTTAGCCGCATTAATGAGATGGGCGGGCTGATAGCTGAAACCACTGCGGTTAAGATCATGATTGATCATCACCTCGAACCCGAGGATTTTGACGACTACCGCCATTGGGATATCAACGCGTGTGCGGCGGCCCAACTGGTTTATACCTTTATTAAGGATGTAATTGGCAACCCGGAATTGATCAATAAAGATGTGGCTACCTGTTTATACACGGGCATCATGACCGATTCCCGGTCGTTCTCGCTGCCCAATACAACATCAGCGGTGCACCGCATCATTGCCGACCTGATAGACGCCGGCGCAGTTAACTGGCATATTTATGACCAGATCTACAATAATTCGTCAGAAAACCGTTTACGCTTCTTAGGGTTGTGCCTGTCGGAGAAATTGGAAGTGCTGCCGGAATTTAATACAGCGTTAATTACAGTAACCAAAGCCGAACTGGAAAAACATGATATAATAACAGGCGATACAGAAGGTATCGTTAATTATGCATTGTCTATAACAGGTATCAAACTGGCTGCTTTTATAGTAGAACGGCCCGATAAAGTGAAATTATCGCTGCGTTCAAAAGGAGAGTTCCCGGCTAACGATATCTGCAAAAAATATTTTAACGGCGGCGGACATAGAAATGCGGCGGGTGGCGCAGTTGATGACACCCTCGAAAACGTTGTGAATCAGTTTAAACAAATATTACCTGAATATAAAAAACTATTAATACAATAACTTAAAATGAAAAAAAGACTAATGTTTTTTGCGCTTGCAGCTATCGGTATGGCAAGCTGTAATGGTGGCTTCAAACAGCTTGACAGCGGAATTTCGTACAAAATTGCCGATGACAAATCTGGCGCTGCTATAAAAGAAGGCGACTTCATCGCCTTCAACTTCGTTATCAAAAACGACGCTGACTCGGTAATGCAAAGCTCGTACGAAAAAGGAACGCCTACCGTACAATTTATGCCTAAAATACAAGGTAAAGGAAATATCATGGAGGTATTTGCCAACCTGAGCGAAGGCGACAGCGTGGTGATTAAACAAAACATCGATTCTTTAACCAAAGGTCGTCCGCGCCCTAAAGAGTTAAAAGGCAAATACATTGAGTATTGTGTTAAGGTAGAAAAAGTGGTAGCCAAAGGCACCCTTTCTGACCAGGTTTTTGCGGGCCGCTATCAGGCTTACATCAAATCGTTAACCGATGTAGCCAAAGCAAAAGAACCGGCTGATATTAAAAAATACATCGCCGATAACAAGTTAAAGGTAACAACTACTGCCTCGGGCTTAAACTATGTAATTACAACTCCGGGCACCGGCGCTACAGCCATCAATGGTGATACGCTTGTGGTTAATTATGTTGGTAAATTCCTTAACGGTAAAGTTTTTGATACCAACATTAAAAGCGAAGCCGTTAAAGGTAAACTGCCTATCAACCCGATGAACCCTTACAAACCTATCCGTTTTGCACTGGGTGCTCCAGGCATGATTGGCGGTTGGAGCGAAGGATTCCTGTTGTTTAACAAGGGCACTAAAGCAAGCATGATCGTGCCGTCGAGCCTGGGCTATGGCGAGCAAGGCAATCAGATAATGGGCCCATACACCCCAATGTATTTCGACGTTGAAGTGGTTGACATTGTTAAGCCTAATCCTAATGCACCGAAACCGGCGCCTATGGCGCTGCCGGGCGCACAACAGGCGCAGCCGGTACAAAAATAATTTTAATACCGCCTTCCTGTATTTCAGGAAGGCTTTTTAATATATAATGAAATATATCACTCTAATTTTTGCGTTTATTGCAACCGCGCAGGCTAATGCACAAAACGCCATGCAGCGCACTCCAAAGGGCGCATCGTACCAAATCTTCACCACTAATACCGGTGAAAAATTGAAAGATGGACAGATTGTTACCTTTCAGTACATTCAGAAAACGGATAAAGACTCGTTATTATACAGTACCTACGTAAGCGGCAAGCCCGGCGTAGCGCGTATACAGCCGTCGCAAAACGTGGCCGATCTGATGGAGATATTTCCGTTATTGACCGTGAACGACAGCCTGCTGGTGAAAGTGCCAACAGATTCTTTATTTAAAGGACATGAGGAAGCCCGCCCGCCGTTCTTTCCAAAGGGCAGCAGTCTTAATTTCACTATTAAAATTCTGAAGGCCCAAACCATGGAAGCCTTTATGGACGATCTGAAAAAAGCTGAAGTAGCAGGCGCTGATAAATATATTACCGATCATAAATTGGCCAATATGCAAACAACAGCAACCGGTTTAAAATACCTGGTTACGCAGCCATCAGTAAAGCCAAAGCCTTTGAAAGCTGACACCGTGCTGGTTAATTACGTAGGGCGTGGTATTGATGATAAGGTTTTTGACACCAGCGTTGAATCTGTAGCACAGTCTACCGGCCTGGCTCAGCAGCAGCAGGGCCGTAAGTATGAACCTATAAAGGTAGTGATTGACGCGGGCGCCGGCCAGGAAGGCGCGGTTATTCCGGGTTGGAACGAAGGCTTGAAGCTGTTGAACGAGGGTTCGAAAGCAGTATTTGTGATACCATCGAGCCTGGCTTATGGCCCGCAGGGTAACCAGGGGATTGCGCCGTTCAGCACATTGATATTCGACTTGGAAGTGGTGAAGATAATTCATCCAAAAGCTCCGAAGGCAGCCCCGGCAGCAGCGAAAAAGGCACCGGCGAGAAAGCCGGGGGCAGCAACAAAGAAAGTAACCCCAAAGAAAAATTAGGTAAAAGCCTCCTGATAACCCGGGAGGCTTTTCTATTTTTGCAGTATGGTACTTACCGATACACATACCCACCTGTACTACGAAACAGATGAAGCAAAACGTGCCGAACTGATACAGCGCTGTAGGGAGAACGACATTACCCGCTTATTTTTACCCAATGTTGATGCGGCATCGGTACCGATGGTTTACTCGCTGCAGGAAGCATATCCAGAAATGTGTTTCCCCATGCTTGGCCTGCATCCATGTGATGTAAAGGAAAACTGGCAGGATGAGCTGTCGCAGATCAAAGCCGCTTACGGCGAAAAGAAAATATACGCCGTTGGCGAAATAGGCATCGATCTTTATTGGGATAAAGCTACCCTGCCACAGCAGATCGAAGCGTTTAAACAGCAGATCAGCTGGGCTAAATCACTAAAACTCCCTATCGTTATCCATTGTCGTGATGCCTTTGACGAGGTTTTTGCGGTATTGGAAGAGGAACAGGGCGACGACTTGTTCGGTATATTCCACTGCTTTACCGGAACAGCGGAGCAGGCACAAAAAGTAATTGGCCTCGGCTTTTACCTCGGCATAGGCGGCGTGGTTACCTATAAAAATTCGGGATTGGACAAAGTTGTAGCAGGGGTTGACCTGAAGCATATAGTTTTAGAGACAGATTCTCCGTACCTTACACCGGTTCCATACCGCGGCAAAAAAAATGAAAGCTCGTACCTTATTTACGTAGCCCAAAAGGTTGCCGAACTGCACCAAACAGACCTTGAAACCGTGGCCGCTATTACCACAGAAAATTCGGAAAAGGTATTTGGTGTATAAATTGATATTTTTGATAGCTTTATTTTTTACAACCTAACACACATGAGCCAGATATTGATCATTTATACCGGGGGGACAATTGGTATGATGAGCGACCCTGTAACTAAGGCGCTCAAACCGATCAATTTTGAGCAGATAATGGATAACGTGCCCGAACTGGAGAAACTGAATTGCAAAATTAAGGTACACTCCTTCGAGCAGATCATCGATTCATCGAACATGAATCCCGAAATCTGGAGCGAGCTTGCCGGTCTCATTGAATCGAATTACGATGATGTGGATGGCTTTGTAATTCTGCATGGCTCCGATACCATGGCGTTTTCAGCATCTGTGCTCAGCTTTATGCTCGAGGACCTGGGTAAGCCCGTTATATTTACCGGTTCGCAATTGCCTATCAGCGCCATCCGCACCGATGCGAAGGAAAACCTGATGACTGCCATAGAGATAGCCAAAGCTAAGAAACACGACCGCGCCCGCGTACCTGAGGTTTGTATCTATTTCGATTACAAGTTATTCAGGGGTAATCGCTCGTTCAAATATAATTCCTCAAAGTTTGAGGCGTTCCGCTCGCCCAATTACCCTATACTGGCCGAATCGGGCGTTCACTTGCGCTTCAGCGCGAATGATATCCGTCACCCAAAAGAAGGCGAAGGATTAAAGGTGCATAAGAACGTTGTAAGCGATGTTGCAGTGTTGAAACTGTATCCCGGTATTAGCGCCAAGGTAGTGGAAACTATCCTGTCGTCTGATGTCCGCGGCATTGTAATGGAAACTTTCGGTGCCGGTAATACCACTACCGATCAATGGTTTGTTGACCTGCTGAAATCGGCCATAGATAACGGTAAGGTGATCCTTGATATTTCTCAATGTAAAGTAGGCACAGTAGAATTAGGCCGTTACGAAACCAGCAAACAGCTTAAAGATATTGGCGTTGCTAATGGTTATGATATGACCTATGAATCGGCCGTTACCAAAATGATGTATTTGCTGGGGAAGTTTGATAACCCGCTGGATGTGAAGCAATACCTCGAAACGGATTTGCGGGGAGAGATAACGGTATCATAGTGTTGATTGATTAAACATTACCGCCGTGCGTCATTGCTGCGAGGAATAAGGGTTTCCAATTCTACAATGGGAAATATAGATCCCCTTAAATAGCAACCAGATAATTATTAATCGACAGAGAAGTAGCATGATGGATTTTGTAGGGCGGGACTTGCGCACAAATTCCAATAAGTAAACCTTTCGAAAATTTCTCCTTAATTAATCGTACCTTTGCGCGATTATTTTCGTGAATACAGTCAAAAGCTTTTTCATTCAACGACAATAAGTTAAAGATAAGTATCATGAAAAAAATTGTCGATTACAGGAAGCTGTTGAATGTTAACGAAGCCGCAGAGCTTCAGGAATTAAAAACGGTTTACCGCGGTTTGATGAAAACCTGGCATCCCGATAAGTTTCATGATAACGAAACCCTGAAGCTGGAAGCTGAGGAAAAGAGCAAAACCATTATTGAGGCTTACCACTTCCTAGTAAGCATTGCGCCCGAAACCCGCGCACAATCGTTCGCCGAATACACCATAACCACCACCACATCAAACATAGCCGACTTTGAGTACAAACAGCAGGTACTTACCGTGTACTTTTTAGACGGCAACTCCTACGAATATTTTGATGTGCCCAAAGAAGTTTACCGCAAGCTCGTCAACGCAGATTCTCCCGGACGATTTGCCCGCAGGCATATTTTCAACGAATTTGTTTACAGGAGTTTAAATAAACTGGTAGCCACTGCGTAAGTCCTCCGGGTAAATGTTAAATCCCGTTAAAATCTGTTAAATAATAACAGTCTAATTAGCCTTTAATTATATTTGATATAACCTGTCAGCAATTCGTGCAATTCGAAAGGATTCGTAGTAATTAGTGTTATATCAATATGTTTAAAAGCTACCTGAAACTTGCCTTGCGTAACCTTTGGAAACGCAAAACCACCACTGCTATTAATGTTTTCAGTCTTGCTATTGGCCTAACATGCTGCGCCTTAGTCTTCCTGTACTGGCAGCATGAGTTAAGCTTTGATAAAGGCTTTGATAACCGCGATGATATCTATCGCATCGTTTCTATATTTAAAGGCGAAAGCCAGGCGCCTACCGTTGGCTTGCCGTATGCCAAATACCTGAAGGCTGAGATCCCCGAAATTGAGCAGGTAACCCGCATAGATCCTACCAACGGTTCTGTTATTGTGCAGGTACAGGGCACTGTAAATAATACGCCGTACATACAGGACTCAGGCTATTGGGTTGATCCGCAGTTTTTTGATGTATTGTCGTTTCATTTTTTGCAAGGCGACCGTAAGACAGCTTTTGCCGCACCGAATACGCTTGTACTTTCTGAATCGTTGGCGAGAAAGCTCTTTAAAAATATGTCGCCTATAGGCAAGACATTAAAAGCCGGGCCGACCATTTATACCATTACCGGGGTTTTTAAGGAGGATTTTCTGAATCATATTCACGCCGATTTTTTCGCTTCCAACAACAGCGACAATATCCGCGAGCAAATGGCTAACAATAACAGTTGGGTGGTGAACGATAACTTTTATACATATATCAAAGTAAAGCACGGCACCGATCCTGATAAGCTCACCCAAAAGCTGAATGCATACCTCATCCGCCATGCAGGTGCTGAAATGCGGGCACATAGCGATCATATCACCAACGCTTTGCAGGCGTTGAAAGATATCCATTTGCATTCATCGCAATTTCAGGATTACCTGGCTTACAAGCAGGGCAATATTAAATATTTGTACCTGCTGGCGTCAATTGCGCTGGTGATTCTGGCTTTGGGCTGTATCAACTATATGAATCTGACCACCGCGCAGGCTATCAGTCGCGCCCGTGAGGTTGGCGTAAGGCGGGTTATGGGAGCAAGCAAAGGTTCTATCCGTTACCAGTTTTTGATCGAAACTATAGCCATCAGCATTTGTGCTTTAGTGATTGCTGTTGTCCTTGCGTTTTTGGTCCTGCCGGTATTTAATGACCTTACTGCGCAAAATCTGTCGTTTTTCGACAAAGAAAACCGTACGCTCATTTTATGGCTGGCGCTTATCGCATTGTTCACCGGTGTAGCGGCGGGTCTGTATCCGGCATTCTACCTTTCTGCGTTTCGCCCGGTAAAGATATTAAAAGGAAAGGCGGCTGATTCGGCAGGAGCGTTCAGTATTCGCAAGGTATTGATCGTATCGCAATTTATTATTTCTACCTGCCTGGTGTTTGCCACGGTGGTTATTTGGTATCAGCTCCATTTTATGATTAACGCTAAACCGGGTTTTGACCAGGATCAGCAATTGGTACTCACGCTTAACGGCGATCAGGCCCAGCGGAACAGCACATTGCTGGTAAATCAGCTGAAAAGTAATGTAAATTTCAAATCAGTAACGCTGGCTACCGCGCCATTGGTATCGGGTGATATGAACTTATTTGCTTCTGATAAAACTATTGCTGATAAACAAATCGTCTTTTTTGATTTTGCCGATGAGAATTATATAAAGACGCTGGGTTTGCAATTGGTATCCGGTACAAATTTTCATCCGCAGGTGTTTACCAATACCAATATGCAGGAAGATTCGGAGCTGCACGATTTTGGCAGGGAAGTGCTTCTGAATGAAGAAGCTGCCAAACTCTTAGGATTTGATCCGAATACCGCACCGGGTAAGTTTGTTTCGCACCTGCATAACGGCATAGTTTACCAATACAAAGTGGCAGGTGTGGTTAAAAACTACCATTACTTTTCGCTGCATGCCACTATAGGCCCCTGCGCCATTATGAATGTTAATCCGCTGCGCTGCACTACCGTGGTGGCCAAAGTTGACGGTGGGCATGTAAATGACGTTGTGAAATATGCTTCAGATGAATGGAAGAAGCTTAATCCTGAAACTCCGTTTAGCTTTGGTTTTTTAAACGGTGTTTTTCAGTCGGATTATGATCAGGACAAGCGCCAGCAGCAAATGATGAGCTCATTTACGGTGATCGCCATTTTTATATCGTGCCTGGGGCTACTGGGATTGATCACTTATTCAGTGGCTCAAAAAGAAAGAGAGATAGGTATCCGGAAGGTAATCGGCGCCAGTGTGGCCGGAATAGTTGGGCTATTTGCAAAACAGTATTTCAAATTACTGCTGATAGCTAACGCGATAGCCTTACCGTTAAGCTGGTATTTTATGAATCAATGGCTGCAGGATTTCCCTTATCGTATCACCATCAGCTGGTGGATGTTTGCGGTTGCTTTGGTGGCGGGACTGGTGACGGGGCTTTCTACCATTGCTTTTAAAACGGTGAAGGCAGCGTTGGCTAATCCGATTGTAAGTTTGCGGGCGGAGTAAATTCATCGATCTTGTTATTTCGCGCGAGAGCGAGAAATCTTATGTGCCCTGCATCTGGGCTATGCATTCATGCTAATGCATTAACGTAAATGTCGCTTTTATAAGATTTCTCGCTCGAAATGACAGGCGGGGGGGCATATTACAACTTCTTTCTGACTTTCCGTCTTTCCCGACTTCCGGACTACTTCTCAAAAAAAATAACCCCCGGTTAGTGCAGCTTTCGCTACACCACCGGAGGTACATCAATATAAATATAGGGGTATTAATGTCAATTTTTGGTTCTGATCACTACGCCGCTTTCTACGCGCTTGCGGTATGACCAGAAAAACACGATAGGGAACACAAACAGGTTGAAGATGGTATTTGTGATCAATCCGCCAATAACCACGATAGCCAGCGGCTTGGAGGCTTCAGAGCCAATACCGTGCGATATTGCCGCAGGTAGCAAGCCTATTGCGGCCATCATGGCAGTCATCACTACGGGACGCAACCTGTCGGCCACGCCGGCTTTCAGGGCTACGGCGAATGACGTCCATGTAGTGTGATGTTTCAGTTCGGTAATATTGCTTTTGAATTTCGAGATCAGGATCACGCCATTCTGCACACAAATGCCGAACAATGCGATGAAGCCGATACCCGCCGAAATATTAAAGTTAACGCCGGTGATCAACAGCGCCAGGATACCGCCCATAATAGCGAATGGTACGTTATTCAACACGAGCAATGAATCACGGAAATTGCCGAACAGGATGAACAGGATAAAGAAAATGACCAATAAGCTGATGGGCACCACCTGGCTCAAACGTTTGGTGGCGCGCTGCTGGTTCTCAAAATCGCCGGCCCATTGCAGCGAATATCCTTTGGGTAATTTAATAGCAGCATCAACCTTATCCTGCGCTTCTTTTACGGTGCTGCCCATATCGCGGCCGCGGATAGAGAACTTGATGGCTCCATACCGTTGGTGATCGTCGCGGTAGATCATGCTGATACCCGTGGTTCTTTTAATACTGGCAATCTCGCGCAGCGGAACGGTATTTCCGTTCAGCGTAGGTACACGTAAATCGCCGATAGAAAGTTCATTATTCCTGAAATCTTCAGGGTAGCGGATACGCAGATCAAATTTCTTTTCACCTTCATAGATCTGCGTTACCGCTTTGCCGCCAATGGCCATTTCGATAACAGCATTGGCGTCGGCAGCGGTTACGCCGTATTGCGCCATTTCTGATTGGTTGAGGTCTATTTGCAATTCCGGCTGACCCACATTGTGCAGAATACCGAGGTCTTGGATCCCGTCAACCTTTTTCAGGATGCCGTAAATACCCACTTCCTGTTTTTCGATGTATTTATAATCGTCGCCAAACATCTTAACCACGATAGAGCCTTTTACACCCGATACCGCTTCCTCCACGTTATCGGAGATTGGTTGTGAAAAGTTAATGTCGACCCCCGGATAAAATTTGAGTTTCTCCTGCATACGCTGAATCAGCTCTTCCTTGGTTTCCTTGCGTTTCCACTGGTTTTCGGGATAGATGTCTACGTGAAACTCAATATTATAGAAGCCCGTTGCATCGGTACCGTCATTCGGTCTGCCGGTTTGCGACATCACTTGTTTTACCTCGTCGAAGCTCAAAAAGATATTGCGCATTTCGTTCGCCATCTTTACCGATTCTTTGAGCGATATACTTAGCGGACCTGTAGCACGCACATAAATAGCGCCTTCATTAAGCTCAGGTAAAAATTCGGTACCTAATAATTTGAAACAGCCCAAACTTATCACCAGCGCTGCCACGGCAATGATAAACACCACCTGCCGCGCCCGGAAACACACGGAGTAAAAACGCATGGCGCCATTGGTGAGGGCCTGTACAAAAACATTATGTTTCTCTTTTACATTCTTTTTTAATAACACGCTGGCCAGTGCTGGTACAAAGGTGAACGTTAGGATCACTGCGCCCAGCAGCGCAAAACCCAGCGTCCAGGCCAATGGGGAGAACATTTTGCCTTCCACTTTCTGGAAACTGAAAATGGGCAGCAAGCCGGTAATGATAATAAGCTTAGCAAAGAAGATACCCTTACCGTTAACTAAACAAGCTTTTTTGATAAGACCCAGCTTGCTCATTTTATTGTAGTTCTCCATGCCCACCTCTTTGGCCTTGTGATCGAGGATTACAAAGATGCCTTCTACCATTACCACGGCACCATCTATGATGATACCAAAATCTATCGCCCCCATAGATAGCAAGTTGGCCGACATGCCTTTCAGCTTCAGACAAATAAATGCGAATAGTAATGCCAACGGAATAATGAGCGACACAATGAGCGTAGTGCGCCAGTCGGCCATGAAAAGGAATACGATCACAGTTACGAAGATGATGCCTTCGGCCATGTTGTGCAGCACGGTATCGGTGGCAAAATTCACCAGGTTCTCGCGGTCGTAGAAGGTGTTCAGCTTAACGTCATCAGGTAATATTTTGGTGTTGAGGTCGTGAATTTTCAGTTTCAGGTTTTTAATCACTTCGCTTGGGTTTTCACCCTTGCGCATTACCACAATACCTTCAACAACATCCGGATCTTTGTCGCGGCCTACCTGTCCCAAACGTGGCAAAGACGACTCGGTAACCTCTGATATAGTTTTTACATATATTGGGGTTCCCTTTATATTATTAATAACTATATTTTTAATTTCGTCTATGTTATTCAATAAACCAATACCACGCACTACATAAGCCTGACCGTTCTGGTCTATTACATCGCCCCCTACGTTTACGTTGCTTTTGGATACCGCCTCGTACAATTGCAGCGGGGTAACGTTGTATTGAACGGCTTTTTCGGGGTTGATGGTGATCTGGTAGGTTTTCACTTCGCCTCCAAAGCTATTCACATCGGCAACGCCGGGAACGGCCTTAAGCTCGCGGTCAACCACCCAATCTTCAATGGTCTTTAATTCCTTAACAGTTTTGCGGTTGCTGGTGAGCGTAAAGCGGTAAATCTCGCCGGTGGGACCATAAGGCGGCTCAATTGATGGGTTTACGTTATCCGGCAAATCGGCATCGCCAATGTGGTTGTTGATCTGCAAACGAGCGGCATTGTAATCCACATCGTCATCAAAGGTCACCTTAACAACCGATAGCCCGAACAGTGATGACGAGCGGATACTGGTCTTTTTTTCCGCCGGGTTCATGGCAATCTCTATAGGGCGGGTCACAAATTTTTCAACCTCCTCGGCACTGCGGCCCGGCCATTGTGTAATAATGGTAACCGATGTATTGGTCACATCCGGAAACGCATCTATACTGATGGTTTTGAAGCTGATGTATCCGGCAACGGCAAGCAGGGCGGTCACAAAGAAGATGAAGAACCTGTTGCGGAGCGCGAATGAAAGTATATTTTTTATGAATTTATTCATGGTTTGATATTTCGGATTTCGGTCCCGATAGCTATCGGGATTCGATTTCGGATTTGGTATTCGAAGCCCCGCTTAATCTTTTAAAGATTCATATAAGTAAACTTGTCTTGATGCAATTACCCTGTCGCCTGGTTTCAGGCCGTTGGCGATGTAAGCCCGGTCTTCAACAGTTTTGGCCACCGTTACGGGTTGCACATGCACCTTCGCTTTACCATCCACTACAATCACATAATTCTTATCGTTATCAAACACCAGTGCATGAGCGCTTACTTCCGGCAAATTCTCGCCAGATTTTGCTTTGATTAAAATATTGGCGAACATACCTGGCTTCAACAAATTGCCAGGATTATCTATCTTAATTCGGGCATGCATCACCTTGTTATCCGGATCAAGCATATTGTCGATCTTATCTATCTTTCCGTCAAATACTTTGTCGGGGTACGACAAGGTGGTAATCTTTACAGGATCGCCCGTTTGGATCTTTGAGATGTCTGATTCGTAAACATTAACCAGCACATACACCGTGGACAGATCGGCAATGGTGAACAGGTTCTGGCTGTTATCGGCCCTTACCTGCGTATTATTGGTGAGGTTTTTCTCTACCACATAACCAGACAGCGGCGTTTTTACCTCGTAGCCATTAGCGTTGCTTTTGTTGATAGAAACAACCGCTCCGGCACGCTTGCTTTCAGCCTGTGCCTTTTGATAATCAGATTGCGCCTGCTCAAGATCTTTCTGCGAGGCAAGGCCGCCCTTGTACATTTCCTGGGTCGATTCGTAAATTCGCTTGGTATTGCGCACATCGGCTTCCGATGATACATAGTCGCGGGTGAAGCCGGCCATTTCGGCGCTGCGCATAATAGCAAGCGTCTGGCCTTTCTGTACCACATCGCCTAACTGTACGTGAACGTCCTGCGCCACGCCGCTCACCAGCGGAAATACTTTCACCATCTTATTTTCATCGGGCGCAATGCTGCCGGTGAGGGTGATCTGCGAAATTGCGCTTGCTTCCTTCACTGTATCAATCAGCAGGCTGTTGATCAAACTATCGGTAACCTGGAAACGAGTGTCTTTTTCCTGCGCCTCGTCGGCGTGGTGGCAGCTTTGCAGCGCCATGCCAGAAAGTGCCAGCGTAATAGAAAGGGTTAAAATTTTATATCTGGTGTACATAGTTGCGTGGTATTATTTATTGAAAAAAGGCGTTCCCGTAACATAATTCAACTGTTCGAGCGAGGTAACGCGGTTCAGTTGCAGTGTGTTGAGCTGCAATGTGTTGGTTTTGTAGGAATCATAAAAATCAAGGAATTCCAAAAGGCTGATGTTACGCTTTTCATAATTCTTGAATACTTCCTGGATCAGGTGATTAAAATCATCCTTAAAAGCAGGATCGAAACTGTTATAAAGATTTTCCAGTCGAAGCGCATTTTTGTAATTGGTAGCAACATCGCTTTCCACTTTATCCTGTTGGCTTTGCAGTTGTACTTTGCTTTGATCAATTGCAATCCGGGCCTGTTTAATACCGCCCTGGTTACGGTTAAAGAATGGCAGGCTAAAACCTATTCCAGCGCCTAAAAAGTTGGTGCCATAGCTACCCAGCCGGTCGTAATTCAATGAAAGGGAAACGTCAGGAACGGCAGTGGCCTTTTGCAGCTGCAGGTTCATGTTGTTATAATCAACCGTGGTTTTAGCCAGCTTTAAGTCGTAACGATTTACGTAGGCCGAGTCGAGCAGGGTTTGATAAGCAACGCCGGCAACGATGTTCTTTCCATCAAAATTATTTTCAGTTTCGGGAACTATATAAGTTGCTGTGGGTGTTTTGGTAAGCAATTTAAGCTCGCTTTGTACTGTATCGATACCGGTTTGCAGGTTGTTGTATTCGGCCTGCAGCGTGTAAAGCTGCGACTGGATGCGCAGCACCTCTTTTTGAGCGACATTGCCTTTAGCATATTGCTCTTTAAAAACGGTAAGGGCTTTTGCCAGCGATCCAATTTCCTGGCTGTAAACTTTGGCAGATTGCTGCTGGAAGTAAATGCTGTAAAAATCGCTGCGCAGGGTGAATTTTAGTGTACGCAACAGGTCGAAGAACTGGTATTTGGCCTGATCGATGCCAATCTTAGCGAGCTGAATATTCTTATTCCGCTTGCCCGCGGTAGTAAACAGCTGCGAAATACTGAAGGAATGGTCTTTATAGGCCGGGCCCTCGGTCGCATCATTTGAATGAATACCGTTGGAATAACTAAAATCGGGATTGGGAAACAGCCGCGCGGTGATGACCTGCGCGCTGGCGTTATCAATATTATAGCGCTGCGCAATAAGTTGAAGGTTATTTTTCAGGAACAGATCCTCGGTCTGCTTCAGGGTAACCTTCAGTGTATCGCTTCCCTGCGCCTGCGCCTTTTGAGCTCCCGCCGAAAAGGCTACATAACATATAATAGTAACAAGAACAATCTTTTTAGACATAGTATAACTTAACGGCACAAAATTATACAAGTCGTATTAGAGGGAAATTAGACCGGGATTAGAAAATGATTAGAATTTAAAATGGAGGGTTATGAACGGCTTTTTGATGTAAGGTGCGGTTTTTTGATATCGGCAATCAGGGCTTTTACATCGCGTGTTTCAATGACACCGCCCGAATAGAAAATGTTTCCGCAGCTGTGACAATTGTAGGTTGTTTGGCGAAGTTTAATTAACTGTATGGAGTAATATATACTTAGCGGCAAAGAGGAAAATATGGACGTTATGCCGAAAATAACTACAAGAAAGCCGGCGGGCGGCTCGAAATCGGCCTGGATTTTTATAAGACAGGCATAAAGTAAGCAAGTAGATAAAAATACCGCTAACGATATAATTAATCTTATAACGTACTTTCTTCTGCTACGGACCAATACGTTATCGCTATTACATTCGGGGCAATGCAATACCCTTACTTTACTGAAGCTCAGTTTAGTATTTATGAATTGAAAGAGAGAATCCGGTGCGGCCATATGTCCCTTAAATATAAAGATTTTTCACATACGCACTATTGTGATATACTGGAATTGTAAAACGGAGAATAGTTCGCCAGGTTTTGCACCTATGGATCGAAGAGACGAGTTGGGTTGCGTTTTTTACCAATAATTGCCCCCTGTGTTAATACAAAGGATTGTTTGTTTGCGTAAATGACATTGGGTTGGTGTTTTAGATGGGATCTATCGTTTTCTTGATTCTGATCAAGTTCTTCTCTTATCAAATTAAACATTTAAGCCCTACCTTAGCGATTCACTATCAATTAATAACACCGCTATGCAACATAACGCCAAATCACTCCGCGCCTTCATCGGCTCAAAAAACTTTGATATCTCCCGCTCTTTTTACCGCGATCTTGGTTTTGAGGAAGTTGTAATATCACCACAGATGTCGGTTTTTAAACTGGGCGAACTGGCATTTTACCTGCAAAACTATTACGCGCAGGAATGGGTAGATAATACCATGCTGTTCCTGGAAGTTGACGATGCCGACCGTTACTATAAAGAGTTGCTGGCTTTAAATCTTCCTTCCAAATATGCCGGTGCAAAGCTTACGCCAGTTCGAGTGGATACCTGGGGTAAGGAATGTTTTTTACACGATCCCTCGGGAGTGCTTTGGCATTTTGGGGAGTTTTTTAAGCAGTAACAATCTGTTTTTTACGCTGAACAATTGTGCAAGCGACAGAAAGTACTGTGTCTGTACTGCGTTTTGTTGTGAGACGAAATACTTTCCGTCTGTTGGGAAGATACTGAACTTATCCCGCCAAATAGCTAATTTAGCGCCGTAATTGATCCGCCGACCGGCGGAGAAGGGGATAGCAGAAAAATGTCAGATATTATACACCTTTTACCAGATTCCGTTGCCAACCAGATAGCCGCCGGCGAGGTGGTACAGAGGCCGGCATCGGCGGTAAAAGAACTCATTGAGAATTCGATAGATGCGGGGGCTGATAAGATCCAACTGATCATTAAAGATGCAGGAAAATCCCTGATCCAGATCATCGACAACGGCTGCGGCATGAGCGTTACCGACGCGCGAATGTGCTTTGAGCGGCACGCTACCTCGAAGATCCGCAAGGCGGATGACCTGTTTGCCATCCGCACCATGGGTTTCAGGGGCGAGGCCATGGCGTCTATCGCTGCCATTGCACAGGTAGAACTGAAAACCCGCCGCCATGAAGATGAGTTGGGCACCTGTATCACTATCGAGGGTTCGGAAGTGATCAGTCAGGAGGCTTGTTCTGCCAACACCGGTACATCCATCTCCATCAAAAACCTGTTTTATAATACGCCTGCACGCCGTAACTTTTTGAAAAGCAACCCTGTGGAAATGCGGTATATTATAGATGAACTGCAACGTGTAGCGCTGGCGCATCCATCGATATTTTTCACGCTGCATCATAACGGACAGGAGGTTTACCATTTGCCGGCTACTACGCTCAAGCAACGCATTGTTCACCTGTTCGGTAATAATTATAACGAGCGGCTGGTGCCGGTTGAGGAAGATACTATCGTCATCAAACTTCATGGCTTTGTAGGCAAGCCCGAGTTTGCCAAGAAGACACGCGGCGAACAGTTCTTTTTTGTGAACAACCGCTTCATTAAAGACGCATACCTGAACCATGCCGTGCTGATGGCCTTTAAGGAACTGCTGCCGGAGGACACCTTCCCCCTGTATGTGCTCTTCATCGATATCGACCCGGCTAAGATCGATATCAACGTTCATCCCACAAAAACAGAAATAAAATACCAGGACGAGCAAACTATTTATGCCATCGTACGCTCGGCCGTGAAACGTTCCCTGGGCAGGTATAACATTACGCCAAGCCTCGATTTTGACCAGGAAAACAGTATTGAGCATTTGGTTACAGCGAAGCCTTTGGAAGAAATCGTACCGCCCACCATCAAAGTAAATCCAAATTACAATCCCTTTAATACCGGTTTTGAAGAGAGCGGCAGTAGTGGCGGTGGCAGCTATAAAGAATCGTATCGCAGCAATCCCATCCCGCAGAATTGGGATACGCTGTACGAGATCAGCAAGAAGGAAACCATTGTACAGCAGCAGGTGTACGAGGAAGTAACCATCACCGCCGATGATCAGGAACTGAATAAGCCCAGCGAGCGCCAGCTTTTCCAGATCCAGAATCGGTTTATCCTGTCGCAGATCAAATCGGGTTTTATGCTGATCAATCAGCAGGCGGCACACGAAAGGATCCTGTATGAACGTTTTTTACAACAGTTGCAAAATCACTCGGGCGTAAGTCAGCAAAGCTTGTTTCCGCAGTCGGTTACGTTTAACAGCGGTGATTATGAATTGCTGAAGGAGCTTTTGCCTGATATTCGTGCGCTGGGTTTCGATATCAGGGAGTTTGGTAAAAATACAGTTGTGATTGATGGTATACCGGCTGATCTGAACAATGCATCGGAACATGCCATATTAGAACAACTGCTGGAAGGCTTTAAGAATAACCAATCGGTAATGAAGCTGGACAAACGCGACAGCCTTGCACGGTCGTTAGCGCGCAATGCTGCAACGAAAGCGGGCGTTAAGATGTCATTAGAGGAAATGAATATTTTGATCGATCAGCTTTTTGCCTGCCAGATGCCAAATTTGGCGCTGAACGGTAAACTGATAATCAGTACTTTTACGCTGAACGAACTTTTGGAACGATTTGAGAAATAACCGCCAAATACAAGAGCGGACTAATTAATAACTATGAGCGCATACAGGCAGTCACCCTTCGCCAATTTAACACCGGTTGTAAAAAACCTCCTGATCATTAACGGTATCTTTTTCCTTGCTTATCTGCTCATTGACCGGGGCAATGCCCAGGGCTGGATGACTGTCAATTTTGGAGCCTATTATTTTGATTCGCCCCAATTTAAGCCGTGGCAAATAGTTACCTACATGTTTATGCACGGCGGATGGGAACATATCATTTTCAACATGTTCGCCCTGTTTTCATTCGGGCCTATATTGGAATATTCCCTCGGCCCCAAAAGATTTCTGAATTTTTACTTTATCTGCGGCGTCGGCGCCTGGGCATTGCAAATGCTGGTACAGGCTGTTGAGGTGCATAATCTTATCGGCGCATTTACCTTAACGGCAACTGAAAAATATAATTTGATCCATATAAACCCGGACGACATCAACAACCTGGTTACAGCAAAACTGTTTGTTGCTTATAGAATTCCGTTAGTTGGAGCATCGGGCGCTATATTCGGCGTGTTGCTGGCATTTGGCATGTTGTTTCCTGATATGGAACTGATGATGTTATTTATCCCATTCCCTATCAAAGCCAAGTACCTGATTGGATTTTACATCGCACTGGAGGTTTATCTTGGGTTCAAACAGTCGGTGGGCGATAACGTGGCCCACTTTGCACACATTGGTGGGGCGCTGATAGGTTTTATCCTCATCAAAATATGGGGATTACGACGAATGCAGTAAATTTTACAATAAGCATCCATGTTGTGTTACGCTTTTGTAAAATACCACAAAGCGGCGCAACAATTTTGAAAATTGCGGGTTAACTTTACAGATACAATTTTTTACTTGTTTTATGAGCACTTTGTGGCAAAATCTGCAATATAAGATGCTGCGCTCGGGCAGTAAATTAAACCTGTTGATAGGGATTAATATCATTGCCTTTTTGCTGATCAACGTAACCGATACGTTGGCAAAATTTTTCTTCAAAACCGGCGTTATCGGTTTTTATGCCGATGAATACTTGCTGTTATCTCCTAACCTTAAAACGCTGCTTACCCATTTCTGGACGCCCATAACCTACATGTTTATGCATGCCGGTCCTTTGCATATCCTTTTTAATATGCTGTGGCTGTATTGGTTCGGTCAAATTTTCGAGGAGTATCTCGGCAAAAAGCGTACGCTCGGTCTTTACCTAATGGGGGGCTTAGCCGGTGCTGCTTTGTTCCTGCTATGTTTCAATACCATTCCGCTGCTGGCTAACGGAAGCGGCGCACTGGTTGGCGCATCGGCAAGTGTAATGGCAATCTCGGCCGCGGCCGCAACGCTGCTGCCTGATTATACCATTTCATTGATTCTTATCGGCCCTGTAAAGTTGAAATGGCTGGTGCTGTTTTTTATTATTATCGACTTTTTAGGAATAGTAGGCCCCAATGCCGGCGGCGAAATTGCTCACCTCGGCGGCGCGGCCATCGGTTTTTTTTATATTAAACGCCTGCAAAAAGGGCACGACTGGATAGCAAACTTCTCTACGATATTTAAGCCGAAACCTACGCTGAAAGTAGTGTCGAAAAATTCTGGTGGAAGAAGTAACGAGTTACCGCGACAAGAGGAAATAGACCTTATATTAGATAAAATTTCACAATCGGGATACGACAGTTTGAGCAAGCAGGAGAAGGAAGTGCTATTCCGCGCAAGCAACAGCAATGAAAGCTAAAAAAAAGCGCTCCTTTATTGATAAGATCATTCTTTGGCTCAACATCCTGTTGTGTGCCGCTTTATTAGTGAGTTACCTCGCCCCCGTCGTCGACCCGAAAACCTTCTGGATCATAGCATTTTTTGGGTTGGCTTATCCTTTGTTTCTTGTCGCCAGCTTGGTATTCATTGTATTTTGGGCGTTAAAGCGAAGCTTGTACGTACTGCTTTCAATCGTTACTATTTTGATTGGGTGGCATGTGCTCAGCAACAACTTTCAATTGCACGGGCCATCTTCGTATACGGTTGGGCCAAAGCAAACGGTGATTAACCTGATGACCTACAACGTGCATAATTTTAAGAAGTATGGATCGAACAACGATAAATCAACCAAACACGACATCTTACAGGTAATTGCCGATAACCAGCCTGATGTAATTGGCTTCCAGGAATTCTATACACGGAGGTCGGGCGAATATGATATGCGTGATTCGATCCTAAAGATCATAGGCAGCAACTATTATTATTTCGAGCCGGTGATAGCAAACAGCCAGGAAGCTATCGGTTTGGCCATCTTTTCAAAATTCCCAATTGTAGGTCATGGTATTGTGCCGCTGGCCAATAAACTGAGCGAAAATGCCTGCCTGTACATCGACGTTAAAAAGGGCGATCAACAGTTCAGGGTGTACAGCGTTCACCTTCAATCCATACGGTTCGATCCGGAAGATTATAAATACTTGAACAGCATAGCCGGAAAAAGCGAAAAGCCTGAGGGCTCATCGGCCATGCGGCTGGGCGGCAAATTAAAGAACGCGTTTATTAAACGTAGCGATCAGGTAGTGAAAATAAAGGCCCACGCGGCGCAATGCCCCTACCCTTATATCATATCCGGCGATTTTAACGATACGCCCTCATCCTATGCCGTTAACCAGATGGCAAACGGACTAAAAAATGCCTTTCGCGAAGCAGGTGCAGGTTTTGGACGCACGTATAACGGTGACTTTCCCAATTACCAGATAGACTATATCATGGCCAGCCGTGATTTTGATATCCGCAATTACCAGATCATTGAGAAAAAATTATCCGATCATTACCCGGTGAGGAGTGATTTGGTTTTGAAATAATTCCCGAATTTTTAGCAGTTTTTATCTAAGAGGCGTTCAATAGGGCTGCGCGGTGGTTGATAAAAAATCCGAAATCGAAAGCCCTGCATCGAAATTCTTCGTTTGCTATTATTTTTAGTAATTTCGTGAGTAATTCAAAAAATCGTCAATCGTAATTCTAAAATCGTAAATCAAATTGGCTAAAGCTAAAGTTGCATATTTCTGTCAGAGCTGCGGGTACGAATCAGCTAAGTGGTTGGGCAAGTGTCCGTCATGCGCGCAGTGGAATACATTTGTGGAGGAAATAATCGAACGCCCCAATACGGCAGTGCCTACCTGGAAATCACCGTCGACTACGTTACAACGTGCAAATAAGCCTGTGCAGGTTGCCGATATTACCTACACCGAAGAGCACCGGCTGCTTACACCTGATGCCGAATTCAACCGGGTTTTAGGCGGGGGTATTGTAGCCGGATCGCTGGTGTTGATAGGCGGTGAGCCGGGCATCGGTAAATCGACCCTGATGCTGCAACTGGCCCTGAATATGCCTAACCTGAAGGTGCTGTACGTTTCGGGCGAGGAAAGCGACCGGCAGATCAAGATGCGGGCGGAGAGATTAGTTGACAGCAAGCAGCCGGCAGTTGGCAGTTCAAAGTCCGAAATCAGCAAAGGCTGTTTCATCCTCACCGAAACCTCCACCCAAAACATTTTTAAACAAATAGAAGAGCTGCAGCCCGATCTGGTGGTGATCGATTCTATACAGACACTGCATTCGTCACACATCGAATCTACGCCGGGCAGCGTATCGCAGGTGCGCGAGTGCACTGCCGAGATGCTGCGTTTTGCCAAAGAAAGCTCTACCCCCGTATTTTTAATTGGCCATATCACAAAAGACGGCACCATTGCCGGGCCTAAAATTCTGGAGCACATGGTAGATACCGTACTGCAATTTGAAGGCGACAGGCACCATGTTTACCGCATCTTACGCACGGTAAAGAACCGTTTCGGCTCGGCGTCTGAACTGGGCATTTACGAAATGCTGGGCGAAGGTCTGCGAGAAGTATCGAACCCGTCGGAAATTCTACTCTCGCAGCGGGATGAGCCGTTGAGCGGCGTAACCATATCGGCCACTTTAGAAGGCATGCGCCCGATGCTTATCGAGACGCAGGCTTTGGTCAGTATTTCTGCCTACGGCACGCCCCAGCGCACCGCCACCGGCTTTGATACCCGCCGAATGAACATGCTGCTGGCCGTACTGGAAAAACGCTGCGGATTTAAACTGGCGGCTAAGGACGTATTCCTGAATATCACCGGCGGTATCCGGGTAGAAGACCCAGCTATTGATCTTGGACTGGCTGCTGCCATTATTTCCTCACACGAAGATATTCCCATTTCGCAAAAAACCTGCTTTGCCGGAGAGATCGGCTTATCCGGCGAGATCCGCGCGGTAAATCGCATCGAGCACCGCATTGCCGAAGCACAGAAACTGGGCTTTGAGCAGATCTTTATTTCCAAATACAATTTACCCTCATCTGCACAGGATAAGCGCAAAATGGACCTGTCACGCTATAAAATTGATGTGAAGGTGGTGAGTAATATAGAGGAAATGTTTGGATTGCTGTTTGGGTAAGCCTTCCAGGGACATCATACGTTGTGTCTGCTTTTTATATCGTATATACAATTCGGAGGCGCAACGTACTGTGCCTCTACATTAATTAATGCAATTATCCTTCCTTCTTGTATCCACGATATAAATGATCTTCCAGCCCGTCGGGGTTTTCATCAGCGAGAAAACATCCACTCCGCAATGGCTGAATTTATCATCAAGGTAAAATTTGTAGGGCGCCCAAACACTGGCCAGGTCGCCGTCTATTTTAATATCGCCGTAAACAATGCGCTCGTCATAAACACCTTTATGCGGCGTGCCAATGGCTTTGGCAAAATCATTGGCACTGTCTACCGAGATCACCGTTTTGCCTTCCTTGTTGGTAGAAATACTTTGCAGCACCATCTCTTTGGCGAAGACGGATTTCAGCATGGTGGTGTCACCTTTGCGCATAGCGTCGAACAGGGTGTTAACGGATTGTTTAACGCCGTCAGTTGCGGATTGCTGGGCGAAGGCGCATGCTGACAGTAGAATTGTGATAGTGAAGAAGAAAAGTCTTTTCATAGTTGGTTTTATAATCAGAATAAATATAAAAATAAAATCCTCTCCTTTTCAATCGCAAACATTGTCATTGCCGGAAACGAAGCAATGTCGTGCGTAACTTTAACGCAAATGCATAAGTGCTAATTCATGATGATGAGATTGCTTCGTTCCCCGCAATGACAAAATGGGATAAGAAACTACGTGTTTGGGCATAAAAAAAGCCCTGTATTTTCATGCAGGGCTCAGAAATCAATATTATAAGATCAGTTAGGACATTTTAAGTTTCTTCTGAATGTCGGCTACGTAGCCTTTAAATTTCTTATCCGTATCAATCAGGTCTTCTACGGTTTGGCAGGCATAGATCACGGTGGAGTGGTCGCGGCCGCCAAAGAAATGACCAATAGATTTTAATGAGCTCTTGGTATGTGCCTTAGCCAGATACATAGAGATCTGGCGGGCCTGAACAATCTCGCGTTTGCGGGTCTGCGATTTTACCATCTCGATAGGCACTTCAAAATACTCGCAAACCAGGTTCTGGATGTATTCCATTGAAATTTCTTTGGAAGAGTTCTTCACAAAGTTTTTCAACATTTGTTTAGCCAGGTTCAGGTCTATTTCCTTGCGATTCAGGGTCGACTGAGCCAGCAGGGACACCATTGCACCCTCCAATTCACGCACGTTATTATCAATATTGTGCGCAACGTATTCTATCACGTCGTTCGATAGTTCGATGCCGTCCTGGTAGGTTTTATTTTTGAGGATAGCCATGCGGGTTTCCAGGTCAGGAACCTGCAAATCGGCCGATAAGCCCCATTTGAATCTTGATAACAAACGTTCTTCCAAACCGGCCAGATCTTTCGGCGCTTTATCCGAGGTGATGATCACCTGTTTGCCCGATTGGTGCAAATGGTTGAAGATATGAAAGAAGAAATCCTGTGTTTTTTCCTTACCGGCAAAGTTGTGCACATCGTCCATGATCAGCACATCAATCGCCTGGTAAAAATTAACGAAATCGTTAATGTTATTGTGTTTCAGCGCATCAACAAACTGCTGGGTAAACTTCTCGCACGATACGTACAATACCAACTTATCGGGTAGCGAGTTCTTGATCTCGTTACCGATAGCCTGCGCCAGGTGAGTTTTGCCTAAACCAACACCGCCGTATATCATTAACGGGTTAAATGAAGTGCCTCCGGGTTTCGCGGCTACGGCATAACCGGCCGAGCGGGCCAGCCTGTTGCAATCGCCCTCCACAAAATTACTGAAAGTGTAATTACGATTAAGCTGAGGGTCAACGTTAAGCTTTTTTAGTCCGGGGATAACAAAAGGATTTTTTATATCCTTATTTATTGAGATTGGTATCGGCATAGACTGATTTTTTGCTTCAGCGCCATTCCCGTTTGATGGGAGATTCGTGGTGTATGGCTTGCTGGAAGATGATTGTTCTACAACTATATTATATTCCAAACGTCCGTCGTCGCCTAATTGTTTTTTTATTGTTTTTCGTAGCAGGCCCACATAGTGCTCTTCGAGCCATTCATAAAAGAATAAACTTGGTACCTGGATGGTTAAAACTGAACCTTCCATCCGTAAAGCCTTGATAGGCTCAAACCAGGTTTTAAAGCTCTGGGCGGGGATGTTGTCTTTGATGATCTGAAGGCAGCTATTCCAAACGTTAGTACAAGTTTTTTCCATAAATAAATTCTCCTAAAATATTGATTTCCAACCCCCAGCGAAACATCATTTGGAACTGCTACGGAACATCGAATATTCTAAAAAAAAGTGGATTAAAAAATAAATTTTTACTTTTTTAATAAAATAAATTTATCAAAAAATAACGCTTTTCATATCTGAAATTCAATATTAAATATTAAATTTCGCGTGTAGCAAACGCCAAAATTCACGGTTTAACTTATCCGTTATTTTTTTAATTAGTCCGTCATTCGCGAGCAAATTCCTGCAATTCTTTCATAGGCATGCGGGCGGTCGGACCGCACAATATTCGCGCCGTTTTCCACATTTTGCTCCCTTTTGTTTTAAGTTACTAACAATGAACAAAATAGTTTTTATCGCCTAATCAGGGTGATGTAAGCCTTGTACAAAATGGCAGGAAAACTTTGTCAGTATTCGCCAAAAACGTACCGAAGGGTGTCCGAGATCTCACCCAATGTGGCATAATTTTCAACAGCTGTCAGGATAAATGGCATTAAATTCTGTGTGGTTTTGGCAGTTTCGCCAAGTTTTTGCAAAGCGACGGCGACAGCCTTATTGTCTCGCTCGTTTTTGAGATCATTGATTTTTTCGGTTTGATGACGGCGGATAGCGTCGTCCACGCGGAACACATTCATGGCAGCAGCTTCCTCTTCGACAAACTTATTAACACCCACCAGGGCTTTTTCTCCACTTTCTATCTGGTTCTGGTATTCATAAGCTGAGCGCGCAATTTCCTGTTGAATATAGTCTTGTTCAATCGCTTTTACCGAACCACCCATGGCGTCTATTTTATCTATATAGATCTGTGCTGCTTTTTCCAAATCGTCCGTCAGCGCTTCGATAAAATAAGAACCTGCCAGCGGGTCTACAGTATCTGTCACGCCGCTTTCAAAGGCAATGATCTGCTGCGTGCGCAGGGCAATTTTGGCAGCGGCTTCGGTAGGTAGCGAAATGGCCTCGTCGTACCCATTAGTGTGCAGCGATTGTGTACCGCCCAATACTGCGGCCAGCGCCTGGTTGCTTACCCGCACAATGTTGTTCATGGGCTGTTGCGCTGTTAAAGTAGAACCGCCAGTTTGGGTATGGAACCGTAGCTTCTGCGCACCGGCATCCGTAGCACCAAGCTCTTTGGCAATATGCGCCCACATGCGGCGTGCCGCCCTGAACTTTGCAATCTCTTCAAAAAAGTTATTGTGACAATTAAAAAAGAAGGAAAGCCTTTTGGCGAATACATTTATATCTAACCCCTTCTGCAAAGCTGCCTTTAAGTATGCTTTTCCGTTGGCCAGCGTAAAGGCCAGCTCCTGCACCGCCGTAGAGCCCGCCTCACGAATATGGTAGCCGGATATAGATATCGTATTCCACTTCGGCACCTCTTTACTACAGTATTCAAATACATCGGTAATTAAACGCATCGATGCTTCGGGCGGATAGATATAGGTACCGCGTGCGGCGTATTCCTTTAATATATCGTTTTGAATCGTCCCCGAGATCTGCTTAATATCCGCACCCTGCTTTTTGGCCAGCGCTATATACATACATAATAATATAGGTGCAGTTGCATTGATGGTCATGGAGGTGCTGATGTTCTTTAGCTCGATGCCATTGAACAGGATCTCGATATCCTTTAATGAATCGATAGCCACCCCTACCTTGCCTACTTCGCCCTCAGCCAAATCATGATCAGAGTCATAGCCAATTTGTGTCGGCAGGTCGAATGCTACCGAAAGGCCCATGGTGCCCTGACTCAGCAGGTAATGATAGCGCTTGTTCGATTCCTCGGCGGTAGAGAAACCGGCATACTGGCGCATGGTCCAAGGTTTGCCGCGGTACATGTCTTTTTGAATCCCGCGGGTGTAGGGGAATTGCCCGGGCAATTCATTCATTCCCGAAGGCTCCGTGTAAACCTCCTTTATTTCAATGCCGGATGATGTGGTAATTTTTTTCTCTTCCATTGTGCTCATCTGAATGCCTCTCCGCCAATTGTAGTAATTCAACGCGGGGATAGTGGTCTATTTTACCAGACGTTCCGATGGAACGTGATGTTATATTATATAGTTGTTACCCACAAACGTTCCGATGGAACGTAAATCCATTCTTTCGTTGTTCTACCCACCAAGCGTTCCGATGGAACGCGAGGGTTGAATGTCTGAATATTTTGCTTTATCTACTATGTCCCATCGGGACATTTGGTGGGTAGAAAAAACGTTATTTATTTACGTTCCATCGGAACGTTTGGTGCAATTAGTCGCCTAAAAAATCTCCTCCACATCCTTCCGCAGCATATTCGCGCCAAGCTCATAAGGATTATCTTCCAACTCATTAATACTTGCCAGGATGATCTTGCTTAATTCAAGCCCGGTGGCGGTTTCCGGTACACCTATGGCAGCCTTATTGATGATGCCGAGGGTATCGTCTTTCAAGTGCCTGATAACGCCCCATGCACGGCTGCTCACATAGATTTGCTGCGTAACGTTATGCTGAAACTCATTCCGGATCTCCTGGATCAATAAGCTGTGCAATTCCTGTGCGCTGTAAGCCGTGGCATTAACGCGCACCAGCATATTGGCAGGGTTAACACGTTCTATAAACAACACCATCCGCTCATAAGCCTGCAGGCGCAATGGCAATGTCTGGGCGCTGAGCGTTTTTTTAAATTCCAGTAACTGGATCTTTTCATCCCTGTCGAGGTAGGGTTTAATAAGATAAAATGCTATCCATACAATACCCAAACCGGCAATGGTGTATTTTATAATGTCGTACAGGTAGGGTAAAACGTTCATATTGGTTAATGTTAAATGCAGGTCATATAAATCCCGCTTGCAGCAAAAATCCGCATTTTACCTTATATTTGTGTAGCTAATTAAAAAATTAAGATGAGTACTGCTGTTGAAATCGCAAACGGACCGGTTACTTTTACCGGCGGCGCTGTAAAGGAATTGAATAAGTTAAAGAGTCAGCAAGAAATTGGCGACGATTTTGGCCTGCGTGTAGGTGTTGAAGGCGGCGGCTGTTCGGGTATGAACTATATATTAGGTTTCGACCAGAAAAAAGACGGCGATCAGGAATTCATTATCGACGGTATTAAGGTGTTTATGCACAAAGCACACGGCCTGTACCTTGCCGGTATGCAGATAGACTTCCAGGACGGCTTGAACGCCCGCGGATTTACCTTCAATAACCCCAATGCGGCAAGCACCTGCGGTTGCGGCAGCTCTTTCTCTGTTTAAGGGAGTGAAAGCTTAAAGCAAAAAGACTAAAACTGAAAGGCTTTGAAATATAGAGGCGGGATGATCAATCATTCCGCCTTTCTTTTTGCTTTTAGCTTAAATTTCGCCTTAAACTGATGATGCTGATTAATACTGAATATGCGGAAAGTTCATTACCAGGTAAATAAATCCCCAGGCCATAAACAATGCAACACTGTAAGGTATCAGGTCGGGGTATTCAAACTCCTTAAAAAGGCGACGATTGGGATTGCCGGTGATTTGCCTGTCCATATGGTTTGCTATTTCCTTTTTAAATATCGAAAGTTATTCTGCCAAAAGCAAGAACAAGATAGAATAACCTTAAACATGACTGTAACAAACCGCTATGTGTTACAGTCTTATCATCAGCTTTCGTAACTTTACACAATGGCCGTAAAAACTACTTACAGGGAAAATATTTCAATTGCCTTGCAGTCAATAGCGGGTAACCGTTTGCGCACGTCGCTTACCGCACTCATTATTGCTATAGGCATTATGGCGCTGGTAGGTATTTTAACGGCAATTGAGGGTGTTAAGCAATACACCAATGATGCCTTTGCAGGCCTTGGCGCCAACTCATTTACCATTCAAAACCGAGGCGATGGCTTTGGCTTTGGTAATGGCGGCCACCAGAAAAAATTCCCTGCCATTCGTTACGAACAGGCCGAGCGCTTTAAAAAGAAATTCACATTGCCGGCGGTTATTGCTATTAACCTGCAGCTCTCGGGAACGGCGGTGGCCAAATACGGCAGTCAAAAAACCAATCCCAACATCTCGGTAAGCGGCTCGAACGAAAATTACCTCGCCACCAGCGGACAGAAACTAGCTTTCGGGCGTAATTTTTCGGCTTCAGAACTGGAGCACGGCAGCAACGTGGTCATTATCGGTAACGAGATAAAAAAGAAGCTTTTTAAAGATGCCGACCCCATCAATAAAATGATCTACATCGGCACCAATGAGTTTAAAGTGATCGGCACAATAGCCTCAAAGGGACAAAGCGCAGGCTTTGGCGGCGATAAGTTTTGCGTCATCCCCATCCTGAAAGCCAATCAGCTAAAAGATTCATTGCATACCTCGTTTACCATTACTACTATGGTAGGCAGTTCAACGGTGCTTGATGCAACTATCGGCGAGGCTACTTCATTATTCAGAAATATCCGCAGTCTTAATATCGCCAGTCCCGATAACTTTGAGATCGAGCGAAGCGATTCCATCCAGCAGGAACTATCGGGCCAGCTGGCTTACATGACCATCGGCGGCGCAGCCATCGGTATCATTACTTTGATCGGTGCCGCCATTGGCCTGATGAATATTATGCTGGTGTCGGTAACTGAGCGCACCCGCGAGATCGGTCTGCGTAAATCATTAGGTGCTACACCGGCCATCATCCGGAAACAATTCTTAATAGAAGCAATCGTGATCTGCCTCATCGGGGGCTTGGGCGGCGTTATTCTCGGAATGGTTATCGGGAACGTAATGCCGTTGCTAATCGGCGGCTCAATGGTTATTCCGTGGAAATGGCTGTTTGCGGCTATTGTGCTCTGTACCGGTATTGGCCTTATTTCAGGTTTCTATCCCGCTAAAAAAGCGTCAAGGCTAGATCCTGTGGAGGCGTTGAGATACGAGTAGAGGATGTGTGGATTTTTGATGTGCGAATGTGCAGATTTTGAATCACAGATAAAAGCATCTGACGATGAACTCGTTTTTGCACCCGTTGTGCAGATAGCGAAAAGTAACCATAAGTAATGTCCTTGATTGCGTACGGCGAAACCCGCCCTCATGCTTCGAGTTGCCTCAGAATAACAGCTCTTTTAGTTTGCTTTACCGTCATGCTGGTATGGAATAATACGGTCATTCGCATATCTGCACATCAACAATCAGCACATTAAAAAAGCATCGTATTCTTCAACGGGTAATCTGTCAGTAACCTTTCTACATACGGCATGCGCAGGGCGTTGTGGAAGGCTTCTGCATGGCGGGGGTGGTGCATGTCGCTGGAGATAAACTCAACCAGGTTATGGTCCATTAATTCTTCGGCTATCTTTTTTGCACCCGCGCCGTAGTAACCGGCAAACGAAATGGTGTTCAGCTGAAAATCAACGCCCCAGCTATGTAAAACCTTATATTGATCCAGATCCATATACGGGTAGCGCTCGGGATGGGCCAGAATTGGCTTGTAGCCTTTATTTTTCATCTTTTCTATTACCTGGATAGCGTTTGCCGGCTTGCTGATGAATGAAAATTCGAAAAGAACGTAATTATCGCCAATGGTCATCAGCTTATCTTCGTCAACGCGTTTTTCAAAAGTTTCGTCAAAATAGTGCTCAGCGGCGGCCTGCACCTCTATATCCATATTTTCTTTTATCAGCTCGGTTTTCAGGATGGCAAGGGCATTGTTAATAGTTTCGGGCGTATTACGGTAATAGTCGACCATGATGTGCGGCGTGGCAATAATTTTCTTTATGCCAAGGTCCATCATCTTCCTGATCAGCACGATTGATTCCTGCGGATTTTGAGCGCCGTCGTCAATTCCCGGCAGTACATGCGAGTGCATATCAACCATTAAAGAGCTATAGTCGATAGTTATTTCTCTTTTTTGTTCCCTCTTCTTAAATAACCCAAACATTTTTACCGGTTGTTATATTGCTCCGAATAATATTGCTGATAATGGCCCGACGTTACATCATTCAGCCATGTCTCGTTCTCCAGGTACCATTCAACCGTTTTCTCTAAGCCTTCTTCAAAAGTGATTGACGGCACCCAGCCTAATTCATTCTTAAGTTTCGTGGCGTCAATGGCGTATCTTAAATCATGGCCCGCCCTGTCGGTCACAAAAGTAATCAAACTTGCTGACTGCCCTTCCGGACGACCTAACTTCTTGTCCATGATCTGGCAAAGCAAGTTAATCAGATCTATGTTCTTCCACTCGTTATGGCCGCCAATGTTATAGGTCGATCCTGCCTTTGCGTTATGGAATATCACATCAATGGCGCGGGCATGATCCTCCACCCAAAGCCAGTCGCGTATGTTTTCACCCTTGCCATAAACAGGCACCGGCTTCATCTGTTTGATATTATTGATGGCCAACGGAATCAGTTTCTCCGGAAAGTGAAACGAGCCATAGTTATTTGAGCAGTTAGAAATAACTGTGCCCAGCCCGTAGGTATCAAAATAAGCCCTTACAAAATGGTCGGAGCTTGCTTTTGATGCCGAGTATGGCGAGTGCGGATCGTAACCGGTCTCCTCTGTAAACATGCCGTCTTCGCCCAATGTACCGTAAACCTCGTCGGTCGATACATGATAAAAGCGGGTATTTTCGTAGTTGCCCTTCCACGCCTGGCGCGCAGCATTCAGTAAATTCACGGTACCCACCACGTTGGTGATCACAAAATCGAGCGGATTGGTGATCGAACGGTCAACGTGCGATTCCGCCGCCAAATGTATCACCGCATCCGGTTGCTCATCAGCAAAAAGCCGTTGAATGAAATCAATATCAACGATATCGCCTTTTACAAACCTATAATTCGGTTCGTGTTCAATATCTTTCAGGTTGGCCAGGTTACCTGCATAGGTCAGCTTATCAAGGTTTACAATGCTGTAACCAGGATAGTTTTTTACAAACCGGCGCACCACGTGCGACCCGATAAACCCCGCTCCGCCGGTGATAATTATCTTTTTCATTAAAATCAGTCGTTGCTTTATATTATCGCAACAGTTCTCCCGGTGCTTTGACGCTTGCCGGATACGGGCTGTTACAAATATCAAATCCTTTTTACCCCTGGCGTATTAAAAGGGGTTTTGCGCCAGGTATTTTTCCCATGCCCAGGCCGATGCCATCATGGTATCAATGTCCAGTTTCGCTGTCCAGTTTAATCCATTTGCCGATTTGGTTACATCGCCCCAAACCTTCTCCACGTCCCCTTCGCGGCGCGCACCTATCTCGTAATTCAGCTTAACGCCGGTAGCATTCTCAAATGCCGCTATTATTTCAAGCACGGTGTTGCCGTTACCTGTCCCCAGGTTAAACACATCGTACCCTTTAAAGCTTTCGTTGGCCATCAATTTAAGCGCCGCTACGTGAGCCTTGGCCAGGTCGACAACATGAATATAGTCGCGAACGCAGCTGCCGTCCTTTGTATCGTAATCATTGCCAAAAACGGTGATCTTAGCACGTTTGCCTATGGCAGTTTGCGTAATAAACGGCACCAGGTTTTGCGGAACGCCGTTTGGCAGCTCGCCTATCAGCGCTGTTTCATGTGCGCCTACCGGGTTAAAATAACGCAGGGCTATTACCTTTTGCGCATCGCCGGCAGCAACAGTATCTTTTAAAATTTCCTCTGCAATTTGCTTAGTGTTACCGTATGGCGATTGCGCGGGCTTAACCGGCGCATCTTCGGTTACAGGCAATATATCCGGCTGACCGTAAACTGTACAGCTTGATGAAAATACAAATTTTACGGGCGTGCCTTTGTAAGCTTCCAGCAAGTTCACCAGTGAATAAATATTATTTTTATAATATTTCAACGGCTTATTAACCGATTCGCCTACGGCTTTAAAAGCGGCGAAATGGATAATACCATCAATATCAGGCTCTGCCGCCGTAAATTCATGCAGCTTAGCTTCGTCACAAAGATCGAACGGGTAAAAAACTGGCTTAAAGCCGATGATCTTGGTCAACTGATCTAATATCTGGATACTCGAATTTGAAAGATTGTCAACTATCACCGGCTCGTAACCGGCTTCTACCAGTTCAACTACCGTGTGCGAGCCGATGTATCCCAATCCGCCTGTTACTAATATTTTGGCCATTAGCTTTTGTTATAATAGGTAAAATCCTTGTGTTGTATCTCCTTTTCAGGAAGCGATTTAAAGTATTCGTAAGTTATTTTCAGGCCTTCCTGTCGCGATATTTTCGGTTCCCAACCCAAAATATTTTTGGCTTTGGTGATATCGGGACGGCGCTGCTTAGGGTCGTCGGTTGGCAGCGGCAGGCTAATGAGCTTCTGATCGGTGCCGGTTAGTTTGATGATCTCCTCGCCAAACTCGCGGATAGTGATCTCATCCGGGTTACCAATATTCATCGGCTGTGCATAATCACTAAACAGCAGGCGGTATATGCCTTCCACCAGATCATCCACATAACAAAACGAGCGGGTTTGCGAACCGTCGCCAAACATGGTGAGTGATTCGCCACGCAAAGCCTGGCCGATAAAGGCCGGCAACACACGGCCGTCATTTAGCCGCATACGCGGGCCGTAGGTATTAAAGATTCTTACAATACGGGTCTCTAATCCGTGGAAAGTATGGTACGCCATAGTGATGGCCTCCTGAAAGCGCTTTGCCTCATCATAAACGCCGCGCGGACCAACCGGGTTCACATTGCCCCAATATTCTTCGGGTTGCGGGTTAACGTTCGGATCGCCGTAAACTTCAGATGTTGAAGCGATGAGCATCCTTGCTTTTTTAGAGCGGGCCAAACCTAACAGATTGTGCGTACCTAATGAACCTACTTTTAAAGTCTGGATAGGGATCTTCAAATAATCGATCGGGCTTGCCGGCGATGCAAAGTGCAGAATATAGTGCAGATCGCCGGGCACATATACAAACTTCGAAACATCGTGGTTATAAAACTCGAAGTTCTCCAGCTTAAACAAATGCTCAATATTTCGCAGGTCGCCGGTAATCAGGTTATCCATGCCAATCACATGATAATCTTCAGCAATAAACCTGTCGCACAGGTGCGACCCTAAAAAACCGGCTGCGCCGGTTATTAATATTCTTTTTCGTTGTGCCATTAACCTACTATTTTACGACCGATACTATTGTAATAAAAACCGCAAGCTTTCATCCTGTCCAGATCATACAGGTTACGTCCGTCAAATATAACAGGCGATTTCAATTTTTCCTTTAAAAAATCGAAATCAGGCGTTCTGAAAACCGGCCATTCGGTCACTATCAGTAAAGCATCGGCGCCATCCAGGGCAGTGTACCTGTCTGTAGCATAGCTTATCTTATCGCCAAGTATTTTTTTCACGTTTGGTATCGCTTCAGGGTCGTAAGCTACAACTTTTGCACCTTCGGCAAGCAGTTCTTCTATAATATATAAAGCCGGTGCTTCGCGGATATCGTCGGTTTCAGGTTTAAAGGCCAGGCCCCATAGTGCAAAGGTTTTTCCCTTTAAACCCCCCTCACCGTAATGCTCGCGCATTTTCACTACAAGGCGTTTTTTCTGCGTCTCGTTAACTTCCATTACCGAGTTAAGGATCTTAAAATCATATTTATTTTCCTCGGCCGATTTTGCCAGCGCCTGCACATCCTTAGGGAAACAGCTGCCGCCGTAGCCAACCCCAGGAAACAAAAAGCGTTTCCCGATACGGGCATCTGCCCCAACTCCTTTGCGCACCATATCCACGTCGGCGCCAACCAGTTCGCACATATTGGCAATCTCGTTCATAAACGTAATTTTGGTAGCCAGGAATGAGTTGGCGGCATATTTAGTTAATTCTGACGAACGCTCATCCATGTAAAGGATGGGGTTGCCCTGACGCACGTATGGCGCGTAAAGATCGCCCATTATTTCGCGTGCCTTTTCATCCATGGTGCCTATCACCACGCGGTCGGGTTTCATAAAATCTTCAACAGCAACGCCCTCGCGCAAAAACTCGGGGTTCGATACCACTGCGCATGGCACATTGGTGTTGGCTTTCAGCACAGCAGTAACCTTATCTGCCGTACCCACCGGCACGGTTGACTTGGTAACGATGACTTTATACTCTTTAATGATTTTTGCAATATCCTTTGCCGCGCCGAGCACATAGCTCAGGTCGGCCGAACCGTCGGCCCCGGGGGGGGTGGGTAGTGCTAAAAAGATAACTTTGGCCGATTCGATAGCCTCGGCAAGATCAGTGGTAAATGTAAGCCTGTTTTGTTTGATGTTGCGATGGAACAGCTGATCGAGGCCAGGCTCATAAATCGGCATTTCACCGGCGCGCATTTTGTTAACTTTCTCTTCAACAATGTCAACGCAAACAACTTCATTACCGGTTTCGGCCAAACAAGTTCCGGTCACCAGGCCTACATAGCCGGTTCCGATAACAGCGATTTTCATAGATTAATTATTTATTGTGACTACATTTATCCCCGCGAAGTTAATAATTCATAATTAAAATGCGCTTACTATATAATACCGGGGTTATATTATATTTCGTCACAGTTTACTTAGCGTCATTTTTCAGCAAAAAGGCCAAACTATGGATAAGCGGCCGGAAAAATCAAGCGCTTATACGTTCAAACGGGTGCGTTTGGTTTCACTTTGCGTCACTTGGCGAGTTTGAGCAGGGCAGGCCGGTTTTAGAGGAGATGAGAGCGCTTTATCCTGCCAAAAAAATCGTTATAACCTTCTTTTCCCCTTCGGGATATGAGATAAGGAAAAACACTCCTCTTGCCGATGCCGTTTATTATCTCCCGCTGGATACCGCCAAAAATGCCCGCAACTTTATCGAAGTCCTGCAGCCCGAAATGGCCATTTTTACCAAATATGAATACTGGTATTACTATTTCAGGGAGCTGCATTCGCACAATATTCCTTTGTATATTATTTCGGGGATCTTCAGGCCAAAACAGGTATTTTTTAAATGGTATGGAGTGCTGCACCGTAAAATGCTAGGCTTTGTAAGCTATTTTTTTGTGCAGGATGAAGGTTCAAAAAAACTGCTGAAGCAAATCGACATCACTAACGTAACCGTAAGCGGCGATACCCGGTTCGACAGGGTTTGGGCCAACGCACAGCATCCGAAAGAGATTCCGATTATCGCCGAATTTAAAGGCGACAGCAAGATATTCATTGCCGGCAGCACCTGGCCACCCGATGATCAACTGATCGCATCGCTGACTCCGGATCATCCCGATTGGAAATTCATTATTGCTCCGCATGAGATAAATGAAGAGAAAATAAGCGATTTGATGCTGCGGTTGCCTGCAGATACAACGGCAAGGTATTCACAACTTGCAAATAACGAGGGCGACGAGAAAAATGGCTTAAACCTCACATCTGCTATTTCCAATCTTGTAATAGATAACATCGGCATGCTTTCGTCGCTGTATCAATATGGCAATATTGCCTACATAGGCGGCGGCTTTGGCGCGGGTATTCATAATACATTAGAGGCCGCGGCATTTGGGTTGCCGGTTATTTTCGGGCCGGAATATTCAAAGTTTAACGAGGCCAAAGCCCTTTTGAACTTGCAGGCAGGTTTCAGCATCGGGAATGCCGGTGAGTTACACGGGGTGGTGGCTAAACTAACCTCCAACGAAGCTTTTTATGCCGAAGCCTGCTATAAAGCAAAAACTTATGTAGAACAAAATACCGGTGCAACGGCCACTATTATTCAACACATTGAAACTCATGGAGCTTGAAATTATAAAAGCGCAGGAAGCTGATATTGAATTGCACCGGCGGCTGTTTCTTGCAGAAACAAAATTTCAGTTCATTTATAACAAATGCCACGGAGCAGGCTGGGTGGATGTTTATCTTTTCAAACTGGATGGAGCGGCTATTGGTTATGGCGCGGTATGGGGTAAAGACAAGCGTGAAGACAGAGATACTATTTGCGAGTTCTTTTTAGAGCAACCATTCAGAAATTACGCCAGGGAGGTTTTTGCAAAGTTTACCGAAACATCGGGCGCCCGGTTCGTAGAATGCCAGACTAATGATATTTTACTGGCCAATATGACGTTCGAACTGGCGAAGAATATTCATTCTGAAGCCATCCTGTTCGATACGGCATTTGAAACAGCCTTTACCATAGCGAATGCCGCTTTTCTACAAATTAAAGACCCACACGAATGGGATGCTTACGTTATCCAAAAAGACGGGGAAGTAACGGCTACCGGCGGATACGTATGGAATTATAATTTCCCTTACATTGATATGTATTACGAGGTAAAGGAAGATTTCAGAAAACAGGGATATGGCACGTTGATGGTGCAGCAACTTAAGAAAGAAGCATACCGGCTGGGAAGAATTCCAGCAGCCCGTTGCAGCATTAACAATCAGGCATCGAAAGCAACGCTGTTGAAAGCCGGCATGGGTGTATGCGGTTACATCATAGCAGGCGATTTATTTTAGATTTTCGAAGCACCTTTTACATCCACGCCGCTGCATCAATCATTTTGTTTTTTATCTTTAGCAGGTGTTAATCGTTATATCAGTCACCCTCTTTTTTATCGTACTGCGCTTTACGGTAACGCTTTTTAATTTCATTTCCAACCCCAAGCTTACCCGCGTAACCCGGCATTATGATGACCTGGTGTCTATCCTCATCCCGGTGCGCAATGAAGAAGAAAATATCGTGATCCTGCTGGCATCGATCCTGAAACAGGAGTACAAAAACTATGAGGTGATAATTTATGACGATGAATCAGATGATAACACTTATAACGTATGTGCAGCCTTTGCCGCAGCGCATAGCAATATATCCCTGATAAAAGGCACTCCCCTTCCAGCCGGGTGGATGGGGAAAAACCATGCCTGTCACCAACTGGCGAGAAAAGCCCGTGGCAAATTCCTGCTGTTTTTAGATGCCGACGATGTGATCCATCCCGGTTTAATCAACAGTTCAGTACACCGTATGTACATTAATAAATTGTGCCTGCTTAGCTTATTTCCTACCCAGATCATGCAAACCACAGGCGAATCTGTCACTGTGCCGCTGTTAAATTTTCTACTGTTAAACCTGCTGCCTTTACGATTAGTGTTCCTGCTCAAAAGCCCCGCAGTGGCCACCGCCTGCGGACAATTCATGTTATTCGATGCTGCAAATTACCACGAAAATGAATGGCATGAATTAGTAAAGGATAAAGTAGTTGAAGATGCCGAGATTATGCGGCAGGTAAAAGCCCGAAAGTGCAATGGCGAAGTTCTGTTAGCTAACAACATGATCCATTGCCGCATGTATAAAGGCTATAACGATGCCCTGAATGGGTTCAGCAAAAACTCACTGGCGCTCTTCAATTACAGTATAACTGCGCTGCTCGTTTTTATTTTGGTGTTGATTGGCGGCCCAATGATCATTCTGATGACCCTGAATATCAACCTTATATTTTTTATGGCCGGTATTATTCTTCTGCCACGCATCATGATATCGCTGTCTTCGGGCCAAAGCGCCTGGAGGAATATCATTTTGCACCCTGTTCAGATGATAAATATGGCGGTGATTGCTTTCATGTCAATTCAAAGATATTTGACAGGTACAAATAGATGGAAAGGAAGAAGGGTTTGATGTGCGTATTGACCAAATGATTGTTGATTTGGCTAAAGCCGCATATTTGATAATCCTTTTTCCGTCGGTTAAAACCGACGGAAATATTGGGCGGTTCCTTTGAGTTGACTTTATAGTACAATTCCCGTGTTTTTGCATATTGCCATCGGTTTTAACCCACGGAAGAAGGATGCAGAGGCCAATATAACCCCTTCGCCATTTCTCGGCCCCATCGGGGTCAAATATTGGTAGAAAAACAGCCCAACAACCACTTCGCTCCGGTAGGAGCGTAACCCCGGCGCGCTAGTTAATGCCAGTCCAATGACTAATGACTTATGACCAATGACTAACTAACCAACTTTATTCATTAATTTTGTACCATCATGGGAGACTATCAGCTGCAGGTTACTATCGATCAGGATTCGGGCTTTTGTTTTGGAGTGGTTTACGCCATTGACATGGCCGAAGAGATCCTTGAAGAGGATGGTTACCTCTACTGCCTCGGCGATATTGTGCACAACGACGAAGAGGTGGAACGCCTGAAAGCCAAAGGCCTCCGTATCATCGACCATAAAGACCTGGCTGACCTGCGTAACGAAAAAGTGCTCATCCGCGCCCATGGCGAAGCTCCGGACACTTACCGTTTAGCTTTAGAAAATAACATCACCCTTATTGATGCCTCTTGCCCGGTAGTGCTCAAATTGCAAAACCGCATCAAAACTTCATACGATGCCAATGAGAAGATCCTGATCTTTGGGAAACATGGTCACGCCGAGGTAGTGGGTCTGCAGGGACAAACCAACAACGAGGCCCTCGTATTCCAGGATATCGCGGAGTTGGATGGTGTTGAATTGCCCGAAAATATTACGCTGTACAGCCAGACCACTAAAAGCATGGAAAAATTCTACAACGTAAAAGACCAGCTTTTGCAACGCGGCTACAACCTGAAAGCCAACGATACTATTTGCCGGCAGGTATCTAACCGCGATATGGATCTGCCCAAATTTGTAAGCAAGTTTAATAAGATCGTTTTCGTATCCGGTCGCAAATCATCAAACGGCAAGGTACTGTTCGAAGTTTGTCGCAAACATAACCCCAATACTTACTTCATTTCCTCAGCCTCTGAGTTGGACAAGAGCTTATTCTCGCCGAACGATAAGGTGGGCATAGCGGGCGCAACCTCAACCCCCATGTGGTTGATGCAGGAAGTTAAGGCGGAACTGGAGAAGTTTTGAGTTGGCAGTGTGCGATTGACAGTCGGCAGTATTACTTTGGGTCATTTCGTTATCATTTAGTTAACATTCAGGGCAATTCTCTCTTAACTAATCTCTAATCTCTGCTCTCTATTCACTATTTTTGTCACTGCAAAATCATGAGCAAAAAAGGAATTTTACTGGTTAACCTCGGCACGCCCGACAGCCCCGAAACAAAAGACGTTCGCAAATACCTCAATGAATTTTTAATGGACCCGCGGGTGATCGATATCAACCCCGTTTCACGTGCGCTTTTGGTGAAGGGCATCATTGCACCGTTCCGTGCACCTAAATCAGGAAAATTATATAAACATATCTGGAGTAAAGAGACAGGTTCGCCCCTGTTGCATTACAGTTTATTACAGCACAAAGCTTTACAGGAGCGTTTAGGGGATGATTACCAGGTTGAACTGGCTATGCGCTATCAAAGCCCTTCCATCGAGTCGGCGCTTGAACGCTTAAAAGAAAATCTTGTGGAAAGTATTCAGGTTATCGCCCTGTTTCCGCAATATGCGTCGGCAAGTACAGGTTCGGTACATGATAAGGTGATGGATATTGTGCGAAAATGGCAAACCATACCATCAATTTCGTTCACTAATTCATTTCACAATAACAAACTGATGATCCAAACCTTTGCCGATAATGCAAAGAAGTATAATCCCGAGACGTTTGATCATATCCTTTTCAGCTTTCACGGGTTGCCGCAGCGACAACTCCTCAAATGCGATCATACCGGCAATTACTGCCTCAAAAGCGCCAACTGCTGCGACAACTTAAACGATACCAATAAGTTCTGCTATTCGGCACAATCTCACGATACCGCAAAACTAATTGCCGAAAAGCTCAATATCCCGAAAGAAAGATATACCATCTGCTTCCAATCACGCCTGGGCAGCGATCCATGGGTACAGCCTTATACCAGTAAGGTAATTGAAGAATTAGCCAAAGAAGGTAAAAAACGCTTGCTGGTATTTTGCCCCGCATTTGTTGCCGATTGCCTCGAAACCGTTTACGAAGTTACCGAAGAATACGGCGGTGAATTTAAAGCCCTCGGCGGCGAGCATGTGCAACTGGTGGAAAGCCTGAATGATTCACCTACGTGGATTGATGCTTTGGAGCAAATGGTGGTGGGGAAGTAATTGATAGCAGCAGGTATCAAACACACTATTTCTTTGTCATCGAACGATAGTGAGAGATCTTATGCGCCCAGCATCCGGACTATGCATCGGTACAATGCACTGGCGTTGATATCGCTTGTATAAGATTTCTCGCTATGCTCGAAATGACAGAGAAATTATTTGAGTGAAGCAAATAAATCGGAAATTCGAAATCCGAAATCAAAATAACTGCGCAATAATGTCATCTGCAGATAACCCTTCCGCCTCTGCATGATAACTGCGCACTATCCTGTGTCTTAAAATAGGTTTGGCAACGGCTTGTACATCCTCGATGTCCGGAGAATATTTACCGCTGATCACCGCGTGACATTTAGCGCCGAGAATTAAGAACTGTGATGCGCGCGGACCGGCACCCCAGTTTAATAAACGCTTTACTTGCGGTGCTGCCATTTCCCCATTCGGGCGGGTTTTGGCAACCAATTTAACTGCATACTCCAGTACATTATCGGCAACCGGGATATTCCTCACCAATTGTTGAAAATAGATGATCTGCTCGGCGTTGAGCAGGTGCTTAACCTCAGCATTTTTCGTGCTCGTGGTATTTTTAACAACCTGCAGCTCTTCCTTGAAAGTTGGATAATCGAGCGCTACGTTGAACATAAAGCGGTCGAGCTGGGCCTCCGGAAGCGGATAGGTTCCTTCCTGTTCAATAGGGTTTTGAGTAGCCAATACGAAGAACGGCTGCGATAAACGGTGTGTAACACCGGCTGCTGTTACCGCTTTTTCCTGCATGGCCTCTAAAAGGGCAGCCTGAGTTTTTGGCGGCGTACGGTTAATTTCATCTGCAAGAATAATATTTGCGAAAACCGGACCGGGTATAAACTTAAAATTTCTGTCTTCACCTAATATTTCCGAACCAATAATGTCTGAGGGCATCAGGTCGGGGGTGAATTGGATACGTTTAAAATCGAGGTCTAACACCTGTGCTACGGTTTGTACAAGCAGTGTTTTTGCCAGGCCAGGCACACCTACCAAAAGGCAGTGGCCATTGCTGAATATGGAGATGAGTACAAATTTAAGCACCTCTTCCTGGCCTATGATCACTTTACCAATTTCAGCGCTTACCTGCTGGTAAGCCTGTCTTAAAGCGTCAGCTGCTTCTACTTCCGAGCGGTGTTGCATAAATTATTGTTTAACTTCTGCAGGTTTGGTGTCGGCGGGTTTGGTATCATCGGCTTTAACCTCGGTTGCTGCTGTATTAACTTGCGTTCCCCAGCCTTTCAGCGTCGGACAGCCCTGGTATTGCGGATCAATCCTTATAAAAGTTTCTTTCCTTTTCTTTTCAAACCATTCGCTGACGGTACGATTTATCTTGTCGTTATTGGCGTACTCTTTAATTTTAGGATAGTCCTGTGCAAGATTTGCCTTGTGCGCGTTGGTGGTCGATTTCAGGTATAAGATCTTATATCCCTGCTTACCATCCGGACCTGTGAACAGGAATGGCTTCGATATGCTGCCAACTTTCATAGTATCGGTGATCAATGCCACCTGCGGATCGAGCTTATCAGTAGGGATGTAGGTTGAACGGCTTTCCACATTCTCTGCGTTCAGCATCATACCGCCGTTAAACTTGGTTTCTTTATCATCAGAATAATAAGCCGCTGCCGACGAAAAGTCGATGCTCTTATTCTTCATCATCAAAGTATAAATACTGTCGGCCTTCGCCTTCGCGCGGTCAATGCTGGCTTGAGTAATGGCGGGCACTATGAGGATGTGACGCGTATGCACCTGTTCGCCCCTGCGTTCTATCACCTGTAAAAAGTGGAAACCGAAATCGCTCTCAAATACCGGCGAGATCTCACCTGCCTTCAACTTGAAGGCCTGAGCAGTAAATTCTTTTACGAAGGCGGTACGGTCGTTAAAGCCCAAATCACCACCGTTAGGGGCAGAAACCGGGTCCTGTGAATACAAGCGGGCCAGCTTTCCAAAATCCTCACCGGCCAAAACCCGTTTCCTAAGTTCTTCGGCCTTTTCTTTATAAGCTTCTTTCTCGGTTGCGTTCAATTTGGGGTTAAAAACTATCTGGCCAACTTCCACTTCTTTGTTAAAGGTAGGTAAGCTGTCTTTCGGGATACCGTCAAAAAATTTCTTTACGTCGGCAGGGGTAGTATTTACGTTTGAAGTGATCTTTTGCTGCATTTTCTGCGCAATCAAACTCTCCTTAATATCCGGACGAACCTCGTCTTTATATTGAATAACGGTACGGCCAAGAAACTGCTCCAGCCTGTCCTGTCCTCCGGCACGCTGCATCATGCTGCGCATACGGCGGTCAACCTCGGCGTCAACTTCATCGTCTTTTACGTCAACGCTATCAATGATGGCCTGCTGAGCCAATAGTTTTTGAGTGAGTAATTGTTGTAAGATCTGGCATTTAAAGGCCTGGGTTGATGGGGCGCCCTGGGCTATGTAAGTAGCATTCTTCAGTTCAATGTCTGACTGTAGAATTATACTGCTGCCCACAACACCGGCAATTTTATCGAGTGTACGCTTTGGCTGCGCCTTTACAACTGATATGGTTAAAATTAAACTTAAAATGGCTATCCCAAACTTTCTCATGTACCTTTTTGTATGCTAATTAAATGCTCCCGTTTTGCACGGGAATTCAAGACCCCGAATTTCGGTAAAATTTATGAATTTAAGCTCATAAATAACTGACCCGGGTATAATTGTGCGAATATGCCGATAATGCATCAAACTGTTTAGCTACTTTTGGTTAAAATTTGTTAAATAGCTGCTGCAATAATGAATATAGAGAACCCCAGAGCATTCAGTTTTATTATGCAGGATGATATTTACCTGCTCGACGCCGATAAACAGCTATACGCCTCGTCTGCACAACAGGCTGCGGCCACCGTCGCTGCCGAACCCGAGGCTGTTTATGTAGCCCCTCTGCCTGTTAAAGAAACGCAGCCGCTCAATTTTAATTATTTAGGCGGAAATAAAAAGAATTTCTGTGTGCTGGTGCATTATCCTGAGCATGATTTTATGCATGAAAAACACTTAGCGGCCCTCGAAGCTACCATTGGCCGTTTAGGTTTTACCCGCGAGGACGTAGCTATATTTAACCGGGCTCAATACCCCGATGCTGTATTCGAACTAATCTCCGCATTTTTCAAACCGCAGAAATTGCTGATACTTGGCAGTAGCAGTCTGCCTGTGGATATCGGTTCAATAGCATTAAATACACAAAAAATCATTAACAATCATCCTACCCTTTTTACTTTCAGTTTTGACGAAATGATGGATAGCGTTGAAAATAAAAAGGCGTTTTGGGAACAAATGAAATTACTCTGATGCACCGCCTGGTTTTTGCTACCAATAACGCTCATAAGTTACAGGAGGTAGCCGCTAAGGTTGGCGGCGAGATCCAGTTGCTCACGCTCAACGATATCGGGTGTTATGATGATATTGCCGAAACCGGCGTTACTTTCCATGAAAATGCATCCATCAAAAGTCATTACATCTTTGAAAATTATAAGATGGATTGTTTTGGCGACGACAGCGGCCTCGAGATTGATGCATTAAACGGCGAGCCTGGCGTGTACTCTGCCCGGTATGCCGGCGAACACGGTAATCATGCCGCAAATATTACGAAGGTATTGGCAAATCTTGAAGGCGTGACCGACCGCAAAGCGCGTTTCCGCACCGTGATCTCCCTGATCTGGAACGGGAACGAACATTTTTTTGAAGGAACCGTTGAGGGGACTATCCGCCACAAAACATCCGGTAACGAAGGTTTTGGTTATGATCCGATCTTTCAGCCTGATGGGTATGATGTTACTTTTGCAGAAATGTCTCTTGAGCAGAAAAACAGCATCAGCCACAGGGCCGTTGCGATGGAGAAGTTGGTGGAGTTTTTGAGGGAGGGCTAATAAGGATATTATATAGTTAAATTTACTGCCTTAACATCTTGAATATCTTTATTAATTGAATGGATTCAATATCATTAATAATAATATTCGCGGCTATAGTTTTAATTAATTGACTTAAGCTATATGAATAAGGAATCAAACTGATAAATATTTCTCCTTGTTCTATATCGGTTGCGTCGAAAATAAATTCGAATTTCTCTTCATTTATATTTCCTATCGCACGCCAGATATATTTAGGCAATGGCTTAGTTAAAATCAATAGTTTTTCATCTTCACTGAGACTTTTATCTTGCCGAATCTCTGATTTAAAGTCATTATTTACAGTCAAAAATATATCCCATTCTATTTCATTGATATTAAGCCCATTATTAAAACTGACATTCTTCGCTATAAGTTTTAAAAGAGCGTCTATTCTATAAATTATGTTAAGGATGGTTTCAAAAGATATTCTTATTTTGTGATAAAGTGGGATAATTATTATTTCAGGTCTGGCCACAATATGTCCTATCTTCTTTTTATCATCAAGCCATGAAGTTGTCAGTCTATTATCGTCACGCGCAAATTCCATCCGTGCGAATGGACCAACCTGATCGTCGTGACAATATATTTTTTCTATTCTGGAACTTTTCAGGTAAAAATCATTAGTTACAAAACCTCTTTTGGTTCCGCTAAGACAATATCCGGTGATAGTTACGGCATGACGCCCCAACTGATACCCTTGCACCCAATTTTCTAACATAAAACCCAATACCATGGGTATCTTGGCCCGTTGATAAGCATAAGTAGTAGCTTTTAAAACATCAAATTTGTCAGCATTGATCAAAAATGGCTCTAAACCTACATTTCTAATGGCATGGGCCATTTGCTCTGGGTTAAGTCCTTTATTAGGAAAATGCCTATTTGCATAAGGAAAAAAAACAGTTGCAGCCTTGGTTATTTCCACCGGCGATGGAATGGAATGTTGAAATAATAATCCTGTAGCCTGGAACGCTGACCAAATCGCACTGGATGCACACGCGGCTACGACGCTGTCCTGCTCTTGATAGGCAATCGATTCAACAGTTAATTTAAGTCCAAATAAGTTAACCTTATAGTTTCGTATAAAACTATAGAATCTAACTCCCATGTTTGGATAAGTCCTAAGACAAGTTCGACCCAAAATAGTTTGAGGGAGGGGTTTGATTACAATAAATCCAACATAATCATTTGAGAGATCAATATCTGATGTGTTGGTTAGTATTGGGTTAAACTGATTAGCATTAAACACCTTAGAGAAAAAGTGTATACGAATGCAAGTACGTTTATAAGGATTAAAGCTTCTTACATAATAAGCTGCAAAATCTTCGAGGTAGTCCTTATCAATATAATCCTTTTCTAAAACAATGGTCTTAGTATTTAAATCTTGAAAATAACCTTCAAGATAAATTATATGTAGTTTTTGTTTTAAAGATGAGATCGCTATGCCATTTTCAGAGGAAATAATATCGCAAAAGTTATCAATCGAATAGTCAATAACCTGGTATCTACTCATATTTTACAGAGTATAAGGCTCTTTTAAATAACTGGGGGTTATTAGCGACATTCCATTAATCACATTTTCAGTATTGCTATCTAAGACTTTGGGTCTCTCCTTTGCTATATCAACCGACTTGAGCCATTCGCCAACCTTTTGCAATTCCTCGCTTGAAATCACTTTTTTTTCTTCTTTAATCTCTGGCATAACAGACTGTTTTATAGGTTATTAATTGGTTAATCTAAATTTAATTGATTTTAGATGATATTAACAAATTTTTATGCTTTTTTTGGCCGCAAAAGTAAAAATTAATTTTTATTTATTACAGGAACAAAAATTGTTCCTTTTTCGACTATGAAAAAACTTCTATTTTAATCCGATACATTACACCTATAAAAGCAACTGGCACTTTTATTAATTTCCATTAGGTTTTTTCTTCACTGCCGCAGTATCTGTTACAGCCGGCGCTTTAGCAGGCACACCTTTCAATATACTATCCTTCAACGTCTTCACCGTCGGGGTTTTATCAGCCGCTTTTTTTACACTATCGCCAACAGCTTTTACGCCGGGCAGTTTTGCAGGCAGCTTATTTAAACTATCCTTCATTGCTTTAATGCCGGGCAACGGAGGCTGCGCCTTTCCCGTGCTGTCCTTCACCGCTTTTGCTCCAGGCGGTTTTTTATCGCCGGCCTTTCCTTTTGCTTTGTCGGCTGCGGCGGCTTTAGCCTCTAATTTCCGGTTGTATGATGGAATGATCGATTCTTTCGATATTGGCCGTTCTTTCGGCTTCCAGATAAAACCTTTCAAAATCTTGTCGTCTTCAACAACCTTATCCATCGGCGTATACTTGTGCTCTGGTTTCAGGTAAAACCCTGCACGGGTAGCCTGGTTATTTTCAAAATTGACACTGATGCGGGTACTTAATGATCGCTCCATACCGTTCACCGTCATCTTTCCGCTGTCGCGGGCAAAGTAGATACTTTCGGCATTCCCGTCTATAAACATCTGGTGAAGCTTATCGTCTTTAAAATAGCCGCGCATCTTCTTCCCTGCCATCTGGTTAAAATGCACGGAATCGTCTTTCTCGATATTTACGATGAATGCATGGGGGAACATGGTCATGTTGTCCATCTTCTTTTTCTTCATCTGCAAATAAATAGTGTCTCCGCTCAGCTGCGATCCCTCCGTCCAGATCATCGGATTAACGTAACAGCGAATGGTGGAATCGGCGCCACTGTAGAACATGGAGTCGCTTTTGGCCTGCAAGTCCGATTTAAACAACTTGAAATGGTGGTGACCAATTACTATCCTGATACGCGCTGTATCGGCAGGCTCATTCTTTTTCGCTAATGCTATTGAATCCACAACCTTTTTCCTCTGCAGGCTATCAGCAATTAATTGTTTTTTACTTAAAACAACTGGTCGTTTCTTTGGCGCGGGCTTCGGCTTTCCAAAAAACTCACGGTGACGAAACGAAGTATCGACCGGCACGCCGGCCAGTTTCCCTTCCAGAAATTTGGAGTCAGGCTTTTTTTTGACTTTTACTTTTGCCGAAGTATCAATCATGTGCGCGAGGCGCTGTTTTTCCAGATACACCTTATAGTCTTTATAGGTCATTATCTGCGTCTCGATCGTATCGGCAGACATATATACCGAATCGCGCTTGATATGACTGGTATCTTTTACAGCCTTAGCCGTACTGATATCCTTCCCATACTTGGGCTGTCCTGCCGTTAGCGGGATAAAGTCTTTTTTGGCAGCGTTGGCCTTGCCCTTATTTTTTTGCGGGACGATCTTTGCCTGTACCGCCTTCATATTCATCGGCGTTACATAACCCGGCGGCTTTCGGATCAGGGAATCGGCCTTCGCGCGCAAACCGGCGGTATCAATGGGTAATTTTTTAATGACAGAGTCTACCTTTGCCTTATTGTTTTTTAGCAGATCAGGGTTATATTTCCGCGTATTGGCAACGGTGTCAATTTTGCCGGGAGCCACCTGCTTCACCAACTGCCTCATGTCGACGGTTGGTGTTTTACCTTTTCCCGGATTTATTTTCGCCAATGAATCTGCCTTTCGTACGGAATCTACTCTCGCCAATGAATCAGCATTCGTCGTATCTTTTTTTTCGGTGACGATGATAATGTAAGGGTCTTCGGTAACTATCGCCCGTTCTTCGTTTTTAAAGTAAACCCCTAAATTCCCTTTAATGGTGGTTTTCTGTTCCTTATCGGTAAATGTAACATGTTTTACCGCCCGGCCATAGCCCTTTAGCTTATCATAAAAAAGGCTGTCCCCCTTTAACGATTTTGTGCCCGATGTGTACAAATTATTCTTTCCAAAGGCAGCCTGCTCTACTGCAGTATTGTAAGTACCGTTCTCAGTGTACAGCGTATCGTTATCTTTCTTCTCCTTCTTTTCTTTTTCTTTCTGGATGCCGTAAATATGGGTAGGTCCGTAAAAATACGAGATCTTGCTGCCGGTATTATAGCGCATGGTATCCGTTTTCACCAGCGCATCGGGCGTAGTGAGCGATACGTTGTACCTGAAATAAGCATCGCGCGAAAAAGCAAAATAATAGCCGTTCTTACTCAGCAAAGTATTGTCTTTGTTAACTAATTTACCACCGTCGGTGTAGGTGCCAATACGCGTGGCGGTATTGTAGTTGAGGTGATTGGTGGTAAGGGTGGCGTCCTTGTCAACCATCTTTACGTTATCGGTCAGGACGGCTATTTTGGTATTACCGTTGTAGTTCAGCTTGTCTGCAAAAATGTGCAGCGTATCCCCCTGGTTAATTACCACGTTGCCGAAAGCATCGAAGGCGTTATCCTGCGGATGGAAATAAGCGCTGTCTGAGGTAAGAGTGGAGAAATCCTGCTTAAACGTACCCTGGTAAACTTTGACCAGGTTCTTGTTTATGCCATAGCTGTCTTTCGATTTAGTAAGCTGTACCAGCGATTTTTTTTCAGCGGGTTGCTTTCCCGGTGATTTCCTCTGGCACATTGCCGCAACCGACAGGCATACAAAAAAAACGATTAAAGCATATTTCCTCACACTGGCAAAATTAGTTTTTTGTTGGGGTTTTAAATTAATAATTTTGATGGATGCTGCCCGTTAAAAATTTTACCGATTTTATTGAACAAAACGCGCTTTTCGGCAAAGACGGTAAAATATTGGCAGCCGTTAGCGGCGGTATGGATTCTGTCATTCTTGTTCATCTGTTAAAAGCCGCGGGTTATAATTTGGGCATTGCCCATTGTAATTTCCGGCTTCGCGGCGACGAATCCGACGGCGATGAACAGTTTTGCCGTGAGTTGGCCCAACAACTCGGCGTTCCTTTTCATGTTACTCGTTTTGATACTTTGCAATATGCGTCTGGTAATAAGGTTTCAACCCAAATGGCCGCCCGCACTTTGCGCTACCGGTGGTTCGAACAAATCAGAGATCAGCATAAATACACTGTTATTGCCCTTGCTCACCACCAAAACGATGCAATTGAAACAATATTGTTAAACCTTACCCGCGGCACGGGCATTGCCGGTTTGCATGGTATTTTGCCTAAGAACGGCACGTTGGTACGCCCGCTTTTGTTTTTAAATCGGGATGAGATTCAAACTTTCGTGGGTGAATTAAAAATACCTTATCGCGAAGACAGCTCCAATGCTTCTACTAAATATGCCCGCAATAAGATCCGGCTCGAAGTTATTCCCAGGTTGAAGGAGCTCAACCCTTCGCTTGAACGCACTTTTGAAAACAACCTGCAGCACTTTCGTGAATTGGAATTATTATTAGCGCAGCAGGTAGATGAATTGCGCAAAAAGATGATCGTTTCAGATGAAAATGAGCGCCAGCTTTTATTGACGGATATCAATACCCTGCCATCCAAACGCTTGTTTTTGTTTAATCTTTTCCAGGAGTATGGCTTTAATGAAACCGCCATCGACGATTTGATTGCCATCCTTGATAAGCATTCCGGCAGGTTTTTTGAATCGGAAAATTACAAGATCATCCTCGACCGGGATAAATTGATCCTCACCAAAAAACAGCAAAACCGGCACGGAGAAACCATCATCAATTCCGGCGACCGGTATGTTAATTTCGGGCCATACAGATTGAGTATCCTGCATGACGATAGCCCGCTCATCATCAGGGATAATCCTATGGCTGTATCGGTTGATGCAGATCACATTGTTTACCCGCTCACTTTACGCAACTGGCATACCGGCGATGTATTTTATCCTTTGGGAATGAAAGGCAAACAAAAGCTTAGTGATTTTTTCATCCAGCAAAAGGTGCCGCTGCATAAAAAAGATGATATTGCGTTGCTGATAAACGGCAATGGCGAAATTATATGGGTGGCCGGCTACCGCCCCGACGAACGTTATAAAATAACCGCCGAAACCAAAAAAGTAATTATCTTCGAAGTGAATTCAATTTGAAGCCGTGACGATTTGAAAATATGAAATTAAAGTCATCTTCAAATCAGCACATTTTCAAATCATCAAATTAACATCATGAGCGAGAAGTCGGCTTTTCTTGAAAAACAATACCTGGGCAGGGAATTCATACCCATTACCATACGCCTGGTGCTGGCTATGTTCTGTTTTGCCGCTTACTTTTTTACCGACGAGCGTGAACGCAACGGCGACCTCCTTATCGTGGTAGGTTTCGGTATTATTATCATCTCCATTATCATGGGGTTCCTGCTGCACTATCGTACACGCATCGAAAATAAAAGTATTTTGGTTGATGGCTTGTGGACCGCCCGCCTCGTGAAGATAGACCTGAACAGTATTGTAAAGGTTGAGCAAAAGGAATACAGCCGTTATTTGTTCAATAACCCTGTTTATAACCTGCACTCCAAAGGAACTATCCGCTTTTATTGCGCCGGTAAAGACGCCATCCACCTTACTGACCGCGACGGCCTGATCTACATTATTGGCACCCGCCATGTGAACGAGTTTATGCGAGCTATAAAGGAAGAAATGAAAGGGTGATTCTTTGATGTGCGGATTTTTGATGTGCGGATTGATTTGAAAATGTGTTGATTTGAAGATACGCAGTCGACATACGCTAACTACAAAATTCGTTAGGTTTGGCTAAAGCCTTTCTTCTTTTCATATTAAATCCAATTAACAGCCCATGCCCGCCCCCTAAAAGCAAAATGTGCAGGCCTCACATTGGAAACCTGCACATCCTGCATTTTTTTATCCGCACATCCGCACATCAAAAATCGGCACATCACAGCTTGATCTCTTCATCCTTACCAGAAAAGAAGTGGAATTCGGTGATCTGGTAAGCCGGATTGCTTTTCACCTTTATCCATTGGTTATATTTCATAAACCATTTGATCTGGCGGTTAATGAAGCCTTTTTTGATGTATGCCTCAATGTAAGGGTGCACGCAAAGCGTAATATTTTTCTCGTTCTGTTCAACTAAAATATAGTTGAAGTTCGTCTCGATATCATCGAGCAATAAAATTGTTGGCCTGATGGTGCCGGTACCGTTACAGGTAGGGCAAACTTCGTTGGTAACAATGTTCATTTCGGGGCGCACGCGCTGGCGGGTGATCTGTACCAGTCCAAATTTGCTTGGCGGCAAAATGGTATGCTTGGCGCGATCATGAGCCATTTCGGCACGCAGATAGTCGAACAGGTCTTTACGGTTGTTCGGTTTGTGCATGTCGATAAAATCGATCACCACAATACCGCCCATATCGCGCAGGCGCAGCTGACGGGCAATTTCTTTGGCAGCCTCCTTGTTCACCTGGAAGGCATTTTCTTCCTGGTTCTCTTTGTTGGCCGTACGGTTACCGCTATTTACATCGATTACGTGCAGGGCTTCGGTATGCTCAATAACCAGGTAGGCGCCGCCTGCAAGGTTAACGGTTTTACCAAAGGCGCCTTTTATCTGCTTGTCAACGCCGTAATGTTCAAATATCGGGTTGCTGTTTTTATGTAAACGAACGATATTTTCCAGATCGGGCGATATTTCATGAACGTACGACCGCACTTCTTCGAACATGCTGTTGTCGTTCACATAAATATGCTGAAAATCGGGATTAAGGATATCGCGCAGCAAAGTCGACGTACGGTCAATTTCGCCGAGCGCCTTTTTCGAGGGTTCTATTGATGGCAACCGTGTAATGAACGATTCCCACTTCGATATCAAGTCCAGCAGATCCTTCTGCATTTCGGCAACACCCTTCCCTTCTGATACGGTGCGGATGATCACGCCAAAATGTTTGGGTTTTATGCTTTCTACTATTTTGCGCAAACGGTTACGCTCGGTGTTGCTCTTTATCTTTTTCGAGATAGAGATAACTTCCGAGAACGGAACCAGGACAACATAACGGCCTGCAATAGAAATATCCGAACTTAAGCGCGGACCCTTTGTTGATATAGGCTCCTTAGCTATTTGTACCGGTATTAGCTGATTTTTTGATAATAACTCAGAGATCTTGCCTCCCTTGTTAATATCCGGATCGAGCTTAAAGTTATCAAGCAGTTTAGATTGGTAGCCTCCGCTGCGCACCTGTTTGGTCAGCTTAAGCAGGCTCTGCACCTGCGGACCAAGGTCAAGGTAATGCAAAAAGGCGTCTTTCTCGTAGCCTACATCTACAAAAGCAGCATTAAGCCCGGGCATGATCTTTTTGATCCGTCCCAGGTAAATGTCCCCAACAGTATAGTTGTTGCTGACCTGCTCTTTATGAAGCTCTACAAGCTGTTTGTCCTGTAATAATGCAATAGTAGTCCCGCTGGGGGATGAATCGATAATTAATTCTTTTATCAACTGCTACTCCATTTCTTAAAGCGGCTACGAAATAGCCGCATGTTAATTGGTAAAAAACAAATTTGCCTGTGAAATAAACAGGAATAAGCCCGGGGTAGTGTATTGCATGAAAGCAGATAGTCCTTAGTTCGTAGTATTGAGTCTAAATAAATTCAGCAAAAAAACGAACAGTCTTTAGACTCACGACTAAAGACTATCGACTTAACAATACCGGCTTATTTCTTTTTGTGCCTGTTTTTTCTTAAACGTTTTTTACGTTTATGAGTAGCCATTTTGTGTCTTTTACGTTTTTTACCGCTGGGCATAATAATAATTTTTAATTTGTGTGATTAATTCTTTAAATCTTTTATGTATTCGTCAATCCGTTGGGCAAAAGCCGGATCGGGCATTAACTCCTTACATTTTTGGTAGGCCTCAATAGCTTCCTTTTTCTGTCCAAGCTGTTTATAGCTTTCCGCCAGGTAAAAATAAGGTTCGCCTTCGGCTTTTTGCGCTATCACGGTTTTAAATCGTGCTACCGCTTTTTCAAACTGTCCGCTTTTCATGGCAAACAACCCGAGGTTTAAATTTGCGGGCCTGTTGTTTGGATCCTGTTTTACAACATCAAGCAACAGCATAATTCCCTGCATTGGTGATCCACCGTCGGGGTCTGTGATGCCTAAAGCTGTTTGGTTCACATAAGCTACACCTAAACCCGTTTTAGCAGCCAGATCGGCCGGTTTCAGCTTAACGGCATTTTTGTAACTTGCAATAGCATTAGTTACAAAAGCCGGCTGCGCTGTAGAATCCTGGGTTGCTTTAAAGGCATCATTAAAACGGCCTCCCGCATTTGCCCAATCATCAAAATCATTTTCCTTTTCGGCAACAGCCTGATAATAAAATGCCGCCGGTGCTGCCTGCCCGTCATCGTCCCATTGTTTGGCCAATTTCTTTTGCAATGCCAGCTTATCCGCTTCGGCGGTTGCATTGTTTAATTGTCCTTCAAGGTCGTTTATTTGTGCAGATAATGCCGGCCCTATTAACAGTTTGGCTGCTGTTGATGCCATGCTAACATCAAACTTTGAAGCCGGCTTGCTTTGGTTAACCGTTGCCTTTGAATGCCCCGGATCATCCTTCGCCTTAATAAGCCCTTTTACAGGCATAAAAAACAAACAGCCCATAATAGCAAACACTATTGCAACTACAACTATTTGTTTTGTACGCATTGCTGTAAAATTATTTTACTTTGTTACCTGTTCTAACTTTATCAACAAATGTTTTTGCCGGTTTAAAGCTTGGCACGAAGTGCTCAGGGATAATTATGGCAGTGTTTTTAGAAATGTTACGCGCTGTTTTCTTAGCTCTTTTTTTAACAACAAAACTTCCGAAACCTCTTACATATACGTTCTCACCACCCATCATCGACGATTTTACTACTTTAAAAAACGCCTCAACAGTTTCCTGAACGTCAACTTTCTCAATACCTGTCTTAGATGAGATTTCAGTTATAATTTCTGCCTTAGTCATATCTGCTTTTTCTTTTATTTTTTATACAATTACTTAACTGATTTGGGGTTGCAAAAGTATCTCTTTCTTGGTAAAGATTGAAATAATTAGCATATTTTTTTTATTACATGCTGTAATTCAGCCTGAAGGCAAAAAAAATTACCATAAAATGGCATGTTTTCATTGCTATTTTTGCCCCTGATGAATTTTAATTCCCAACTGATAAACTGGTACTTACAAAACAAGCGCGACCTGCCCTGGCGCAATACTAACGATGCGTATGTGATATGGCTTTCGGAGATCATTCTGCAGCAAACACGCGTTGAACAGGGACTGCCCTACTTTGAACGTTTTTTGGAGAAATATCCAACCGTTAACCACTTCGCCGCTGCGCATGAAGACGAGGTGCTGAAATTATGGCAAGGCCTGGGTTATTACTCCCGCGGCCGCAACATGTTGAAGACCGCCCGGCTGGTACGGGAACAATATAATGGGAAATTCCCTGTCACTTATAATGAGCTGATTAAACTCACCGGTATTGGCGAATATACTGCGGCCGCCATTTCGTCCTTTTCGTCGAACGAAGCAAAAGCTGTTGTGGATGGAAATGTTTTTCGCGTGCTGGCGCGATATCTTGGTATCGACGAGCCTATCAACAGCACAAAAGGCAAAAAAATATTCCAGGAGGCGGCCGATAATTTTCTTAATAAGAAAACACCGGGACTGCATAACCAGGCGATGATGGAGCTGGGCGCTACCATTTGCAAACCTAAAAACCCAGCCTGCGGTATTTGCCCGGTGCGGTTAGGTTGTTATGCATTTAAAAACAATGCTATTAAAAGCCTGCCGGTAAAGCTGAATAAGCTGAAAGTACGCGAGCGATTTTTTATTTATTTTTTGGTGACCAACGGTGATCAGATACTTATCAACCGGCGCGGCCAAAGCGATATATGGGCCAATATGTACGACCTTCCGCTGGTAGAAACTACGTCTTTATTAGCTACTGATCAAATAGTTACACATCCCGTGGTTAAAGAATATTTTGGCGATGATCTACGCATTGCCTCCATATCTCCGATTAACAAACATGTGCTCACCCATCAGCGATTGTTTGTACAATTAATAACCCTGCAAAGTAAACCTGTAAAGTTAAAAGCCGATTGGACCTGGATCGGGGTTAACGAACTCCCGAAACTGGCGTTGCCGAAAATCATATTTATATTTCTAAAAAATATTTTTAATTTGTAATATATTTTTTGTTGCTTTACAATATAAATATGTCCGGCGTTAACAAAGTTATTTTAGTGGGTCATCTTGGCAAAGATCCCGAGGCCCGCTCTCTTGAAGGTGGTGTATCAGTTGTTAGTTTTCCACTGGCAACTTCCGAAAGTTTTAATAAAGATGGTCGCAAGGTAGAGCAGACCGAATGGCACAACATTGTGATGTGGCGCGGCCTTGCCGATGTTGCCGCCAAGTTTCTGCAGAAAGGGAAACTGGTTTATATTGAGGGTAAACTCAGAACCCGCTCTTTCGAGGATAAGGAAGGTATTAAGAAATATACCACCGAAGTAGTTGCTGAAAACTTTACTTTGCTTGGCCGCAAAACTGATTTTGAAAACGACGGGCAGGCTAAGCAGCCATCAAAAACAAGCGATGCGCTTACCCCCGGCGAAGATTTGAACTACTAAACTAAACCAACTATAGTGATTATGAGCCATCTGGTATGCCAGGTGGCTTTTTTTGTTTATTAAGTTTGGGGCTTATTATTCGATATTTCGCTTGGTTCGTGTCTTATTATCAACTCTGTGTTCTCTTGCAGAAACGCTCGGAGAGAGAGACGCGATTTGTCGCCGCTCCTGATGATGGATATTCGGCAAAATGATACGAAACAAAAAAGCGGATGACATACCGCCATCCGCTTTACAATAATTATTCAAAATCCTATCTCCCACCCGGAGGGCAATGCTCCTTCAGGTATTGGGTATACAGCGTGCGCAGGTGCAGGGTAGTGCCCGGCCCTTCGTAAATACCATGCGAACGGTTAGGGTACGACATCAGCTGGAATTGCCTGTTGTATTTCACCAGTTCGTTAATCAGCATTTCGGCGTTTTTGTAATGCACGTTATCATCGCCGGTGCCGTGAATATACAATAGGTTGCCGCGCAGGTTTTTAGCGTAGGTAATTGGAGAGCCTTGTATAAATACCTGCCTGCTGGCTTCATCAATAGGCACCCCCATGTAACGTTCCTGGTAAATGTTATCATATGTCAGCTGCCAACCTACTGCTGCTACGGCTATGCCGGTTTTATAGATCTCCGGGTGCTGGAACATCAGGTTCAAGGTACATGAGCCGCCGCCGCTCCAGCCCCAAACTGCAACTCGTGTCGAGTCAACATAAGGCCATTTCAATATCTCTTTGGCACCCATGGCCTGATCCTCAATATTAACGATACCGATCTTTTTGTAAATCGACTTGCGCCATTCCGCGCCCTTTGGTGCAGGTGTGCCGCGATTATCCAACGAGATATAGATGTAACCGTCGTCGGCCATGCTGCCTATATATTCGCCATTTTTACCGCTGCCCCAACTGTCGGTTACTGTTGCGCCGGCCGGCTCACTATATACGTAGAATACCACCGGATATTTTTTGGTTGGGTCGAAGTTTGTCGGTTTTACCATCCAGCCGTCCATTTCAACACCATCAACGGTTTTTACCTTGAAGAACTCCGGCTTGTTTTTGGCTGTTGAATTCAGCATGATATCCTGACCGCTGATGTGTTTATGATCGGGCAGGCTGATCACCTCACTTTGATAGGGGGTATAAATGTTCGAGAAGTTATGCAGGGCTATCTTACCATTCGGCGAAATTTCATAGTTGTGCGTACCTGGCTGGTTGAGCGGCGTAACGCGCTCTTCCTTACCGCCGCTTAATTTAATACGGTACAGGTAACGCTGGGTAGCATTCTCTGGCGAGGCTATGAAGTAGATATAGCCGCTAGCTTCGTCAATCAGATCAAGGCCTTCTACATCATAATTACCTTTGGTGATCAGCGTTTCCTTGCCATCGCGGTCTATCCTGGAGATATGGCGCCAGCCGTCTTTTTCGCTGATCCATAAAAAGTCTTTGCCCTTGTTTATCCACTCCCAGCCCACCGGGTCGCCGCCGTTCCAGCGCGATTTACCGTCAATCCAGGCTTTATCTGTTTCAGTATGAATCACCCGCGCACTGCCGTTTGAAATATTGGCAGTAAAAATGCGGCTTTCGGTTTGTGCGCGATTCAATTGTTCGAGGATGATCTCGTTTGAATTGGTTGTCCATTCCATGCGCGGGATGTAATGCTGAATAGCATCGCCCGGAATGTTCATCCAGGTAATTTTGCCGCTGGTTACGTCAACTACCGCAATTTTGCAGGCGCTTGGGTCTTCACCGGCCACAGGATATTCTACCGGAACAACATACGGATAGATCGAATCGGTAGTGTTCAGCATCAAATAGTTTTTAGTTTTAGCCGCATCTATTTGCCAGTAAGCAATATTCTTGCTATCCGGCGACCAGCGGAAACCATCCCTGCAATCAAACTCTTCTTCATAAGCCCAATCAAAAGTACCGTTGATGAGTTTCTTTGTACCGTCGAAGGTCAGTTGTTTTACGGCGCCGGTTGCCAAATCTTCGGTAAAGATGTTATGTTCGCTTACATAAGCAGCTTTGGTACCATCAGGTGATAGTTTGGCAAACATCAGTGATGATTCCGGTCTGTCTTTGCCTATTTGTTTCAGGGATTTGGCAGTAACATCGTACACCCAATAATCGCCGCGGGTGTTGTAGCGCCAAACACGTTTGGTGTTGGTGAAAACCAATATTTTTTGGCCGTTGGCCGACATGGTGAAGCTGGCGGGTTTAAGTGCGGGCTTTCCCGGAGGAGTAAGCGCTTCGGCTGTAACCAGCACGGTTTTTTTGCTGTTGTCGCGGGCGTCAATTTCAGTGATCGCGCCGTTATCCATACGGTAATACTGGTTGCCATCGGGCGTCCAATGTAAGTGCCCGCGTTGCGCGTTGACTGCCGGATGCAACAGCATCAGCATTAAGAACAGAACGGGGATTAACCTTAATCTGTAAAGTTTAGAATTCATTTGGTCAGTTTTTTAATTAATAAGTAACGAGGCAGTAAATTTTGCGTTAAATTAGCATTTTATAGTCTACCAGTAAACCAGTGTAATGAAAAAAATACTTCTCGCATGGATTGGATTACTTGCCTGTTCAACACTATCCTACGGACAGCGCATCGACAGGAGTAAGTTTATTAAAGACAGCCTCGACTTCTACATCAACCGCTCGCTCACCAACTGGCGCATTCCAGGAGCAGCCGTTTGCATTATTAAGGACGATAAAATAGTGCTAATGAAGGGCTATGGCATTAAAGAGCTTGGCCTTCCTGCGCAGGTAGACATCAATACCCTGTTTATGATAGGCAGCAATACCAAGGCCTTCACCGCAACCGCCTTGGCTATGCTGCAGGCCAACAAACAGCTCTCGCTGGATGATAAGGTAACCAAATATCTGCCTAAATTCAAACTGGACAATAAGCCCGCCGATGAGGTGCTCATTCGTGACCTGCTGTGCCACCGCCTCGGTTTTCAAACATTCCAGGGCGATTTTACTTTCTACAACACTAACCTAACCCGTGCCGATATCATTGAAAGGCTGGGTATGCTAAAACCGGCTTATCCTTTTCGCACCCGCTGGGGCTATACCAACGCGGCATTTTTGACCGCGGGTGAGATCATCCCCGTCGTGACTCACAAATCGTGGGAGGAGTATATAAAGGACAACATCTTTGCGCCGCTTGGCATGAGCAATACCGTTGCCTTAACTGCACAAATGCCAAAATCGATCAACAGAACCGTTCCGCATACTTTGATAGATGGCCGCCTGTCGCCCATTCCTTATTGCCAGATAGACGGGTTGGCTCCGGCAGGCGCTATATCGTCGTCGGTTAATGATATGAGCAAATGGGTAATGGCCCTGCTGGACGACGGCAAAGTCGGTTCGCGGCAGATCATCCCCGCCGCTGCTATACAGGCTACCCGCCAGCCGCAGGACATAGTTGGCAGCATTAAGCATCTGAACGGCGAAACCAACTATGAGCTTTACGGCCTCGGCTGGTTCTTGCAGGATTATTCAGGTCACCGTTTGGTAATGCACGATGGCGGGGTGAATGGCTACCTGTCGTCGGTTACGCTGGTACCGCAGGACCATCTGGGTATCATCATTCTCACCAATACTGATCAGAATGAATTTTTCGAAGCCCTGCGCTGGGAAATAATGGACGCTTATTTCAAGCTCCCTTATCGCGACTATACCGATACCTATCTCGCTGCATTTAAAAATAATGCTTCTGTTGAACAGGCCGCCGATAGAAAGCTGCGCGACTCGGTTGCCATGAACCCTAAACCGGCGTTATCGCCGTCGAGCTATACCGGCAAATATGTGAATGATCTTTATGGCAGCATGGATATTACCCGTGGCGAGAACAATGACCTGGAGATCCGCTTTGAGCATCATCCCAAAATGTACACACATTTGCAACCCCTTGGCGGTAACCGCTTTTATGCAACCTTCTCTGACCCTACCCTGGGCAAGGCCGTTTTTCCGTTCACCGTGCAGAACGGATCGGTTAAAGGCATCCGTGTAAAGGTGGCTGATTTTGTGGAGCGGGATGCTTATGAGTTCAGAAAGGTTAGCCCCTAAACCCTAAGGGAAGATTTGTTCACAAAAAATTGTTATCCTGAACGTAGTGAAGGATGACAAGGCTAATTACACGGATCATCCCTTGCACGCTGTCCCCCAAACATTTTTCTAACACATTATGCCCGGTTTTGCGTTATGTGTTATTACATAATGCATAAGCCCAGTTTCATCCGATCGGTAAAAGGGAAGATCATCATCGCGGCTATATTGGCATGCTTTGCTTTATTCCTGGCCTGGAGCACCAGTAAAGGCGCCTTCACGGCTATGCTCACTGCGTTTGAGAAGGTATCGGCGCCAAATGACAAACTCCGCCTGGTTAATGACCTGTCGCGCGGTATTGCCCGGATTGACCAGGTTAAGCGTGCCCATGCGCTCAATAATCCTGACAAATATTATGGCTTTAATGATTCCAAAATCCTCATCCTCAAAATAGATACGCTGCAAAATCTTTACCCGGTTAAATCGGCACAGGTAAAACGGCTATCGGCTTTGAAAAAACTACTGCAAGACCGCGACCGGCTTTTTGTGAACTACCTGCGTGTGCGCGAAGGCCTTATAGACAATAAATCCTTCTCCGCACAGGTAGAAAACCTGAATGATATTGTGAACCAAAGCGCGGCCCAAACCGACAGCATGGTGACCACTACCGAAAAGAAAACTTCGACCACAACCGTTTATCCGGCGGTAGCAACGGCCACCGACGAAAAGAAGGACACCCGCAGCTTTTTCAACCGGCTTTTTGGTGGAAAGAAGAAACCAAAAGATACAGTTGCCGATTCGGCGAGTAAACCATTTCAGATTGTTAGCGAGGAACTCAACGTAAAGCACGACACACTCGCAAAGGCTATACAAGACAGCCTGCTGAAAGGCCTGGGCCAAACCATGCGCGAAATGAAACAATTGCAACAGCGCAAGAGCCAGGCTTTTGTGAACCGGGAAACTGTATTGTCGCAATCAAGCACCAATATTATACGGCAGATCGTCTCAATCTTAAAAAAGGTAGAGAACGAGGTTATGGAACAAACCGCCAATAACAACGAGGCTGCTACCAACATGGTACATGCCAGCATTAAGCGCATCAGCTTAATTATGCTGGCCTTTGTTATTCTTACGGCAATGCTGGTGTATTTTATTTTGAGGGATATTTCGCGGATCAATAAATATCGTAAAGAACTTGAAGCCGCCAAAGATGAAGCCGAATACCATGCGCTGGCCAAACAACGCTTCCTGTCCAACATGAGTCACGAAATTCGTACGCCGCTGCAATCCATTATCGGATATGCCGAAATTATTAAGCAGCAGCCCAATCCCAATAAAAAAGATATTGAAGCTATTTACAGTTCATCGGGCCACCTGATGCAGATCGTTAACGAGGTATTGGATTATAATCGCATCATTTCGGGCAAGTTCAGTTTTTCGAACGAGATATTCGGAATGCGGCAATTGCTTGATGAGGTGGTAACCGTAATGCAATTACACGCCGATAAAAAGGCTATTGAACTGCGTACCGTTTATGACAGCAAAGTAGAAAGCCATGTTACCGGCGATCCGTTCCGATTAAAACAGATCTTGTTTAACCTGCTGGGCAATGCCATTAAGTTCACGCAGCGGGGCAGCGTTACGCTGACTGTAACCGGCAAACAACATGGCGACGATATAGCCTATCATTTTGAAGTAACCGATACCGGCATCGGGCTTTCACCCGAGGATATTAGTCGTATTTTTAACGAATTTGAACAGGCGGGCGACGAGAAGCAGGGCCATGCAGGGACGGGGCTCGGCTTGCCTATTACCAAGGAATTAATAGAGCGCCAGGGCGGAGCCGTGAAGGTTAAAAGCAAACCGGGTAAGGGCAGTACGTTCAGTTTCAACCTGCATTACATTAAAGCGGAAGCACCTGCAGTGGTTAGCCCCTCCAATAAGGAACCTGCCTTTACTCAAACGGGTAAGGTTTGGATAATTGACGATGATCCCTTTATACTTGAACTTTGCTCGCGCATTTTCGAGAACAGCAATATCGCCTATAGCTGCTTCACATCACCACATGACCTATTGACTGCGACTTGGGATGACGAAGTGAAATTTCTGTTGCTTGATATCCGGATGCCCGAAATGAGTGGAGTGGAGCTTTGCCAACTGCTGCGCAAACAGGTGCCGCCCGGCGTAATGATCTATGCGCTTACTGCGCACGCTATTCCCGTAGAACACGAGTTGTTATTACAGCAGGGATTTGATGGCTTACTGATGAAACCGTTCCGCGAGAGTGAATTGGTTGCTTTAGTGAAAGGCTCTGCCGGTATTTCCAGCGATGATGAGCAGCCTCAACTCGATCTTACGGCAATTGAAAAAATGACCTTTGGCGATCCTGCTCAAACCGCCAAAATCCTGGCGCGTTTTGCTGCCGACAGTATGAACGATAGCGAAACGCTAAAGGCAGCGCTTGCTGAAAAAGATATCGACAAAATATTGCTGCTTACGCATCGCATTGCCGGCCGCACCGCCCAGGCGGGTATCCGTGATCTGGCCAGGGGGTTCCGCCTTGCAGAAATGGAATTAAGCAGCGACAGGAAACTCACCGTTAACAGGGCCGGGCATATTTTATCATTAACCGAAAAATTGCGCGGTGTTGCAGTTGTGGCAAAGGATTATAAGGTTCCGGAAGTGGTGGCATGATGCGTTGATGTATAGTTTGTTATGCCTGAAAGCAGGGTTACGCTCCTAACGGAGCGGAACGGAAGGAACGGTTTTTTCTACCAATATTTGGCCCCGATAGGGCCAGGGAAAAAGGAAGAATGGCAGTGGGGTTCTATTCTTTCATCGCCCTGTCATTTCGGGCGATAGCGAGAAATGACCAAAGGAATTGCGGTCATGACGGCAAGATGGTTTGTATAATCGTTATCACCAACGCCGATAGAAAATACGTATTCCTCTCTTGACTCTTGGTTCTTGAATCTCAACTCATCCATCCAATCCATACCGCTCTATTTTGCTATACAGTGTTTTACGATCGATGTTAAGCAGTTTGGCAGCTTTCGATTTGTTGTACCGCACCTGGATCAGCGTTTTTTGGATGAGTTGCTTTTCGTTGACCTCGTTCTGCGCCTTAAGGTCTGACTCTGGGGCATGCGATAAATTGTTCTTTACCGAAAATAGCATTTCATCGGGCAGGGTATCTGCGTCTGCAATTGGGTTAGTACTGAGCAATACCATCCGTTTGATCACGTTCTTCAACTCACGCAAATTACCCGGCCAATCGTAACGATGCAGTATTTCTTTTGCCTCTGGGGCAATGCCGGTTACGTTGCGGCTAAGTTCGATGTTGGCCAGCTTAATGAAATGTTTGATGAAGATATCCAGGTCGCCTTCCCTCGCCCTTAACGGCGACAGCTGAATTTTAAATTCATTGATGCGATGATAAAGATCCTGCCTGAAATCGCCCTCGCCGGTACTGTTCACCAGGTCGTCGTTAGTGGCGGTGATTATTCTTACATCAACCGAAATTTGCTTGTTACTGCCTACCGGCTGGATCACTTTTTCCTGTAAGGCGCGCAGCAGTTTCACCTGTACATCATAACTCAGGTTACCTACCTCATCTAAAAATAAAGTACCGCCGGTGGCAAATTCAAAAACACCTTTCTTATCAGTTATGGCGCCGGTGAATGCTCCTTTTACATGCCCGAAAAGTTCACTTGCCGCCAGCTCTTTCGACAGTGCGCCGCAATCTACCGCCACAAAGGGCTTCGACGAGCGTTTGCTTTGGCGATGAATGGCGCGGGCCACATACTCCTTGCCTGTGCCGCTCTCGCCCTGTATCAATACAGCCATATCGGTAGGCGACACGATGTCGATATGTTGTAATAGTTTATCGGAATGGTGACTGCTGCCTTTAACAAACTCGGGCTGGCTACCTTGCGTTTCCCCGGGCGCCGGCTTTACGTCAAGCGCATTGTTCATGATCATCAGCAACTCATCGGGATTTACCGGCTTAGTGATGTAATCAGATGCTCCCAGCTGAATGGCCTTTACTGCAGTTCGTACATCGTTAAAACTGGTCATGATAATTACCGGAACGGCCAAACCCGCTTCTCTTGCCTTCATCATCACATCAAGGCCAATTCCATCAGGCAAGCGGTAATCAAGCAGTAGCAGATCGAAATCATTTTGCGTAAGCAACCTGAGGCCCGTTTTTACATTCCCGGCAGCCGTAACTTCATGACCGTTCTTTTGCAAAAAACCCTGCAATAATTGAACGAAGGTTGAGTCATCTTCAACTATTAATATTTTTGCCATACATGTTTTTCAAAGTGTAGTATAGCAAAAATACGAAAGGCCCCGGTAAATCGGGGCCTTTCGGGGTGATAAAACAATATGAATTGAGAACTTACTGGACTATTTTACCGTCTTTGTCAAATTTCAGCGCCTTGGTCTCGGTTCCTTTCTTAACATCAACCTCATAATATTGGGTAGTACCCTGGGTTACGCTAAATGCTGACGAGGGTATCCATGTTTTAAAAATATCGCTTTGCAGCACGGTTTTGATAGGATCGGGCAGTGCATCTAATTTTACTGGAGTTTTTTGCGCGCTATCTGCAAGGTTACGGGTAACAGCAACAGGGTGCTTGTCAATAGTTAAATTACTTGCTTTTACTGAAGCTAAACCTACAACCAAAACTGCTGCTGATAAAATGATTCTTTTCATAAATATATTTTTTAAGTAAGATATTTTAGCAGGATAAAGAATGATGCCACAACCGGAAGCATCCGTCATTATTCTAATAATCAAATACTTAAAAAATAACACATCAATTTATATTGTTGAAACATTCCACACTATGGTGTAAAGCTCATCAACAATACTGGTGCATTTGGCTGTTGCTCGCCAGGCTTTGGCGGTGTTCTATTTTTTTCTGATGGCGCTAATTTCGCCGTTGCGTTCTATATAAACCTTGTCTATGGTGTTCATATCCTCCGTAAGCGCCGACTTTCTAACACCCTGCATAATATCCTCTTCGCATACCAGCGCCCGGTGCATGTTGGAATGCAAAAACTTACCATCCTCATAAAGTTTAATCTTATTGCCCTCCATTATCTTTCCAAACCGTTTACTGGTAGAGATAAACCACCCGAATAACCGGTGCATTAAAACAATAACAAAGCAGGTTACCACAACGGCAGCAAAATCAGAGGCGCCCACTACGGCACGGCTTAAAATGGCGCCAAGGGATATGGAAATAATATTATCAAGCGCAGTACGAACGCCAAAGGAGCGGCGCCCTGAGATCCTTATTAATAGCAGCGCAATTATAAAAACAACAACGCCTCTACAGCTCATCTGTAGTATGCTCAGATCTTTACCCTCGCCAAAAATTTGTTTCAGTAGTTCCATGCCGTTATTATTAAAGGTTGTGTTAACCTTTTAATAACACAAGACAAAGCGATGTTGTTTATTCCCCGAAATGCTAAAGTTGAATTTATCAGGACGCGAGCGGGAGCGTAAACCAAAAGGTGCTGCCTTTACCCGGTTCGGTATCTACTCCAATATTACCGCCGTGCCGTTTAATGATCTCGGCACAGATATAAAGCCCAAGCCCCAAACCTGAATTCCGAAAGCCGGAAGACTCGGCGCGATAGTACCTGTCGAACAGGTGAGGCACTTTTTCTGGTGATATCCCGGGCCCGCTATCTTTTACAGAGATCCGGGCCATGTCGCCTTCTTTTCTCACAATCAGATAAATATTTTTACTTTCAGGCGCATATTTTATCGCATTGTTTACCAGGTTAACCACTACCTGGTCAACACCATGCTCATCGGCATAAATCTGCAAACTGTGGTCGCCTTGTACAATCAACTCATGTTTACCTGCAATGCGTACATGGTTACAGCAGGTATTCAGCATGTGGCTGATGTTGAAGTTTGTTTTTTTCAAGTGCAGCTCTGTTTTGCTGGCCCGGCTTACATTCAGCAGATCTTCCACCAACGCACTTATCTTATGCATGCTCCGGCTCGATTGGTCTATCAGTTTTGGAACCAGTTCTGAAGTGGGATCATGCTTCAACCTTTCCAGCAATTGCAACGATGCCTTTAAACTGGTGATAGGTGTCTTCAATTCGTGACTGGCTATGCTTATAAAATCATCTTTTTGCTGCTGCAAACGCTTAAATTCGGTAATATCGAGTAAAGTACCCAATATCCGTACGGGCTCATCGTTCTTAAAATAAACCTTGCCCTGCACCCGTATCCAATGCACCGACCCATCGTTGTGCATTACCCTTGCTTCATAAAAAAGCTTTCCTGTTTTATAGGCAACCTCATGTGCCGCCATGCGCTGTACACGATCATCGGGATGAATCACAGAGGCTAACATTTCCCATGATACCTGCCGCTCAAACCCAAATATGGCGTTGAACCGGTCTGACGTCAGCATTTCTTTTTTAACCAGGTTAAGGTCAAACGTGCCGGTTTCTGCCGCTTCCACAGCCAGTCTTATCCGCTCTTCAACGTCTTCAATACTGCGCCGGGCAATCACCTTGTCAGTAACGTCGATCACCAGTACCATTATGGCGGTTACTATGCCTTCGGTCTTCATCGGTTCATATACAAAATCAAGGAACGTAGTTTCGGGTACTCCATTGCGCACCAGCACTACCTCGTGGTCTTTGGCTATAAATTCCGCACCGGTATCTATTACTTTCGTCATTACTGGCGCGTATAATTCGGCCGCTTCAGGAATAGCTTGCCAGATGGTCCGCCCCTCCAGTTCGTTACGTTGGCGCCCTACAAGATGCAGGTAACTGTCGTTTACATCCACTATGAACAGATCGTTGGCCCTGATAATACAGATGCCTATCGGCGCCTGCCTTACCATACTTCTGAAACGCTGATCGCTCTCGGCAAGGTCGTCATACAACTCCCGCAGACTTTGTTGCGACTCGCTGAGCTCTTCGTTCGATGCATTCAGCTCTTCATTTGCAGCACGCAGTTCTTCGTTCGACGCTTTGAGCTCTTCGGTAAGATTTTGCAACTGCTCGGCGTTCAGTACACGTTCGGTAACATCGGTTGCGGTATGTAATATGCAATAGGTTTGTCCTTCGTTATTTTTTATAGCCCTGTATTCAAAATCGAAGAAAAATGTTTCCAATTTACCGTTAACCTCCAGTTGCGCAGGTGTATCGGTGCCGCTAATTGTGATTCCTTCGTTCCAAACCCTTTTGAACATATCAATAAAGGGCTGTCCCTTCAATTCAGGCAGGGCATCTTCCAGGCTTTTGCCTATAACCGACCGATCTTTGCCCCAGATGGCAATCATCCGGTCGCTGGCATATTGTATAATAGCGTCTTCAGAAACATGAATGGCAACGGCGTTGTTGGCAGATGATAAAACAGCCAGCAATTGCTGGTCGGGTAACAGTGCTGCAGGGTTATTCATTGAAAGATGGTTTCGCGATAAAATTTAACGATAAAATTAATTTCATTTCTCTGGTGAAAGTAAGCGACCGTAAATTCTAACAAACCGAAGAAAACATCAAAAGTTCTGTTTAAATTAAAATTTATAAGATTTATCACAATTTCGCCAAAACGAATCACTGATATGGCCGCCTATTGTCCCAAATTTATTTTCCAATAAATAAGCAGGTTAGGTTAAAATATTTTATTTTCGATACACAAACTAAACCCTGAATTTATGGACAACGGAAAAAACGCCGCTATTGTTAGCTACCTCACCTTCATAGGCTGGCTAATTGCTTACTTTGGTATGCATCAGAATAATAAAACCAGGCTTGGCAGTTACCATTTACGGCAAACTTTACTGCTTTACATCGCATACGCCGTAATCCATTGGGGCTTATCGTTCACCTTAGGGTTAATGTGGATGAGTACAGGTTTCCTTTCTTTTTATTCTTTGCAAAACCTGTTAAACCTAGCTTTCTTCGTATTATGGATCATCGGTTTTATCGGCGCAATTAACGGCGAAGAAAAACCTATTCCGCTTTTCGGAGAATGGGCGCAAACCCTGTTCCCTAATATTTAACAAGTTATATGACTGCGAATTTACCGGGACGGCGAAGTTTTTTGTCCTATTTCTCTATGTTAATCGATTAGTTACCGGATGAGGAGCATACCCATAATAGTTTAATAAATAACTGCCAATTTCCCTTAAAAACAAGAAGCGCTCTCTGATGGGCAGGAGCGCGTTCTAAACCAATTATAAACCTAAATTATGAGAAGAGCTGCAAATATGGACTCGAACCATTCCTTTTGCGGGCGCCGCCATCCGGCTGTTTGCATTTGATGGTGCAAATATACGTGTTGAAACGACAGTTGCAAAGTGTTTAATAAAAATACTTTTTTATTGACATATATTTAACATTCGCATTACTTCGATGCGCAATTTGTAATTAAACCGTTACAACTTACGCCTCTATATTTATTGTAAAACATACACTTAGTTACTGGTAGTTAATACATTAGCAGCAAAAAAGCGACCGGCCTTTTGCAGAATTACCAGACCACTTTTTTGCTGCTAAAATTCTTATTTGTTGGCTGTAGTATCCCTTTCAACCATCTCCATACCGCATTTGGGGCATATTCCGGGCGTGTCGGAGCTTATGGACGGATGCATGGTGCAGAAATATTTGCCGGACATTTTCTTATTTTCCTTATTAGCCGTGGCTTTCTCTACCGGATGATTACAAGCTCCCAAACTCAAAAAACAACCAGCCAGCGTAAATAATATTATTGATCTCTTCATTACTATTTATTTTTCAGAAACGACATAAAGCCTAAAACCGAAACCACCAGCACGCTTAACGCGGCCAACATGCTTATTATATCCCTTACATCTTTCCCGGCCCAGGCCATGTAAAAGAATTTATGCAGAAAGATAAAGGAGAGGCCCTCCGCTCTATCCAAGCCGCTCACCTTTGTGGCAAGTTTTGCGGTGGTGGTTTCAATGTACCAGTTTTGGTTGTCCGGGTAACTTACCTTTTGCACCGGCAGGCGTTTATTGATAAAGCCATATTCGTTATCAAACTGGCGGATCTGCGTTATTTCAACTTTTCCTTTCGTCACTTGCTGTTTGAAATAATTACTTAAAAAGGTAGCGAAAACTTTATCGCCGTCCTTTAATTCAGCGCCTGTTTGGGTATCGAAATAAAGTACCTCCTTTTTGGTGGTGCTTACCTGATAAAAGGTATGGTTGTTGAATGAGGCCAGCCCGATTTTTATAATCAGGGTGTCGGCAATCGGTAGCTGCAGGTTCGAAAGCCCGAGATCGCTTCTTTTGATCAGTTGTTCGTAAGGCTCTTTCTCTGCCTCGGTATTGTGAAGCTTTACGAACAGATGAAACCCGGCGCTTACAAAAAACATGAACATCACTACTGAAACATACAAACCTATCCGCCGGTGATAGCGGTGTAAAAAACGTTTATCTCCCTTGCCCGTTGCCTTGCGATTCTGTGCCGCCGTTTTGAATTTTTTCCAGAATAACCCGTAGATGGTAAGTCCGGTTATGAGCGAGCAAAACATGACACATACAATGCAAAACAGAAACACATCCCTGAATGTATCGCCGGCAATCCTGGCTAAAAAATCCCAGGTGTGAAATTGCTCGAAGATCCAAAGCAGCGTTTTGCGGGTATGGTTGTTGAACGTACCCATGCGGCTTTGTCCGGTTTCGATATAAACATCCATCCCATCGGGCAGGCTAAAGCTTACCTTCCAAACCGGCAACAGGTGATTGATGGGTTGATACTCCCCGTCGAATGTTTTTTGCAGCGTGGCGGATGCAATAGCCGACGTGGAATCTTTAGTGAAATATCTTGCCAGGTATTCGGCATAGCGCTTGTCGCCATCAATGAGCGGTTTACCATTGGCTGTCGAATAATACCGGTACACGCTATCCTTTTCCAATACTTGATAGAACACAGCGTGGTCAAGACTTACCAGCCCGAAATTCCTTACCCGGGTGATGTGGTTGGTATCCAATACCTGCTGGATGGATAATTGGGGTTTGAGTTTGCTTTGAACCGGCGCCTTGTACACTTCGACCGGAATATACGGTCTGAACCAGTTAGACATAAACGGATGTGATAATCCGCTCAATGTCCAGAAGATGACCGGCACGAGGGCTATCAACCCAAACGCCCGGTGCCATTTGTAAAAACTTGCCTTTGCATTCATACCTAATATTTTGAGATTGAATAACTGATGCCTAAACTGTAAATGCGCGGCGGCGCAGCGTTGTAAGTATCGCCATACTGGTTGCTGGTTACCGTAGTGGCGTAAAGCTTATTGGCTAGATTAAGCACATTGAACCAAATGCCCGCGCCCTTCAATACGCTCTTAAAATCGTAACCAAAACGCATGTTATAAATGTTATAGCCCGAATAGGTTTTGGTATTGGCCGGATTGGTAAAGTACTTATCGATGTGCTGCCATTCGGTACTGATGCGAAAGCCCGGAAAATAAGCCGGCTTATACGTAATTTCTGAATTTGCAATCCAGGCCGGGGCATTGTTCATGCGCTTGCCATCGTAATTAATGGTAAAGTTCTGGCCGGTGGTATAATTGGTACCAACCTCGCTATAGTCCACATAGGTATGTTTGGCGTTTGTGCCGCTGAACCGGAAACTCAGCTCATGTACCGGCGCAAAAGTTACCGAATACTCGATCCCCTGGTGACGGGTAGCTCCTGCATTTTCGTTTTGCGTAGTGTTATCGGGCTGCAGTTGGTTAATAATCTCGTTGTGGCCTTCCAGGTCGTACAGGCTTATTTCGGCATACAGTTTCTTATTAAATGCGGTAAACCAGCCGCCAACTTCGTAATTATCGAATGTGGCTTGTTTAAGCGGTACAAGCTGGCGCGAGCTGTACAGATCGGTAGTTTCCGGCGGCTGGAACCCTACGCTGTAATTTGCATACAGGCCGGAGTTTTTGCCGAAATCGTAGGTCAGGCCCAGTTTCGGCGCTACTATGTTAAAGTTGTTTGTTTCCTGCTGCTTGTATTTGGTTTCAGTGGGCGGCAGGCCATTATCGAAATTGTAATGTACGCGGTCGTAGCGCAAGCCCATTACAATGCGCAATGCATCGATGGGTTTCAATTCATATTGTGCGTAGGCAGCGGTGTTGAAAAGTTTGATCTTGTATTGATCGATGTAGCGGCCAGTGTTGGTGAAGCCGGTATAGTAATTATTGGCAACATCCTTATCAATGTCCAGGAATTGCGCGTAGTATGAACTCGGACTATCATCCAGGTAAACGCCCGCAATCAGCCTCGAATTTAAAAAGCCGAAATCCACACGGTGCTGGGCCAGCAGGCCGTAGCTTTGGAATTTCTGGTCATTTACCTGGCCGTTCGAGCTGAGGTATTTTCCGGTTGCATCACGCACGTCAGAAATATAATAGCTGGGCAATTGCGCGGTAGAGTTATTCCTGAAAAATGCGGTTACAAAAGTATTGTTCTGTTCATTCCAGGTATGATCGAGCCTGGCGTTTGCCCTGAAGGCAGTTACTTTACGATAAGTGAACCGCTGGTTGCTGCCATAACTTTTGCTGTAAAAATGCGTGCTGTCTAAGCTGCCCGGCGTTTGCGTGTCGAGGTAATTGTAGGAGGCAGCCGCGGTCAATTTGGTGGAGGTATCAAAATCGTAAGTTGTTTTGATATTGGCCGAATACTTATCAAAGTTTGAATAATCCTGCCAGCTATCGGTTTGATGCGCTACATAGCCCCCGGCATACAAACCGAATTTCCCCGAAGTAAAACCGCCATCGGCATCTACGCGCTTGTAATGGTAATTATCACCCTGGATGGAAACATTGCCCGCGTAGCCCGTTGGCGGTCCCTGGGTAATAAAATTCACCGCGCCGCCAATGGAGTTACTGCCATAAAGCGACGATGCCGGCCCTTTAATCACCTCGATATCCTTCACTCCAGACATGTTGATCTCATACAGCGAGTTATGGTTAAAGATGCCGGTGGGTCTGATAGGTAGTCCATCCTCCATATATAAATACAAGGCATTGTAAGTAATAGGCTGGCGAATAGCCATGGTGTGCTGTTCGTTACCGAGGTTAACCATATAAACACCGGCTACCTTGTTCAGTAACTGGTATAGCGCGGTGGCCTTGGTATCTTTGATTTGTGTGGCGTTGATTTGACTGATAGCAATAGGCGCTTCGCGGCGATCTTGTTTCTCGCGACTGGCGGTAACGATAACCGGCTGCAGATCGAGCGATGAAGGCTCCAGACTGATATTTACATAGTTGTTTTTACCGTTGGCTTTAATATTTACCAACCTGCTGCTGTAACCCATCATGCTGAATTTGAGCAGGCGTGCCGCATTGTAATCAATTGCAAACTTTCCGGATTTGTCGGTTTTGCCCAGCACCTTTAGCGCCGTGGCGCCGCTGTCGGTAAGGCTGATTGTTGCGCCGGGCAGGGCTTCGTGAGTATAGGCATCAGTAACGATGCCTTTAATGGTCGTCTGGCCAAACGTTGTCAACGTGGCCAGTATTAATACAGGTAGTAGATAATAGTGTTTCATAGCAAAAATTAGCGCATAACACCATTCGCCATGCCGAATTTACTTGTACCCCCATCAGCCATTCCGGTTGATGCAAACGGGTTGCTAAGCGGGTGAGGTACCGAAACAAATTCGGCATGACGCGCAGGTTTGAATGCTTTAAAAAATAAACCGTAAGGCAGCAATGTAACGGGAATTTACGCCCGAAGACATCAATAAAGCTGCAATAAGAGAAAGCGCTATGCTATTTGCGGAGGGCGGAACAGGGTTCCGTTAAATTGCGATAATGAGCCCGATGGACAAGGCGTAATAATCAATCGCAACAACTGGGTTTGAAATTTGATGGGCGAAGCTGCATTGATAAATGCTTCCTGGAAAAGATTTTTTTGGGATTGGCGCTCGTTGTTACGTTCATTTTCCTGCGCCTGCTTAATCTTTTTCATGAAATAACATTTACCATTACAATGCAACCAGGGTTTGTCCCGGTTTTCGCAAAGTTTTGTGGCAATATAGTTCCTGTTCAGCTCAAATCCGGCGAAAATGAAGAAGCGCGAGAAGTTGACTGCCATGAATGAACAGATGAGAACTACGGCTGTTATTCTTTTTAACATGCGGCGGCAAAGTTAAGGCCTGCATGTATGATAAGCAAGCCTTTATTGTAATTACCGACTGCATTTTTGAAGGATGTTCGGCAAAACTAATTGCGATGTGAACGCAGCGGGCATAATTGTAACGAGAATAACCTTAAAATTCAAAAAGGAGCAACGCAATACCTTCATGCTTTAATCGACAAAAAGGTAGCGGTAACGGAGGAAAATATATCCTCGTGTGTATTTTCGGCGAAGATAAAAACGGGATAAAGCAATAGCTTTAATGCGCCCTGCTCCGCTCATCGGCATTACCTGTATCCGGTTTGCTGCCGTTACCTTCCGTACCAAAACGGTAGCTAACCGCTAACTGCACGAACCGGTTTAGCTGGAAGTTAGTGAATTTTGTTTGGATGCCGTTTACCGTTGTAGTAACCGCGTTTGCGCTGCTTCTGAAAGCATCGTTAAGATTCAGCGTGATATTGAGTTTCTTTTGAATTGCCAAAGCGCTCATACCAACATCCAGTTTATAATAAGCATCGGCATGGCCTATGTGATCTACTTCGGGGAACTGGTACCAGAAATTCACCGCGGCTGCCAGCGTTTTATCTTTATTAAAATAGAGATTGTTATTGGTGGCCAGGTAAGCACCGAAACCTTTCACACTGTTGATGTACGAGAGCGCCGAGTGCGCACTGGTATGATAAGCCGTTACCTGCTCGCTGTTTTCCCACCATTCAAACGGATGCAGCATGACGTTTTCGGAAATGCCCACCCGGTAAGTTTTAATAAAATTAAGGGGAATGGTATAAACCAAATTAGTATCCACACTGGCAACGGTTACGTTATTAAAGCCATTATCCGTGATATTCAGGAATAGCGCCGAGGTAAGGATGCTCTTATAGGTATGCGACAGTTCGAAATTAGTATTGTATTCCGGCTGCAGGAACGGGTTACCCTCGCCATAGCTATAAGCCGTAAATAGCGACTTAAAAGGATTCAGGGTCCAGAAGATTGGGCGGTTGATGCGGCGGCCAACGGTAAAAGCAAAGCTATTGGCCGAATCCGCCTGGTAGCTGATCAATGCTGACGGAAACAAGCGGAAATACTTGTTGTGATCAGCATGGTTCAGGGTATAAGAATACCCGGTAGTTTGGGTGAACTCACCGCGAAGGCCGGCCTGGTATTTCCATTTGGCCTTTCCTCCATCCAAATTAAAATAAGCCGACTGCGTGTTTTCCTTATAGTCAAACTCGTTGCTCAGATTGGTATTGTAAGTTAACGCGCCGGTGCTGCTTTTATCATAATAAAAGGCGTTGCTGTAAGTATCGATAAAGCTTAGCTTGGCACCGAAGGCCAGTTTGGCAAAATCGGTTGGAATCTCGGCATCTGCCTTTAAAGTATATACGTTGATATTTTGCTTGTTGGTATCATGAAAGCGGGTGTTCGCGGCCGGGATCACAGCGCCATCCGGCAAATAGGTGTTCGACTCGAATTCCGAGCGGTCGGTGCGGTAGTAGTTAAAATAATCGGCATTGAGCATTAAACGTTTCCCGGTAGTATCGAACTTAATAATCGAATGCAAATTCACCGAATTGCTGAGAGCGACGGGGTGATAGGTTGCATAGGTACGCAAGGTACTGTCCAGCTGTCCCGGCAAGCCATAAACCGGGTTGTTAACATGGTCCGAACCGTCTGCGGTGTTCGATCCGCCGAGGTAGCTTGCGCCTACGGTTGCTCTGGGCGACAGCTTATAATCGAAGCCAAGCACGTACGAATATTCGTGCAGGCGGTAGTTGCCGGTATCGGTTTGCTTCCAGGTTTGTTTGGGGTAGAAAAGATCGGTTTCAAAGCCTTCCAGTTCATGGTCGCCGTTCACGTTCAAACTGGCATAAGCCGATAGCTTTTTAGTGTTGTAATTAAGATTTGCGTTACTATTGAGTGTCCACCAGTTGTTGGTTCCGAACACATGAGCGGGGTCCTGCAGCGCTTGCTTTTCGCTCAGCTGAATATTGCCCGACAATCCCTGTTTCTTACTTTGTTTTGTGGTAATATTGATCAGCCCGGCATTTCCCTCCGCATCATACTGCGCCGAAGGGTTTTTGATGAGTTCAATCTTTGAGATCTGGTTAGCCGAGAGTGATTTCAGGTAGCGCGTCAAATCATCGCCCGCCAGTTGCAGCAGCCTGTCGTTCACCATCACTTTTACCTGCCCTTTCCCGGCGATGCTGATCTCATTATTATTTACCCTGATACCCGGCACTTTACCTATGGCGGTCAGCGCGTCACCGCCGTTTGCCGTAATGCTTGATGATAAATTATAAACCAGCTTCTCGGTATTATTTTCCATTACTGGCTTCTCGCTGGTAATGGTCACCCCGCTCAATTGCGTATTGGTAATGGCGAGCTGAATATTTAAAGTAGTATCATGTGCAATATTCACCTCCATACTTACCGGGAAATACCCCAGCCCCGATGTAGAGAGATTATATTTCCCCGCCGGCAAACTGCTAAAGCTGAAATATCCACTGCTGTCAGCCTGCGCCGAATGTCCGTCGCCCGTGCCTTTCAGCGTGACAACTGTAAAACCTACAGGTCGTTTAGAAATATTGGTGATGTACCCGTTCAATTTTACCTGGGCGGATAGTGAGTTACAAACAAAAATGAAAAGCAGGAGGGTAAATATGTGTTTCAAATAAAATGGTTCAATTGGTTTACTATTGAGGGATGGGGTAGCCACCAAATATAAAAAAAGAGCCAATAGTTGCCAACCAAGTGGCTGCAACTTTGCGTTTTAATTTTTACTTTTAGGAAATCAATCAACCAAAAATCAATTCATTATGAAATTTAAGATCGCAGTTTTATTAGCTGCTGTTGCCCTTATTTCGGCATGTCAACAAGCTGAACAGAAAAAAGAAGAACCTGCAAATCCCATCATCGGCACCTGGAGGCTGGTTGCGGGGGCAACTATCAGCAGCGGCAAAAGCGAACAAACCAGTTATCCAAAAGATCAGCAAATGATCAAGATCATTAATGCTACACATTTCGCGTTTTTGAATCACATTCAACACACCGCCAAAGATTCGTCGAACAAATTCGATGGCGGCGGCGGGGCTTATACCCTTAAAGGCGATCAGTACACTGAACACCTCGATTACTACAAAGACAAAGCATGGGAAGGCAAGACTTTCAATTTTACCATCACTTTCAGCGGGGATACACTGATCCAAAAAGGCCTGGAAAAAGTGGAAGGCACCAATATTGACCGTACCATTATTGAGAAATATTTGAGGGTGAAATAGTGATTAGAGGTTAGAGATTGGAGGTTTGTTAATTTCTCCATCCCGGTGGCTCTGTCTCACAGCCACCTTTTTATTTGCAATTAAGCGTATTAAAACTGTTACCTGTCAATTAAACAATAATAATTCTTTTTATGTACCTTCACTTTTAACGAGTCCGGCTTTATCCTAAGCTGCCGGTGTTCATTTAACCAATTACATATCTATGAAAAATTCACGTCGCACATTTATCAGGCAGGCTGCCATTGCTGGTGCCGGTGTCATGCTTTCCAAATCTGCATTCAGTGCAAAAAGCTACAAACGTATCATCGGCGCAAACGACCGCGTACGGGTAGGTGTTGTTGGTTTTTCTGACAGGCACCGCAGTTCGCACATTCCCAGCTTTATGAATCATTACAAGGAACTGAACTTTGAAGTGGTTGCTGTATCGGATATCTGGAGAAGGCGGCGTGAGGAAGGCTCGGCCATCTGGAAAGAAAAGATGCAGAATGATGTGAAGGCCTTCCGCAATAACGAGGAAATGTACGACAGCAAAAGCATCGACGCTGTATTTATCAGCACCGCCGATTTTCAGCACGCCCGCCATGCCATAGAGGCGGTAAAAGCCGGATGTGACGCTTATGTAGAAAAGCCCTTTGCCGAAACTATGGAGGATAACAAGGCGGCATTAAAGGCGATAAAAGAATCAGGCAAAATTGTACAGATAGGCTCTCAGCGCCGGAGCGGCGCCAACTACCATGCCGCTAACGATTTTATCCGTTCAGGGAAATTCGGGCCAATAACTATGGTAGAACTCACCTGGAACGTGAACCAGCCCGGCCGCTGGCGCAGGCCCGAATTGCTGAAAGTTTTAAAGGAAGAAGATACCGACTGGAAGCGCTTTATTATGAACCGGCCCTATGAAGCGTTCAATCCAAGAATCTATCTGGAATATCGTTTGTTCTGGCCATATTCTTCGGGTTTACCGGGACAATGGATGAGTCATCAGATAGATACTGTGCATTGGTTTAGCGGCCTGAAACACCCACGCAGCGTAACCGCAAACGGTGGAATTTACATGTGGAAGGATGGTCGCCGGAATTGGGATACCATTACCGCGGCGTTTGACTACGGTCCGCTGGATGATCCGTCTACCGGTTTCCAGGTAGTTTTTGCCTCGCGCATGCACAATGGCGACGAACACCCAACGGAAATCTATTATTCAAACGGTGGCGAGTTGAACCTCGATACCAATAAAGTATCGCCTGCGGGTGGCCTTACCGAAAAGATGGCCGCGGCCATGGGTATGAAAGCAAATTTATTGCCTGAAATGAGCTTGGCCAGTACTGAACGCGTTGTGGCCTCAGCAAACACCGGCGGCGACGTGCTTACCTCCAATCATGTACGCAACTGGATGGAGTGTGTGCGCAGCCGCAAGGAACCTAATGCACCTGTGGAGGCAGGTTACAGCCATTCCATTGCCAATATCATGACCAATGCAGCTGTACATACTGGCTATAAGGCCACTTTCGACGAAAAAACGCAGGAAGTAATGGCTAATGGAAAAGAATTTAAATACTAAGCGATGAAAAGGCTAACAAAATTTGGAGCGATCGCGGTATTTTCGGTTGCTCCATTTATAGCGCAGGCTCAGAAAAGCGAACCTGTAAAGATCTTGGCATCCGCTGACGAACATAAGGTTGATGTTATGATTGGTGGGAAGTTATTCACCCAATTCTTGTACCCTGATACATTGGAGAAACCTGTATTATTTCCACTTTATGCAGCCAACGGTACAGTAGTAACCCGTGGCTTTCCGTTAGCACCAAGACCCGGCGAGCCAAATGACCACCCGCATCATATCGGGCTTTGGTTTAATTTTGAAAAGTTGAACGGGCTCGACTTCTGGAATAACTCCTACGCTATCCCGAAAGAAAAGAAGCATTTATATGGATGGATCCGTACGGATAAGATCCTAAAAACGCAGGACGGCAAAACCGGCACGCTAACCTATCATGCCAACTGGACAAACCAGCAAAACAAAGTTATATTGGAAGAAACCACGCGTTTTGAATTTAGTGGCGACAAAACCCACCGGATGATCGACCGGATCACTACGTTGAAGGCCGATACCGACGCGCTGTTCACCGATGCGAAAGACGGCATGCTTGGCCTGCGCCTGGCCCACGAATTGCAAATGCCAACCACCGAAAACCAACAATTTACAGACGACAAAGGCAACGTAACCGTAGTTAAAGGCGGCACCGACCATGTGGCGAACGGTAATTACATTACCAGCGCCGGAAAAACCGGTAACGATGCATGGAGCAGTCGCGGCGTTTGGTGCAAAGTTTATGGGAAAATGGGCGCTGATTCGGTGAGTATCGCCATTATCGATCATCCTAAAAATCCCAATTATCCTACATTCTGGCATGCGCGGGGATATGGATTATTTGCTGCCAACCCGCTTGGTGAGAAAGTTTTTACTAATGGAAAATCGGAGAAGAATCTGAGATTGAAGAAAGGGCAGGAGGTGATATTTAGGTATAGGGTTGTTATTAATGATGGAGACAGAACTTTGAGCAAAACTGAGTTGGACGAATTAGCGAAACGTTTTGAAAGCAAGAATTAGTCCGACTGTGCTTCCGAAGTTACCGTAAAATATCCGAAAGCACTGTCCAAAGTACACCTTTTTAAACCGGCATCAGGGCTGTACCGAACAACACAGACTTGAGTTTACTCACTAATGTTCGTAGGTGCAGAACGTAGCCGGGAGTTTTATTTGGTTACTTTCTTTGGCGGAAAAAGAAAGTGACTACCAATAACGTTCGTTAAGTACTTACCAACCAGCAGCAGCACTAATAATCCGCCATTGATTAACTCTTATGAATGGCTACAGCACTATTTAGTTATCGCCTAAAGCTTTAAGAAAAAGGCCATAAAACAGCAAACCCCTCATCGTTCAAGATGAAGGGTTTATCGCTGATAAGATTTGGCACCGACCTACTCTCCCACATTTTACTGCAGTACCATCGGCTCTGGCGGGCTTAACTTCTCTGTTCGGA